>R20__coassemble_8_pt1 | contig 198322 bp, 185 predicted proteins | sample R20__metabat2_low_PE_052 | metagenome-assembled genome bin R20 | reverse complement strand
CGACCAGCTTGCGACCGTGGTACGACCTAAAATTTTCGTGCGACTCTCATACGACCGCTCCGCGACTGTGGTGCGACCGGCACTATGATAGACTCTTCTTATAAATTGGAAAGGAGGGTCTATTTTTATGGCAAGCAAGATTGATGTGTCAACGCTTGGCGGCAGAATAAAGCATAAAAGAATATTGGCTGGCATGACACAGGAAAAACTTGCTGAGCTGATGTTTGTAAAACATGGCCTTATTAGCCAATATGAAAATAATATAGTGCAGCCCTCCATTGATAAGCTTCAGGAGATTGCAAGGATTCTTGAAACATCGGTAGGATATCTTGTTGATGGAGTGGAGGCGATCATATCAGATGAAGATATGGAACTGTTAGTAGCTTTGCATGCTATTAAGAATGACGCTCTTAGGATGGTAGCAATTGAACATGTTAAGCAATTGGCACTTGTGTAATTATATATAGAAGAAAAACATTTGAATTATTTGCAGGAGCTGGAGGATTTTCCTCTGGCTTTTCTTTTTTTAGAAATGTCAGTCACACTGACATTTTGACCTTAAACTTCAGTATTCTGGGAAAGACGATGCACTATCATGCATTATAGAATATTTCATGCAAGCAAGAGCAAAACCGGTTTAGCTCTAACAACATCAGATTTGTTAAGGAGAATGTAGATGGCAGCTAGAGCAGATATAATAACAACTTATGCGGAAGCAGATAATACAGGAAAAGTTAAGATACTAATTAAGCATTATTCTTCCTGGGATGGAATTTTGAAGATTTCAACAAAGAATATGATCCAGGACATTATGGATGAAATACGTAGCAATCGTATGTCCAAGTATGAAGATCTTGGAGTTAGAGTGCAGACATCTGGGTGCAGTAGTCCAACAGAAGCAATCGGTAATAGTGAGATGGCTATTGAGAAAGCTGTTGAAGACTGTGATTTCTCAGGCGGAGTATTTAAGGACACTGATGATGAAGAAGGATACAAGCTTAGAGTCAGAACAATTCATAGAATTCGAGAAGATTTGGAAACTTTTAAGGAACAGATTCTTTGGCTTGATACCAAGGAGCGTAGAATTCTTGAAGATTTCCTAAATGAGATTAAGTCAATAGATGATTATGCTAGGGAATGGGAACTTGAATATATAACAGCCTACAGAAGATTGGAACGACTAAAGAATGTTGTTCGAGATGCTACCGTTCACCGTATGGAGAAGGGAGCAAGAAGAAATGGCTAGTAAGAAGAGTAAAGATGATGAAGAAAAGAAATTTGTTAGATATAAGGAAGGGGCCAAGATGTATGGAATGAGTCTCAGAAAGTTCCAGGATGTGGTTAAGGACGCAGATGCTCTATATAAAGTTGGAAAGATGGCACTTGTAAAGGTTTCCGTGATGGATGAGTATTTGGAAACATTTAAGATTTAAAATGAAATACTATTTTATAATAGGAAGAGATACAGCAAATTTAACTTGCATTTTTGTCGTACAAGAATTATAATTATATTGTCGTGGAGGTGCATATGGCAAAAGTAGGACGGCCAAAACAAGAAGAATGTAAAGATCATAAAATAACGGTTCGTCTTACAAATGACGAGTATGAAAAGCTCGTCGAGTATGTACAAGAAAATGAGACGACCATAACGCAAGTAACCCAGGAAGCTATTAATAAATTTATTAGTGAGTAACTGGGAGCAGCTGACTCTTTCTCTTGGTAGAAAGGAGAAGAGATGGCCAAAGCGCGTAAAGATAACAAGGGCAGAGCCCTAAGGAAAGGCGAAATTCAAAGAAGTCAAGATAACAGATATGTATATACCTATACGAATCCGGTAGGTAAGAGAGCATACATATATGCAAATACACTTCAGGAATTAAGAGAGAAAGAAGATAATCTGATTCGAGATCAGCTTGATGGTCTTGATACTTATGTAGCTGGCAGAGCTGATTTAGATTTCTTGGTAGATAGATATTTGAAGACCAAGAACAATTTAGCTAGTTCTACATATGCAAATTACAGATACACCTATGATCACTTCTGCAGTGGAGGATTTGGTAAAAAGAAAATCTGTGATATTAAGTATTCGGATGTACTTCATTTTTATCTCTCGTTATTGGATAAGGGTGTAAAGACTAAAACAGTTGAGACAGTTCATTGTGTTATTCATCCGGCATTAGATATGGCTGTAAGAGATGACATCATCAGACATAATCCTAGTGATGGGGTTATTGCAGAGATGAAGAAACAGCGTGGAAGAGCTGCTGTAAAAGATAGAGCACTTACTATTGAGCAGCAGAACGAACTGATTGACTATGTGACAGACCATCCATTATATGATTACTGGAGACCGTTGTTTGTAGTATTGCTTGGTACTGGATGTCGAATTGGAGAAATTTGTGGTCTTCGTTGGAAGGACGTGGATCTAAATAACAGAGTCATTGATATAAATCACAGCATGACCTATTTCAGAAGAGGAAAGAAAGAACCTTATACTTTCGAGTTTAAGTTTGGACCTCCAAAGACAAAGGCAGGTATCAGAAAGATTCCAATGCTGGATGATGTATATGATGTCTTAAAGGAATTATATGATGACCAGTGTAAACATGGTTTCAGTGATTTAGTAGTAGATGGAGCTACAGGATTTATCTTTATTAATAAGGTAGGTCAGTTATACAAGAGCAATGCCATTGATCATTCAATTCATAGAATTGTAAATAACCATAATGCGCAGGAACTTGTAGAAGCTAAGAAGGAAGGTAGAGAACCGATACTTCTTCCATTATTTTCTTGTCACACCTTTAGGCATACATTCTGTACAAGATTCTGTGAGAATGAAACCAATGTAAAAGTTATACAGGCTGTTATGGGTCATGCGGATATAAAAACCACTATGGATATATATGCAGAAGTGACCGAAGGTAAGAAGAGAGAATCTATAGAACACTTATCAAAAAACATGAAAATCTTTAGGAAAGAGTCATGAGGTTGATCAAGTCTATAGGTTGCAACAAAAGAGTGAATTTGCAACAGAAATGTAACGAATTTGGGTTTGATAATGCGAAATCGTGCGCTTCTGTGCATAATCGAAAATGGGTTCAAACGTTGATGGTTCCTAGCAATGCATGATAATGCATGAAAACAGAAATACATTCTGGCCGTGTTGCTACAATCATCGAGTAATTAGCTACAAGAATAGCAAATAAGTAAAAATATAGCCCGGGGCATGCTTGCATGCTTCCGGGTTTATTTTTGCTTATTTGTTAGGCGCCAGCCTACGACAGTTATCGGATGCCGAAGGCGGACGATAACGGAGCTATTCTTGTAGAAAGAAAACCAGAAAGAAAAATACAGCCCGGGGCATGCTTGCATGCTTCCGGGTTTATTTTTGCTTATTTGTTAGGCTGTATATGGAGTTTGCTTGACAATTAACTGAAGGCGATGTTATAGTTCGTTTAGTAGGTGATGCACAGCCTTATAAATGAGCGAGTTATTAGCATGGCAGATGCTTTGGCATCTGCCATATCTATTATGAAGAAAATGGAACAAAGACCTTAAACTTGTTCCAGTGGTCGGGATGGAGAACGAAAACCCATTCCCAGTGCAGAATAAACTGTGAAAAATTGTAGAAGGATGACCTATGGGGCATCCTTCTATTTTAATATGGAATGATAAAATTTATTCCCAACTTTATTCCCAACATGTTATTATGGTATAAAGTTGGGAATAAGGTTGGGAATATTTTATGAATCTTAAAGAAATTGTGCTTGATTTATGTAGTTATGAAGAAGAACAAGAGTGGTTTGAGTTCAAAGAAAATTGGTTTGAACAGGATACATTGGGAGAATATGTTTCTGCGATGTCTAATGCTGCAGCTTTTCATTATAAGGAGTATGCCTATTTTGTCTGGGGAGTCAATGATGCAACTCATGATATTGTAGGCACAAAATTTAATCCCTATGTTGAAATAAAGAATGAACCATATCAGAATTACCTGGCTAGAAATCTTTCTCCAAGCGTAAATTTTGAATTCAAAGAGCTCACAATAAATTCAAAGAGAGTAATTGTATTGGTGATACCTGCTGCTGAAGAGGTACCAACGGCCTTTAAGGAAAAAAGATATTTAAGAATTGGATCATCTAAATGCAATTTGAAAGATTATCCGAAAAGAGAAAAGCATCTTTTTAAAATATTGGATGGCAGGGTTGATACTGTTGAAACAATGCCGGCAAAGGAGCAGGATTTAACCTTTTCCAAATTATTTGGCTACTATGGATCTAAAGGAATTGTTCTTAAGAAGGAGACTTTTGAAAAAAACTTAAGTCTTAGAAATGCAGATGGTGAATATAATCTTCTTGCACAGCTCTTGTCGGATAATTCACATATGCCGCTTAGAGTATCTATTTTTGAAGGTACTACGAAGGCTTCAAATTTATTTTCAGTGAGAGAGTTTGGCTATGATTGTCTACTGTATACATTAGATGAGGTGCTAAGATATGGGGATGTATTGAATATTATACAGGCAGATGAAACCGATAGGATAGTAGAACGCAAAGATGTTCCTTTGTTTGATAATAAGGCTTTTAGAGAAGCAATTATTAATGCTGTTCTTCACAACTATTGGGTTGGTGGAAACGAGCCTATGATTTCAGTATTTTCTGATAGAATTGAAATTTTGTCGCGTGGTACAATTGCTCCAGGCCAGACAATGGAAGGATTTTATAGAGGAGAATCTGTTCCGGTAAATGATAAGCTTTCAGAGATTTTTCTTCAACTTCATATAAGTGAAAAATCCGGAAGAGGTGTTCCTAAAATAACGGAAATATATGGTAAAGAGGCATTTGCCTTTCGTGAAAACTCAATCGTTGTTACAATTCCTTTCAAAAAAGTTGGGAAGAAAGTTGGGGATAAAGTTGGGAATAAAACAAATGATAGAGTGCCTTTGAACGCAAGAAGACAAAGTATTATTGCAGAGATGCGTGACAATCCAAATGTTACTGCCAGTGAATTAAGTACGATGCTTGCTATTAGTGAAACAGCAGTTGACAATAATATTAGTTTCCTAAAAAATAATGGTTTTATTGAAAGAGTCGGGGCTAATAAAACAGGATATTGGAGAGTGATTGAATAAACAAATATCTTTAAGAAAGTGATATATGATGTATGAAAAAATAGTAAAGTAGAATTAGAGGCCTTGGTAAACAGAAAGGATGTAAATATGATTGGAAGAAAAGAAGAACTAAAACATTTGGAAACATTATATAGTAATAATTCGTTTGAATATCTTGTTATGTATGCCGAGTATGAAGATCTAAAAAATGCTATGCAGGTATTTGACGTCATAGAAGAGAAAAAGATGATGTTTATCAGTAAATCAGGTTATGAAGATTCTGTAATTAGACATGCTAAGGAAGATGGTGCAGTATTGCTTGGGATAGACGATCTTTTTAGCTCTTGGCTCTAATATGGCTCTAAAAGGCTGGGCCATATTTTGAAAAACCGCTTGACAAAACAGTTAGATTATCCTAACCTAATAATAGTTAAACATAACTAACTAAAGTTTGACTATCCACATCACATATCTGTCATGGTGTGGCACATTATGTTAGATTAGGGGAAGCGTTATAATGCTCACAAGATCCAGAGAAGATTATCTGGAAGCAATATTAGTACAAATTAAAAATGCGGGAGCGTGTCGTGTGACCGATGTTGCCAAGCAGATCGGATATACGAAGGCAAGTGTCAGCGTGGCGCTTAAAAAGCTTGAGGATGACGGATATGTTTACCGGGATGACTGGAGAGTGCTCTTAACTGAGAAGGGAAAGGCACTTGCAAACGCCACCTACGAAAGGCACAGCTTTTTCCTTGAATGGTTCAGGAACCTTGGAGTGCCGGATGATACGGCGAAGGAGGATGCATGCAGGATAGAGCATGTCCTGTCCGATGAGACCTACGAAAAGTTAAAAGAATACGTTGCAAATGCAGGCTGATCTGTTAGGGATATCTACCAAAAATTAACTAACAGAGCAGCCTGTTTTTTGATTACACTAATATGATACAGATTATTTTTAAAATTATATAAATGGAGGTATTTTATCATGAAATTTGGAAAGATCGGTTTATTTTTAGGCGGAACATTATTCGGAACAGCAGGTATTGCAATCCTTAAGAGCAATGATGCAAAGAAGGCATATACCCACTGCACAGCAGCCGTTTTAAGAGGCAAGGATTCAGTTATGAATACTGCAAGTACTCTTAAGGAAAACTGCGGCGATATCTATGCTGATGCTAAGGACATTAACGACAAGAGATCTGAAGCTAAGAAGGCCCGCGACCTTGAAAAGGCAAAGGCTATCGTTGAAATGTACGAGAACGAGCAGTCAGATTCACTTAAGGAAGTAGAAGAATAAGCATGAGATATGTAGTTCTGCATAAGTCTGACAAGAGAATAAGGATAAGTACGCCTATCCTCAATATGTCCATGAGACAGGCAGACCTTTTAGAGTATTACCTTAAGAGCCTTCCTGAAATAAAGGAAGCGACTGTTGATGAACGTACGGGAAACGCCACCATTACCTTTACGGATCCTAAGATAAATATAGAAGAGATCCTAAAGAATGCTTTAAAGGACTATGACGAAAACTCCGAAGGGGTGACCTCATTAGTACCTGAAGAAACAGGGCGTGCCCTTAACCGCGAGTATCAGGAAAAACTTATATTTAAGGTTTTAGGTCACTATCTTTCAAAACTGGTGCTCCCTGTACCAATAAGGACAGTTAAAACGGTCGTTAAGAGTATCCCCTTCCTTATAAAGGGCTTAAAATCACTTTCGGAGGGTCACCTTAAGGTTGAGGCTCTCGACGGAGTGGCAATAGGCGTATCCATAATAAGAGGCGATTATGCAACAGCTTCGTCAATCATGTTCCTGCTTGAGACAGGTGACATACTTGAGGAGTGGACGAGAAAGAGATCGATCGGTGACCTTGCAAGGTCCATGTCTTTAAATGTAGACAATGTATGGGTTAAGACCGAAGATGGGGAGGTCCTTCTTCCTGTTAATAAGGTGGAGCCCGGCGACCATATAATATTAAGGACAAGCGATATAATCCCCCTTGATGGCAAGGTTTATTCAGGTGAAATGACGGTGAACCAGTCAACGATGACAGGAGAGGCAGAGCCCGTTGTTAAGAACGAGGGCGGATATGTTTATGCCGGAACCGTAGTTGAAGAGGGCGAGTGCATCGTCGAGGTTACAAAGAGATCAGGCAGCGGAAAATACGACCAGATAGTTAAGATGATAGAGGAATCTGAGAAACTTAAGTCAGATACTGAGGCAAAGGCATACCGCCTTGCGGACTCCCTGGTTCCGTACAGCTTTTTAGGCTTCGGTGTAACCTATCTCTTTACACGGAATATGACTAAGGCGCTCTCATTCCTGATGGTTGATTACTCATGCGCAATGAAACTCTCGATGCCGCTTTCAGTGCTTTCGGCTATCAAGGAGGCAAGGGAATACGGAATATCAATAAAGGGCGGAAAGTTCATGGAAATCGTATCTGAGGCTGATACGATAGTGTTTGATAAGACGGGAACCTTAACCCATGCAACCCCTGAACTTATAGATGTAGTTACCTTCGGCAAAAATGACCCTGATGAGATGCTGAGGATTGCAGCCTGCTTAGAGGAGCACTATCCTCATTCAGTTGCCAATGCCATAGTTAATGGTGCCCTTAAAAAGGGTCTTGATCACGACGAGATCCATTCAGAGGTCCAGTATATAGTTGCCCATGGAGTAAGCAGCTTCATAGGTGAAAAGAAGGCTGTAATCGGAAGCTACCATTTCGTTATGGAGGATGAAGAATGTATCATCCCAGAAGGCGAGGAGGATAAGCTTAAAAATATAAAGGAAGAGTATTCAAGGATATTCCTGGCAATAGACGGAAAGCTTGCAGCAGTTCTTTGTATCTTTGACCCTGTGAGGGATGAGGCAAGGGATGTAATAAATGAGCTTCATAAAATGGGAATATCAAACGTCTGCATGATGACAGGCGATAATAAAAAGACGGCGCGTAGTGTTGCCTCCCACCTTGGAATCGATGATTATATGGCAGAGGTGCTGCCTGAGGACAAGGCGGAGTATGTAAAGAGCATGCGCTCAAAGGGCCATAAGGTAATAATGGTGGGAGACGGAGTTAACGATTCTCCTGCATTATCCGAGGCCGATGTGGGAATCGCGATTGAATCCGGTGCTGCAATAGCAAGGGAGATCGCAGATGTAACAATAGCTTCAGAAGACCTTAACTCGATCGTTATGTTAAGAAAGATAAGCCGTGCACTTATGGACAGGATCAAGGGAAATTACCGCTTCATAGTGGGATTTAATTCATCCCTTATCGCACTTGGAGTGACAGGAATACTGCCTCCTTCATCATCGGCACTTCTCCATAATGGCTCAACCATCCTTACAGGATTAAAGAGCACCACGAAGCTTATCGAAAACAAATAGATTTATAAAGATGAATTATCAGGGTAAGTCCGGAACACATAAAGGTGCTTCGGACTTATTTTTTTGTTCCTAGAAACAGTTGCAGAGTGATATACTATAGAGTGGAGTTTAAGAAATTAAAACGGAGGTTTCAAGATGGTAATATATGCGATCGATGACGAACAGAATGCACTTGAGTACATTGTAAGAAAGATCGGACAGGTTGTACCGGATGCAAAGATAATGAGCTTCTTAAATGCCAAGGAAGCTGTTGAGTCGGCCAAAGAGGTTCCCTTTGATGTGGCCTTTATGGATATCCAGATGCCTGAGATCACTGGAATCGACCTGGCAAAGAAATTCAAAAAGATAAATCCCAAGGCCAACATGATATTCGTTACCGGTTATTCTGAGTATACAATGGATGCCTTCAGCGTGGATGCAAGTGGCTATCTTCTTAAGCCTGCAACCAAGGACCAGGTTAAGCATGCACTTGATAACTTAAGATATCCCCTTACAGTGGCAGGAGCACCCAAGGCGTGCGCTCAGTGCTTCGGAGACTTCGAATTCTTCGTTAACGGAAAGCCTGTACACTTTAAATACAATAAGTCAAAAGAGGTAGTTGCTTATCTTGTAGACCATAAGGGAGCCCTGTGCACCAATGATGAGGTTATCATCAATCTTTGGGAGGATGATGAGGATCATTCGGCATATTACAGATCCCTTATGAAGGATATTCAGGATACCTTCCGTGAACTCAATATTGAGGATGTGTTCGTGCGTCAGAGAGCAGGTGCTTCAATAGTTGCAGACAAGATCCGCTGTGATTACTACGATTATATCGCAGGAAAGCCCGAAGGCATTAACGCCTACAAGGGCGAATACATGCAGCAGTACAGCTGGGCTGAGGAAACTGCGGCTGCACTTTATGACGAGCTTTAGAATGTAATGTCTGAATATTTGTAAATAGATGAGATTAAGCGATTTTTTAAAATATGACACTATTGTCATTCAGTGCCATGATGATCCGGATGCAGATGCGATAGCAAGCGGCTATGCCCTCTATTGCTATTATCATGATAAAGATAAAAATGTGCGCCTCCTTTACAGCGGCAGGAACAGGATAAGCAAGTCAAATCTGGTGCTCTTACTTGAAAACTATGATATTCCCATCGAATATGTTGCGCCTGATGGTGAACTTATATTTGACGGCAGTGGGATCTTAATAACGGTTGACTGCCAGTACGGTGCCGGAAATGTGACGAGGTTTGATACTCCTGATGTTGCGATCATAGATCATCACCAGATCGAGATAGACAATGTTGAAAAGAGTCTTATTAGATCAGACCTTGGAAGCTGCTCAACTCTTGTGTGGAGCATGCTTAAAAACGAAGGGTTTTTAATTACTGATGATAAGGGGTTAGGAACCTGCCTTTATTACGGGCTTTACACTGATACGAACCAGTTCTCGGAGCTTTTTAATCCCCTTGACAGAGACCTTATGGACCAGGTGGTGCATGATAACAGCAAGGTCACACTTCTTAAAAATTCCAACATAACCCTTGAAGATCTGGAGGTTGCAGGAGTTGCAATGCTAAGGTATTCCTTCAATGAGGATTACGGCTTTGCAATAGTTAAATCTGCGCCCTGCGATCCCAATATTTTGGGACTTATAAGTGATTTCCTGCTTCAGGTTGACAGGATAAAGGTATGTGTTGTGTTTAATGAGCTTGCGGATGGCTACAAGCTTTCAATAAGAAGCTGCGTCAGGGAGGTAAACGCAAGCGAACTTGCAGCATATCTTTCTGAAAATATAGGCTCCGGAGGCGGGCATTACGAAAAGGCGGGAGCCTTCGTGTCAAGGAAGCTCTATCGCAGATATTTCGATACACTGGCTTTCGAGGGATACCTGCATAAGCGTCTTTCAGAGTATCATGACAGCTACGAGATCATTGATGCATCAGACTATGAGGTCGATCTTGGCCTCATGCAAAGATATACGAAGAAGCCCCTTACAGTGGGTTTCGTTCGCATGAAGGATGTGCTTCCCAACGGAACGCCTATCACGGTGAGAACCATGGAGGGAGACTCAGACCTTACGGTTGAGGATGACCTTTATATAATGATAGGGGTTAAGGGAGAGGTTTATCCCATACGGGAGGAGAAGTTCCTTGCTAATAATAAGGAACTTGATATTCCATATATTTATGAAGAACATGTCGTTGACAGTAAATATAAACCCACGATAAAGAACAGGCTTGACGGAGGGAATCTTTTACTTACCGACTATGCCAAGGCCTGCGTGCCTACCGGAAAGGTTAGCATATATGCCCGGCGCCTTGAGAAGAATGTGAAGGTCTTCACAACATGGGACAGGGAAAAATATATGCTTGGAAAGATCGGAGATTATCTGGCTGTCAGAGAGGATGACCTTCATGACCTGTATGTTATCGAAAGCAGGGTTTTCGGAATATCATACGAATAAAAGGAGAGATTATGAAAAAGAAATATTTGGTGCCTTTCATTGCGGCGGCACTTTCCCTTTCTTTGCTTTCAGGCTGCGGAGACGGTATTGAGGTAGAGACCAAAACCCCTGAAGAGGTTGCAAAGGACCTGGGAACGGACATAGAAGAAACTGCGGAAGAAACAGAAAACAGCGAAGAAACTGCAGAAGATACCGGGAACAATGAAAATGCGGTTGCAGATGTTTATGAGACCTATACAGATAATCTGGGCTGGGAAGTCACATACAATGCCGCATATTTTGAAATTGATGAAATGCCTGGAGATAACACAGTGCGCTTCACCTATACCGGAGAGACCAGCGGGGTTGATACCATTGAAGTTTCCTACCAGCCGGATCTTATGCCGGAGGATGTTCTATATCAGAAGACCTCGGGATTTGATGACGGCGAGATAATGAGGAGCGAAGGCTTCTACGGAGCAGATAATTACTGGGCTTTCTCCCGTATAATAAATCACAGCGCCGAAGAGGATTCAAATGATCCTACAACATATATTTCCTATGTGGCGATAGAACACAATGAGGGTACCATACTTATTGAGATTGCCATGCAGGAGGAGTCGGATGAATCTGTTTACATGACAAAGGCCGACAGATTATCAGAGCTTGCAGGAAGCCTTGTTCTTTTAGATCATGAGCCTGAAACACTGTTTGCGTACGTCCCCGGAACCTATGTGTGCGAGAAGGAAGAAGAGATTGACGGACAGATGACAGAATATACCTACACTCTGACGCTTAAGGAGGATCACACTCTTATCGCCGATTTCCAGGATACTGTAGGGGGTACCTGGACCTCATACGAGATAATACTGGACGATGGAATGACGTATGAGTATACGATCGAGGGTGATGAGCTCATGCTTGATTTCGGAGTTCTTTGGGAGACCTTCGAAAGACAGTAATGTTTATAAAAATATTATATATATAGGAGATTGAGAATGAAAAAACTGATGTTGGGCAATGAGGCGATTGCCCGAGGCTTGTATGAGGCCGGTGTTGATATTGTTTCAAGCTATCCCGGCACGCCTTCAACTGAAATCACTGAGATCGCAGCAACCTATGATGATATCTACTGCGAATGGGCACCTAATGAGAAGGTTGCCTGTGAGGTTGCCTTCGGAGCTTCCTTAAGGGGAGCACGTTCTGCCTGCGCCATGAAGCATGTAGGATTAAATGTGGCAGCAGACCCTCTCTTTACACTGTCATATACCGGTGTGAACGGAGGCCTCGTTATATTCGTGGCAGATGATCCTGCAATGCACTCTTCACAGAATGAGCAGGATTCAAGACATTATGCCATAGCAGCCAAGGTTCCCATGCTGGAGCCTGCAGACTCATCTGAGGCTAAGGAATATGTAAAGGAAGCCTATAGAATATCCGAAGAATATGACACGCCTGTCATAATTAGGATGTGCACCAGGATCGCTCATTCACAGAGTTTAGTTGAACTTGGTGAGAGAGAACACCGTGAGATCCCCGAATATGTAAAGAACCCTCAGAAGTATATAATGGCTCCTGCAAATGCCATTAAGAAGCATCCCTTCGTTGAAGAAAGAACCGAAAAGATCAGGGAATACGGCGAAGTAAGCTTCCTTAACCGCCTTGAGATCGGTGATACCAAGAAGGGAATCATCTGCTCGGGAACCTGTTATCAGTATGTTAAAGAGGTATTCGGAGACAGCGTATCCGTTCTTAAGATCGGTATGGTAAATCCCCTTCCTTCAAAGGCTATCAAGGACTTTGCTGATAAGGTAGATACCCTTTATGTAATAGAAGAACTTGACGGAATAATAGAACAGCATGTTAAGAGCCTTGGCATTAACTGCATTGGCAAGGAGATGTTCACTCCTTTAGGTGAGTATTCCCAGAAGACCATAAGGGAAGCCTTCGGAATGGAAACACCTGAGAGTGTTAAGGCAGACTCTGAGATCCCGGGACGTCCTCCCATTATGTGCGCAGGCTGTCCTCACAGAGGTCTTTTCTATGTGCTTTCAAAGAATAAGATCACATGCTTAGGCGATATCGGCTGCTATACACTTGGCTCAGCTGCACCTTTATTTGCACTTGATTCAACACTCTGTATGGGAGCTTCCGTATCAGGACTCCACGGCTTCAATAAAGCAGGCGGTGCAGAAACAGAATCAAAGACAGTATGTGTTATCGGAGATTCAACCTTCATGCATTCAGGTATGACAGGACTTGTTAACATAGCCTACAATGCTTCTAATTCAACTGTGATAATACTTGATAACTCAATAACCGGTATGACGGGACATCAGCAGAATCCCACCACAGGCTATAACATTAAGGGAGATCCGGCAGCAGCCGTTAACTTAGAGGAACTCTGTCATGCTATCGGCATAAAGAGAGTAAGAGTGGTTGATCCCTATGATATGAAGATGTGTGAGGATGCCATCCTTGAAGAGATCGCTATTCCTGAGCCTTCGGTCATCATCTCAAGACGTCCCTGCATGCTCCTTAAGTATGTTAAGCCTAAGAAGCCGGTTAAGGTTAACCGTGATAAGTGCGTAGGCTGTAAGATGTGCCTTAAGATAGGATGTCCTGCGGTTGCCATGAAGGACGGTAAGGCAATGATAGATACTTCTCTGTGCGTTGGCTGCAATGTCTGCACACAGATGTGTAAGGTCGGAGCAATGGAGAAGGGAGAAGACTGATGGAAACCAAAAACGTAATGATAGTAGGAGTAGGCGGCCAGGGAAGCCTTCTTGCAAGTAAGCTTTTAGGCGCACTCCTCATAGATGAAGGATATGATGTTAAGGTAAGTGAGGTTCACGGAATGAGCCAGAGAGGCGGTTCCGTTGTTACTTATGTAAGATACGGAGATAAGGTATATTCTCCCGTTGTTACAGAGGGCGAGGCTGATTTCATAGTTTCCTTTGAAAAGCTTGAGGCAGCAAGATATGCTTCATGTCTTAAGAAGGACGGAAAGATAATAGTAAATTCCCAGGCAATAGACCCTATGCCCGTTATAACAGGGGCAGCAGAGTATCCCGTAAATGTACTTGATGAGCTTAAGAATAAGGGTGTATTCGTTGATGATATCGATGCTTACGGAATAGCACTTGAGGCAGGAAACGGAAAGTCTACCAATATCGTTTTAATGGGAAGACTTGCGAAGTATTTTGATATCCCCTATGAGAAGTGGACAGAGGCTATTAAGAAGCAGGTTAAGCCCCAGTTTGTGGATGTTAACTTAAAGGCCTTTGAAATGGGCTACAACGCTTAAGGAAGATTAAGGAAAACCATGGCTCTTACATTTGATGAGATCAAAAATATAGCTGAGAAAGGCCCTTTTAAGCCAGACTGGGCTTCATTAAGTGCCTTCAGGATGCCTAAGTGGTTTGAAAAGGCGAAATTTGGTATCTTTATCCACTGGGGAGTATATACAGTGCCTGCCTATCACGATGAGTGGTACTCAAGGAAGATGTATATTAAGGACTCCCCGGAGTATGAGCATCATATTAAGACCTACGGAGTGCATGAAAACTTCGGCTATAAGGATTTTATTCCCATGTTTAAGGCAGAAAAATTCGATGCCGGAAAGTGGGTTAATATCTTTAAGGAAGCGGGAGCTAAATATATAGTTCCCGTGGGAGAGCATCACGATGGCTTCCAGATGTATGAAAGTGATCTTTCTGAATATAATGCATTTAAAATGGGGCCAAAAAGAGACGTCTTAGGAGAACTTAAGGGAGAGTGCGAAAAAGAGGGCATCACCTTTGCAACCTCAACCCACCGCGCTGAGCACTACTGGTTCATGGGCTGCGGAAGAGAATTCCCTTCGGATATAAAGGGTGAATTTAAAAGAGGAGATTTCTACTGGCCTTCAGACCATGTGGAGCCTGATTATCAGGATCTTTTTGCAAAGCCATATCCAAGTGAAGAGTTCTTAAAGGACTGGGTTGAAAGAACCTGCGAGATCATAGATAAATACAGGCCTGCCATCCTATATTTTGACTGGTGGATAGAGCATGAGGCCTTTAAGCCTTATCTTAAGATAATAGCAGCCTATTATTATAACCGGGCAGCAGAATGGGGAACTGAGGTCGGCATCTGCTATAAGCATGATGCAATGAGCTTTGGAAGCGGAATCGTAGATGTTGAGAGAGGAAAGTTCTCCGAGGCAAAGCCCTATCACTGGCAGACGGACACTGCAATAGCAAGAAACTCCTGGTGCTATACCACTTCCTTGGATTATAAGTCCGCAGAGGAGATAATCTGCTACCTTGCAGATGTGGTCTCAAAGAACGGAAATCTTCTTCTTAATGTGGGACCTAAATCAGACGGAAGCTTTGCGGAGACGGATCTTAATATACTTAAGACCATAGGTACCTGGCTTAAGGTAAACGGCGAAGCGATATATGACACCGTTACCTGGAGATACCCTTCAGAGGGTCCGACTATAGAAACAGAAGGGCAGTTTACCGATGCCAAAGAAAAACTTTATACAAGCGAGGATATAAGGTTCACTGCAGGAAACGGCGCGATCTACGCCATTTTACTTAAGTGCCCCGAAGACGGGAAGTTTAAGATAAAGAGTATTTCAAAGAGTAAGGATCCAACGAAGCCTGCATTCCACGGGATAATAAAGCATGTTGAGGCTTTGGGCTTTAAAGAAATCAAAGAATATTCCTATGATGAGGAGGGTATAAGCTTTACTGACCCTGGGATCAGGTCAGACCTTCCAATAGTCATAAAGGTAGAGACCTATTAAAACACATTAAAACATATACTCATCTTCCTTTGATGCCTTATTAATGAACTTAAAGGTAAAGATAAAGAGAAAGATGACAAATACTACCCACAGAAGGAACGCCAGATCGGTAAGTGCTTCCCCTGCAACCTCTTCTTCCATTGAAAGGAGAGCGTCGTAGAGTCCGTGGGCGAGTACGGGAATAAGGAGAGCGAGACGTCTATATTGCTTGCTCTCTTTTTTATTTCCTTTTAATATGGCGTAGCGGGCCTTGGAATAAAAATATCCCATGTAGACTGCATCACACATGTGGCCGGGCACTGCGGTAACCATACGCATAAGAGCGGTGGAAATACCGGAATCCCAGACATACATGATATTTTCAAAGGTTGCAAAGCCTAAGGAAACGAAAACCGAATAAACTATGCCGTCAAAGGTACAGTTAAATTCAGGGGATTTTTTGATATTGTGCTTAAGGGCAAGGTATTTAAAAAGCTCCTCTGAAAGGGCTGCAACAAGGAAGCCGTCGAATAAAGCATAGAAAAGCGAGCCAACCGTCATTGAATCCTCGAATAGAACCTCTTCTAAAATTTCAAGGGCAGATGCGGGGATTATGGTAAGAGCACCCCAGAAGAAGCATTTAAGAAGGAGCTTTACAGGCTCTTTTTCTTTTTTATCTTTTTTATAAATATAGACTAAAAGAACAATTGTGGGGATAAGCGCAAGGGCTGTAAGCATGATTGGGGCTCCTTTGAAAAGTAAATAAAAAGGAGATACCAATCGGTATCTCCAAAGCGTGCGTTAGAGGATTCGAACCCCCGACCTTTTGGTCCGTAGCCAAACGCTCTATCCAGCTGAGCTAAACGCACATAATAAAAGCGACGGATAAGCACATCCGCAACATTAGATATTCTATATCAGAAGAAGTTTCTTGTCAAGAAATAGAATTAAGAAAGTATTTTAGATATAATATAGAAAGGTATTTATTTCAAAGTAAGCGGGGAGCTTAATTAATGTTTTATGCATTAGTCTTTATTCAGTTCATATGCTGCGTGTTCCTGACCATAGAATCTGTCTATGTATTTGTGAACATTAACACCAGGATGCACGCATATCTTTATATTTATCTCATCGCCAACATAGTTAACTGCGGCGGCTACATGCTTGAGATGCTGGCTAATAGCTCGGAAGGTGCCTATATGGCAACGAGGCTCCTTTATGCCGGCAAGGTATTCGTGCCTGTCATGCTCTTCCTTTTTATCTTAAGGTTCTGCAGGGTTTATGTTCCAAAGTATCTTTCAATAGGTCTTGTTGGGCTGCACGGACTTGTATGGTTTTTTATAGCGACCAATGATTTCCATCATCTTTTCTACACAACCATCACCTATGTAAATGAAGGACTTTTCCCGCACAATGTATATGGACACGGACCTCTTTACTATGCCTACCAGGTGATCCCTGTCATCTATTCCATACTTGGAGTACTTATTGCAATCTTAAGGTCAAAGGTGCTTCGAGGAAAAATAGAGAGGCAGCAGCTCTGGATACTTATAATAGCATCCTGTCTTTCCTTTGTGGGCTTTGCTGTTTTCCTAAGCGGAAAAACAGGCGGATACGATACAACAAATATAGGCTTTTTCCTTGCCTCTATTTTTATGTTTCTGGCCCTGTTTAAATATAATCTCGTTGATACCGAGGATGTGGTTAAAAATAATGTGGTCGATCACTTGGACGATGGTGTCATAGCAACGGATTATGTGGGAAGACTTGCCTATGCCAATGAGATCGCAAAGAAGATAATCCCGGTTGAACTTGATGATAAGGTGACCGAGGACAGCGGTATCATGCAGGACCTTAGAATGAGGGCAGAGCACCATCAGAGGGTGGAGCTTGACGGCGGTGTCTATAATGTGAGCATCAAGCCCCTGTATGAAAATGATATTTTCCGCGGAAACATATATATTTTGGATAATATGACTGAGATCGCCCGTTACACGGAAGAGCTTGAGGATGCAAGGGAGAAGGCCGAGACGGCATCCAAGGTTAAGTCGGAGTTCCTTTCGAACGTATCCCATGAGATCAGGACTCCCATGAATGCTGTAGTGGGCATGACCGAGATAATGATGAGGGATGATCTTCCGGATAAAGATATGGAATATCTTCAGAATATCAGAAGCTCGGGTGATGCACTTCTTGATATAATAAATGATATCCTTGACATATCAAAGATAGAATCAGGAAAGATGGAGATAGTTCCTGATGAGTATGAAATCCTTACACTGCTTAAAGAATTGAAGGTCCTCTTTGAGACCAGGATAGGAGATAAGCCCTTAAGGATAGATTATGATATTGACGAAAGTATGCCGGCTAAGCTCTGGGGCGATGCGGTAAGGATCCGTCAGGTCATAACGAACCTTATGAATAACGCCATCAAGTTCACGGATGTGGGATACATTAAACTTACAGTTAAGGCAACAACCATAGATCCTGAGACTGTTGATCTCTTTATATCCGTTAAGGATTCCGGCCTTGGAATAAAGGATGAAGACAGGGAAAAGCTCTTTGAGTCCTTCTCTCAGGTGGATGTAAGGAAGAATCACGGAAAAGAAGGAACAGGCTTAGGGCTTCCTCTTTGTAAGCAGCTTATCGAGCTTATGGGCGGAGAACTTTCTCTTGATTCGGTATACGGTGAGGGGTCTGATTTTTACTTTACCATCAGGCAGAACATCATAGATTCAACCCCTGCTTCCGAGTATCATTATACGAAAAAGGGCGGCGAAAACATTGACTTCACGGCGCCTGATGCAAAGGTTCTTCTTGTTGAGGATAATGAACTTAATCAGAAGGTTGTGCTTGGATTACTTGAGCCCACGAAGATAAATATAGACATTGCCTCAAACGGAGTTGAAGCGCTCCGCAGGGTGACAGATGAAAAATACGATATGGTATTCATGGATCACCTGATGCCTGTAATGGACGGAATAGAGGCAACCCAGAGGATCAGGGAATTTAAGGGCGAGTATTACAAGCTCCTTCCCATTATCGCGCTTAGTGCCAACGCAACAGAGGAGGCGCGAAAGGAATTTGAGAAGAGCGGAATGAATGATTTCGTGGCTAAGCCCATTGAGATCAATGAGATGAAAGCGAAGATCCGGAAATGGCTTCCGGATTCAAAAATAAAAGAAGCTGAAACCGCACCAAAAGAAAAAGTTAAAGGTGAAGAACGGGGAAAGGATGAAAATATGGGATTATTTAATTTCGCAAAGAAGGAAGAGGCAGCTAACTTAGGCGCAAAAGAGTCTGTTAAGGAGGAAGCATCTTCGGAAGAAATGAAACTCGGAGAACTTGACAGGGAGACAGGAATAAGCTACTGCGGAGATGAGGAACTCTATAACGAGATACTTGAGGACTTCTATAAGCTTATTGATTCCAAGTCCGAAAAGATAGAGGACTTAAGAAGTTCAGGTAACATCAAAGATTATGTTATTGAAGTACATGCCTTAAAGAGTACCGCCAGAATGATAGGAGCAACGGCTCTTTCAGAGCAGGCCCTGGAGCTTGAGATGGCCGGCAAGGCTGACAATGTGGATCTTATTACCGAGAAGACACCTACTCTCCTTAAAATGTACAGAGCCTACAAGGATACCCTTTCATATTTTGATAAGGATGATGCGCCCAAGGAAGAGGCTTCTGATTCAGACATTAAGACAACCCTTGAAAAGATGTTAAATGCGGCAAATGAATTTGACATGGACGGAATGGATGATGCAATGGCAGCTCTTAACGGATTTAAGATGCCAAGCGATGAACTTCAAAGTAAGGTAAAGAAGCTTGATCTTTTAGTAAGGGATGTTGCCTTTGAGGACGTGAAAGCTCTTGTTAAAGAACTTCAGGCATCTATATGAGAATTGGATGAAAGAAATGAGGTAACGTAGTTATCCCATACGGTATCAGGGGTCTTATCAAGAATGAAGCTGTTTGTGGCGGTTGCGCTTATAACAGTGATTACGCCTTGAGAGAACTTAATATTTAAAGTAAAACTTTTTATTTCAATAGTGCTTAAGGCAGAACCTGCCTTAAGCATTATTTTATTTATTTCATTGGGCTTAAGCTGCAGTATGAAGTGGAAAGATACAGGTGTCTGCTTGCCCTTAATAAGGTCAAAGCATATTCCCTTCATATCCTTCCAGGAAGAAAACTCATAGCCGAATTCATAGTCCTCGTAAAATTCAGGCACAATGCGGCCGTCTATAGAGAAGGTGTTATAGGTTTTAATAACAGCCTCCTCCAAAAGAAAGTCATCGAAGACATTTCCTATAAGGAGCTGCGACATGAAGTTTTTGGTGTTTTTAATAGTAAAGGCTTGCATAGTAAAGAATCAGGGAGAGCTATAAGTTGCTCCAGCGGCCTGATGCACCGCAGGGAAGTACAAGGTTATTTGATGTAACGGGAAGTCCTATTTCATTAGCTTCGACCTTTCCGCCAAATCGCTTGGTTAACAGGGTATTAAGCATATAGCTTAAGACTGCGGGCTGAAGGCCTGTGGTATAGGAGTTGATTAAAAGGAAGCTTGAGTCCTTGGTTAAAAGCTTGGTGCAAAGTTCTATGAAAGGATATACGCTTTCTTCTATCTTCCATATCTCTCCCTTGGGGCCACGGCCGTAGGAAGGGGGATCCATTATGATCCCGTCGTAGGTGTTTCCCCTGCGGATCTCACGCTCGACGAACTTAACGCAGTCATCAACAAGCCACCTTATGGGGGCATCCGAAAGGCCTGAGGAAACAGCATTTTCTTTGGCCCAGGTGACCATTCCCTTGGAGGCGTCAACATGTGTGACTGAGGCGCCTGCTTTAGCTGCGGATATGGTTGCTCCGCCTGTATAGGCAAAGAGATTAAGAACCTTAAATGGGTGATCTGAATGCTTATTTTTAATTATTGAAGATACCCAGTCCCAGTTAACTGCCTGCTCCGGGAAGAGGCCTGTATGTTTAAAACTAAAGGGCTTAAGATTAAAGGTAAGATCCCTGTAGGATATTTGCCATTCCTCGGGGAGATCAAAGAATTCCCATTCACCACCGCCCTTGGAACTTCTGTGATAGTGGCCGTTAAGCTTCTTCCATTCAGGTGAATTCTTAGGAGTGTTCCAAATGACCTGGGGGTCCGGACGCAGGAGTATATATTTGCCCCAGCGCTCTAACTTTTCTCCCTCTGAGGTATCGATCACCTCGTAATCCTTCCAGTTATCAGCAATCCACATAGATATATTCCTTCGCTTAGTCTGTAATTTAAAATCCTGATCGCTTCATGGCTGTGCAATTTCGCAATCAACAGTTAAATGATAGAGTAAAAATATTAAAAACACAAGAAAATTGTGGTATTCTGTCATTATGCTCGGAATAGCCTTTGACTTAGGAACAACTTCATTAGCAGCATATCTTTGTAACTTAAATGACAGATGTGTCATAAAAACCACCTCCCGTCTTAATCCCCAGATAAAAACAGGAGCAGATGTGATAACAAGGATCACCTATATGGCAGAGAGTCCTGAAAAGAGAAGGGAAGTCTGTAATCTTTTGGGGGATGCCATCATTGATATGACAGGGGAACTTATGGAAGATATGGAAAAAGAGAACAGGTTCCTTGACAGTATAGTCCTTGTGGGAAATCCCGTTATCATGGGTTCGGTTTCTGAATATTATTTCGGCGCACCTTTAAAGAAATATGCTGCATCTTCTTCAGATGATGTGTACGTTATAGGGGTTCCCATGATAGGAGGCTATGCAGGTGCGGATGCCCTTGCAGGAGCGTTCCTTGTTAACGAAAGGCGAAAGGGAAAGAATGCCCTTTTAATAGATATAGGAACAAACGGAGAGATAGTACTCCTTACTGATGATAAAAAGATAGCAACAACCGCTGCGGCAGGGCCTGCCCTGGAGGGCGGTAATGTAGAATGCGGAACGCGGGGAGAAGAGGGCGCTGTTGACTCTGTTAAACTAAGCAATGGTTTAAATCCAACCTCCGATATTCTGATACATGTTTTAGGTTCTGAAGGCGGAAAGCCTGAAGGGGAAAACCAAAAAGATTGCGTAAAAGAAAAGGGAGTCTGCGGCTCGGGACTTCTTTCAATGCTTGAGTGCCTTTTAAAGGCAAGGGTGATAAACGAAACAGGCTATATCCAGAATAAGGGTGAGGCCATGCTTGTTGGGTGTCCCCCAAGGGTTGCCTCGAGGATAACTGAGACCGAAAAGGGAAGAGCCTTTAAATTAAGTGAGAGTTTATATATTTATCAGGATGATATAAGGGCACTGCAGCTTGCGATATCTGCATTAAGAACGGGGATAGAGATGCTTATTAGAGAAGCGGGATTGACTGTTTCGGTCATCGATGAGATATATTTAGCCGGTGCCTTCGGAAATAAAATAAGCATTGAAAGCGCCCTGGCGGTAGGGCTTCTTCCGCCGGTTAATAAGGATGAGATCATCCAGGCAGGGAACCTTGCGGGAGAAGGAGCCTGCAGGATACTTATGGATATGGATTGTATTTCGGGGGTTACAGCCCTTAAGAATGAGATAAAGACCATATCTTTGGCGGAGCACCCTGATTTTAAGGATAACTTCATGAAATATATGATATTTGACACCGGTAGCATTTAGGGTATGCTTTATTGCTTTAATTTAATAAATTTAGTATGATGTTTTCTGATGCTTCCGGGAAAGCGCTTCCGGGAATGTGAATCAGGGAATGTGCTTCAAGGAAAGTGCTTCCGGGCATGCGTTTCCGGGAAAGAAATGAGAGATTATATTATGGACAGGGAATTTTTAAAGAATAAAAAAAGAATAGTGGTAAAGATAGGTACATCCAACGTGACCCACGAGGAAACGGGAGATATCAATCTTTTGAAACTTGATAAATTTGCAGAGGTGTTAACAGATCTTCGGGGCAGAGGAAAGGACGTTATAATTGTTTCCTCAGGTGCCATCGGAGCAGGTCGTACTGCGCTTAATATAAAGGAGCGTCCGAAGGAGCTTCCAATTAAGCAGGCCTGCGCTGCCGTGGGACAGGCCAGGCTCATGATGATATATCAGAAGATGTTCTCTGAATATTCCCAGACCATAGCCCAGCTTATGGTGACGAAGCATACCTTTACCAACGAGATAAGCCGGGAGAATGCGGGGAATACCCTTCGCGAGCTTCTTGACATGGGTGTCATCCCGATCATCAACGAAAACGACCCTGTGTCAACGGACCAGATCCAGAACGAGGTCTTCGGTGATAACGATACACTTTCTGCCATGGTTTCAGAACTTGTGGGTGCTGACCTTCTAATTCTTCTTTCTGATATTGACGGCCTCTATACGGATAACCCGAAGGTTAATCCTAAGGCGCAGTTCATAGAGTGCGTTGAGAATGTTGATGAAGAGATGATGCAGTATGCCAAGGGCGCTTCCACAACCTGGGGAACAGGTGGAATGACCACGAAGCTTGAGGCTGCAAAGATAGCAACTAAAGCAGGAGTTGACATGGTGATCTGCAACGGGGCTGATGTTGTTAATGTAAGTCGCATACTTGATGGTAAAGATATAGGAACCGTGTTTGTTTCAAGCAAGTCTTGATGCAAGCACTGTTCATAAGGATGCGCACTGGCTCAAAGAGGAAAACATAAGGATGCGCACGAGGAATTCAGAATGTTAAACGTACTTGTAATAGATGCACAGGGAGGCGGAATAGGAAAGCAGGTTGTTAAGGCACTTGCGGATTCAGGCCTTAATATAAAGATAACTGCGATCGGAACGAATTCCGCAGCAACCCAGGCTATGTTAAAGGCCGGAGCACAGGAAGGCGCGACCGGTGAAAATCCCGTCAGAGTGGCGGTTAAGAGCGCCGATGTCATAATAGGCCCCATCGGAATCGTTATAGCTGATTCCATGCTGGGCGAGATAACCGCAGGGATGGCGGAAGCCATCTGCAGGGCGGATGCTACCCGTATACTTATCCCTATGAACCAGTGTTCAAACTGCATAGTGGGAGTTAAGGGAACAAGCCTCAGGGAAATGATCGATGAGGTGGTTTTAAGAGTTTCCGAATTGCAATAAATCTTTCTTAATGTTATACTATTTGGCGCAGCGTATGAAACCTGCGCCGGAGATGAATCTCCATCACATCTGAGCTGAAGCTCTCCAAACTATATTTTTCTAAAAGGAGACTTCTATTATGAAACAGTCAAAATCCCAGGTACTTAAGCTTGTATATGCTGCAGTGTGTCTGGCACTTGCAATGGTGCTTCCCCTATTAACGGGACAGATACAGTCTATCGGAAGTAAGCTCTGCCCGATGCATATTCCCGTGCTTTTATGCGGCTTTTTATGCGGACCGATATACGGCGCGGCAGTGGGCTTTATAGCGCCCCTTCTTCGCTTTGCAATCTTCGGAATGCCGCCAATCATGCCCACAGGACTTGCAATGGCCTTCGAGCTTATGACCTATGGTCTTTTAGCAGGACTTCTTTATAAGCTTTTTGCTAAAAAGACATTATTTATTTATGTAACACTTATTCTTTCAATGATAGGCGGAAGGATAATCTGGGGAATCGCAATGCTTGTGATAACCGGAATTACAGGCGCCGGCTTTACGTTTGCTGCTTTTATTTCAGGGGCATTACTTAATGCAATTCCCGGTATCATTATTCAGATAATACTTATCCCCGTCATAGTGATCGCGCTTAAGAAGGCGCGTCTTATGGATTAGAATGAATTCTAATAAAAAGGTAAAGGTTAAAAGTTCAGATCTTAAAAAACTTATCGGGTACTACAAGCCCTACAGAGGGATATTCTTTGCGGATATGTTTTTCGCGACTGTGTCTGCTGCTGTAGCGCTTGCAATCCCGCTTTTTGTGCGCTATGTGACTTCGACTCTCATCTATAAGCCAAGCGATGTTATCCTTCGCGAGGTTATGGTGATTGCCGGAGTCTTATTTGCGTTACTTTTAATTGACTGCTATGCGAAGTTCTTCATAGGCAACTACGGTCATGTTATGGGTGCAAAGATAGAATATAACATGAGGGCCGAGATATTTGCCCATCTGCAGAAACTTAGCTTCTCTTTCTATGATGATGCGAAGGTTGGCCAGCTTATGAGCAGGGTGACAACCGATCTTTTTGATATTACGGAGCTCTTACACCACGGGCCTGAGAATATCATCCTCTCTCTTTTAAAGATATTCGGAGCACTTATAATCCTTCTTAATGTAAATTCATATCTTTGCCTTGCTGCATTCGTTGTGATCCCCATTATGTTTATCTTTGCCTATGCACTTAACAAGCGTATGAGGCGTGCCTTTAAGAAGAACCGTCAGCGTATCGCCGAGATAAACGGCCAGATCGAGGATAACCTAAGCGGCATCAGGGTGGTCAAGTCCTTTGCAAACGAGGATATAGAGAATAAGAAGTTCAAGGTAGGAAACGACAATTTCCTTTCCTCCAAGAAGGATAATTACAAATATATGGGAGCCTTCCAGGCGGGAGTAGGTGTATTCACAACCCTGATCCAGGTGAATGTCATAATAATCGGAGCTGTTCTCATCGCCAAGGGGCACCTTGATATAAGCGACCTTATAACCTTCCTTCTTTATATAAGCGTGTTCACCGAGCCCATTAAGACACTGGTCGATTTCACCGAGCAGTTCCAGAACGGCTACACCGGCTTCGAGCGTTTCCTTGAGATTATGGAGACAGAGCCTGACATAGTGGATTCTGAGAACGCCTCTCCCCTTAAGAACGTAAAAGGCGATATAGAATTTAAGAATGTAAGCTTTAAATATAATGAAAAGTCCGATTATGTTCTTAAGGACGTTAACCTTAAGATCCCTGCTGGAAGCTACACGGCTTTAGTTGGCTCCTCGGGCGCCGGAAAGACGACGCTTTGCTCCCTTATCCCAAGGTTTTATGAGGTAAGCGAGGGCGCGGTTTTAATTGATGATAAAGATATACGCACTGTGACTCTTAACTCCCTTCGAAATAATATAGGTATAGTTCAGCAGGATGTATATCTTTTCGCAGGAACTGTATATGAAAATATAGCCTACGGAAAACCCGGGGCTTCCTATGAAGAGGTAATGGATGCCTCAAAGAGGGCAAATGCTCATGACTTCATAATGTCACTCCCCGACGGATACGACACCGATATAGGTCAGCGGGGCATTAAGCTTTCGGGAGGCCAGAAGCAGAGGCTCTCAATAGCCCGTGTATTTTTAAAGAACCCTCCCATTCTCATATTCGATGAGGCAACCTCATCCCTTGATAATGAAAGCGAGAAGGTGGTGCAGGAGTCTTTAGAGGAGCTTTCTAAGGGGCGTACAAGCCTTGTTATAGCCCATAGGCTCTCAACCATCAGAAATGCAGAGCGTATACTGGTGCTTACAGAGGATGGAATAGCCGAAAGCGGAACCCATGATGAACTTATTAAAAAGGGTGGAGTTTACGAGAGGCTTTACAACATGCACTAACTGAATAGTAATACTGAATGTATTAGCTGCCAAAAGTACTATTGACAGCCTGTATATTTACGTATAGAATGTGAAACGTCGGTTAACGACAAGTAACTTAATAATCTTCAGGGCAGGGTGTGATCCCCTACCGGCGGTAAAGCCCGCGAGTCTAAAGACATGATCCGGTGTGATTCCGGAGCCGACAGTATAGTCTGGATGGAAGAAGATAAAGAAAGAACCGGTATATCTGTGCCCTGAGTATATGTTTACTCAGGGCTTTTTTAATCCCGTATGGGCCTATGCCGCTTTTCCTTTATCTTAAATCTGGGAAGTCTTAAAGGACTTTCGATTCTAAGGAGGAAAGAAAAATGACAAAACAGAAGATCTCAACAAGGTACATTGTAGGTACCGCAATGCTTTCGGCGCTGGCCTTCGTGCTCCAGTATCTGGAGATAGCGATCCCCATAATGCCGTCTTTCGTTAAATTTGATTTTTCGGATCTGCCTGCACTTATCGGGGCCTTCGCATACGGACCCTTAGCGGGAGTGTTAATCGAGTTTATTAAGAACCTGATCCACTGCGCGGTATCCCAGTCAGCCACGGTAGGTGAGCTTTCGAATTTCATACTGGGCGCCGTATTCACACTGACTGCAGGTATCATATATAAGCAGAAAAAGACAAAGAAGCGCGCACTTATAGGGTCTGTTGCAGGTGCCGTGATCATGGGACTTATATCCATCCCTTCTAACTACTTCGTTGTATATCCTTTCTATTATAATTTCATGCCTCAGGAGGTTGTGCTTTCAATGTATCAGGCGATATTACCTTCAATGAAATCAATAATAGAGTGTCTTATCTGCTTTAACCTTCCCTTCACCATAGTAAAGGGCCTTATATCAGTTGTGATAACAATGTTTATCTACAAGCCCCTTTCACCCATACTTAAGGGACAGAACAGATAGGATATACAATTTAAAGATTATAATGATATAATATGATGTCGGAGCCTTGTATCAGAGCGAGGCCTGACATCGTATTTTTATTTTCGGAGGAGCATCATGCCAAGCGTAACCCCATTCAGAGCATTAAGACCAAGAAAAGATATCGCAGATAAGTTCTGCGCTTTACCCTATGACGTATATAACAGACAGGAAGCAAAGGAAGTGGTTTCGAAAAATCCTTTATCCTTCCTTGGAATAGACCGTGCTGAGACTTCCTTCGAGGACAGCGTTGATACCTATGCGCCTGAGGTCTATGCAATGGCCAAAGAGATGCTTAATGACAGAATAAAGGAGGGAGTCCTTATACGTGAGGACAAGCCTTGCTTTTATATTTATGAGCTTACGATGGACGGACGCAGCCAGACCGGCATAGTTGCCTGCTCATCCGTGGATGATTACGTTAGCGGACGCATTAGGAAGCATGAGAACACCCGTGAAGAAAAAGAGATAGACAGGATAAAGCATGTGGATACGACTAATGCCCACACAGGCCCTATCTTTTTGATCTACAGAGCCCGTAAAGAACTTAAGGAGATAATAGACCAGGTTAAGAGCGTTAAGGATCCGTTGTATGATTTTGTATCTGAGGACGGCATAGGACACAGGGCTTATATAATAGATGATGCTTCTGCTATTTTAAAGATAGAAGAGATATTTAAAAATATAGACTATACCTATATAGCAGACGGTCATCACAGATGTGCTTCCGCAGCCAAGGTTGGTATTATGAGGCGTAAGAAGGCTGAGGCAAAGGGCACCTATAAGGGAACGGAAGGATACAACAGGTTCCTTTCAGTGCTGTTTTCGGATGATGAGCTTATGATAATGCCCTATAATCGTGTGGTTAAGGATCTTAACGGATTAAGCAAAGAGGATTTCTTTGCCCGCATTAAAGATGCCGGATTCAGTGTGTCAGAGTTATCTGACGCTTTAGGCGACAGACATGGTGACAGCGTAAGTGACGCAGAATATGACAGGTCTGTCAGCCCTCTTAAAAAGGGAACTTTTTCAATGTTTATCGAGGATAAATGGTATTTACTGACAGCATCGTCAGAAATCATGTCGACTGATCCGGTCAAAGGACTTGACGTGTCAGTTCTTCAGGATAATCTCTTAGGACCTGTTCTTGGAATAGAAGATCCCCGTACGGATAAGAGAATAGACTTCGTGGGAGGAATAAGAGGAAACAAAGAGCTTGAGAGAAGATGCCATAATGATATGAAGCTTGCCTTCTCAATGTATCCAACTTCAATAGAAGAGCTTCTTAAGGTTGCGGATGCAAATCTCCTTATGCCACCTAAGTCAACCTGGTTTGAGCCTAAGCTTCGTTCGGGAATGTTCATTCATGATCTGAATGACTGATCGAGGCTTGCATATATTAAGGAAGCTTCCTAATGAAAATGGTGTCGAAAACGATGTCATAAAGGAAGTTTCCAGATATTGTACTTTATATATAGAAGAAACACATCATTTAGGAGCCGGATCTTGGATTCGGCAGATTGTACATAATTTCAAACAAAAATTCATTAAAAATATCCAAAAAAGTTCTTGCAATCCCCAAATTATTAAGATATACTAGTCAATGCTGTGGCATGATAGCGTTGAAGCGTGAGGTTGCCACATGGCCGCGAGGCCTTGTGGGTTTTCCGTGGAGCGAATGTCAAGGTCCATGGGTTTCAAGCCATGTTACCCGGGACGAAGAACCTGACGACAAGTCACTGTACCAAAATATGTCTGCTTCAAGCAGAAACACGGGCGTTAAGCGTACCATCAGGATTAAATATAAGCGGTAAATGCCGCATATATTTTTTGAGACTTGGTAGGACACGCACGGAGATGTGTACAGTCACCGAACTTGTTGTACTTATTAAAGAAAGCGTGCATAAGCACAAAAGTACGAATAGGAGGCGACTTTTTTTATGGCAACAACACAGGTAATGAGAATCACACTCAAGGCATATGATCATCAGCTTATTGATGCATCTGCCAAAAAGATCATCGAGACAGTTAAGAAGACAGGATCCACTGTTAGCGGCCCCGTTCCTCTTCCTACTAAGAAGGAAGTAGTTACAATCCTTAGAGCCGTTCATAAGTATAAGGATTCCCGTGAGCAGTTCGAGCAGAGAACTCACAAGAGACTTATCGATATCTTAACACCTACCCAGAAGACAATCGAAGCTTTACAGAAGATCGAGATGCCCGCTGGTGTTTACATTGACATCAAGATGAAGGAAAAGTAATCCGGATTCTTAGATTGATAGTTTTTTCATAACTAGTATGGCCCAATCGCGGCCCGCTGTAGAAAGGAAGGAATTAAAATGAAAAAAGCTATTTTAGCAACAAAAGTCGGAATGACTCAAATCTTCAACGAAGACGGCGTATTAGTACCCGTTACCGTTCTTGAGGCTGGTCCCTGTTATGTAACACAGATCAAGACCGTTGAGAACGATGGCTACTCTGCAGTTCAGGTTGGTTTTGTTGACAAGAAGGACAGAATCGTAAACAAGGACAAGAGCGGCAAGAAAGAGATCGTACACAGAAACGGCGTAGGTAAGGCTATGAAGGGCCACTTCGAGAAGGCAGGCGTTTCAAGCAAGAGATACGTCAGAGAGTTCAAGTTTGAGAACGCTGATGAGTACACACTCGGCAGCGAGATCAAGGCTGATATCTTTGAAGCCGGAGACAAGATCGATGCTTCTGCAATCTCTAAAGGAAAGGGATTCCAGGGCGCAATCAAGAGACTTGGTCAGCACAGAGGACCCATGATGCATGGTTCTAAGTTCCATCGTCATCAGGGATCAAACGGTGCCTGCTCATCTCCCAGCCGTGTTTTCAAGGGTAAGGGAATGCCCGGACATATGGGTTGCGTAAAGGTTACTATCCAGAACCTTGAGGTAGTAAGAGTTGACGCAGAAAAGAATCTTCTCCTTGTAAAGGGAGCAGTTCCCGGAGCTAAGAAGGCATTAGTTACCATTAAGGAAACAGTTAAGGCCTAAAGGAAGATGAAAGGAGGACACATAAATGGCAAAAGTATCAGTTTATAATATGGAAGGCAAAGAAGTTGGTACAATCGATTTAAACGATGCCGTATTCGGTGTTGAGCCTAATGAGCATTTAGTTCACATGGCAGTTGTACAGCAGCTTGCAAATAACCGTCAGGGCACACAGAAAGCCAAGACCCGTTCAGAGGTTTCAGGCGGCGGAAGAAAGCCCTGGAGACAGAAGGGAACAGGTCATGCACGTCAGGGTTCCACAAGATCACCTCAGTGGACAGGCGGCGGCGTAGTATTCGCACCCGTACCCAGAGATTATTCCTTCAAGCTTAACAAGAAGGAAAAGAGAGCAGCTTTAAAGAGCGTTTTATCAAGCAGAGTAGCAGAGAACAAGCTTATTGTTGTTGACGAGTTCAAGCTTGATGAGATCAAGACAAAGAAGTTCCAGGCTGTTATGGATAACCTAAAGGTTACCAAGGCATTAGTTGTTCTTTCTGAAATGGATCAGAACGTTATCCTTTCTGCAAGAAACATTCCCAATGTTGAGACAGCTCAGGTAAATACAATTAACGTTTACGATATCCTTAAGGGTGACACACTTGTTCTCACCAAGGATGCAGTAGCTAAGATTGAGGAGGTGTATGCATAATGGCAGATATTAAATATTATGACGTAATCCTTAAGCCTGTGATCACCGAGAAGAGTATGTCAGGCATGGGCGAAAAGAAGTATACCTTCTTAGTTCATCCCGAGGCTAACAAGTCTATGGTTAAAGAAGCTGTTGAGAAGATGTTCGACGGCGCTAAGGTTAAGAAGGTCAACACAATGAACTGTGACGGCAAGCAGAAGAGACGTGGTTACGTATTCGGTAAGACTGCAAAGACCAAGAAGGCTATCGTTTGGCTCACAGATGACAGCAAAGACATTGAGATCTTCTCAGGTCTGTAAATCGTTGAAAGGAGAATAAGTCATGGGAATTAAAACATATAAACCATATACACCTTCAAGAAGAAATATGACTGGTTCGGACTTTTCCGAGATTACTAAGACAACTCCTGAGAAGTCATTACTTGTTTCAAAGAGCAAGACAGCCGGTCGTAACAATCAGGGTAAGATAACTGTTAGACACCACGGTGGCGGTGCTAAGCAGAAGTACAGAATCATCGATTTCAAGCGTAACAAGGACGGTATCCCCGCAACAGTTGTTGGAATCGAGTACGATCCTAACAGAACAGCTAATATCGCTCTTATCTGTTATGCAGATGGCGAAAAGGCATATATCATTGCACCCGAGGGATTAACAGATGGCATGAAGGTCATGAACGGACCTGAGGCTGAAGTAAGAGTAGGTAACTGCCTTCCTCTTGAGAAGATCCCCGTTGGTACACAGGTACACAACATTGAGCTTGCTCCCGGAAAGGGCGGCCAGATGGTTCGTTCAGCCGGCAACAGCGCACAGCTCATGGCTAAGGAAGGTAAGTACGCAACACTTCGTCTTCCTTCAGGCGAGATGAGAATGGTTCCCATCGAGTGCCGTGCAACAGTTGGTATCGTAGGAAACGCAGATCACAACCTTATCAAGATCGGTAAGGCAGGACGTAAGCGTCACATGGGCGTTCGCCCCACAGTTCGTGGATCTGTCATGAACCCCAACGACCATCCTCATGGTGGTGGTGAAGGTAAGTGTCCTGTTGGACGTCCCGGTCCTTGCACACCTTGGGGTAAGCCCGCTCTCGGTCTTAAGACACGTAAGAGCAAGAAGGCTTCAAACAAGCTGATCGTAAGAAGACGCAATGGTAAGGCTATCAAGTAACAGGAGGAGAGAAGAAAATGGCTAGATCACTTAAAAAAGGTCCTTTCGCAGATGCAAGTCTGCTTAAGAAGGTTGATGCTTTAAATGCATCAGGACAGAAGCAGGTTATCAAGACCTGGTCACGTCGTTCTACAATCTTCCCTTCTTTTGTGGGACATACATTTGCAGTACACGACGGAAGAAAGCATATTCCCGTATACGTTACAGAGGATATGGTTGGACATAAGTTAGGCGAGTTCGTTGCTACCAGAACCTACAGAGGTCACGGCAAGGACGAGAAGAAGTCTAAGGTTAAGTAAGATAGGAGGTTTATCATGGCAAAAGGACATAGATCCCAGATCAAAAGAGAAAGAAATGCGCAGAAAGATGTCAGACCTTCAGCTAAATTATCTTACGCTAGAATTTCTGTACAGAAGGCGTGCTTCGTATTAGACGCCATCAGAGGCAAGGATGTTGAGACTGCTCTTGGTATTCTCGCATACAGCCCCAGATATGGTTCAGCAATCATAAAGAAATTAGTAGAGTCAGCTAAGGCTAATGCAGAGTATCTGTACAGCCAGGATCCTACCAAGTATCCAAATCCCGAGAACCTTTACATTGCAGAATGTTATGCAGATAAGGGTCCTACAATGAAGAGAGTACAGCCCAGAGCACAGGGTAGAGCTTACAGGATCGAGAAGAGAATGAGCCACATTACTGTAGTTCTGGATGAAAGATAAGGAGGAAATGGATAATGGGACAGAAAGTTAATCCTCACGGCTTAAGAGTCGGTGTTATAAAGGATTGGGATTCCAGATGGTATGCAGAGGATGATTTTGCAGACTATTTAGTTGAAGATCATGCGATCAGAACTTATCTCAAGAAGAAGTTATACAGCGCCGGAGTTTCAAAGATTGAAATCGAGAGAGCTGCAGACAGAGTAAAGGTGATCGTATTCACAGCTAAGCCCGGTGTTGTAATCGGTAAGGGCGGCGCTGAAATAGAAGTTACAAAGAAGGAGCTTACAAAGCTCACAAACGGCAAGAAGGTTTCCGTTGATATCAAGGAAATCAAGCGTCCTGACAGAGATGCTCAGCTCGTTGCCGAGAATATTGCACAGCAGTTAGAGAACCGTGTTTCCTTCCGTCGTGCTATGAAGTCTTGCATGGGCAGAACCATGAAGACAGGAGTACTTGGAATCAAGACATGTTGTTCAGGCCGTTTAGGCGGTGCTGATATCGCTCGTTCAGAGTTCTATTCAGAGGGAACAATTCCTCTTCAGACATTAAGAGCAGATATCGAATATGGCTTCGCTGAGGCTGATACAACCTACGGTAAGGTTGGTGTTAAGGTTTGGATCTACAAGGGTGAGATCCTTCCTACCAAGAAGACCGAGGAAGAGAATACTAAGGAAGGGAGCGAAAAATAATGTTAATGCCCAAGAGAGTTAAGCGTCGTAAGCAGTTCCGTGGCTCTATGGCCGGAAAAGCTACACGCGGTAATAAGATCAATTACGGTGAATACGGTATTATTGCTACTGAGCCCTGCTGGATCAAGTCAAACCAGATCGAAGCAGCCAGAGTTGCAATGACACGTTACATTAAGCGTGGTGGTAAAGTTTGGATCAAGATTTTCCCTGACAAGCCTGTTACAGCCAAGGGTCTTGGAGTTCGTATGGGTAAAGGAAAAGGCTCCACAGAGTATTGGGTAGCAGTAGTTAAGCCCGGTCGTGTAATGTTTGAGATCGCAGGTGTGCCTGAGGATGTTGCTAAAGAAGCTTTACGTCTTGCAACACATAAGCTTCCCTGCAAGTGCAAGATCGTTTCTAAGGCCGACTTGGAAGGTGGTGTAGCGAATGAAAACTAATAAGTATGTAGAAGATTTAAAGAGCAAATCAGCTGCAGAATTAGCAAACGAATTAGTAGCTGCTAAGAAAGAGCTTTTCAATTTGAGATTCCAGAATGCAACTAACCAGTTGGATAATACTGCAAGAATTACAGAAGTAAGAAAGAACATTGCCAGAATTCAGACAGTTATTACTGAAAAGGCAAAGGAAGCTTAAGAAGCAGTAGGAACTCATAGAAAGGAGACTAATAGTCGTGGAAGAAAGAAATTTAAGAAAAACACGTGTTGGTAAAGTTGTTAGCAACAAGATGGATAAGACTATCGTAGTAGCTATTGAGAACCATGTTAAGCATCCTCTTTACAAGAAGATCGTTAAGGATACTTACAAGCTTAAGGCTCATGATGAGAACAACGAGTGCCAGATCGGTGATACAGTCAGAGTAATGGAAACAAGACCTCTCTCAAAGGATAAGAGATGGAGACTTGTTGAGATCGTAGAGAAGGTTAAATAACTAGGAAGGAGAATTAGCATGATACAGCAGGAAACCAGATTAAAGGTTGCCGATAATACTGGTGCTAAGGAAATCCTTTGCATTAGAGTTATGGGCGGATCTACAAGAAGATATGCCGAGATCGGCGATATCATTGTTGCTACAGTTAAGGATGCTACTCCCGGTGGTATTGTTAAAAAGGGTGATGTAGTTAAGGCTGTAGTAGTTCGTACAGTTAAGGGTGCACGTCGTAAGGACGGTTCCTACATTAAGTTCGATGAGAACGCAGCCGTTATCATCAAGGATGATAAGACTCCTAGAGGAACTCGTATCTTTGGACCCGTAGCAAGAGAGCTTCGTGAGAAACAGTTTATGAAGATTGTTTCCCTTGCTCCGGAAGTATTATAGGAGGTTATGGGAAATGGCTAGTTTAAAGATTAAAAAGGGTGATACAGTTAAGGTTATCGCCGGCAAGGATAAGGGTGCAGAAGGTAAGGTAACGAGCGTTGATACCAAGAACGGTAAGGTAACCGTTGAGGGCGTTAACATGGTTACTAAGCACAGCAAGCCTTCAGCTGCTAACCAGAATGGCGGAATTATTCAGATGGAAGCTCCCATGGACATTTCAAATGTTATGTATGTTCACAAGGGACAGACAACACGTATCGGTTTCAAGATGGACGGAGACAAGAAGGTTCGTTTTGCAAAGAAGACCGGCGATGTTATTGATTAATCTGAGGAAAGGAGACATTTAGCGTGAGCAGGTTAAAAGAAACATATAAGAACGAGATCGTAGATGCTATGATCAAGAAGTTCGGATATAAAAATATAATGGAAGTTCCTAAGCTCGACAAGATCGTTGTTAACATGGGTGTTGGCGAAGCTAAGGAAAATGCCAAGGTTTTAGAGTCTGCAGTTAAGGACCTCGAGGCTATTACAGGTCAGAAGGCAGTTCTTACAAAGGCTAAGAAGTCAATCGCAAACTTCAAGCTTCGTGAGGGCCAGAACATCGGATGTAAGGTTACTCTTCGTGGCGAGAGAATGTATGATTTCCTTGACAGACTTGTTAATCTTGCATTACCCCGTGTACGTGACTTCAGAGGAATCAATCCCAATGCTTTTGATGGCAGAGGTAATTATGCTTTAGGTATCAAGGAGCAGATCATTTTCCCTGAGATCGAGTACGACAAGATCGATAAGGTAAGAGGTATGGACGTTATCTTTGTTACAACAGCAAAGACAGACGAGGAAGCACGCGAGCTGTTAAAGTTATTTAACATGCCTTTCGCAAAGTAGGAGGAGAAAAGTTATGGCTAAGACAGCAATGAAAGTTAAGCAGGCGCGTAAACCTAAGTTTTCTACTCAGGCATACAGCCGTTGTAGAATCTGTGGACGTCCCCATGCATACTTAAGAAAGTACGGAATCTGCAGAGTATGCTTCCGTGAATTAGCATACAAGGGAGAGATTCCCGGTGTTAAGAAGGCAAGCTGGTAAGGAGGTAATTTAAGATGACAATGAGTGATCCTATTGCAGATATGCTTACAAGAATCCGTAATGCAAATACTGCTAAACATGACACAGTAGATGTTCCTTCTTCCAAGATGAAGTTAGCTATTGCAGATATCTTATTAGAAGAAGGATATATCAAGAAATATGATTTAGTTGATGATGGCGCATTCAAGACAATCCGCATCACCCTTAAGTATGGTGCAGATCGTAATGAGAGAATCATCAGCGGCCTTAAGAGAATTTCAAAGCCCGGTCTTAGAATTTATGCCGGCAAGGAAGACCTTCCCAAGGTATTAGGTGGTTTAGGTATTGCTATCATCTCTACCAACCAGGGTGTTGTTACAGACAAGAAGGCCAGAGAGTTACAGGTAGGCGGAGAAGTTTTAGCTTACGTTTGGTAAAGAGTAATAATTAAGTATATCTTTATAAGGAGGTACGGGCATGTCACGTATAGGAAGAATGCCAATCGCTATTCCTGCAGGCGTTACTGTAGAAGTAGCAGAAAATAACAAAGTGACTGTTAAGGGTCCCAAGGGAACACTTGAGAGAGTTCTTCCCTCGGAGATGGAGATCAAGGTAGAGGGTGCTGTTGTTACAGTATCACGTCCCAATGATCTTAAGAGAATGAAGTCATTACACGGACTCACAAGAACCCTCATCAATAACATGGTTATCGGTGTTACTGAGGGCTATGAGAAGAAGCTTGAGGTTAATGGTGTAGGTTACAGAGCTGCCAAGTCAGGCAAGAAGTTAACCTTATCCCTTGGCTACTCTCACCCTGTTGAGATGGAAGATCCTGAAGGAATTGAGACAGTTCTTGATGGTCAGAACATCATCATCGTAAAGGGTATTGATAAAGAAAAGGTCGGCCAGTTTGCAGCTGAGATCAGAGACAAGAGACGTCCTGAGCCTTATAAGGGCAAGGGTATCAAGTATGCTGATGAAGTTATCAGACGTAAAGTTGGTAAGACTGGTAAGAAATAATCGATAAGGAGAGTATAAAAATGGTTAGTAAAGAATCAAGATCTGAAATTCGTGCTAAGAAGCACATGAGAATACGTAACCGTTTTAGCGGTACTGCTGAGAGACCCCGTCTTTCCGTATTCAGAAGTAACAATCATATGTATGCTCAAATTATCGACGATACAGTTGGTAACACATTAGTTTCAGCTTCAACAACCGAGAAGGAAGTTAAGGCAGAGCTTGAGAAGACCAACAACGTTGATGCAGCAGCATACTTAGGCAAGGTTATTGCTAAGCGTGCACTTGATAAGGGAATTGACACTGTTGTATTTGACAGAGGAGGATTCATCTATCAGGGTAAGATCGCAGCATTAGCTGATGCAGCCAGAGAAGCTGGCTTAAAATTCTAGGAAGGGAGAAACGTAATGAGACATACAATCATTGATGTAAGCAACATGGAATTACAGGATAAGGTTGTTGCTATTAAGAGAGTTACTAAGGTTGTAAAGGGTGGTCGTAACATGCGTTTCGCTGCTTTAGTAGTAGTTGGAGATGGCGCCGGACATGTTGGTGCTGGTCTTGGAAAGGCTGCTGAAGTTCCCGAGGCAATCCGTAAGGGCAAGGAAGATGCTATCAAGAATATGGTAGCAATTGCAGAGGATGCCAACCACTCAGTTACACACGATATCATCGGTAAGTACGGCAGTGCCGAGGTTCTTTTAAAGAAGGCTCCCGAAGGTACCGGTATCATCGCAGGTGGTCCTGCACGTATCGTTTGTGAATTAGCAGGTATCAAGAATATCCGTACTAAGTCACTTGGCTCTAACAATAAGCAGAACGTAGTTTTAGCTACTATCGAAGGACTTAAGTCACTTAAGACTCCTGAAGAGGTTGCTAAGAACCGCGGTAAGTCTGTTGAAGAAATTTTAGCATAGGAGGAATGGAAAGATGGCAGATAAGATGTTAAAGATCACATTAGTAAAATCTCCTATCGGAGCTGTTCCCAAGCAGAAGAAGACTCTTGAGTCTATGGGACTTAGAAAGCTCAATCAGTCTAAGTTATATCCTGACAATCAGGCTACACGTGGACAGATTCAGCAGGTTAATCACTTATTAAAAGTTGAAGAAGCATAGGAGGTACCGGCATGGAATTATCTAATTTAAGACCTGCAGACGGCTCTAAGCATAGCGATAATTTTAGAAGAGGCCGTGGACATGGTTCAGGCAACGGCAAGACAGCCGGTAAGGGTCATAAGGGACAGAAGGCTCGTTCAGGAGCTCCCAGAATTGGCTTTGAAGGTGGTCAGATGCCTTTATACAGACGTATCCCTAAGAAGGGCTTCAAGTGTCCTTCACACAAGGATATCGTTGCAATCAATCTTGATGCATTAAACGAGAAGTTCGAGGATGGAGCAACAGTTGATGTTGAGGCTCTTATCGAATCAGGTCTCGTTAAGAACCCTAAGGATGGTGTTAAAATCCTTGGAAATGGAGATATTACCAAAAAGCTCAATGTTAAGGCTAATGCCTTCTCTGCTTCTGCAGTAGAGAAAATTGAGGCTGCTGGTGGAAGCACAGAGGTGATGTAATATGTTTGGCACCCTGAAGAATGCATTTAAGATCAAAGAGATCAGAAACAAGCTTTTATTTACTCTCCTGATGCTGTTTGTTATCCGTTTCGGATCACAGCTTCCGGTTCCGGGAGTAGATATAGCTCAGTTTACTGAGTGGTTTAAGTCAAAGATTGGCGGAAGCGATACTTCAGGATTCCTGGGAGCATTTACAGGCGGTTCCTTCGAGAACATGTCAATACTTGCCCTCAACATTACACCATACATTACATCTTCAATTATTATGCAGCTCCTTACCATTGCTATCCCGAAGCTTGAAGAAATGCAGAAGGACGGTGAGGACGGACGTAAGAAGATCGCCTCTATTACAAGATTCGTAACAGTTGGCCTGGCTCTTATAGAGTCAACTGCAATGGCGATAGCATTCAGCACCTCAGGTATGCTTAACGCAGACAACAAGGTTCTTAATGTTATAACAGTGATCGCTACATTAACAGCCGGCTCCGCATTCTTAATGTGGGTCGGTGAGCAGATCACCGAGCATGGTGTAGGAAATGGTATATCGATCGTACTTGTTATCAATATCATTTCCAGAATCCCGTCAGATATTGCGTCATTATTTGAGCAGTTCGTACTTGCGGACGACAATAAGCCCGTAGCTGTTAAGATCGTAGTTGCTTTGCTTATCATTGCGATAATCGTTGCAATCGTCGTTCTTGTTATCATACTTAGTGACGGTGAGCGTAAGATCCCCGTTCAGTATGCTAAGAAGGTACAGGGCAGAAAGATGGTTGGAGGATCATCCTCAACCATTCCCCTTAAGGTTAATACAGCAGGAGTTATTCCGGTTATTTTCGCTTCAAGCTTAATGAGCCTTCCTGTTGTTATATGTAATTTCTTCAATGTTCGTACATCAGGCTTCTGGGCCCAGGTATTAAGATGCTTAAGCTCAAGCAACTGGTGTGACCCTGATAACCTTGTTTATTCTATCGGACTTGTGATCTATATAGCATTGGTTATATTCTTTGCTTACTTCTATACATCGATCACATTCAATCCTTTAGAGGTTTCGGAGAACATGAAGAAGTCCGGCGGATTCATCCCCGGCATCAGACCTGGTAAGCCCACAGCGGATTACCTCACAAAGGTCCTTAATAACATCGTATTTATCGGTGCAGTTGGCCTTACGATAGTATGTGTCATCCCTTATATCTTTAACGGTATATTCCAGGCATCGGTTTCATTCGGTGGTACATCACTTATAATCATTGTCAGTGTTATCCTTGAGACTATCAAGCAGGTTGAATCACAGATGCTTGTACGTAACTACAAGGGATTCCTTAATGATTAATATTAAATGGTAATAATGGTGGGAAAGCTCATTTTATGGGCTTTCCTTTACCGTATTTTAGAGGATAGGTTATGAAAATAATTATGTTAGGCGCGCCTGGTGCCGGCAAAGGAACCCAGGCAATTATGATTGCAGACAAGTACGGCATTCCTCATGTTTCAACAGGAGATATCTTCAGAGCAAATATAAAGAACAACACTCCTCTTGGACAGGAAGCAAAGACATATATGGACAAGGGAGCCCTTGTTCCCGATGAGCTCACTGTTAAGATCCTTCTTGACAGAGTAGCAAAGGATGACTGCAAGAACGGATATGTTCTTGATGGTTTCCCCAGAACAATCGTACAGGCAGATGTACTTAAGAAGGCTCTTTCAGAGCTTGGTGAAAAGGTTGATTATGCGATCAACGTAGATGTTCCCGATGAGAATATTGTAAAGAGAATGGGCGGAAGAAGAGCCTGCACCAAGTGCGGAGCAACATATCATATTGAGCATGTTCCCCCGAAGAAGGAAGGCATCTGTGATAACTGCGGAGAGGCACTTGTTTTAAGAGATGATGATAAGCCTGAGACAGTTAAGAAGAGACTTTCAGTTTATCATGAGCAGACACAGCCCCTTATTGAGTATTATGAGAAGGAAGGCGTTCTTAAGAACGTTGACGGTACTCAGGATATGAATAAGGTATTTGCTGATATCACCGCTATTTTAGGATAAAGATATGGGCATAACCATTAAGTCTGAGCGTGAGATAGAACTCATGCGTGAATCAAACCGTCTTCTGTCGATAGTGCATGACGAACTTGGTAAAGCGATAAAGCCCGGGATCAGCACGAAGGACATAGATGAGCTTGGTGAGAAGCTTATAAGAGATTTAGGCGGAGTTCCGAATTTCCTTAATTATAACGGATATCCTGCATCAATCTGCGTATCGGTTAACGACGAGGTTGTGCACGGTATTCCCAAGAAGGAGAGGATATTAAGAGAAGGTGATATAGTTTCTCTTGATGCGGGACTTATCTATAAGGGATATCATTCGGATGCGGCACGTACCTACGGTGTGGGAAATATATCACCTGAGGCTAAGAAGCTTATAGACGTTACCAAACAGAGCTTCTTTGAAGGAATTAAAGAAGCAAAAGCAGGAAATCATCTTTTTGATATTTCAAATGCGATCGATGCATATGTAAGCAAATTCGGTTATGGAATAGTAAGAGCTTTGGTAGGACACGGCATCGGAACCTCGTTACATGAGGATCCCCAGATCCCTAACTTCAGACAGTGGAGAAAGGGACCTAAGCTTGAAGCTGGAATGACACTTGCAGTTGAGCCGATGATCTCCATGGGAACAGAAAAGGTGCTATTCCTTGACGATGACTGGACAGTGGTTACTGAGGACGGTTCACTTGCAGCCCATTATGAAAACACCATCCTTATAACAGAGGGTGAGCCTGAAATATTATCTTTAGGCAGTTTGTAACATATCTTTATTATAGTAGAAACACATATCGGAGGATAAAATGTCAAAATCAGATGTGATCGAAATCGAAGGCACCGTAGTTGAGAAGCTTCCCAACACAATGTTCCAGGTTGAACTTGAGAACGGACACAAGGTGCTTGCTCACATTTCAGGAAAGTTAAGACAGAACTTCATCAGGATTCTTCCCGGTGACAAGGTAACTCTTGAACTTTCCCCCTATGATCTTTCCAAGGGCAGGATAATCTGGAGAGATAAGTAAGTTATTATTCTTTCCCATAAATATATGGAAAGTTTAATATATCTGTAAATTATACTTGCACAGCGTAAGTGCGTTGTGTTATAGTATAAAACGGTCTTTTTTGAAAGGAGGTTTAACATGAAAGTTAGATCATCAGTAAAACCGATCTGCGAAAAGTGCAAGATCATCAAGAGAAAAGGACGTATCAGAGTTATTTGCGAAAATCCCAAGCATAAGCAGAGACAGGGTTGATCATCACCGTTAGGCGTAATGATAACTTCTTGATTCACATGCAAATGTGTAAGATCGGAACGGCTTTGGTTGTCCCGATTGGGCGAAGAGCCCCAATCAACTAGTATCGGTAGCAAGGCTACCAGAAATCGGAGGAAAAGTATATGGCTCGTATTGCAGGTGTTGACTTACCCAGAGACAAGCGTATCGAAATTGGTTTAACATATGTTTACGGAATCGGAAGAGCATCAGCTAACAAGATTCTCGCAGCAGCTAAGGTTAATCCCGATACTCGTGTCAGAGAGTTAACAGACGACGAGGTTAAGAGGATTGCTGAGGTAATTGATGCAGATTACCAGGTAGAAGGTGATCTCAGAAGAGAAATCGCTCTTAACATTAAGCGTTTACAGGAAATTGGATGCTACAGAGGTATCCGTCACAGAAAGGGACTTCCTGTACGTGGTCAGAAGACTAAGACCAACGCAAGAACTCGTAAGGGTCCTAAGAGAACTGTTGCTAACAAGAAGAAGTAATTTCAGTTAGCAAAATGTAATTATTGGTGCGTACCTTGAAAAAGAGAAGTACGTGGATTATCAAAAAGGTAGGTTAGTTTATTATGGCAGCAGCTAAAAAGGCTACCCAGGCTAAGAAGGTAGCAAAGAAACGTGTCAAGAAAAACGTTGAACATGGACAGGCACACATCCAGGCATCTTTCAACAATACCATCGTTACATTAACAGATAACGAAGGTAATGCTTTATCATGGGCCAGTGCCGGCGGTCTTGGATTCAGAGGTTCAAAGAAATCTACTCCCTATGCAGCACAGATGGCTTCAGAGACAGCTACAAAGGCTGCACTCATTCATGGTCTTAAGACTGTAGATGTATTCGTAAAGGGACCCGGTTCAGGACGTGAGGCAGCAATCAGAGCATTGCAGGCAGCAGGATTAGAGGTTACATCTATCACAGATGTTACACCCGTTCCTCATAACGGATGCCGTCCCCCCAAGAGACGTCGCGTTTAATTCTTTTAAAATTATTTATGAATTTATAATATCGTTTCGCAGGGTTTTGCCAAAGGAAACGGTGTTATTGATTAATTTTCTTAATTATTACAATTAGCTAAATGGCTGCGAGGAAATTATTATCGTTTCAAGTGGCTTTGCCGAAAGTCGTTACTTAATGAGAGGAAGCGTAAGCTTCATCGAATTTAGTAACGTGACCATTCGGCAACAGAGCGAAAGCGCCCTTTGAAACGATAATATTTTACGAGCAGCAAGATTAATGCCATGATTAATGGCAGAATTTAAGTTATTGGAAGAAGGCCCGCATGGGTTGTAAACAAAAAGGAGAAGAAAAATGGCAGTAAACAGAGTTCCGGTATTAAAGAGATGCAGAGCATTAGGCTTAGAGCCCCAGTACCTCGGCTATTCTAAGAAGTCTAACAGACAGCTTAAGAATGCTAACCGTAAGGTATCTGAGTACGGCTTACAGTTACGTGAGAAGCAGAAGGCTAAGTTCATCTACGGAGTATTAGAGAAGCCCTTCAGAAATTACTATGAGAAGGCAGACAGAATGAAGGGTATGACCGGTGAAAACCTTATGGTTATGCTTGAGAGCCGTCTTGATTCAGTAGTATTCAGAATGGGATTTGCAAGAACAAGACGTGAGGCACGTCAGATCGTTGATCACAAGCACATTCTTGTAAACGGCAAGCAGGTTAACATTCCTTCATACCTTGTTAAGGCAGGAGATGTTATCGAGGTTAGAGAGAAGTCTAAGTCTTTACAGAGATATAAGGATATTACAGAGATCACAGCAGGAAGACTTGTTCCTGAGTGGATGGATGTAGATATTGAGGCTCTTAAGGGTACAGTTAAGAATCTTCCTACAAGAGAGATGATCGATGTACCTGTAGATGAGATGCTTATCGTCGAGTTATATTCTAAATAATACCATAACATAAGGAGGGTTTATTAATGTTTGATTTTGAAAGACCAAATATTGAGGTTGTAGAAATCTCTGATGACAAGAAGTACGGCAAGTTCGTCGTAGAGCCCTTAGAGAGAGGCTATGGTATTACATTAGGCAATTCTCTTAGAAGAATCATGCTTTCTTCATTACCCGGAGCAGCAGTTTCCCAGGTGAAGATAGAGGGTGTTCTTCATGAGTTCAGTTCTATTGATGGTGTTAAGGAAGACATCACAGAGATCATCATGAACATCAAGAGCCTTGCAATCCGCAACAACTCAGAGACAGATGAAGCTAAGACAGCTTACATCGAGTATGAGGGAGAGGGCGTTGTTAAGGCATCAGATATCCGTTGCGATTCAGATATAGAGATTCTTAACCCTGATCTCACAATCGCGACCCTTAGTGGCAAGAAGACTAAGCTTTATATGGAGCTTACGATCACAAAGGGCAGAGGATATGTCAGCCAGGATAAGAACAAGGGCAAGGATCTTCCCATTGGAGTTATTGCAATTGATTCTATCTATACTCCCGTTGAGAGAGTAAATATCAATGTTGAGAATACACGTGTAGGTCAGGTTACTGACTTCGACAAGTTAACACTTGATGTGTATACTAATGGAACACTTGCTCCCGATGAGGCTGTTTCACTTGCAGCCAAGGTATTGAGCGAGCACTTAAGCCTCTTCATCAATCTTTCAGATAAGGCCCAGAAGGTTACTATCATGAACGAGAAGGAAGAGGATGAAAGCAAGAAGGCTCTTGTAATGAGCATTGATGAGCTTGAGCTTTCAGTTCGTTCTTATAACTGCCTTAAGAGAGCAGGAATCAACACTGTAGAAGAGCTGACAAACAAGACTTCCGATGAAATGATGAAGGTTCGTAACCTTGGTCGTAAGTCACTTGAGGAAGTACTTGCAAAGTTAGAGGAATTAGGACTCAAGCTTAACGCTAGCGAGGAATAATCCATATATTTGTACACCGGACATAAGACCAAAGCGCTGTTAGGTGTGCTCAGCAATGGAACAAGATCTTGCGCCTGTAAGACTATAGAGCAAGGCAAAAGATCCCATGAGATTGAGGAAGGCATCAGCCTTAGAAAGGAGCCGACATGGCTAAGTACAGAAAGTTAAGCAAGACCTCTGATCAGAGAAAGGCATTATTAAGAAACCAGGTAACTGCACTTCTTTATAATGGAAAGATCATTACAACAGAGGCAAGAGCTAAGGAAGTTAAGAAGATCGCTGAGGGTCTTATTGCTCTCGGCGTTAAGGAAAAGGATAACTTCGAGACAGTTACAGTAGACGCTAAGGTACCTGAAAGAGACAAGGAAGGCAAGCGTATTAAGGAAGTTGTTGATGGTAAGAAGGTTACCAAGTATACAACAGTTAAGAAGGAGATCAAGAAGGATCTTCCCTCAAGACTTCACGCACGTCGTCAGATGCTCAAGGTTCTCTATCCTGTAACAGAGGTTCCCACATCTAACGCCGGACGTAAGAGAGGAACAAAGGAAGCTGATCTTGTTGCTAAGATCTTTGATGAGTATGCTGTTAAGTATGCTGGAAGAAACGGTGGTTACACCAGAATAATCAAGATCGGACCTCGTAAGGGTGATGCAGCAATGGAAGTTGTTCTTGAGCTTGTATAAGATCTGAATTTTAAAGAAACGTAATTTAAAGCAACATATTTAAAGCAACATTAAAGGCTGTCGGTTTAACCGGCAGCCTTTTTAGTTCTTCTCAAAGTGCTGGTAGTCCTTGGTCCGAGACCAGGAACCGCCCCAGCTGAAGCCATGCTCTGTAAAGAGCTTATAGCAAAGATCGTTTTCGTCGATTTTGTGATCAAAATCAAGGGCTCTGTCTGCGAAACTCTCTGACCCTGCAGGAACTATATAATCCCCTCCGTTAGCACCTTTCCCGGGAACAATATAGGGATTATAGAAGGGATTTATATCTATTGCCATTCCGTAAGAATGGTTACTAAGCACTGATGAGTTGGCTATATTTCTGTAATTAAAACATGAGGAATTGTTATCCTCCATGGAAGCATCATCATCTCCGCCGTATTCATCAACAAGCCTTATCTTTTCAATCTGGTATTTATTGTCATAGAGTTCAGTAAATATATCAATAAGATCCTCAGCGATCAGTGCATTGCAGATTATCTCCCCTTCCTTAACTTCATCATTAAAGTCATAATAAAGGACCGTTAAGTAGCGAAGGTCATCGTAGTTAATCTCCGCATTTGTATCATCTGAAGGATAACTGATGCCGGTTATTCTAGCCTTAATTTCGTCATTTAATTCGTTTATTGTGAATCTGTCGTATTCCATATCTTTGTCATCTGATAAAGGAGACGGGGCGGGGGAAGTAACTGTTTCATCTGCAATGATTACATCTTCGGTGGGAATCGCCTCGGGAGTTCTGTATGCGATCTCGGGATTTTCATTAGCATAGTCCATTAAGGTGTCGCTCCTTGTAAGGAGCCTAATGCCGATAACGCAGAAAACTATTATACCGATTATCATTAAAAGATATTTAAGAAGGTTTTTGATATCCATGTTTTTAATGATACGACAAACGCCTCGCTATTGCAAACAAGGGTTCCTTAAAGTAAAATATTGAAGTTATGAAAAAAATCATTAAGACCGAAAACTTATCATTTGATTATATAAGGCGTGATGAAGAGGGAAATGTCGAGGGGATAACCACGGCTGTTTCAGACGTTAATCTTGACATTGAGCAGGGGGATTTTATAGCGATCCTTGGTCATAACGGCTCCGGGAAGTCCACCCTTGCAAAGCATTTTAATTCGATCCTTCATCCCACGGAGGGTGTTGTCCTTATTGATGGGTATGACAGCATGGATGAGGAGCATCTCCTTGATATCAGGCAGAGCGCCGGAATGGTATTCCAGAATCCGGATAATCAGATAATAGGTCAGATGGTTGATGAGGATGTTGCCTTTGGACCCGAGAACCTGGGAGTTCCCACCGAGGAGATATTAGAGAGAGTGGATGAATCCCTTAAGGCAGTTGGTATTGAGGAACTTAAGTCAAAGTCCCCCAATAAGCTTTCGGGAGGACAAAAGCAGAGGGTTTCAATAGCGGGAGTCCTTGCAATGCACCCTAAATGCATAATCCTTGATGAGCCCACAGCAATGCTTGATCCTCAGGGGCGTTCTGATGTGATAAGAGCCGCCAGAGCCTTAAACGACGTTGAGAACATCACCATTATCCTCATAACACATTATATGGAAGAGATCATCTACGCGGACAGAGTGTTCGTTATGGATGAGGGAAAGATAGCAATGGAGGGAACACCCAGAGAGATATTTTCAAAGGTGGAAGAACTTAAGAGATTAAGGCTCACCGTTCCCCAGGTAACAGAGCTTGCCTACGAGCTTAAGAAGGAAGGCGTTCCGCTTCCTGACGGAATACTTACAAGGGAGGAGCTTATATGTCACTTATCCTAGATCATGTATCCTACTCCTACGAGGCAGGAACCGGGCTTGCAACCTGTGCCCTTAATGATATTTGTTTAAAGATAGACGATGGAGAATTCATCGGCCTCATCGGACACACTGGTTCAGGCAAATCAACCCTTATCCAGCATATGAACGGGCTCCTTAAGCCAACGAGTGGAAATATATATTATAACGGGGCGGACATAAATGACTCCGATTATGACAGGAAAGCACTGCGGGGGCAGGTCGGACTTGTTTTCCAGTATCCGGAGCATCAGCTTTTTGAAGAGAATGTTTTTAAGGATGTTTGTTTCGGCCCTAAAAATATGGGTCTTCCCAAGAAGGAATATGAGCTTACCGCGTACCAGGCGCTTGAAATGGTGGGAATAGAACATGACTATTTTTATCAGTCGCCCTTTGAATTATCAGGGGGACAAAAGAGACGCGTAGCAATAGCCGGTGTGCTTGCAATGAAACCAAAGGTTATGATACTTGATGAACCTACGGCGGGCCTTGATCCAAAGGGAAGAAAAGAGATACTTGACCTTATTAAGAAGCTTCATGATGAGGGCAATATCACAGTGATCCTGGTAAGCCACAGTATGGAAGATGTGGCCAACTATGTTGACAGGATAATTACCTTAAATAAGGGAAAGATATTCTTAGACGGAAGCCCCAGAGAGGTTTTCAGGCACGATAAGGAGCTTGAGGGGATAGGACTTGCCATTCCTGAGGTTACCTATATAATGAGGGAACTTAAAGAAAGAGGCCTTATGGTAAATACAGATGCCATAACGATTGAAGAGGCAAAGGAGAGTATCCTAGAAGCCCTTAAGAAACGGAATTATTAAATATGCTTAAAGAGATAACGCTGGGACAGTATTACCCGGCGGATTCAGTGATACACAAGCTTGACCCCAGAACGAAGCTTATGGGAACCCTTATATTTGTGGTATCGCTGTTTATTGTAAATAACTACATAGGATATCTTATCGCAGCGGTATTTCTGCTTATGGCGATAGCTTTAACCAAGGTGCCCTTTAAATTCATGGTGCGCGGGCTTAAAGCTATAGTTTTCATCATGCTTTTTGCGGCATTCTTTAATATTATCTTTACGCCGGGAGAGGTGATCTTCAGCGTGTGGAAGATAAGCGTGACCAAAGAGGGAATAAGCACCGCAGTTAAGATGATGGTAAGGCTAGTATTCCTGATACTGGGTTCAAGCGTTATGACCCTTACCACCACGCCGAATAACTTAACGGACGGCCTTGAAAAGGGATTGCGCTTCCTTAAGGTAATAAAGGTTCCTGTCCATGAGCTTGCCATGATGATGAGCATAGCCCTGAGATTCATTCCCATATTAATGGAAGAAACAGATAAGATAATGAAGGCCCAGATGGCAAGAGGCGCTGACTTCGAATCCGGGAACCTTGTTAAGAAGGCAAAGGCTCTGGTGCCTTTACTTGTGCCCCTTTTCGTATCAGCTTTCAGACGTGCCAATGACCTTGCAATGGCAATGGAGGCAAGGTGCTACCACGGAGGAGAGGGCAGAACGAAGATGAAGCCTCTTAAATATAAAAGGGCTGACCTTATTGCCTATCTTTCCATGTTTGCATTTTTGGGACTTTCAATATATTTCGGAAGGGTCATTAAACTTTGAAGCGTATAATGCTTACCGTTGCCTATGATGGGACAGCCTATCACGGCTATCAGATCCAGGATAACGGAATAACCATAGAGGGTGAACTTAATAAGGCGCTTAAGGCCGTAACCGGGGAAGATGTTGAACTTATCGGAGGCTCACGCACCGATGCAGGTGTTCATGCCCAGGCAAATATAGTGGTTTTTGACACCGCATCCCCAATTCCGGGAGATAAGTTTAAATTTGCGCTTAATGGGAAACTTCCGGAGGATATAAGGGTTGTAGCATCTGCGGAAGTTAAAGAGGATTTTCATCCGAGGCATTGCGACAGTGTAAAGACATATGAATACAGGATATTTAACTCCCGTATCTTTGACCCCTCAAAGAGACTATATTTTTATCATACATATGAAAAGCTTGATATAGAGGCAATGCGCCGGGCGGCCCGTTATATAGAAGGGGAGCATGATTTTTCATCCTTCTGCGCCACAGGTGCCCAGGTTGATTCAAAGGTAAGAATCGTATATTCAGTTCAAATAGAAGAGATACCGGTTCAGGGCTTCCTGCTTGATGATGAGACTAAAGCTCGGGAGATAAGGATAAGGGTATCGGGGAACGGCTTCCTATATAATATGGTGCGTATAATCGCAGGGACCCTCATTCAGGTTGGAGCAGGAAGGATAGCACCTGATGAGGTCAAAGATATAATAGAAGCAAAAGACAGAACAAAGGCCGGCCCTACGGCTCCCGCAAACGGACTTACGCTTCTTAAATACGAATTTAAATGAATCTAAATGAAGTTAAAAATGTTATTGACAGTCGCTTAAACCCTATAATATAATACTTTGGTGCGCGAGTGGCCTTTGATGCTTATCCCATCATTCCCTAAAGGCGAAGCGCTTAACTCTAAGAACAGCCTGAACCGAAGGCCCGGACATCCCAAGGAGAAGGCAGATTAGACCAGTAATATGGAGGAAACATCATGAAGACATTTATGGCTAGTCCTGCTACTATCGATCGTAAGTGGTATGTAGTAGACGCTACTGATAAGACATTAGGCCGTCTGGCATCTGAAGTTGCCAAGGTCTTAAGAGGTAAGAACAAGGCTATCTTTACACCTCACATTGATACAGGTGATTTCGTTATCGTTATCAATGCTGAGAAGATCAAGGTTACAGGTAAGAAGCTTGATCAGAAGGTATATTACAATCACTCAGGCTGGGTAGGCGGACTTAAGAGCGCTACCTTACGTGAGATGAAGGCTAAGAAGCCCGAGGCAGTTATCGAGAAGGCTGTTAAGGGAATGCTTCCTAAGGGTCCCTTAGGTGAAGATATGTACAGAAAGTTATATGTTTACGCAGGTCCTGAGCACCCTCATGCAGCTCAGAAGCCTGAGGAACTGACATTTTAGGGACTAGAAGGAGGACATAGAAATGGCTAAAGCAGCAGCAAAGTTCTACGGAACAGGCAGAAGAAAGAAGTCAATTGCCAGGGTTTATTTAACACCCGGTAAAGGAAATATAACAATCAACAAGCGTCCTATCGATGAGTACTTCGGTCTTGAGACACTTAAGGTTATCGTTAAGCAGCCTTTAGTAGCTACAGAGACAGATGGCAAGTACGATGTTAACGTTAACGTTAAGGGCGGCGGATACACAGGTCAGGCAGGTGCTGTAAGACACGGTATCGCAAGAGCGCTTCTTCAGGTTGATTCAGAGTTCAGACCTACACTTAAAAAGGCCGGCTACCTTACAAGAGACCCTCGTATGAAGGAAAGAAAGAAGTACGGTTTAAAGAGCGCTCGTCGTGCTCCCCAGTTCTCAAAGCGTTAGTATTATCGCTTCCGAACTGCTTTATGGAATTTACAAACCCCGGGAATTATTTCTCGGGGTTTTATGATTTTAAAATCTGCAGGGCTTAATATGGCATATTCCCTGTACGTAATGGCTATAATGAAAATATACGATAAAGAAAAAATCGATAAAAACAATATGCTTTTTACCCCTAAGGCACTGTGGGCTCTGGCACTTCCCGTTATGGTTGAGCAGCTTCTTAACTCCCTTATGGGAACGGCTGATACCATGATGGTGTCAAATATAGGCTCGGCTGCTCTTTCTGCGGTTTCGCTGGTTGATTCCATAAATGTAATGGTCTATCAGATATTTGCGGCCCTTGCAACTGGAGGAACCATCATCTGCTCCCAGTACCTTGGAAATAAAGATAAAAAGAATGCAAACAAGGCGGCAGACCAGGTATTCATGAGCGTGCTTGCAATATCGCTTCTGCTTACGTTCATTTGTGTATTTGCAAGAAGAGGCATTTTAAGGCTTGTATTTGGATCGGTTGAAGAAGCGGTAATGACCAATTCCGAAATATATTTTTTGATAACCGCACTTTCATACCCGGCTCTTGCTTTATTTAATGCAGGCTCTGCCTTTTTCAGGGCAGGAGGCGAGAGCAAGTTCCCCATGAAGGTATCGATCATTTCAAATGCCATAAACATAGCGGGAAACGCTGTGCTTATCTTTGTATTCCATATGGGTGTTGCAGGGGCTGCAATAGCAACTCTGGCATCAAGAATATTCAGTATGATAGTGGTATTCGTTGCATTAAGGAAGCCCAATCAGCCCATCGTTATGGATCACTACCTTAAGATGAGACCTGATATGTCCCTTATAGGAAAGGTTATGGGAGTGGGTATCCCTGCGGGAATTGAGAACGGAATGTTCCAGTTTGGTAAGCTTGCGATACAGTCAAGCGTGTCAACTTTGGGAACAGTTGCCATAGCGGCTCAGGCAATGACTAATGTGCTTGAGAATGTTAACGGAATCGGAGCCTGCGGAGTTGGAATAGCCCTTATGACCGTTGTGGGTCAGGCGATAGGCGCGGGACGTAAGGAAGAGGCTAAATATTACGTCGTAAAGATGTTTGTCATGGCTGAGACGGTCATTATAATTTCCTGTCTCTTTGTGCTTGCAATAACAAAGCCCGTAACTATCCTCGGCGGAATGGAGGATGAGGCAGCAGCCATGTGCTTTCAGATGGTTTGCTATATCACTATCTTTAAGCCGCTTTTCTGGTGCTTTTCATTCCTTACCGCATATGGCATGAGGGCAGCAGGAGACGTGAAGTTCTCAATGATCGTATCTCTTTGTACCATGTGGCTGTGCCGTGTGGCGATCGCTACCTTCCTTATAAGAGTGATGCATATAGGGATCCTGGGGGTGTGGATAGGAATGTTCGCAGACTGGGGCGTGAGGGGAATAATATTTACGCTGCGTTTCTTAAGCGGCAAGTGGCTTGAAAAACGTGTGATCTAGGACTTTGGGACTTTTCTAAAAGCGCGTATATCATTGACAAACATAGGCATTTTTAATAAAATTATTAGGTTAAACATGACCGATTAAGGAGAATAAATCCATGGAACTTTCTAAGTTATACAGAGATGCTAATATAGGGCAGCTCACCGAAGAGATGATCGGAAAGGAACTTAAGGTTGCAGGCTGGGTTGAGAACATCAGAGACCACGGCGGCGTTTCCTTCATAGACCTTCGAGACATGTACGGTGTGCTCCAGGTTGTTATGAGAGATACATCCCTTCTTAACGGCCTCCAGAAGGAGGACTGCATTTCCATCGAAGGAAAGATGGAAAAGAGAGATGAGGAGACCTACAACCCCAAGATCCCCACGGGAACCATTGAACTTGAGGCTCATAAGGTTACTCTTTTAGGAAAGGTATATCACCAGCTTCCCTTCGAGGTTGCTACTTCCAAGGAAATAAGGGAAGACTTAAGACTTAAATACAGATACCTGGATCTTCGTAACAGAAAGGTCCTTGATAATATGATATTCCGTACCAATGTTATCTCTTTCTTAAGACAGAAGATGACTGAGATGGGCTTTATGGAGGTTCAGACCCCTATACTTTGTGCTTCATCTCCTGAAGGCGCGAGAGATTACATCGTTCCTTCAAGACACTATAAGGGCAAGTTCTATGCACTTCCCCAGGCACCCCAGCAGTATAAGCAGCTTCTGATGGTATCCGGAATCGATAAGTATTTCCAGATAGCACCCTGCTTCAGAGATGAGGATGCAAGAGCTGACCGTTCTCCCGGAGAGTTCTACCAGCTTGACTTCGAGATGGCATTTGCAACCCAGGAGGATGTATTCAGAGTAGGTGAAGAGGTGTTAACTGCTACCTTCGAGAAATTCGCTCCCGAGGGCTATTCGGTTACCAAGGCTCCTTACCCTGTTATTTCGTACAAGCAGGCTATGCTTGAATTCGGTTCAGATAAGCCGGATCTTCGTAATCCATTAAGGATCATCGATCTTTCGGAGTTCTTCAATAAATGTACCTTTAAGCCCTTCCAGAACAAGACGGTTCGTGCCATCAAGATCCACGGCCATCAGTCAAAGGGCTTCCATGAGAAGATGCTTAAGTTCGCACAGGAAATCGGAATGGGCGGACTTGGCTACTTAGAGGTTCAGGATGATATGTCTTATAAGGGACCCATCGACAAGTTCATCCCCGATGAGCTTAAGGGTGAGATGGCTTCCCTTGCAGGGCTTGAGAAGGAAGATACCATCTTCTTCATAGCTGATAAAGAGATGAAGGCTGCTTCCTTTGCAGGACAGATAAGGAACGAGCTTGGTAAGAGACTTGAGCTTATTAACGAGAAGGCTTACGAGTTCTGTTTCGTAAATGACTTCCCTATGTTTGAACTTGATGAGGAGACCAAGAAGGTCGGCTTCACACACAATCCTTTCTCTATGCCCCAGGGCGGACTTGAGGCTCTCAATGAGAAGGATCCCCTTGAGATACTTGCATATCAGTACGATATAGTATGTAACGGTGTTGAGTTAAGCTCAGGTGCCGTTCGTAACCACAGCCTTGACATCATGGTAAAGGCCTTCGAGATCGCAGGCTATGATGAAGAGGTATTAAAGCAGAAATTCGGTGCATTATACAATGCCTTCCAGTACGGAGCTCCGCCTCATGCAGGAATGGCACCCGGAGTTGACAGAATGATAATGCTTCTCCGCAACGAAGAGAATATCCGTGAGATCATACCGTTCCCCATGTCAGGAACAGCCCAGGATCTTATGTGTGGTGCGCCTAATGAGGTCACTGAGCAGCAGCTCCGTGAGGTTCATATTAAGGTTAGAGCATAATTACTAAGGCGTGTGCGTAAGCTCACGCCTTTTGAGGTTTTTTATGAGTCGTAAGAAAAATATGAAGATCATAGTAGTGGGAGCAGGATCCATAGGCTCCTACATAGCTTCAGACCTTTCCAGAGATGGCGGCGAGGTTACAGTTATAGATGTTGACGGAGACAAGGTCGAGAACATGACCAATTCCGCTGATGTCATAGGCTTTAAGGGAAACGGAGCTTCCTACAATACACTGAATGACTTAGGAGCTTCTGATGCCGACGTCGTGATCGCAGTATCAGATTCAGATGAGATAAATATATTAAGCTGCTTCACCGCCCATACCATTGGCGCGAAGCACACTATAGCAAGGATCAGAGATGTTGATTACGCTAATCAGAATCATTTCTATAAGCGTACCCTGGGAATCTCCATGATCATCAACCCCGATCTTGCTTCAGCCAATGAGATATTCAGGACCTTAAGGTTCCCTGTTGCCACGAGAATTGAACTTTTTGCAGGAGGCAAGGCAGAGCTTGTTGAGATGACGATTGATTCATCCTCCCCTCTTATAGGCCATAACCTTATGGAAATAAGGCAGAATATGGGAATGAACCTCCTTGTATGTGCTGTAGTAAGAGAAGGAGAGGCCTTTGTTCCCAAAGGAAATGTTGTTATTAAAAACGGCGACACCATATATCTTACAGGTGCAGCCAATGAGTTTAGGCCTTCCTTTAAAAAGATAGGCGTTCCGGTACGACCTTTAAGATCCGTGCTTATCGCAGGAAATGACAGAACAGCCTATTACCTTGGAAGCATACTTGAAAAGAGCGGCATCAAGGCTACCATAGTAGACCAGGACAGAAGTATCTGCCGTAAGTTTGCAGAGCAGCTTCCAAAGGCAGCAGTCATGAATGAGGATGCCTTAAGGTATTTTGATTCCCTTTCGGATACTGAGATCGCAAATATAGATGCCTTCATCGCCATTACCATGAATGATGAATATAACCTTATAAGTGCGATGTATGCAGAGTCCAAGGGCATTGGAAAGGTAATAGCCAAGGTTTCTGCTAAGTCCCGTTTAAAGGTTCTTCCCCAGGACACCAGGATAAATACCTTAAGCCGTGAGGACGTAGCGGCAGACAGAATATTAGGTTATACCAGAGCCTTATTAAATGCCGATGATAATGATGCGGTTGAGTCACTTTACAGACTTCTTGACGGTGATCTTGAGTTTGTAGAGTTTAATATAATGCCTGACGATCAGAACTTAAACATTCCCCTTAAGCAGCTTAAGTTTAAAAAGAACGTGCTTCTTGCAGGGATAATCAGGGATTCAAAGACCATCATTCCAAATGGTGATGATCACTTAGAGCCATATGATGTTGCAATCGTTGTATCCGTAGCTCATCAGATTGCAAAGATAGAGGATGTCTATGAATAGAAAGACCATAGTTAACAGCCTCGGCAAGATAATGGTGGTGATGGCACTTCTTATGGTGATACCGCTTCTTATAAGCCTGGGCTATGGGGAATTTGACAATGTTCTTGATTTCATTATAGTTATTGTCCCCACTCTTATAATTGGGTTATTATGCACGCGTGTGAAGGGGACAAAACTTTCTCCCAGAGACGGATTTTTGATAGTAACCTTTGCCTGGATCGTTATTTCCCTTATAGGCGCAGATGCTTTGTTTTTAAGCGATGCCTATCCTGACTATATTTCCGCTTTATTTGAAACGGTATCCGGTTTCACCACAACGGGAGCTTCCGTTATGCCTGACCCCGGTGTACTGGGACACGGGATGCAGTTTTTCAGGTGCTTTTCACACTGGATAGGCGGAATGGGAGTGCTGGTATTCGTACTTATGCTTGTTCCCATGGAGAATGATTCCTCAATGCACCTTGTTCGTGCTGAGGTTCCCGGCCCTACTGCAGGTAAGCTCGTTCCCAGAATGAAGAACACATCAAGGATACTTTACGGGATCTACGGCGCGATGACCTTCGTGCTTTTCCTTATCCTTGTTATCTTAAAGATGCCTGTTTTCGATGCAATCTGTTATTCCTTCGGAACCGCAGGTACAGGCGGATTCGGTATCAACTCCGCAGGCTTTGCCATATATGAAAACCATGCGGCGATTGAGGTTGTTATTTCAATCTTCATGCTGCTTTTCGGAGTAAACTTTAACCTTTATTATTTCCTTCTTCTTAAGAAGTTTAAGGAATTCTTTAAGAGCGAAGAACTGAGGTTTTACTTTATAATAGTTGTGACTGCAGTCATTACTATGTCCTTTAACATCTATAACACCATAGTAAGCATTGGCGGAACTCTTGGAGATACCGTGAGGATTGCTTTATTCCAGGTATCAAGTATTGTTACAACCACCGGCTTTTCGACCTATGACTTTACAACCTTTCCACAGTACTCGCAGCACGTGCTTGCACTCTTCATGATTACAGGCGCCTGCGCTGGCTCTACTGCAGGAGGGTTTAAATTATCAAGAGTAATAATCCTCTTTAAGTCTTTTATTGCCGAGATTAGGTATATGATAAATCCAAAGCAGATGGTCAGAGTACGTCTTGATGGCAGCGTTGTTGATGATAAGACTCTTCGGTCTGTTAGGATTTACTGCGCAGCATATTTTATAATTATATGTGTCTCGGTTCTTCTTCTTTCAATAGACGGACAGGACTTTACCACTAATGTTACCGCAGTACTTGCCTGCTTTAACAATATAGGTCCGGGACTTGGAAAGGTTGGGCCCTGCTCTAACTATTCATTCTATTCAGGACCGGCGAAGGCACTTTTAAGTCTTCTCATGCTTATGGGAAGACTTGAGATATTCCCTCTCTTTATGATATTTGCTCCATCAGCACACGATAGGATTTAATATGAAAAAATTACTTGCATTATTTCTTTCAATTTCAATGATATTAGGGGGCGCGGTCTGCGCAAGCGCTGAGAACGCAACGGATGCGCAGGTATCGGCAACAACTGAAGCAACAGCAACAACTGCATTAACTTCTGATGCTTCTGCCGCAGCTTCTGCAGTATCAACAGCAACAACCGCAGCAGCTAATGGGCTGTGCGTTGTGATAATGGGCGATAGCAGAACTGTTGCCATTATGGCGGTTCTTAATGATGATAAGAGCTTCAAAAGAACCTACTATGAGCCTGATACATTAGGCGGATGCGCCGTATATACCAAGGACAATATTAAGATCCTTGTGGCGGCAGAGGCAGGCGGCTACTATAAAAACGGTGCTTATGAACGTGTCATCAATAAGATAAAAACACAGCTTCTTATTAATACTGAAGTAAATAATTGTCAGAGCTACCAGTTCTTTAATCTTTTCGGTTTCAATGATTACTGGAATGACAAATCATCAAGCGGAGCAATATATCTTTCAAGGGATGAGATGTTAATCAGGGAAGTTGCAAGGTGTGATGCTTTCTATCAGTTTAATGCAGGTCCTGTTGATGAACAGGGAGAGGTTTATTTAAACGAGTTTACCAACGAAGATTTAAGAAAATACAATAATACCTTTGTTAATACGTCCCATGTTGCAGTGGTTGATCTTCAGAGCTATCTTGAAAGCGCAGGCTATGCAGGAACCTATAATGCAAGCGATCTTTCAGGCGTTCACTATGACGCTGCCACCAATAAAAAGATACTTAATTTTATCCTGAGCATCGCTTTTCCCTATGTATACGGAAATGCTTCCGCAACCAACGGAACAGCAGCAACTGCCAAGGTAACTGCAAGCACCGGAGCAAATGCTTCCACAACCACCCAGGCAGCAACTTCGCTGACATCTTCGGATACCCAGGCAACAGCTGATCCCCAGACGAGTGCTGCGTTAACACCTCAGAGCGCAAACTCCTCTGTAATTGCAATTGGAAGGTTACTGTACTATAATTTAAATACTGTGCATTAAAGCCAGACGGCTTAGAATATATTTATAAGAAAGAGGTATCAAAATGAGTAAGACATTCGCTGAACTCATCGGGAGACTTGATCCCGATAAGATGAAAAAGGTTGCTGTTGCAGTAGCCCAGGATTCCGCAGTCATCGAGGCTGTAAGATGTGCCAAGGACAGAAAGATCGCTGACGCCATATTGGTTGGCGATGAGGCAAAGATAAAGGCTATCGCAAAGGATATCAACATCGATATCAGCGATTTTAAGATCATAAACAAAGAGGACGTTACAGAGGCTGCCCTTACAGCAGTTAAGCTGGTTCATGACGGCGAGGCAGATATGTATATGAAGGGTATCATTGATACCAAGGGATTCTTAAAGAGCGTTCTTGATAAAGAGGTTGGTTTAAGAACAGGTAAGCCCCTTTCACATGTGTGTGTATTTGACATAAAGGGAATGGATCACCTTCTTTTCTTAACAGACGTTGCTTTCATGCCTTATCCTACACTTGAGGACAAGGTTGCCATCATCAACAATACACTTCAGATCACCAAGGCTTGCGGAATCGAGAATCCTAAGGTTGCACCCCTTGCAGCAGTTGAGGTTGTTAACCCCAAGATGCCTGTTACCGTTGAGGCTGCAGAGCTTACACGTATGAATAAGGAAGGCGAGATCACAGGCTGTATCGTTGACGGACCTCTTTCACTTGACCTTGCAATTGAGCCTGAGGCTGCCAAGCATAAGGGAGCAACAGACCGTGCCATCCAGGGTGATGCAGACATCCTTCTCTTCCCTGATATCCAGGCAGGTAACCTTGTATATAAGGCTATCGTTCATATGGCTGATTGCAAGAACGGTAATATCCTTACAGGAACCAAGGCTCCCGTTATCTTAACATCACGTTCGGATTCAATGGAGGTTAAGGTTAATTCACTTGCACTTGGTGCTATCTGCGCTGAGGCAATGCGTAACGAGAACTAAGATCATTTAGTCGTACCTATATATTTATAAAGATAAGGAGATAAACATGGCAGTTAAGAGTTTGATAATCAATCCCGGTTCCACCTCTACAAAGCTCGGCGTTTTCGAGGATGAGACCTTATTATTCGAAGAGACCTTACGTCATTCAACAGAAGAGATCGCTAAGTATGCTTCAATCGTAGACCAGAAGGATTTCCGTAAGGAACTTATTTTAAACTTCCTTAAGAATTCTGATTTCGATATCAATTCCTTAAACGTTGTTGTTGGACGTGGCGGAATGCTTAAGCCCATTCCCGGCGGTACTTACGCTGTTACAGATGATCTTTTGGAGGACCTTAAGATCGGTAAGCAGGGACAGCACGCATCTAACTTAGGCGGTATCCTTGCCCGTGAGATCGCAGATTCCATCGGAGTTCCTTCATTCATAGTTGACCCTGTTGTTGTAGATGAGCTTATGCCCATCGCCAGATATTCAGGTGTTCCGGAGCTTCCCAGAACCTCTGTATTCCATGCACTTAACCAGAAGGCAGTTGCCAAGCGTTACGCAAAGGAAACGGGCAAGGCTTATGATTCATTAAACCTCATCGTTGTTCATATGGGCGGCGGTGTTTCAGTTGGTGCTCACCTTAAGGGCAGAGTTGTTGATGTATTTAACGCACTTGACGGAGACGGTGCATTCTCTCCTGAGAGAGCAGGCGGACTTCCTTCGGGAGCACTTATCAAGATGTGCTTCTCAGGCAAATATACAGAGAAGGAAGTATATAAGAAGGTTGTAGGAAACGGCGGCTTCAATGCATATCTTGGAACCAACGATATGAGAGATGTAGCCAAGATGATCGAAGGCGGAGATGAGAATGCCAATGAGATCAGGGAAGCCTTCATTATGCAGGTTGCCAAGGATATAGGTTCAATGGCCTGCGTACTTAAGGGTGAGGTTGACCAGATCATCGTTACAGGCGGAATCGCTTATAACAAGGAAGTAGTAGATAAGATCAAGGAAAGAGCAGGCTTTATCGCTCCTTTCACAGTATATCCCGGTGAGGATGAGCTTCTTGCTCTTGCACAGGGTGCTCTTCGTGTACTTAACGGCGAAGAGAAGGCAATGCAGTATTGATGTTTTTAAGATCAGTTTAATACGTTAAGCCCCTTCATAAACTGGAGGGGCTTTTCGGGTATTATTGGAGAAGTATGCATATAATGGAAAAATCTCTGCGCAGGGAGCTTAAATCCCGGGCAAGGCAGAGCGTAAAAAAGCACTATATTATATTTGTTTTCGTAATGCTCTTATGTTCATTACTGGGAACGGATTATAAGTTAAGTTCGGCTTTATTTAAGAGCACGGACGTTTATTCTGATGCGGCCGTAACTGTTGATCTAAATGCCGAAAAGGAATCCTCTGTGTTTAACGGAGTGCTAGTTGACCTTCTAAGCGGAGATTATGAAAAGGGTCAGGAGCTTTCGGAAAGCTTCAATGCCGAAAACGCAGAGCATGGCGGGGCAAGGTTTGGGTTCGTTGAATTCGGGCGTCAGAAGGGTATATTTGCCTCAGTTGCAAACAATATATCATCAGGCTCGATGCTCCTTACCGTGCTTAATTTCATATCTGCCATGACAGGTTCGTCTGATGCCTCATATGTCATTTTTGTCGTATTCATACTTTTGTTCAATATATTTGAGATAGGCTTTTTGGTTAAGACCTATAAGGTAGTCTATGCAAGGATGTTCCTTGAAGCAAGGGAATATGACAAGGTGGGCTCACAGGCCCTTACCTTCTTAATCCGTGTTGGCAAATATATGAAGGCTGCCCTTACCATGATCTACACATGGATATTCCATCTTCTCTGGTCCCTTACCATAGTTGGATATTTCATCAAGTATTATGAGTACATGATGGTTCCCTACATTGTTGCTGAGAATCCTTCAATCAAAGCAAAGGATGCGGTTAAGCTTTCAAAAAATATTATGTACGGACATAAGTGGGAAGCCTTTACCTTTGATATTTCCTTCCTTTTCTGGCTCGTGCTTGATGTGGTATCAAGCGGTATTGGGGGAATATTCTTTGTAACTCCTTACCTTGAAGCCTCTAAGTGCGAGTACTATGTTCACTTAAGAGGACTTGCAAAAGAAAATAATATAGAGGGTATTGAGGCTCTTAATGATGTATATCTTTATACTAAGGCATCGGAAGAGGTGGTACGTGAGGCCTACGCTGACATAGTGGCCCTTGCAAAGGAGCCTGAGCCTGAACTTCCGAAGCTTAATCCGGTGCGTCGCTTCTTTGAGAGTGCCTTCGGACTTGTTCTTCACTATGATGATACTGAGAAACAGTATCGTGAATATATGGTCCGCAAGCAGAAGATAGATAACTGCAGGAGCATCATTGATGGAAAGATGTATCCCAACAGATTAAGTCAGATCCCTGCAAAGGAGCACCGTTCAAGGATTGAGCATACCTACTATTTAAGACACTATTCAGTTTCATCCGTTATACTTATCTTTTTCCTTTTCAGCTTCGTGGGCTGGCTCTGGGAGGTAAGTATACATATTGTTAAGGACCATGCCTTCGTTAACCGTGGAATGCTGCACGGCCCCTGGATCCCCATATACGGTGCGGGAGCTGTTATGATATTGCTTCTCCTTAAGAAATTCAGGGAAAAGCCGGTTGTTGAATTTGTTTCCGCAATAGTTCTCTGCGGCCTTGTTGAGTATTTCACCTCGTATTTCGTTGAGATCACCCATAACGGCATGAGATGGTGGGACTATTCGGGATATTTCCTTAATATCAACGGACGTGTCTGTGCCGAGGGACTTCTGGTGTTCGGACTTGGAGGAATAGCTGCCGTATATATCGCAGCACCCTTTGTAGATAACAAGATAGCAAGGCATAATAAGCAGCTTATGATATCTCTTGCCGTTGTGCTTTCAGTGATTTTCGTAGTGGATATGATCTATTCAAAGCATCATCCCAATGCGGGCAAGGGAATAACAGATTATGACACGTCTGTCATAAATACAGACTATTCGGAGGATGATCCGGAATGCTTTACCTATGCTTCCTGCCTGTATACATAGCGGGAAATATATACTTTTTATATGAAGTTGACCACTTCATAAATGCAGTGGCTGCAGTAATTAAATCAGACCACAGGAAGAAGCGCTTTAGGATAACGAAGATCGTATTTAATGTTCTTTATTCCTTTGCGGCGCTTTCACTCCTAATGTCCTTTGCAATAAGCTCTGAAGCGGCGGCAAACAGCGAATTCTTATTTAAGTTAAGGCGAATCCTTAAGCTTATAGGAAACTATCATGAGGGAGTGCTTATATACCTTATAACAGCCTTCGTTGTGATAGGCATTGTGAGATTCATACGCTTTCTTTATCTTAAGATTTCAAAGAAAGAGCCCAGGGTTTCTGATGCAAGGCGTGCCCTTATAGGACTTATATGCATGCTGTTTGTGCTTATAATATCAATATATGGCGTGTTCCATGCAAAGAAGATATACCGCGAGGAATTTAACGTTAACATCGAAAAGGACGCAGGAGACATTGAGGACCTTAAGGTGATCCTTATAGCAGACCTCCATATGGGTTATAATATTGGTTCGGACTATATTGAAGAGGCTGTATCGAAGATAAACGAAGAGGATGCGGACCTTATCGTGATTGCAGGCGATATATTTGACAATGAATATGAAGCCTTAGATGATCCCGAGCGGCTTATAAGTGCCCTCCAAAGTCTTAAGAGCAAATACGGAGTCTATGGGGTTTTAGGTAACCACGATATAGATGAAAAGATATTGGGCGGCTTCACCTTCGGTGGAAAGAAGAACAAACAGGCCTCCGATGAGATGTATGAATTTGTAGAGAAGGCAGGCATTAACATTCTCTGCGAGGATTATGTCCTTATAGGTGATGAGATATATCTTTACGGTAGACCTGATTACGAAAGGCCCGGAAGATATTCATTAGATGGCAGAAAGAGCCCTTCTGAGATCACCGAAGAACTTGACAAGGATAAGCCGATAATCGTTTTAGAGCATGAGCCTGTGGAGCTTCAGGAGCTTGCGGATGCAGGGGTTGATATGGACCTTTGCGGACACACCCATGACGGACAGATATTCCCCCTTAATCTGACGAGCAGATATCTTACCTGGGAGAATTCAGCGGGATTACTTAAGAAAGATAATATGTACAGTATAGTTACCTCAGGTCTTGGACTTTTCGGACCTAATATGAGGACCGGAACCGATTCGGAATACTGCGTTATAAATATACACTTCGATGACTGAAGAAAGGAAGTATTATGAGCGTTGCTTCAAAATTGTTCGGAACCCATTCCGAAAGAGAACTTAAAAGAATAAGCAAAACGGTGGATGAAATAGAGGCCTTAAGACCCTCTATGCAGGCACTTTCAGATGCTGAGCTTCGTGAAAAGACAAATGAGTTTAAGAAAAGATTCTCGGAGGGTGAAACCTTAGATGACCTTCTTCCCGAGGCTTTCGCAGTTGTGAGAGAGGCAGGAAAGAGAGTGCTTAACATGGAGCACTACAGGGTGCAGCTAATAGGCGGCATAATCCTTCATCAGGGCAGAATCGCCGAGATGAGAACAGGTGAAGGTAAGACCCTTGTTTCCACACTTCCCGCATATCTTAATGCTCTTGAAGGAAAGGGCGTACATATTGTTACCGTTAATGATTACCTGGCTAAGCGTGATGCGGAGTGGGTGGGTGAAATACATAAGTTTTTAGGCCTGACCGTCGGAGTGGTACTTAATTCAATGACAGCCGAGGAGAGAAGAGAAGCCTATAACTGCGACATTACCTATGTTACCAATAACGAACTTGGTTTTGATTACCTTAGGGATAACATGGTGGTATATAAGAACCAGCTTGTTCTTCGTGATCTTCATTATGCCATTATCGATGAGGTTGACTCGGTTCTTATTGATGAGGCAAGAACACCCCTTATCATTTCCGGTCAGTCAGGAAAGTCAACTAAGCTCTATGAGGTATGCGATATACTTGCCAGACAGATGGAGCGAGGCGAGGATATGGAGGACCTCTCCAAGATGGATGCCATCATGGGCGTTGAGAGAGAGGAAACCGGAGACTTCATAGTTAACGAAAAGGACAAGATAGTTAACTTAACAGCCCAGGGTGTTACCAAGGTTGAACGTTTCTTCCAGATAGATAACTTAGCAGACCCCGAAAATATAGAGATCCAGCACAATGTTATACTTGCACTTCGTGCCCATAACTTAATGTTCAGGGATCAGGACTATGTGGTTAAGGATGATCAGGTACTTATCGTTGATGAGTTCACCGGACGTATCATGCCGGGACGTCGTTATTCAGACGGCCTTCACCAGGCTATCGAGGCGAAGGAGCATGTTAAGGTAAAGAGAGAGTCAAAGACATTAGCTACAATTACCTTCCAGAACTTCTTTAATAAGTTCGAAAAGAAATCAGGAATGACAGGTACCGCACTTACTGAGGAAAAGGAGTTCCGTGACATCTACGGAATGGATGTTATCGAGATCCCCACTAATAAGCCTGTTCAGAGAATAGACCATCAGGATGCGGTATATAAGACCCGTAAAGAGAAACTCCATGCAATAGTCGAGGCGGTTAAGGAGGCTCATGCAAAGGAGCAGCCTGTACTTGTAGGTACCATAACCATCGAGGCATCAGAAGAACTTTCAAGACTCCTTTCAAAGGAAGGAATAGCCCATAAGGTCTTAAATGCAAAGTTCCATGAGATGGAGGCTGAGATAGTAGCAGATGCAGGTATCCACGGCTCGGTTACCATAGCAACCAACATGGCAGGACGTGGTACCGATATTAAACTTGATGAGGAGTCGCGCGCGGCAGGCGGACTTAAGATAATAGGAACCGAAAGACATGAATCCCGCCGTATAGATAACCAGCTTAGAGGCCGTGCAGGTCGTCAGGGAGATCCCGGTGAGTCAAAGTTCTATATTTCTCTTGAGGATGATCTCATGAGACTCTTTGGTTCAGACAGACTTATCTCTATGTTTAATGCTCTGGGAATTCCGGAGAATCAGGAGATTGAGCACTCTGCATTAACCAAGTCCATTGAAACAGCCCAGAAGAAGATAGAGTCAAATAACTACGGAATCCGTAAGAACCTCCTTGAGTACGATCAGGTAATGAATGAGCAGAGGGAAATAATCTACGAAGAAAGACGCAGGGTTCTTGACGGCGAGAGCATGCGTGATCCCATCTACAAGATGATAACCGATACCGTTGAGAATGCTGTTGATATGGTAATCGGTGATGATACCAATTACGATGACTGGAACATTGAAGAACTTAATGAGGTTCTTCTTCCTACAATTCCTCTTAAGCCCATTAACAGAGGCCGTATCAATACGCCTAAGAAGAATGCCTTAAAGCAGCAGCTTAAGGAAGAGGCTGTGAAGCTCTATGAGGCAAAGGAGGCTGAGTTCCCTGAAGCCGAGGCCATAAGAGAGGTTGAAAGAGTTGTTCTCTTAAAGGCTATCGACCGTAAGTGGATGGATCATATCGATGATATGGACCAGCTCCGTCAGGGCGTTGGACTTCAGGCCTATGGTCAGAGAGATCCTTTGGTTGAATATAAGATGTCCGGCTATGAGATGTTCGATGAGATGACTCAGAACATCAAGGAAGAGACAGTTAAGATCCTGTTCAGGATCCATGTTGAGCAGAAGGTTGAGCGTGAGCAGGTAGCAAAGGTTACCGGAACCAATAAGGATGATTCAGTACAGAAGGGACCCACCAAGCGTATGGAAGCCAAGGTTTATCCCAACGATCCCTGTCCCTGTGGTTCTGGTAAAAAATATAAGCTCTGCCACGGACGCAAGTAAGTACGAGGGTAAGACCTGCAAAATGATTAGAATGCACTAATGAGAAGCGATATATGGTAATACTTGATAATTTACGTAATGAATTAGCTACATATAAGGAGCCTCTTTCGGAGGTCAAGGCATCATTAGACCTTGATTCCAAACTTAAAAAGATTGAGGAGCTCCAGATGGAGATGGAAGCGCCTAACTTTTGGGACAATCCCGAAAAGTCCAATAAGAAGATGAAGGAGCTTAAGGATCTTCAGGGGGCAGTTGAGACAATTGAAAGCCTGGAGAGTCAGTATGAGGATATCTTTACCTTAATAGAAATGGCTGAGGATGATGAGTCAATGTGCGAGGAGGTGACGAATGAGTTCGAAACCTTCAAAAACACCCTTGATGAGATTAGGATAGGAACACTTCTTTCAGGTGAATACGACACTGACAATGCTATATTAAAGCTTAATGCAGGTGCCGGCGGAACAGAAAGCTGTGACTGGTGCCAGATGCTCTTTCGTATGTACAGCCGCTGGGCTGAAAGAAAGGGTTTTTCGCTTGAGGTTTTAGATCTTCTTGACGGAGATGAGGCGGGAATTAAATCCGTAACCTTCCAGGTAAACGGAACTAATGCCTACGGCTATCTTAAGGCAGAAAAGGGTGTCCACAGACTGGTGCGTATATCTCCCTTTAATGCACAGGGAAAGCGTCAGACTTCCTTTGTATCTTTGGACGTAATGCCTGATATCGAAGAGGACATCGACATTGATATTAATGATGATGACTTAAGGATAGATACCTACCGAAGCTCGGGAGCAGGCGGTCAGCACATTAACAAGACCTCATCTGCCATAAGGATCACCCACCTTCCCACAGGAGTTGTTGTACAGTGTCAGAATGAAAGAAGCCAGCTTCAGAACAAGAACAAGGCCATGCAGATGCTGAAGGCAAAGCTGCTTTTATTAAAGCAGGAGGCCAATGCCGAGAAGCTTTCGGATATCAGGGGCGAGGTAAAGGATATAGGCTTCGGAAACCAGATTCGAAGCTATGTGCTTCAGCCCTATAAGATGGTTAAGGACTTAAGGACAGATGCAGAGACCGCAAATGCAGACGGCGTGCTTGACGGCAACATCGATATGTTTATAAATGCATACCTTAAGTGGCTTAATACCAAGTAGAAAATTGACTGATTTCATGCTATGATGTGAGTATCAGTAATTATAATTACGAAAGGAGATACCTATGATGATAGGCGCCATCGGAAATTCATATGGAATGTACGGCGTATCCTATATGCCCGGTTCTCAAGCAAAGACCGAAGAAGATAAGCCTATTGTCAATCCGGGAGAATCTGAAGTTGTTTCCCCGGGACGAAAGTCATCTCCTGCTGAGTGTGAAACCTGCAAGAACCGTAAATATCAGGATGGTTCCAATGAGATGGTCTCTTATAAGGCCGCCACTCATATTGATCCCGGCTCTTCGGCCTCCAAGGTAATGGCCCATGAGCAGGAGCATGTTTCAAATGCCTACAAGAAGGCAGCTCAGGATAACGGACAGGTGCTTCAGGCATCGGTCCAGCTTAAGACCGCAGTATGTCCTGAATGCGGCAGAAGCTATGTTGCGGGGGGAACCACAACCACTACAATCAAGTATTCAGGCGATCCGTATTCCCAGAATAAAAAGAGCCTTGACGGACTATCAACCAGGGGAAATAATCTGGATCTCGCAGTATAGGTGTTAATATGAAAAATTCTAACGCTGCATCGTCAGCACAGCTTAAATATCAGGCAAAGGGACAGTTATTTGAGAGGATGGGCACCGTTATCGGTGCCTTCTTAGTGCATATGCTTTTATATTTGCCCTTCGCATATGCAGTTGAGTATATCAATACATCGAAGATAACGGGACTCATAATATATTTTGCAGCAAGCATTGTTATTACTCTTTATGCACAGATCTTTATTTTCGGCGAGGATTATATCTTTTTAAGTGCAGCCTCTGAGTGTGATGTTGCAGTATCAGATATCTTTTACGGCTTTAAAAATAAGCCCTGGAAGATCATTTTGGTAAGAGCAATCCCTGCTGTGCTTTCAGTACTTGTTAAGATCCCGGGATTTGTGCTTCTCTTATCAATAAGTCAGATGCTTCCTGATACCCAGACCCTGCTTTCTGTTTTTCAGGGAGGAGTTACAGAGGAATTCTTAGAGCTTTCAGTGGAGCTTCTTCCATACACGAGCCTTTATTTTGCGCTTAAGATATTTGAGTGGGCAGTGGTCATCGCTCTTGATATCATATTCTCCCAGAGCCTTTTCTTCATGCTTGATTATCCGGATTATTCGGTTACGGAGACTATCCGCCACAGCGTCAGGATGATGAAGGGGAACGTATGGAGATATCTTTATATAAAGATATCATTTATCCCCTGGTATTTACTTGGTGCGGTCACATTAGTTGCATTCCTCTGGGTATATCCCTACTATCGCGCAACCATGGCCAATCTTTATCTTGATATAATTAAAACCCGTGATGAGGGAGAGTATTAAGAAATGAAATTTGAAACAGATATAAAAATGACCCCGGGTGCCTTATATGATTATCTTTTATATCATACCTATACCAGCATGCCGGGAATAGTGGGAACCGTGTGCGGCCTTTTCATGATCGCTGTATATTTCATGGGCTATCCCTTTTACTGCGTGATCCTGGGAGTTATTGTGATAGCATATCTTCCCATCACTCTGTTCTTAAGATCGAGAAAGCAGTATCTTGCAAATCCGGCATTTAAGGAGACACTCCATTATACCTTTGATGATGAGGGAATGAGTGTATCCCAGGGAGAGAGCACCGAAACCTGTAAGTGGGAGGAAATATATAAGGCAGTATCAACTCCCGGCAGCATTGTGATATACACATCAAAGACCAGAGCCTCTATCTTTCCCAAGAAGGACCTTAATGATAAAAAGATGCTTCTTGTTCAGGTGATAAGCACACATATGGATCCCAAGAAGGTAAAGATACGTGGAAACTGATTTTATATTTGAATCAAATAAACCGGAGGATACCTTTGAACTTGGCTTAAAGCTTGGAAAAGAGGCTAAAAAGGGAGAGGTCTATACCTTAAACGGGGATTTGGGCGTCGGAAAAACCGTATTTACTCAAGGCTTTGCCAAGGGTCTTTCAATCGATGATGTGGTGAACTCGCCTACCTTTACCATACTGCAGATATATGATGAGGGGCGTATCCCACTGTATCATTTTGATGTATACAGGATAGGCGATTCCTCTGAGATGGACGAGATAGGCTTCGAGGAATATGTTTACGGAGAGGGCGTGAGCTTAATAGAATGGGCCGAGCTTATCTCGGACATACTTCCGGATGAATACATAAGCGTAAATATATCAAAGGACCTAGAAAAGGGCTTTGATTACAGAAAAATAGAAGTTATCAAGAAGGACAAACAGAGTGAAGATCATAGCGCTTGACAGCTCCGGGCTTGTTGCAACGGTTGCTGTTACCGAGGATGATAATTTAATAGCGGAATATAACGTTCAGTATAAAAAGACACACTCCCAGACCCTTCTTCCCATGCTTGATGAACTTAAGAAGATGGTAGAACTTGATCTTAAGAGCGTTGATGCAATAGCAGTCACCAAAGGTCCCGGCTCATTCACGGGATTAAGGATAGGCTCAGCTACAGCAAAGGGACTTGCAGGGGCACTTGATATCCCGATAGTTGAGATAGGAACCCTTGAGGCTATGGCCTGCAATCTTTACGGGAATACCGATATCATTTGTCCCATTATGGATGCAAGGCGCAATCAGGTTTATACCGGGGTTTATACCTATGAACTTAAGGAAAACTCCTATGAGATGAAGGAACTTATGGAAGAGAGCGCAATGGATATAAGCGAGCTTTTATCTTCCCTTAAGGATATAGCTTCTAAGGAGAATAAAGAAAATATTATCTTTTTAGGAGACGGGGTTCCCGTATTTAAAGCAAGGATCGATGAAGAACTTAAGATAAACCATATATTTGCACCATCACATATGAACAGGCAGCGGGCCGCATCCTTTTCATATCTGGCACTTGAGAAGCTTAAAAAGGGCGAAACGGTTAAGGCAAAGGACCATGCACCTGTGTATTTAAGGCTTTCGCAGGCTGAAAGAGAGCGTAATGAAGGAATCAGAAACAAAGGCTCTAATTATTAGGGAAATGACCAAAGAGGATGTCCATGAGGCCTCCCTTATAGAGGAGGAAGCCTTCAGTATGCCCTGGAAGGAAAGTGACTTCCTTGAGATGATAAGCCGTCCCTATGCCCACTACTATGTGGCCTGCCTTAGTGAGAAGATAATAGGCATATGCGGAGTGATAGACCTTCAGGGAGAGGGCGATGTTTCAAATGTTGCAATAGCATCATCCATGAGGGGACGGGGCTTCGGCTCATATATGGTGCGATATGTTTTAGATGAGTGCAGGAAAATTGGAATGAGTGAATTTACCTTAGAGGTCAGAGCTTCCAATGCGCCTGCTATAGCTTTATATAAAAATACAGGGTTTACCGAGGTGGGGATAAGGCCTAAGTTTTATGAGCGCCCGACTGAAGATGCCCTGATGATGAAATTATGTTAGATATATGTTTACTTGGGACGGGTGGGATGATGCCGCTTCCTTACAGGCACCTTACCTCCCTTATGATGAGATATAACGGAAAAAGCATACTGATAGATTGCGGAGAGGGCACCCAGGTTGCCATGAAAAAGAAAGGGTGGTCTCCTAATCCCATTGATATAATCTGCTTTACGCATTTTCATGCTGACCACATATCGGGACTTCCGGGGATGCTCCTTAATATGGGAAATTCAGACAGGACAGAGCCTGTGCTTTTAATAGGTCCCAAGGGACTTTCCCGTGTTGTTGGCTCTCTTCGGGTCATAGCACCCGAGCTTCCCTTTGCAGTTGACTGCTTAGAGCTTAGTGAAAGAGAGCAGGTTATTGAATTTGATGATTTCCGCATTAAGGCCTTCAGGGTCAATCACAATGTGACCTGCTACGGCTATACAATGGAGATAGACAGGGCCGGCAAATTCAATGCGGATAAGGCGAAGGAATTAGGGCTCCCGGTAAAGATGTGGGGGCTTTTGCAAAAAGGGGAAAATGTTACCTTTGAGGGTAAGGAATATGTTCCTTCGATGGTAATGGGAGATAAAAGAAAGGGACTTAAGGTTACCTACTGCACTGACTCCCGCCCGACGGAGAGCATTACCGAAAATGCCAAAGGAGCCGATCTGTTTATATGCGAGGGAATGTATGGAGATCCTGCAGAGCTTCCTAAGGCAAAGGAAAAGAAGCATATGATCTTCTTTGAGGCAGCAGCAATGGCAAAGGAAGCTAATGTTAAAAGACTATGGCTTACCCATTATTCGCCCTCATTAAACTACCCTCAGGAATATATAGAAGCAACCAGGAAGATATTTGACAGAGCTGAGGTCTGCAAAGACTTAAAGAGCATCGATCTTAACTTCGATGATGAGGAAGTAAGTGAAGAAATATCTTAAGCTGATAATAATAGGGGTGATCCTTGCGGGACTTATAGTGGGGTATTACTTCTATCTTTCCAATCGGCAGAAGGAATCAACTGAAGAGAAAAAGGCCGAAACCACGGTGGTACAGAATCTCCTTCTTACGAACCTTAATTCGGATTATCCTCCGACACCCAAGGAGGTGTGTAAGCTCTACGCGGATATTACCTGTGCGTTTTATTCCGATGATTACACGGAGGAAGAGTTCGAGGCTCTCGCACTTAAGATGAGGGAGCTTTACGATGAGGAGCTTCTTGCGGCCAATGATGAGACCACCTACATTAATAACCTTAAGGCCGAGGTTACTGCCATGCAGGACTCAGGAGTTAAGGTTTCAAGCTATGCAACCTCTTCAAGCACCGATGTTGAATATTTTGATCACAATGGCTACAAATGCGCCAGACTGAATGTAGCCTTTACACTTAAGGATGAGGCCAAGGCAGCAGTCCTCTCAAAGGAAACCTTCGTACTTAGGAAGGATTCCGACGGACACTGGAAGATATACGGCTGGGCCATGGCCAAGGATGATGATGAATAAAGATATACGTATCCTCTCAATTGAAAGCTCCTGCGATGAAACAGCAGCGGCAGTCACACTAAACGGACGAGAGGTTCTCTCAAACATAATATATTCCCAGATAGCGATCCATACAGAGTATGGCGGAGTTGTGCCTGAGATAGCATCCCGTAAGCATATAGAAAAGATAGACGAGGTGGTGTCTGATGCACTTAAGGAAGCTAACTGCACCATGGATGATATAGATGCAATAGCAGTTACCTACGGCCCCGGGCTTGTGGGAGCACTTCTTGTGGGAGTTTCCTATGCAAAGGCTATGGCATTTGCCCTTGATAAGCCGTTAGTTGGAGTGCACCATATCGAGGGACATATAAGCGCCAATTATATTGAAAATAAGACGCTGGAGCCGCCCTTTGTGTGCCTTGTTGTATCAGGTGGTCATTCCCATCTGGTGGTTGTTAAGGACTACGGAGAGTATGAGATATTGGGACGCACCAGAGACGATGCGGCAGGTGAGGCCTTTGATAAGGTTGCCCGTTCCATTGGCTTAGGCTATCCCGGAGGACCTAAGATAGATAAAGTTTCAAAGACGGGAAATCCAAACGCCATTAAGCTTCCCCGCGCAAAGATAGAGGGCTCTGAATATGACTTTAGCTTCAGCGGACTTAAGTCGGCTGTGCTTAATTACCTTAATCAGGCCGAGATGAAGGGTGAAAAGATAGTAGTAGAGGATGTTGCAGCTTCCTTCCAGAAGGCTGTCGTTGATGTGCTTGTTGAGCATTCCATCGATGCGGTAAATAAATACGGACTTAAGAAATTCGCTATAGCAGGAGGTGTTGCCTCCAATTCGGGACTTAGGGAAGCCTTCACGGAGCGCTGTCAGAAGGAAGGAATAGAGTTTTACCATCCCTCTCCCATATTCTGCACGGACAATGCGGCAATGATAGGAGTTGCCGGATATTATGAGTATATAAAGGGCACAAGGAGCTCCTGGGATCTTAATGCAGTCCCTGCCCTTAAGCTTGGTGAAAGATGAAAACAACAGCAATAGTTTTAGCCGCAGGAAGCGGAAAGAGGATGGGAACTACCACGAAGAAGCAGTATCTTCTGCTTAATGATAAGCCCATCCTTTATTATTCCTTAAAGGCTTTCGAGGAAAGCTTCATAGATGAGATAGTGCTTGTGTGCTCGCCGGAAGACATATCTTTTGTGAATGAGGAGATAGTTAAGCGCTTTTTAATATCCAAGGTTTCAAAGATCGTTCCCGGCGGGAAGGAAAGATACGATTCAGTGCTTTGCGGCCTTAAGGCAGCAGCACCTAACACTGACTATATCTTTGTCCATGACGGAGCCCGTCCCATGGTGGATGAGGAAATGCTTAAAAGGGGACTTGATGCAGTGGTGAAATATGACGCATGTGTCATAGGAATGCCCTCTAAGGATACTGTTAAGATAGCATCGGAAGATGGCTTCGTTTCATCTACGCCTTCAAGGAATCTCGTCTGGAACATCCAGACTCCCCAGATATTTAAATACTCTCTTATTAAGGAGGCCTACGAGGATGTTATTCCAAGGGCCGATGCTCTTTCAGAAGAGGGGATAAAGATAACAGATGATGCCATGGTGCTTGAAACATATTTAGGTTCTAAGTGCAGGGTTAAGCTTGTTGAAGGGTCGTATGAGAACATCAAGGTGACAACCCCCGAGGATCTTAAACTTGCGGAGGCGTTTCTATCTTAAGGGGCAAAAATAGATGTTACTATTCACAATCCTTCCCCTTACATTCGCACTCGTCGCTTCTAACGAAGCTCCAGTCTCACTGCTTACGCAGTTAAGACTGCTCATGAGGGGGAAGTTCCTGCTTCGCAGGTCTAAATCAATACTGAAGGATAATTCTTACATGCTAGCATGACGAATTACCCTTAGTATTGATTTAATTGTGAATAGTAACAAATAAATTTCAAAAAATGGTTGACACGTTCAGGCGATTTTGATATTATATCACTTGCGTGATTACTTGCAGGGGTATCGAAGAGGTCATAACGAGGCGGTCTTGAAAACCGTTTGTCGGCAACGGCACGTGGGTTCGAATCCCACCCCCTGCGCACACCAAACCCTTGAACCATTTGGTTCAAGGGTTTTTTATATCTTTATTCTGAAGCTTTATCTTGTGACGGTCCTTTATTTTTAGTATAATGTTTATTAGGTGATATGCCCCGCTTTTACGGGGCTTTTTAAAACTTTTTTATGAGGTGATTTTATGAATATGGAAGAGTATGCTGCCTGGGAAGCCAATCACAAGCATGACGACCCGGCAAGAGAGAAGATTGTAAAACTCGGACGCAAGATCACGGATGTGGCAGGCCACATTTTCGGGGGAGTTAAGGTAGAGGATCCTGAGTACTGGGGACTTGCCGAGATCATAAGCGATGAGATGGCGGATGTTGCGCTTACAATGGATAAGCGTAAGCCTTATACCTTTAAAGAATTATGTAAGATGAACAATATAAGCTCCGATGGCGAGGAGGCTTTCCAGAAGCTCCTTGACGAGATGAGCTATGTAGGATTGCTTGAGTATGACTACGGTTATCACTATGATCACAACGGTCGTACCGCACCTCAGTCTGAGAGGCGTTATGTACTTCCTATGTTTGTACCGGGATCAGCTGAGCTCTTTAATATGGAGGAGCTTCCTGATGGATCAAACCCCAGATTAAAGGATCATCCGGATATAGCAGCATTCTTTGAGAGAATGACCTATATTCCTCTTGCAGGCATCACACAGATGGTACCTCCCGGAGGAGCAGGAATCGGAATGCACGTAATCCCCGTTGAGAAGGCTATCTCAATGGAGAACGAGGCAATAGACATAGAGAAGCTTTCATACTGGCTTTCCAAGTATGAGGGAAAGATAGGCGTAGGACGCTGCTCCTGCAGAGCCTCACGTAAGGCGATAGGTGACGGCTGCGGAGATGATGATTACGGCTGGTGTATAGCAGTGGGAGATTTCGCAGACTACTGTGTTGAAACCGGTAAGGGTCATGTGATCACGAAGGAAGAGGCACTTGATATCCTTAAGAGAGCCGAGGACAACGGCTTCGTTCATCAGATAACCAATATCGACGGTGAAAACAAGATATTCGGTATCTGTAACTGTAATGTAAATATCTGTAATGCACTTAGAACATCTCAGTTATTTAACACACCGAACATGTCCCGCTCGGCATACGTTGCCCATGTTGATAAAGATAAATGTGTTGCCTGCGGAAGGTGCGTTGAATATTGTCCTGCAGGTGCTGTTAAGTTAGGTCAGAAGCTTTGTAAGAAGGATGGAAGCGAGGTTAAGTATCCCAAGCAGGAGCTCCCCGATGCAGTTAAATGGGGACCTGAAAAGTACGATCCTGATTACAGGGACAATAACAGGATAAATGTTCATGAGACCGGAACTTCTCCCTGTAAGACGGCCTGTCCTGCACATATTGCAGTCCAGGGTTATCTTAAGATGGCAGCAAGGGGCGATTATAAGAAGGCCCTTATGATCATCAAGAGAATGAATCCCTTCCCTGCAGTCTGCGGAAGGATCTGTAACAGACGCTGCGAGGAGGCCTGCACCAGAGGAACAATTGATGAGGCAATTGCAATCGATGCGGTTAAGCGTTTCATAGCTGAGCAGGATCTTAAGGCAGAAACAAGATATGTTCCCGATATTGTGGTTCCTTCAAACAGAGGACGCTGGAAAGAAAAGATAGCAATTATCGGCGGTGGCCCCGCAGGTATGTCAGCAGCCTTCTATCTTGCAGAGAAAGGCTATTATCCTACAGTATTTGAAAAGAACGAGGAGCCCGGCGGAATGCTCCGCTACGGTATTCCTTCATATAAGCTGCCCAAGGATGTGATCAAGGCAGAGATAGACATCATGAAGGAGATGGGCGTCGAGGTTAAGACCGGTGTTGAGGTCGGTAAAGATATCACTATCGCTAAGCTTCGTGAAGAAGGCTACAAGGCTTTCTACATTGCAATAGGCTGCGGCGAAGGAAAGCGCCCCGGAGTACCCGGAGATGATGCAGAAGGAACGATCACAGCTCTTGAATACCTTAAGGATGCCAACTGCGGCGGCAAGGATTATGCAGGCCGCGTGGTGGTAGTAGGCGGCGGAAATGTTGCAATAGATGCAGCAAGAGTTTCAGCCAGAAGCGGCGCTTTAAAGGTTCATATGCTTTGTCTTGAATCAGAGAAGGAAATGCCTGCATCTCCTGAAGAGGTAGCTGAGGCAACTGAGGACGGCGTAGAGATAAAGTGCGGCTGGGGACCTAAGGAAGTTCTTACTAAGGACGGAAAGGTTACCGGAATCGTATTTAAGAAATGTACCTCAGTTAAGAACGCAGAAGGAAGATTCTCACCCACCTATGATGAGAACGATACAGTTACAATAGAGTGCGACAGAGTCATCTTCGCAATAGGTCAGAAGTCAGCCTGGGGCGGACTTTTAGAGGGTGAAAACATAGAATTTAACGGTCCTGCAGTAGTGGCTGATAAGTTAACCTACCAGACAAGCGTAGAGGATATATTTATCGGAGGAGACGTATACACAGGTCCTAAGTTCGCAATAGATGCCATAGCAGCAGGACACTATGCAGCAGAATCCCTTCACCGTTACGTTCAGGGCGGTCACTTAACGATCGGTCGTAACCACTGGGAGTTCAAGGCACTTGATACTGAGGATATCTTAGTTGAGAGCTACGACAGGGCACCCAGACAGAAGGAGGGACATGATGATTCCCTTCCCAAGAATACCTTTAAGGATGCCAAGGTTACATTAACCGAGGAGCAGGTGAGAACTGAAACAGCCAGATGCTTAGGCTGCGGAGTTACAGTTGTTGATTCCAATAAATGTATAGGCTGCGGCGTCTGCACCACCAAGTGTCCTTTCGATGCCATAAGCTTAAAGAGGGATCATCCGGAGTGCTCAACCATGGTAGTTGCAGAGGATAAGTTCAAGGCCATCCTTCCCTACCAGGCAAAGAGAGCGATAAAGATTTTAAAGCATGAAAAGGTAGAGCACTAATGCATGAGCTGGGAGTTGTATTCTACGTCATTAAAGACGTTAAGAATGTAGCAGCTGAAAATAATATTAATAAAGTTAAATCTATAACACTGGAGATCGGCGAGGTCTCCGGTGTTATTCATGAGCAGCTTCTTGACTGCTTTAAATGGGCATCTAATAAGGAAGATGTTACTAAGGGCTCGGAACTTAAAATAGAAACGATCCCTGCAATAACCTACTGCGAGGACTGCGGCGAAAATTACGAGACCATTACCTATGGAAAGATCTGTCCTAACTGCAATTCGGAGCATACCTACCTCCTGCAGGGAAATGAGTTCAATATTAAGGAAATAGAAGTTTATGACGAAGACGAAGGTACTTGAGTTAAAGCAGGATATATTTAAAGAAAACGAAGTAACTGCAGACCTTATAAGGAAGGAGCATAAGGAATCCGGGAAATATATGATAAATGTAATGTCCTCTCCAGGCTCCGGAAAGACCAGCTCCCTTCTTCGTATCATAGAAGGCCTTAATAAAGATATGTCCATAGGAGTTATGGAGTGCGACATCGATGCCTCAGTTGATGCTGAAAAAATAGCCGCCTCCGGAACAAAAGCGATCCAGCTCCACACAGGCGGAATGTGCCATATGGATGCTCCCATGGTAAAGCAGGGGCTTAATGAGATGGGCACGGAAGATGTTGACCTTATCTTTATAGAGAATGTGGGAAACCTTGTATGTCCTGCTGAATTTGATACGGGAGCCGACTTAAATATGACAATACTGTCAGTTCCTGAGGGAGATGATAAGCCTGCCAAGTACCCTCTTGTTTATCAGGTATCAGACCTTGTGCTTATTAATAAAACCGACACTCTTCCCATATTTGATTTTGATATGGAGCTTGTAAAGGAAAGAATACATAAGCTTAATGAAAAGGCCATGATAATCCCTGTGAGCGCAAAGACAGGTGAAGGCTTTTTAAAGGTGTGCGAATTTATTAAAGAGAAGGTGTCACAGAGATCTTAGGATATTAAGACACAAAGATAAGGGCAGAAGGCAAAGAGGCTGATATGGGCGTAAGAGTTATAGAAATACATGAAAATGTATATGCTTCAAATGATAAAAAAGCAATAGAGGTAAGAAATAAATTAAGTGACACTAATGTCACTTTATTTAATGTGATGTCATCCCCAGGCTCGGGGAAAACCACACTTCTTTCATCCCTTATCAATATGCTTAAGGATGAAAAGAGGATAGGCGTTATGGATGTTGATATTGAGTCAACTCTTGATGCCCAGAGGGTAGCTGATGCAACCGGAGTTAAGGCACTTCAGATCCACAACTGCGGCCTCTGCCATATTGATGCGGATATGACTTATCGTGCGATAGAAGAGTTCGGAACAGAGGATATTGATATCCTTTTTCTTGAAAATATAGGAAATCTCGTATGCCCTGCGGAATTTGACACGGGAGCCCATCATAATATAATGATCCTCTCGGTACCTGAGGGAGATGATAAGATGCTTAAGTATCCCCTTATGTTTTCCGTATGTGACCTTATTATCATAAGTAAGATCGACACACTTCCCTACTTTGATTTTGATATGGATAAGGCCATAAGCAATATAAAAGAGCTCAATCCGGGCGCCTCTATCATTAAGGTTAGTGCCAAAACAGGTGAGGGTATGGACGAGCTCAAAGACTTCATATTAAAAAGGTCATAAATAAATTGTTAAGCGGTAACGATTATTCCGCCATCTGATGCATAGAGAGAACTTACTCCCCTGGTGTCCATAATGAGAACATCCTTGACACCGAGCTTTTCTATAAGGGCATCCTTTAATTCATTTGCTCTTTCGGCGGCATTGCACTGGGAGATTATTATTGTTCTCTTTGCAGGTTCTATAAGGTCCTTCTTAAGAAGGTCTATCATTTTATCAAGAGCAGCCTCCTGGCCGATTCCTGATGCTGCGGGAACTATATCTCCGTTTAAGCCTGCCATAACGGGCTTAATGTTAAGGGCTGTAACAGCTAAAGCTCTTGCTCCTGTTAAACGTCCGTTTTTCTTAAATACATCCATCGTATTTAAAACAAAATAGGTTCTCATCTTATTGGCAAAGAAATTAAGCTTCACGCAGATCTCGCCGTATTCCCTGCCTTCTTTAATAAGCTCGAAGCAGTAACGGGCAAGCTGTGTTTCGCCGCCTGAGGCTGTCTTGGAGTCGCAGATGTATATCTTTTTCTTGGGAAGATTGTTCTCACGGATCTCTTCCATGATCATAGATCTTCCGGCACAGGCTGCATTGTAGCTTCCGCTTAATACGCTTGAGAGTGTGAATACAAATATATACTCCGCATCACAGTCGAAGGCTTCGCGGTACTGCTCAGGAGAAGGGCAGAAGGACTTAGGACAGCCTTCGCACTCGGCAACCTTCTTAAGGAAGCTCTTCTGATCGAAGGACTCATCATCCATAATAATCTCTCCGTCAACGTCAAGACCTAAGGCCACGTTCTCAAATCTTTTATCATATTTCCATTCTTCTAAGAATTCACAGCAGCTGTCTGCAACAATTTTAAAATTCATATAATGCCTCCGTAATGCCCCTAAAAACACAATTTCTATACGTTAAAAATAATTCAAACCGCACAACGTAGTTTTGATTACTACATATGATAACATGGAAAACGCTCCGTGTAAATATGTAAGGTGCAGATAATTCCATGATATTTACATCTTGTTCGTTATTCTGCACAAAAACATATGCCCGTTTTTGTAAAAAACCTACTATATTCCCCTTGCCTGTAAGGGGCAGATATGATAGTATATTTTTTGCTGAGAAACACTTGTCCGTGAATGACGGACTATTGGAAACAGTTGTCTTTGGGAGACGTACTATGGGCAGCAAATACTATGTGATAAAGGAGCAGGCGGTTCCAGAGGTGCTTCTTAAAGTCATAAATGCAAAAAAGCTTCTCGATACCGGAAAGGTCTCATCCATCAATGAGGCAGCAGAGCTTTCCGGGATCTCACGGAGTTCTTTCTATAAATATAAGGAAGATATCTTTGAATTCCATGACAATGCTAACGGAAGAACGATAAACCTAAGCTTCCAGATAGAGGATGAGCCGGGAATCCTTTCGGATGTGCTCCGGATAATCGCTGAAACTAAGGCGAATATCTTAACGATCCATCAGTCGGTTCCAATTAACGGCCTGGCTTCCCTAAGCTTAAGCATTCAGGTTCTTGACGGAACGGGAGATATTTCGGAGATGGTATCCCGTCTTGAAGAGCATGAGGGCATCATGCATGTTAAGCTTCTTGCCCAGGAATAAAGAATAATCGTAATTAATTAGGAGGATTATATATATGGTAAATGTAGCAGTACTCGGATACGGCACTGTCGGAGGCGGAGTCGTTAAGGTCATCGAAACCAACAAGGCTCTTATTGAAAAAAGGATAGGGGATGAGATATGCGTTAAGTATATCCTTGACTTAAGAGAGTTCCCCGGAGATCCTTACGAGAATAAGGTAGTCCATGATTATAAAGAGATAGTAAATGACAATACTGTCAATATTATCTGCGAGACAATGGGAGGACTTAAGCCCGCCTATGATTTTACCAAAGAGGCACTTTCAAGGGGAATATGCGTATGTACCTCAAATAAGGAGCTTGTTGCAGCACATGGTCCTGAGCTTATAAGCATTGCAAAGGCAAATAACTGTAATTATCTCTTTGAGGCATCAGTTGGCGGCGGAATCCCCATCATCCGTCCTCTTAATGAGTCACTTACTGCTGAAAAGATAGAGTATATAATGGGTATCCTTAACGGAACCACGAACTATATCCTTACCAAGATGGAAAAGGAAGGCTCGAAGTTCGATGATGTACTTAAGGAGGCTCAGGAAAAGGGATATGCAGAGCGTAATCCCGAGGCTGATATCGAAGGATATGACGCCTGCCGTAAGATAGCTATCCTTTCTTCATTAATGGCCGGAAAGACCATGAGATATGAGAACGTATATACAGAGGGAATAACAAAGATAACATCAGCTGATTTTGCATATGCAAAGAAGCTTAACCGTACCATTAAGCTTTTCGGTCTTTCAAGGGATGAGGATGGTGAATATTTCGCAATGGTCTCACCCTTCATGATCTCAAAGGATCATCCCATGGCAATGGTAAATGATGTGTTCAATGCTATCTTTGTACACGGAAACATGCTTGATGATACCATGTACTACGGCCGCGGCGCAGGCAAGGAGCCTACAGCCTCTGCAGTAGTTTCGGATGTGGTTGAGTGTGCCCGCAACTTAGGAAGAACTGTTCCCGTACTTTGGGATGCAGAAGAGGTAAAGGTTAAGAGCACCGATGATGTAAAATTCGAATACTTCGTACGTGTTGATGCAAAAGATGCAGCAAAGGCAAAGAAAGTGTTCAAAGATATAAGCGCAGTAGATGCAGGAGTTGCATCTGAATTTGCATTTACAACCAAGGAAATGGCTGAAAAGGACTTCAATAAGAAGGCCGAAGAGGTTTCTTTGATCTCACGCATCAGAATGATGTAAAAATTTATATATGGGGAGAAAATCATGAAAAAAGTAGTTAAATTCGGCGGAAGCTCACTTGCCTCAGCCGAGCAGTTCAAAAAAGTAGGAGATATAATCCGCGCTGACAAGGAAAGATGCTATGTTGTTCCTTCAGCTCCCGGTAAGCGTTTCGGCTCAGACACCAAGGTTACTGATCTTCTTTATGCCTGCTACAGATCGGCAGAAGAGGGAAAGAGCTTCGAGGCTCAGTTTAATGAGATAAAGAGCCGTTACCAGGATATCATTGACGGTCTTAAATTAAAGACGGATCTTTCAAAGGAATTCGAGACCATAGAGGCTAATTTCAAGGCCCAGGCAGGTTCTGATTATGCAGCAAGCCGAGGGGAGTATCTTAACTCCATCATCATGGCAGATTATCTTAAGTATGACTGGATCGATGCTGCAACCGTAATTCTCTTTGATGAGAACGGTAACTTTGATTCAGAAAAGACCAACGATAAATTAAGCAAGGTGCTTGAAAGCCATGAAAAGGCAGTTATCCCTGGTTTCTACGGCGCATACGCAGACGGCAGGGTAAAGACCTTCTCAAGAGGCGGTTCCGATATCACAGGTTCCATCGTAGCCCGTGCTGCAAAGGCCACGGTATATGAAAACTGGACCGATGTTTCAGGCTTCCTTATTGCAGATCCCAGGATCATAGAGAATCCTGAGGTTATTGATACCATTACCTACAGGGAATTAAGAGAGCTTTCATACATGGGAGCTTCAGTTCTTCACGAGGATGCCATATTCCCCGTAAGACGTGAGGGTATCCCCATTAATATAAGGAATACCAATGCGCCAGAGGATCCCGGAACATGGATCGTTGAGAGCACCTGTCAGAAGTCAAAGTATGTGGTTACAGGTATTGCAGGTAAGAAGGGCTTCTGTTCGGTAAATATAGAAAAAGATAAGATGAATTCAGAGGTAGGCTTCGGACGTAAGGTCCTTCAGGCATTTGAGGACTACGGTATCTCCTTCGAGCATATGCCTTCAGGAATAGATACAATGACTATCTTTGTTCACCAGGACGAGTTCATGGACAAGGAGCAGAAGGTTGTATCAGAGATCCACCGCTTAGCAGATCCTGATACCATTGATATCGAGGCAGATCTTGCACTTATAGCAGTTGTTGGACGTGGAATGAAGTCAACCCGTGGTACTGCAGGACGCATCTTCTCAGCACTTGCACACGCAGATGTCAATGTAAAGATGATAGATCAGGGTTCATCAGAGCTTAACATAATAATCGGTGTTGAAAACAAGGACTTCGAGGTTGCCATCAAGGCGATCTACGATATCTTTGTAACAGCTAGACTCTAATAGTATTCGCGCCCCGGAGATGAAAGCCTCAAATTAATGCGCAGCAGTATGTATAAAGGAGAATGAAATGGATATAGTTTGTCTTGATATGGAGGGAGTACTGGTTCCCGAGATATGGATAGCATTTGCAGAAGCAACCGGAATCCCGGAGCTTAGAAGGACCACGAGAGATGAGCCTGACTACGATAAGCTCATGAAATTCAGGATCGGTATTCTTAAGGAACATGGCCTGGGATTAAAGGAGATACAGGAAACAATAGCAACCATAGATCCCTTCCCGGGAGCGAAGGAGTTCCTTGATGAATTAAGAAGCAGAACCCAGGTTATCATCTTAAGCGATACCTTCGAGCAGTTCGCAATGCCTCTTATGAAGAAATTGGGATACCCCACCATATTCTGCAACAGTCTTGAGGTTGCACCTTCGGGAGAGATCACAGGCTTTAAGATGAGATGCGAAAAGTCAAAGCTCACCACAGTTAAAGCGCTTCAGTCAATAGGCTTTGAAACAATAGCCTCAGGTGATTCCTTTAATGACCTTGGTATGATAGAAGCCTCAAAGGCAGGATTCCTATTCAGGAGTACTGACAAGATCAAAAAGGATTATCCCCAGTATCCTGCATATGAAGAATATTCAGAACTTTTGGAAGCAATAAAAAAGGTCCTCGATTAATTCGAGGGCCTTTTAATAATTAGAATCGTTCCTGATATTAGAAGCGTTCGCTTTACATTTTAGTAATAGCTGTCTGAGTACATCTTAGTGAAATCAATGCTTTCGTCAAACATATAATTAAGGAAGCTTATGGCATTATCAACATGTGAGGAATTGGCTATTATGCCAAATACCGGGATTGACTCAGGATATGCGTTAAGCTCTGTTACAAGAGAGGATGAACTTAAAACGATACCCACGGGAATAGGCTCCTCCATGGCAGAGGGATCGGTGTGTATCTTAAGTTCCTCGGTAAGCTCCTCGAGGGTCATGTATGAATCCTCAGAATCCTCCAGGATAACATCATCATTTTCGTCAGCTGCGGTGATCTCCGCACGGTCTATGTAGTAGACCATATCTTTATCCTCATATTCCTTAAGCACATCCTCTGTAAGAACATCCTTGAGATCAAGATATACGTCGTTAAGGGCCTTCCTGTAGAATAACTGCGAATTAAATACGGTAACGTCCAGGTCCCCTGTTGCGATGAGGCCTGCAAACCTTGTCTGGGAGCCGATATCGGAGGTGCTTGTTCCGTCCACCGATTCAAAGGTATCGGTATCGATAAAGCAGCTGTAGTTTTCGGTGTCCAGAGACGCATATTCCGCAAAGCTTTCACTTAAGAGAGTGCCGTCTATGTTTGAGGCATTCACTATATTTGCATAGAAACAGTAGTCCTTGTTTGATGCGATTGAATTAACAAGATAAATGATAAAGGCAGCAACTGCAACAACGGCTATTGTGGTTATAAGGTAATAGTCCTTGTAATATGCAAGCTTTTCCTTAAAGGGACGGCCCTTTAAACTCTTTCGCTGTTTTTTTATCTCATCCTGTATGGAGATGTCCTTTGAAAGAACATGTTCTTCGGCTTCGTTCTTAATTTCTTCCTTTTTATTTTCCCCTTCGGGATCGTAAACAAGCTTCATAAATATATACTCCTTTAGCGCAATTTTAGTAAGCGCACCATAATCTTATCGCAGTGTAAAGATATGAGTCAATGTAATGGGAGTGAAAGTTTTGTTAAAAAAGAATAAACTTGAAAATGATATTTTCATGTACTAGAATTAAATAGATATTCTGTATACAAGTCGAGGTGAAAAGCGTGAACGAAACTTATGTAGAATGCCTGGTTGCGCAGCAGCCCAAGGCGTCCAAAAAATTCTTAAAGATTCTTCTTATCGTACTTACCGTTATCGTCGGAGTGTTTTCAATATTATTCTTAGCAGGAACATCCTTCGGACTTATAGGCTTCATAATAGCTGTTGCACTTGGTGTTGCAGCCTATTTTGTGTCCCTTTCGGTTAATATCGAGTACGAATATCTTTATTGTGATAAGGAAATAAAGATAGACAAGATCTTAAACAAAACAAAGCGTAAAAAGGTTGCAACCTACGGTGTTGACAAGATGGAGATATTCGCACCTATTAAGTCCTACCATCTTGATGAGTATAAGAACCGTCAGGCCAAGGAGCTTGATTACAGCTCGTCTGTTGAGAAACAGCCCGACCACAGATATGTATTATATTATGAAGGACAGCAGAAGCTTATATTAGAGCCCAGTCCCGAGTTTGTTAAGGCAGTTTATAATGTTGCACCCCGAAAGGTGTTTACTGATTAATAGGAGGAAACGAAATGGGTCAGATTATTGGTGAAGGCATCACCTTCGATGACGTGCTCTTAGTGCCGTCATACTCAACTATTGTTCCGAACCAGGTTGATCTTTCTACTTATCTTACTAAGAAGATCAAACTTAACATTCCGATGATGAGTGCCGGAATGGACACTGTTACCGAGCATCGCATGGCTATCGCAATGGCGCGCCAGGGTGGTATCGGAATCATCCACAAGAATATGTCTATCGAGGCTCAGGCCGATGAGGTAGACAAGGTAAAGAGATCAGAAAACGGAGTAATTTCAGATCCCTTTTCTTTAACCGCAGAGCATACACTTAAGGACGCTGACGATCTCATGGCGAAGTACCGTATTTCCGGTGTTCCCATTACAGAAGGAAAGAAGCTCGTTGGAATAATCACCAACAGAGATCTTAAGTTCGAGACTGATTTTTCTAAAAAGATATATGAATCAATGACCTCTAAGGACCTGGTTACCGGTAAGCCCGGTATTACCCTTGATGAGGCTAAACAGATACTTGCAAGAGCCCGTAAGGAAAAGCTTCCCATCGTTGATGAGGATTATAATCTTGTAGGACTTATCACAATAAAGGATATCGAGAAGGCAATCAAATACCCTCTCGCTGCAAAGGACGACCAGGGCCGTTTACTTTGCGGAGCTGCAGTGGGAATCACTGCTAACGTTCTTGACAGGGTTAAGGCTCTTATGGATGCCAAGGTTGATGTTATCGTTCTTGATTCGGCACATGGTCATTCAGAGAATGTATTAAGATGCGTAAGGATGATCAAGGAAAAATATCCTGAGGTTCAGATCATTGCAGGTAACGTTGCAACAGGCGATGGCACAAGGGCTCTTATAGAGGCAGGTGCAGATGCGGTTAAGGTTGGTATCGGACCCGGTTCCATCTGTACCACCAGAATAGTTGCAGGTATCGGTGTTCCCCAAATAAGCGCTATTATGGATGCTTATTCAGTTGCCAAGGAATACGGTATCCCCATTATCGCAGATGGCGGTATCAAGTTCTCAGGTGATATGACCAAGGCAATCGCAGCAGGCGGTAATGTCTGCATGATGGGTTCAATGTTCGCAGGATGCGATGAGTCACCCGGAACCTTCGAGCTTTATCAGGGTCGTAAATATAAGGTTTACCGCGGCATGGGTTCCATCGCCGCAATGGAGAACGGTTCCAAGGACCGTTATTTCCAGGAAAATGCAAAGAAGCTTGTTCCCGAAGGAGTTGAGGGACGAGTTGCATATAAGGGTACAGTTGAAGATACAGTGTTCCAGCTCATGGGTGGCTTAAGGTCAGGAATGGGCTATTGCGGAACCAGAACAATAGAGGAACTTAAGGAGAACGGAAGATTCGTTAAGATCTCCGCAGCAGCTCTTAGGGAGTCACATCCTCACGATATACATATAACCAAGGAAGCACCTAACTACAGTGTTGAAGAATAATTTAAGCTACATGGATCCCGAACTTTTAAAGGGATTCCTTGAAGAGGAAGATCTAACTAAATGGGCTAAGCACTTTGCCGATGTCACCCACGTGTTCATCCAGTGTCTGGATGGACAGGGTGTTCCCTTAACTGAACTTATGGGAGTTAAGAGCGATATCCCGAAGCTTATGGAGTCAGTATCCCAGGATCAGGTTGAAGAGATGCTCGTTCGGGTTTCCCAGAGTGCATTAGAGGACCAGGCTGTGGAAACAGGCCCCTATGCCAATTTAAGGGTAGCCGTAGTCTCAACCAGGATATCGGGGCAGACCATAGTCAACTGGCTTGTATGCGGTGTCCTTGATGAGAATGAGGTCAAAGACCTTCCATTTGGAAGCGAGGTATTAACAGGCTTTTCCCGTACGGTAACAGAGCAGCAGTTTAATGACTTTATAGATGCCTTAAGAGACTTATCAACGGTTATCTTTGAATACAGACTTTCTTTGGTTTCTGCTCAGGCTGAGAGCAAGCGTTCCCGTACATCAGAGGAGAATATGTCGGTTAGTCTTAGGCGCTCCGAGGCCCTTACGGATATAGTCCAGCTCCTTGAAAGTGAGGATCCCATCGAGAGGATACTTAACCGTTTCCTTGAGATAATAGGACGCTTCCTTAATATAAGCAGGGAGTCTATCTGCCGCATAAGGAAAGATTCCGGTATGGTTGAAGTCCTTGCGGGATTTTCAGGATCGGATGATATCCATGAGGTATATCATCAGCCTGTATTTCGTGCTTCTGACCTTTTAAGGGCGCAGAAGCCCATAGTTCTTTCATCCTCAGGGGTTATGGCCTCAGATGACAGAACTGAAATGGAGGAGCTTGGGGTTAAGGCAATGATGATCATTCCCATCCTCATTAACGGCTTTCCTAATATGTACGCATGCTTCTATGAGACCTCCAAGGAGAGGGTATGGAGCATCGAAGAGATCAAATTCATCAATGACGGAGTTAAGATTCTTCAGAATATACTTGCACGACGAGTTCAGCGTAACTCTATAGCAAGCTCTTATGAATCGATACAGACCATTCTGGATAACGTAGGTTCCGCAGTTTATGTGCGGGAGCTTAATTCCGACAGGATGCTCTTTTCAAACAGCATAATGAAGAGAGTATTCGGAAAGGAACTTGAGGATGGCTCCTTTAACGAGCTCCTTTCTTCAAAGATAGAAGGCGAAAGCGGTATTTCGGAGCTTTATCAGAAATCAAGCTTAAGATGGTTTGATCTTTATTACACAAGGATCAGATGGGTGGACGGAAGCCCTGTGCTTTTAGTTGCCCTTTATGATGTTACAGAGAAAAAGATATATCAGAAAAAGATAGAGCAGCAGGCTTATACGGATTTCCTTACGGGATTATATAACCGTATGTGCTGTGAGAGAGACCTTGCCCGCATTATTGACGAGACAGGCCGCGATGGTACGAAGGGTGCCATTCTTTATATGGACCTTGATGACTTTAAGCATATTAACGATGGCTTAGGTCACCAGTACGGAGATGTGCTTTTAAAGGCAATAGCTCATTCGGTTCAGAGTGTTGAGGGTTTACACGATACTTGCTACAGAATGGGCGGAGATGAATTCGTAATGGTTATTCCTCCTTCAGCCTATGATGAGAGAGACCGTATAGTTAACGACATTAAGCAGGTATTTGCTAAGCCCTGGTTCCTTAAGGATGCGGATTACTACTGTACCATGAGTATGGGTATGGTTGAATTTCCAGAGTACGGAACCGGAGTGCATGACCTTATTAAGAAGGCAGATATTGCCATGTATGAGGCCAAGAAATCCGGAAAGAACCGTATGGCTGTTTACTCGGACAATATTGATTCAGCCTCTCATCAGCGTCTTGACATGGAAAAGAACATGAGGGATGCAACAACCCAGGGCTTTAAGGAATTCGAGGTTTATTATCAGCCGATAGTAGATATCACCAAGCCCGGAACTCCCTGTACGGGAGCAGAGGCGCTTATCAGATGGAATTCCCAGGAGCTGGGCTTCGTGACGCCGGGTGAATTCATTCCCCTTGCCGAGTATCTGGGACTTATCAATCCCATTGGAAATTACGTTCTTTATGAGGCATGCTGCACCTGTCGTAACTGGAACGACAACGGATATCCCAATCATAAGATAAACGTCAATCTTTCGGTGGTACAGCTTCTTCAGACGGATATAGTTGATATAATCGAAAATACCATTAAGGAAACGGGTATCAATCCCCATAACCTTACACTTGAGGTTATGGAATCACTGGCCATAAACGATATGGAGCGTATGAAAAAGATACTTGCGAGCATCAAGGATCTGGGAGTCAGAATAGCACTTGATGATTTCGGTACCGGATATTCTTCCCTTAATCATATAAGGGAGATACCCTTTGATGTGATCAAGGTTGATCAGACCTTTATAAAGGATCTGGCAACGGATTCCTATGCAGGCTCCTTTGTTAAGATGGTGGGAGATCTGGCAAAGGCGATCGGAGTAAATGTCTGTGTGGAGGGCGTTGAAACCCTTGAGCAGCTTAATATCCTTAAGGGAATGTCGGTAGACCTTATTCAGGGATTCTATTTCGGAAAACCGATGCAGAGAAGTGCTTTTGAAGAAAAATTTCTTCCCGGACTGGCATAATTGATTAATTTGCATTTATGAGAAGGGGTATATTATGGGATTATTGGATGGTTTAGAGGCTCTCGGTATTAAAAATATAAGTGCCGAGGATATATACAAGGAAGAGCCTAAGGAAGTAAAAAAGGCAGAAAATACAGTAGTTCAGAAAAAGACAACGGTTGATGAAAAGGACCTTATCTTTCCCAAAAAGACACAGTGTCCCATCTGCGACAATGTAATTAATCATATGACCGTTAAGTCTGGAAGAGCCAGGCTTTTAAGCTCCGGAAGGGACTTAAGACCTATATATGACGGTATTGAGCCCATAAAGTACGAGATGATAGTCTGCCAGAACTGCGGATATGCGGTTATGGGAAGATTCTTAGGACCCCTTGCTCCAACCCAGCGAAAGCTTATTATCGAGAATATCTCACAGACCTATAAGAGTGCTCCGGAGCCCTCAGGGGTTATCCCCTTTGAACTTGCACTTCAGAGAATCCAGCTAACACTTGTATCTGCTGTTGTTAAGAAGGCAAAGGCTTCCGAAAAAGCATATATTTGTCTTAAGGGCGGGTATCTGTGCGAGAGCTTCTTAGATGATCTTGATCCTTCGGATGAGGATTACGAGATTTATAAGGAAGAGATTACCAAAAAGAAAAAGGAATTCATGGACAGCGCCTATGAAGGACTTATCCAGGCAAGAGCCAATGAATCCTTCCCTATAGCTGGCATGGATGAGATCACGGTTGATTATATTCTTGCTGTGCTTGCATTAGATAGAGGGGAACTTGAAGTTTCCTCAAAGATGGTTGCAAAGGTTCTTCAGTCAACAACGGCATCTTCCAGGATAAAGGATAAGGCCCGTGACCTTAAGGCTGAAATTGTTACCCTTATAAATGCCAGGAAGAGTGCTAAATAGATTTGAGCATGCAGGCGCAGAGATTTTTAAAGGGGCGATAGCAGTAGATGCTTACAGTACTTCCGGTTTCAGGGTCCTTTTTAGTAACGATCCTTTCCTTTCCGGTTGTTGCAACGTTGGCATACTGGGCCAGGGCTTTCATATCCCCCTCTTCGTAAATATCATAGACAGAATTTCCGAGAAGCTCCGAAAGGGGCTTCTTGTCGTATGCGGAAAGGGCAGAGTTGGCGTAACGAATTATAAAGTCTATATTTTTATCCTCACGGGTCATTATCTCAAGGACGCAGAAGGGAACAGACATGTCATTTAACCCGGAGAAGCGGTCATAAACTGATAGGGTCTTTCGGTTTTGGGGATCCTGATTAAGAAGGCGGATCCTGTTTTTTTCATGCTCCTCAGCTTTATAGGCACGGCCTGTTAAGACAGTTCCGTCTGCCATGGTATAGGCATTTCCCTCTATGCTTACGACTTCACTTATGGCAACATACATTCCTCTGTTTATATTAAAGAAATCATCCTCATTAAGTACGGAGATTATATCCTGGGAGGTAATGTAGGTGGAGATTATCCTGCCATCGGAAAGATAGAGATTGGTCTTGCCCTTCTCGTGGAGAATGTATTTTATGCATTTGGGGTCTATATTTTTACGACGTAGGAACTTGGGGATGCGGTCCCCCTGCTCCATATCTTCAATTTCATTTGCCATGTTTTATACCTTTAATTAATGTTGCGGGTGTCAAAAGTATGATAACATACGGCTTCTGTACTTGCAAAAGAGAGCTTTTCTACTTAAAATAATGTAAGCAGTAAAAGCTAGTAAATACTGAAGGGAGACTTATATGTCTGCAGAACTTAATCCTGTTTCAAATGAAGAGGAAACAGTAACAAGAAACTTTATTTATGATTTCATTGATGAGGATATCAAGGAAGGCGGCCAGTTTGAGGGAAAGACCGTTCACACACGTTTCCCGCCCGAGCCCAACGGATATCTTCATATCGGGCACTGCAAGGCCCTTTGCATAGATTTCGGAATGGCCGAGAAATTCGGCGGTATCTGTAACTTAAGAATGGATGACACCAATCCTGCCAAGGAGGATACTGAGTACGTCGATGCCATCAAGCAGGATATCCACTGGCTTGGATTTGACTGGGGTGACAGATTCTTCTACGGTTCCGATTACTTTGAGAAGGACTATGAGTATGCCATAGAGCTTATTAAGAAGGGGCTTGCATATGTTTGTGAGCTTACTCCCGAGGAGTTTAAGGAGATGAGAGGAGACACCAAGACTCCTGCCCGCTCACCCTACAGGGACCGTCCCATTGAGGAGAACTTAGAGCTTTTTGAGAAGATGAAGAACGGTGAGATCGAAGAAGGAAAGATGACTCTCCGTGCAAAGATAGACCTTGAAAGCGGAAACTTCAACATGCGTGATCCCGTTATTTACAGGATAAGGTTCATTAACCATCATCGTCAGGGAACCAAGTGGTGCATCTTCCCCATGTATGATTTTGCCCATCCCATTCAGGATGCTCTTGAGGGAATAACACATTCGCTTTGCTCCCTTGAGTACGAGGACCACAGACCGTTATACGACTGGGTTGTTTCCAACGTTTCGATTCCCTATCACAAGCCCAGACAGATCGAGTTCTCGCGTCTTGGAATCGACCACACCGTAATGAGCAAGCGTAAATTACGTCAGCTGGTTGAAGAAAAATATGTTTCAGGCTGGGATGACCCCAGAATGCCTACCCTTTGCGGACTTAGAAGAAGAGGCTACACCGCACAGTCGATCAGGAACTTCTGTGAGGTTATCGGTGTTTCAAAGATAAACTCAGTTATAGAATTTGCAGAGCTTGAAAGATGCCTTCGTGATGACCTTAACATGAAGTCAGAGCGTACCATGGCGGTTCTTAATCCTGTTAAGCTTACGGTAACTAACTACCCTGAGGGTCAGAAGGAGACCTTTGAGGTTGAAAATAACCCTACGGTTCCCGATTCAGGAACCCATACCATTACCTTCAGCCGCAATCTTTATCTTGATGCTGAGGATTTCCTGGAGGAGCCCATTCCCAAGTATAAGAGAATGTATCCCGGAAACGAGGTAAGACTTAAGGGTGCATATCTTGTTACCTGCACAGGCTGTGTTAAGGATGAAAATGGTAACATTACAGAGATCCTTTGTGAATATGATCCCAATTCCCGTGGCGGAGATCCTGCTGACGGACGTAAGGTAAAGGGTGCGACCCTTCACTGGATAGATGCCGAGGACTGCGTAGACGCAGAGGTTCGTCTCTATGAGAATCTGTTTTCAGATGAGACTCCCGACGGCCCTGACAAGAACTTCCTTGAGTGCTTAAATCCCGACAGCCTTAAGGTTCTTACAGGCTGTAAGGTAGATAAGAAGATGATAGAGGTAGCAAAGGAGTTTGATAAGGCCGAGAATAAGACTGGCATCAATGCTCCCACCTTCCAGTTCATGAGAGTCGGTTTCTTCTGCATGGACAATAAGGATTCCTCACCTGAGCATCTTGTATTTAACAGAAGCGTTTTATTAAAAGACGGCTTTAAGAAATGAAATTTTTAAAGAAATTACTTATTATATTGATAATTTTGCTCGTGCTCCTGCTAGGTTTAGTAGGAGCATGTGCCGTTAATCCGGAGCTTTCAACCAAGATAGCCACAGTCCTTTATGGGGATGATGATTCGCCAGGGTTGTTTTCAAAGGGTTCTTCTTTGGGCGGAACATCTAAAGACGGCATATCTTCTGCTGATCCTTTGGCAGGATCCATTTCGGATGCTGATATAGAGATAGCGGATATAAATATGCCCGATGTTAACAGCTATGATTCCGTGCATCCTAATAATGGTGTGCCTGAGGGACATGGAGGAGATTCACTTCCTGAAGGGTATGAAAAATACACTGCTCCCTTAGAGTCCAGCATTCACGTTCCCCAGGGAGTATCAGGGCGAACCGGATATGAGGAGCCTAAGGAAACACGGCGTGACATAACCGATAAAGAAGCAGATGACCTTATAAATTCCTTAGGTTATGGTGAGACCGGGGATGACCTTAGCTTTGATGAGCTTTATTATCCTTATTATTATATGCTTGATGATGACGGAAAGAGCCTCTATAAGCAGATATACGCAAATGCCAAGGCCTTAAATAAGTCTTTTGCTCCTGTGGTAACCTGTACGCCCAATGAGGTTAAGAATGTTTTTAGCGCTGTATTTAATGATCATCCCGAGCTTTTCTATGTGGATACCGCCTATGCCCTTACCTGTGCTTCCAATGGGACGGTTGCGGGAATCGAGTTAAGCTTTAACAGCTGTGCTAATGATCTTTCATCCTCGAAGGCTCAGTTTGATGCGGCAGCGGAAAACATATTAAGCACGGCACGAACTCTGGGAAGTGACTTTGAAAAAGAAAAGTATGTGCATGATGCGTTAACGGACCTTATTGATTATAATACTGCAGCGCCCATGAACCAGAGTGCATACTCTGCCTTAGTTAACGGAAGTACCGTGTGCGCAGGTTATGCAAGGGCCTTCCAGTATCTTATGCAGCAGCTTGGTATTCCATGCTATTACTGCACCGGCTATGCAGGTGAGAGCCATGCCTGGGATATAGTTAAACTTGATAATGATTACTACAATGTGGATGTTACCTGGGATGATACGGATAGCGGCAACTACGATTACTTTAATAAGCCGGATTCAGAATTTAACGAAACTCATATGAGAAAGGACCTCTCGGTTAACCTTCCTGCCTGCAATGGAACTAATTATCAGGTGGCTTCGGAGGGTGGCTCTTCTTCGGATGACTCTGTCTCTGATATGGGATTTACTGATGCTGATGTTCTTTATGACATTGATTCCTATTATAATAACTGCCTAAGTGCTATCAAAGAGGCAGGAAAGGGAAGCTACACCTTCAATAATGTGATAGCAGGCTCTGATCTCCTTGGTGAACTTCAGAGTGTCTACAGTTCTGATGCATACAAGGACGGATATATTTACGATGCAATGGACGCAATAGGAGCAACTTCACTTCGTATGGGAATTACCGTCACACCGCTTCAGGGCGATAAATACATGATTAGCCATAATATGGCGTTTGAATAAGTTGAGAGAACTGTCGCCGCAGACGTGACATTTTTCATAGGCTCCCCTTTTAGGGGAGCTGTCGCCGCAGGCGACTGAGAGGTATTCTGACGCAAGAGGGCATGAAGGCATGCTTCGCAAAAAATATATTTTTGTTGCAACACTTCTGCAACACTCCCGGGAGTATTATTACAATTGTTGAGAGCAAACAAACGAAATAAATAAAAAAACGGGAGCAAAAAAATCATGTACAACAAGACATTAGGAACAACAAAGAAATTAGCATTCGCAGTATTAGCAGCATCAGTGCTTACAATCGCAGGAACAGGAGTTAAGGCATTTGCAGAGCCTGTAGAAACCATAGAGGAAGCTTACGAGGAGCATGACGAGACAGTTGCAGCAGTTGCTGAGGTTGTAGTAGCGGAGGAAACAGTAGTTGAAGAAGCACCTGCAGCAGTGATCACAGAGGAAGCAGTTTTAGATGTTGCAGCACCTGAAGGATATGCAGATGATGCAGTTGTTACTAAGGAGCCTGCAGTAGAGGAAAGAGCAGAGGAAACAGCAACAGAAGGAACTGAGGCAACAGAAGAGGCAGCAGCAATCGATACAACAGATGAGGCTGAGGCAGTTGAGGCAGTTGCAGATGAGGAAGTTGCTCCCACAGAGGTTTCAGCTGAGGAACTTGAAGGTGAGCGTGAGGTTAAGGCCTACTACGATTTCGGTGCTGATGAGTATTCTAAGAGGATGGAGCCCCTTGTATCACAGGATGAAGAAGGAAGATCAATCTATATAAACTATCTTCCCGCTGAAAACGACAACATTGTTGGCTGGCATCAGGATGGATTTAAGATGATGGCTGTTGTAGAGCCTTGCGGAACAAAGGGTGTTATCTATCTTGAAAGCAATAACCTTCCTGATAAGATTAAGATTGACAGCATTGGTTTTACAGAGCTTAAAGATATCATTAAGTTTGAAGATGACAGCTATGTAAAGAGCATTGAGTTTGGTAAGCCTAAGAGCTTTGGAATATTAATGTTTAAAGATCATGCAATCACTGTTAATTCATCAGGTGTTAACAAGTGGTTTTACACACAGAGCATGAACTTCCAGGATGAGAGCGGAGATGTTTATAAGCTTGGCATGATGAGATTTGGCGAGCATGAGGTATCTTACGATAGCGACGCTCCCAAGATCTCAGTTATCACATGGGGATACTAAAATAGGAAAGATTAAAGGCAAAAGCCACAGCGTAAGCTGTGGCTTTTTATCTTGAAAACACTTGAGCAAAGGGTAGCTTGTTTCAGGACCTTAGAGGGATATTATACAGATCATTCTGCGGCTGTAAGGTTTTAATACAAATTTTATGCAACTGCTACACTGTTATAAAAGAATACGTTGAATTTTACAACAAACATCGTCCCTGCTATGTTATAGGCTACGACACACTGGTGAATTACAGGAAGCGCCGTAAACGGGAACATTCAGGGGATATGTCCCTTTTCTTGACTAGCACAATCTATCATGCTACAGGACCCTGGATGTGCATGCAAATAATAAATTGAGTATTTATTCTTTTGACATATTTTTCGAAGAGTATTAAATAATTGTTTTCACAGAAAAATATAATTTCACGAACTTGTTATAGAACATATAACTTGATATAATTTTCGGTGAGATAAAAAACAAACATTTCACAGAAAATTATAAACAGGAGATCATACATGATTATCGGACGTGAAAAGGAAATATGTAAGTTGCAGGAACTATATGATAGTAATTCTCCGGAACTTATAGCTTTATACGGAAGGCGCAGAGTAGGGAAGACGTACCTCGTAGACAATGTATTTGAAAATAAAATATTCTTCAGGCATGCAGGACTATCCCCTGTTGAAAATAATACAATGAAGGATCAGTTGGTTCATTTTCACAGATCGCTGAAATTAAGTGGATGGGATAAAGATGATATTCCTGCATCATGGCTTGAAGCCTTCTATATGTTAGAGGATTTGATAGACAGTCAAAATGATGGTAATGGTAATGCCCGAGTCGTGCTGTTTTTTGATGAAATCCAGTGGATGGATACGCCTAGGGCAAAGTTTTTGACAGGTTTCGAGGCCTTTTGGAACGGTTGGGCATGCCATAAAAACAATGTAATGGTTATAGTGTGCGGAAGTTCAAGTTCCTGGATATTGGATAAGCTCATTAACAATCATGGAGGACTCTATGACAGAGTAACCTGTGAAATGAAACTGCAGCCCTTCAGTTTAAAAGAATGTGAGCAGTTCTTTGAAAGCCAGAATGTGATTATGTCAAGATATGATATAGTTCAGGCATATATGATGGTTGGAGGAATACCATTCTATCTTCGATATTTTGATAAGGCTTTAAGCCTGGCGCAGAATGTTGATGCATTATTTTTTTTGAATAATGCATTGCTTAAGGATGAATTTGACCGATTATTCATTTCATTGTTTGTAAACCCCGATGAAATGCAGTCAATAGTAAGAGCTCTTTTTACCAAAAGCAGGGGCTTGACCCGAAAAGAAATTACAGAGATTACCGGGATTGCGGACAGCGGCGATTTTTCCAATAAGCTTAAGGCGTTAATCTCCGGTGGTTTTATCATTAAATATGCTTCGTTTGGAAATGGCAAAAGAGAAGACTATTACAAACTTACGGATCCATTTTGTCTTTTCTATCTGAAATTTGTGAAAAAGGGAAAAAAGATAAACTGGATCAATATAGAGGATTCCAATGCGACCACTGTGTGGAAGGGCTATGCTTTTGAGAATGTATGCTGGAACCATATAGATCAGATTAAAGATGCATTGGGAATCAGAGGCGTCGTCACAGAGGAATCGCTGTGGTCAAAAAGAGGCGATGATTCTTCAGATGGTACCCAAATTGATTTGATTATTGATCGGAAAGACCATGTCATCAATATGTGTGAGATAAAATTTTACAGTGATGATTTTTCGGTAAATAAGGATTATCACATGATTCTGGAAAGAAGGAAGAGACTTCTTAAGGATATCATCCCTAAAAAATCAGTAGTGCATAACACTCTTATAACAACCTACGGACTTAAGCGAAATGAGTACTATGGGGATTTTGTAAATATAATAACGCTGGAGGCGTTGTTTTCATAGTATTATTTTCAGCTGTGGTTTACACCGGGTACTGTAGTTAAAATGTAATATAAAAATTTATGTGGATTCGCCTTAAAAAAGGCGAATCCTTTTTTTATCTTGATATGAGATGATCTTATTTTGATAATCGTCTGTATTCCAGCGGAGACACACCATACACATCTGCAAATACCCTCGCAAATTTCCCCTGATTATCATAGCCGACAGCATTGGCAATATCGATCACTTTCAGGTTTGTGGATTCCAGAAGTTCAGCAGCTTTTTCCATACGCTTACGGCGGAAATAAGGGAGATAGCCTTCGCCCAGAATTCCCTTGATATAGAGCTTAAAGCTGCTTTCGCTGACACCGAAGTAATCCGCCATTTCTTTGGCGGTGTGTTTTTTCGAAAGATCACTTAAGATGATATGTTCCGCTTCCTTTATGATGGCAATCTGAGACCTGGTGAAAAAGGCATCTGTTTCGCTCTTTTGAGGCAGAGACATGACTTTACGTAAGATCGATGCCAGATAAAAGCGCAGTGCAGGAATATCAGGCTCGTCCCTCATATCCCATATGGATCTGATATCTTTTTTAATTTCTTCATTTGACGTCGCCAGATATACGCCGTTCTTATCACAAAATAACTGTTTAATCTCAAAGGGAGAGGTACCGAGCAGGGACAGAAAATCCGATCCCTTTGCAATATCCGAATTGTTTAGATCAATGTAAACCTGGATGCCTTCATACAGGCTGCCCGGGTAATAAAAATCCTTGTCGGGCGCTACCGTAGTCAGCGTGATGGAATTTTCTTTGACGATCATATATTTTCCGTTCGCCAGAACCACATCACACCTTCCATTGATACAAAAATTTGCCACCAGGCCATAAAGCGAGCCATCTCCCTTCGGGCAGCTGCTCGTATAAATTCGGTTAAATGCAATATAGATTCCCGGAAATAACAGGTAAAGATCAACATGGCTGTCATTTTCAAACTCCATGTGAGTATGGATCGTTTCAGTGCTCATATCAAAAAACTCCATTGGGATTGCTTTATTTACTGCGGAGAGACTGAGGCCTCGTGTCCATTTTATGTTATACGAAATAAACTTCAAGTATCAATAGAAATCTTCAAATTCATTGCTAAATGGATCTGAAATGTCGAAACGGGTTTGAAACCTTGAGATGGAATTTTGTATATTCTTACTATGGGTTAGGTGCTGCTAACCATAATGTGAAGTATTTGAACGGAGGAAATAAGATGAGCGAAATGACATTGTCAGCCGGAAAGCCCGGCTGCAGATACAAGATTAAAGAGATAAAAGACGAAGAAAGATTAAAGAACAGAGTTTCCTCTATGGGACTCATGGTCGGAGGAACGCTGGAGATCTGCCAGAACAATAAGAAGCAGCCGGTGCTGATCTTTGCAAGAGACACGCTTATCGCAATCAGCCGGAAAGAGTCCGAGAAGATCGTGATCGGAGGTGTAGTGAGTGAGTAATTGTGATGCATGTGCTTCCAAGGGAAACTGTAAATATCATGGAAGCAGCAGTAGCTATAAGATTGACGAAAATACGCCGGTGATCGCCCTTCTCGGCCAGCCAAACTCCGGCAAATCAACCATTTTCAACATGATGACCGGTTCACACCAGCATGTGGGAAACTGGCCTGGCAAAACGGTGGATCAGAAGGAAGGCGAGTTTAAGATTGCCGGCAAGCGAATGATCCTTGCCGACCTGCCGGGCAGTTATTCTTTATCTGCCGGATCCGATGAAGAGGTGATCACGAAAGATTATATTGCTTCCGGGAACGCGGATCTGGTTTTGATTATGGCGGATGCCTCCCAGCTTAAGAGAAGCCTTTACATGCTGGCGGATTTTGCGGGGCAGAAGGTGCCGGCAGTGCTGATCCTCAACATGATGGATGTGGCCAAAGGACAGGGAATCGAAATCAATACAGAAAGACTGGCGGAAAAACTGGGGATCCCGGTTGTTCCCATGTCTGCTATCCGCAAAAAGGATTACAGTCTGCTGTATGAACATATAGAAGAAGGACTTGAAAAGAAGGCGTGTCTGACAGCGGAGGTTATTACATCTCCCAACGATAAGATCAACTGGATTGATGAGGTCTTAGACGGTGTAATCAGACAGTCAAAAACGGCGGAGAGCGCATTTACCAAATTCGACCGGTTGGCTTTGTCGCCGGTAAAGGGGAAACTGCTTGCAATCGGGATCATTCTGGCGGTATTCCTTATAGCGATGATCTTCGCCGGAATCGTGAGCGGAATCGGATCGGCAGCAATCAGTGCTCTTCAAGGCGTCTTAAGGTCCGGACTTACGGCCATTGGAGCTCATTCTCTGCTCATTTCCCTAGTGTGTGACGTGCTGATGAATGTACTTTACTTTGCTGTTATGATGGCTTCCTTCGTACTGGGTATTACCTTGGGATTTAACCTGATGGAAGAGTCCGGTTACCTGGCTCGTATGTCCTTTCTCTTCGACAATACCATGAATAAGGTGGGGCTGCAGGGTAAGACGATTATGCCGTTTTTCATGGGATTTGGCTGCACCATTGCCGGTGCGACCGGTACAAGAGTGGTGGATAACTGGGGACAGAGAGTCTTGGCGATAGCCATGTCCTGGGCAGTACCTTGTGCGGCGACGCTTTCTGTGGTGCCGACCATTGCCATGGCCTTGTTCGGAGGAGCCGGTGGTTTCCTGGTTATGGTTGCGGTCTTCCTCTTCATGTTTTTCCTGATGTGGATTGTCTACAAGGTTTTCGGCAGTTCTCTGGCTCCTTCCGGGGAACGTGTCGGAATGATCATGGAACTTCCACCTTATCATAAGCCAAACTTCAAGAATGTCGCATATGTGACCTTCCGTCAGACCTTTGACATTTTTGTAAGAGCGCTTCGCGTGATCAGCATTGTATCTATTGTATTCTTTGTGCTGATCTATGGCTTCGGCGGAACCAGTGAGACCAGTCTCCTTTACCGCTTTGGTATGGTAATTGAGCCGGTGACCAGGTTCTTCGGGCTTAAGTGGCAGGCCTTCCTGGCTTACTGTGCATCCGCTATTTCCAAGGAATCACTGCTGGGTGTCCTGAATACACTTTACAGTACCGGAGGGGACCTGGTAAGTTCTACCTTTGGTGCGAAAACTGCCGGCAGCAGTGCGGCAATCTCCGATATCTTGGCGGCGAACTTTACGAAAGCAGAAGGCCTTTCCTTCATCTTCGCCATTAGTTTTAATATGCCTTGTGTTAGTGCACTGGCAGCAACGGCAAGGGAAGCCCATTCCGTGAAATGGACGGCGAAGATTGGATTGTTTTATACAGCATTTTCACTGATCATTGCATGCATTGTTTATCATATTGGACTGCTGATCTTTTGAGGGAAAAATAATATACCCTCTTAAATAAGATCGGAAAAAAGATATTCCGACTGCAGTGACGTTAGCGTAAAATTTATTAAAAAAATCTGTTGACATGATTTCCACGATATAGTATAAGTATATATGGAGTTAGCCAATCCTAACTCCATATATTTAAACCCATAGTTAGTTTTTCCTAACCTTCGGGTTGGGCAGGTTCTTCTTCCCGGAAAAAATCACCTATAATATGCCTAAATATTCTCAATCACCTATAACCCCGGGAAGAAGATGACCTAACCAAAGTAAGATGACCTAACTAAGGTTGAGATGACCTACTAAGACTCATAATCGGACTCCTTAAATAGTTATAGACCTTTCGGAAAGGGCCGGATCACTACGATCCGGCTCTTTCTCGATTGAAGTTAAGGTATATTTTTGATATAGTAAGTCTGTTGTTTTAATATGTTTTTTTAGTGGGGATGGATGAAAAGCCCCAAAGAGGTTAAGAAATATGGAAAATGAAAATGTAACTGCGCCTAATAAGATGGGAGTCATGCCTGTTAATAAGCTTTTGCTTACCATGGCAGTGCCCATGATGATCTCGAATCTGGTGCAGGCCTTATATAATGTTGTAGATTCTATATTTGTATCAAGAGTAAGCGAAAAAGCACTGACAGCCGTATCCATGGCGTTCCCGATACAGCTCCTTATCATAGCTTTGGGAAATGGTATGAGTGTTGGTGTTAATGCGCTTCTTTCACGTTCCCTTGGAGAGGGCAATTCGGAGAAAGCAAGCAAGGCCGCGAAGAATGGTATTTTTCTGGCCTATATGTCAGCGATAGTTTTCCTTATTATAGGCCTTACCCTGGTGGGACCCTTCTACCGTTCCCAGACGGATGATGCCGAGATCATAAACTACGGACTTCAGTACCTTACCTGGAACTGCTGTCTTTCCTTCGGAATCTATTCCCAGTTTATCTTTGAGCGTCTCCTTCAGTCCACGGGAAAGACCATGTACACCATGATAACCCAGGCAACCGGCGCTATCATCAATATTATCCTTGATCCCATACTTATCTTCGGACTCCTTGGAAATCCTGCTTTAGGAGTTACAGGTGCTGCCGTTGCAACTGTTTTCGGACAGATAACTGCAGCCATCATCGGAATCATCATTAATATTAAGAAGAATAAAGAGATAAATATAAACATGAAGGGCTTCAGGCCTGACATGGAAACTATAAAGCAGATATATGTTGTAGGTCTTCCTTCTATAATAATGCAGGCCATCGGCTCTGTTATGAACTACTCAATGAACCTTATACTTATAAGCTTCACATCAACAGCCGTTGCGGTATTCGGCGTTTACTATAAGCTTCAGAGCTTCGTGTTTATGCCGGTATTCGGACTTAACACAGGAATGATTCCAATAGTTGCTTATAATTACGGCGCAGAGAACAGGAAACGAATGGTTAAGACAACCAAGCTTGCCGTTATGTATGCCATAATCATAATGTGTATCGGAACCATTATATTTGAGACCTGTCCCGGTGTGCTGCTTAAGCTCTTCGATGCTTCAGAAAGTATGACGAGCATGGGAACTACGGCGCTTCGGATTATCGGCGTCCACTTCCCGGTTGCCGCTGTCTGTATCATTTTAGGTACGGTATTCCAGGCCCTTGGAAACGGTGTGTATTCAATGATAGTTTCCATCATGAGACAGATCGTGGTGCTTATCCCTGCAGCATATCTTTTATCGAAACTCGGGAATGTTGCTTACGTATGGTGGGCCTTCCCCATTGCGGAGGTTATGTCGCTTATCGTTACGATCATCTTCTTTATTAAGATCAATAAAGATATTATTTCGAAGCTCCCTGACGGAGCTCCGGTGTAAAAGGGCTTTGCCCGGAAGGAGAAATATATGACTTTTTTAAAGAAAAACGGAATGGGAATCCTATTATGTGCCGCTATCGCGGGAATCGCAACGCTGCTTGCGGGACTCAATATTGGAAACTTTTCTTTTGAGGTTATCGGAGCACCGGTGTTTTCAATCCTTATCGGAATGATAATCACACTTATAGTGCCCACACTTTCATCTAAGGATAATCTTAAGGATGGAATCAAGTTTACCTCAAAGAAGGTGCTTCAGTGGGCCGTAATAATCTTAGGATTTTCACTTAACCTAGGAACTATCTTAAGCGTGGGCGGAAAGTCACTTCCCGTTATTGTTTCAACCATTGCAACATCCCTTATTGTTTCCTTCATAATGATGAAGGTGCTTAAGATGGATGGAAAGGTTTCCTGCCTTATAGGCGTTGGTTCATCAATCTGCGGAGGCTCTGCAATCGCGGCAACCGCTCCTGTAATTGATGCAGACGATAAGGAAGTTGCCCAGGCAATATCCGTTATATTTTTGTTCAATGTATTAGCAGCCCTTATCTTTCCCACCTTCGGCCATGCAATTGGCTTAGGAAGTGAAGGCTTCGCGGTATTTGCAGGAACTGCGGTTAACGATACCTCATCTGTTACGGCTGCGGCTTCCACGGCAGAAAGCATATACGGAGTTGAGGGAATTCTTTCGGCTGCAGTTACGGTTAAGTTAACCCGTACTCTTGCTATCATCCCCATCACACTTGTGATCGCCCTTTGGAGAACTGCGAAGGCTAAAAAGAACGGCGGAGAAGCAGGTAACTTTTCATTTAAAAAGATATTCCCCTTCTTCATCCTTTATTTCATAGCAGCAGCCATCATTACGACCATAGTCGGAATCCTTCCTGAGAGCGCATTTACAGCCTTCTATCTGGGAAGCTTCGTTAAGGCCATGAAGTGGCTTGCCAAGTTCTTCATTGCAATGGCAATGTGCGCGATAGGACTTAACACCAACATAGTTGAACTTGTAAAAAAGGGCGGAAAGCCGATACTCATGGGCTTTGCCTGCTGGGTATGCATTACGGGAGTTTCAATCCTGATGCAGCTTCTTACCGGAATTTATTACACTAACATCTGATGAATACAATAGTTACACTTAAAAAAGGAGAGGGCCGTACCATTAAAAATGGTGGGGCCTATATCTTTGACAACGAAATAGATACGATCAAGGGAAGCTTCAAAAACGGTGCCGTGGTCTCAGTATCTGACTTCGACGGATATCCCATGGGCTATGGCTTCATTAACCAGAACTCAAAGATAAGGATAAGGATGCTGACCCGCGATCCCAAGGCTGTTATCGACGAGGCGTTCTTCTTTGAAAAGGTAAAAAGAGCATATCTTTACCGCCGGGACACAATGTCCAGAGAGGATATGAATGCCTGCAGGCTCATATTCGGTGAGGCTGACTTTTTGCCGGGACTTGTGGTTGATAAATATAATGATGTTCTCGTGGTTGAGTGCCTTGCCCTTGGCATGGAGGCATTTAAAGAGATAATACTTAAGAGCCTTACATCATTGCTTGAGTCCGACGGCTTCACGGTTCGCGGGATATATGAAAGAAGTGACGCACCTGTCAGAAAAAAGGAAGGGATGATGCCCTTTAAGGGGTTCCTTTATCTCGGAGAATTTGACACCGACGTTGAGATAACTGAAAACGGCGTTAAATATATGGTCGATGTGGTAAACGGTCAGAAGACGGGCTTTTTCCTTGACCAGAAATATAACAGGCTTGCTATGCAGAAGCTCTGTCGGAATATTATGGAGGGAAAGGTCGCTGCAGGTGCCCCTAATGGTTCGTTGACTGATGCGGTTAATGATTCCGGCCTTCGAGTGCTTGACTGCTTTACCCATATGGGAACCTTTGCTCTAAACTGCGGTCTTGGCGGTGCAACAGATGTAACCGGACTTGATATCTCGGAATATGCAGTATCTCAGGCTGAAGCTAATGCTAAGCGAAACGGACTTAGCGACAGGGTGCATTTTAGGTGTGCCAACGTGCTTGATGAGCTTCCCCGTCTTAATGAAGCGGGAGAGAAATTCGATATAGTTATCCTTGATCCCCCTGCATTTACAAAGTCTCGTGAGGCTACGAAAAATGCGATAAAGGGGTACCGTGAGATCAACATGAAGGGGATGAAACTTGTTAAGGACGGAGGGTATCTAGCCACCTGCTCCTGCTCACACTTCATGACAGAGGATCTTTTTAAAAAGACAATAGCAGAGGCAGCGCACTCGGTGCACAAGCGTCTTCGCCAGGTTGAGATGCGCACCCAGGCCCTTGACCACCCCATACTCTGGAACGCAGATGAGAGCTATTACCTGAAATTTATTATTTTCCAGGTGTGCGATGGCGACCGAAGGTAAATGTGAAGGGCAAATAAGAGTAAAAATATAATTTGGAGGATATTTTATGAGCAAAATTTCTGATTATCTTGATGAAACGAAGGTATTTTTCCTTGCAACCGTGGACGGTGACAGACCAAGATTAAGACCCTTAGGCGCCCATATGGAGATGGATGATAAGGTCATCTTCGGTGTGGGAGATTTTAAGGATGTTTACAAGCAGATGGTCAAAAATCCCAATGTTGAAATTGTGGCCTGCAAGAATAACGGTCAGTGGATGAGATATACCGGAAAGGCAACCTTTGAAACAGACCCCAGGTATGCAGAGGCTATGCTTGATGGGGCACCTCATTTAAAGCACATATATAATGAAGAGACCGGTCACAAAATGATGTGTTTCCACCTGGAGAATGCAACTGCAGTTGATATAGCTGTTATGGGCGAGGGTGTGAGTCTTCTATGAAAAAGGCTCTCATTTTGATGGTATCCTGCAATGGTCGGGATATCACGGATAAAAATATAAAGCTTTTAAGGACCACATTTAAGGATGGGACCTTAAGTATCATTGCCATTGACAATGCTTCAACTGACGGGACGGCAGATTACCTTAAGGAGCAGGAGGATGTTACCCTTATTTTAAATGATGAGGATCTTGGCTTTCCACTTGCCTGCGATCAGGGGATTAAGTGTGCCTATGAAATGGGGCTTTCCGGTAATGATATCTTTATCCTTAAAAACGAAAATGTGCTGACAGAGGATATGCTGTCGGCGATTAAGCACTCTGCCGAAAACACCGGGAATGCAGAAAATCAAGGATCCCCTGAATCCGAGGGAGAGGTTCGCTTCCTTGTGACTGAGGACTACCTTGAATATATGGATGCGTCAAAGAGATTAACAGAGCAGATCCCATATAAAGCAGAAGATGAGTTCAATATGCTTATCGTGGGATGTGGCCTTGGAAAGGGCATGCATGATATCGAGAGTGCCTATCCTAAGGCAAAGGTACTTGGAATAGAGACAAATAAATCTCTTTTTGACTATGCCTCAAAGACAGAGGCTGTAAGCGAAAGCGTTGAGGCGCTGGGGCAGATGCTTACTGACCCGGTGTTCGATATTCTCTATGTTTCGGAGAGGGAATTAAAGAAACTTTCGGTTGAGGATATCGAAGTTATATCAAGGATTTGCGCTCCCAACTGTTTAATGTTAAAATAGGGATTCGATTCTTATTCACGTGTATTTAAAGAGGAGTTAATTAAAATGACTGAGAAAACAAAACTTGTACTGTTGAGGATATTATCCGTTATCGGAATTCTGGCGGATATCATCATCGTAATTCTGGGGTATCTCCTGGTAACCAACATAGCCGCTAATTTTGCCGACGGAGTGAACGCAAAGAGTGTAATGGCCCTCATATCAATAAGCCTGTGCTGCATGAATCCGTTTATGCATTTCTTTGCCAATATCAATCTCTTTAGGAAGAAGGCGAATAAAAACGGCTGGCGTAAATATAATGTTATGACCCTCGGAACGATAGTTGCTTTCGGTGTGATCTCGCTTATTCTCATATTAACAGTTTCGGGCTTATCTGTTGCAGGTGTAGTGGCCTTTGCCATAGTTCCTGTTTTTGCAGTCATACAGCTTCTGATCATTCTTTGTAAGACTAAGGAAGCGGCATCTTCCGAAGATGAGGCTTCTCGTGAAGTGACCGATGGGGCTTCTGTAGGAGATTCTGATGCTGATTCGGATGCTTCAGCTGATAAGGCAGCTAAGGCCGGCAGATCATCTGCGCTTCCCATGTGGATATTCATTGCAGGTGTTGTTGTTGCAGCCGTCATGGTAGTTCCTTATTCTGTTTCAACTGCCGAGACTTTCTATAATTACTATAAAGATGCAGATTCTGTAATAGCAGCATCCTTTAAGGATTTCTCATCTGAGACCCTTGATGGAGAGAGCATTACATCAGATGACATTAAGGGACATAAGCTTGTGGTTGTTGATCTTTGGGCAACCTGGTGCCACTGGTGCATAGTTGAGATGCCTGAACTTGTTGAGCTTCAGAAAGAATATGCAGATCAGGATGTGTACTTCGTAAGCATCTGTACGGACCTTGTTGTTGATGGAGTTGTAGATGAGGAACTTGTAGAGGAAGCAAAGAGCATCTGTGAGGAGAATAATGTTGAATATAAAACGATCATTCCTTCAGATGAGAGCATGCAGGCACTTGCAAGCATGATCCCCAGCTTCCCCACAGTGTATATTCTCGATGAGAACGGCGAAATCCTCGACTGCCTCGAGGGTTATGTTGCTGACCGCGACTGGAACGCCATTATCGATGGCTATTTGAAGTAGGATTGTTAAAATACTAAAGGCCTCCGCGAAGGAGGCCTTTTTATTTTTGCTAACAAGATGGTACGACTCTCTTTTGCTGAAAATGTGTTGCTATCTATATTTTCGGTAAGATGAGATGTTAATGTGAATCAACAAATGAGAATATATCATATGCCTGCCTGGTGATATTTTATCCGTATAAGGAGGAGGGTCAACCCTGCCGGCACCGCGTTGCGGCTTCGGGGTTGACGCTCCTCCTTATACGGATACGGTGTTATCAAGCAGGCATATTGATTATTGCGACCGGACTCTGGCCTGGCGTTCACATGGCTTCGGCTGTGGAGGGTTTTGCTTGGTGATATTTTCCTGTGCAGCATTATCATTGCAATATTGTATTTGCGGTGGTGGCTATAGGAAAATTCATGGCATGAAGTCGCGACTTGTTTATGTTTTGCCGGAAGGCTATCCTTTACCGGAAGTTGCTCAGATAAGTTGATTTCGGTAAAACGAAAGTTGGTCGATTGGGCTTATTATACCGGAAATCATAAGTGTCTCATCTTTCCGGTATAAATTTTGTCTAGGTGCTTGTACTCAATATACTGGAATTTAAGAGAATTCATATATTCCGGTAAAATCAAGTTAAACTGACTTCGTTTCGTTTACCGAAATTCTTCAGTTTCCGATATTTCCGGTAAAACATTGCTAAGGGGGTGGCTCTTGTTTTACCGGGGTCCAGAAGATTATGCCAATTTCGGTAAAATCACAGCGATGCGGGAGCCTGTGAAGAACCCAAGGTAAATCGTGGGAATGCTGAACAAAAAATATCTTTTACAAAGCGAGTTCCGCAGAAGACGGTTCTCAACCTTGGTAAATATGTAAATTGGTATTCCGGCTTTGAGGACTGTCTGAGCGACTAAAAGTATATTTTTGTTCAGCATGGCAAACAGCATGGCAAACATTAAATTCACAGTTTATTTAATGCCGAATTTCTGCTAAAATTAATTAGTTATTACGTTGCCGAATCAGAAAGAATTCGAAAGCAAGATTTCTGATAAAGAAAAAAGAATTCGAAAGCAAGATTTCTGATGAAGAAAAAGTATTCGAAAGCAAATTCGATGGACTAAGGGGGGTGGTTTCCTGAGGAAGAATAATAAAAGGCAAGGAAAGAACAAATAACAGGAGAGGAAAGTATGAAAAAGAAGAAATTACTGTCTGTCCTCGTTGCGGCAAGCTTAGTGATGGCCACGGTTTCAGGGTGTGGCGCATCTTCTGAAGATACTGAAGCAAAGCAGACACAGACAACAACCACTACTGAAACAAGTAGTGAAACCACTGAACATCAGGGCTCTCAGAGTGTTACATCAACGGCAACTCTTGCAAGCACCTATGATGATTCAGAGGATTATGATCCTGATCTTGACGGTGATTTAAGACAGGCAAATTATACCGAGAGCAGCACTAACGATTCAGCAGACGCTACGTCAGATGCCGAGAGTTTCACTCTTATGGTTTACATGTGCGGTTCAAACCTTGAGTCAGAGAGCGGCTGCGCAACAAGCGACTTAAATGAGATGCTCTATGGTGACAGCGGCACCAATCTTAATATAGTTGTTGAGACAGGTGGAGCTGAAGAATGGCAGAACAGCGTTATTTCAGCAGATACACTTGAAAGATATCATCTTGACAGCTCCGGAATCGAAAAGATAGGCGATGCCGGAAGCAACTGTATAACAGATCCTAACCAGATGGCAGACTTTATCAAGTTCGCAGTAGAGCAGTATCCTGCAGACAGATACGGTTTCATCTTCTGGGATCACGGCGGCGGAACAATCGGCGGATATGGTTCAGATGATCTCTTTGATGGAAAGTCAATGACTCTTGAAGAGATGCAGCAGGGCTTTAAGGACGCAGGCGTTCACTTTGATTTCATCGGCTTTGACTGCTGTCTTATGGGAACAATGGAAACAGGCTATGCCCTTAAGGATACGGCAGATTACCTCATCGCATCTGAGGAGGTTGAGCCAGGAACAGGCTGGTATTACACGAACTTTATAACTCTCCTTGAGAATAACCCCGGCGTATCAATGAAGGAGCTTGGTAAGCAGATCATCACAGACTACTGCTCTGATGAATATACTTATACATATCAGGATCTTACACTTGCACTTATAGATCTTTCAAAGATACAAAATGTTGTTGATTCCCTTGACGGTTTCTACGAGGCATCTGATACATATTTAAGAGATGGCGGTTATTCAGAACTTTCCCAGGCCAGGTACGGTGCTAAGTCATACGGTGATGATGAGTTTGAGCAGATCGATATGATCGACTATGCCGGAAGGCTTGATATGGATGGCAGGGATGACCTTATCGCAGCCGTTCAGGATGCTGTAGTATACAGTGGAACCAACGTTGAAGGAACCAACGGTCTTGCAATGTTCTATCCTTACCTTGAACTTTTCGGATATACTGATTTCTCAACCATGATCAATAATCTTGGTATCAACGGAAGCAGTTATCAGGGATACTTAAATGACTTCGTATCCATAGAGACCTTAGGACAGTCAATGGGTGGTAATGCTAACCCTTATGGCGGCGAAAGCGAATATGACGCAAGTGATTATGAGCTTCTCTTTGCGGAAGACTGGTATGATATAACATTTGCAGAGGCATATGCAGAAGATTATGATCTTTCAATACAGCAGAGTGATTCTTCTTCCGAAACGCTTGAGATAACCGATAAGGACGGCGTATATGTATTAAGTCTTACTGATGAGAGCTGGGATATTGTTACTGATATCCACGAGCAGTTATACATTGATGACGGCGAAGGATATCTTGCATTAGGTGATGATGATGCTGTTTCATTTGATGATGACGGCGATCTTATTGTTGAGTGTGACAATATGTGGCTTTACATGAACGGCTGTCTTATAGCTTATATGCCTGTTGATACCTCTGAGGGTGTTAACGGAGAAACATATTACAGAGGCGCTACAATTGCACTTCTTAACGATACCGATATAATTTCCGTTGTTATCAGATGGGATGAAAACGGTGAGGCAACTGTTTTAGGTTACGTTCCGATGAACGATGATGATACTGCATCAAAGGGATACAGTACCTTTACCAACGGTGACGAGATTAACTTCCTGTTTGATTACTATGATTATGACGGTAATCTGGTTGACTCTTACACACTTACCAACAATTCAATTATTTTCGACAAGTCTGAGGGCTTAGATGTTTACTATGACGATATCGGAGATGTAACAGTTGAGTGCTGCTTCTACTTAACTGATATTTATCAGAACGAGTACTGGACGCAGACAATCAGATATGAATAGGATTTAAACAAAAGGCTCCCGAGAAATCAGGAGCCTTTATTAAAGCCTGAGAGCGTTTCTTAGGCATAACATTAGATCATTGTGGAGGGAAAATGGATAATTTACTTGCATACGGCGTGGTGATACTTCTTATCATCGTTCTTAGCCTGATGCTCAATGAAAAATATATCAGGAAAGCAAACGAGATAGTCATTCTCATTGTTTCGATCATAATCGGTATTTTCTTAAATGTTTTCATAAAGATAGGACTTCTCGGGGCAACCGGAGAGGTTATGGAGACTATCACACATTTTAGCCTTGATAAGGTGCTGCTTGACGGAATATTGTGCTTCATGCTCTTTACGGGAGCAAGTGAGCTTAAGCTTACATCCCTGGTGCATAATATCACGCCCATAAGCCTGCTAGCCTTACTCACAACCGTTATCTCATCAGCGGTTTACGGACTTCTTTTCTGGGGAGCAACGAGCCTTCTTGGCTTTAATTTTGGCTTCGAGATATGCTTTCTTTTGGGAGCCATTGTTTCGCCCACAGACCCAATAGCGGCAACTGCCATCCTTAATAAGATGGGCCTTACGAAGAACGTAACTGCCATAATGGAGGGCGAGTCGTTATTTAATGACGGAACAGGTGTTGCTTTATTCATCTTTATTAAGAACCTTATCCTTGATACCGAGAAGACCAATTTCTTTGTGGTGATGGGAAAGGAGCTCTTCGGAGCAATCCTCGTGGGAATCGTTATATCCTTCCTTTGCTCGCTTCTTATTAAGATGACGATAGATCCGGTCAAACATATTATCATCTCCATAATGGCGGTTTCTGCCTGCTATGTTATCTGTGATGCGCTCGGCTTTTCGGGAGTTATCGCATCTGTTGTATGCGGCATATATTTTTCTACCATGATGGACCGCTATAAGGCCAGGAAGCAGGACCTTGATCCCAATGATTATTACAAGGATTTCTGGTCAGTGGTGGATAAGATATTTAACTACGTGCTCTACGTTATGATAGGACTTTCATTTGTATTTGTGACCAGGATAAATCATATACTTATCATCGCGATTGCGGCTATAGTCTTTAACTTCGTTGCAAGATATGTCGGAGTATTCATATCACTCTTAATAAGCAAGCAGTGTCCTGACGGCTATCATGACGGCCCACTTACCCTTCTTATGACCTGGAGTGGATTAAAGGGTGGCTTGTGCCTTGCCCTTGCCATGAGTGCGAGAGAATATCTGTATACGGAAACCTATGATTTTATACTGTTTGTCACCTTCGTGACGATCCTCTTTACTACTATAGTGCAGGGACTTTCAGTTGGAAGATTATACGGATATCTTAAGCAGAAGTACAGACATGAGGAAGCTGAATAAATACATAAGCCCCATGACCAAAAGAACGAGAAGACCTAATCCCAAAAGGTAAAGGCCAGAACCGAAAACAAGCAAAATGCCCTCAAGGGGCGAGCCCTTTGAGGGTGTATTTATGAAGAAATAATTTGAATTAAAAATATGGTTTATTAAATAGATAATGGGAACCGTAATAAGCAAAAATAGAGGCACCATATAGGCCTTTTTAGCTTCGGGATGAATAGACCCGTCTATAAGCCCCTCCTCAATATAGAGGAGCACCATAAGGTGAAAGATATAGCTTTGCAGGGAGATGAAGCTTAGGGCAGGATACATGTTTCCGTTGGGAAATATAAAGGCACAAAGAACTGCCGGAAGACCCAGGGAATAAAGAACCTGAGATGTGAGAGCGTGAAATCGCCCAGTGGAAATATAGTTTACATAACAAAGGAACCCCATCACCGAGCAGAAGTGAAGTGGAAGTTCATAAACACTCATATGTCCCGTTGCAAAAAGATAGATGATCCGTATGAGCATAAGGAATAAAACTGACACGGATGTCACTTTTCTTACCCGGGAGGTTATTTCGTGATTTTCTGAAGCCCCACAGACAGACACATTTTTAATGCAAACTATATTTTTATAAATCACACCAAATATAATAAGCACGAATAGTGCCGAGAGCATGATCCCTAAATGCGTGGAACTAAAAAGCGCGTAGCCGGACCCGGCGGGTAATTCAGTTTCATAGGTAAAAAAATAATTCAGATCCATAAATGGATTATAACCCAAATAACGGAGAAATTAAAAATGCGATACAAGCTAGCCATTTTCGACATGGACGGCACAATATTAAATACGATAGAGGACCTTACAACATCCCTTAATTTTGCCCTTAAAAACATGGGCTACCCGGAGCACACCGAGGATGAGGTTAAGTTCTTTGTGGGAAACGGCCTTCATAAGACGGTTGAAAGAGCGGTTCCTGCGGGGATAAGTGAGGATGACCTTGAGAGGACCTTTTATATCTTTAAAGCACACTATGAGGAGCATTCGGAGGTGGCAACTGACGCTTACCCCGGGATAACAGAGCTTCTTAAGACTCTAAGGAAGGCGGGGGTTAAGACTGCGGTTGTTTCAAATAAACTTGATGGTGTTGTTAAGAGCCTTGCAGATAAGTACTTCCCGAATCTGTTTGATATTGCGATAGGACAGCAGGAGGGCTTGGAAACTAAGCCTTCTCCGGATGAGGTTAATCTGTGCCTTAATACCCTTAAGATTTATAAGGAGGATGCGGTATACATCGGAGATTCAAACGTTGATGTGGAGACAGCGAAGAATGCGAAGATGGATTTGATCGCGGTGGACTGGGGCTTCAGGAGCCGGGAGTTTTTATTAGATCTTGGCGTTGACACTGTTGTCAGCTCCGCCTACGAGATAGAGAAACTTGTGCTAACAGACCTAAGCTCTGTTAAAAATATAATCTGCCCCGACTGCGGAGCGGAATTTCCCGATAACAGGGACAGATGCCCCTATTGCGGAAATATATACTATCCGGCAGCGGAGAGGGCATACATGGATCATCTTAACGAGATAAGGGATGAGGTTGATGATCTTTCCTTTATCCCCGGTAAGGAAACAAAAAGAGAGATTAAGAAAACCATTAAAAGACTTCTCATCGCAATGGGGATAATAGTGCTTATCCTGGCGGTGGTTGAAATAATAAGCATTATCGTAATGTATTAGGAGATATTTAAGCATGAAATGTGAATACTGTCTTGCACCAATATCTTTGGAGGATGAGGTGTGTCCCCACTGCGGACATGCAAATACCGCTGCGAAGCGCCACCTTGAGGATATGAAGAAGTATCAGAAGGATTATAACGAGACTAAGGAAGAGGTGATTAAGGTTACCGGCACCTATAAGTCCATCACTGCAAGGATAATAATCCTTGTGGTGGTGATAATTATTCTCGCAGCAAGTATATTTTTATACGCCGGGACCTACTCCATGGCAACCTATATCCACGAGAGGCAGGCGATCAAGCATGCCCATGAATATACCGGGGTGATGGATGATTACCTTGAGAACGGAAGATTCATTGACTTTAAATATTTCGTTGAGGGAAAGGGAATGAGCAGCTACAGGCTTCGTGACAGCGAAGAGTACAGATGGTACATTCCGGTCATGAATGTTGTGGACTACTATGAAAGCTTTTATAACAGTCTGATGAGCCTGTATCTTTCAAGTGATAAGGAGAATGTTTCTTCGGCGAAATATATCGCGGATAATCTGGGATATGAGTACGGGGCAATGAAGCGGGAGTCGAATTCAGAATACGGGGACATATCCACCTATGAAACAGTATTTACGGAGATAAGAGAACAGACGGAGGCCCTTTTAGTCAGGTACCTTAACCTTACCAAGGAAGAGGCCGAGAGCCTTTATGACATGTCTGATGCAAAGAGAGCATCCCTGATCGAGGATAAGATTGAGGCACTTATTGAAAGCAGTAAGGAAGGAAAGGAGGAAGAGGCCAAATGAGCAAAGAAAACAAATACGATCGGGACTATGACGACGGTAAAAAGATAAATAAAAAGAGCTCTTTGATCGCAAAGGCCTTAAGTGTTATTATTATCCTCCTTTCATTCGTATCCATTATGTTTCTTATCGCCTTTGCAAGCGAACTTAAGGAAGACCTGAGGCTTGGATATTCAGACAATTCCCTAAAATACTCAACTGACATGCCGAATATTCTTTATATGGAGGCAGAAATCAATCTTTCAGCAGACAAATATAAGTCTGAGTATCTGGATTACTATGCCCTTGCAGCATATTTCGGAAATAAGGTGATGGAAGAGGCTTACGAGGCTGTGGGAGATGAGGAAAAAGCAAAATATTTTAAAGATGAGGCCTTAGAAGCGCGGGAATATGTGGGGACACTTTCATACTGCGCAGATAATTACGATGAACTACTTCTTAACGCAGGAAGTGATAATGTAATCTGGGATTAGATCGTGGGTTTTAAAGGTAAAGCCGGGAATATCCTTAAGCACATTAAAGGAATCAAGCTCGGTTGTTAAGCCGGTGCCGATGGCCTTTATATAGGCTTCCTTTTTGGTCCAGATATCCGTGAAGGCATAGGCCTTTTTATCAGTATTTAATGAGGATAAATATATAGCTTCGTCGGGAGTAAAAAATCTCCCGGCGATCTTTTCGTTTTGGGAAATATCAGTGCGGAGCTTTTCAATGTCGATGCCAAGGAGGGTTACGGAATCCGAAGCGCGTTCCATGGCAACTACAGCCGCATTCCCTGAATGTGAAACACTAAATAGAATCTCCGGGTAAACCTTAAAGAAGGGTTTCCCATTCTCGTTCTCTAAATAAACCATATCTTTTTCAGATAATCCATATGAAGAAAGGGCCCGGTTAAGAAGAACTGAAACTAAAAGTTCAAGGCGCTTCCCGGAGGGGGTCTTCATTCTTTCATATTTTTCCCTATAGCGAAGGGATGCGTTTTCGTATGATTCACGCACCATTTCGTCATTTTCAAAATAATCAGTTGTATCAGCAAAGATTTCCATGGGGATTATTTTACTATAAGGTCCTTTTACGGACAAGTTAACGAGGCTAAAAACGCAGTAAGAAAGCCTGTTCGGGTTGAAAATTGGTAGATAAGTACTATAATGGAGTTTCGGGGTATTTTTTCTTAAATTCGTGTAAGCGGGGAATTTAATGCAGCATATCTGCCTTATATTAAAGTGGGTGCGTTGCAGAAAATGAGGAGATTTTAGGAGATTATGAAACAGTTTACCCCCAAGCTTTTTGATGTGCTAAAGGGCTACAGCAAGGAGCAGTTCGTTAAGGACGTTGTGTCCGGTATCATTGTTGCGATCATTGCGCTTCCGCTTTCAATAGCTCTGGCGCTTGCATCGGGAGTCGGCCCTGAGCAGGGTATCTATACTGCTATATTTGCCGGCTTTGTTATATCTTTTCTAGGAGGCTCGAGAGTCCAGATAGCAGGCCCCACGGCAGCCTTTGCAACCATAGTTGCGGGGATTGTGGCTGAGAACGGCATGGACGGACTTATCGTGGCAACCATTATGGCAGGAATCCTTCTTATCATAATGGGCTTCCTGAAATTCGGAAATCTCATAAGGTTTATTCCTTATACAATTACAACAGGCTTCACCACAGGTATTGCAGTTACCATCGTTATAGGTCAGATCAAGGACTTTTTAGGACTTACCTTTACGAACTCACCTGTTGAGACCATGGATAAGGTAAAGGAGATAATTTCCTCGATAGGAACATTTAATTACGAGGCACTTATCATTGGCATGATCGCCCTGCTTATACTTATCTTCTGGCCGAAGAAGCTTGAGAAGATCCCGCCTTCACTTATTGCGATAATCGTTTCCGTATGTCTTGTCAAATTTCTTCATCTGAATGTCAAGACAATAGGAGATCTCTATACTATTTCAAATAAGATCCCGGGAATAAGGATACCAAGTGTTAATTTAGACCTTATAAAGACATTGCTTCCTGATGCCTTCACCATTGCAGTGCTTGCGGGAATTGAGTCACTTCTTTCCTGCGTGGTATCAGACGGTATGATAGGCTCACATCATAAGCCAAACGCAGAGCTGATAGCTCAGGGCGCAGGTAACGTGGTTTCAGCACTTTTCGGAGGAATCCCGGCAACAGGCGCTATAGCAAGAACCGCTGCGAATGTTAAAAACGGCGGACGAAGCCCTATAGCCGGCATGGTGCACTCGTTGACACTTCTTTTAGTGCTTGTGGTGCTTATGCCCTATGCAGCCTGGATCCCCATGCCTGCAATAGCTGCTATCCTTTTCATGGTAGCCTATAACATGGCAGGCCTTAAGGAATTCGGAAGGCTTATAAAGACAGCACCTAAGTCAGACGTTGCGGTACTTTTAGTTACCTTCGTTCTTACTGTTGTATTTGACTTGGTTGTTGCAATTGAATTCGGTATCTTACTTGCAGCCGTTCTCTTCCTTAAGAGGATGTCCGATGTAACAGAGGTTAAGAGCTGGGAGTATGTGGGAGATGAGTATGATGAGAGCGATGATCCCATGCACATCGACCTTCGTAAGGTTCCGGAGCATACACTTGTTTATGAGATAAACGGACCTATGTTCTTTGCGGCAGCAGACAAGTTCCTGCAGATCTCGAGGGATCCCGGTATCAAGGTGGTAATACTCCGTATGAGATCGGTTCCCGCAATGGATATAAGTGCTCTTCACACCCTTGAGAACATAGTAAGCGACTGCAAGAAGAACGGCATCACCGTCATAATGAGCCACGTAAATGAGCAGCCCATGGGCATGATGAGGAAGGCCGGTTTTGATAAAAAGATAGGCGAAGAGAACTTCTGCGAACACATCGATGCAGCTATTTTAAGAGCTGAAGCAATAGACAGATAAAGATATATATTTTTGTAAAAAGATTAAAAGATAAGGCAGGCAAGTATGGAAGAAGAATTAAAAACAGAAGGCAGCGGACTTACCAAGATATGCGCGTTCATAGTAGATAAGCGTAATCTGTTTTTCCTGATCTACATCATATTGGTTATATTTTCGGCGGTTGCCAGAAACTGGGTAAGTGTTGAAAACCAGATGTCAGCATACCTGCCATCAACCTGTGAGACCAAGCGCGGACTTGACCTTATGGAGGAAGAGTTTATAACCTATGGAACCGCATTGGCGATGATAGCCAACGTTTCCTACACTCAGGCCGAAGAGATCAAGGAAGGCTTAGAGGAAATAGAGGGTGTATATCAGGTAGAGTTTGATAATACCGAGGACCACTATAACAACGGTTCGGCGCTTTTTTCAATCACCTTTGATTATTCCGAAAAGGATGACAGATGCTTAACAAGCCTTGATGAGGTAAAGTCATATCTTGATGGCTATGATCTTTATTTAACAACCGATTTAGGTGATGTTCAGTCAGAACTTATCGCAGATGAGATGAGCACCATTTCGGTCATCGTTGCCATCATAGTTGTATCCGTACTTTTACTTACATCCCAGGCCTATGCCGAGGTTCCGGTACTTTTGATAACCTTCTGTTCTGCAGCTATAGTTCAGATGGGAACTAACTTCATATTCGGTACGATCTCCTTCGTATCAAACTCGGTTACAATCGTGCTGCAGCTGGCCCTTTCAGTTGACTATGCGGTAATCCTTCTTAACAGATATAAGGAGGAGCACCAGAAGATGGCTCCCAGGGAAGCCTGTATAACAGCCCTTTCAAAGGCGATCCCCGAGATCTCAGGTTCATCAATGACCACCATGGGCGGTCTTATTGCCATGATGTTCATGCAGTTTAAGATGGGCTTTGATATGGGTATCGTACTTATTAAGGCTATCGTTCTTTCCCTTATTTCAGTATTCCTTCTTATGCCCGGTATCATCATGGTTTTTGCGAATCTGATGGACAAGACCCAGCATAAGAATTTCATACCCCAGATCCCCTTTGTTGGTAAGTTTGCATATGCGACACGTTATATAATTGCACCGGCTTTCCTTGTTATCATCATTGGAGGATATTTTATCTCAAATAACTGTCCATATGTTTACGGATATACGAAGTTAAGCCCTCCCCTTACCAATTCCGTGCAGGAGGCTGAGAATATCCAGGAGGAGAACTTCCCAAGCAAAAATATGATTGCCCTGGTAATCCCTGCCGGCGATTATGATAAGGAGGCTGCTCTTATTAAGGAATTAGAGGCCTGCGAAGAGGTTGACCATTGTCAGGGCCTTGCAAATATAGAGGCTATGAGCGGCTATACACTTACTGATAAGTTAACGCCCAGACAGTTCAGCGAACTTATTAACTTAGACTATGAGGTGGCAGAGCTTATCTATACGGCCTATGCGGTTAATGATGAGGACTATGCAAAGGCAGTAAACGGCCTTTCAAGCTACAAGGTGCCCCTTATCGATATGTTTATGTTTGTATATGATGAGGTGGATGCAGGCTATGTAACCCTCGATGATGAGCTTATGGATACATTGGAGAGCGCTCATGACCAGATGCAGTTTGGTAAGGATCAGCTCCAGGGCGAGAACTTCTCCAGAATCCTCGTATTCTTAAATCTTCCCGAGGAGGATGATGCGACCTTTGATTTCATAGACACCATGAGATCCAAGGCTGAGAGCTATTATCCCGGCGGCGAGGTTCTCTGCGTAGGTACTTCGGTTTCTGACTATGACCTTAAGAAGTGCTTCTCAAGAGATAACTTAGTAGTAACAATAGTTTCAATACTTGCCGTATTGGTGGTACTTTTATTTACCTTCAAGTCAGCAGGTATGCCGGTACTCCTTATCGTGGTAATCGAAGGCTGTATCTGGATAAACTTCTCATTCCCGTCGATACAGAACGACCCGTTGTTCTTCCTGGGATACCTGATCGTAAGTTCAATTCAGATGGGTGCCAACATCGACTACGCAATCGTTATCGCAAGCCGATATACGGAACTGCGTCAGTCGGAGTTAAGGCGTGATGCAATTATAGATACCATGAACCTTTCATTCCCTACCATTATTACCTCAGGTACCATGCTTGCAGTTGCAGGTATCTTAATTGGTAAGATGACATCAGATGGCGCCATCTACGGAATAGGAAAGAGCCTTGGTAGAGGAACCATAATCTCTATCTTTGTAACCATGTTCGTACTTCCCCAGATACTGCTTGTGGGAGATAAGATAATAGAAAAGACGGCCTTCGTTATGAATATGCCGGCTAAGAGCAAGCAGCTTACAGGACTCCTTAGAGTTAACGGTCTCGTAAGAGGTCATATCGAGGGAACAATTGCAGGTTCTGTTAATGCAGTTGTCCGCGGTTCAGTTAATGCCTTCGTTGAGACAGGTGATGTTGTAGCCATAACCGAGGCTGACCTTACTGAGGAAGAGATCTTAGAGCTTCAAAAACAGGAGAAGCTTCAGAATCAATTGGAAGAAAAGGAGGGCATGTAATATGAAAAAGATATTAAATAAAACCCTCCCTATAATACTTTCGGCAGCAGTTTTATTTTCTACCGTATCTGTTGGTGCTTTAGCAGTAACCCCTTCGGAATCATTGATGAAGACTGCGACCACAGCTACCCCTGAAGGAACTGAGACCCTTAAGGCTGACGGTGAAGACCGCGCTGCTGAGACAGGAACCCAGACGGATGCAAGGGAAGATCAGACCAATGTTGATGCAGATATCGAGGAAGAGGTAGAAGCAACCATTCCCGAGGAGTGGGTTGATGTTCATATTAAGAGTGTTGAGGACTTCCTGGTATTTGCAAAGAACTGCAGGCTTGATACCTGGTCAAGGAATAAGAGGGTATATCTTGATGCTGATATATCGCTTCTTGGATGCGAGTTTGATGGAATCGCAACCTTCGGAGGATATTTCGACGGTCAGAATCATACCATTAAGGATTTAAATATATACGAAAGTGAGTCATATTTAGGACTCTTCTCCCGTGTTCAGTCAGATGGCGTGATCATAGACCTTAATGTTGAGGGAAGAGTAACTCCTTCAGGCGCAACCACCATAATAGGCGGCCTTTGCGGAGATAACAGCGGTATCATCGCTAACTGCTCATTTAAGGGAGTAGTGGACGGCGAGGATTACGTGGGAGGCTTAGTTGGAATAAACGAGCTTTCCGGAATGATAATGGACTGCGAAACCTCAGGCTCCGTTACAGGAACACATTTCACCGGAGGAATAGCCGGTGAGAACATGGGAAATATAGGCGAATGCACTAACCGCTCCTGTGTTAATATAACAAACCACGAGACAGCGTTATCTGTTGATGATATAAGCGTTGATTCACTTCTTTCGGTTGTAGGACTTGAGGATGAGGATAAGGACGAGGCAGAGGCCTCAGCCATGGTAAACGGTGTGGTTGACATGGGAGGAATCGCAGGAATTTCCATCGGTGTCATTCAGTACTGTACCAACGAGGGCCCTGTAGGCTATGAGAATGTAGGCTACAATGTGGGCGGAATCGCTGGACGCCAGTCAGGCTATATCCTTTCAAGCACCAACAATGCCGAGATCTTAGGACGTAAGGATGTAGGCGGTATCGTAGGTCAGGCTGAACCCTATGTGACTCTTGACTTTGCCAATGATATAACACAGCAGTTAAGTGAAAATATAGAGAAATTACATGATGTAATATCAGTTACCTTAAATGATGCAGACAGTCAGTCAGATACCATATCTGCCCGCCTTTCGGTTATCCAGGCCTTCGCTGACAATGCCCTTAATGACACTAAGTTCTTAGAGTCAGAGACCATAGACTGGGCTAACGGAATGACAAGCGCAGCAAATGAGGCTATCGACAGGGTTAACTATATAATCACCGAATCCGGAAAGTCAGGTGGTGTTATAGATAATGCAACCTCTGCTGCAAAGAGCACCAAGGATGCGGCTAACTCACTTAAGTCTGCTGTTAATGACCTGGATGTCTATAAATATATGTCGGAAGATGAGCAGCTTGAATATGAGGCTGCACGTAATAATCTGGAGTCTGCGATTGATGAGCATACGGATTATGTTTCTGAGTATACGGAAAAATATTATGATGCTTTCTATAATTACTATATTGATTATTACAGATTTGCATCGGATTATGAGCTTGAGGATGGTGTAAATGAGAAGGATCTTGCGTATGTAGACAGTGATGGAAACGCTATTATTAAAAAAAAGGAATCATCAACACAGCCAGGTTCATCAATGGCTGCATCTGCGATAACTGCAGATACTTCAGTTTATATGAAAAAAGGTACCTGGATACATCAAGGCGCAACTGATACGACCTTCCCTTCAACAGACGGAGGTTCCAAGCAGGGCAATGATAACGCATTAGTTTCAAAGGCAGCAGAAGAAGCAACAACCGCCTGCGGAGATGCAGCACTAGATTATGCTGACGCTAAATATAAAGAGAATCATACAGGATCAATCAGCTACGCCAGCGACATCGCTGACTACACTGACACCATGGCAAGCATCATCTATGCCCACTCAGATGAGATAGAGGAATCAACCCTTAATGATGCCGAGAAGGCCTTCGGCTCGATCTCTGATGCAGCAGGCTCACTTCAGTCTGCAGGCTCTTCAGGAAAGGCAATAGTTGATAACATTAAGTCAAGAGACAGCATTTCTCTTCCCACATTCAGCAGCGAGTATAAGACCCACGCCACCTCCCTTACCAATAATATCCAGGGAATGAGCGATAACTTCGGTCTTTTAAATAATGAGATGAACGGCGCAAGCGATGCTTTAATAAGCGACCTTTCATCCGTTAACGATCAGTTTAACGTGATCATGCAGCTCTTCACCGATGCAATAGACGGTGTGCTTGATAATGACTACTCAGACACCTACGAGGATGCCTCAATGGATGTTGCAGAGTCAACAACTGATGCTACCATAGATTCCTGCACCAATAACGGTACTGTTAAGGGAAGCATTAACGTATCAGGTATCGCAGGAACCATGGCGATAGAGTACGACTTCGACCTTGAGTCTGATGTTACAGGTATCAAGGATGCCACCATGAACAGGACCTACCTTACCAAGTGCGTCCTTAGGAAGAATGTTAATAAGGAAGACGTTACAGCCCAGAAGAACTATGCAGGCGGTGCCTGTGGTCTTCAGGAAATGGGAACCATAATAGACTGTGAGAACTATGCAAAGATAGAGTCCTCAACTGCAGGCTATGTTGGCGGTATCGCAGGTGCTTCCTACTCGAATATAGTAAGAGGCTACTCTAAGTGCTCACTTGCAGGTTTATCCTATGTAGGCGGTATCGTAGGTGACGGCTGCAATATTTACGACAGCCTTGCCATGGTAAAGATATCAGATGCCACAGAGTGGTATGGCGCAGTTGCAGGCCACGTTGACACAGACGGCATAGTAAGGAATAACTTCTTCGTTGGAGATGACCTTGCAGGTATAGACAGAGTAAGCTATGCAAAGAAGGCAGAGCCCATAACCTTCATAGAGGCTCAGTCAATAGAGGATGTTCCCGAGTACTTTGATAATGTATATGTTTCCTTCGTTGTAAGCGATGAGGATGAAGACGGAAATGAGGTTGAAACAGAGCTTCAGGAGTATGCATGTGCTTACGGACAGAATATAGCGGAGGCTGACTATCCCGAGGTTCCCGAGAAGGAAGGCTACTATGTGGTCTGGGATACGGAGAGCATAGACAGACTTGAGTATGATGAGGTTATAACAGCCACCTATGTAAGGAATAATACAACCCTTGCAGGTGATATATTAAGAAGCAATAAGCAGTCTGCGATCCTTGTTGACGGCGAGTTCAAGGAGGGTGATGAGCTTAGGGCAGTGCTTAATGTCAATGTTCCCGATACCATGGAGAACTGCGAGGAGTACTGGTCACTTGAGATCCCTCAGGATGGAAATGAAGTCCATCAGGTAAGATACATTAAGTCCGATGATATGCGTAACGAGCCTGAAATATACGTTAACGAGACCGGAACCTGGCGGAAGCTTACAGATGAGGAGATAGGTTCAATGGGTTCCTATGAGACCTTCAATGTTACCGGCAATATGGTTAAGCTTCAGATGATCTACTCAGATAAGAAGCATAAGATCTTAATGACAGCCCTTATCATTGCAGGTATAATCGCAGGTCTTGCAATCCTTGCATGCATCATAATAGTTATAGTTAAGAGCCGTAAGAGGGTACACCGCAAGGTTAAGCGTATGGCTGAGGATATTAAGGAGAAGCAGTCAGCTAAGGAGCCGGCAATGAAGTTCGTATCCGAGGAGGATGTTCCCACAGAGGAGACACCTTCGGAGGATGTTGAGCCTTCAGAGGATGAGAATAAAGAAGATGAGCAGTAATAAGTCCTATGAAATAGATATGACGGAGGGTCCCCTTTTTTCAAAGATATTATCTTTTTCCCTCCCGTTAATAGCCTCCGGCATCCTGCAGCTTATGTTCAATGCGGCAGATGTGGTGGTAGTAGGCAGATTTGCAGGCTCTGAATCGCTGGCAGCAGTTGGTTCAACCAGCTCACTTACCAATCTCATAGTCAATATCTTTATAGGACTGTCAATTGGAACTAATGTAACTCTGGCAAGGTTCTACGGCGCCAAGAGAGATAAAGAGGTATGCGATACTGTGCATACCTCTATTTTAATAAGTCTGATCGCGGGAGTAATTCTGATCATTGTGGGCTTCCTTGCATCCCGCCCTATGCTGACCCTTATGGGGACACCGGACAACGTCATCGAGCATTCGGTTACTTACATGAGGATATATTTTGCTGGAATGCCGGTGCTCATGCTCTATAACTTCGGTTCCGCCATATTAAGGGCGGTGGGAGATACCAAGCGTCCCCTTAATTACCTTATCATTGCCGGGATCATCAATGTGATACTTAACCTTATCTTTGTGATCGTTTTTCACATGGGTGTTGCGGGCGTGGCCCTGGCAACGGTTATATCCGAGGCTGTTTCGGCATTGCTGGTAGTAAGGTGCCTTATTATGTCTGAGGGCCCGATCAAGCTTCACATCCATGAACTTAAGTTAAACCGCCATATCCTTAAGAGGATATTCACCATTGGAATCCCTGCAGGCATACAGGGGGCGGTATTCAGCATATCGAATGTCCTTATCCAGTCTTCAATCAATTCCTTCGGCTCTGCTGCAATGGCAGGCTCAACTGCTTCCCAGAGTATCGAGGGCTTCACCTATACCTCAATGAATGCAGTAGGGCAGGCAACAGTCAGCTTCGTTGGGCAGAATTCCGGCGCCCGTCGTTATGACAGGGTAAAAAGATCGGTCATCGACTGCCTTATCCTGGTTACCGTGGTAGGTCTTATAATGGGTAACGTGGGTGTTCTCATGGACGGAGTTTTATTAAAACTCTATACCACAAGTCCCGAGGTCATATCCTATGGCCATCTAAGACTCAGCTATATAATGCCTATGTACTGCCTTTGCGGAATAATGGAGGTTTTCGTTGGAGGAAGCCGTGGAATGGGCAGGGCTGTTGTTCCAACCATCATATCCCTCATCGGAGCCTGCGCCTTCAGAATCGTGTATATTTATACTATTTTCGTAATGTACCACACCCTGGGAACTCTCTATCTTTCCTATCCGGTTTCCTGGGCTATCACTTCTCTTGCCCAGCTTCTCTATCTTATTTTCGTTTACCGAAGACAAAAAAAGAGTGTCGACCTTTAAGGTGGACACTCTTAATGTCAATTAGGTGATTATTCTTGCAGGAATTGTTTTTTATCAAAAATCGCACAATGAATCAAGAACCTCGAAGTAATTCTCGAAGGTCTTCCTGCAGCATAAGGGGTTCTTTATTATAATTCCGGGAACCCTAAGCCCTGCAAGGGCGAAGCTCATTGCAACCCTGTGATCCTCGTAGGTTTCTATTTCACTTCCGCGCATTTTTCTTCCGCTTAATGAGGCGGGAATTATTCTTATACTTTCTTCATCCGTCATTTCACATCCGCATCCAATGGCCTTTAAATTGTTAACGATCGCAGCCATTCTGTCGCATTCCTGAGCTTTTATGTGTCCGATTCCTGAGATGGTGCTCCCGGAGGATGCAAATGCAAGCACCACCGCCATGGTAAGCGCCTGATCTGAAAAATCATTCATGTTGATGCTGATGCCCGGGTAGGATACTTTAGAAGGCGGGAGCATCAATATCCCCTCATCGGTTTCCTTTATCCTGCAGCCCAGAGTCTCAAGGGCTTTAAGGAATTTAATATCCCCCTGCATGGAGGTTAGATGCACACCCCTAACGCATATATTTTTAGAGCATATTGGTGACATGGCATAAAAATATGCTGCCCCTGAAACATCAGGTTCTATCTCATATTCCTTTATATTGGTGAATTCTGCATGGGGGATTGTGACAGTTGTGTCATTTTTGACATATTTAATCCCGAACTGCTCCATCATCTTAAGGGTTATCTTAATGTAGGCGCCATCGGTACGGGAACCGGTGAGCTTAACGTTAAGCCCGTCCTTTAGAAGGGGAGCACTCATGAGCATTGCAGATGCGAACTGAGAACTGACAGTGGTGTCAGTTTCCATCTCATTGGCATTAACTCCCTCTGACTTAATGATGAAGGGGAAATGTCCTTCCTCTTTAAGACATTCTATCTTTACACCTGCAGCCCTGAGGGAAGAAAGGAGAGGTTCCATGGGACGCTTCTCCATCTGGGGAGAGGAGGTCATTTCGTATTCTCCGCCTGCGAAGGCTAAAAATACCGTCAGGAATCTTGCCGCAGTGCCTGCTGAACCAACATAGAGGGTTGCCTTTTTGTTGGGGATTGCGCCGCCGGTTCCGCCTATCAGGACTGTCTTTTTATCTTCATTAATTTCAAGATTAAATGAAAGCGCCTTAAGGCAACCTAAAAATGCCCTTGAATCCTCCGAAAAAAGAACTCCCTTAAGAAGGCAGGGGCCCTTCCCCAGGGCGGCTAATAAAAGTGCACGGTTTGTGATGCTCTTTGAGCCCGGAACGGTTACTGTTATGTTTTTATCGGCCTTAAGAGGCCTTACGCTATATTTTTCCATAAGGGTATTCTACCATAGTTGCGGCCTCTAAGTGTATCCTTGGGGGAAATATGTTAAACTATAATTTATGTGTCAGTAACGCTTAAGATCAGGGCTCCTTCACGGAATATATTTTCCGCCCGCCGCTACAACATCCAAAGAATATAACGTTGTGGACAGGGCGAATTTAAGGCCGGTCCAATAGGCTTAATACTTAACGGAGTTAATTAGTATGCAGATTCGTAAAAAGATATATATTTTTATAAACATATTGTTGCTGTGCGGGGCCCTAATGCTCACAGGCTGCGGAAAATCCGAAGTTAAACTGGAGGGCAGCGCCTCATTGGAGAGTGAGTTCGGGACAATATACACAAACTGGAATAGTAAAAAGAACTAATCAGTATTGACCGAACGTATGTTCTGCAGTATAATATATTTGTTGCAAAAAGAATAAGGTCGGGTGCGACTTTCTATGCCCTCAATCTAATGAAAGGGGGCGATGCCTATGAGTATCTCAGATGTACTAACATTGCTGCTCGTAGTATTTGCGGCATTGTCCTATATAGACAGCCACAAAAAGAAATAGCACCCTCGCCTGGCAGTAAGGGTACTATTTTTATGTAATCTTATGTAAGGGCATCGGAGTCACATCCGATAACCTTTTCCTCATTGTAACACTGGGGTGATTGTTTTTCAATCACCTCTTTTAAAATGATGGAGAAAGTGTTCTTTTGCCGATATGAACAGGCATTAGGAATATCAGTCCCTAAGTTATCAAGCAGCGACAGAAAAAGTCATGATTATTTTGCTAAGAAGGCTTAAATAAGGTAATATATATTTATGTATATGAAAGGAGAGTCGGTCAATTGATCGCATTGGGGTTATGAATAAAAAGAAAAGCGGAATGAAATTCCAGATTTACACACTTCTTACTGCGATGGTTCCTACGATAATTGCCGTATTTATCGTAGCAGTTGTAGGTATCAAAGCAGTAAAGAATAATGTTACGAATGCCATTGAGGAGCAGCTTAGAGTTGCGGCTTCTCAGCTTAATGAGTATTTTGCATACGATGTGCAGAACAATGGATATGTTGATTATGATGAGTATTCGGATCATGAATACATAGAATCATTGCAGAGTGAAGAGATAGAACTTACCCTCTTTCAGGGTGACACACGTTTCATCACTTCCCTTAAGAATTCAAGCGGCGGATATAATGAGGGAACCCAGGCATCTGCTGATATTTATGCAGAGGTAAGCAAGGGCTCTGACTATGCAGCCGAGGATGTTGTGATCAACGATACTTCTTACTTTGTATATTACCTTCCCGTATATGACGGAAACGGTTCCTTCTGGGGCATGGCCTTTGCAGGACGTCCGATGGCTAAGGTTAACGAGGCTATTAATGCAGTAGTTAATAAGATAATAGGAATAAGCATAGGCTTCGTTGTTATAGTAGGTGCTCTTTGCTTTGTACTTTCAGGCAAATTTGCCAAGCCTCTTAACAAGGCTAAGAACGGACTGGAAGAACTTGCTGAAGGTAAGTTGGGCGCTGACTTTGAGGTCAAGAGTATTGTCAGGGAATTTACTGAGATCACAGAAGCCGGGTCTGCACTTCAGGGCACTCTTTCAAGCATCATAGGAAAGACCAAAGATATAAGTGTTGAACTTTTAAGCGGCGCCAATCATGTTTCATCTCTTTCTGAGGCAAGTAAGGACGGAGCAAGCCAGATATCAAGTGCCATCGAAGACCTGGCCCAGGGCGCAACCTCAATGGCTGAGAATGTTCAGAATATCAACGAGCAGGTTATTGAGATGGGAATGGCCATTGACAATATTTCATCAAGTGCTGATAACCTTGTAAGTCTTTCAAATAATATTAAGGCAGCTAACGCAGATGCAACTGAGTATATCAATAAGGTTGCCTCATCATCTGAGAAGAGCGTAGTTGCAATAAATGATATTTCAGAGCAGATAAATGAAACAAATGCAGCTGTTAACAACATAACTGAAGCAGTTGATATGATAAGCTCCATCGCATCCCAGACGAATCTCCTTGCTCTTAATGCTTCAATCGAGGCAGCCCGTGCAGGTGAGGCAGGAAAGGGATTTGCAGTTGTTGCTACCGAGATCAAGTCACTTTCTGAGCAGACTAATGGATCTACAGAGCAGATCAAAGCTATCGTTAATGAGATCGTTACCAAGTCTAAGAAGAGCGTATCTCTTTCTGCTGAGGTTGCAGAGATCATCGAGGCTGAGCAGGGTTACATTAAGGAAACCCAGGGCAAGTTCAATGTGCTTAATTCCGAGATTGGAAAGTCTTTAACTGAGATTAACGGAATTTCCGGCAAGGTTGAGGTGCTTAATGCTTCAAAGACAGCAATAACCGATTCTGTTGGAGACTTAAGTGCTATCTCCGAAGAGAATGCAGCATCTAACCAGCAGGTTAGCGCATCAGTAAGCGGAATCGTTGATGCGATTAACGAGATCGCAGACAACAGCCGCGCAACGAACGAGACCTCAAATGATCTTACTCAGACGGTTAACTTCTTCAAATAGATCATTATTAATAAAGGCCGCCGCAGTGGTAAACTGCGGCGGTTTTTTATTGATATGGTTATTATCAAACGGATGACTGTGGTGGTTCGTAGGCTTGGATGGAGACTGTCTGGCGGGGCGGAAATATATTCCGTGAAGGAGCCTTGATCTTAAGCGATACGGGCACTTAATATTACCTCATAGAGCAGGGATGAAAGTCCATGGATGGACTTTCAAGCTCCGGCGGCGAATGGATTCGCCTCGGAGCGACCCGGCAGTTTGCAGAAACAGAAATTGTAATATCTAGTGCCCGTCAGCGTAGATCCAGGATTCAAGGGGAATATATTTCAGCCCCGCCAGACAAGCCGCCCAGCGTCCTCAAGTGCCCTCTCAGTCGCCTGCGGCGACAGCTCCCCCAAAGGGGGAGCCTTTGACGAAGTTGCGCAGAAGTTGCGCAAAATTGCGCAAAAACCGCAAACTCACATATTGCGCTGGAACAGCGCATATTTTAAAATTTAATTGCAAATAATTCAAGATCATTTGCGCAACAAATGAGTTAACAAGCATGAGGGAACGAAAATGAGAAGATTCACAAAAAGGGGAATGGCAATTATCCTTACGGCAGCAATGTGCATAAGTGCACTTGCAGGGTGCGGCGCTTCCAAGGACGCAGCCGAAAATCAAGATGCACAGAATGCAGGAACTGACACAGCAGAAAGCGCTGAGAACGGAGCAACTGAAGAACCTGTATCCGAAAACAGCGATGCGCCTGATGATGAGACAGACACATCAAAGTACCATGCTCCCTTTTTAAGCGAAGAGGAGTGGGCAATCCCGGATGTTGATTATACATATGAAGCCCCCACGGGAGAGGTTGATTCCGATATCTTTGTAACGAAGATAGACGGAATTAGTGATGATTTCATAAGGGGCATGGACATATCAAGCTATGTATCCGAGATAAGGTCCGGAGTTAAGTATTATGACGAGGACGGAAACGAGGAGTGTTTATTTAAGATCCTTGCGGATGCAGGCATCAATTATATCCGTATCAGAGTCTGGAACGATCCCTATGATGGGGACGGAAACGGCTACGGCGGCGGTAACTGCGACGTGGAGACTGCAGCCTGGATGGGCGCCTATGCTGCCAAGTACGGACTTAAGACCTGCATAGATTTCCATTATTCAGACTTCTGGGCTGATCCCAACAAACAGATGTCCCCCAAAGCCTGGATGGCCAAGAGCGTTGATGAAAAGACAGCCCTTGCCAAGGAATATACCATAGAGAGCCTTAACACCATAATCGATGCGGGAACTGATCTTGGCATGGTGCAGATAGGTAATGAAACAAATAATGGTATCGCCGGCATCAAGAATCCTGACAGTCTGTATGGCTTTATAGCTGAGTGCTGTGAGGGCGCAAGGGAGGTATTAAATGAGCGAAACCTTGACACAAAGATAGCAGTTCATTTCACCCAGATTGATAACCATGACGATACACTTAAGAAGGCAGAGTACCTTAAGGAGGCAGGCGCTGACTATGATGTTTTCGGTGTTAGCTATTACACCTACTGGCACGGCAGCTTCGAGAATATGGTCGAGGTGCTTAAAGATATAGAGAATGAGTATGGCGTCGAGACCTGTATCATGGAGACTGCATATCCTTACACCTCAGAGGATACCGACGGAAACGGAAACAGCATTTCGGGAGACGGGGACATCCTTTCTGAGTATCCCGCTTCAGTACAGGGCCAGGCTAAGCTTATAAGAGACGTTATGTATTATGCAAATGAGGCTGATGCCCTGGGCGTATTCTACTGGGAAGGCGCCTGGATCAGCGTTGGAGGAAACGACAAGGCAGCTAACGAGCCTATCTGGGAAGAGTACGGTTCAGGCTGGGCAAGCTCCTATGCGGGAAGCTACGATCCCAATGATGCAGGCAAGTACTACGGCGGATCTTCCTGGGACAATCAGGCCATGTTTGATGCAACAGGACACCCCCTTTCTTCACTTAATGTTTGGAAGTATGTTAAGTATGGCGCGAACGCTCCCATAGAAGTACTTGCGGTTAAAGATATAGACATTGAACTTCCTACCGGACAGGAGCTTAAGCTTCCAGATACGGTGGATGCTCTTTATAATGATTCGGATTACGAAAAGCCACTTAGCGTAACCTGGGATCAGGATGAGGTAAAAGCAATAGATGTAAACGTAAATGGAAAATATACGGTTCTGGGAACCTGCGAGGACGGAACACCGGTTAATGCCAATATAAAGATAGCTTCTGTTAACTTCTTAGAGAACGGAAGCTTTGAGGATACAGATGTTTCCATGTGGGATGTTGAATTTGAAGGAAGTTCAGACCCCACGGATATCCAGGATAAGTCATCTGATGCTAAGTCCGGCAACAAGGCCTTCCACTTCTGGTCATCAGGTGATGTTGAATTTACAATGTCCCAGAGCGTTGAGAATCTGAGTGCAGGCACCTATACAGCCACCTGTTTCCTTCAGGGCGGAGATACAGGCTCCTCTGAGGATGTTTATATGTTTGTAAATATAAACGGTGAAGAGGTAATGAGAGAGAACGTCTCACTTACAGGCTGGGTTGACTGGAAGAACCCTGTGCTTTCGGGAATTGAGGTTAAGGACGGAGATACCGTGACTGTGGGAGTACATGTAACATGCGATGCCAAGGGCTGGGGAACCATGGACGACTTCGAACTCTACTAAAAATACAAAGAAAGGTCCCGCCGTTTTATTACGGCAGGGACCTTTTTAAATGCTCTGAATTATTTCCCTTCATCAAGGAGTTTAACGAAATCTTCTTCGCTCATTGGTTTATAGAAGTAATAGCCCTGGATCATGTCGCAGGAAGCCTTACGCAGGAATTCAAGCTGCTCAGGGGTTTCAACTCCTTCGGCAACCACCTTTGAGCCTATTGAGTGGGAAAGATCGATTATACTTTTTATTATTGCCTCTGTTTTTTCTGACTTTCCTATCTTTCTTATGAAGCCCATATCAAGCTTTATTATATCGAACGCAAAGGACTCAAGTGTTGAGAAGGAAGACATTCCGCTTCCGAAATCATCAAGGAGAAGAGCGATATTCTTTTCCTTCATAACATTTAAGAATTCGATTGCATCATCCTCTAAGACTGCGTAGGCCGATTCTGTTACCTCGAGCTTTAAAAGATCACCTATCTTTGAAGCATCTGAAACCCTGGTCTTAAGGGTGTTTAAAAGCTCCATATCATAGAAGTCTATTCTTGAAAGGTTAACGGCGCAGGGAACAGTGCGCTTTCCGGCTTTAAGACGGTTCTCATTTAATGTTACAACGTTATTTACCATCTTATTGTCTATCTTTGAGATAAGGCCGTTCTTTTCAAAGGCCGGAACGAACAGGCCCGGGGATATTATTCCCTTTTCCGGATGGATCCAGCGGACCAGAGCCTCTGCACTTACTATCTTTTCGGTATTGATATCAACAACAGGCTGGTAATAGGTCCTTATGTAATTCTTCTCAAGGGCATTATCAAGCTCTGAGGTCAAGTGCTTCTCATGCATGTATGCGTTATACATGTTCTCATCGTAGTAGGCAAAGGGCTTGCCATGGGAATCCTGGATCGAACGCTCGGCAAGCTTTGCTCCGTCCACCACGTGGGTGATGGATGAGGCATCGTTTAATCTGTATATGCCAAGCCTTATGGTGAAGGGCAGAACCTTCGAGCCCTCGGAGTATACCTGGTGGCACAGAGCATTAAGCTCATCCTCAACAAGATATCTGTCATTAACAAGCAAAACGAAATGATCTGCCTCGAAACGGGAAACAAGGAGAGGATGAAGGGTACTGCAAAGAGTATCTCTTTCCTGAAAGATACACATGTCTCCGCCCTGGGTTCCGAAAAGGTCATTAACTGCCTTGAAGCCGTGTATGTTGGAGTAAACTACGGAATAGCTTTCGCCCTTATCAAATTCAAGTATGCTTATGATATCCCTTATGCGGGAGAAGAATCCGGTTCTTGAAAATTCATCGGTCATCCAGTCATGGTCAAGTATTGCTGAGATGTCCATAAGGTAGCAAAGAAGATGATCTTGATTGCCACTTAAACGCTCTATCCTTATTATCTCTGCACGGACACCGTCTTCGGTGTTTATATGCATTGTGCGGACATAATTTCCCTTATTCTCAATCTCATCAAGCACGATTGGAAGCTTGATCTGATCAAGAACAGGCTGCTTTTCTTCTTCAACAACCAGCTCATCTGCAATGATATGGCAGAGCTCATCAAAAGAAGATATATTTACCGGAACCACATCGTGCTCTAAAAGAAAATCACTTACGTGAAAGAAATTAGCGCGTCCTGTCTTTACATCAAAATCAAGAACGAAATCGCAGGTCCCCTCTGAAAGTGTCTTAAGGCTGGCAATGGCGCCGTTTCCTTCGTATTCCTTTGAATTAAGGAGAGGATTATCACTATTTATCATTCCGGGATAAAGCATATAGGTCTTACCATTCTTCATAAGGCTGCATTCGCCGAAAAGCTCGGTCATGCCGTCCCGGATGATGAAGTAGCTTCCATCGGGAAGAAGATATACATCCCCGGCGGAATTAACGGATCCCGCGCTTAAAGCAAGGAATAATCCGTCAAAAAGAGAGCGGTCCTTGATAAGCTCGTCAAGTTTACATAACTCAATGAATTTATTCTCCGTAGGACAGTGCCCACCGCTTACAAAAAATACGTTGCACCAGGAAAGAGCCTCCTTAAGCGAACTAACAGGATCCTTATCACCGATATATCTGTAGTCAAAGGCCTTTATATCCTCTAATTTAAGGTCGCTTAAACAGAATGCATCCTGCATTTCCCGCACCAGATGGTCTGTCATTTCATTATCCGAAGGATCTGATGAGAAGACCAGGAATTTCGCATGCTCCGGCCAGTATTTTTGGAGATTTTTAACGAAATCATTATCCCCGATAAGGGGAGCGGGAGAATATTCTTCTTCAGGCTGATATTTTACAAAGCTGCTTGTTAAAAAACTGATCATAAATTCTTTCTTATACCAATGTCTTTACGTAATCTGCTATTTCCTTATCCTTTGCATCTGCAAAGAAATATTCCTTGAAATTCTTTCCCTTAAGGGCACCCTTTAAAAGGTCCTCATCAATTCCCTTTAAGCACTCAACAAGGGGCTTTAAGGTAACCTTACGAACCTCGTCTAAGATTCCCTTATTGCGCATCTCGGGCTCACGTCTCTCAGCAGGATAGCCCTGGCCGTGACCGAAACCGAAGAGCTTTTCGAAGCAGTATTCAAGGTTAAGCTCACCGCCCCAGCCGAAGCCCTTGGCGAAGGGCATTGCCACACAGTTACCGTCGTTTACGTGTGCAAAGGTATAGGCATCAACAGGGTCCTCAACGTGTCCGCAGATAACTCCGGGGAAGGAGTTGCAGGCAAGCATTGCGCCTTCGCCTGTGCCGCAGCCTGTTATAACGTAATCAGCGGCTCCTGAATTAAGAAGGATTGCTGCAAGGATTCCACACTGTACGTATGTAAGTGAAGCCTCATCCTCGGCTGAATACATGCCGTAATTAATAACCTCATGTCCCATGGGCTCGACTACCTTCTTAAGAGCCTTCTCGATAATGGCATTTTTAGCGGCCTGTGAATTTTCGTTTATCAATGCGATCTTCATATGTTTTCTCCTTAAAAATAAACTTTTGAAAATTAAAATGTATCCTTTTAAGTATACACCTTTATCGGCATAAGATGTACCTTAAATAACGCTGACTTAGCGGATTTAGACTTAATTAAATCGCTCTTTACGTTTACATAAAAATATTGTAAAATGAAGAACGTATGTTATTATTTAGGACCAATAAGGACAATTTAAAAATAAATTCAGGAAAGCGCACTATTTCAGGTTTGATGTGCATTCTTCTTGCAGCATCCTCCTTTTTAACGGCCTTCGTTGGAGCAAATACAATAAGTGCCAGGGCCGATGAGCAGAGCATTTCCGAGATGCAGGCAGAAGAGGCCCAGACCCAGTCTGCCATTAGCTCCCTTGAAAAGGAAAGTCAGGATACGAGGAATGCCATAAATGCCCTTAGTGCGGAAAAGGAGCAGGCTGAGGCAAATGCAAGCTCCTTAGCAAGCCAGTCAAGTGCCCTTTCAGGTCAGTATTCTTCATATTCAAGCCAGCTTGATACCTTAGATGGCGAGATAGCGGAGGCTGAAGCCAAGATGGCTGAAACCTCAGGCGAGATAGTATCTGTTTATTCTGAACTGACCCAGACTGAGAATGAGAAAAACGAGCTTTATGAGAAACTAAAAAAGCAGATAAAGGCCTCCTATGAGACAGGCTCTAATCAGTCCCTTGCTCTTACTCTTTTAAGCAGTAAATCCATAAAGGATTTCTTAAACAGGACCGAATATGTTTCTGCCCTGGTTAAATACCAGCAAAAGCTCCTTGCAGATTATGAAGCAGCGTGCGAGAAGCTTGAGGAGCAGAAGGCGCTGCTTGAAGAAAAGCAGGCCGAGATAGATTCATATCAGGATACCCTTGATGAAAAGCAGAACGCCATAGAGGACCTTGCAGGTGAGGTTAAGAGTCAGCTTAGTGCCACCAATTCATCACTTAACGAAGAGAGGACAAAGATAGCAAATTATGACGCTTCGTTAGCTGAGCTTGATAAAAAGATGAAGGCCCTGGAGTCGCAGGTTGCAGCAGCCCAGGCAAAACTGGCTCAGCAGATAGCAGCCCGCTTAGCAGCCCAGGAGGCAGCAGGCATGAAGGAAAATACCGGAGGTGTTTATTCAGCCTCAGGTTCCGACCTTGAATGGCTTGCGGCAACCATACAGGCAGAGGCAGGAGGAGAGTCCTACACAGGTAAGCTGGCTGTTGGTTCTGTCATAATGAACAGAGTGTTCAGTTCAAGCTTCCCCAATACAATACAGGGAGTAATCACCCAGAACATGCAGTTTGCATCCTACCGTTCGGGAAAGGTTGAACTCATAATGGCAAACGGTCCCTCAAGCACCTGCATCCAGGCGGCTCAGGAGGTTTTAGACGGCGCCAGAGTCGGTGATTATCTCTTTTTCATGACGAAGTATTATGCTGATTATTATGGAATAGCAGAGTATACAATGATAGGAAACCACGCCTTCTTCTATAAGTGGGTAACGATCCCCAAGGAGACGGTTTCGGAAGATACATCTTCAGATAATAATGACAGTTCATCTGAGAGCAGTGATTCATCTGAAAGTTCTGACTCGTCGGACAATAATGATTCTTCAGAAAATGAAGAGTCTTCGGATTCCGGAGACTCTTCTGATGGAAACTCTGATGGAAACTCTGATGGAAGTTCTGATGGCGGTGAAAGTTCCGAATAACGTTCTTCGGAATATGCCGCATGAGAATTATTACAAATTCCTCAAAAAAGAAGCTGAATCCTCTATATATTTGGCATAATCCTTTGAGCCGAAAAATTCCATGGCATAATTGCCGTTATATCCCATACCTTTTAAACGATTGATTATTTCGGGAATCTTAATTGCGCCGTATCCTACAGGTACGGCGTATAATTTTGCCCCGTCAACGGCTGTTGTATAACAAGTGCCGTTATCTAATAGCCCTCTGTCCTTAAGGTGAACATGGACTATCCTGTCTTTAAGAGCATCAAAGGCCGTAAGCTCATCCTCGGCGCTATACTTAAAGTTTCCCGTATCAAAAGAAACCATAAGTTCAGGAATCTCATTTAGGAAGGTTAACATTCCCTCATAGGTTGCTATGGGACTAAGTACATTATCATAATCCTCTATAGTTGGGATTATCCCGCATTTATGAGCGTAAGCGCATATTTTTTTCATACGCTTAAGCATGATGGGAAGCTCCTTTTCCTTAACGGATGAAGAGGAAGAAGAAAAAAGTCCGGGAACGATGAGGATGCTCTTGCAGCCCATCCTTTTGGCGGTGTTAATATGTTTGTGATATCTTAAAAATGCATCCTTATGGGCAAGATCGTAGGTCGCATATATTGAAGATACCCTGACTCCTCCGCATTCTCCGGTGCTTAAAAATTCCTCCATATCATCAAAATCAGCATCAACGTAAGAAACGCCGAAGTCGTAAGCTTTTTTAAGCATTTTAGATAATGGAATGCCCAATTCCTTTGCTGCTTCCTTTGCATGGTGTAAAAATACAGATATATTCATTTTTTTCTCCTATTTTCTTATTACAGGGCCAGAAAAATTCATAAAATCAAAACCCCACAACAGCATTTTAAAATATGCCGAAAGTTTAAGCAATATTGTATATTTACTGAGTTTACGCCCAGGTGTTATACTTAATATTTGTGAAAAGATGTTCAAAATAAAAATGAGAGAGTGAATATTATGAAAATCAAACAGGAAAAAATCAGAAATGTTGCGATAATCGCACACGTTGACCACGGCAAAACAACCCTTGTGGACGAGCTTTTAAAGCAGAGCGGAGTATTCCGTGAAAACCAGGAGGTTGCAGAGCGCGTCATGGATTCCAATGATATCGAAAGAGAGAGAGGAATCACAATACTTTCAAAGAACACAGCAGTAACCTATAAGGACACAAAGATAAACATCATCGACACACCCGGGCATGCCGATTTCGGAGGCGAGGTTGAGCGAGTTTTAAAGATGGTAAATGGAGTTGTTCTTTTGGTTGATGCCTTCGAGGGCGCAATGCCCCAGACGAAGTTCGTTCTTCGTAAGGCCTTAGAGCTTAAGCTTCCCGTGGTTGTCTGCATCAATAAGATCGACAGACCCGAGGCCCGTCCTGAGGAGGTTATAGACGAAGTACTTGAGCTCTTTATAGACCTTGAGGCAGATGAAAGCCAGCTTGACTGTCCCTTTGTTTTTGCCTCAGCCAAGGCAGGAACTGCTTCCCTTGACATCAACGAGCCGGGAACAAGCATGGAGCCTTTATTTGAGACCATACTTAAATATATACCTGCTCCCGAGGGAGATCCTGATGAGGGCACACAGGTACTTATAAGCACCATCGACTATAACGAATATGTAGGTAGGATCGGTGTCGGAAAAGTTGACAATGGTGTCATAAAAGTCAATCAGGAGGTTGTGATAGTAAACCACCACGAGCCTGATAAGCAGCGCAAGGTTAAGGTAAGCAAGCTCTATGAGTTTGACGGACTTGAAAAGGTAGAGGTTAAGGAAGCAGGAGTAGGTTCGATAGTGGCAATCTCCGGCATCACCGACATCCATATAGGTGATACCCTGTGCTCACCTGAGGATATAAGACCCATTCCTTTCCAGAAGATCTCGGAGCCTACAATCTCCATGAACTTCATCGTTAACGATTCACCCCTTGCAGGCCTTGAAGGAAAGTATGTAACAAGCCGTCACTTAAGAGACCGCCTTTTCAGGGAACTTAATACGGATGTTTCATTAAGAGTTGAAGAAACAGATACCACTGAGATGTTCAAGGTTTCAGGAAGAGGAGAACTGCATCTTTCAGTCCTTATCGAGAATATGAGACGTGAGGGCTATGAGTTTGCGGTAAGTAAGGCAGAGGTTATTTATAAAGAGGATGAGAAGGGACATAAGCTTGAGCCCATGGAGCTTTGCTATGTGGATGTTCCCGATGAATTCTCAGGCTCGGTTATTGAGAAGTTAAGCCTTCGTAAGGGCGAACTTAAAAACATGACTCCTTCACAGGGGTCTTACACAAGACTTGAATTCAGCATTCCTTCAAGAGGACTTATCGGCTACAGGGGAGAGTTCATGACTGATACCAAGGGTAATGGTATCATGAACACTATCTTTGACGGCTACGGCCCCTACAAGGGAGATATACAGTACAGAAATCAGGGCTCACTTATAGCCTTCGAGGCAGGTGAGGCAATAACCTACGGACTATTTAACGCCCAGGAGCGAGGAACTCTGTTTATAGGACCCGGCGAGAAGGTATATTCCGGAATGGTTGTTGGAATGACAGGTAAGGATGAGGATATCGAGATCAATGTCTGCAAGAAGAAGCAGCTTACCAATACCCGTTCATCCTCAGCAGATGAAGCCCTAAGACTTTCACCTCCCAAGATCATGAGCCTTGAGCAGGCACTTGAGTTTATTGATACGGATGAGCTTCTGGAGGTTACTCCCAAGTCACTTCGTATCCGTAAGAAGATATTAGACCCTCTTCTTCGTAAGAGAGCCTACTACCAGAAGAAGAATCAGGGGTAAAGATGGACTATTTAAAGGGTAAGGAAGCAAAGAAACTGATACTTGATATCGGCAGGAGAATGTATGCAAGGAACTTCGTTGCCGCAAACGACGGAAATATCTCGGTAAAGACAGGAGATAATGAGGTCTGGGCCACGCCCACCGGAGTTTCGAAAGGTTATATGACAAAGGATATGCTTGTTAAGGTAGACCTTGATGGCAATATCTTAAAGGGAGATCACAAGCCCTCATCTGAACTTAAGATGCATCTTCGGGCCTATAAGGAAAATCCAGACATAAGGAGCGTGTGCCATGCCCATCCTCCCATATGTACAGCCTTTAGTATAGCGGGGATAGAACTTGATTCCCCTGTTCTTGCAGAGGCAGTCATCACCCTTGGAAATGTGCCGGTAACGCCCTACGCAGAGCTTGGCTCAAACGAGGTTCCAGACATGATAGCGCCTTACTGCCACACCCATAATGGTGTGATCTTAGGAAATCACGGAGTGGTTACCTGGGCCGGCGACCCCATGAGCGCATACTACAGGCTTGAGTCAATGGAGTATTATGCAAACATTCTGATGCTTACGGATAAGATCCTGGGACATCAAAATAAGCTTACTAAATCGCAGGTTGATTCACTTATTGCAATGAGAGAAAAGTTCGGCATAAAAATGGGCGGATATCCGCAAGTAACGGAGGATTAATATATGGAATATTTACACGTTTTTCAGGATTTTAGAGAGAGCGCACCTCAATTTATCAATCTTATATTTGTCATAATTTCAGAGGCTATTATCTATGTTGCGCCTGTTGTACCTGCCCTTATATTTTTATGCATTGATAAAGATATGGGTGCTTTCGGAATCTTCAGTGTTTCCGCAGCCAATGCAATAAGCAATACAATAAAGGTCACGGCCTGTGTATACAGGCCCTGGATAAAGGATCCCACCCTGCATCCCTATTCAGCAATAGAAAGCTCTGCAACAGGGTATTCTTTCCCTTCAGGGCATACCACCTTCGGAACCGGACTCTACGGAAGCATTATAGTGATGCTAAATAAAAATAAAAAGCGTATAGCGCAGGTTATATTTGGAATCCTTTTACTCCTTACTGGCTTTGCCCGTATGTATCTTGGAGCACATACCATATATGATGTGGGAACAGCAATTATCCTTTCGCTTTTTGTTGTATTTTTAATGAATATCCTCGTTAAGTACTTAAAGGAGCATCCTGAAAAGGACGTATGGGTTCTTGTTATCACTACGGTCGTAACAGTTGCGGCCCTTATCTATATGTGGTTTAAAAAATACCCCTTGGACACTGATGCAGCAGGTGCATATCTTGCAGATCCCGTAACCATGGCGAAGGACGGCTTCGGCGCCTTTGGCCTTTTATTCGGAGCAGTACTTTCCTGGTTCGTTGAAAGAAGATGGATCAATTTTGACATCAAAGGAAAGAAATCCATGGTAATATTAAGGGGTGTTGTGGGAACAATAATCTTTGCCCTCTTTTACCTTGTTATTTCAAAGAAGATAGCTCTTTTATTTGAGATAAGGGTAGGCGCTTTCATCAGATATTTCATTACTGCGATCGTATCACTTATGATATATCCCCTTATCATTAAACTCATTCAGACCAAAACTAAAAAGGAAGGCTGATGAAAAGAACTTTAATAGCTGCTTTAAGCCTTATATTTGTCTTTAATATACTGATGATGACCGGCTGCAGTGATAGGAAGCAGGTCTACTTGACCACGGGCTTTAAGGAAGATGAGCTTTTTAAGATAAATGATATCTCCGGGACTCTTCCTGAACTTTATATTTACCTTAATGATTATGCGGGCAAATATGAAAGGGTTTACGGGGAGAGCATCTTTGAGACCGAAGTGGACGATGTCACCATGGCGGATAATGTTAAGGATAATGCCCTGGCGGAGCTATCCCAGATAAAGGCCATGAACCTGCTTGCAAAGCAGAACGGCACGGAATTATCCGAAGAGGAAGTGCTTCTTGCTAATGAGGCTGCAACTGATTACTATGCATCTATGAGGAGCGATGCTGCCGATGAATACGGCATAACAACCGACCTTCTTTCCAATATGTTTAAGGAGTACAGGCTCTCACAGAAGCTCTATGAGGAGATGATCGAGGACATAAACCCCGAGATCTCGGATGATGAGGCTCGTACCATCACCGTAGAGCATATTTTTATAAAGACCTATACCAGGGACTCTGCAGGTAATCCCGTTGAGTATTCCGAGGCGGCTAAAAATATAGCATATGAAAAGGCCGAGGAGATACTTTCACTTGCAAAGGACGGAGAGCATGATTTCCATGATCTGGTGCTCCAGTTTTCGGATGGTGAGCTTTCGGATTATTCCTTCGGTAAGGGAGATACTGAAAGCGAGTTTGAGGAGGCCGCATTTAATTTAGGTGTGGATGAGATATCGGATGTTGTTACCACCAGATACGGCTACCATATAATCAAATGTCTTTCTACCTTTAACCGCGAGGAGACAGACCTTAATAAAATAAAGATCGCGGATAAATTACGTGAAGAAAGCTTCGGAGATTATTTCGATGAATTTTCTTCTTCACTTGTAACCTATTTAAACGATGAACTCTGGGAGAGCGTAAATATCACTCCCGGAAATTACTTAAGCGACCAAAGCTTCTTTGACGTCTATAATAAATATTTCGATGAGGGAGAGCGTTAATGCAATCCGTTATTTCAAGGATACTTAACGACAATTTCAATAAAGGCGATCATTCACTTGATTTTTCTCATCCGGTGCTTGAACTTTCCTGCGCCCGGAATGAGATCATTGAGGGGACTTTCCATATCTACGGCCCTAAAAATGAGCCTGCTGAAGGCTATGTATCTTCAAACAGGCTTCGCATGAAGTGTCCCGTTACGGAATTTTCAGGCTCTGATTCCGAGATTCCCTATATTTTTGACTCTACGGGCATGGACGAGGGGGATTCCCAGAAGGGTGAGTTCAGGGTTATCTCAAACCACGGTGAATATCTTATTCCCTATTCTGTTACAGTCAGAACCTCCAACGTAGATACATCTCTGGGAGATATAAAGAATCTTTTTCACTTCACGAACCTTGCGCGAAGCAATTACGATGAGGCCTGCGACCTTTTTTATTCGGATGACTTCGAGACTATATTAAACGGCGCAGACAGGCTTTATTTAAGCGTATACAGGGCACTTAAGGATTCGCCCGACAAGGAGCAGGCCTTAGAGGAGTTCCTTTTAAGGATAAAGAAAAAGCAGAGTCCCGAATTCATGGTTGATGAACCGAACATAAGGATAGACACAGTCCTTGGCTCTCTTGAGCGTAAGGTCATGATCACCAAAAACGGCTGGGGCTATTCCCATCTTAAGGTGAGCGCAACTGACGATTTTATCCTTCCTGAGAAGGACCTTATCGAGGATCCCGATTATATGGGGAACTGCGCCTTCGTTAACTACAGGATAGTTGAGGAAAATCTCCATGAGGGCAAGAACTACGGCCAGATCATTTTATCAAATGCCTATAACGATATTCATATAAACATATGCGTGATTAAGCATCCCATGAACCGCATGGTAAAGGATATAAGCCGCTCCGAAAAGCATAGTCTTATCTCCCTTATGCAGTACTATGAGGCTTTCAGATGCAGAAAGATATCATCCAAGACCTGGATGGAGGAGAGCGGAAAGATAGTGGAGGCCCTTAAGGACATTGATAAGGACAATGCCTTTTATGAGCTTATGCATGTCCAGCTTCTTATCACCCAGGAGAGGTTTAATGAGGCCAGATGGAGCCTTGAAATGTTCGAGGACCTTGCAAACAATACTGAGGATGATACCCTTTACTGCTACTATAATTACCTCCTGACTTTAGTTGAAAGGTCTGATGAAAATACCGCACGGGTTGCCCACGAGGTCGAGCAGTTATTTGAGCGGGATAAGTCAAACTGGAAGGTTGGCTGGCTTTTACTTTATCTTTCGGAGGATTATGCCAGGTATCCTGAAAAGAGATGGGCATTTTTAAAGGAATTATACAGGCTCGGGACCACAAGCCCGGTTATTTATGTTGAGGCCTTTGCCCTGCTTCTTAATAATCCAACCCTTCTTACTGAGCTTTCATCCTTTGAATTATCAGTTCTTCGCTATATGGCCCGTAAGGAGATATTGACACCTGACATAATAGAGCAGTTTCTTACTCTTTTTGACAGGTCCCGCATATATAAGCAGAGCTTCATTCCTTTATTTAAGGAGTGCTATAAGACTCTTCCAAATAACGATGTTTTAAAGTCCTTCTGTACCCTTATGATAAACCTCGGCATTACTGATCAAGAGGCCTTTAAGTGGTATGAAAAGGCAATAAATGAGGGACTTAAGATAACCAAATTATATGAGTATTACATGATGAGTCTTGATATGGAGGCCATAATCGAGATTCCTAAGATAGTGCTCATGTACTTTGCCTTCGATTCATCCCTTGATGAGATACATAACTCCTATCTTTATTCCTATATATACAGGAATAAGGCGGTTATGAAGGACATATATGAAAGCTACCGCCAGACCATAGAGCGTTTCGTTTCCTTCAGGATATTAAAGGGCTCGAATAACAGATACCTTTCATATCTTTACAGGAACATGATAACCGAGAGCATGGTAACTCCCGAGCTTGCGGGAGGGCTCTTTAATGTTATCTTCACTAACAGGATCCTTCTTAAGCGCAAAGATATAGTAAGTGTAAGCGTCCGCTACGAGAACATAGTAACTCCCTATAACTATGAGGTGCGCGGGCAGGAAATATATATTCCCATTGTTGGAAGCAATTACCAGCTTCTCCTTAAGGATAGAGAGGGCAATTCCTACGTCTGCGAGGAGGAATATGAGATAGAGCGTCTGATGGTTCCTGATAAGATCGCATCCTACCTTCTAACGGTGCTTACGGATGAGATACGTCTTGACCTTTGGGAATGTGAACGGGGAAATTCATTTAATCAGATAAGCATGGGAAATGCTCCCAGTATGAGGCGCCTTTCGGAATCAGAGGTCATAGATAAAAACGTCCGAAAAGCCTTAAGACTTAAGCTTGTAAGATTTTATTTTGATAATGATATGATGGAGGAGCTTGATACTCTGCTTGAAAGCTTTGAGTACAGCGAACTTTCAGGGGCCTCCTTTGCGGAGATATTAAGAACCCTGGTTTCCCGGGGAATGTATGAAAAGGCATATGATTTCATAGCCCTTTCAGGGGGAGACGGCGTGGATGCCAAGACCATCATGCGCTTAACAACCAGAGTCCTTCTTGACAGGGGAACGGGGGTAGAAGAGGATGTTACGCTCTGTACCTTAATGAACAGGGCTTTCCTTGCAGGAAAGTATGATGAGGTGCTCCTTCAGTATCTTTGCAGATATTTAAAGGGAACAAGTAGGGAATTAAGGGAGCTTTGGAAGGCCTCTAAGGAGAAAGGCCTTAACACAAGGGAACTAGAGGAGAGGATATTAACCCAGTTCCTGTTTTCGAATGCTTATATAGCTTCCCTTTCCGATATAGTTGAAAGCTACGATGAAAATAACCCGGAAAGCGAGCTTACAAAGGCTGTTCTTTCCCAGGTCTGCTACGACTATTTCGTGCTTGATGAGGTCCTGGAGGATAAATATCTTGATATCCTTGGAGGCTTTATTGAAAACGGAGATAATATTCCCATCGTAATAAAGCTTGCCTATACCAGATATTATTCAGAGAGGATAAATGACTTATCCGAGTCTGTTAAGAGAACACTTATAGCTTTCCTTAAGGATATAATCGCCAAAGATATGTATTTTTCTTATTTCAAGGAATATGCCAAGATCTTTACCTTCATGCACCGCTTCCTTGATAAGACCTTCGTTGAATACCGCACTAAGGAAGGAAAGAATATAAGCATCCACTATATGATGGAGGAGACCTTAGGAGCCGGGAATGAATATCTCAAGGAAGATATGAAGGAGATGTACCACGGGATATTCGTTAAGATGTTCGTGCTTTTCTTTGGCGAGCGTATGCAGTACTACATTGTGGAGCATGGGCAGGAGGATGAACTTACAGAATCTGGAACCCTTACAAGGAATGATATGGATGAGAAGGAAAGCGCAAGCAAGTACGGCCTCATCAATGATATAGCAATATCAAGGACCTTAGGTGACTACGGAACCATGGGAAAGCTTCTTGATGAATATTACAGATACGGATATCTTTTAAGGACATTATTTAAGAGTAAAGATACTGAACAATGATAACTGTTAGGGACGGCAATATCCAAATTAATAAGGGAAAGGCTGTTATAGGCTATGATCTGACGAAGACCACGGCCCAGATAAGCTATTACTTCGTATCTGACCCTGAGCCTCAGACAGTATCAGTTATAACGGGGGCTGAGCAGTACAACATTCCCACGGTGCTTTCAAAGCGTCCGGGAGTGGGACAGTGGCTTTACGGACAGGATGCAATTAAGAGTGCAGAGGAAGGCTATATTCTTGTGGATGATCTTCTTTTAAAGGCCTTAAGGGGCGAGGAGGTAATGGTTGAGGACTGCCTCTATGATCCGGTATCACTTCTTACTCTCTTCATTAAGAGAACGCTGGGACTCCTTAATATGGGAGTGGGAATGAAAAATACAGAGGCTTTCATGTTTACTGTGGAGGAACTTGATACGAGAGTGGTTGAGGTACTTTCACGTATCGCCGCAACACTTAATCTCCAGGATGTAAAGATATCCTATGAAAGCCACAAGGAGAGCTTCTATAACTATGTTCTCCATCAGAGCCCTGAGCTTTGGGCGCGAGGCGTGCTTTCCTTTGAATATAATGAGGGACTTACCTCGATGCTTTTAGAAAGCACGAAGAACACCAAGCCTTCGGTTGTTACAATAAGGAGTGCCGAGTACAGCGGAATGTCACGCATTACCTGGCCGGAGGATGAGAATGAGAAGGAAAATAAAAGAGAAGAGCTTGACCTTCAGTTTGCTGACATAGCAAGGAATGTGGTTGAGAAAAACGATATAGGAACCGTATATCTTTTGGGAGACGGCTTCAAGGAAGGCTGGGCTAAGGAAAGCCTGAGAGTTGTCTGCAGGAACAGAAGGGTATTTCAAGGAAATAATCTTTACAGCAAAGGCGCCTGCTATTCCATGAGGGAACTTCTTAATCCCTCGGAACTTGACAGGGCATATGTTTATCTAGGGGATGACAAGCTTAAGTCAAACATAGGAATGAAGGCACTAAGGCGGGGAGAGGATTCCTACTTTGCGATCCTTGATGCAGGAAAGGCCTGGTATAAGGCAAAGGCCGATTTTGATATGATACTTGAGGACGGAGATGAATTTTCACTTATTCTTACGTCGGTAACAGGCGGACACATTACAGAAAAGGTGATCAAGCTTGACGGCCTGCCCAAGCGTCCCCGGGGCACCACGAGACTTTCATTCCACGTTGAGATGAGCTCTATAAACACACTTGAAATAGAAATAACGGATCTTGGCTTCGGAGAAATAATCAAAAGCAGCGGAAGAGCCTGGAACCATAGCATAGAAATATAATGGGAAGACTTTTGATCTGTACCGGAAGGTACGCACAAACTCCATATTACTTAAATGCGGTGTGCATGAACGTGTACAGCGTTGAGGAACTGTGCTATCTTTTCAGCCTTAATCCCTTCATCATAACAACGGACATCCTGGATGATTCCCTTATCACCTGGCTTTCCGATGAATGCGGATTAACCGATCTTTCTGAGGAGCTTAGGGAGAAAAAGAGAAAGGGATGCCAGATAAGCGAATATGTAGACATAATACTAAATTATGTTAACTACTGTTCTCCTGAGGAGATTGCTTCAATAGATGAGACTCTGCATAATACAAGCGGTCTTTCGGAATATGAGCGCAGAATGCGCCAGGCCGATTATCTTTTACGTAACGGGAAGTTCGAGGCAGCAGTTGATGAATATGAGGCAATTGACAAATCCCTTCCTGAGGTTGAGGGAAGCCTTCGGCCTATAATCCTTCATAACATAGGATTCTGCTACGCCAATCTTTTTATGTTTGACGTATCCGCCAGGTATTTTAAGAAGGCCTATGAAATGACCAAGATGACAGATTCGGGACTTATGTACCTTGCTTCAATGCGTTTATATTTATCTCCCGAAAAATATATAAACTTCATCTCCAAGAAGGAGGAGCTTAAGGAATTATCCCTTAAACTTGAAAAGAAGATGAACGAGGCAGAGGGAGCCTTCGAGGCCTCCGATGAAAACCGTATGCTTTCCGCCCTTTCAATATACAAGGACGAGGGCAACGTCGCGGATTATTATGAAGAAATAGACAAGGTCATCCTTAAGTTAAAGGAAGACTATATAAGCATGGTTGTTAACTGATGGGAATATTTAAGCGTTTCTTTAACTTTCGCAAAAGAATAGACGATCCCCTTTATGACCTTGAGGACTGGGAACAGGTTGATGCCTGGAATGAGGTGGTTTATGACAGGGATGACTTAAAGATAAACAATAAGGAATCCCGGGATAACTATGTGCGCGGCTGCCTTGATCAGATAGCCGAGGCCTCCAAGGAGGTTGATGCCCTTCAGGTTGAGTACAATGATGTAACAAGCCACCTTAAGGATATCGAGGAGATAGAGGCACTTCCCGAGGAGGAGAAGCTCCTTATACAGGGGTACTGCTTAAAGATACAGGGACTTAAGGGCGCCCAGTCTTCCTATATTAATAAGAAGACCCATATGTCCGATGAAAAATACCGCAAATTAGAGCGCATGGTGGATGAGCTTGAGGAGGGGTATAAGAAGCTTTCAGAGACTGAGGAATACCAGGGAAAGATAAAGCGTGACCTTAAGAAGCTTGAAAATGAGAAGCAGGCATATTTTTACAGAAGAAGCGAGCTTAAAAAGACCTTAAATGACTGCAGGTCCATGTCTGTTATCTGCGCGGTTGCGGTTATAGTATGTGTGATCATACTATTGGTTCTCCAGTATGCCTTTGACATGAATACCACCATAGGCTATTTAAGCGCTGTGCTTGCAGGAGCCATAGGTATTACTATGATCTTCATCCGTCACGGCGATTCCAAAGCAGAGCTTCGGAGCGTTGAAAGCGGTATCGCGAGACTTATATCTTTACAGAATACTGTAAAGATAAGGTATGTGAATAACACAAACCTGCTTGACTACCTCTATGTTAAGTACCAGGTTTCCTCCGCCAAGGAGCTTGGAAAGGACTATGAAGATTTCATTGAAGAGCGTGAAGAACGGAAGGCCTATGAAAGAGCGGAGACCCAGTTAAGCGTGGTGGAGCGTGACCTTCTTCACGAGCTTCGCAGGTATCAGGTTAAGGATCCCATGATCTGGCTTCATCAGACAGATGCCATACTTGATAAAAAAGAGATGGTTGAGATAAGGCATAAGCTTATAATCCAAAGACAGTCCTTAAGACGCAGGATGGACTATAACAGGGATATAGTTGCTCTAAAGGCCCAGAATGAGATAAAGGACCTGGTTGACAGGTATCCTAAGTATGCCAAAGAGATCCTTGATATAGTTTCTGAATATGAAAAGGATTACAAATAGGTTATTGACGGAAACATTTTACTTTGGTAGTCTTTCATTTGGACACTTGCTTTAGTATGCTAGAGCGGTAAATAAATAAATTTTTATTATGAGGAGAAATTATGAAAAAGTTTTTAGCAATGTTACTTGTGGGGGCCATGAGCCTTTCACTTCTTTGTTCCTGCGGAAGCAATAAGGATTCTGCTTCCTCTGACAGAACCACCTTCGTTGTAGGCTTCGATGCTGAGTTCCCTCCCTTCGGTTATATGGATGAGAACGGTGAGTACACAGGCTTTGACCTTGAACTTGCAGAAGAGGTTTGCTCACGTAAGGGCTGGACACTTACCAAGCAGCCCATTGACTGGGATGCAAAGGATATGGAGCTTTCATCAGGTTCCATCGACTGTATCTGGAACGGATTTACAATGAACGGCAGAGAGGACCAGTACACATGGTCAGTTGCTTATATTGATAACAGCCAGGTTGTAGTTACAAAGGCTGATTCAGGCATCAGCGCACTTTCAGATCTTGCCGGAAAGTCAGTAGGCGTTCAGAAGGATTCATCAGCTCTTGCAGCCTTAGAGGGAGATCAGGCAGACCTTGCTTCTACCTTCGGCGAGCTTGTTCAGTATGCTGATTACAACACAGCCTTCATGGATCTTGAGGCAGGTGCTACAGATGCAGTTGCCATTGATAAGGGTGTTGCTGATTACCAGATAAAGGAAAGAGGAGACGGTTACGTTATCCTTTCAGAGAACCTTGCATCTGAGCAGTACGGCATCGGATTCTTAAAGGGAAATGATGCCCTTAAGGATGAGGTTGAGGCTGTTCTCATGGAGATGGTAGAGGACGGAACCTTCGAAAAGATAGCTGAAAAGTATGATCTCACAGATTCAATCTGTTTAGGTAAATAGGTAAAGATATGTCATTTGGCACAATGCTTCAACAATTAGGACAGGGACTTATAGTATCAATTGAGATTTTTCTTTTGACACTTGTATTTTCACTACCCTTGGGACTCTTGGTATCCTTCGGACGAATGTCTAAGAATGCCATAGTCCGTGGCATTGTGAAATTCTATATTTCAGTAATGAGGGGCACTCCGCTAATGCTTCAGCTCATAGTGGTCTATTTTGCCCCCTATTACATTTTCGGATGGTCGGTTAACGGTTATCGTTTCCCTGCTATCATCATTGCATTTTCAATCAATTATGCCGCATATTTCGCTGAAATCTACAGAGGCGGTATAGAATCTATGCCCAAGGGCCAGCACGAGGCTGCTGAGGTTCTGGGCTTCAGTAAGTTCGAAACCTTTTTTATCATCATATTCCCGCAGGTTATAAAGAGGATACTTCCCTCGATCACCAATGAGATAATAACTCTCGTCAAGGATACATCCCTTGCCTTCGTACTTGCACAGGCTGAGATGTTCACCATGGCCAAGCAGATCGCAGCCAAGGAAGCATCGATCATGCCCCTTATGGTTGCGGGAGTTTTCTATTATATCTTTAACTTCGTAGTCGCATTCCTTATGGAGCGTGTCGAAAAGAGTATGAACTATTACAGATAGGTGGATCGTGTCAAATACAATTCTTAAACTTGAAAATTTAAAGAAATCCTTCGGAGACGGGGATATCGAGGTTTTAAAGGACATTTCCCTAAGTGTCAACGAGGGGGAGGTTCTTTCCATAATAGGCCCCTCAGGCTCCGGGAAGTCCACACTTTTAAGGTGCGCCACACTGCTTGAAAAGATAGATGCAGGAAAAATAACCTATCTTGATATGTGTGCGGCAACAACCGAAAACGGTGTTGTTAAGTATGCTTCCAAGGCAGAACTTAAGGAAGTACGTAACGTATTCGGACTTGTGTTCCAGAACTTCAATCTCTTTCCCCATTTTAATGTGCTTCGTAACCTTACAGAGGCTCCCGTTAAGACAGAGGGTGTATCTAAAAAGGAGGCTACGGAAAGAGCACTTAAGGCCTTAAAGGATTTAGGACTTGAGGGAAAAGAAAAGGCTTACCCCTGTGAATTATCAGGCGGTCAGCAGCAGAGAGTTTCAATAGCAAGAGCCCTTTGTAAGAAGCCTCAGATCCTTTTCTTTGATGAGCCCACCTCGGCACTTGATCCCGAACTTACGGCAGAGGTTTTAAAGGTAATAAAGAATCTTGCAAGTGAGCATATGACCATGGTCATCGTAACCCATGAGATGCAGTTTGCAAGAGAGGTATCAAACAGGATAATCTTCATGGAGCACGGCATAATCCAGGCGGAAGGTTCCCCTGATGAGATATTTAATTCTGATAATTCACGTCTTCAGGAATTCGTGGGAAGACTTCAGGCATAAAGCACACTTTTAACATTCACAAAATTATATTTTTAGGAGGATGTACCAATGAAAGAATTCAGTCCCATCAAAGAGGGAAAGGTCAGAGAGATCTACGATGTAGGTGAGAATCTCATTCTGGTGGCAACAGATAGGATCAGCTGCTTCGATGTGATCCTTAATAACAAGGTAGACCGTAAGGGAACAGTGCTTACCCAGATGTCAAAGTTCTGGTTTGAATATACAGAGGATATAATTCCTAACCATATGGTAAGTACAGATGTTAATGATATGCCTGAATTCTTCAGACAGGACAGATTTAACGGAAATTCAATGCTTGTTAAGAAGCTTACAATGCTCCCTGTTGAGTGCATAGTAAGAGGCTATATAACAGGAAGCGGCTGGAAGAGTTATTTAGAGGACGGAACAGTCTGCGGAATAAAGCTTCCTGAGGGACTTAAGGAATCAGATAAGCTTCCCGAGCCCATCTACACACCTTCAACAAAGGCAGAGATAGGTGATCATGACGAGAATATTTCTTACGAGGAGTCAGTTGCTTACCTTGAAAAGCGCTTCCCCGGAAAAGGAAAGGAATATGCTGCTTCTCTTAAAGAAAAGACAATAGCTCTTTATAAGAAGTGTGCTGAATATGCACTTACCAAGGGCATAATCATTGCAGATACCAAGTTCGAGTTCGGACTTGATGAGGACGGAAACATAGTAGTGGGTGATGAGATGCTCACTCCCGATTCATCAAGATTCTGGCCTGCAGACCAGTATGAGCCCGGACATTCACAGCCTTCCTTTGACAAGCAGTTTGCCCGTGACTGGCTTAAGGCCAATCCTCATGATGACTGGACACTTCCCGAGGACGTTGTTAAGAAGACGATAGACATTTACCTTGAAGGCTACGAGAAACTCACAGGAAAGACACTGTAGGAGGAAATATGAGCACAGACAGATATATTAGTCCCCTTTCAGAAAGATATGCGTCCAAGGAGATGCAGTACATCTTCAGCCAGGATAAGAAGTTCACCACCTGGAGAAAACTATGGATTGCCCTTGCGGAAACAGAGATGGAACTTGGACTTTCCCAGGACGGAAAGATGGTCATAACTCAGGAGATGATCGATGAGATGAGGGCCCACGTTGATGACATCAATTATGATGTTGCCAAGGCACGTGAGGCTGAGGTTCGTCACGATGTTATGAGCCATGTGTATGCTTACGGTCAGCTCTGTCCCAAGGCAGCAGGAATAATCCACTTGGGAGCAACCAGCTGCTATGTTGGTGATAATACGGATATAATTGTTATGAAGGAGGCTCTTACACTGGTAAGGCGTAAGCTTATAAATGTTATTGATAAGCTTGCTTCCTTTGCAGATAAATATAAGGATCAGCCAACACTTGCATTTACCCATTTCCAACCGGCACAGCCTACTACAGTGGGAAAGAGAGCGACTTTATGGATGCAGGAGTTTATGCTTGACTTAGAGGACCTTGAATATGTTCTTAATTCCCTTAAGCTTCTTGGATGTAAGGGAACAACCGGAACACAGGCTTCCTTTAAGGAACTTTTTAATAACGATAAAGAGAAGCTTGATAAGCTTGATCCTATGATCGCACAGAAGATGGGCTTTAAGGAATGCTATCCTGTTTCAGGACAGACCTATTCACGTAAAGTTGACACACGTGTCATGAATGTACTTGCAGGTATCGCAGCTTCAGCTCACAAGATGTCAAATGATATAAGACTCCTGCAGCATCTTAAGGAGGTTGAAGAGCCCTTTGAGAAAAAGCAGATCGGTTCATCGGCCATGGCTTATAAGCGTAACCCCATGAGATCAGAGAGAATCGCATCTCTTTCAAGATACGTTATGATAGATGCCCTTAATCCTGCAATCACTTCCGCAACACAGTGGTTTGAAAGGACCCTTGATGATTCGGCAAATAAGCGTCTTTCAATTCCCGAAGGCTTCCTTGCAACAGACGGAGTATTGGACCTCTGCCTTAATGTTGTGGACGGCCTTGTTGTTAATGAGAAGGTTATTGAGAAGCATATGCTTTCGGAACTTCCCTTCATGGCAACCGAGAACATCATGATGGATGCGGTTAAGAACGGCGGAAACCGCCAGGAGCTTCATGAGGAGATTCGTACACTTAGTATGGAGGCAGGTAAGCATATTAAGCAGGAGGGTAAGGACAACGACCTTCTTAATCTTATTGCCGACTGCGATGCCTTTGACTTAACCCTTGAGGAGCTTGAAAGCTATATGGTTCCTTCAAACTATGTGGGAAGAGCAGTTGAACAGGTAACTGATTTCTTAGACAAGGTTGTTAATCCGGTGCTTGATGCCAATAAAGATATACTGGGAGCACAGGCCGTTATTTCGGTTTAATAAGTAATATATGACGCAGCTTTTTATGACAGCTGCGTCATAATTTTTAAATTAAGAGATTATATATAAAAGATTATATTAGGAGATTATATTATGGGTGGATTTTTTGGAGTAGCATCAAAGAAGGACTGCGTCTTTGATCTTTTCTTCGGAACTGACTATCATTCCCATCTGGGAACCAGAAGAGCGGGAATGGCAGTTTATAACAGCGAGACAGGCTTTGACAGAGCGATTCATAATATTGAGAACTCGCCCTTCAGAACCAAATTCGACAAGGATGCCAACACAATGAAGGGAAATATAGGAATAGGCTGTATTTCGGATTATGAGCCCCAGCCCCTTATCGTACGTTCGCATCATGGCACCTATGCCATCATGACCGTTGGAAAGATAAACAACGTAGATGCTATCGTTCAGCAGATCTTTAATACCGGTCATTCGCATTTCCTTGAAATGTCCGGGGGAGATATAAACGCAACAGAGCTTGTTGCTGCCATCATAAACCAGAGAGGAAACCTAATAGAGGGTATCCAGTATGCTCAGCAGCTGATAGACGGCTCAATGAGTATGGCTATCCTTACACCCATGGGAATATATGCAGCCCGTGATAAGGTGGGAAGGACCCCTATCTCGATAGGTAAAAAGGAAGACGGCTACTGCATGTCCTTTGAATCCTTTGCATATCTTAACCTGGGCTACACTGAGCTTAGGGAATTAGGCCCCGGTGAGATCGCCGTTATAACCCCTGAGGAGGTTAGGACCTTAGTTGCTCCTGGGAAAGATATGAAGATATGTACCTTCCTCTGGATCTACTACGGATATCCCAGCAGCTCCTATGAGGGCTTAAGCGTTGAGAAGATGCGTTATAACTGCGGTGCCCTTATGGCAAAGAGAGATAACGTTACGCCGGATTCGGTTGCAGGTGTACCTGATTCGGGAATCGCCCATGCCGTAGGTTATGCCAACGCTTCAGGAGTTCCCTTCGAAAGACCCTTCATTAAATATACACCTACCTGGCCCAGATCCTTTATGCCGACAATTCAGTCCCAGCGTAATCTGATCGCCAAGATGAAGCTCATTCCCGTTCATGACCTTATTGAGGGAAAGAGGCTTCTCCTTATTGATGACTCGATAGTAAGAGGAACACAGCTTAGAGAGACCACTGAATTTCTTTATGAATCAGGAGCAAAGGAGGTTCATATAAGACCTGCCTGTCCTCCGCTTCTTTATGGCTGTAAATACCTTAACTTCAGCCGTTCCTCATCTGAGATGGAGCTTATCACGAGACGTATCATCAAGGATATGGAAGGGGATGCCGCAAACGTTAATCTGGATGTATATGCCAATCCGGATTCAGTAGAATATAAAGAGATGCTTGACAGAATATGCAAACAGCTTAACTTCACAACCCTGGCCTTTAACCGTCTCGATGACATGATCGAGGCCGTCGGCCTCCCGAAGGATAAACTTTGCACGTATTGTTGGGACGGTGCGATATAAAATCACTTGCTCGCAAGGGTGATTTTATGAGCACTGGTTGCTGACACAGTCAGCAACAGAGCGCAGTCAGCAACAGTTGCCAGTAGAAAGGAGAAAATATGAACTCTTACAAGGAAAACGGAAAACTTAAGGTGATAGGCACAGACCTTTGCAACGAACGCGGAGAAAAACTCCAGCTTAAGGGACCTAGTACATTAGGCCTTGTGTGGTATCCGGAATATATAAACAAAAAAGCCTTTGAAACAGTGCATGGCTGGGGCGCAAACCTCATTAGACTTGCAATGTACACTAAAGAAGAAAAAGGCTATCTTTCTCCTGACGGAGACAAGGAATTCACGAAGGATTTAATAGACAAGGGCGTAAAGTACGCAACCGACCTTGATATGTATGTTATCATCGACTGGCATATCTTAAGCGACGGAAACCCTCACACCAATAAGGAAGAGGCTATTAAGTTCTTCAAGGAGATGACTGCTAAATATAAGGATTACGGCAATGTGATCTATGAGATCTGCAACGAGCCTAATGGTGATGATGTAACCTGGAGCGTGGTTAAGTCCTACGCTGAGGAAGTTATCCCTGTTATAAGAGAGGTGGTTCCCGACTGTGTTATCTTAGTAGGAACACCCTGCTGGTCGCAGTTCGTTGATGATGCGGCTAATGATCCACTTTCTTTCCCCAATGTTATGTATTCCCTTCATTACTATGCAGCAACCCATAAGCAGGAGTTAAGAGACAGGGCAACATATGCATTAGAGCATAATGCTCCTATATTTATAGATGAGTACAGTAACTGTGATGCATCCGGAAACGGACTTTTAGATGATGAAGAAGCTCATGCATGGGCTAAGTTTGCAGATGAGCACAACTTAAGCTATGCCCAGTGGAACTTCGCTAACAGGAATGAGACTTCATCAATGGTGAAGTACACCTGCAGCAAGCTTTCCGACTGGGAGGATTGCGACCTTACTGAAACAGGTAAGTGGATGAAGAAGCGTCTTAAGGGAGAAATCAAATACTCTTAGGCTCCTGGATACTGTAGTTGGGATCAAAGTCAACTCTCTTTTTGTATTCGCTGGGAGTACACTCCAGGTATTCCCTGAAGATCTTATTAAAATAGCTTGCATTGTTAAAGCCTACACTAAAGGCAAGCTCGGAGAAGGAATCAGCCCTTTTGTCGTGGACCTTGATGAAGTTAGCGGCGGTGTAGATCCTGAAGCGGAGAATGTACTCAACGGGAGTGATTCCAAGTACTCTCTTAAAGCATCTGCAGCACTCGGATTTTGAGATGTGCACGTAATCCGCAAGCTCCTCTAGGGCTATCTTTTCGGAATAATGTTCTTCGATATATTTGATCATTTCTTTGGTCCGGATCTCGTCGCGGGATCCGGACTTAAAATTGCTCTTTTTAAGGTGAGGAACGATGATGGAGGCAAGCAGTGCCCAGAAGGAGCACAGATATGCCTTGGTCTTAAGCTCATAGCCGAAGGCCTTTATAAGGTTTAATGCGATTATCTCGTTTACGTCGTTGATAAGCTCGGCTTCGTCCTTATTTTTCTCATTAAGGGGCATTACCTGGAAATGCTTCGAGCCAAGCACAGGAGCTATATATTTGCCTCCAAGTGTCAGATCGCTGTGCCCGAAAAGGAAGGACGGATGGAATACAAGGGAATAGAAGGAGCAGTTGGGATCCAAGGTTGCACTTTTTATCTCATGCATAACGTTGAAGTTTATGAAAACGCCCTCGCCGGCGCTAAGCTCAAGCCGGGTATCATTGGTGCTTACGGCGATGGTTCCGTTATTAACGATTATCACCTCGATCTCCTGATGCCAGTGCCAGGTTATCTCGTGTCTGTAGAGCTTATTTAATTCATAAAAATATACGTTGACCGGATACCCGGCATCCTCCTGGGATTCAGTTTCGCTATCGGCTCTGAATGACTGATTATTGTCAATATTTTTGTAATCTATATCCATTTTAACCTCTCTAATCGCAATATATTTTTATATTAGTACAAATATATTGATTACGCAATCCGAGAATGTTGTATGGTATACTTAAAACTATGAGTGTAAGAGAACTTTTAAGCGAAGATTATATAAATGAAATACGCTCCGTATTGGGAGAAGAGACGGAAGAATTCTTAAAAAGCTATGAGGAAGCCCCAAGGCGCTCATTAAGGGTTAATACACTTAAGGGAGATACTGATGATTTCCTGAAGCTTGGCCTTTTTGGAATTCGGGAAGGAGACATGGTATCTTTTTGCCCGGATGGCTTTTATTTTGAGGATGATGAGGCAGGAAAGCATCCGCTTCATAATGCAGGTGCCTATTATATACAGGAAGCTTCGGCGATGAGCCCTGTTATGGAACTTTCTCCAAAGCCGGGAGAGAGGATACTTGACCTTTGTGCATCCCCGGGAGGAAAGAGCACCCAGATAGCGTCTTTCCTTAAAAACAGAGGGATTCTAATAAGCAATGAAATAAACGGAAACAGAGCGAAAATCCTTTCTGAAAATATAGAGAGGATGGGGATTGCAAATGCTCTTGTAATAAGCCATGACCCTCTTGAACTTCCGGAGCACTTTGAAAGCTTCTTTGACAGGATACTTATTGATGCACCCTGCTCAGGTGAGGGGATGTTCAGAAAAAATCCCGAGGCCATAGCAGAGTGGAGCCTTGAAAACGTAAGGCTCTGTACCGAAAGGCAGCATTACATACTTAATGAAGCAGATAAAATGCTTAAAGCAGGTGGAAGGCTTGTTTACTCAACCTGTACCTTTAACGAAAGCGAGGATGAGGGAAGCATAGAAACCTTTCTTAAGGAGCATCCGGAATATAAGCTTTTAAAGAAGCACAAGATCTGGCCCCATAAGGAAAAGGGCGAGGGACATTTCCTTGCGGTGCTTACAAAGGGAGAAGAAGTTATTACAGGAGCAGCGGACGGAGCGTTCCCTAAAGGCGGCTTCGTTACGGGAGTTAAAAATAAAGACATAGCCCTTTTTGATGAATTCGCAGCTGAAAATCTTAAACTTGACATAAGAAAGATATACGGCGAAACGGAAGGAAAATTTATATTTTTCGGAGATGAGCTTTATATTGTTCCCGGGGATTTTCCGGATATGAAGGGACTTAAAGTCTTGCGCTCGGGACTTCATTTGGGTACACTTAAAAAGAACCGCTTCGAGCCTTCACATTCACTTGCTCTTTTCTTAAAAAAGGGCGATGCCGTAAGGACAAGCGAGCTTTCAAAGGAAGAAGCGATAAATTATCTTAAGGGCATGACCCTTAATAAAGAAGGTGAAAAGGGGTATCATCTTCTAACGCACATGGGCTATTCCATTGGCTGGGGCAAGTTATCCGGCAACATTATGAAAAACCATTACCCCAAGGGACTTAGGAATTTTTAATGACACTTAATTTTAAAAATATAAGAAATAAATTAATATCTTTATCCTTAATAGGTGCAATGTGTCTTACGCTTAGCGCCTGCGGTGAGGATGATAAGACAGATAAGGTCACAGAGGGCTTTTCCCATATCACCAACCTTGAATATGAAGATGCCATCACGGATTTCGAGGAGGCACTTTCCGAGGGCGGAGATGAAAGGACCATTAAAAGGGGCGAGGGTATCGCCTACATTGGAATGGGGGACTATGACAGTGCAATAGAGGCTCTTTTAACCTCTCTATCTTTGTCAACGGGAATAGTCAACGATATGGACTATGACCTTAACTACTATCTGGCAACAGCCTATTACAAGGCAGGACGTATTGATGATGCCTTAAGCGTGTATGATTCGATCCTATCTTTAAGGCCTAATGATGCTGATGCCATATATTTACGTGGAGTTCTCTATGCTAAGAAGAGCATGCTTCCTGAGGCCATGGAGAGCTTTGATAAGGTGATAGCCCTTGAGAGTGAGAACTACGACCGTATTATTGAGATATACACGATCCTTGATGAAAACGGCTACAGGGAAACCGGGCAGGATTATCTAAGAGCAGCTCTTGAGAACGGCTCGAAGAAGATGACCAATTACGAAAAGGGCCAGATAAGCTACTATCTTGAGGATTATGAGTCAGCCAAGACCTATCTTGAAAAGGCCAAAGAGGAGGAAGGTTATGACGCAGTGCTTCTTCTTGGAAAGACCTATGAGATGCTTGGGGACAATAACTATGCAGTGAGCGTATACAGCTCCTATGCCAATGCCGGAGAGGCGACCCCTGAGATATTAAACGAGATGGGCTTATGTAAGATGTCCATGAACGATTACGAGGGTGCTCTTGAGGCTTTTGAACAGGCCATAAGCATACCGGATAATTCAATGCTCCAGACTCTTAAGTTCAATGAGATAGTCTGCTATGAATATCTGGGAGATTTCGAAACGGCAACCACCCTGATGGAGAATTATGTGCGTAGTTATCCTGACGATACCGAGGCAAAAAGAGAGTATACTTTCCTGAAAACCAGGTAACATAAAAACGTTATTTATTTGACAATCTGATAAAAGTGCGAAAACACAAGATATATTTGAGTTTACTTTATGTAAACACAATATCTTGTGTTTTTTTATTGACATTCATACCCTTAAATGGTATCCTTTTTACATGTGGGGTTTGCTCTGAATCAAAGTTTTTCAGTCATTTCTGCTGATTTTTCTTTATCTTTCAAGTGATCCAATTTTTTTAAGCATACAATCGGGAGGAATCAAAGTGTTTCAGGTTATCAAGAGAGAAGGAGAAGTAACGGATTTTACGTTAACCAAGATCTCAGATGCCATCATTAAGGCGTTTACTGCAACTGACGTTCAGTACAACAACGACGTGGTGGATCTTTTATCTTTACGTGTTACTGCTGAATTCCAGGGGAAGGTTAAGGACAACTGCATCCATGTTGAAGATATTCAGGACAGCGTGGAAAAGGTCCTTGAGCAGGCTGGCTATACAGAGGCTGCCAAAGCTTTCATCCTCTATCGTAAGCAGCGTGAGAAGATGCGTAATATGAAGTCTACAATCCTTGACTACAAGGAAGTTGTCAATTCCTACGTTAAGGTTGAGGACTGGAGAGTTAAGGAGAATTCCACGGTTACATATTCCGTTGGAGGACTTATCCTTTCTAACTCCGGAGCCGTTACAGCCAACTACTGGCTCTCTGAGATATACGACGAAGAGATAGCTGAGGCACACAGAAATGCCGATATCCATATACATGATCTTTCAATGCTCACAGGCTACTGTGCAGGCTGGTCACTTAAGCAGCTTATCCAGGAAGGCTTAGGCGGCATCACAGGAAAAATCACATCTGCTCCCGCTAAGCACCTTTCGGTTCTTTGCAATCAGATGGTCAATTTCCTTGGAATAATGCAGAATGAATGGGCAGGAGCTCAGGCATTTTCTTCCTTTGATACATATCTTGCACCCTTCGTTAAGGTAGATAACCTTTCATATTATGAGGTTAAGAAGTGCATAGAAGCATTTATATATGGTGTTAACACACCTTCCCGCTGGGGCACACAGGCTCCCTTCTCGAATATCACACTTGACTGGACTGTACCCAATGACCTGGCTGAACTTCCCGCTATAGTAGGCGGAGTTGATCAGGACTTCAAGTACAAGGACTGCAAGAAGGAAATGGATATGATAAACAAGGCCTTCATCGAGACCATGATCGAGGGCGATGCCAATGGACGAGGCTTCCAGTATCCTATTCCCACATATTCCATCACCAGAGATTTCGACTGGTCTGATACTGAGAACAACAGACTTCTCTTCGAGATGACTGCCAAGTATGGAACACCTTACTTCAGTAACTACGTTAATTCCGATATGGAGCCTTCAGATGTCAGGTCAATGTGCTGCAGACTTCGTCTTGACTTAAGAGAATTACGTAAGAAGTCAGGCGGCTTCTTCGGATCAGGAGAGAGCACAGGCTCTGTCGGAGTTGTTACCATTAACCTTCCCAGAATCGCATATCTTGCAGCTAATGAGGATGATTTCTTTAAGCGCCTTAATAAGCTTATGGATATAGCAGCCAGATCTCTTAAGATGAAGAGACAGGTTATAACGAAGCTTCTTGACGAGGGCTTATATCCTTACACCAAGAGATATCTCGGAACCTTTGACAATCACTTCAGCACCATAGGTCTTATCGGAATGAACGAGGTTGGATTAAATGCCAACTGGCTTCGCGCAGACCTTACCGAAAAGAAGACACAGGACTTCGCAAAGAAGGTCCTTAACCATATGAGAGAGCGTCTCTCAGACTATCAGGAGATCTACGGTGACCTCTATAACCTTGAGGCTACACCTGCTGAGTCCACCACCTACAGACTTGCCAAGCATGACCGCAAGAAGTGGCCTGCCATCAAGACTGCAGGAAAGATGGGAGATACTCCTTACTACACCAATTCAAGCCATCTTCCCGTTGATTACACGGCTGATATCTTTGACGCACTGGATATCCAGGATGAGCTTCAGACACTGTATACATCAGGAACAGTATTCCATGCATTCTTAGGTGAGAAGCTTCCTGACTGGAAGGCAGCAGCCGACCTGGTACGTAAGATCGCTGACAATTACAAGCTTCCTTACTATACCCTTTCACCTACCTATTCGATCTGCCAAGAGCACGGTTATATAGCAGGCGAGGTTAAGGAATGTCCTAAGTGCGGCAAGAAGACAGAGGTCTACAGCCGTATCACGGGTTATTACAGACCCGTTGCCAACTGGAATGACGGTAAATTACAGGAATACGCTAACAGAACTACATATGATATCGCCAACTCCACAATGAAGAGACCGGTATCCACCATGGTTACCTTAAGCGATTTTGATGCTCCTGTTGCAAGCGTTACGGTTGAGAAGCCTGAGAATGTTATATATCTTTTCACCACCAAGACCTGCCCTAACTGCAAGCTTGCAAAGGAATACCTTAAGGACATCAATTTCATCCAGATCGATGCAGAGGAAAATATTGAGCTTGCAACACGCTATGGTGTAATGCAGGCACCTACGCTGGTCATCGTATCAGGAGACCAGGTAAAGAAATACGTTAACGCTTCTCGTATCAAGGCTTTCGTTGAAAGTTTAGAGGTTGCTGATGAAGCAGTTAAAGAAGAAAAAGAGGTTACTGTGCACTAATGAGGAGGCACTATGATCAATAAACTCGTTGAAAATATCAAAAAAACAGAGGCTCCCATAGTTGTAGGACTTGATCCTACAATGAAGATGGTTCCCGACCATATTAAAGAAAAGGCATTTAAGGAATACGGAGAGACTCTTGAGGGTGCTGCCGAGGCAATCTGGCAGTTCAATAAAGAGATAGTTGATCATACCTATGACCTTATCCCGGCAGTTAAACCTCAGATAGCAATGTATGAGCAGTTTGGTGTGCCCGGACTCATAACCTTTAAGAAAACCGTTGATTACTGTAAGTCAAAGGGACTCGTTGTCATCGGAGACATAAAGAGAGGCGACATAGGTTCAACCTCGGAGGCATATGCAGTTGGCCACCTTGGAAAGGTAATGGTGGGTTCAAAGGCCTGCTATGGCTTTGATGAGGATTTTGTTACAGTAAACCCTTACCTTGGTTCAGACGGAGTCAATCCCTTCATCAAGGTCTGCAAGGAAGAGAAGAAGGGTATATTTGTACTGGTTAAAACCTCTAATCCCAGCTCCGGAGAATTCCAGGACAGAAAACTTTCCGATGCGGATAACCGTCCCTTATATGAGATAGTTGGAGAGAAGGTAGCTGAGTGGGGTTCAGATGCAATGGGCGATGACTACAGCTATGTAGGCGCAGTTGTTGGTGCAACCTACCCTGAAATGGGAAAGGTGCTTCGTGATATCATGCCCAAATCCTATATTCTTGTGCCCGGATACGGCGCGCAGGGAGGCAAAGGAAAGGACCTTGTTCATTTCTTTAATAAGGACGGCTTAGGTGCCATAGTTAACTCCTCAAGGGGAATAATAGCAGCATACCAGCAGGAGGCAAATAAGGACGTTTCACCTGAAGCCTTCGCAGAGTGCTCCCGCAAGGCGGTTCTTGATATGAAGGAAGACATAAGAACTGCACTTAAGAGCTTATAATATGATGAAACATACGCCTATGGATCCAGCCGAAAGGGCCAAGCAGTTCATGCCGTTTGCAGCCCTTAAGGGCCTCCCCGAAGCCTTGCGGGCAGTAGAGGAGGAAGTGGAGTCCGAGGCTGAAAATCCCGACAAAATATCCTTTATAAATGAAATCCCATGTGCTACAATAGACTCGGATTATTTGTCGGGAGATTAGCTACATGAATGGAAAGGGTCGAACGAAGACCTTCTTAATATCTTTAATCATTCTTTTGTTGCTTTCTTCAAGCATAATCTTAGGTATCAGCAACCTGAGATTAAGACACAGAATCTCAGAATTAAATTCGAATAATGACGTTTCCGCAGAGGGTGATGAAGCAGGAGTTTATTCTGTTTCGGAGGTCACGGTTGCACCTTCCGATATTGGAGATGAGGCTGCAGATCCTTCTGAGGATAAGGTTAAAAAAATATATTTAACCTTCGATGACGGCCCTGGGGAGAATACCGAGGACATACTTGAGATATTAAGAGAGTATGATGTTAAGGCTACGTTCTTCGTTTGCGGAAATAAGGCAGAGAAATATACCCCTCTGTATAAAGAGATAGTGGATGAGGGTCATTCAATAGGAATGCATTCCTACACCCATGTTTATTCTGAGGTTTATGCATCTTTGGATGCCTTCAGTGAAGACCTTTCGAAACTTCAGGAATTCATCTATGAGAATACCGGTGTATGGTCAAGGCTTTACAGGTTCCCGGGAGGAAGCTCAAACAGCGTTTCCACTACGCCGATGATAGAGTTCATTGATTATCTTAATGACGAGGGGATTGTATATTTCGACTGGAATATAGCTTCGAATGATGCGGTAGAGGGCTACGTCAGCAAAGAGACAATAATCGACAACTGCACCCGCAATCTTGATAAATATGACGAGTGTGTCATATTACTCCACGATCTTCCTGAGAAGAAAACAACGGTTGAGGCACTTAAGGAACTTATTCCCATGCTTCAGGCCATGGATAATGTGGAGATCTTACCAATTACGGATGAAACCGTTCCCGTACAGCATGTAAGTGTTGACGGTACGGTTGATCATACAAACGAATGATAAACGGAGGAATTTTAAAATGGGTTTTTTCTCAGATCTTAAAGACGATCTTTCACAGGCTGTAAACGAGTTTAAGCCTGACACAACAGCAGCGGAGCCTTCAGCTATGCCTGATGCGCCCTCTGATATTAACATTGATGAGTTTAATTTAGATGATATCGAGAGTACTCTTAATTCTTTTGATACTAAAGCTTCACAGACAGAGTCTTTAAGTGACGATGATTTTATTATGGATGATGCTGAACTTTCGGATGTTCCCGAGAAGGAAGAAGAAGTTCCTGCACCTACTCCCGAGCCTAAGTATGAGCCTGCTCCCGAACCTCAGTATACTGCACCTGTTCCGGAGACTCATTATTTTAAGCCCGAGCCTGTACAGAGCGTTCAGGCAGCAAGAACTGCAGACAATGAGGTTTCAGTTATCATGAAATCCATGATCATAAACGGTAACATGGCAACAGAAGGTTCACTTGAGATCCAGGGCGCTGTTGTAGGTAATGTTGAAGCATTAGGTAAGCTTAACATCACAGGTTCAATCCAGGGTAACTCTTCAGCTGCAGAGATCTTTGCAGAGAATGCGAAGATCACAGGTGAGGTTAAGTCAATGGGTGCCATTAAGATTGGACAGTCTACTGTTATCATTGGCAATATCTTTGCAACCTCAGCAGTTATCGCAGGTGCAATAAAGGGCGACATCGACGTTAAGGGACCTGTAATCCTTGATGCTTCCGCAATCGTTATGGGTAACATCAAGTCTAAGTCAGTACAGATCAATAACGGAGCTGTTATCGAGGGTATGTGCTCTCAGTGCTATGCAGAGGTTAATCCTACAAGCTTCTTTGAAGAATTAAAGAAGATGAAATAGGAAAGCGCAGATTGAGATCTTTTGGAGGCAGAATATGAAGCGTATAATGCTCAAATTAAGCGGCGAAGCTTTAGCAGGCGATAAACATACAGGCTTTGACGAGCCTACAGTAAGAAAGGTTGCTTTAGAGGTTAAGCAGCTGGTTGATGAAGGCTATGAGGTTGGTATCGTTACAGGAGGCGGTAACTTCTGGAGAGGACGAACCTCAGAGAATATCGACAGGACCAAGGCTGACCAGATTGGAATGCTTGCTACGGTTATGAACTGTATATATGTTTCCGAGATATTCAGATCTGTGGGAATGATGACGCAGGTTCTGACACCCTTTGAATGTGGTTCATTTACTAAGCTTTTTTCAAAGGACAGAGCAAATAAATATTTCAGCAAGGGAATGGTAGTATTTTTCGCAGGCGGAACCGGACATCCCTATTTTTCAACCGACACCGGTGTGGTCTTAAGGGCAATAGAGATAGATGCAGATGTGATCCTTCTTGCCAAGTCCATTGACGGTGTGTATGATTCGGATCCCAAGACGAATCCCAATGCGGTTAAATACGATACCATAAGCATTGACGAGGTTATTGAGAAGAACCTTCAGGTGGTTGATATGACAGCATCCATACTTGCAAGGGACAATAAGATGCCTATGTGGGTATTCCCCCTTAATGAGGAGGGAAGCATTGTTAACACCATCAAAGGTGATTTCAAGGGAACTAAGGTTACTGTATAATCGGAGGTTATTATGAACGAGAAGATCAAAGCTTTCAATGACAAGATGACAAAGACATATGAGCACCTTGAATCTGACTATCAGAGCATCAGGGCAGGAAGAGCCAATCCTCATGTGCTTGACAAGATAAAGGTAGATTACTACGGAACTCCCACCCCTATTCAGCAGGTTGGAAACATATCTGTTCCCGAGGCGAGAATGATCCAGATCGCACCCTGGGAGAAGTCCCTTATCAAAGAAATCGAAAAGGCGATAATGGCTTCAGATGTGGGAATCACACCTTCAAATGACGGACAGGTAATAAGACTCGTATTCCCTGAACTTACAGAGGAAAGACGTAAGGATCTTGTTAAGGATGTTAAGAAGAAGGCCGAGGAGTGTAAGGTTGCCATCCGTAATATCAGACGTGATGGAAATGATTACCTTAAGAAGCTTGACAAGGCAGAGGCATCAGAGGATGAGGTTAAGGATTTAGAGGACGAGCTTCAGAAGCTTACCGATAAATACGTTAAGGATGTCGATAAGCTTATGGATGATAAGTCTAAGGAGATAATGACAGTTTAGTTAAGGATATTGAGGGGCTTGAACATACTTATCTTTTTGTATGTTCAGGCTCTTTTACTACTTTGAAGGGGAATTAAATGGACAAGCTTGATGAGAGACTTAAAGGGTTGAATATCCCGGAGCATGTTGCCATAATACTTGACGGAAACGGCAGGTGGGCAAAGGCAAAGGGTCTTCCCAGAAATATGGGCCACGTGCAGGGAGCCAGGGTCGTAGAGGATATGTGTGAGATCACCTATAACATGGGTATCAAGTATTTCACGGTATATGCTTTTTCAACGGAAAACTGGAACAGGCCTGCAGATGAAGTAGCAGCCCTTATGAAGCTTCTTCGTAATTATATGAAGGATTCCCTTAAAAGGGCAACGAAGAACAACATGTGCGTCAGAGTCATCGGAGATAAGACAAGGCTCGATGAGGATATAAGAAAGAGCATAGAGGATCTTGAGGAAGCAACCAGGGATAATACCGGATTACACTTCCAGATAGCAATAAACTACGGCGGAAGAGATGAGATAAGGCGTGCAGCTAAGGAAATCGCCCTTAAGGCTAAAAACGGGGAGATAGACCCGTCCGATGTTACAGAGGAACTTATTTCAAACACCCTTGATACAAAAGGCTTAACGGATCCGGATCTGCTCATCAGGACCTGTAATGAGCAGAGGATCAGTAATTTCCTTCTTTGGCAGCTGGCATACACGGAATTCTATTTTACTCCGGTTCCGTGGCCTGACTTTGATAAGGAAGAGCTTGTTAAGGCGATTGAAGCCTATAATCACCGTGAACGCAGATTCGGAAAGATAACGGAGGAGTAACGATGTTTAAACAAAGAGTTATAAGCGGAGCAATCCTTATTGCCGTGCTTGTTACCTGCATAGCATTTGGCGGATATACCCTTGGTGCACTTATATATGTTGTTTCCCTCATCGCTTACAGGGAACTTATGAAGGCCTTTAAGCTCTCGGGAACACTTAAGAGTGAGGAAGCAGATCCTAAGAGAAAGAATATACTTTTCTGTTTCACAGACCTTGAAATAGTTGGCTATATCGGGATCACGGTATATAACGCTGTTATGATCTTTACCGAGGACAAGATATGGCTTCTTGTTACCCTTTTCGGGATCATGACAGTTTATATGTTTGTCTATGTATTCACCTATCCCAAGCATGAGGGCAAAGATATAGCGGTCAGTATGTTCTGCATTATGTATGCACCTTTGATGATCACCTTTGTTTACATGATCACGGAGCTTAAATACGGCTTCTATTTCGTATGGCTCGTGTTCTTCTGGTCTATCGCATGCGATATCTTTGCATATTGCGTGGGAATGCTCTTCGGAAAGCACAAGATGGCACCGGTGCTTAGCCCCAAGAAGTCAATAGAGGGAGCAGTGGGAGGCGCACTTTTTGCAGCACTTTTCGCCGGATTATATGCCCATTTCTGCCTTGAAAAGGTTACCGGAATAAATTCAATATGCTGGATCATAGGCCTTATTTCCATAGTGGGCGCGGTTATATCAGAGGTTGGAGACCTTACGGCTTCGGCCATTAAGCGTAACCAGGGAATCAAGGATTACGGACGCCTCATCCCGGGACATGGCGGTATCATGGACCGACTTGATTCGATACTTATAGTTTCACCTATTGTTTATCTTATGGCATTATCCATTATTAAGTGGTATTCATTATGAAAAATATAGCATTACTTGGCTCCACCGGCTCCATAGGCACTCAGACTCTTGAGATTGTAAGGGCCAATCCGGACCTTAAGGTTGTGGGGCTTTCTGCAGGTTCCAATATAGACCTTCTTGAAAAACAGATACGTGAATTTAAGCCGCTTATTGCGGTTATAGGAACGGAAGAACTGGCTAAAGACCTTCGGGTGAGAGTTTCTGACACTAGTGTCAGAATCCTTTCCGGAATGGATGGAATGGTTGAGATGGCTTCCATGAAGGAATCAGAGGTTCTCTTAACGGCAATAGTTGGAATGATAGGGATCCGTCCTACCATAGCAGCCATTGAAGCAGGAAAAGACATAGCTTTGGCAAATAAAGAGACTCTGGTAACGGCGGGACACATAATAATCCCTCTTGCAAAGAAAATGGGAGTTTCGATCCTTCCTGTTGATTCAGAGCATTCTGCTATCTTTCAGTCTCTGCACGGTGAGAATCATGACAGGGTGACAAAGATATTGTTAACTGCCTCAGGCGGTCCCTTCCGGGGAATGAAGAGTGAGGAACTTAAGGGAAAGACAAGGTTCGATGCCTTAAAGCACCCCAACTGGAACATGGGAGCGAAGATAACCATAGACTCCGCTACTTTAGTCAATAAGGGACTGGAGGTTATGGAGGCAAGATGGCTTTTTGATGTTCCACGTTCAAAGATACAGGTTGTTGTGCATCCCCAGAGCATAATCCATTCCATGGTTGAATATGCGGATGGCGGAATAATGGCACAGCTTGGAATGCCTGATATGAAGCTTCCGATACAGTATGCGCTTTTCTATCCGGACAGAAGGCCCATGGAGGGTAAGAAAGTTGATTTCTTTGCCCTTAAGAGCATAAGTTTCGAGGAGCCCGACATAGAAACCTTCAAGGGACTTAAGATGGCCTACGAAGCAATGGACATTGGCGGAAGCATGCCCACTGCCTACAATGCATCTAACGAAAAGGCCGTGGCTTTATTCTTAAAGGACAGGATACATTTTCTTGATATATACGACATCATCCGCGAGGAGATGGACAGCCATAAAGTAATCGATAATCCTACGCTTGAGGAGATATTAAGCACCGAGCAGGAGGTTTACGAGCACATAGATTCTAAATGGAGCATTAACGCTTAATGATAGTTTCGATACTGATATTTTTAGTAATGTTCTGTGTGATCGTTGTATCCCACGAATTCGGACATTACATTATAGGTAAGCGCAACGGAATACATGCAAAGGAATTTTTCATAGGTATAGGACCTAAGTTATTTCACTGGGTTAAGGATGATACCGAGTTTTCAGTAAGGCTTCTTCCCTTCGGTGGCGCCTGTGTCTTTGAGGGCATGGATGAGCTTGAGGATGAGAAGGAAGAGGAAAACGAAGCTCTTTCATCTGAGGCTCTTACAACTGAGGCTTCGGTGGAAGATGGTGCTTTGGGCAATGAGGCACCTGCACTTTCAAGGGGCTCATTTCTTGATGCTCCTGTTTGGGCGAGGTTTGCAACAACCCTTGCAGGTCCTTTATTTAACATAATCCTTGCGTTCATCATGGGAGTTATTTTAGCAGGAAGCTGCGGGGAGACCATTCCCGTTATCAGGTCAGTTGTTGAAGGCTCGGGAGCCGAGGAGGCGGGCCTTAAGGAGGGAGATCTTATCCTTAAGATCAACCACTATTCAACCCACCTTTCCGAGGAAGTTTCCTTTGCCTCTTATTATTCACAGGGCGAGCCCATGACGATAACCTATCTTCGTGACGGGCAAAAATATAAGACCACCGTTACCCCTAAATTTTCCGAGGAAGATAACAGATATTACATCGGTATCACCAACGGAGAGTATATAGAGTGCAAGGGCTTTAACGCCATTAAATACGGCTTCTATAATGTGGAGTATATTTTGCGGGCAACACTTCAGAGCCTTAAATTCTTAGTGCGTGGGCAATTAAGCAAGGATGACTTATCAGGCCCTGTGGGAATAGTTAAGGTAGTAGATGATACCTATGATGTTGCCAAGGAATATGGTTTCCTTTCGGTATTATTGTCAATGGTTAACATAACAATGCTTCTGTCAGCGAACCTGGCGGTTATGAATCTGCTTCCACTGCCTGCACTTGACGGCGGCCGTTTGGTATTTTTGCTGATCGAGGCGATACGCGGAAAGCCGGTTCCTCCCGAGAAGGAGGGATACGTTAATCTTGCGGGCATGGCGCTTCTTTTGATACTTGTGGTGTTCGTACTCTTTAACGATATTACGAAATTCTTCCGCTAATATTGCGTTAATTACCCCGAATCCATTGTGCAAAGTTCACAAAAAGTATATTTGTGCATTTTGCCATATGGATTACGGGGTATTTTTATCTTATAATCTGCTTATTCTTTTTTAGGATCTATAGGATCCGGTTCAACACATTTATTGTGTCGGGTGCTTTCGCACCGGTTATTTTCATTTACTTATAAGTCATAAAGAACAGGAGGCTTTGCTTGAGATTTATAACAGCAGCATATTCTGATGTGGGAAGCAGGGAGTGCAATGAGGATTCGCTTCTTTTAGAGGTAGTTAAGACCTCTAAGGGCAGGACGGGAGTCTTTCTTGTTTCCGACGGTATCGGATCTCTTCCTGAGGGAGAGATCGCCTCCGGCTATATTGCCGAGAGCATGAGAAATATATTTTTCAGGGACATGATCCCCATGTATGAAAAGGGCAGAAGCCTAAATAAGATAAAGCGCCTTGTAAACAGGTCGTTTTTGGAACTTTCGGAGGAATTAAGGTCATACGGAGAAAGAAAGGACGAAAAACTCGGGGCTGCTGTGAGTGTTTTATTTATATTGGGGCATAAATATATATTTTTCCACCTGGGAGATACAAGGATATATAAGTATGAAAAGGCGGGCAGAACATTAATTACAAAGGATCACAGGGAAAAGGACGGAAGGCTAAATAAGTGCCTTGGAAGCTTTGGAAACATGGAGGCTTTTGAGGGTGAGGGGCGTATTAAAAGGAATACCGGGTTCCTTGTTGCATCAGACGGGTTCTATTCGGTTATGGAGAAGGATGCGGAGGTTCTTAAGCCTTTAGATATTGCAACGGAGGAGCAGCTTGAGATTCGCCTACTTAATCTTGGACTTTTGATAAAGCGCAATCATCAGGAGGATAATGCATCGGCGATATACGTTAAATGCTTTTAGGGGGATCATATGAAAAAGATATTATTTAATAAATACGAGGTTGTAAAAATACTGGGCGAAGGGGCAACGGGAAGGGTATATCTTGTTAAGGACCTTCATCTTTCAAGGTTTCTTGCTGTTAAGTGCCTTAGCATAAAAGAACGGAGCCTTACAGAGGTAAATGCATTAAAGAGCTTCGAGCATCCTTCTCTTCCAATAATTTATGATTACAGGTCAGATGATGAATATTCCTACATAATAATGGAATACGTTGAGGGCGTGACGCTAAGGGAATATATGGAGCGGGGACGGGTTACCTTTGAGAGAGCGCTTGAGGTTACCTTTAAGGTGTGTGAGGTGCTTGATTATCTTCATAATCTAAAGCCTGAAATAATATACAGGGATTTAAAGCCCGAAAACATAATGATAAGGCCGGATGGAAGCATTAAGCTCATTGATTTCGGGGCTGTCTTACTTAGAAGCTATGATAATAACACTAAGAAGGATAATTACGGAACCGCAGGGTATTCCGCCCCGGAACTCTTTAAAGGGAAAATGGCGGATAAGCGCTCCGATGTTTATTCCGTGGGAGCGATACTCCATGAAATGCTAAGCGGAGCAAGCCCTGTAAAGCCACCCTTTTCACGGCTTTCATTAAGGCGCTATGACAAGTCTGTTCCAAGGGGGATAGAGAATATCGTTAATAAATGTCTTTCAGAGGACAGGACAAAGAGATACCCGAATATCACAGAACTTGTTAATGCCCTTCGGAATTACAACCGCGTGTTCAGCTTAGAAAGCGTTTCTTTTTTTATAAGAAAATCTCTTGTTATTGTATGCTATATTATGACACTTGTGTCATTTTTGTATCCGCTTTATAAGGGTGTCCCGGAGGAGGATATACCACTGCCATTCCTTAGGGTGCCGATAATTTTTCTTTTGTGCTCGTTTTTGCTGCACTACATTCTTTTATACAGAGGAAGGGGGATAAATCAGGTGAAGATTGAGAAGGATATATTTTTAACAGAGAAGAAATATCTGGGACTATTGTCAGTGATGATATTTTTAATAGGAGCATTAAGCATGCTGATTCTGCTTAAACTTTCGGATAACAGGGTGCTTGCTGTTGAAAAAAACGAGGAGATGTGGGTAAACATGTGCGATACCTCTGAAAGAAAGCTCCTTCTTAAGGATGATGCCTCATACTCTGTGGATGATAAGGTCCGGCTTGAGATCCCGGAGGAGAGCCTTCCGGAGGGCGAGTCCAAAGTGCAGGTCATGGTATATCTTGATGACGGAAGGACGATGTCCTCGAGGGTGTTTAAAGTTAAGAAATAGTGGCAGTCAAATGATTTTTTTTCGAATTGATCAGCAGGGAAATCTATTTGAGTTTCCATCATGTTTCTTAAATGTGAAAGAATATGCTAAAATAATAAGCGAGATAAATGCTAACTATGATCTGTATAAAGATGAACCATATTCAGTACACTATTCTGTTGGCTCAGATAATCGGTATTATGTGTATTTCTTTGAAAATCATGGTTTTAATGACTATAACATTGTTGAGAAATTTGAATTTTAGAGGGGACAGTTATGGAAGAACTAGTAAGCAGACTTAATGCCATTCCAAATTCATATTTTGGTTTTGTTGCGGGAATTGTTACATATGCAAAAGAAAAACCCGAAAGATTGAAATCGGTTCTTGAATTTATGGATTCATCTGAGAATTTAACTCCGTCGGATGTTGTGAAATTTGTAATGACCCGGCCTGACTTTCATGAGTATGGCTTAGGGATAAAGGAAAATGTCTGCTTGTATTTGTAATAATGAATTGTTATTATAATATTGATCTGGGCGAGAGCTCTTTTGGATCACCGTAGCCGGGAAGAATTTCCCGGCATTTTTCTTTTGGAGGTTTTAGTGCGTTTTAAGGGCTTCAAGGCGGGCATAATAATCTGAATAGAAATCCTCGCTGTCGTAGGGCTTAATGTATAAAAGATTAAGACAGGCAAGGTTCAGATTTTTGATCGCTTCGTCAGCGTTGTCTGAAGCACTGAGGGCAGCGATCCTCTCTTTGATATCCCTGCAGAAGTCATGGTGGGTAAGGATATAGCTTTCGTATTTTTTAAGGTCGGGGATACCAAGCCACTTCTTTAATTTGATCTTGGACTTGTTTTCGTGGGGACATTCGTTGACCTGCAGGAAATATGAAAAGGAACCGTTCTCATATATCCTTCCCATGGGAAAAAGGCGGCAGATACCGGGACGGTAGGGGTGTATTTTGCATCTCCCCTGGTCACTTAAAAATCCGCAGGCTTTATTTGAAGATGTGGGTTTTAACTTCGGATATATCATGCCGTCACGGACCTTCATTTCTATATATTCATTATTAAGAAGTCCCATGAAATCAAGGCCTGTAGCAAGTTTAAGATTATAAATGTCATAAGGATCAAGGAAGATGGTATCCGCAGTATCGTGACAGCAGGATGAACATCCGCTGCAGTCATTGCAGGATATTTTTACCATGTCTTCGGCGCTGTAGCGCCGTCCGTCTGAAATCTCATCTATATCAACATCTCGTCTCATTTAAGTACCTCTTATGGTATAATTCTATATAAGTGTCAAAATTGCGAAGCAATGAAGCAATCCAATAAATTGCGAGTGAGTTTGCTCAAATCCGCAATCCAATTATATATTAGCATAAAGTTTATTTAGAGGTGAAACATGTACAGAGATAATACCAAGGTAATAAAGATAGGCGACAGGGTAATAGGCGGAGGAAATCCCATTCTCATCCAGTCCATGACAAACACAAGGACTGCGGATGTTGAGGGGACAGTTGCCCAGATACTTAAGCTTGAGGAAGCAGGCTGTGAGATAATAAGGTCCACGGTTCCTGATCTTGAGTCGGCAAAGGCGCTTGGCGAGATCAAAAAACGCATCCATATCCCCCTTGTTGCAGACATTCATTTTGATTACAAAATGGCCATCGCAGCTATCGAAAACGGAGCTGATAAGATAAGGATCAACCCCGGAAACATAGGCGGTAAGGAAAAACTTGATGAGGTGGTAAGGGCCGCAAAGGAAAGAAGCATTCCCATAAGAGTGGGTGTCAATTCTGGCTCTCTTGAAAAGGAACTTGTGGCTAAATATAACGGCGTAACGGCAGAAGGAATAGTCGAAAGCGCTCTTGATAAGGTAAGGATGATCGAGGAGGCAGGATATGACAATATGGTCATTTCCATTAAATCCTCAGATGTTCTTATGTGCATAAAGGCCCATGAGATTTTAGCTGAAAAGACCAATTATCCCCTTCACGTTGGAATAACAGAGTCCGGAACTTTATTTAGCGGAAATGTCAAGTCATCAGTAGGACTTGGAATCATCCTTAATGAAGGAATAGGCGATACAATTAGGGTTTCCTTAACGGGAGATCCGGTGGAAGAGATAAAAACAGCAAAACTCATACTCCGCACACTTGGCTTAAGAAAGGGCGGAATAGAGGTTGTTTCCTGCCCTACCTGCGGAAGGACAAGGATAGACTTAATAGGACTTGCCAATGCAGTTGAGAATATGGTGCAGGGCTATGACCTTGATATTAAGGTAGCCGTTATGGGCTGCGCAGTCAACGGCCCCGGAGAAGCTAAGGAAGCAGACTTAGGTGTTGCCGGCGGAAACGGCGAGGGCCTTCTTATAAAGAAGGGCGAGATAGTAAGGAAGATGCCTGAAAGTGAACTTTTAAGCGCACTTAAGGAAGAACTTGATAACTGGAAGTAAAGATGGTCAAGAAATTTAAAGAGGTCTTTAAGACCCTTGATCTGGATAAACGTAATAATGAATTCTTTGAAGATGTGTTAGTTAACAGAGTCTGCGCCTCTCCCGGCGGAGACTTTATCAGAGTGTATATTTCTTCTGATCATCTGATTCCCAAGGCCTCAATATATAAGGTTGAAAAGACCATAAGAAAGAGCCTTTTCGTTAAGGGTAACGGAAAGGTAAGGATATATGAAAGCTTTAAGCTTTCAGACAGCTACACCCCCAGGCTTGTTTACGAGGCTTATAAAGACAGCATTCTCCTCGAGATGCAGTCCTTCGGTGTGGTTGAACGATCTCTTTATGAAAATGCCGACATAGAATTTAACGGCGAAGATGAAATGATATTAAGGGTGGAGGATTCAGGCTTCTATGAGCAGGTTTCAAGCGAACTCTCCAGGGTGCTTCAGAAGATATTCACGGAGAGATGCGGAACTCCCGTTAAGATAACCTATGAATTTAAGCGCAAAAATAAAAGAGAAAACACCGAAGAGTATGAATTCGTAAAGACAACCCATACAGGCTATGAAGCTGAGGCGCCCCACAAAGATGAGACCGGAGCAGATGAGGCTGGAGCAGATAAGAACGAAGCGAATGGGGGCACCGCAGAAGAGGCCCATGCAGAAGCGACCGGAGTTCGTGAAAATAAAGAGAGCAAAACACAGGCACCTAAGAAGGACGGCCTTACCCTTGATGGCAAATATAAGGGAAAGAAATACGAAAAGAAGCCTGAGAAGAAATTCTTTTCCGATAATCCCGATGTGCTTTACGGAAGGGATTTTGAAGACGGAGAAGTTACGAAGATCCATGAGATCACAGGGGAGATACCAAACGATATCTTTATAAACGGACAGATATGTGCAGTGGGCGAGCCCAGAGCGTTAAGGGATGGACTGAGGACCATGCTCATGTTCGATGTGACGGATTTTACGGATACCATGCGGTTTAAGTTATTCGTGCAGAACGAGGACGCTGTGTCTGTTACGAAGAAGCTTGATAAGGGAACCTTCGTAAAAATAAAGGCACCGATCTCTTATGATAAATTCGACGATGAACTTTCAATCGGAAGGATATACGGAATAAAGAAGGGGCAGGATAACAGGGTATTTCGAAAGGACGAATATCCAAGGAAAAGAGTCGAACTACACTGCCATACGAAGATGTCGGATATGGACGGGATCTCAGAGGTTTCGGACATAGTTTCAACTGCCTATAAATGGGGACATCCTGCAATCGCAATAACCGATCATGGAGTAGTGCATGCCTTCCCTGATGCAAACCATACCTGGGAAAAATTCTGGGGCAAGGAAAAGGCTAAGCGTGAGGAGAACGGCGAGGTTGCAGATAAGCAGGATTTCTTTAAGGTAATATACGGCTGCGAGGGATACCTTGTTGATGACCTTGAGCAGACCGTGGTAAATGACAGGGGGCAGAGCTTTACTGATACAACCTTTGTTGTATTCGATATAGAAACAACGGGACTCTCCTCTGCTAAGAACAGGATAATAGAGTTCGGCGCAGTTAAGGTAAGAAACGGAGAGATCTTAGACCGTTATTCAACCTTCGTAAACCCCGGAGTTCCCATTCCCTACGAAATAATAAGACTTACAAGCATTACCGATGATATGGTAAAGGGGGCACCTCCCATCGAGGAAATACTTCCCGAATTCATAGAGTTCTGCGGTGATGCTGTTTTAGTTGCCCATAATGCGCCCTTTGATACGGGCTTTGTTAACGAAAACTGTAAGAGGCTCGGGATCAAATATATTTATACCTCTGCAGACACGGTGGGAATATCCAGAGTGATGTTCCCTGATATGAAAAAACATAATCTTGATGCTCTGTGCAAGAGGCTTAGCGTGGTGAATGCCCATCATCACAGGGCTGTTGACGATGCGGAGGCTACGGCACTGTGCTTCATTAAGATGCTTAATAAGCTTAAGGAGCAGGGTATCGACGACCTGACTAAAATAAATAACGCATGTAATGAAAGCCCGGAGATAATAAAGCACAAGCCGGCATATCATATTATTCTGCTTGCCAAAAATAATACAGGGCGTGAGAACCTTTACAGGCTTGTTTCCAAGTCCTTCATCGACTATTTCCAGGGCCGCCCCAGAATGCCGAAGAGTCTCATAAGCAAATATAGGGAAGGTCTCATAATCGGAAGTGCCTGCGAACAGGGCGAACTATACCAGGCGCTCCTACAGGAGGCTCCGGTTGATGAGATCTCAAATATAGTGGATTTCTATGATTACCTTGAGATCCAGCCCCTTGGAAATAATAAGTTCATGATAAATGATCCGAAGAACCAGCGTGTTTCAAGCATGGAGGATATCATTGAGATCAATAAAGAGATTGTGAACCTGGGCGAAGAAACGGGAAAGCCCGTTGTTGCCACCTGCGATGTGCATTTCCTTAATCCGGAGGATGAGATCTACAGGCGCATAATCATGGCGGGCAAGGGCTTCAAGGATGCGGATGACCAGGCACCTTTATATTTACGGACCACTGAAGAGATGCTGAGGGAATTCGAATACCTGGGGGCTAAGAAGGCCGAAGAGGTGGTCATTGATAATACGGTAAAGATAGCAGATATGATAGACTGCATGTCACCGGTCAGGCCTGATAAGTGTCCCCCTGTCATTCCTAATTCAGAGGAGACCTTAAGGCGTATATGCTATGACAGAGCCCATGAACTCTACGGTGAGGAACTTCCGGAGATCGTAGAGAGCAGGCTTAAAAAGGAACTTGATTCAATAATCGGAAACGGCTATGCCGTTATGTATATAATTGCCCAGAAGCTTGTGTGGAAGTCTGTGGAGGACGGGTACCTCGTTGGCTCCAGAGGGTCGGTTGGGTCCTCACTTGCGGCCTTCATGGCGGGAATAACAGAGGTTAATTCGCTGGCTGCCCACTACAGATGCCCCAAGTGTCATTTCGTGGACTTCGATTCGGATATCATCAAGCAGCACGTAGGTGACGCAGGCTGTGACCTTCCGGATGCTTACTGCCCTAAGTGCGGTGAGCTTATGGTAAAGGACGGCTTTGATATACCCTTTGAAACCTTCCTTGGCTTCGAGGGCGACAAGGAGCCTGATATAGACCTTAACTTTTCATCCGAATACCAGTCCAAGGCTCATAAATATACAGAGGTTATATTCGGAGCAGGGCAGACCTTCAGAGCGGGAACAGTTACAGGTCTTGCAGACAAGACTGCCTTCGGCTATGTACTTAATTACTACAGGGAGCATGAGGCAGACAAGCGCCGCTGCGAAATGGAGAGGATAGCAACAGGCTGCATGGGTGTAAGGCAGGGAACAGGCCAGCACCCGGGCGGAATCATAGTTCTTCCCAATGGTGAGGACATTAACTCCTTCACTCCAATCCAACATCCCCCGAAGGATGATACCATAATAACAACGCACTTTGATTATCACTCCATAGACCATAATCTTTTAAAACTTGATATACTGGGACACGATGATCCCACAATGATAAGGATGCTTCAGGACTTAACAGGTCTTGAACCCACCACCATCCCTCTTGATGATAAGAAGGTAATGTCACTTTTCCAGAATACCTCTGCGTTAGGAATAAGCCCCGAGGATATAGGAGGGATACCAACAGGTTCCCTGGGAATACCTGAGTTCGGAACAGGCTTTGTCATAAACATGCTTATGACCACTAAGCCCCAGACCTTATCGGATCTTATCAGAATTTCCGGTCTGGGTCACGGAACCGATGTATGGCAGGGAAATGCAGAGGTGATCATCGAGGAAGGAAAGGCAGACCTTGCACACTGCATCTGCTGTCGAGACGATATAATGATATACCTTATCAGTAAAGGTATAGATCCCGGCAAATCCTTCAAGATAATGGAGCAGGTCCGTAAGGGAAAGGTAGCAAAGGGCGCCTGCGACAAGTGGCCTGAGTGGAAGGAGGACATGATCGCTCACGGAGTGCCCGACTGGTACATCTGGTCCTGCGAAAAGATAAAGTACATGTTCCCCAAGGCCCATGCGGCGGCCTATGTAATGATGGCCTGGAGAGTGGGCTACTTTAAGATAAATTATCCCCTTGCTTACTATGCGGCCTTCTTCAGTATCAGGGCGAAGGCCTTTGATTATGAGAAGATGTGCATGGGAGCAGAGGTGGTTAAGGGAAATATAGAAGAGGTGGAAGCAAAGGAGCATCCAACCGCAACCGAGAAATCTCTTTTAAGGGATCTTCAGATTGTTCAGGAGATGTATGCAAGAGGCTTTGATTTCCTGCCAATAGATATTTACAGGGCAGATTCCAGAAGATTCCAGATAATAGACGGAAAGATAATGCCCTCGTTTACTGCGATAGCAGGCGTTGCGGAGACTGCTGCGGATTCCATAGTTGAGGCTGCTAAATTAGGAGAGTTTACCTCGAAGGATGATTTTAGGGACAGGACCCACGTGTCAGGAACCATAATCGAGACTATGTCACGCTTAGGAATACTTGACGGACTTCCCGAATCCAACCAGATATCCCTTTTTGACTTCATGTAGCTTGTGATGTATCATTTTAATGTTGCGCCGATTTAGGCATGGTACATATATTTTTATAAGGAGAAAAATAATGATAAGCGCTAATAACGTAACCTTAAGGATAGGCAAAAAAGCCCTCTTCGAGGATGTTAATATCAAATTCACGGAAGGCAACTGCTATGGAATAATCGGTGCAAACGGTGCCGGAAAATCAACCTTCCTTAAGATACTTTCAGGAAATCTTGACACTACTAATGGTGATATCTCCATAACTCCCGGACAGAGACTTTCAGTCCTTGAGCAGGACCACTTCAAGTATGATGAATATCCTGTTATGGATGTTGTCATCATGGGAAATCAGAGACTTTATGACATCATGAAGGAGAAGGATGCCATATATGCCAAGGAGGATTTCTCCGACGAGGACGGCGTTAAGGCAGCAGAACTGGAAGCGGAATTCGCAGAGATGGACGGCTGGGAGGCTGAAAGTAATGCGGCAACTTTGCTTAACGGCCTTGGAATAGATACATCCCTTCATTATTCACTTATGAAGGACTTAAACGGTAATGAAAAGGTTAAGGTCTTACTTGCAAGAGCGCTTTTCGGAAATCCGGATATCCTTTTACTTGACGAGCCTACTAACCACCTTGACCTTGATGCTATCGCATGGCTTGAGGAGTTCCTTATTAACTTCGAGAATACAGTCATCGTAGTAAGCCATGACAGATATTTCCTTAACAAGGTCTGCACACATACCTGTGATATTGATTACGGAAAGATACAGCTTTATGCCGGAAATTACGACTTCTGGTATGAGTCAAGCCAGCTCCTTATCAAGCAGATGAAGGAAGCCAATAAGAAGAAGGAAGAAAAGATAAAGGAACTGCAGGAATTCATTTCCCGTTTCTCTGCAAATGCCTCAAAGTCAAAGCAGGCAACCTCCCGTAAGAGAGCCCTTGAAAAGATAGAGCTTGACACCATTAAGCCCTCATCCCGTAAATACCCTTACATTGATTTCAGGCCCGACCGTGAGATTGGAAACGAGGTGCTTTCGGTAGAGGGGATCACCAAGACTATTGACGGAGTGAAGGTTCTTGACAATATTTCCTTTAATGTGGGACACGATGACAAGATCGCATTCGTAGGAAGCAACGAGCTTGCAAAGACCACTCTCTTTCAGATATTGGCAGGCGAACTTGAGCCTGATTCAGGAACCTACAAGTGGGGCGTTACCACATCTCAGGCGTACTTCCCTAAGGATTCAACCGCTGAATTTGACAATGACTATACAATAACCGACTGGCTTACAGGCTATTCACCGGTTAAAGATATAACCTATGTAAGAGGCTTCCTTGGAAGAATGCTTTTTGCAGGTGAGGATGGTGTTAAGAAGGTTAAGGTATTATCCGGAGGAGAAAAGGTAAGATGTCTGCTCTCTAAGATGATGATCTCCGGCGCCAACTGCCTTATCTTTGACGAGCCTACAAACCACCTTGATATGGAATCAATATCATCCCTTAACGCAGGAATGATCAAGTTCCCCGGAGTTATTCTCTTTAGCTGCAGGGATCACCAGTGCGTTGAAACCACGGCTAACAGGATAATCGAGCTTCTTCCCGACGGAACGATGATAGATAAGATCACCACTTACGATGAGTATCTTGCATCTGATGAGATGGCTCGTAAGAGAACAGTATACACTAAGACAGAGGACGACGAGGATTAATATGGAAAGGGTAGACCTTCACACTCATTCGAAAGCTTCAGACGGAACCTATACACCTGCAGAACTTGTTTCATATGCTGCATCTAAGGGATTAAAGGCGGTAGCATTAACTGACCATGACACGGTATCCGGAATCCCGGAGGCACTTTCGGAAGGGAGAAGACTTAAGGATGAAGAAGGAATTGACATAGAGGTCATACCCGGAATTGAGATGTCTTCTGAGTACCAGGGAAGAGACATACATGTTGTGGGCCTTTTCATAGACCACGAAAACGAATTCATCAAAAGACGATGCGAAAATTTCATTAGAAGCAGAACCAAGCGAAATATCGAAATGTGCAAGCGGTGTACCGCGCTTGGGATGCCTATGACACTTGAGGAATTAATGGAGGAGTTTCCTAACTCTGTTATTACCCGTGCCCATTTTGCCAAGCATATGTTTGGTAAAGGATATGTTAAGTCAGTCAAGGAGGCTTTTGACAGATTCGTAGGCGATAATGGTTCCTGCTTCGTTCAGCGAAAGAAGATGTCGCCCATGAGGGCTGTTGAGATAATAAGAAGGGCAGGGGGCTTCCCTGTGCTTGCACATCCTGTGCTTTACGGCTTCTCTGCTGACAGACTTGATGAGTTGGTGCGCCGCCTTAAGAGCGTGGGCCTTATGGGGATAGAGGCGCTATACAGTACATATGATCCTTCTGATGAAAGAGATATAAGGCGTCTTGCTTTAAAGTACGACCTTGCAATATCAGGCGGCTCCGATTTCCATGGCGCAAATAAGCCGCATATAGATTTAGGGACCGGAATGGGAAAGCTTTTTATTCCCGCTGATGTGCTTGATGAGATAAAGCGTAGATACGAAGCCATGCTTAAGACAAACGATTCCTACAGGGTGCCTAAGGTGCTTTTAACAGACCTTGACGGAACCCTTCTTAAGGATGATAAGACCATAAGTCAGTATACTTACGATATTTTAAAGAGATGGACAAAGGCAGGCTATCACCTAGCACTCTGCTCCGGAAGAGACCTAAACAGCGTAAATAAGGTCTGTCATGATCTTAAACTTGATGAACTTCCCAATGTATACAGCATTGCCTATAATGGCGGGCAGATTTACGATTGTTCCCTTAATAAGAGTCTTTATAAGGTGACACTTGACATTGAAGATGTAAGGTTCATTGAGGAGAAGGCTTTAGAATTCGGTATACATTTTCATTCCTATTCGGACAAAAATATAGTTGCTCATGAAATGAACGAGTGCCTTGAGTTCTATACCAGAGCCATTAAGACACCTGTGGTATATTCTGAGAGCATAAGCTCATATCTTTCAAAGGAGTGTCCGGAGGGACCTTGCAAGTGCCTTCTCATAGAGCTTCATGACAGGGCAAAGATAGAAGCATTTCGCGAGGAACTTCTTCCCTATGCATCGGAGCATGGGATATCTGTTTTATTTTCAAGCGAGTATTATCTTGAGGTTTTCCCCTCTGTTTCGGGGAAGGGTGCTTCGGTAAAGAGATTGTGTGATGTCATAGGTATACCTGATATCATCACGGTGGGAGCAGGAGATGAGCAGAACGATATTTCCCTGATTGAAGCCTGCGACATCGCGATCGCCATGGAAAACGGCATCGAGCCCTTAAAGGAGATAGCAAATGTGATATCAGCTGATACCAACGAAAATGACGGCCTTGCGAAAACGTTGGAGGATTTCATCTGATGTAAGTATCGGAAGACAAATGTAATTTGGTCTGGACTTGATGTGATTCCTTGTAATTTGACAGTATTGGTGGTATCCTAGTACTTGGGTACCGATTTTTTAAGGGATTAAAGTTAGTTCGTTGTCGAATGATTGCGGTAATTGCGAAGCAGTGAAGCAATCCGGGTACATCATTGTATACAAGGGGTTCACAATGGGGGAAAATAATAAGAAATCCAACTATCTGGTGGATTTCTGGAACGGAGAGCGATTCCCGTCACAGCAGGGCAAGTTCAGAGCTATCTGCATCGGGCTTTCCGTGGTCCATCTGATTTTAATGATATATTTCTTCGTTATAGGCCACGAGATCGTGGGAGCCTATAATATCTTTTCGTCCATATACTATCTGGTAAGCGGAATCGCAATCGGAAAGAATGACAATTTCTTTAAGATATTCCTGGAAACTTATATCGAGATAACCGTATATGCAGTTTTTGCTACGATCCTCTGCGGCTGGAATATGGGATTTATGCTTTATATCATCGCCCTTTGCCCGGTTTCGTTTTTCATTACCTATACAATTCCGGGAAGGCAGAGAAACCTCACGACGCCCTTTATATTTTCCTTTCTTTCGCTTGTTATTTTCATTTGGACTAAAGTATACATAGATGCCAGTGGCACTATTGACTACGGAATTTCCGACAAACAGATACGCGTCTGCTATAATTTCAACTGTATTGTCACATTTATGGTGATAATGATTCTCTCAGCACTTTTTGCTATGGAGATACGTGCCAAGGAAAAGGAGCTGGAGGCAAGAAACGCCGAACTTACGGATATTTCTTCTGTTGATCCCTTAACAAAGCTTTTAAACAGAAGAACAATGGATGTATGTCTTGAGAAGGCTGTTAATAAGGTAAAGAGTACCGGAGAACTTTTCACCGTCATTATCGGAGATATAGATAACTTCAAGAAAGTGAATGATGTCTACGGACATAACATTGGTGATGATGTCCTTAAAATGGTAGCTAAAACCATAAGGGAAGCTCTTCCCAATGATGGAATACTGTGCCGCTGGGGCGGTGAAGAATTCCTGATCCTTCTTAGTATGAAAGAGGATGAGGCTATCCCGATCATAGAGAATGTCAGGAAAGAAGTTTCCGAGGGACGTGTCCTCGTTGAAAAGAAAGAGGGAGATATTGAACTTGGGGTTACGATGACCTTCGGTATGAGCGAGTACATTCACGGCTTTACCATTGAGAAGGTGATCTCAATCGCAGATGATAACCTCTATGCAGGTAAAGAGCACGGAAAGAACCGGGTGGTGCACTCAAAGACTGTGATCTAGATGTTGGATTAATGAAGGCTTCGCAAAGTGATTTGCGAAGCCTTTTTGATTTCAAAGGCTCCCCTTCCAGGGGAGCTGTCTGCGCAGTGTGAAGCTTTTCAAAGGCTCCCCTTCCAGGGGAGCTGTCGCCGCAGGCGACTGAGAGGTCCCATGCAGCGGGCAAAAATATATTTCTGGCCCGCATACAGTCCTCCCCTGCAACACTTCTGCAACATTCGGAGATATATCATATATTTATCAAATGAAAAAGATATTAATTTTAATCGGAGGAAGAAATAATGAAAGAGTATAATGAAAAAGCAATAAAGCCTGTATCTGAGGAGGAACTTGAATCGATTGATGGCGGAAATTTTTTTGATGATATGAAGAAAGGTGTCGATGCCATCGGAAAGTTCCTGACCTGGAAAAATAATCCAGTTAAATGTCCTAAGTGTCACAGCAAGGACTGCGTAGAGGGAAGACCCATGTGGAGAAAAATGCTTGGCGCAAATTGTTATTACTGCAGCAGATGTGATTATTCCTTTAAATAATAGATCTAATCGCTTTTATGATCCTAAGCTCATCCGGGGTCACATCGCAGCAAAGATAAAGGACATTGACTCCTGCTATCTTTGCCTCGTTAAGCGCATTCCCGAATTCAGGGTGAATATTCATATTAGGCTTAACCGAGGTGATCCCATTCATTGCTATGACAAAAGCGATATAACATTCAAAGCCCTGGGAGATAGCACCTGCAAGCTCCCTTAAGTGCTTAACCCCTCTTTGGGTTGGCGCATCCGGAAAATACCCCTGGCCGTTAATCTCCAATGTGCAGCCCTTTACTTCCATAAGTATCTTTTGCTCCTGCTTTTCCAGGTAGAAATCCACTCTTGAATCACCGAATTTATATTCAGGCTTTATGAGGCTTAATCCCGTAAAAATATCATTATCAGTCTGAAGCCACTCTGAGACTACCTGGTTTGGGGCTTGTGAGTCTATGTTTACCCATCCGAGATTTTCTTTAAATACTGCGATAAGGTCATACCCGGTTTTCCTGCCGGGATTCATTGCTTTCTCCAAAACGACTCTGACTCCGGGAAGCAGCAGTTCCTTGCATCTTCCTGTATTTTTAACATGCACTGTCTCAACATGATCATCGATCATAACATGAGCCTCGAATCGATTGGGCCTGTCAAGAAATATTCCGTTTACTGTGTTTTTATACTTCATAAATATATTATATATTCTGCTAAACCCAAAAATCGCAAAAAAAATACCCGGTGGAATCCACCGGGTGCAGCTGGTAGGGGAATCGAACCCCTGTTTTCGCCGTGAGAGGGCGACGTCTTAACCGCTTGACCAACCAGCCAAAGCTTATGCCCAATTCAAAGCACTTGATTATTTTAATATATCCGCAGATCTATTGCAAGGATTTTTTTACGGGCATTTTGCATAAAATATTTATAAAATCAGCTATTTTATTATTCAAAATGCACGAGAGCTATGGTATAATAGCTTAACGTCATAATTGCATGCCTCGAGTGGGAGAATCGAGGCATTTTCGCACTTATGATGAAGTCGTTTGATTATAAAGGAGAGTTGTATGAGAAAATGGGTTTATTCATTTAAAGAAGGAAACGCCAACATGCGTAACCTCTTAGGAGGTAAGGGAGCTAACCTTGCCGAGATGACCAACATCGGTCTTCCTGTTCCTCAGGGCTTCACTATCACAACAGAGGCCTGCACACAGTACTACGAGGATGGCAGAGAGATCAATGATGAGATCAGAGCGCAGATTGACGAATATATCCTTAAGATGGAGAAGGAAACAGGCAAGAAATTCGGAGATAAGGAAAATCCCCTTCTTGTATCTGTTCGTTCAGGTGCCAGAGCATCAATGCCCGGTATGATGGACACTATTCTTAACTTAGGACTTAACGAGGAGGTTGTTGATACAATCGCCACTCAGTCAGGAAATCCCCGTTGGGCTTGGGACTGCTACAGAAGATTCATCCAGATGTATTCCGATGTTGTTATGGAGGTTGGAAAGAAATACTTCGAAGTCCTTATTGACGCAATGAAGGAAAAGAAGGGTGTTAAGCAGGACGTTGAGCTTGATGCTGATGATCTTAAGGCACTTGCAGAACAGTTCAAGGAAGAATATAAGAAAGAGATCGGCTCTGACTTCCCCACAGATCCCAAGGAACAGCTGATGGGCGCTATCAAGGCCGTATTCAGATCTTGGGATAATCCCAGAGCTAATGTATACAGAAGAGATAATGATATCCCTTATTCATGGGGCACGGCTGTTAACGTTCAGTCAATGGCCTTCGGTAATATGGGTGATGACTGCGGTACCGGCGTTGCATTCACCAGAGACCCTGCAACAGGTGAGAAGGGACTCTTCGGAGAATTCCTTACTAACGCACAGGGCGAGGACGTTGTAGCAGGTGTTCGTACACCTATGAAGATATCCGAGATGAAGGACAAGTTCCCCGAGGCCTTCGAGCAGTTTGAAAATGTATGTAAGATCCTTGAGGATCACTACAGAGACATGCAGGATATGGAGTTTACAGTAGAGCACGGAAAGCTTTACATGCTTCAGACCCGTAACGGAAAGAGAACAGCTCAGGCAGCTCTTAAGATTGCCTGTGATCTCGTTGATGAAGGAATGAGGACCGAGGAAGAAGCAGTTGCAATGATCGATCCCCGTAACCTTGATACACTTCTTCATCCCCAGTTTGATGCCGCTGCTCTTAAGAGCGCAACGCCTTTAGGAAAGGGCCTTGGTGCATCTCCCGGAGCTGCCTGTGGTAAGGTCGTATTCTCAGCTGAGGATGCTGAGGAATGGGCTGCCAAGGGTGAAAAAGTCGTACTTGTCAGACTCGAGACCTCGCCTGAGGATATCACAGGAATGAAGGTTTCACAGGGTATCCTTACAGTCAGAGGAGGAATGACCTCCCATGCTGCAGTTGTTGCCAGAGGAATGGGAACCTGCTGCGTATCAGGCTGCGGAGACATTACAATTGATGAAGCCAAGAAGGAATTCACCTTAGGTGGCAAGAAGTTCACTGAAGGTTCTGACATCAGTATTGATGGTACCACCGGAAATATATACGGAGAGATCATTCCCACAGTTCCTGCTTCAATTGCCGGAGAGTTCGGCAGAGTTATGGAGTGGGCTGATAAATACAGAAAGTTAAAGGTTCGTACTAACGCAGATACTCCCGCTGATGCAAAGAGAGCAAGAGAGTTAGGCGCAGAAGGTATCGGCCTTTGCCGTACAGAGCATATGTTCTTCGAGGAGAGCCGTATTGAGGCCTTCCGTGAGATGATCTGTTCTGATACTCAGGAAGAGAGAGAGAAGGCTCTTGAGAAGATCCTTCCTTATCAGCAGTCAGACTTTGAACAGCTCTATGAGGCTCTTGAGGGATGTCCTGTTACTATAAGATTCCTGGATCCCCCGCTTCATGAGTTCGTTCCTACAGAGGAAAAAGATATAAGCAAGCTGGCCTACAAGATGGGCAAGAGCGTTGAGACCATTAAGGAATATATCGCTTCTCTTCATGAGTTCAATCCTATGATGGGTCACCGTGGAATCAGACTTGCAGTTACCTATCCTGAAATTGCCAAGATGCAGACTCAGGCAGTTATCAGAGCTGCAGTTGCAGTAGCTAAGAGGCACCCTGATTGGGATGTTAAGCCTGAGATCATGATCCCTCTTGTATGTGATGTTAAGGAACTTAAGCAGGTTAAGAAGGTTGTTGTTGACACAGCAGACGAAGAGATCAAGAATGCAGGCGTTGACCTTAAGTACGCAGTTGGTACCATGATCGAGATCCCCAGAGCAGCACTTACTGCAGATGAGATCGCAGCTGAGGCTGAATTCTTCTGCTTCGGAACCAACGACCTGACACAGATGACCTTCGGTTTCTCGAGAGATGATGCAGGTAAGTTCTTAGAGGCTTACTATGATACGAAAATCTTCGAGAACGATCCTTTTGCAAAGCTTGATCAGACAGGCGTAGGCAAACTGATGGAAATGGCTATCAAATTAGGAAAGCCCGTTAACCCGAACCTCCATGTTGGTATCTGCGGAGAGCACGGCGGTGATCCTACATCCGTTGAGTTCTGCCACAGAATCGGACTTGATTATGTATCATGTTCACCATTCAGAGTTCCCATCGCACGTCTTGCAGCAGCTCAGGCAGCTATCGCTGAGAAGAACGAGGAGCCTTCTGCCAAGGAAAAGATAGGCGATGCTAAAGAAAAGGCAAGAGGCGCAGCCAAGGATGCAGCTAGTGCAGCAAGGTCAGCAGCAAGAGATGCAGCCGGAATGGCTAAGGACGTTGCCAAGGATGTTGTTGGCGTAGCAAAGGACGTTGCAGGAATTGCAGTTGACGTTGCTAAGGCAAGTGCAGCAGGTGCAAAGGCCGGCTGGCAGGAAGCAAAGAAGACCTACAAAGACAATAAATAATATCTTTATAAAGATTAAGACCCGTCGGTATGATTCCGGCGGGTTTTTTTTGCTATTGACATTTGAGTTAGGATAGACTATCCTAATAAAGGTTAGAAGCTACTAACTAAAAATAGGAGAAATTGTCATGACACTATTAGATGCTGAGTTAGGCAAGGAATACATTGTTAAAAGCATAGCCACAGATGATGAGGAGATGGTATCCTTTCTCTTTACACTGGGATGCTATTCTGAGCAGCCTGTAACTGTAGTTACCAGGAAGAAGAACAATATGGTCCTTGCAATCAAGGATGCCAGATACAATATCGACAACCAGCTTGCTGAGGTTATCGAAGTATAGGCGAAGATTTTTGATGAGAAAAGGTGGCAACACCTTTTTTTATAGAGCCTGGTTAGGCAAAACTAATCTATGTATTTAAATTTTTAAGGAGGAGTCATTGTTATGAGAATTGCGTTAACAGGAAATCCGAATAGTGGTAAGACCACTATGTATAACGCGTTAACAGGACGTAATGAAAAGATCGGTAACTGGGCCGGAGTTACCGTGGACAGAAAAGAAAGTAAGGTCAAGAAAGAATATTATGATGGCGATAAGGAGCTTATCGCAGTCGATCTTCCCGGCGCCTATTCCATGTCTCCCTTCACATCAGAGGAGAGCATCACAAGCGGATATGTTAAGAATGAGCATCCCGATGCGATCATCAATATCGTTGATGCTACTAACTTAAGCCGTTCGCTTTTCTTCACAACCCAGCTTCTTGAGCTTGATATTCCCGTAGTTGTAGCTCTTAATAAGAGCGATATCAACGAGAAGAAAGATACAAAGATAGACGAGGTTAAGCTTTCTGAGAAATTAGGCTGTCCTGTTATTAAAACAGTATCAGTTGATGCAAACGGTCTTAAGGATGTTGTAGCAGCTGCCGCAGAACTTGAGGGCAAGGGACAGAAGGCACCCTATGTTCAGGGCGATATCGATCTTCGTGATAAGAAGGTAGTTGAAGAGGCCGACAGAAAGAGATTTGATTTCGTAAACGCCATCGTTAAAGAGGTAGAGGATCGTAAGGTTCTTACCAAGGAAAAGAATGTGGGAGATAAGATCGATGCGATCGTTACCCATCCCGTTCTCGGAATCATTATCTTTGCAGCAATAATGTGGCTTGTATTCTATATTTCACAGTCAACCTTAGGAACATGGTTATCAGAACTCTTAGCCGGATGGATCGAAACCTTCGGTGAGTGGGTAGCAGGTCTTATGGAAAATGCTAATCCTCTTTTAAGTTCTATAATCTGTGATGGTATTATCGGCGGTGTTGGTGCCGTTGTAGGATTCCTTCCTCTTGTTATGGTAATGTACTTCCTCATCGCACTTTTAGAGGATTGCGGTTACATGTCAAGAGCTACGGTTGTCCTTGATCCTATCTTTAAGAGAGTAGGACTTTCAGGAAAGACAGTTATCCCTATGGTTCTTGGTACAGGATGCGGAATCCCCGCTATCATGTCATGCCGTACCATTAAGAACGAAAGAGAGAGAAGAACCTCTGCAATGCTTGCAACCTTTATGCCCTGCGGAGCTAAGCTTCCCGTTATCGCACTTTTTGCAGGCGCTTTCTTCCCTGATGCTTCATGGGTTGGACCTGTTATGTATTTCGTAGGTATCGCACTCATCCTTTTAGGTGCGCTTCTTATTAAGGCTATCACAGGAATGAAGTACAGAAAGAGCTTCTTCATCATCGAGCTTCCCGAGTACAAGGTTCCTTCACTTAAGTTCGCAGCAGGCTCAATGCTTGAGCGTGGTAAAGCATATATCATCAAGGCAGGTACCATCATCCTTGTATGTAACACAATAGTTCAGATCATGAGCACATTCACTCCTTCATTCCAGTTCATCGAGGATGAAGCAGATGCAGGATCATCAATCCTTGCCATGATCGCATCACCTATTGCATATCTTCTTATTCCTATCACCGGTGTTTGCATGTGGCAGCTTGCAGCAGCAGCAGTTACAGGCTTCATCGCAAAGGAGAACGTAGTTGGTACCTTAGCTACTGTATTTGCCCTTTCATCAGTAATCGATACAGATGAGCTTGAACTTGTAGGAAGCGGTAATACTGTTGCAACAGCAATGGCCATTACAAAGGTGGCAGCACTTGCTTATCTTATGTTTAACCTATATACACCTCCCTGTTTTGCAGCACTCGGTGCCATGAGATCTGAGATGCAGTCAGGTAAGTGGTTCTGGGGCGCAGTTGCACTTCAGCTCTGCACCGGTTATGCAGTAGGCTTCCTTGTATATCAGTTCGGTACTCTCTTTACCGAGGGTCACGTAGGAGCAGGCTTTGTTCCCGGACTTATTGCAGTGCTTATTATGGCGGCAGTTGCGGTATGTCTCATTATTAAGAATAACAAGGCATTTGACGCAGAGTACAAATTAGACTAATATGAATCGGTCGGGGCCTTCACCCCGGCCGATTTTTTTGAGGATTGCAAAAATTGAATTGCAAAGCAATGAAGCAATCCGGGTACATAAGTAATTCCGTGTTTACGTTTAGGAGATGATTCTGTGATAAATATAATCCTTATCATCATATTGGTGCTCATTGTTGGTGGAGCCATTTGGTATATCGTCAAAAACAGCAAAAAGGGCGTCCGCTGCGTGGGCTGTCCCTATGCCTCAAGCTGCAGCAGTAAGGGCAGCTGTTCTTCTGCAGGCAAAAATACAGGATCGGATAATAAGTCTAAAGGATAAATAGAAAAATATATGTTTAACACAACAAATGTGATAGCACTTCTGGTTATCTGCGCACTTTTAATACCGGCTATTAGATCAACTATCAAGCATTTAAGAGGAGAAGGGGAATGCTGCGGCGGCCCCAAGGAGAAGCCCTCTAAGAAAAAGATAAAGGGAAAGAAACTCTATACTCTTGAAATAGATGTTGACGGTATGCATTGCGTAAACTGCAAGAACAGGCTTGAGAAAAAGATAAATGAAACCATAAAAATGGCGGTCTGCAAGGTAAATCTTGAAAAGAAAAAGGCCTATGTTTCATGCTTCGAAGAAATCGATGATGCTTTGATCATTAAAGCAATCGAAGATGTCGGCTATACTCCCGGCGAATGTAAGCGCATCTGACCTTCCGGGCGGCAGGATATCCTGCCGCCCTTTTTTTATAAAGTTATGCCTCACAAAAATATACTTTCAGTCGCTCAGACAGTCCTCGAAGCCGGAATGCAATTTTGCTAAGCTCTCTGAGCTGAGAGCCGGCTTCTGCGGAACTCGCTTTGTGAAAGATATTTTTGTTCGGCATTCCCAGGTTTATAAGGCTCCCCTTTAAAGGTTTACATAACTTAAATTAGATATAAATAACAAGCGTTATATTGACTGGGGGGGTCATCGTGTTATCCTTGAAATACTGAAGTTATGGTATTAAGTGATACTTAAATTAATTGGTATTTAAAGGAGGTTAAGATGAAGAAGTTTAAAGGGATGTTAGCAACAATGCTTGCGGTTGTGCTGGCTGTTGCAGCTGTTGTTGTATATGCACCGACTGAGGCGTATGCTGCTAATACGTATACCTGCACATGGAGAGTAAAAACAACAGATGTTGATGGTGAGGCAGGTTATGAAGACCATGGATTAACCGGTAAATCATCATTTGTATTTAAAAATGGTGATACGATGAGCATATACATAGAAAGTGATAGTGGGTCATTTGACCGCACATACGAAGTGTACTATTGCTATGAGGACAGTGATAAGCAAATCGATTACTCATACGGAACATTACTTGGAAATGGGGGCAAGACGACAGTAAAGGAAAATGTGACATATTCAGATATTTCAGGTGCGTTCTCAAGTAGCTCCTATAAAAGCCCTAAAAATATACAAGTTAATATTACAAAAAAATTCTCGGATAATAAAAAAGTTGGATTAATTTATGTTATTTTCTCAGATGCAGGCGATGATTCTTCTGATACAGCATCAGCATCAAGCGTCAATACTGCATCCCACACCCACACCTGGAAGTACGGCATGATCTTCGATGCAACAGAGGATACTGACGGACTTGAGGGCTACTACTGCTCATGCGGCGCCAACAAGGAAACAACCATAATTCCTTCAATAACCGCAATATATAAGAATAGATACACCCAGATGGACCAGGCAGGTAAGGGCGAGGTAATAACCCTTAAGATGGGAGAGTGGAACACCTACTCTAAGGAGTTCATGCAGCATCTTATTTCCGCAACCGAGCGTGGCGTTACAGTTAAACTTGACTATAAGTATGAGAAGAAGAACTACGTAACAACCGTTCCCGCGGGTACCACAATGGACCTTGCTTACGACTACTACGGACCTCTCTTCATCCAGAGCCTGTTCGAAACCACGAAGCTCAACTAAAGGCGATATCGTCCCAGTGTCATAAAATTCAATTCATGGTATCAGTGACTAAAGTTCCAAGAGCCATCGAAAAAAAGACATCACTTTGGTGATGTCTTTTTGCTTAAATATATTTAATGATTAGTTATAAAATATCAAAATACTTTGCATTTTCCCAGCCTTCAGCACCATTATCAAATATACAGTAGGCATTACCGGAAATAAATCCATTATTCTTAAGTGAAAAATCACCGGTACCTATGGCATATCCGAGAGTTCCCTTTTCAACACAGGGACGGCTGAAAAGAGGGACATCATAATCGGGTGTTTCTTTGCCTGGTAGAAGATATAAGTGTAAATGCTGTCTGATTCTTACTCGTTTAATCTCGTGAAAATATTTTTTCTGATGATGCTTTTTTCCACCAGTAACATTGCTTAACTGTTCATAATTAAGTTCATTACTTTCATTTAATGATTCTTCCATAATTTTACATTCCTTCCCCATAGAAATATTCTTCTTTTGAGTATTATTATACTCCGGATATGTGTAAAATTGCATCACTTGTGTAATATTCAGATATTTTTGTCTCACATTTGACGCTATACTTCTGTAGAAGTATAATGAATAAAAGTACTTCCGTAGAAGTATAGGAGGATTCATGGGCAAAATTATCGTATATCACGGATCATCAGACATTATTAAAGAGCCGGTATATGGCAAAGGAAAAGCATACAACGATTACGGAAGCGGTTTTTACTGCACGGAGAGTTCTGAGATGGCAAAGGAATGGGCCGTAAATGAGGGCTCTTGCGGCTATGCCAATCGTTATGAACTTGATCTTCACGGACTTAAAGTTTTAAATCTTTCCGATGAAAAATATAATATTTTAAATTGGCTTGCTATCTTAATGGAAAAACGGATAGGCCGTATAAATACGCCAATAGAAAAAAGAGGAAGAGAATATCTTCTGGAAAACTTCCTGCCCTACTATGAAGACTGCGATGTCATTATCGGCTACAGAGCAGATGATTCCTATTTTTCCTTCGCACGTTTCTTCGTATCCAATGGGATTTCTCTTTCGCAGCTTTCATATGCTATGAGGCTTGGAAAACTTGGTGAGCAGATTGTTTTAAAGAGCAAAAAATCCTTTTCTCAAATATATTTTTTAGACTATGAAACAGCCGATAACGCAGAATATTATCCCAAAAGAAAAATGAGGGATGAGGAAGCGAGGGCAGCTTTTATGAAGGAGGCGGAAAAGGACGATATTGATGGAATCTACATGAGGGATATTATTAGAGAAAAGATGGTGAATGGCGATGAACGCATACGATGAAATCTATCTTGATTTTGCAATGAAAAATTTGGGTGAGGCCTTTGATTATGCCGTAAATGCCTGCGGGCTTAAGATAAATCAGTTTACTTCACTGTTTCTGACAAGCGGGGTTGCCGACCATTTTGGCAAGGGGAATCCTAAATATGTTGCGGGGCTTTCCGGAACAGAACTTTGCATGGAAATTCTGTCTCTAAGTGAAGGTGCGGACTTTCCTGCTTTTCAGATAGAGTATGAATGCTCTCCTGAATATTGGGCCGGCTGGATTCTGGCTTACTATCAGTGGGAGAGTGGGAAAACTTTTAAAGAGATATTGAATGATATTTCCATCGAGGATATTTTAAAACTTTATCCAACTCTTCACGAGGCATCTGAAGAAAAATTTGTTGATACAGCAGATATCTTTATAGCAAATAAAAACCTTCCAACCAAGCTTCAAAGGCAACGGAAAATCTATGGTTGTTCCCAACGGGAACTTTCCGAGAAATCCGGGGTAAACTTAAGAACACTCCAGCAATATGAACTTGGCAGCAAAGATATAAAAAGAGCATCTGCTGAAACAGTACTGCGACTTGCAAATACTCTGGGCTGTAATATAGAAGATATAATATAAAAATAAGCCCCATATCAGATATGGGGCTCGGGGCTCTTTGCCAAACTATAATTTGCTTAGCTTGGTAAGGATATTTCCGTTCATTATGCAGACCGTTGTAAGATCACGTCTTAACCTGCAGCTTTCATCAACCATAACCTCCAGGTCGTTAAAGTAGAATTCAGTGCTGCCGTCAAGTCTGAGGCTGCGCATTACCTGATTTACTACAACAACTCCGGTTACTTCCTTTCCGGGATAGAAGAGTTCTCCCAATGAAACTCGGGTTCCTACAGGGAATTCCTTTGCAAATCTAATTGCATCCTCTTCCTTTTCAAAACGTGTTCCTCCAACTGTCTCCTCAAGTTCTGTATCTGTAAGTATTCTAAAATCCTTATTTTCCATAATTTTTCTCCTTTCATACTTTTCATTTATTACATGCTCATAATAGAACATCCACTGTTGCATAAGCGTTGCAGAGCCTTTCCTGATTCCGCTTCGGTATTAAAAACACAGGCTCCCCTCTAGCGGTTCGGTCTTAGCGGACTCGTGAAATACCTCGTCCGAGACCTATCGCATGGGCAGTACCAAAAGCTCGAAAGGACCTCGCTTGGTACTGCTCCAAGGGGAGCTGTCGCCGTAGGCGACTGAGAGGTAACATTCCATGCCTCACAAAAATATACTTTCAGTCGCTCAGACAGTCCTCAAAGCCGGAATGCAATTTTGCTAAGCTCTCTGAGCTGAGAGCCGGCTTTTGCGGAACTCGCTTTGTGAAAGATATTTTTGTTTGGTATTCCCAGGTTTATAAGGCTTGACTGGTTTACATAACTCGAGCAAAGCGTAAATAACAAGTGTTATATTGACTGGGGGGGTCATCGTGTTATCCTTGAAATACTGAAGTTATGGTATTAAGTGATACTTAAATTAATTGGTATTTAAAGGAGGTTAAGATGAAGAAGTTTAAAGGAATTTTAGCAACAATGCTTGCGGTTGCAGCAGTTGTTGTATATGCACCGACTGAGGCTTATGCTGCTAATACATATACCTGCACATGGAAATTATCATATGATGGAACTAATATTACAGACAATGGATTTGAAGGTCAATCATCATTTGTGTTTACAACTGGTGATGAGATGAACATATCCGTAACTAATAGCGGTACAAGTCAATGTAATTGCAGTTATTTTTTTTATTATAAAGATGATACTACTAAGCTGAGTTCAGGTAGCCTAGGTGTAGATCCTGCCAGCAGTGGTGTGCAGGGAGAGGCAACAGTAGCAGAAAAGCTTTCTTATGATGGTATTTCTTCTATGTTTTCACATTCAGATGCCAGGATAACAGATGTTCCGGAAAAGATAAAAGTTGTTATCACGAAAGAGATCAAAGAAACTGATTATGGTAAAAGGGCATATATTTATATTACGTTCTCAGATGCCGGCGATGATTCTTCTGATACAGCATCAGCATCAAGCGTCAATGCTTCTGCGCATGTCCACACCTGGAAGTACGGCACAATCTTCGATGCTACAGAGGATACCGATGGCCTCGAAGGATACTACTGCTCATGCGGCGCTACCAAAGAGACAACCGTAATCCCTTCAATAACTGCAATATACAAAAACAGATATACCCAGATGGATCAGGCAGGAAAGGGTGAGGTTATAACCCTTAAGATGGGAGAGTGGAACACCTACTCTAAGGAGTTCATGCAGCACTTAATTTCCGCAACTGAGCGTGGCGTTACCGTTAAACTTGATTATAAGTATGAGAAGAAGAACTACGTAACCACCGTTCCCGCAGGCACCACCATGGATCTTGCCTACGACTACTACGGACCTCTCTTCATCCAGAGCCTGTTCGAAACCACTAAGCTCAACTAAAAATGATATGCGATTCGATCTTTACGGACTTATACAGGCTCCCCCTTTTGGGGAGCTGTCTGCGAAGCAGACTGAGAGGGCAAACTGCCTGCTTATCGAATCATTTGTTCATTTTTAGTTGCTATATAAAAACATATATGCTAAATTATTACCAAGCAAATTTTCTTTGCTTGGTAATTTTATATTTACGCGAACCACGCGGTGACTACCAAGTGTCTCCTATCTGATATTTCTACATATCTTTTTGAAAATCTTGCTTGATTACACAACATTAATTTTAGATTGGGCAGGATTAGGATAAAGATATTTATATATTTACGATCAACCATCATCCTGCCGGAACGGAGGACGAATGAATGAAAATCGAGAAGTAGTAAGTGATGTTTTCTCTATGCTGATGCAGGAGAAGGAGTACGCGCTGGAGGTCTACAATGCGCTGAATGGGACGGATTATGATGATCCGAATGAGGTCAGGGCAGTGACGCTCAATCATCGAAGCGTGTCGCTGACAATGAAAAATGATGCTTCATACATTGTGAGTAGTGACTTAAATATTTATGAGCATCAGTCGACCTATAATCCCAACATGCCCCTTAGGGCACTTCTTTATCTCGTTGACGAACTGAAGTATTTCCTTAAGGATTATGATATCTACGGCAGGAGAAAGATAGAGATACCGACACCGAAATTTGCGGTGTTCTATAACGGCAGAGAAACAAGGCCTGAGACGGAAGTTTTGAAACTTTCGGATTTATTTAAGAATCTGAAGGATGAGCCGCAGCTAGAGCTTACCTGTAAGGTATATAATATAAATACAGGATATAATAAGGATCTTAGAAGCGAATGCCGAGTACTTGATGAGTACATGATATTTGTAGATAAGGTTAGGGAATTTGATCTTAAAGATGAAGAAACATCAGTAAGCAGGGCGATTGACTGGTGCCTTGAGAACGATGTGCTTGCTGAGTTCCTTGAGAGACGAAAGGACGAGGTGAAGAAGGCTATGACACTTGATATGACATGGGAGCGTCGGGAGCAACTGATACGAAGAGATGAGCGTGCAGAAGGCGAACGCAGTAATGCGCAGGCTGTATATGAGCGTTGCCTTGCAAGAGGTATGTCTGAAGAGGAAGCGAGAGAGATTTCGGGAATCAGTACAGTTGCTGCAAATATAGATTGATTAAATGGCCTGTTGCTTCGTCAGCAGGCTTTTTTTGTATCTTTTTAAATCGATAAAATGCCATCAGTGCGGGTGCTTGGGTAGATGTTCGCTG
>R20__coassemble_7_pt1 | contig 204556 bp, 172 predicted proteins | sample R20__metabat2_low_PE_052 | metagenome-assembled genome bin R20 | reverse complement strand
TTGCAAACAACTTAATGAGGGAAAGATTAAAAGGAAGAACTAGAATGCGTAATTTCAATGTAAAAATTAAGAAACCTCAGGCGGTGTTTTCTGTTCTTTTTTCACTGATGTTGGTGTTAAGCCGTCATGTCATTAACAATGATGCTGACAGGACAACTCTCGAGAGCACTTATTTCACGGATGTTCACCTAATAGATCTTGCAGCGTGGATTTTAATCGCCGTTCTTGTTTATGTGATAGTTTCGCATATTCCCGCCCTTTACAAAGATATGTTTTATGAAAAGGGCAGGGAAGGTGCCTGTCTTCCGCAATTTTTTATTTGCTGGGGGATTATCATAATCTGCTATCTTCCCTATATTTTTTCCTATTGGCCCGGTGGCGTATATTCGGATACGATGAATTCAATCTGGATAGCACTTGGTGATGATGCGATGACTACGCATGAGCCAATTGGCTATACGCTGCTATGGAAACTTATGTATGCAATAGGCGGAGGCAACCTAGAACCGGGGAATTATGGCGGAATCAATCTATTTACCATTATGCAGTGCCTGGGATTTTCAGGTCTTTATGCTGCATTTATAAATTGGAATTATCGTCGCGGACTTAAGAAGAGTGTAACTGTTGCACTAACACTTATATTTGCGTTGGTACCTATATTTCCGTTTTGGGCGATATCTCTTTGGAAGGATGCGGTATTTGGAATCATCATATTCTTATATTCCTGGTTCATATTCTGCATGCTTGAAAGGGCGCATGGGGGCAGCCTTGGAATTCGTGACCTGATAATATATATCGTTCTTTCAATCCTCGTGGTATTTTTCCGAAACAACGGTATCTATGTGATGATATTCACTTCGGTGATCCTCCTGATAAGTCTTTGGAGGGATAAAGATATACGAAAGAAGCTTGGAATTGCAACCCTTGCAATGATAATCGGATGCCTGCTTATTGAACATCCGCTCTTTGACTTGCTTGGCTTTAACGTGGATACTGCAGTCGAGAGCATGGCCCTGCCTATAGAACAGACAGGATACATCATTTCGACAGATGGAAACCTCTCAGAGTCTGATATTGAGGTGCTTTCATCCATCATGCCAATCGAGACCTGGAAGGAGGTTTATAGCCCTGTAAATGTGGACTATATGAAATTCGACGGCTCCTTTGACAGGGATTACTTTAACAATAATATAGGAGCGTTCTTTAAGACCTATCTTCATATTTGCTTTAAGAATCCTGTAAAGGCCGTGAAAGGATATCTTCTCGGAACCATAGGCTTTTGGGATGTTTTTGAGGAAACGGGAAATGCATATATTTGTCCGGAATCAATAGCCTGGACCGGGGTGTATCAAGGTGATTGGTTTTCGTACCACACGGGCTTTTCATTTCGTGAACTCGTGTATCCCAGGCATTATATTTCAGCAGCGGTATGCGTGTGGGTAATGCTTCTTTCTGTATTCCTTGCCCTTGGATTTCGTAAGGGTGAGCGGTGGAGATGCCTTCCTATGATGCCGGCCCTTGGAGTGTGGATCACAATCATGCTCGCCGTGCCGCTTGCGTTTTCATTCAGATATGTATTTGCTGTATTTTTGTGCATACCGGTTTATCTGGTATGCCTGGTGCAGAATAATGGTGTGACGGAAAGTTAATATGGTAATAATCAAATTAATGGGCGGGCTGGGCAATCAGTTGCAGCAGTACGCCCTCTATCGTAAGTTCATAAGCATGGGGGTTCCCGCGAAGCTTGATCTTGAGTGGTTTAATGATTCCACTCAGAAGAATATGCTTGCAAAGAGATCGGTTGAGATAGATAATTTCCCGTCTGTTTCCTATGAGGTCTGTACGGCGTCAGAGAAGAAGGCACTTTTGGGAAATAAGTTAACTAGGCGACTTGCACCCTCGAAGATTCGTTACCACCATGAGGTGACGCCCTTTGATGAGAAGCTTCTTAAATATACTGATATGTATCTTGAGGGCTACTATGCCTGCGAGTATTATTATGCGGATATACTTGATACATTGCGCTTAGATCTTAAATTTCCGCTTGATAGGCGCCGGGATGATGATTCCTTTAATGCTATATGCGATAAACTTTCGTCTGATTCTAGCTCGGTCTCACTTCATATAAGAAGGGGAGACTATCTTGATGATGCGAACAGGAATATGTTTGGTGGCATTTGCACTGATGAATATTATGATGCAGCAATCAGGTACGTGATTGAACATATGGCCTCTGTGACTTCGAATCGGGGAGATGGCAGAGCGGAAGATTCCTGCAGAGCGAGCAGTGCCGGTACACCGAATTTATATATTTTTTCAGATGATAATGAATATGCAGTTTCCTTCGCCTCTAAGATACAAGGAAAATACCATATTAACGCAGAGACTGTTAACGTGAACTCGGGTGATAATAATTACTTCGACATATATTTAATGAGTCTTTGCCGCGCAAATATATGCGCCAACTCAACCTTCAGTTTCTGGGGTGCAAGACTTAATTCTTCGATGGAAACCGGTTCGACGCAGCCTCCTGATCTTGCAAAGGCCATCGGTTCGGCGCAGGAATCCGCTTCTGCACAGGTTCAGGATTCCACGCAGGTTTCCGGCTCATGCCCTCTCAAAATCCGTCCCACGAAGCAGATCAATTCCCAGCCTTTCGATCCTTCCCTTATGCATAATTTATGGAAAGGGTGGACTTTCATTTCTCCTGAGGGAGAAGTGTGCTGAGTGTACGGAATGCACATTAGAGCGGTGAGTATGTCAGTTTAAGCTCTTATGGGAGTTAGCGTTTTAATTCTTAGAATTACAGCTAACGGAATCAGAGCGAGAACTGACATACTCATCGCTCTACACTACATTACACAGGGCGAGTCATCCCAGTGAACCTGTAATAACTTGTAATAAAATTTCAAACTTGTAATAACTTGTAATAAGTTGTAATATAATTCCAAACATGTAATAACTTGTAATACGAATGTGGAGGAATTATGAATCCGTTTAGTCTTGACTTCGGCGCAGAGCCTAATCTTTATATTTCCAGAGATTCAGAAATAAATAAGATAATAAGTAATTTTAATGCTGAAATTCCATCAACACACATTTATATGCTTACCGGAGTACGTGGTAGCGGAAAGACTGTTTTGATGACTTCGGTTTCGCACAGGCTTGTAAAAGAGAAACAATGGATGCATCTTGACCTGAATGGTGAGAGAAACATACTTGAAAGCCTGGCAGCATATCTTTATAAATCTGTTGGTAAAAAGAGTAAAAAGATAAAGTCGGTTGGGGTTAAGGGAATCTCGCTGGAAATTGAAAATGATACCCCGTATCATGATGTGCAAGGTGACATAGATGATATGCTCTCTGAACTTAAAAAGAAGGACCTTAAGCTTCTTTTGACACTTGATGAGACTTCGAATGCACAGAATATCCGAGAATTTACTACATATTTTCAGCACGCCCTCAGGGAAGAATATCCGGTGTTTCTTCTTATGACGGGCTTGTATAAAAATATAAGGGCCTTGCAGAATAATCGTTCACAGACGTTCTTAAGAAGAGCCCCCAAAATAGAACTTGCGCCCCTTAATCTGCGCAGGATTGCCATCAAATATGAGGAAGTATTTGAAATCGGTGAGGATGAAGCCGTTGAACTTGCTAAATTAACAGGCGGATATTCATATGCTTTTCAGATCTTAGGGTATATATTGTATGATCATGAAAAAAAAGAGGCGGATAAATCTGTTTTAAACGAGTATAGATTACTTCTTGAAGAAAGTTCTTATGAAAAAATATGGGAGGAGTTATCTTCAACTGAGCAGCAGGTTGCAATAGCAATTGCGGAAGCCGAAGAGAAATCTTCAATCAAATCGATCCGTGAATCCATAGATATGGATTCGAATAATTTTTCGACATACCAGGCAACTTTGGAAAATATGGGTATTTTATCCGGTACCGCAACTTATGGTACAGCCAGGTTTGCGCTTCCTTTCTTTAAGGAATTCGTTAAAACCAAGAGAATTTAAATATCCGAAGTTTCTTAATAAAATCTTAAAGATTTCTGCCTCATACCTTAATATTGGGGCGGTACTATATCTTTGTCGGAATTAAATCCGGGTGCAGCGGTGAGCGGCAAAGGTATTTTGACACTCGCGTCATTATATGGCGTGAGCGCATAAGACAGCAAAACGAGGAGACATTATGAATAAAAAACCAGTACAGATCATAGTTTGTATATTTGCAGCGATAGGCCTTGTGGCAGTGATTGGAGGCGCTGTGTTCCTTGGAGTGTCGGCAGTTAAGAAATCATCAAAGAATGCTGAGACTTCAAGTGAGACGGTTAAGGAAGAGACCCTTGAGAGCACGATTGAAAGCTACAGCGCAAAGGAAAAGGAGACTGAAGAAGGATCCGCTGCATCTGAAAGCGCGGACGCTTCTGCTACCCCAAGCCCCACGCCTGCTAAATCCTATGCAGAGTACGGCGGAACCATTGAATTAGAGGATGGGAAGCCGCTGATGGTATTTTTGGGAGACACGGTCTATGACTATCACAGGGATGGCGCGACCAGCATTCCCAATCTTATTGGAGAGCGGTGCAATGCCAACGTGATAAACCTCGCAATGGAGGACTGTCCTGCATCGATTGCAGTTGATGCAGATGAGGATGATCCTAAAAGCTATGCACATACAGGAATCGGCGTTGCTGAGGCAATGGCAGGGCTTAGGGATGTTGACACTCTCGATGATTCCCCGGCCAAAGAGATAATTAAGGATAATCCTGATATCTTTGCCCAGACGGACGTGTTCGTTATTTCATATGGAATCTACGACTTCCTCTACGATCATGCCACCAATGTAAACGACTATCCTGAGGCTCCCTGGTCCTATGAGGCTGCGATCCGCAGGATCATTAAGGCCATAGAGACAGTTGCTCCCGAGGCAAAGATAGTACTTATGCGCCCCACCTACTGCGAGTTCGTCTACGGGGATAACAATGAATTCTATGGAAGTAACCAGGATTACAGACGGCTTTACGGAACGCTGTTTGATTATGCGAATAAGTTAGACGGCTTCGATGACCTTGATGGGAAATTATTTAAATACAATACCGAAGGCGATGACGGTCTCAACCAGTATTCGGCAGCTGAATGCCTTGAGGAAGATGGAATCAATCTGACGGAAACAGGACGCAGGAAATATACAGATATTGTGGGCGGCTACATCAACCGTAATATCTTTAAGACAGAGGCGCCAAGGCAGTAAGAAAAATTGGGCTATGCACAGCGGGCGGAAATATATTTCCGCCCGCCGTCACATTCATTAAGCGCCCGAACCAACTACTTCCCTATTCGAAGATATACTCCGCATTATCCTCGCTTACGCCGTAAACGCCGAATTTGTTGATATAATTATCATCACCGTATAATATCGCTCCTACAGCTACTCCGTAGAGGGCATCATCGGGAACGATGAATTCGTAGCCGAAGAGTCCGCCTACGAGATCAAAGCATTTCTTTGCGACGCGGCTGCTTCCGATGGAGCCCATGATCACTATCTTTTTGGTGCCATAGGGCCTGTCTGCGAGAACAGCCATCACTCCCACGTTCTGAAATACCAGATTGCATGCGCCGAAGGCGTAATCCTCAGGTGAACTGTCCTTAGAGATCTTCGCCATGTTTGCAACCGTGACCTTGCCGAACATCCCGTCAACATCAACCTTGCTGATATCTTCGATAAGAAGATCTGCATTTTCAATTTTGCCCTTATCGGCAAGCTCCATAAATTCCGTGACATCCTCATACCCTGCATAGCGGCCGAGGGCACAAAGGAGCGCACCGCCGATGCCGGAACCGCCTGCGTGCTCACGCTTATCCCTGTTTACATAGACGAAGGACGTACCGGTGCCGAGGCTTACAACCATACATTCAGGAAGCCCTGACATGAAATATCCACCCAGCGCCACAGCCTTGAATTCATCCACGTTGATGGTGGGAATCCCCAGGATGTCCCCTTCTATATAAGAAGCTCCCGTTCCCACGGTCATGATCTTAGTAACCTTACTAAGGTCCAGGGCTTTCAGCGCATCTTCATAAGAAGCTTCCCTTTCAATCCTTAATTTTTTAACTATTTTGTAATCATCCATCAGCACGATCTTTGTTGTGGTGCTTCCGAAATCAATTCCAAGATACATATCTTTATCTCCCAATCACTTCTAAATCATTATGCTGCGCATTCCAGGCAACCAGCGCATTACGTTGCTACATGTCACCGCGGCTGTGCGTTGCCCTTTCATTATAGAACAAATCCCGACCTGCTGCATACCAAAACATCAAAGTTAAAAGTAACAAAAAAGTTTAAAAACATATTGACGTAAAGATATCCGGATGATACTATTAACCGTGAGGTTGATTTAACTTGAAGGTTGAAAAATGAAAATTTTAGACAACTCTGATTTAAAAAAGCATGATTTTAAAAAGCACAGCTTATACAGAACGATAGTCCTTATCGCCAATGTGATCGTGGTGATAGTGATCGTGAACATCCTGACCACCTACTTTAGGACTGAGACTAAGAACCGTAGTTTAAGGAGCAGAGACCAGTTCGAGGCTGTGGTTGTTTCCGTATCCCAGACCATCTTAGGACGGCTTGAGGCTCATCAGGAACTTGTTACTGCTGCGAAGAATTACATCGATGGCAGCGATATGGATATGGAGGAAGCAATAGAATATCTTTCTCTGGTTAATAATGACGAGGATCATATGTTCCACCTGGTGTGGATCGATGATATGACAGGCCTTTCTACGAAAGCGAAGAAGCTTGACCAGTCAGACTTCACGGTTGATTACTCTAATATCAACAGTGTCATCTATACTAACGAGGGAATGATTGATGTTATGGATGAGGCCTATGAGGAGAATAAGGATGATAAGACCCATGCTACCCGCGCATTTTCCAATCCCACGGACGCCTCTTCCACGGTAGCCTTCTTTGACAAGGTCTACTTAAGAGATGGAAATACTAAAAGGGAAGCGCTGATAATGCTTCTTGCGGAAGTTGGTGACCTTAGGAATGAGTACAGCTTCCCCGAGGGAATATTCGAGGATACTTCAACTGCCATTATAGATAAAGATACAGGCTACTATGTCCTGTCAACTCCCGAGCTTAAGAACTCTTCGTTTTATGAATATCTGATACAGTACAGCGGTATCAATTATCAGGATGTTGAGGAAATCAAGAGAGAACTTGAGGAGAATGACATATATTCCGAAACCTATAAGGATTATAAGGGCGTGAATACCAGATACATACTTTCAGATGTTGATGGGGCGGACGGCTGGATACTCGTATCCTTCCTTCCGGAGGAGACCCTTAATAAGATTTCATCAGACAACCTTTTTGCAGTTACCATTTCGCTTATAGCACTTATAACCTGCCTGCTCCTATTTGATATTTCTTATTTCCTTCTTCTTAACAGGGCGCTTGAGAATACTCTGTTAAATGAAAAGCAGGCGAAGGAGGATGCCGAATATGCCAACCGGGCGAAGACGGATTTCCTCTCAACCATGAGCCATGACATCAGGACTCCTCTTAATGCAATCATAGGTTTTACCACCCTTACCAAGGGGCGATGCGATGATGCGGAGCTTGTTTCCCGTAACCTTCAGAAGATCGAGCAGTCCGGAAATCACCTTCTTACTCTTATAAACGATATCCTTGATATTTCAAAGATAGAGAGTGGAAAACTTAATTTCAACATTAAACCCTTTGCCATTCGGGATGTGGGCGAATATTTAAATGACCTGTGTGGCTCCCTTGCAAGCGAGAAGGGCGTGGAACTTGAGATCATATCCGATGATAAGGCTGAGGAATATGTGCTTACTGATAAGCTTAGGCTCTACCAGGTGCTTATTAATATCCTCACTAATGCAATCAAGTACACCCCCAGCGGAGGCAAGGTTAGTGCATCCTTCCTTAAGGAAAATAAAAATGACAACAGTGTCATATCGAAATACATAGTCAGTGATAACGGAATCGGCATGTCAGAGGAGTTCATGGCTCATATGTATGAGGCCTTCAGCCGTGCCAAGGACGGCAGGATCGACAAGGTACAGGGAACAGGACTTGGCCTTGCCATCTGTAAAAAGATAGTTGATACCATGGGCGGAGAGATCACCTGTGAAAGTAAGCTTAACGAAGGAACAACCTTCACGGTAATATTTAACCTCCCCCTTGCAGAGGGCGCAACAGAGGAAAACGAGGGAGCACTAAGGCGCAAGGACGTAAAGGACCTTAATATCCTGGTTGCCGAGGATAATGATATCAATTACGAGATAATAAGCGAAATGCTTGATATCAAGGAAATAAAGTGCGAGAGAGCAGAAAATGGTCGGATCGCCGTTGATATGCTTAAGGCTTCTTCGGAGACGAAGAAATATGATCTTATCCTTATGGATATCCAGATGCCTGTTATGAATGGTCTGGAGGCCACGAAGGAGATAAGGGATGATGAGGATTATTATGTAAGTCACATTCCCATAATTGCCCTCACCGCAGATGCCTTTAATGAAAATATAGAGGAATGCTTCAAATGCGGAATGAATTCCCATGTGGCTAAGCCCGTCAATCTGGATATTTTGATGGCTGAAATAGATAAACTTATGTATTAAAAGGGAGATAGTATGAAAAGAACAAAAATTATCGGAATGGCAGCAGTTTTATTAAGCGGTATCCTACTCGCAACCGGCTGCTCTCAAAAAGAAACTTCAAAAGCCTTTGAGCCGAAGCTTGATACTGAAAAGAAGGTTACCATCGATGTGGTGGGTGGATATGATAACTTCCCTTCACTTGAGCAGGTGGCCCTGGATTTCACGGAATATTATCCTAATGTTGAGGTCAGCTACACGAAGGTAGATGATTACAACAACGCCAAGGATGTGCTCCTTACGGATAATCCGGATGTTGATATCTTTATGGCCAACAACACAGCTGTTAAGAATGACGAGGTCATAATGGGTATAGCAGTTGACTTAAAGGACGAGAGTCTTGATTTTGACTTAAGTGCCCTTGATGAGGGTGTTTTAAAAAGCGCAAGCTCAGGAGATGAGCTTTTAAGACTTCCCCTTTATTCTGTATGTTCCGGCCTTATAGTAAATAAAACTCTTCTTGAAGAGAACGGACTTAAGATCCCCACGAATTATGATGAGTTTTTAAATTGCTGTGAGACTCTTAAGAGCGCAGGCTATACTCCCATCTATGGTTATGATACGGATGGAGCAAATAATAACTCCCAGGGCTTATATAACGGGCTTGTGATGACTGAAATGGCTAAGAAGAACACCGATGGCGCGATATCAGATGCCCTTAACAGCGAAACGGAGGGCGCAGAGAGCGCTTATGCTGATTCCATTAAAAAGATAGAAGAATTCGCAAACCTGGGATATTACTCAAAGGAAACGAATGCTGAGATAGAGAATTCATATGAAGGCGCTATATTACGCTTCTTTGAAGGAGATGTTCCCTTCCTTGCTGCTACCTCCGAGACCATGAGCGGTACGGCAAAGAGAGAATCTAAATCAGAAAAATTCACATCTGACCCCTTCGAGTATACCTTCATAGCAACACCCTTAGGTGAAAAGGGAGCCTACGTGTATGTCAACTCTTCAGAGGGTCTTGCTATTAATAAGAACAGCGCAGATCTTGATTATGCGGAGGAATTCTTAAGATTTTACTGCAGTATTGAAGAACTTAATAAATCAGCCGATGCCAAGGGCATGCTTTCAACCTCAAGCGCACCCCAGAGGGCAGAGGCGTTCCCTGATCTTGATATGAGCAATGAAGATTATGTTTCATATATTTCCGACTTCTATCTGGAGTCACTTCCAAGCAAGACCATAAACGAGATCATTAGAAGAGTATCAGATGACGGAGTAAGCGCAGACGAAGCTCTCTCCGCATACTCTGAGATTTTAAGCGGACTTAAAGCAAATTAAAATATAACAGGCGGCAGAGAATACAATGAATCTTTCTGAAATAGTAAGAAAAGTAAGTAAGGAATTAAACATAAGCGGAATAGAGCTTGCAAGGCGAAGCGGTCAGTCTCCCCAGAACCTGAGCAAGAAGCTTGTTAAGGGAACCTTAAGCTACGAGGAATTCGAGCAGTTAATGGAACTTATGGGTGCAAAGATAGACTTAAGCTATACCCTTCCCGGTAACGAAAGCGAAGAAGTTAAGCTCTATGACAGACACGTGATGGATCAGCTTACTATCCTTGAAAAACAGCTTGAGGTCGAGAGACTTAAGAGCAAATATTTCACAGATATGAGCTTTGAATTTAGGACAGCCTTAGAGACCGTAAGTGGAAGTGTGCAGCTTGCATTAAAACATTCTTCATGCGAAGATAGAGTTAGAGCGTATTTAAATAGGCTTTATCCGGCCCTTGATTCACTGACCCGCCTGGTAGATGATAATCCCTTTAACCGTGAGGCAGGCATCAGTATAGCTCAGGGTGAAAATTATGACAGAGAAGGAGAGCCTGTTTTTGATGGCAAAAATGTCCTGCTTGTTGATGACAACGACCTTAACCGTGAGATAGTAAAGGAAATACTTGAGGGAAGCGGTATGAAGGTTAAGGAGGCTCCCAACGGCAGACAGGCTGTTTCCATGGTACGTGATCAGAAGGGAGATAAATTCGATTTCGTTCTGATGGATATACAGATGCCGGTACTTAACGGCTTCGAAGCAACGAAAAAGATAAGGGCACTTCAGGATGAAGAAAGAGCAAAGACTCCTGTAATTGCCATGACGGCAAGCGTAACATACGAGGACAGACAAAAGGCCGAGGAATACGGAATGAACGGCTTTATCGAGAAGCCCCTTGATCTTAAAAAGCTTGCCGCAGTTATATGCAAATAGTTTCACGAGGAAATATGAAAAAAATACTTATTGTAGACGATGCAGATATAAACAGAGGAATATTGGGCGAGATCTTCGAGGAAAGATATGAGATCCTGGAGGCAGCAGACGGAGAGGAAGCCATATCCATTATAGATGAAAAGAAGGATGAACTTTCACTTATATTTTTGGATCTGATGATGCCTAAAAAGAACGGTCTTGAGGTCCTTTCATATATGAATCAGGTAAACCTCATAGATGTGATCCCTGTCATAATGATAACCGGAGAGGCCACAGCCGAAACCGATGTTAAAGCCTATGAATACGGTGCAGCCGATATTATTTACAAGCCTTTCGTTGCTAAGGTGGTTGTGAGAAGGGCTGAGAACCTGATAGAACAGTACTCCTCAAGAAATAAAATGGAGCAGGAACTGGAAGAAAGAACCAGGGAACTTGCGGAGAGCCACAGAGAACTGGAGGCTACCAACGAAACACTGCTTGATGCGCTTGGCTCCGTTGTTGAATTCAGGAATCTGGAATCCGGCGAGCATGTAATGAGGGTCAAGAATTATACCAGGATCATCTTAAAGTACCTGAAGCGCTCTTTCCCAGAGTACAGGCTTACCAACAGGCAGATCGAGCTTATGAGCAGGGCAGCAGCATTACATGATGTTGGAAAGATAGCAATACCTGATGCGATCCTTAATGCGCCGAGACGCCTTACGGAAGAAGAATTTGCCGAGATGAAGAGGCATACCATATACGGCTGCGAGATACTTGAGAGATTTAAGTTTACGGAGACTGAGTTTTATACCTATTGCTACAACATATGCAGATGGCATCATGAAAGAGCAGATGGAAGAGGCTATCCTGACGGACTTTCAGAAAGCGAGATACCGATTTACTGCCAGGTTGTTGGTGTTGCGGACTGCTTCGACGCTTTGGTAAGCAAGAGGGTATATAAGGATGCGCTAAGCTGTGATGAGGCCTTCAATATGATACTTAACGGCGAGTGCGGAACCTTCTCAAAGAAAGTTCTTAAATGTTTTGAAATGGCAAAGGATCAGCTCTTTAAGGTAGTTATGGACACGAAAGACGCTGAAAACAATAAAAATTAAATGGGGAGTATGAAAATGGATCTTAAAGAATGTTACAAAGAAATGGATGGAGATTATGATGATGTCATGACCCGTCTTCCGAGAGAGGCCAGTGTCATCAAGTTCTTAAGACGTTTTGCGGAAAACGGCGAATTTGACGAGCTTAAAGTAGCAGCCAAAGATAAGGATTATAAGAGAGTATTTGAACTTTCACATGACTTAAAGGGAATGGCTGCCAATTTAAGCATCAGCGCTTTTCAGAAGACTATTTCCGATATATGCGAGGATACCAGGAATAAGGAGCCCGGCGATGGCTTTGATGACCTCCTTTTAAAGGCAGATGAGCAGCATAAGAAAGTAATAGAAGCTATAGGTAAGCTTGAGGATTAGTTATGAAGCTCTTGATCACAGATGATAATGAACTTAACAGAGAGATGGCTGAGGACATATTAGAGGATATGGGTGTAAGTGTCCTGTCTGCTGATAGTGGTGCCTCCTGCCTTAGAATGCTGTCAGAGGTCAGCGATATCGATGCAATCCTCATGGATTATATGATGCCTGAGATGGATGGCGCCGAGACCTCGGTTAAGGTTCATGAGATAAAGGGTTATGAGAATTTACCCATAATAGCAATGACGGCCGAGGAGAATCCGGAGATAATAAAGGTTCTTTTGGAGTCCGGCATGTCAACGGTCCTTCATAAGCCCGTAGATCCCAGGGAATTATTCGTTGCTTTAAATGAATATACGGATGAGGAACTTAAGGAACCTGAGAGAACCTCAGATGAGGAGATTGAAAAGGATGAGGTTTTAAATAAACTTGAAAAGGCCGGTTTTGACGTAAAGGCCGGAATTAAATATACAGGCTCTTTAAAGAATTATAAGCTTTATGCTTCGGACTTTTTACGGATGCTTCCCGGAATGCTTGAAAGCCTTGATGAGCTTATGAATACAGGGGATTATGATAATTTCACCGTGAATATTCATGGCCTTAAGTCAAATTTCAGGGCTTTGGGTAATACCTCTCTTTTTAAAAAATCCCGTAAAAGCGAGGAGTTAGGAAAGAAAGGGGCATTTGAGGAACTTAAAAGTGCCTATGAAAATGACAGGCCCGTATATTATGAATGCTGCGAGAGCCTTGTTGGTATTTTCGGAACCAAGGAACTTTTACCTGAATTTTCCGCTAAGGAGCTTAAGATTGCCCTTAAGGAGCTTCGGGATGCGATGAAGACCTTCGACCTTGATACGGCAGATGCAATAGTTTCGGACCTTGAAACACATAAAGCACCGGAGGATATTGCAGGCGAAATGAATAAGCTTTACAGAGAGGTTACCTTGCTTAAGTACGAGGCATCAGTTGAGACGGCAGAATCTCTTTTAAAAGCCTTAGAGGAAAGATAAAATGCTAGATAGAAGAACTAACATACTCATGGCGGGAGCCTTTGAAAGCTACCTTCCCCGCAGTATCAAAAACGGATTAACCGAAAAAGGTCTCAATGTTACCTTTTCAAAGGGCAGTATCAAGGACCTTGAGATAGAACGCTTTTCCTATAGAGCTTTTATTCTTTTCGCAGACAGTGAATTCAATGCTAACATGCAGTTCATTGTATTTTTAAAGGATCTTGCCATCGAGAAGGATGTCCCGGTATTCCTTATAGGCTATGAGGAGGATGTGGAAAACATGCTGACAATCCTCCCTGCATATATTGTTAAGAAAAGCTTCTTAAGACCTATAAATGCAAATGAGGCGGAAACAGAGATCCTTAAGATCCTTAATCAGAACAAAACAATTAATAAAAAGAGAATACTCGTGGTGGATGATTCACCTACGGACTTAAGAGCGATGAGAACCCTTCTTTCGGATACCTATCAGGTAGCCCTGGCAAGCTCCGGAACTGCCGCAATCATGTATCTTTCACAGGACCATCCGGATCTTATTCTTCTTGATTATGAGATGCCTGTGGTTAACGGAAAGCAGGTGCTCCAGATGATAAGAGGCGAAAAAGCATATTCAAAAACGCCTGTTATATTTTTAACCTCCCATGGAGACCGTGAGAGCATAATGAACGTGGTGAATCTAAGGCCTGACGGGTATCTTTTAAAGAGCATGAATCATGAGATGATAAAGGGCGCAATAGACGATTTCTTTATGAAGCAGAAGAACCTGATGAGATAGAAAAAATCGTGCAACACTTCTGCAACACTCTAAGGTATAATATGATTACATCAAGAGCAACGAAGAAGAAATTCTTAGGAGCTTAAAAAACGAAACTTAAATTAAAACAAACAACTAACCAATTAGGAGGAAACAAAAATGAGTATTGAAGAAATCGAAGAGATTAGTTCTGACGCAATTGAGACAGCTGATGCAGCAATCGTTAAGATGACAGATGCAGAGCTTGACGAGATCGTTGGAGGCAGACAGGAATATTCAAGCAGAATTCGCAAGAACGATGCCTGGGCTAAGTACTTTAAGAGCAACGGAACGGTATTATATCGTACGGGGTATGAGGACGTTGAATGTATCGTAAGAAGATTCTGGTGGAATAATGGCACACAGAAATTTACGAAGTTCACTCTTGAAGCAACAAGAGACCACACTATTTACAACGAAGTACCTGCAAGTAATGTAGTTTTAAATTGCAAGTAAATATTGTATAATATCTTCTGTGTTTACAGATGAGTCGAAGGAGCCTCAGCGTATGCTGAGGCTCTTTTGGGTATAGAGGTTTCGGACATCCGGGGTTCGGGTCTCAAGGTTTCGGAGATATTAACCATGAAGAAAAATATTGAGCTCAATATAATAAAAGGACTCGGAATCCTGTTTGTTATAATTGTTCATATGATGAATGCCAGCGGGGTTTCAAATATCCTGCCGACTGCGGTTCAGACTATAGTTAACTCCATTTCCGTTCCTGTTATGACGACGTTCCTAATAATGAGTGGCTATACCTACAATCCCGGTAAAAGAAGCATGGGCGAAAATATATTAAGACGTCTTAAAAGGCTCCTGCTTCCATATTATCAATACCTTATATTTATACTTCTTACAGAGATCATAATTTATCTTTTTATTGAAAAGCGGAGCCTTGCCTGGTTCGCTGACGGACTTATCGGAGTAGTATTCCAGTATCAGTCCCTTCATATTTTTGATACATCAATATCATATGTTCACCCTATGTTTTATCCCGTGCTCGTAGGCTGGTTCGTTTTCCAGCTTGCTGTGGGGTACGTTTTATTTGTTCCACTTGTACAACTTATAAAAGATAAAAAATCCTATTTTAAACTTATTTTGGCCTGTGTCTCTTTTGCACTGGGAGCTTTGTTTTATGTGCTTGATCTTCAGGGACTTAACGGAGAATTTTTCCCAACCGTGTGCAAGATATTTATAATCCCTAATATTTTCGGTACGGCAGGATTCCTTATGCTTGGTTATTTTCTTAGGGATCTTAAATTCATGGAGCTTGATACTTACAGCATAAAGAGAAAAATTATAACAAGCCTTATATGTCTTGCTTACATAGTGCTCATCTGTGCCACAGATGATAACCTTTATGATTATCCCATAGGTAAGTGGGGGGCCTTCGGAGCCTTCAGTTACTTAACGGGCCCTGTCTACGGGCTTGCGCTTTTGCTTGTTTTGGGGATTTTAAGCTCGCTTATTCGTAAGTGCGAGGGTGTAACGAAGATCATCCTTTTCCTGGGTGATAATACAATGGATATCCTTTTATCCCACATTAACATTGCTTTCATTATCGCTTACATCGGCGGCTTCTGGCACTATTACATTTCGGGAGACAGCATCCCCACAGATGTGCATTCAGTGAACGTTATACATTTTATTGTGCTTTTGGCTCTTACGCTTCTTGCACTAAACGTGCTTATTTATTGTAAGAAGCGCTTTCTTGTTAAAAAAGATAAGGCTTGACCGGAGGATAAAATGACAGAGACTAATTCTTCAGTATCAATGAAAGAAGCAACATCGAAGATGAAAGCAGACAGCTTTAAGATGGCTGCACTTTCGCTTGAAAAAAGAAACAATATACTTTCAGCTGTTAAGGAAGCCCTTATTCTTAATAAGGATGATATCTTTGCAGCGAATGATAAAGATATGGAAAATGCCGTAACAGATGGCATTGACGCATCTGTTTTAAAGCGCCTTAAATTCGATGAACATAAGCTTCAGGACGTGTGCGCAGGGATTGAGCAGCTTATATCTTTGCCCGATCCTATTAATAAGGTGCTGCTTAAAAGAGAACTTGACGAGGGGCTAACCCTTAACAGGATATCCTGCCCCATCGGCGTTATTGGGATCATCTTCGAGGCCCGTCCGGATGCCCTGGTGCAGATCTCATCTCTTTGTATTAAGAGCGGCAACTGTGCAGTATTAAAGGGCGGCAAAGAGACGGCTAACACCAACCGCATCCTGTTTAGGCTCATATATGAGGCAGCTGTTAAAAACGGTGCCCCCGAAGGCTGCATGCTCCAGGCCGAGGCCCATTCTGAGATTGATGAGCTGCTTGCCTGCAACAAGAGTGTTGATCTCCTTATTCCCAGGGGCTCCAACAGGTTCGTTCAGTACATAATGAATAACACCAAGATCCCCGTTATGGGGCACGCCGACGGCATCTGCCACACCTATGTGGACCGTGACGCTGATATTGCTAAGGCGGTAAAGATAGTGGTCGATGCAAAGACACAGTATACCGCAGCCTGCAATGCTACGGAGACGCTTCTCGTTGACAGAAGTATTGCTCCCACGGCACTTCCCGCTATTGCCAAAGCTCTTAGAGAATCAGGGGTTACCCTTCGCGGGACAAAAGAAGTTAATGATCTTGTTAAGCTTGATGAGATGATGGGTGAGGATGAGTTTAATACCGAGTATCTTAATTTGACCATATCAGTCAAAGCGGTTGACGGCGTTGATGAGGCCATAAGCCATATAAACCGTTTCGGCTCCCATCATACGGATTCCATAATCACCGAGAATATGGAAACTGCTGAACGTTTCATGGCTTTAGTTGATTCTGCGGGAACCTATCTTAACTGCTCAACACGTTTTGCCGACGGCTTCAGATACGGCTTCGGTGCCGAAGTTGGCATAAGCACAAGTAAGATCCACGCCAGAGGACCGGTTGGATTAGAGGGGCTTACCACCTACAAGTACAAGCTCTACGGAAACGGACATATAGTTGCCGAGTACCAGGACGGTACCAGACACTTTAATTTTAAAGATATCATCTGATGTAAGAGGAGGAGAACCACAATGAAAATGCGCTACTGTAAAAAATGTCTTCAGCCCGACACCCGTCCGGGAATCATCTTCGATGAGGATGAGGTTTGCTTCGCATGCCGCTATGCAGAAAGCTTAAAGACAATAAACTGGGAAGAGCGTGAGGCTGAGCTTAGGGCTATTGCCGAGGAAGCAAAGGAAGAGGCTAAGAAGCGCGGTAATGATTATGACTGCGTGATCGGAGTTTCAGGCGGCAAGGATTCAACCTTCCAGGCGGTATATGCAAAAGAGAAGCTTGGATTAAATCCTCTTTTAATTAATTGTGTTCCTGACGAGATCACCGAAGTTGGACAGCACAACATAAATAACCTTAATAATCTGGGCTTTGACATTATTTCCATAAGACCCAATCCCGTTGTTGCGAAGAAGCTTGCCCGCAAGACCTTCCTTGAGCGCGGAAATATAGTGGCAGCTTCTGAATACTGTCTCTGGGCATCAAGCTACATTATGGCATCGAAGCTTAACATCCCCCTTATCATCCAGGGTGAGAATGCAGCACTTACGTTAGGCTGTGCGAAGAACCAGGAAACCTCCGGCAATGCCTTCAGCGTGGTCCAGCTTGACACCCTCCGTGGTGGAAAGACAGACGAATTCATCGATCTTTCCCAGAATATAACAGACCGCGATCTTGCTTTATATAAGATCCCCGATGTTAAGAAAATGCAGGAGCAGGGCATAAAGGCTGTATTTTTACAGTACTATGCAAAGGAATGGTCTCAGGTTCACAACGCTGACTTCGCAATCGCACGAGGCCTTAAGGGGCGCGACGATGACCTTCATAACCTTGGACGCTACAGACGCTTCTCTGCCCTTGACTCAGACCTGCAGATTCCGAACCAGATGATCAAGTATCTTAAATTCGGCTTCGGCTTCGCAACAGATGAGGCCTGCTACGATATAAGAGAGGGCCGCTTAAGCCGCGAGGATGCCAAGTGGTACGTCAATGAGTTTGATGGGAAGTGCGGCGATAAATATATAGAGGATGCCTGCCGTTACTTAAGCATCACAAAAGAAAAGTTCTGGGAAGTAGTTGATAGTTACGTCAATACCGATCTCTTTGAGAAAAAGGACGGCAAGTGGGTTCCTAAGTTCACTGTAGGAGAGGATTTCGAGTCGTAATCGTATCGCCTTTCCGGCAATTTAGATGCTCTTAAAATGTTATGTCGGACATGCAACACTTCTGCAACACATTAAAGAGTATTATATGATCATAAGGACGAAGCAATGAGCCCTTTAGATTTGACAGATGTTAATAATCACAAATATGCAAACAAAGGAGAATGAGAAAATGGAAAAGATTAATGAGAAGGAAATCGAGCAGATCAATGGTGGCGTTGCAGCAATAAGCGCTGAAGCAGCAATAAAGGATCTTAGTGCTGTAAGAAGCGCTGAAGCAGCTATAAAGGATCTTGGCGTTGATGCAGCAATAAAGGATCTTGGTGCTGTAAGAAGTGCTGAGGCCGCAATAAAGGATCTTAACAGAGTAAGAAGCCTCGACTAATCAAAACGGGGATTGTACCAAAAGCCCTGTAGCACCGATTGTCGGCAATTAAAAGAACCGTCACTTCAAATGAACTGAGGTGGCGGTTCTTTTTTGCATATTTTTATGATGCCTTTATATAAGGGACTTAACATATTTCATGCTCTTTATATACTCTTCATCCGTATTAAGATGTTCGATGATCATTGGAAGATCCGGAGAAACTGAAGTAGCACAATCCATGTATTTTTTGATATTGAGCTCGCCGTTTCCGCAAAAGGTCTCTTCAAGCTGAAAGGTGTACTCGCGTTTAAGATGTATGCTTCATATTTTTCTATCTTTTCTATAGCGCGTTTGCAGTATTCCGGATTATCGAGCATTCCCAGATGTTCAAGGTATAATTCCTCACGGGTGCGGACATTGAGTATAGTAAAATCGGGATATAGTATATTTTCGGTGCCTAAAACATTGCTTCGGCCGAAACTCGGAATTTTCAGTGAAAGTGGTGCTTCGTACTTGTAGAGGATGCCATTTAGCAAAAGCTTGTCGGCAATCATTTTTTCAGACTTCGAGCGGACTAATTCCCCGTTTTCTGTGACTAGTCCACTTTCAATGGGGTAAGTGTTGGAAGATTCAGATGTTAGGTTTTTCCAGTTTTTTATGAATTCCTCATCAGTCATTACGTAGGGTTCAACAAGCAATCTTTTTGCTGGCGAAATCATGTTAATTATTTCATTTAAATTATGTTGGTTATCTGCATCAATGATTCGCTTGAACTGCCTTTCCTGTTTGATAAGTTCGGATAAAAACAGTCTGTCATATTCCTTTTGACAATATGCTTTTGCGATATTGATATCTTTTTTTCTTACGTACCTGCCATTGGGATAAGAATCCCTTTCTCCGGGAAGAAGCAAGTAATATTGCGGGTATTTGCTCTGCGCCATTTCTGACCGTAATCTTCCTTCTGAGGGAGCTTTTTTGAGCGAATTCAAGACTAACGCCTTTAGGCGATTGAGTTCCTTAAGCTCAGCTATGCACTTGTCATTTTTCAAATAGAATTACCTCCTTGCTTAAATAGAGTGTGTTAAATGGGATTCAAGTGATTCTCTGACAGACACGTCATTGAAATCTTAGAAATAATGGAATTCAGACTATACCGGTGAATCCAGATGTAGAGAGAATAGCATATTGCCATGGGGTCTGCAAGAGCATTTTCGTTTTTGCTCTGTTTTTGTTCTGTTTTGTTCTGCTTTTGTTCCTCCAGGTTATTACCATTGGGATGGGCGAGATACGATTCTAATGGCATAGATACTTAGAGATGTGGAATATTCTTGCCATTGAGGGAAGTCCTGGAAAATTCCGATGGTAAAGAAATCGAGCGGACAGGATTTCTTTGCCATTGAGTAGATGAAAAGATAGTGTCGATGGTAAGCATCATTGGCTTGATTGCCATTGAGGGAAGCGTTCGACAGAACTGATGGCAAAGATATTAGTATTGTGGAAATAACATTGCCATTGAAAGAAAGGATAGGCAGAATTAACGGAAAAGTTGGGCAAAAGTAACCGGGGAAACTTGCCCGTGAGCCCAAATTTTCATATAATTATATAATGAGTGCCAAAATGACGTTTAGGCGTGTCATATTCATCATACTGACGATTGCTTGGATGGGAATGATCTTCTGGTTTTCAAGTAAACCGTCGGAGGAGTCAAGCTCCCAGAGTACGCAGGTGAGTATGATACTGGGAAATATACTCTATAAGGATTTTGGGAAATGGTCGAAGGCAGAACAGCTCCTGTTCACCGAAAAGACAGCGAATGCCGTTCGGAAGACGGCACACGCAGTTGAATTTGCCATCCTGGCGCTGCTTCTATTCGAAACTGCAGATGGCCCGGGAAATTCAGAAAGCCCGGGGACTGCAGATGGCCCGGGAACAACAAAAGTCCCGGAAACCGGCACAAGCAAAGCACATCTACCGCTCAGGGCAGCAGCGATAGCGGAACTTATAACGGCGCTTTACGCCTGCTCGGATGAATTTCACCAGAGATTTGTTTCCGGGAGGTCGCCGCAGATTGGCGATGTGGTCATAGATTCTTTGGGAGGACTTATCATGATGGGGGTTGTGATACTCGTCCGATACCTTAAGAAATGCAAGCGCAGCCATCTGGAGAGCAAACCCTGAAGCAACCGTAAGCAGGGTTCCAGATCGGAAGCATCGAAAGTCAATCAAGCCAAACCGGAAACAAGGCAAGCCAAACCAAGCCCAAACCGGAAGCAGAGCAAGGAAACCAAACCAAGCCCAAACCGGAAGCAGAGCAAGAAAACCAAACCAAACCAAAACCGGCAGCAAAGTAGGCAAACCAATAAGCCAAACAAAACCGGCAATATGATATAAAACACAAAAGAAGCAAGGTAATTATGGGTGAAAGCAAAGACAAAATCTATCAGATAGGCGTAATGCTCGGCAATGCGCGCGCGTCTCATCCCCGGGAGGTAATCACGGGAATATATGATGCTGCGAATGATGAGAATGTTGAGATTACGCTGTTTTTAGCTACTCAGGGCGGAGCAGACGAATTCTGGCACGGGGTTAATTCCGATAAGGAAGAAAATCTGGTGACAGATACTGAAAATTCCTTTAATTATCAGTATAACAGCCTGTATGATTACGGCCTCTTAGGTTCCTTTGATGCGATCATCATGTCCTATGGAACCCTCTGCATATATTTCGATGAGGATAAGAGTGCCGAATTCATCCGTAAATTCAGCAATGTTCCCCTCATAATCCTTGAGAGGGATAATCCGGACCACAGCTATATCAAGTCAGATAACTACATGAGCATGCGTGCCATAGTGGAGCATCTGACTGACGTACATGGATATAAAAAGATACTTCATTTAAGCGGCCCTGATAATAACTTGGACGCTTTTGAGAGAAAGAGAGCATACCTTGATGTCATGAAGGAGCATGGCTATGAGGTTACTCCAGAGATGGTCATTAAGGGAGACTATACTCCGAACGTTGATAATCTGGTGCGTAAGCTTCTTAATGATAATCCCGGAGCCGAGGCCATAGTTGCTGCGAATGATGAGATGACCATAGGAGCTTATCATGCCTGCCATGAACTTGGGCTCACGGTTGGCAAAGATATAGCTATCACAGGATATGATGATATCGAGGTTTCTCAGCGGTTTGATCCGCCTCTTACCACTGCCAATCAGGACGGCGTGGACATGGGCTACAGGGCAGTCAAGGCTGCGATTGCAGCGATCAAAACCGGGAAGCGCGAAGAATACAACATCCCGGCGTTTATGAAGATACGTGGATCCTGCGGCTGCGACTATCTTTCCAATAACATCAATAATGCCCTCATTGAGCGCTATGCATCGATCAAAAATATGGATGATGTTCAGAATATCGCCATGACGGCGCATCTTGCAATAGAGGATTCCCTTCGCAAGAAAGCGATAGATATTGATAAGTACAGAGTATACTGCGAGGTAGTAAGGGACCTTATCGTGCTCCTTCTGCATATCCGCTATGAGAAGGCAAGTGATGAACGCAAGAGCAGGATCGACAACGGCACCGTACAGCGCTTAAGACGTTTCTTTGATACGGAGTATGACAAATATATTGATCTGACCAAGCTTCTTAATAATCTCCATTCCTTCATCAAATTCGAAGCGAAAAAGACAGACGAATATGATAAGGCCATGCTTTTCATGCGTGTATCCACGGTCATTGACAATTATGTGCAGTCAATGCTTCTTAGGGATAAATCTGACAGCATAGAGGAACTTACCCAGAATAACTATGTGGTACCTTCTGATATTCAGGCCATGATGAACGCCGGAGATGATGAAGAGGAATTCATCAAAAGAGCAATGTCTCTTCTTAAGGTGCATGGAGTAAGGAACGCATATATTTATCTTAATCACAGACCTATAGCCGCTGGAAAGGACGATGAGTTCAAGTGCCCTGAAAACATGTATATGGCAGGCTGCATTTCAGATGGAAAGATAGCAACCTTCGAAAAGTCAGAGGCTCCTGTCATCACTAAAGAAAACGGATTTTCAAAGCTTTATTCTTTAAATGAAAGAAGCCACCAGTATATGGCATTCCTCCTGTTCCAGCAGGAATATCAGTATGGAATCCTGCTTTGTGAGGCGGAGCACAGAGAGGTTGATGATATCTTCGGACTCTCGCTTCAGATCTCAGTAGGACTTGCCTACATGGAACTTTCCAAGGAGGAAGCGAGGGCGAAGGCAAAGCTGTATGCGGCAATGGAATCCCTGGAAGAAAAGAACAAGGTCTTAAGCTTCGTCTCCGCAAACGACCAGCTGACGGGAATATTCAACAGACGAGGCTTCATGGAGCAGGTGCTTACACTTAGGTATGACCATGAGGGAGCGGAGGCGCTTTTGTTCTTCTTTGACCTTGACCATTTAAAAGAGATAAACGATGTATTCGGCCACGCCGAGGGGGATTTTGCCATAATCCATGCGGCGAAGTTCTTAGAGGATATCTTTACGGGAGATAACTTCTGTGCTCGTCTTGGGGGAGATGAGTTCGTAGCGGTACGTATTCTTAACTCTGGCGAGGATGGACAGGAGGTCGGTAAAGATATAATATACGGCCTTAAGAAGACCATGGGAGGCTTTAACGATACCTCGGATAAGCCCTATTACCTTGAATTCTCCGCAGGCTTTACCTGCTTTAAGTGTGAAAAGGACTTTGATTTTGACAGTGCACTTAAGGAGGCAGATAACCTCCTCTATGAAGCAAAGAGCGTGAGAAGAAAATCCATTCGGAAGTAACACCGCCGGATAGGAAAAGATATAAAGACAGAAAATACAGGTACAGACATGATAATCAAAAACGGAATGATAATCGATGTTAATAAGGACAGGCTCCTAAGGGTCGACATAGTGATAAAGGACGGGATCATAGAGCGGATAACCGATGAGGATGTTCCTGCAAGCTCTGATATAGTTATCGACGCAACCGGAATGTATATTGCTCCGGGACTTGTTGATACCCATGTTCACTTCAGGGATCCGGGATTTACGGAGAAGGAAGATATCATAACAGGTGCTTCTGCAGCCGCTAAAGGAGGATTTACCCAGGTCGTTATGATGGCAAATACGAAGCCCTCAATCGACAATGTTGAGACCCTTAAATACGTTCTTGAAAAGGGAGCTAAAACAGGAATTAACGTCCATACCTGTGCTAACGTAACACTTGGTATGAAAGGCGAAGAGCTGACAGATATGTTTGTTCTGAAAGATGCAGGCGCAATAGGCTTTACTGATGACGGCATTCCCCTTATGGATGAGGAAAAGGTAAAGGAAGCCATGAGAATGGCCTGGAAGCTTAATGTACCTATATCTTTTCACGAAGAAAATAAGGATTTAATTTCTGAAAACGGTATAAATGCCGGTATGGCAGCAGACTACTATCACGTAAAGGGTTCTCCCAGAGAAGCGGAGATCAGTATGATAACTCGTGATATTGAACTTATGAGAGAGGTTGTGGCTGAGAATGCAGCCCCGGAGGGAACAACCGAAAAGATCGGAACAGCCCCGGAGACCGGATCTTTATCCGCAACTCCAACACCCCCGCAGGGCCCCAAGGTCGTAATCCAGCACATTTCCACAAAGGAAGGTGTTGAACTTGTAAGAAAAGCAAAGCAGGAGGGCTTAAATATACATGCCGAAGCAACGCCCCATCACTTTGCCCTAACTGAAATGGATGTTATAAGGTACGGCGCAAATGCAAAGATGAACCCTCCCCTTCGAACGGAAGAGGACAGAATGGCCATAATCGAAGGCTTAAAGGACGGAACCATAGATATAATCGCAACTGACCATGCTCCCCATACTAAAGAGGAGAAGGAAAGGCCCATTACTGAGGCTCCTTCCGGAATAATCGGACTTGAGACCTCGTTATCACTTGCCATTCAGCATCTTGTTAATATCGAGCATATGACTTATCCTAAAGTAATGAAGCTTATGTCCCAGAATCCCTGCAAGCTCTACGGACTTGAAGGCGGAGCGGTCGAAGAAGGGTTAAATGCTGATTTAATCATATTCGAACCCGCAGAAATATGGGAAGTTTCGGACTTTGAGTCGAAGGCCTCGAATTCACCCTTTATAGGCCGAAGATTACCGGGTGTTATTAATTACACGATATGCAACGGACAGATCGTGTATATGAAATAAGGAGATATATTTTGAACATCGAAGATATTACACTTTCAATCGTAATTCCCTGTTATAACGAAAAGGACAATATCGAGTCACTGGTTAAAAGGGTTTTGGATTCTCCCGTTCCCAATAAGGAGATAATAGTTGTCAATGATAAGTCAACTGACGGAACGGACATTATCCTTAAGGAAAAGATAGAGCCTTTGGTTTCAAAGGTTATCCACCATGAACAAAATGGCGGAAAGGGTGCTGCCTTAAAGACAGGCTTTACCCACGCAACAGGTGATTTCGTTATAATCCAGGATGCGGATCATGAGTATGATCCCAAGGAGTATCCGAAGGTTTTAGAGCCTCTTTTAAAGGGAGAAACCAAAGTTTCCTACGGCTCCAGATTTCTAAATGCCAAGGCCAAGGGCTACAAGGCAAACCAGATTGCCAATAAGTTCCTTACTTTCCTTTCCAATATCTTTACACACGAGCACTTAACCGACATGGAGACCTGCTACAAGTGCTTCGAAAGAAGCGTGATACAGAGCATCGACATTGAGGAGAAGCGCTTCGGCTTCGAGCCTGAGATCACAGCGAAGATAGCCGATATGGGCATTAAGATAAAGGAAGTTCCCATCTCATATGCTCCCCGTACCAACGAGGAGGGCAAAAAGATAGGTTTTAAGGACGGCCTTAGAGCAATCGTTTGTATCTTCAAGTATCACTGAAATATTTTGACAAAACCACGCAACAAAAATCTATCGCATATCTTTATCAAAATGATAAAGTACATAGTACTCAGCGCGCCTTCGGTCAAGGGGTGCGTACAAATATAAACCAGGAGGAAAATATATGAAGTTCGTTAATGACAATGGCGCACTTGTGTTTTACCGAAACGGCGAGATGGTGAGGATCGAAGCCTGGGGAAGTGATTCCTTCAGAGTTCGCGCTACCATGCTCGGCAAATTCACTGATAACGTATGGGCACTCACCGAGCAGGTAAAGAAGTGTGATACCAAGATCGATATCTACGAGGTTGATCACTGGGTAGGTGACGGAACCATCGATAAGAAGGAAGAGGCTTCAATAGTTAACGGCCGCATCAAGGCAGTTGTTAATTTCGTGGGAATCATATCTTTATACAAGGATGATAAGTTAATTCTCCGCGAGTACTACCGTTCATACGACGGCACCATCTCCAAGGAGAGCAGATGTCTTAAGACCATCAACCGTGAGTGGAAGGGCATCATCGGAGGCACCGGATATTCACTTAATGTTAAGTTCGAGGCTAATAAGGGTGAAAAGATATACGGAATGGGACAGTACCAGCAGTCTGAGATGGAACTTAAGGGCTGTACATTAGAGCTTGCACAGCGTAATTCCCAGATCTCTGTTCCCTTTGCAGTATCTAATTTAGGCTATGGTTTCCTTTGGAATAACCCGGCCGTTGGTAATGTGGTATTCGGAAAGAACTACACCGAGTGGGTTGCCAAGTCTACAAAGGAGATGGACTACTTCGTAACTGTTGGTTCTACTCCCAAGGATATACTTAAAAATTACACCGAAGCAACCGGAAGAGCAGAGATGTTCCCTGAGGAGCTCATGGGCTTATGGCAGTGTAAGTTAAGATACAGAACCCAGGATGAGGTTCTTGAGGTTGCCCGTGCATATCAGAAAGAGGGAATCAAGATCGACCAGATCGTTATCGACTTCTTCCACTGGACAGTTCAGGGCGACTGGAAGTTCGATACCAAGTACTGGCCTGATCCCAAGGCGATGGTTGATGAACTCCATAAGATGGGAATTAAGGTTATCGTTTCTGTTTGGCCTTCTGTTGACCGTAAGTCTGAGAACTTTGGACCTATGATGGAGCAGGGATTACTTATTAAGACAGAGCGCGGCGCAGCCCAGACCTATGATTACCAGGGCGACTGCGTTGAGATAGATCCTTTCAATCCCAAGACACGTGAATACGTTTGGAACGTATGTAAGAAGAATTATTATGACTTCGGAATCGATGCATTCTGGCTTGATAACTCAGAGCCTGACTACGGTGTATATGATTTCGAAAATTACAGATACTGCGACGGCCCGGCTCTCGAGCTTAGCAATATGTATCCTCAGATGTACTCAAGAGTATTCTATGATGAGATGTCAAAGGATAAGTCAAAGAAGGTTGTAAACCTTTTAAGATGCGCCTGGGCAGGCTCACAGAAGTACGGAAATGTTGTATGGTCAGGTGACGTTCCTTCAACCTTCGAGGCATTCAAGGACCAGCTCCAGTGCGGACTTAATATGGGTCTTGCAGGAATTCCCTGGTGGACAACGGATATCGGCGGTTTCATGACGGATGATGTTAACGATCCTGATTTCAGACAGCTCCTTATCAGATGGTATCAGTTCGCAGTATATTCAGCAGTCCTCCGTATGCACGGCGACAGAGGCCCTTACAATATTCCGCCTCTTGACACACGTGACTGGGGTGGCGGATATCTTCACACAGGCCAGCCTAACGAGCTTTGGAGCTACGGTGAGGACAATTACGCCATCATGAAGAAGTACTATGACATCAGAGTTTCAATGCACGACTACATCAAGGGACTTTATGAAGAGGCTTCAACTAACGGCTCACCTCTTATAAGAGCAATGTTCTATGAGTTCCCTGAGGATGAGAAGTGCTGGAATCTAGAGGATCAGTATATGTTCGGTGAGAAGTACCTGGTTGCTCCCATTTTCCACCTTAATGAGTATAAGAGAGAGGTTTACCTCCCTGCAGGCTCATGGAAGTTAACCTCAACAGGTGAGGTTATGAATGGCGGCACTACAGTTACCGTTGATGCTCCCATCGATTACATGCCTGTATTTGAAAGAGTTTAAACACCTGAATTATTAAATTAAGATTTAAGAATTAAGCGTAAGGCCCGTCCGCAAGGATGGGCCTTATTATGTTGCCAAATTATCACCCCTTAAGGATCACGGATTTCAATGTGCTTTCCCCCGATCCACCTCAATATGGTATAATTATTTAGTTATGGCAAAAATATTGGTTTCAACAGGGGCCCTTATAGGTCGCCCTAACAATCGTAATTATAAATTGCTTAAGGAATTCGTTCCTAGGCTTCATTTTGACGGTCTTGAGTTCATGCTCTATTCAGACTGGTATCCTGTGCTTGATGAGGTCATAGCATTTTTAAATGACCTTCCCATTGAGATTCCTGTTATCCACTGCCAGAAGACAGTGGGGGAGCTTATAACCCTTAACGATGATGAGACGGCTCTTCATAATTTTAAGGAAAACTGCCGTCTTGCCTCATCCGTCGGTGCCTCTAAGATGGTGCTCCACCTGTGGAACGGCGTGCCCTCAGACTCTAATTTTGAGCATAACCTTTCGCTTTACCCGCATCTTCGTGACATGGCTTCTGAAGCAGGGGTGGACCTTCTTGTTGAGAATGTCCTCTGCAACGTGAAGGACCCGAAAAGCCGCTGGGAGGAGCTTTTAGCCCATTACCCGGATGCTCACCTTATATTTGACACGAAAATGGCGGATTTCCATGGGCAGATCAATATGCTTTATGACCCCGAGAATGCATATCTTTATAAAGATAAACATATAAGACACTATCATGTGAATGACTACGGCGGGGGCTATATGACCTGGGAGGACTTAAGGGTGCTTCCACCGGGAAAGGGCCACATAGATTTTAAGCGCTTCTTTAGATACATAAAAGATATAGGTTATGATGACACCTTCACCGTGGAGGCTACAGCCTTTAGGAAGGATGGAACTGTGGACATCGATATGCTTAATAAGGCATATGAGGATGTCAGGAGATTTTTGAGTGAGCAGAGTTAAATATGCTGCCAAAAATATAGCAATGGGCTATGTTTCCACCATTGCAACGGCGCTTCTTAACTTCATATTGCGAACCATCTTCATCCGCATGCTGGGAGATGCCCTTAACGGCGTAAGCTCCCTCTATACGGATGTGCTTTCAATGCTTTCCCTTGCAGAGCTGGGCATAGGAACCGCCCTTAACTTCTCTCTTTACGGCCCGGTTGCCAGGGGAGAAACAGAGCATATTAAATCCTACATGCGGGTCTACAAGTGGGCCTACAGGATAATCGCTTTAGTTATCGCGGTGATCGGCCTTGCTCTTACCCCGTTTCTTCAGTATCTTATCAAGGACCCGGGAGTTCTTACGATAGGTGAGCTTCGGCTTTATTACCTTATATTTTTGTTCAACACAGTAAGCACCTATTTCGTCGCCTATAAGTATTCCCTGGTTAACGCCGAGCAGAAGAATTATATCCAGACGAACATCAACATGATTTCCAAGGTTATCACCATAATCCTTCAGATCATAGGCCTTCTGATATTTAAGAATTTCCTTATATATTTGCTGACTGCGGCCTTTGTTGAACTTGCCCAGAAGATATTCGCAAGTATATATTTAAACCGCCTCTATCCCTTCCTTAAGGACAAGGATGCAAAACCCCTCCCCAAGGAAGAGTCCGCGGAGATAGTGCGAAAGACAAAGGCGCTGGTGCTTCATAAGGTTGGAGATACTGCCCGACTTCAGACGGATTCCCTTATCATAAGCTCAATGATAGGCGTTGTGGTAAGCGGCATCGTTTCGAACTATACTCTTGTCATGTCCACGGTATCGAACTTCGTTAACGTTATCTTTAACTCCGTCATATCTAGCTTCGGGAACCTTATCGCCACCGAGGATAAAGATAAACAGTTCTCGGTTTTCAAGGTCTACCGCTTCTTTGCGGTGTGGGTGTATGGCTTTGCCGCGATTGGCTTCTATGCACTTTTATCACCACTTGTATGTTTATGGCTCGGTGAGGACCATGTGCTTGCGGCGTTGGCAGTGAACCTGATCCTGGTTGACTATTTCTTTAAGGGAGAGAGGATAGTGCTTTCGAACTTTAAGACGGCAGCAGGCGTATTTGAGCAGGACAGGTACTTAGCCCTTATCCAGGGTGCGGTGAACCTTATTGTTTCGATCCTTATGGTTAAGCTTATCGGCCTCCCCGGAGTGTATGTGGGAACAGTTATTTCCGGACTTATCGCCAACATAACGAAGCCCATCATTATCTACAAGGTCTGCTTTGATATGAAATCCGGCAGCTACTTTAAGGACTCTTTCAAATATATACTGGTGATGGTGCTCATGGTGGCCCTTGTAACGCCGGTCAAATATATTGTCACCTCTGATCTTCACATTTGGACATTCCTTCTTGGGACCATAGTGATAACGGTTTTATTTAACGGTATATTTTTACTCCTGTTCCATAAGAGTGCGGAGTGCCGGTACGTGACCGATATGGTAAAGAGAAAACTATTAAACAGGAGAAAATAAAATGAAACTTACCGAGATCTACAATTCCAAATCAAACGTGCTTTCCTTCGAGATCTTCCCTCCGAAGAAGGACGATGAGCTTAAAAATATCGAGCCTACACTTGACGTGCTCTGTGAACTTCAGCCTGATTACATAAGTGTCACCTTCGGTGCCGGCGGAAGCTCGAATAACAATAAGACAATAGCTTTGGCTAAAAAGATAAAGGAAGTCTATCACGTGGAGCCTGTGGTTCATTTAACATGTATGTGCTACACGAAGAAAGAGATAGATGAGTTCACCAAGGAGATAGCAGCCGAGGGAATAGAGAATGTGCTTGCGCTTAGGGGAGACCACAATCCCAATGTTCCTGAGAAGGATGAGTTCCATCATGCCTCAGAACTGATATCTTACCTTAAAGAGACAACTGATTTCTGCATCGCAGGTGCCTGCTATCCCGAGGATCATCCCGATTCTCCCGACCATGTATCCGAGATGCTGAACCTTAAAAAGAAGGTTGATGCAGGTGCTGACCTTCTGCTTTCACAGCTCTTTTTCAATAATGAAAACTACTATAAGTTCATCGAGGACTGCCGCATTGCAGGCATTACCTGTCCCGTAACTCCGGGCATCATGCCTGTTATCAACGAAAAGCAGATTCGCCGCATGGTTACCACCTGCGGAGCTAAGCTTGATGAGAAGTTCGAGCGTATATTAAAGGCCTTCGGCTCAAACGATGAGGCTCTCTACGAGGCGGGAATGGTACATGCCATGAGCCAGGTGGTGGACCTTGTTGCCAACGGCTGTGACGGAATCCATCTTTATTCCATGAATAATCCCAAGGTTGCCAAGAGAATCTGCGACGGCGTACGCAGCATTGTGGGGAGATAAAAGATTTCGTTGGCGGACATAGTTGCTTACTATAATAAATTTAATGAGGACAAAAGATTAAAGAGCCGCCACGGGATCGTGGAGTATACGGTGACAAGGCACTTTATTGATGAGGTGCTCGCTTCAGGTGTTTTAGGCCATGCTGAGGGGACGTTACGGATTGCGGACATCGGTGCGGGAACCGGTGCTTATTCCATCCCTCTTGCGAAGGAAGGCTACGAGGTTACTGCAGTTGAACTTGTCAATTATAACCTGGGGATATTAAAGAAGCATGCCTCCGAAAACGGCTTATCTAATCTGACGGCCATTTCCGGGGATGCCAGGAAACTTAAGAAGCTGCCTTCAGACTACTATGATCTGACCCTTCTTTTGGGACCTATGTATCATCTTCACTCTCTTGAGGATAAGGTTTCATCTCTTGAGGAAGCCCTTAGGATAACCAAGCCCTCGGGTGTTGTCTTTGTGGGATATGTCATGGCAGATTATGCCGTGGTTAAGTACGGCTTCATGGAAGGAAATATATTATCAAGCTTATCTTCAGGGGCGCTTACTAAGGATTATGGCGTGGTTTCTAATGAAAATGAGCTATATGATTATGTGAGATTAAATGACATAGATGTCATAAATTCCATGGCGGGCGCTGAGAGGATAAATATATTTGCCCCTGACGGACCGTCCGATTATATAAGGAATTATCTTAATGAGATGTCCGAGGAGGAATTTAACGCCTTCATAGATTATCAGATTAAAAATGCTACGAGGGGTGACATCCTCGGGGCAAGCTCTCATACTGTTGATATTGTTCGGAAAATACAGTGAATGGTGCGTTAGGTTTTTGTTTAACGGGAGAAATACGTGAATAATTCAAATGAAAGAAATTTAGGGATAGATCTTTTAAGGATCGTTTCGATGATACTCATAATGCTCCTTCATGTGCTGGGGCAGGGCGGAATACTTAAATCGGCAGAGGTGCTTTCGACCAATTATGATGTTGCATATTTTTTAGAAGTGCTTGCTTACCCTTCCGTTGCCATTTTCGGAATGATAATGGGTTATGTGGGACTTAACCGCAGACATTCCCTTTCCGGATGGGTATATGTTTTCCTGCAGGTGCTTTTCTATACCATAATCACGACACTTATTTTTATGTTTGCAGGACCTTTTGTTGTTTCGCATTTAGGGTCTGAGGCAGGGATTGCGAAGGCATCCGATATGCTTGGCGCTTCTTCGGGATTTGGCACCTTTGTTGGTCTTTCAGAGATACGAAAGATGTTTACTCCCGTAATGACGGAGCAGTACTGGTACATAACGGCATACCTGGGCTTGTATTTCTTTATGGATGGGATAAATCACGTGATAAATACCATGCCCCGCGCCAAGTGCCGGGTTATGCTAATAGCTTCAGTGCTTTTATTCAGCGTGCTTCCTGTTACCACCAGCGTTGATGCCTATTCCCTTAAATACGGCTGCTCCATAATCTGTGTATTTTTGTTCTATTCAATCGGCGCATATGTCCGCAAATATGACATTGGTGTCAGTTTGAGTAACTTAAATCTAGTACTTATATATCTTCTTTCAATCCTGTTTACCTGGTTTTCAAAGATAGGGATCGAGACCTTCATCGGCTATTCCGAGGATGCTCCCGACCGGGGAAATATACTTATCAATTTCCATTCCCCCACTGTGATAATTGCAGGCCTGATGCTGCTTTTACTGTTTTCGAGAATGAGGATTGGGAAGCGCGCGGCTACTTCCAAGGACATGTCTGTTTCAGAGGGCGCGGCTGCTTCAGATGGTTCAGTTGTTTCAGAGGGCGCACCTGTTTCGGAAGGTGAATCAAGGAGTGTGTCTGTTTCAGAGGGTGTGACTGTTTCGGAAGGTGAATCAAGGGTCGCAACTGCCTCCGAGGGTGCACTTGCGAAGGTGATCCGGGTGCTCACACCGCTGACGCTTGGAGTATATCTTTCTGATACGCATCCACTGATCTTCACGTATCTGATGGATGGCCGGTTTAGTAATCTTGCTACAGGCCCTGTCTGGAAGCTTATAGTATGTGCGATTCTTTCGGCATTTGTGATCTACCTTGTGGGAATAGTTATCGACGCTGTGAGATACTTTATCTTCGAGGTTTTCCACCTCCGCAAGAAGCTTAAGGCTCTTGAGAATTACCTAGACAACCGGTTGCGCAAGAAGGAAGACAATTAAGCGGAATTCTATTGAATTACACCCATTAAATATAATAAAATGATATATAGTGTCAAAAGTCAAAAATGCGAATGAGCTTGCTCATATGAGCAGTTTTGACTTATTGACATACCTAAAGCGAAATAAAAGGCTCTGCAGAGCCCTGAGATAAAGAAAGGAAATCATCATGATACTTGACGACAAAACAATCCTCATAACAGGAGGAACAGGCTCCTTCGGAAAGTGCTTCACGAAGTACGTTCTCGATCACTACAATCCGAAGAAGATAATCATATATTCAAGGGACGAGTTCAAGCAGTTCATCATGCAGAACGAGTTCAAGCAGTATGGCAAGAAGCTTCGCTTCTTCATCGGAGATGTAAGGGATAAGGACAGACTTGACAGAGCATTCAAGGGTGTTGACTATGTAATCCATGCAGCTGCTCTTAAGCAGGTTCCCGCATGTGAATACAATCCCAACGAGGCCATCAAGACCAACATAAACGGCGCAATGAACATTATCGATGCAGCCCTTGACAATAACGTTAAGAGAGTCGTTGCTCTTTCAACAGACAAGGCCGTTAACCCCGTTAACCTTTACGGCGGCACGAAGCTCGTATCAGACAAACTTTTCATAGCTGCCAATTCCTATGCAGGGGATAAAGATATCAACTTCTCAATCGTCAGATACGGTAATGTTGCAGGCTCACGTGGTTCTGTTATTCCTTTCTTCAACAATATCATTAAGAACGGCGGAACTGAGCTTCCCATCACTGATTACAGGATGACACGTTTCTGGATAAGCCTTGAAGAGGGCGTTAAGCTGGTTATCAAGGCCATCGAGGAAGCAAGAGGCGGCGAAACCTTCATAAGCAAGATCCCTTCCTTCAAGATCACGGACCTTGCAGAGGCAATGCTTCCCGGATGCAAGATGCCTGAGGTTGGCATCAGACCCGGCGAGAAGCTTCATGAGGTAATGGTAACAAGCGAGGATTCCACCACAACCTACGAGTACGAGAAGCACTTCATCGTATATCCTCAGGTTACCTTTGATGACGAGCCCTATGTTGCTCCCGGCGGAAAGAAGGTTCCCGAAGGCTTCTCATATTCTTCAGGCAACAACACAGAATGGCTTTCAGTTGAGGACATCAAGGAATTATTAAAGACAGTGGATCTTGAACATTAAACGAAAGTACTAATTAAAATTTATTATTGGAGGGAAACAAATGACTTACGAAGAGGCACTTAAGAAATTACAGGATTGCGGACAGACACAGTTACTTCGCTATTATGATGAGTTATCAGATGAATCAAAGGCTAAGCTCCTTAAAGAGATAGAGGAGACAGACCTTCAGGTTGTTGATTCAATTAACCACAGAGAGGAGCTTAACAAGAGAGGTGTTATCACACCCATCGCTTCAATGGAGCTTCCTGAGATCGAGGCTAACAAGGAAAAGTTCCTTGAGGTTGGAATCGATGCCATCAAGAAGGGTGAGGTTGGAGCAGTTCTTTTAGCAGGCGGAATGGGAACAAGACTTGGTTCCGATAACCCCAAGGGTATGTACGATATCGGTATCACCAAGCACGTATATATTTTCCAGAGACTTATTGAGAACCTTCAGGATGTTGTTAAGATGGCAGGCGCATATGTACCCCTCTACGTTATGACATCCGACAAGAACAATGAAGCAACAGTTAATTTCTTCAAGGAGCAGAACTACTTCGGTTATGATCCTTCATACATCAATTTCTTTAAGCAGGATATGGCACCTGCAACCGACTACACCGGAAAGGTGCTTTTAGAGGCAAAGGATAAGCTTTCTACCTCACCTAACGGAAATGCCGGCTGGTACATTTCAATGGTGAAGGCAGGACTTGACAAGGATGCAAGAAAGAGAGGCATTAAGTATCTCAATATCTTTGCAGTGGACAACGTACTCCAGAGGATTGCAGATCCCGTATTCGTAGGCGCTGTTAAGGACGGAAACTTCGTATCAGGTGCTAAGGTAGTAAGAAAGGCAGCTCGTGATGAGAAGGTCGGCGCTATGTGTCTTGAGGATGGACGCCCTTCAATCGTTGAGTACTACGATATGACAGATGAGCTTATGGATGCCAAGAACGAGAAGGGTGATCCCGCATACAACTTCGGCGTTATCCTTAACTATCTCTTTGACATCGACGAACTCGACAGGATCATGGAGAAGAAGCTTCCTCTTCATGTTGTTGAGAAAAAGATACCCTATATCGATGAGAACGCTGAGCTTGTTAAGCCTGAGGAGCCCAACGGATATAAGTTCGAGCAGCTGGTTCTTGATATGATCCACCAGATGTCCAATGCCCTTCCCTTCGAGGTTGTTCGTGAGAAGGAATTTGCTCCCATCAAGAATAAGACCGGTATCGATTCAGTTGAGAGCGCTCGTGCACTTTGCAAGTTAAACGGCATCGAGTTATAAAAATATAGATTAAGTTAAGAACAGGAAGGAAAGTTATGGCAGTTTTAGTAACAGGAGGAGCCGGTTTCATTGGTTCCCATACAGTAGTTGAATTGCTTGATAACGGCTACGATGTTGTAGTTGTTGATAATCTTGTTAACTCATCATCTAAGAGTCTTGACAGGGTTGAGCAGATAACAGGCAAGAAGGTTAAGTTCTACGAGGTTGATATCCTTGACAGAGAGGGACTTAACAAGGTTTTCGAGAATGAAAAGATAGATTCCTGCATCCATTTCGCAGGACTTAAGGCAGTTGGTGAGTCAGTTCAGAAGCCCTGGGAATATTACGAGAACAATATCGCAGGAACCCTGGTTTTGGTAGACGTGATGAGACAGCATGGGGTTAAAAATATAATCTTCAGCTCATCTGCAACTGTTTACGGCGATCCCGCTGAGATCCCGATCACAGAGAACTGTCCTAAGGGACAGTGCACTAATCCCTACGGCTGGACGAAGTCAATGCTCGAGCAGGTGCTTTCGGATATGCAGAAGGCAGATCCCGAGTGGAACGTAATCCTGCTTCGTTACTTCAATCCCATTGGTGCTCATAAGTCAGGTCTCATCGGAGAAAACCCCAATGGTATCCCTAACAACCTGATGCCTTACGTAACACAGGTTGCTGTTGGTAAGCTTAAGGAACTTGGCGTATTCGGAAATGATTATGACACACCTGACGGAACTGGAGTAAGAGATTACATCCACGTAGTTGACCTTGCAAAGGGACATGTTAAGGCACTTAAAAAGATAGATGAAAAGTGCGGCCTTAAGATATATAACTTAGGAACAGGTAAGGGATACAGCGTACTTGATATTGTTAAGAATTTCGAGGAAGCTACCGGAGTTAAGATTCCTTATGTTATTAAGCCCAGAAGAGCAGGAGATATCGCAACCTGCTATGCATCAGCAGCTAAGGCTAAGGAAGAATTAGGATGGGAAGCTGAGTACGGAATCAAGGAAATGTGTGCTGATTCCTGGAGATGGCAGTCCCAAAATCCCAACGGTTTCGAGGACTAGGAAGAAGACCGGATTCCCGTTGCCAATTAGGTGGGGATAAAGATATCAGTCCTCTTCGATTATCTGGATCTCCAGATAATCAAAATCAATGGAATCAATAAACGAATCCTGATAGAAGCGGGTCTTTGAGTGCACCTTAAAGTCCCGGATGTTCTGCTCAAGCCAGATTGGCTTGCTAAGATCAAATTCATGACACACCACGTCGAGGGAATTAAAAACCTTGTGCGTGCGTGTGTCTTTTTCGTCTCGGATGATTGTGATATCCCGAAGCATGTGATTGTCTTTAAATTCTTTTGCCCATAATCTAAACATACCGCTATTATAAAATATTTTCGTGGAAAATGTTATAATTAAATATAATCGTATATTTAACTATATGAGGGTTACGGTAAAATATGAAAACTTATAGTTATCAGAACAATAGAGAGAATGCCGTTGAGGCGATGATCAACCTGTATGAGATCTTCGATTCCTACGGTGCGCAGAGAAAGTTCCTGAATGACAAGCTAACCAACGTCAGGAAGGTGCTTGAGTATGTGGCGGATGTATATCCTCAGGATGAGATCATTAAGCTGGAGGTTTTTAATAACCTGGGAGATATCAGGGTAAGAATCTTCGTAAGAGGAGATGAGCTTCAGCCGAAGGATGTTGTGGGCCACTTTAATATAGTGGATGAGGAGGCTGAGGAGAAAGACGTAGACGAGGCTAAGGAAAATGACGTTCTTGTCAAATACTTCACCTCCGGATTTACCTGCAAATATAATGGTAAATTAAATACCATAACCACCACGATTAAAAAATCCTCCTACAGGCCTCTTTTTATACTTTTGATTGCCCTTATAGGCGGAATAGTTGCTGGAGCACTGTTTACTGTGGTGCTTCCCGGAAGCAGCGAGCAGATCTTTGCAAAGAAAGTACTTAATAACATCTCAACTATATTTACCAACTGTATTAAGACATTGGTTGGGCCGCTTATGTTCTTTACCATAGCATCGGCCATATCTTCTTACTCAGATCTCTCCGCACTTGGAAGAAGGGGAGGAAAGCTGGTGGTTAAATATTTCAGGAATGCGCTTATCGCGATAGTGGTCTCAACAATTATAGTTCTTGTTATGAAGCCCGGAGCAAGCAGGGAACTTGCGAATATAACATCGCTGGTGGAGGAGTCCGGGGATATCGAACAGACAGTGGACTCAAGCGTTAATTCAATAACTGAAACCCTGGTTGGATTTTTCCCGAGTAATTTCTTTAGGTCATTCCTTGATTCTTCCATGATGCAGATCATTGTAATTTCACTGCTTCTTGGAATTTCCACGGGATTTTTGCCATCCGACGCCCGAGACGGTGTCAGCAGATTCCTTGATAACGGCAACAAGCTTTTCTGCAAGATGGTTGATATAGTGATGATCTTCCTGCCAATCTCAGTATTCTGCTCAATGAGTTCTATGGTGATCCTTTTGGGAGCGGAAACCCTTTTGATGCTGTTTGAGTGGCTCTTGGCACTTATCATCGCCTTCTTTGTGATGGCGGCCATATACATACTTTTTATAGCAGTTTCGGCAAAGATATCGCCGCTTGTATTTTTAAAGCAATACGGACAGGCCATCATAAGTACCTTTGAGATGGGCTCCTGCAATTCCTCAATGCCCACATGTATTTCCGTCATAGAAAAGAAAATGGGAGTTTCCAATTCGGTTTCGGCCCTGACGATCCCCATTGGAGTTTCCATACATTGCGCAAGCAACTGCGTATTTTATATAATTTCGCTTTTCTTTTTGGCAAATATATACACAGATACAGTGGCAAGTCCTCTGGCTTATCCTATGGTATTTTTCACGGTGCTCACGTTAGGTATCGGCGCACCCAGCATCTCCGGAGCAGGTCCCATCTGTGTTGCAATGCTGCTTCCCTCACTTGGAGTTCCCATGGGACTTGTGAACCTTATCATGGGACTTGATCCAATAGTCAGCATGTTTAAGTCCGCCGCAAGTTGTATTGAGGATGCTTCCGCTACTCTTACTACCGCCCGGACTGAAGGTATGATCGATGACGAGCTGCTTTCCGGCTCCAACTAATAATTGTGTATATTGCACGTAATGCTTCGCAAAAATATACTTTTAGTCGCTCAAACAGTCCTCGGAGCTGGGAACTGTCTTGCTGAATGCTCGCAAAAAAGTGTCTTCCACAAAGCGAGTTCCGCAAGAGGCCGGTTTGTAACCTTGGCATATCTTTGCAGTGGTGTTCCGGCCTCGAGGACTGTCTGAGCGACTGGAAGAGCAGCTTTTTTGCGATGCATTCTTTCGAAGCTGTGAGGTCAGCTCCTGCGGAACTCGCTTTGTAAAAGATATTTTTGTTCAGCATTCGTGCAAACTCCGCTAGCACTAAGTTGGAGCCGGGAAGCGGCTCGGAGGAGTATTTGTTAAAAATGTATAAAAAAATCGTAAAAATCGCACTTTTATAGTGAATTTATGCTAATATAGAATTAGGGCATTGAAATGAAATCAAAATAAAATGCATTTCGCCCGCAATTTAAATATAAATAAACAGTTAGGGGAATAGAATTGGATATAAATTTAGACAGAGACTATGACGTAAACAGCTGGACAGAAGTGATCCTTCTCTACAGCTCTGCCCTTAAGCAGATGCAGACCAAGCTTGAGATCCTTAATGACGAATTTCAGCATGTTCACAGGTATAATCCCATAGAGCATGTTAAGTCCCGCCTTAAGACCTCGGAGAGTATAGTAAAGAAGCTTCGCAAGAAGGGCTATGAGTCTACCATCCAGAATATGGTGGACCATGTTAATGATATTGCAGGTATCCGTATTATCTGTTCGTTTACTTCAGATATTTATAAGATCGCAGAGATGATATCCAACCAGTCGGATATCAAGATCCAGTATGTTAAGGATTATATTAAATATCCCAAGGACAGCGGCTACAGGAGCTATCATATGCACGTGACGGTACCTGTATATCTTTCAGACAGGATAGTTGATACCAAGGTTGAGATCCAGATCCGTACCGTAGCCATGGACTTCTGGGCAAGCTTAGAGCACAAGCTTCATTATAAATTCGAGGGTGATGCGCCTGAACATATTAAGCAGCAGCTTATAGAGTGTGCGGATATGGTTGCGGCATTGGATGACAGGATGCTTGCTCTTAACGAAGAGATCCAGGCCTTTAATACTGAGCCGGAAAAATAAATTTAAGAACACTGCAAAGGAGCGGAAAACAATCCCGCTCCTTTTTTTATTTCCGCAAGTAAATTTATGCAGTCCATGAGAGGGCTTATTTTTGCCCAAAAATTTAAAAAGTAGTATAATACCGGTTTGGGAGTTGAAGAAAGATATGTTTATTTTATTTTTTATTCTTTGGATAATTTTTAACGGCGCGATCACTCTTGAGATCGTTCTTTTCGGAATCGCAATTGCGGCCCTTGTATTCCTTTTTATGTGCAAGTTCATGGACTACAGCATTAAGAAGGATATCGAGCTTTTAAAGAAAATACCGATCTTCATAGTCTATGTCTTTACCCTCATCTGGGAGATCATAAAGGCTAACCTCGTGATGATGAAATTCATAGTGATCAAGCAGGAGGATGAGCTTCATCCTGTTATCTTTAAGATGAAGACAAGTCTTAAGAGCAATGTATGCAGAACTCTTCTTGCTAATTCCATCACATTGACCCCCGGTACCATCACCATCGAAATGGTGGATGATACCCTTTATATTCATGCGGTTGATGAGTCCCTTGCCATCGAGGATGACGGCAATTTTATATTTGAGAATATTCTCCTTAAAATGGAAGGAGGGCAAAAATAATGGACAGCGTTTTAACTGTAATCCTGATAATCCTTGCAGTTATGGTGCTTATATGTTTGCTCCGTGCGGCTATCGGCCCGAGAGTGGGAGACAGACTGGTGTGCGTCAACATGATGGGCACGCTGGTAATCGTCATAATCGCCATACTTGCGGTTAAATTAAAGGAAGGGTATCTTGCGGATATCTGTATTATTTATGCCATGATAAGCTTCCTGGCGGTTATAGTAATTTCCAAAATATATATGGGAATGTATATCGAAAAGCGTAAAAAGAAGGAAGAAAAAGAAAAGGAGGATAAGAATGCTTAATACCATAGCTGATATAATCGGAACAGTGCTTCTTGTTCTCGGAGTGATCGTATTTTTATTCCAGATAATCGGAGTTACGAAGTACAAATATCTTTTAAACAGAATGCATGCTGCCGGAATGGGGGATACCCTGGGAGCATTTCTTTGCATGCTGGGACTTATATTCATTAACGGACTTAATTTAACGAGCCTTAAATTCGTGCTCATTATATTTTTCCTCTGGTTCAGCTCACCTACAAGCTCTCACTTAATAAGCAGGCTTGAGGTTGCCACCGATGAGGAAATACATAAGTTTGCGGATGTTCAGATCGATGAGGAGGAGATGCCGTAATGACAGTGTTTATGTACATTCTCTTAGGTTCGCTCATTGTCTGCGCCATCGCAGTTACGATCTCTAAGAATCTTCTTAATTCAGTGCTCATCTTTATGGCATACAGCCTTATCATGAGCATAATCTGGATACTCCTCGAGTCTCCGGATCTTGCAATAACAGAGGCCGCGGTTGGCGCGGGAGTTACCTCTATACTTTTCTTCGTCACACTTAAAAAGATAAAGGCGGTTCTTAAAAACCCCGGCGAAGATGATGCTGAAGATAATGAAAATAATGATGAAGGGAGGGAGTCTTAATGGCTGAAAATAACGAAAAGAGCTCTGTTAAGCGTTTCTTTGACGGCGAGACGGACCTTCTTTTAGAAAACCTTCATATGAAGAAATCCTATGAGGACCATCAGAAAAAGGAGCCCTCGAGTCAGGATGTTACCTATGAAAATGCCCTGGCAATCTATGATGTTTATGATCTTTCGAGAAATAAAGAGCTTAAGGCATTCAACTGGGTATATCGTATTGCGGCAGTGCTTTTCTGCATAGGTCTTGCCTTTGCCTTTGTGTATGTGGTTTCTTACCTTCCCAAGGTTGGAGATCCCACGACCCCTGCCAATTCAAGCGTGGTTTCACAAAGATATATTGAAGACGGCCTGCAGGAGACCGGTGCTGTTAATATAGTTACCGGAATGATCCTTACCTACAGGGCTTTTGATACCTTCGGCGAGACCAACGTGCTCTTCATAGCAACCATATGCGTTATGGTGCTTTTGATGCTTGATGAAAAGATATTGCATGAGAGTGAGCTCCACAATGACAGAATGTTTGAGCCCAAGGGAGATAAGATCCTGCAGACGGTGGCTAAGGTCCTCTGTCCCATTATATTTTTATTCGGAATATACATTATTCTTAACGGACAGTTGTCCCCCGGAGGTGGTTTCTCAGGCGGTGCCATTTTAGGCGCAGGCATGATCCTTTATACTTCTGCCTTTGGCTTTAAAAAGACACAGAAATTCTTTAATGAGAACGTATACCGCGTAGCCAAGGTTACGGCGCTTTGCATGTACGGACTCATCGGATCATATTTTTATATAACAGGGGCAAACGGGATTGAGAACCACATCCCTCTTGGTATTGCCGGACATATCCTGTCAGGCGGTATCATCCTGCCCATAGATATAGCAGTAGGAATAGAGGTTGCATGTACCATGTATGCCTTCTATGCACTGTTCAGAAGAGGAGGATTATAAAATGGGACCTAATCTTTTACCCAACTTAGGTGAAGCTGTTGCAATGATCCTTTTCTGTATAGGTTTTGCCAACCTTCTGCTCCAGCCTAATCTCATTAAGAAGATAATCGGACTTAACATCATGGATTCCGGAATGTATCTCTTTCTCGCCGAGAAAGGCTATATAGAGGGACATGTGGCACCTATAGTGGTGGACGGAGTCCAGTCGGTTGATGCCTATATTAACCCGGTGCCTTCGGGCCTGGTACTTACCGGTATCGTTGTATCGGTTTCGGTAACGGCATTCATGCTTGCCTTAACCATCAGGCTTTATAAGAGATATCACACGCTGAACCTTGATGAGATATCAATGCAGCTGAGGAAGGAGAAGCTCTAATGGATATAATACGTAACTTCCCCGCAATCTCAATACTTGCCTGCATGTTCTCGGCTATCATAAGCTCAGTGCTTCCGAAGAAGGCAGGGCGTGCAGTGTGCTATACCCTTACAGTGGTTGAGATCGGACTTTCCCTTTCAACTCTTATATATGTTTATAACCTGGGTGAGTCTGTAGTATATGTAATGGGTAAATTCCCCGCACCCTGGGGTAATGAGATACGCTTCGGCGTGCTTGAGTGTCTGATGGCTCTTGCTTTCAGCATCATCATGCTCTTAAGCTTACTTGGCGGCCTTCATAAGATGAAGGATGAGATCTCGGAGAGCAAGGAATTCTTATACTACGTGCTTGTTGATTTGCTTTTTAGCTCACTGCTTGCACTTATCTACACAAACGATATATTTACAGCCTACGTATTCGTTGAGATAAACACCATCTCAGCTGCAGGCTTGATCGTAATAAGAGAAAACGGCCGTACGTTAGAGGCAGGCGTTCGTTATATGATAATGTCCCTTTTAGGCTCCGGACTTCTGCTTTCCGGTATCATGACTTTATATGATGTTACCGGACAGCTCCTTATGAGCAATATTAAGGAAGCGGTCATAGAGCTTAACGCAACAGGGCAGTACCAGATTCCCCTTACCGTTTCAATAGTGCTTATGGTGACGGGACTTTGTATCAAGAGTGCCCTGTTCCCGTTCCACACCTGGCTTCCTGATGCCTACGGATACTCAACGGCTTCATCCGCAGCCATACTTTCATCGCTTGTATCCAAGGGATATATTTTCCTTGTTATAAAGATATTCTACAGAGTGGTCGGAATAAGTGAGATCAGAAGCTCACACATTCTGAATGTTCTCTTCGTATTCGGCCTGGTTGCCATGATAGCAGGCTCCGTTTCCGCTATCAGGGAAAATGATATACGTCGTATGATAGCCTATTCATCGGTTGCCCAGATAGGTTATATCTACATGGGCTTCGGTCTGGGCGGAGATGCCGGAATGGTTGCTTCAATATTCCATATCCTTTCCCATGCGGCCACCAAGTCAATGCTCTTCATATCAGCAATCGGACTTACGGATGTATCTCGTGGCTCAAGGCATTTTAAAGACTTAACCGGTGCAGGACATAGGAATAAGATAGCCGGAATCGGCTTCACGGTAGGCGCCCTTTCAATGGTTGGTATACCCCTGTTTTCAGGTTTCATCAGCAAGCTTCAGTTCATGGACGCTTCCATGACGGTAAGGTATGCGAAGATGTTCCCTGCTCTTGCGGTCCTTGGTATCAGTACGATCCTTAATGCCGTATACTTTATGAAGACTGTTTTAAGGATATACATTCCCGCTGAGAAGATGAGCGTTAACCGTCAGCAGGCAGACTTTGCGACAGTTACAGCCGGAGGCAATCGGATAGGAATTAACGGTGTGGTCGAAGAAAAAGACAGGATAAGCTTTTCTGAGAATAAGCTTTACGGCTTCACCATAATCGCCTTTGTGGCACTTAATGTATTTTTGGGACTGGGCTCTAACCTTGTTATTGAGCTTATCAGAATGGGATTGGAGATGTTTGCGTGATGAATATACTTAGTCTTACAGTTTTATTTCCAATCATAATGGGAGCGCTTCTTCTTATTCTTCCCTTTAAGGATGAGGAGCATGGTCCTACATCGTTTATAAAGATATACACGGGAGTATGTCTTTTGATCTCGGCTTTGCTTACGGTTTTAAGCGTATTGTACGGAAGCACTGAGGCATCAACACTCTTTAAATTAAATGACACACTTGTCATATCTTTCTCGGTGGATTCACTTGGAAGGCTCTTTTCAGTTGTTATGAGTCTTGTATGGGTGTGCGTTGGCTTCTACAGCTTCGAATACATGAAGCATGAGGCCCATAATAAGAGATATTTCGGAATCTATATCCTGGTACTTGGTGTGCTTATGGGCTTATGTTATTCTGCAAACCTTGTTACCTACTATACCTTCTACGAGTTCATGACCTTAGGTTCATTTGCAATGGTGCTCCATAATCAGTCACATGAGGCTGTTATGGCATCCCTTAAGTATATGTTTTATTCCTTTGCGGGAGCCTACATGGTGCTCTTCGGACTTTATTTCGTTCATGGAGCAGCTTCAGACAAGGCAATGTTCTTCGTTGAGGGCGGAATAATAAGCGAGCCCTGCAAGGGAGTGCTTTCGGTAGCCCTTCTTCTTATGATAATCGGCTTTTCGGTTAAGGCGGGTATGTTCCCCATGCACGGATGGCTTCCTACGGCCCATCCTGTTGCACCTGCACCTGCTTCGGCAGCCCTTTCTGCCATCATAGTTAAGTCAGGTGTCCTTGGTATCATAAGGGTTATCTATTATATCTTTGGATCCACCTTCTTTAGCGGTTCCTATGTGCAGAAGACCGTGCTCATACTTTCGCTTATTACCGTATTTATGGGCTCAATGCTTGCCTTTAAGGAGAAGGTCCTTAAAAAGAGACTTGCTTATTCAACAGTCAGCCAGGTTTCATATATCCTTTTCGGAATATTCATGGTAAATGATACGGCTTTTAAGGGCTCACTCATCCATGTTGCAGCCCATGCTGCGATTAAGAGCACGCTTTTTCTTTGTGCAGGCGCAATCATCTATATCACAGGCTGCACCAAGGTCTCTGAACTTCGTGGTATTGGAAAGAAGATGCCTGTTATGCTTTGGTGCTATACGATAGTTTCCCTTGGACTTATCGGTATCCCTCCCTTCGGAGGCTTTGCAAGCAAATGGTATCTTTGTATAGGTGCTCTTGAGGCGGATATGAAGGTATTTAGCTTCTTAGGACCTGTTATTTTACTTGTTTCAGCACTGCTTACGGCGGGGTATCTCCTTCCCCTTTCAATAGACGGCTTCCTTCCCGGCAAGGATTTTGATGTGTCAACGGTGAAGGGCGAAGAGCCTAAGCTTACAATGCTTATCCCGATAATAATTCTGACAGCAGTGTCAGTTATAGTAGGAGTATTTCCGGAGGTGATCTCATGGCTTTAAATCTTCACAGTTACTGGTATTACCTTTTGATACTTTTCCCCATAATAACGGGAGCACTTATATTTGTTATTCCTTTTAAGGAGCGCAAATATATGTGTATTTATACCGAGATCGTGACGATCCTCACCTCGGTAATAAGCTTTACGATGCTTTTAAACAGGCCCGCAGAGGACCTTGTGGTTGTTTATTTTGCAAAGAAGTTTGCACTTGCCTTCGGGCTTGACGGAATGGGTACGATCTTTGCTGGCCTTATATCTTTCCTATGGCCTTTGGCTTCCCTATATGCCTTCGAGTACATGAAGCATGAGGCCTCAGAGCGCTCGGCAAAGGAAACAACGTTCTTCGGATTTTATACCATAACCTTCGGAGTTACCTTAGGTATTGCCTCAGCGGCGAACCTTCTTACCATGTATATCTTTTATGAGCTGCTTACACTGGTTACGGTTCCGCTTATCATATTCTCGCTTTCGAAAGAAGCGGTTAAGGCAACCCGAATATATCTTTATTATTCACTTGGCGGTGCGGCCTTCGGCTTCATTTCGCTGGTATTTTTAAGTAACTTCGGCCAAACCCTTGATTTCGTTCTGGGCGGAGTCTTCGGCGAAACAGAACTTGCGAAGGTTTCAGCTACACTTATCAGAGTTATCTATATCTTTGGCTTCTTCGGATTCGGTGTTAAGGCGGCTGTCTGCCCCTTATGCTCATGGCTTCCAAAGGCCGGCGTTGCACCTACTCCCGTTACGGCCCTGCTTCATGCGGTTGCCGTTGTTAAGTCAGGAGCCTTCGCTATATTAAGGATAACCTATTACTGCTTCGGCACTGAGATCCTTAAGGACAGCTTTGCGCAGTACATTCCCATGGCTGTTGTTATATTTACCATAGTATACGGATGCTCCCAGGCAGTAAGAGAGCGCCACTTTAAGAGGAGACTTGCCTGGTCCACGGTATCGAACCTTTCGTATATCCTTTTCGGATGCCTTATAATGAGCCCTCTTGGAATGGTGGGTGCGCTTTCTCATATGCTTTTCCACGGAGTTATGAAGATCTGTTCTTTCTTCTGCGCAGGAGCGGTTATCTGCGGCACCGGCAAGGAATATGTTTATGAGCTGGACGGCCTTGGAAAGAAGATGCCCTTTACATTTACGGCATTTACCATTTCTTCCTTTGCGCTTATGGGCGTTCCCGGTCTCTGCGGATTCATTTCCAAGTGGAACCTTGCAACGGCTGCGGTTTCATCAGGAAACGTGCTTGCATATGTGGGAATAGGAGCACTTCTTGTGTCGGCGTTATTAACGGCAATATACATGCTTCAGGTGGTCATCAGGGCCTTCTTCCCGGAGAAGGATTTCAATATGGCGACCATAGAAAGATATCATGATCCCAGCTGGATGATGCTTGTACCCTTTGCGATATTCGTTGTGGTTATGTTTTACTTCGGACTTTCAAGTTCTGCTGTAGTTTCACTTCTTACGAATGTTGCGAATGGAGTTTTTTAAGGAATAGATTATGGACATACTTAATTACATCTGCGGTAACGGAATAAGCTTTACGATAGACGGCTTCAGGGCGGTCTATGTTGTGATAGCACTTTTCATGTGGGCCATGACAGCCCTGCTCTCACCTGAATATTTCAGGTCCTATACCAACAGGAAAAGATATTATTTCTTCTTCGTTGTGACGCTTTTGGCCCTCATCGGAGTGTTTACCTCAGCTGATCTTTTTACAACCTTCATATTCTTCGAGATCATGTCGTTCACATCCTATGTGTGGGTTGCCCAGGATGAGCGACCCCAGTCGTTACGGGCTGCTATCACATATCTTTCCGTTGCGGTGATCGGCGGACTTGTGATGCTTATGGGAATCTTCCTTCTGTACGCAGGCGGCTACAATAAATATCTTGTGTGCGGGCTTATATTTTTCGGCTTCGCTGCTAAGGCAGGCGTATATCCCTTACACATCTGGCTTCCCAAGGCACATCCCGTAGCCCCTGCTCCGGCATCTGCACTCCTTTCCGGTATCCTTACTAAGTCAGGCGTTTACGGAATCCTTATATTAAGCTTCCAGATGATGTTCGGGGATGTTAAGTGGGGCTGCGCAATGCTTATTTTAGGGCTTATAACAATGTTCCTTGGAGCGCTGCTTGCCTTATTCAGTATCGACCTTAAGAGAACCCTTGCCTGCTCATCAATGTCACAGATCGGCTTCATCATGACCGGCATCGGGATGGGAACCATGCTCGGGGAAGAGGGTGCTCTTGCAATGCGCGGAACCTTCCTTCACATGGTGAACCATTCTCTTATTAAACTGGTGCTCTTCATGGCAGCAGGTGTTGTTTACTTTAATCTTCATAAGCTTGATCTTAATGAGATAAGGGGATTCGGAAGGAATAAGAATTTCCTTAAGGTGGTATTTGCGATCGGTGCGCTTAGTATTGCGGGTATTCCTCTCTTTAGCGGATATGTTTCGAAGACCCTTCTCCATGAGGGCATCTTAGAGGGCGCAGGAGTTGTTATGGGCGTGGGCATAAACAGAGCGGTTGAGTGGATATTCCTTCTTTCAGGCGGCTGCACCCTTGCTTATATGACGAAGCTATTTATCTGCATCTTCGTTGAGAAGAATGAGGATGCCTCTCTCCAGGCAGAGTATGATGCAATGAAGACCCTTAACCCTCATACAGGGCGCAAATATATAGGAATTTCATCCACTATAGCTTTGGGCTTAAGTGCACTGGTGCTTTTTGTGCTCGGCGTTACGCCGTTTATCACTATGGACAAAATAGCAACCCTTGGACACAGCTTCCTTGGTGTATCCTCTGAAGCACATGTTTCAGTTAACTATTTCAGCCTTGAGAACCTTAAGGGTGCTGCGATTTCCATAACTCTCGGACTTTTAATATATTTCTTCATCATCAGGAAGTTCATGATGAAGGATGGTAAATATATTGATATCTGGCCTCAGGCTCTTGACCTTGAGGAACTTATATACAGGCCCCTTCTTCTTAAGATACTTCCGGGGATCGGAATCTTCTTTGCGCGTATTGCGGACAATATAATTGATGGTATTGTCGTTATTCTGCGTAAGACTCTTTATTCTGATCGCGTGATCCCCAGGGATTATGCGGAGGGCAATTCCATAACGCATCTTTTCGGTAATACCCTTGATAAGATACACTATGGTCTTACCGGAACTGACAGAGATCCCCTTAAGAGTTATGAGCACAGAATGGCCATAAAACATCTGCAGGCCTCAGAGAATGCCAACATCATCACAAGGTCGCTCTCCTTCGGCCTTGCGCTTGCCTCACTGGGCCTTCTCTTCACCCTGGGGTATCTGCTGTCGTTCTTCTTCTAATTTTATGCATTCTTTCATGCTTCACAAAAATATACTTTTAGTCGCTCAGACAGTCCTCAAAGCCGGATTTTAAGTTTTCAGAGTTTATCCAGGTTGAGTGCCGGCTTCTGCGGAACTCGCTTTGTAAAAGATATTTTTGTTCAGCATTCCCCAATCTGTATTACCTGTTGCCGAGGAATGGTTTATAATAGGCTCCCCTTCCAGGGGAGATGTTGCCGAAGAGTGGTTTATTATAGGCTCCCCTTCCAGGGGAGCTGTCTGCGAAGCAGACTGAGAGGTAGGTAATCCCGATGTTTGCAACACTTCTGCAACAACTTGAGTGATAGTATATGTACATCAACGGGGTAAAACCTATGAAAATTAAAATTAGAAAATAACAAAAGGAGAGAACATAATCATGGAAAAGATAAATGAGAATGAACAGAAGAATGTAAATGGCGGATATTTATGGCCCTTAGGAAAAGAGAAGGAAAAAACTCAGAACGAAAAGAGCAGTGAAAATGCTAAAAACCGGAACTGATTTTGAAGATCTGCCGGATGATTGGTGTTTAATGAAGGTCAGTTATTGTTTTATACAGTAACTGACCTTTTTCATGTAATAAAAAGTAGAATAAAAAGATGCTTTGACAGCCTCTTTAAACAAAAGTATAATGAGATTAAAGCGGCGGTGAACGGCATATAAAGGTGCATGACCGCCCGATAAAGGAGAAGACAATTGTGATTGGACGGGAAAAAGAGGTTAAAGAATTAAATCGTTTATACAATAGAAACAAAGCGGAACTGGTTGCTGTATATGGACGCCGTCGTGTTGGTAAAACATATTTGATCGACGAGACCTTTAAAGGAAAAATCACCTTCCGACATGCCGGACTCTCGCCGGATGATGAAGATCCGAAAGGATTACTGCAGGCGCAACTTAATCATTTCTACCATTCACTGGAACTTGCCGGCATGGAAGAGTGTGAGAAACCGAAGGACTGGTTGGATGCATTTTTCCTGTTGGAGAAGTATCTTCAGAAAATAGATGATGGTTCCAGACAACTTATTTTTTTGGATGAACTTCCCTGGCTTGATACAGCCAGATCCGGATTCGTTCGTGCCTTCGAAGGATTCTGGAATACTTGGGGATGTCATAGAGACAATCTTATGGTAGTTGTATGCGGGAGTGCGAATTCCTGGATTTTAGACAAACTGATCAATAATCATGGAGGCTTGTATAATCGTGTTACATATGAAATCAAGTTGTCTCCCTTTACCTTACATGAGTGTGAAGCGTTTTATCAAAGTAATCAGATCAGAATTTCCAGATATGATATTGTGCAGAGTTATATGATCTTTGGAGGAATCCCGTTTTACATGGGATATTTTGATAGTGAATTGAGTTTTGCGCAGAATGTAGATCAGATCCTTTTTGCTCCAACAGCAAAACTTAAGGATGAATTTGACCGTTTATTTTCTTCTGTATTTGTGAACCCGGAAACAGAAAAGTCTATCGTACAGTTCCTCTATACCAGAAATTCCGGATATACGAGAAGAGAGATTACGGAGAAACTTGGAATATCAGATGGAGGGCGTTTGTCACGAAATTTAAATGCTCTGATCGCAAGTGATTTTATCATCAAGTATGTGCCCTTTGGAATGGGAAAACGAGAGGAGCATTATAAGCTCGTTGACCCGTTTTGTATTTTTTACCTGCATTTTATGAAAAATCAGACAAAAAATAATCCATGTTTCTGGCAGCAAAATAATACAGCCCAGTCTGTTGTTTCATGGAGGGGATTTGCATTTGAAAATGTCTGTTTCAATCATATACCGGAGATAAAAAGGTCACTTGGTATTTCAGGAGTTATCAGTGAAAGTTCGGCATGGTCTAAGCGAAGTGATGATGAAAACGGAACACAGATCGATCTTTTACTCAGTCGAAATGATAATGTGATCAATATGTGCGAATGTAAGTTTTATAGTGATGATTTTTCAGTAGATGGCAAATACTACCGGGTAATTTCACGCAGACAGGAAATGCTTGCGGGTATGGTATCAAGAAAAATGGTTATACATAGCACACTTATTACTACGTACGGCCTTACCCACAATGAATATAGTGGAGTTTTTACGAATGTTATAACTTTGGAGGATTTATTTCACACTATTTAGTGTATGATGGAGAGATATGGACAGGAACAATACATATATTCCGGGAGTTACCCGTTCAACAATACAGATAGTAGCATACGTTACGATGCTCATAGATCATTTCTTTGCAATCCTCTATGTGGAGTATTTTTCATCCCCTTATTATCATTATTCATATGAGTTTGTGGATGATGATCCTATATATGCCTTCGGGAGAAATGTAGGCAGGATAGCCTTTGTCCTTTTTGCATTCATGCTGGTTGAGGGAATGGTGCACACAAGGTCCCGTGCCCGTTACGTCTGGAGGATGTTTCTGCTTGCGCTTATTTCAGAGATCCCGTATGACCTTGCTGATTCGGGAAAGATATTTGATTTCAGCGACCAGAGCGTTATGCTGACCCTGGTGCTCGGTGCCTGCGCGATATGGATATATGATCTTTATTGGGATGGGAAAGATAGTGACCTTAGCTCAACTACGAATTCTGAGGGGAGCTATGACGGAAATTTGAGTGGAAATTTGCGATTAAGAAACCGTATTTTTGCAGTAGCCGGAATCCTTTCCTGCTGTGTGATCGCCTATATAAGCCTCTGCAACTACGGTTTTGCAGGAGTTTTATTAATTCTGTACTTATATATTTTCAGGAATAATATCTATAAGTGTCTGGGAGTGTTCTTTGCTTTCTGCCTTGCCTGGGGAGTAAATGTTTTCTTTGCATATAAATTCTCTCTATATTTAAGCAATGGACTTATCACTGATTTAGGGAGCTTCTTTTCACATTTCTTTGATATTGTGCTTCGGAATGGTGTGATTGCGGAATTCACAGGTGCCCTTGCCTTCGTGCTCCTATTCCAATATAATGGGGCACCCGGCATCCGCCTCCCGAAGGCTCTGACCTATCTTTTTTATCCCGTACAGTTCCTGATATTCTGGGCCCTTAAGTGCCTGCTGTTCTAATAGACCGGTGTACCGTCAACGTTTCTAAATTTAAATGTAATTGATTGGTAAGGCAAGCAAATTTTCCCTTAAGTAGGTCTTTTTATCAATTAGGCATAGTATTACGCCCATGCCTCTTTTTTTATCAGGAATCTTATCTAGTATCTGATTGGCAGTGCCCATGATGGCTTTAGGGTTTCCAGACATTTTGATTTCAACAGGATAGAGAGTCCCGTCTTCCTCAATTACCAAATCAATCTCATTTTCATTTGAGGCGCTTTTATCTTTTCCTCTGTAGTAGAAAATTTGAAAACGATAATCTCTGCCTTCGTTGGAATATGATTTTAAGATTTCTGAAATTACGAAAGTTTCAAACATATTCCCTGCAACCGCTGAATTTTTCAAAGCATCAGCGCTTAACCAACGGGTAAGATAACAGGCAAGTCCTGTGTCGCGAAAATAAATTTTAGGGGTTTTAATTGCCCGGTTTAAGGCACTTGCGCTGTAAGGTTGAAGAATATATACGATACCTGTTCTTTCTAAAATAGAAATCCAGTTTTTGATCGTGGGCTCGCTAACTCCGATCTCGCTTGCGATATTTGCATAATTAAGCATTTCACCGGTTCTTGCGGCGACTGACGTCAAGAATTTGGTAAAGGTTATACTGTCAGCTGAAATCAACTCATTAATATCTCTTTCAAGATATGTGGATACATAAGATGAATAAAAATCCTGCCAGTCTCTGTCAGAGGCATATAATTCCGGATAAGATCCTCTGTGAATCAAATTCCAGATATTATCATATGGTGTTAAATTCTTTTCACGTTCATTTATATAATCTTCAGTTGGTACGAAATGTCTGTTAAATCCGACCTGATATATTTCTCTTAATGACAATCCGCTAAGTTCACAAACAGATACTCTACCGGCTAGAGATTCACTTGCTCCCTTCATTAATTCCAGTTTCTGAGATCCGGAAAGAATAAATTGTCCTTTTGAGTCTGTTTTGTCGACAATTTGCTTTATTTCCTCGAGGACTGAACCTTCTTTTTGCACTTCGTCAATAAATAAAGGACATGGATTATTTAAAAAGAAAAGTTTAGGCTCTTCTCTTGCCTGCATCCTTGTAAGACGATCGTCAAAATTAGTCTGGTTAAAATCAGAAAAATCGTGCTTGATCAAGGTTGATTTTCCAACCTGTCTGGCACCTACGACCAATGTGCATTTGCTGTTCTGTAATCTGCTTTTTAGAATTTCTGAGATCGCTCTTTTGATATAAGGCATAATGACTCCTTTCGCGACTAATCTAAAGTCTTGTTTTATTATAGTCATAAAAGAAGGCAAAAATCAAGCGACTAATCTAAAATGAGAGTTTAGATTAGTCGCCAACGATGCTGTTGGTTGTGAATGTCAGTGAGGTAAGCATAAGAGCCTTTAACTCCTTGCGGTTTTTGATGTTCATCTTATCGTAGATGTCGGAGAGGGTTGAATTGATAAGAGAGGTTGAAAAATTAAGCTCAGAGGCAATTTCACCATTGCTTTTTCCGGCAACAACGAGAAGGCAGATCTGAAGCTCCTTTTTGCTTAATTTGAAGGCAAGTTGATTGTAGGAATCGCTCTGGAGAGCCATCTCGTGAAGGTGGCTTGCTCTTGCCTCTAGTTTTTCTTTAAGTTCAGGGCACTTTTCATCAAGGAGACGCTCGAATTCCGGACCAAATACCGTAACGAAAGCAGAGGTCAAAAGATAGTAGCCTGTTTTCTGATATACTGAGATCACTCCGTTTGCATGATAAATAAACGACTCTTTGTCACCTCGCATATGATAGAGAAATGCCAGATATGTATGGGCAGAGAGGGCAAGTATATCGTCTCCTGTGTACTCATATTCTTTGCAGATGGATTCAAATATAGTAAAGATGGATTCCGGGGCGTTGTCGATGAATGCCGTATAGCTGTGATAGATTGAAGTGCAGCGGGCGTAGGCAAGGGCCGCCGGATGATAGTTGTGGTCAATTTCCAAAGTGATGCTCATATTAGCATCGCTTGAAGCATCAGTAAAAAGGGAATCAAGATCCTGTAAAAGCGGCAGCAGATCCTCGCTATGCTCGGGAATATTTGAAAGTAGGAGCTGAAAATTAAGCTTGGCAGCCTGGGCATCACGAAGCTTCCCGCTGTTACGGTATAGAAGACACAGGGTATAAAAATATCCTGCCTTGAGATAATAGGGCATATGCTCCGGATCCAGCCCTGCAAGGAAGGTGAGTCCTTCATCGAATTCACATCTGTTTAAGGCCTTCTGGGCATTGTAGATGGCGACTTCATCAGAATTATCTGGGTCAAGCTCCTTATAGGCTGACTTCACAAGGAAAAAGGGAAATTTAAAGATATCTGAAGCTGCTTCCGGAACACCCTCCGAAGCATTTTCGCCTGCACCCTCCGAAGCCTTCCTGGTTCTTCCATCCGCAGGGCGCGTTGCATCGGCGGGAATTAACCATGTTCCGCCCAAATATACAGAACCCTTTATCCTGCCATCAGAGGCCATCCTTCTGACACTTCTGGTGCTAAGACCCCATTCTTCTGCAATTTCTTTTACTGATTTATATTCCATATTTAATATCTTACTGATTTCTTGCTTTATTTTCAAATTATTGCGGCTTGCAACTGGCCGATTTCGGACAAGTACTGACCGATTCCGGACAGTTGATGACAACCTAAAATAAGGAGATTCTTCTTGATCTTACTGGATATAAAGACACTTTTATTGTTAAAAAATCAATAAAAATTACAGAATTATTTACATCAAAATGCAGTGCCATTTAGATAAAGAAATTACCCGAAGGGCTTGCAGTTAGGGCACTCGTTATCCTCAGTAAAGCCCGCCTCAATAGCTTCATCAAGCGTCTCAAAAAGCACCTGGTTTTTCTCCTTGGGGAGGGAAGTGCAGGTTGCTTTATGGAGGCGCATTTTATTTTTATTGCCTACATAAATGTTGTCCGGGAGCTCAGGGTAGTTTTCAACTGAGGCATCCTCCTTGCCGGGAGTCTCTATCTTGGTATCTTCATTTTCATCTCCATCTGAATTATAGAATTTGAGCACTATGGTGCCGTCATTATCGGTGCGGTAGATGGTGGCGCCTATATTTTCAAGGCGTTTAAGGGTCTCCTCGTGAGGATGGTTATATTCTCCGTCAAGCTCGCAGCTTATAAGGGCAATTTCCGGTGTGACGGCTTCTAAAAGAGCTTCTGTTGTTGCATCCGAGCTTCCGTGATGCCCGCACTTTAGCACATCCGCGTCAAGGTCATAGCCCATATCTAAGAGTTCCTCTTCGGCTAAATATTCAGAATCTCCCATGAACAATATATTTGTCCCATTGTATGTGAGCATGAAGACGATGCTTGAATCGTTGGAATCCTCCATAACGTCTGACTTAAGTATGGTGAAGGTGGCATCGCCAAGGGTGTAGGTTGAACCCCTCTTCGGAGTGCTGAAGCTGTAATTCCTGTTGTCGAGCGCATCAAGAAGCTGGGAGTATGTGCTTGAATCCTTCTCATATTCGCTCATAAAGATATTATCAATGTCGAATTTCGTCACGATCACGTCTGCAGACCCTATGTGGTCGGCGTCCGGATGGGTGAGCATTAGATAATCAAGATGGTCGACACCCTGCTTCATAAGGTAGAGCTGGATCCTTGTTCCGTAATCATCCTGCCCTGCATCAACAAGCATGTAGTGCCCGTTGTTCTTAATGAGTATGGAGTCCCCGTGCCCCACATCTAAGACATGGATCTCCAGGGGCGCGCCTGATTCTGCAGATGTTTGGTCTTCAGCTTCCGTGGAAGTGGCGGCTGTGTTTGCTTCAGCGGTTTCAGTGTCCCTAGCACCTTTGTTGGATTCGGCAACTGTGTTGCCTGCGCTGTTGTCTTCTGCCTGCTGTCCAGGTATGCTTCCTATATCTTTGCACCCGACAAGCGTGAGTGCAGTTATTAATAATGTTATTAGTGGTAGTGACAAGTATTTTTTCATAAGAAACATTCTAAAACCCATCCATTAATTCTTCAAATCAAATTGACGAATTCAGTGCACGAATATATAATTAAGACAAAATGAAAATGACATATTAATATAGGAGGAATATCTGCATGACTGAAATTAAAATTTTAAAAGAAGCCTTAAATAAAATTGAAGAATTGGAAAAGGAAAATAAAGAGTTACGAGAGGAACTGGAGTATTTCAAAAAACGTAAAGCCAGCGGCCGTCAAAAGCATAATGCCAAGTGGCAGGCTATTTATAATGATTTTGTTGCCTGCTATGAAGATGGTATGACCATGGTGGAGATTGCTAAGCGGAACAATATTAGTGAACGTAGCATTTATAGGTATAAGGCTTACTACGATTCACTAAATAAAAATGAAGGAGACTAACGATGGCGAAAAATAAAGTTATCACTGTGCAAGAAATCCCAGTAACTGTATCCTTTGCAGATACGGCAGATTATATTTGCATAACAGATATGGCTGCGGCAAAAACAAATGATTCAAGAGCCGCAGATGTTATTCGAAATTGGCTAAGAAATAGGAATACTTTGGAGTTCTTGTCGACCTGGGAGGAAATTTACAATCCTGATTTTAAAGTGTTCGAATCTGAACACTTTAAAAAAGAAGCGGGTCTTTTGACATTTACACCCAGTGTATCAGAATGGGTAGAAAGTACAAATGCTATAGGCCTTTATGTAAAACGTGGTAAATATGGTGGCACTTATGCTCATAAAGATATTGCCTTTGAGTTTGCATCTGCAATCAGTCCGGTTTTTAAACTTTATTTGATAAAAGAATTTCAAAGACTTAAGGAAGAAGAAAATAGTTTACAAAAACTTGAGTGGGATGCAAAAAGATTTTTATCAAAAAATAATTATTTGATACAAACCGATGCAGTGAAAAATTACCTGATACCTACCTGCAATTATAGAGAAGATTTGCAATGGTTACCCTATGCAGAGGAGGCAGATTTGCTGAATGTTGCCTTGTTTGGGTTTACAGCTAAGGCGTGGAGAGATGCCAATCCTGAGTTGGCAAGAAAAAGCAATGTAAGGGATTATGCAACTATAAATGAACTGACAGTATTATCTAATCTTGAAAGCCATAATGCGCAAATGATTCGTGAAGGAAAAGATAAGGAAGAAAGGTTCGAAATCTTAAAAGAAATTGCTGAATATCAGTTGCAAGTATTACTTGAGGCTGAACAGATTAACAATCGTATTGAAGAGGCATCGAATGAAAATAAGCCTTCATAAGACAACTTCAAAAAGCACGATACTTAAGGTAGTGCTCATACTTCTTGCAATAACTGTGCTTCTTATTGTCGCTGCCCTTATATTTGGGAAGAGGCAGACAAATATATCAGATGATGTGACGGAGGAAAGTGCCGATGCGACAACTTCCGATTTTGCTGCGGAGACTCTTGATGAAGGAGAGGTCGTAGATATTTCCACACCGAAATACACATATGATATGTTTTCCTCTGATGTATCGGAACTGTGTGAGAGATATCCTGATGTACTTAACTTTGAGAAACTGGGGCTTAGCTACGACGGGCGGGATATAATGCATTTAGACCTTGGAAATAAGGAGGCAGCACACCACATTCTCATAGTCGGTCCGGTTAGGGGTAATGAATATGCATATTCGAAGCTCCTTATGAAAATGGCTGAAAATTACGCATCTTCCTACGATGCGGGGGAATATGAAGGTACGGCATATGCTGATATCTTTAACAATGTGGAAATCCAGATGATCCCGATGCCGAACCCTGATGGGGCGACGATTGCCCAGGAGGGAATTGATGGTATAGCGTCAGAGGAACTTAAGGAGGCTGTAAGAAACTGCTACGAAATAGATAAGTTTAATCTTTCCCATGAACTGTCAGATGACGGAGAGTATTCCTGGGTGGACCATTCCGAGGAGGGCGGTTATAATGTACTTTTGTCCGATAATCCCGAGATGATCGAGATGTATGAATATACGAAGCTCTGGGAGGGGAACGCATATGGCATTGACTTAATGAAGAATTTCGAGGTTAACTGGGATAATATCGAAAGCCGCTCTAATCCTTCATATAAAGGTTATAAGGGCCCCGGAGCAATGTCGGATGTTGAGACTGCACTGCTTTATACAATGGCACTCGATAAAGAATATGACATGATTGTCATATTTGGAGGGAAGAGCACATCTTCTGAAACATCATCACTTGAGGACTTCGCTGTCGAAATTCTGGGAACGGATTGCAGGACCTGGTCATTTCCGGATGATTCCGAATCTTTAGCAGGTGATCTTCTGGAAATATATAATGAGAATATTGAACTTATAGCCGAAATGGCAAAGGAGTGTATGGATTAATGGATAGAGTAATAAAAGAAAAGGGTTACGCAAAGATAAACCTAAGCCTTGATGTTTTAAGGCGCAGGGATGACGGATACCATGAAGTAAAGATGATAATGCAGACGGTTGATCTTTATGATGAACTGACATTTGAGGCAAAGCCTGACCCTGATATAACCCTGAAGGTTCTTAATATTCCTGTTGGTGCGGACTTAGGCCCCCTTGAAAAGAATCTTATCTACAGGGCAGCTAAGATAATACTTGATGAAGCGAAAATTGACACTGGTGTCACAATTACGCTTGATAAACATATACCTGTTGCTGCAGGAATGGCAGGCGGTTCTACCGATGCGGCTGCAACTCTCCGGGGATTAAATAAGCTGTTTGATCTTAATTATTCAGATGAGCATTTGAAGGAACTCGGCGTTAAACTGGGGGCTGATGTTCCGTACTGCATTAACGGAGGAACTCAGTTGTCGGAAGGAATAGGAGAAATCCTTACTCCCATTGCAGCTCCGCCCTCTAATGCTTATATCCTTATCGCGAAGCCCGATATTGCGGTATCCACCAAGTTCGTATATGAGAATCTTCATGCCAACACACTTTCATACCACCCGGATGTGGACGGAATGATTAAAGCCATGGAGAACAAAGATTTAAGGGACATGGCCTCAAAACTTGGAAATGTTCTTGAAACAGTGACAGTAAAGGAATATCCGATAATTAAAGATATTAAAGATACCATGCTTAATGCGGGTGCGCTGGGAAGCCTGATGAGCGGCTCCGGCCCTACAGTCTTCGGCCTTTTTGACGATGAGTCAAAGGCCCGGGCAGCAGCATCTCAAATTTCAGATACCGGCCTTGCAAAGGAAATTTTTGTTACAAACTTTGTTTTTATGATATGATTATCGATTGTCGATACAGGCATAGGAGGAAAAACATATGAATAAGATTAAAAAGATAAATATTAAGGGCAATATGAAAATTGCTGCGACAATTTTAATATCAGCCATGCTTCTTAGCGGCTGCGGTGGAGCGAAGGAAAATGATAATTCAGAGAAAACAGATGCTCTTTATCAGGTGAATCTGCTTCAGTCCCTGACAGAAGGAGACTATGAGGGGTATATCACGGTGTCAGAGCTTAAGGAGCACGGAGATACGGGAATAGGTACATTTGAGGGCGTGAATGGTGAAATGATAGTTCTTGACGGCACGGTTTATCAGGCTCTTTATGACGGGAGCGTTGTGGTAGCAGACGATGAGGAAACCGTTCCTTTTTCAAATGTAACATATCTTGATGCGGATATCACTGAGAATGAACTTGAGTTTGATTCCATAGATGAACTTAAAACCATATTAACTGAGTTTGCAGAAGCAAACGGAGCAAATGAGTTCTATATGATCAGGATTGACGGAACCTTTGACAATGTTTATGTAAGATCGGAGCTTAAGCAGGAAGAACCCTATAAGCCTCTTGATGAGGCCCTTGCTACAGACCAGAGAGAATTCAGTTACGATAATGTAACCGGTACGATAGTGGGCCTTTATTGCCCTTCGTACATGAGCGGTCTTAATGCAACAGGATGGCACCTGCACTTCATATCGGATGACCGCACAAAAGGCGGACATGTGCTTGGCGTAGATGGCGCATCATGCTCTCTTACCATGGATAAAATAAGCGAGTTTACCATGAACTGCTCAGAAAGTTCAACCTTCAATGATTATGATCTCTCAGCAGATCAGGGCGACAGGATAAAAGAGGTTGAGCAGGGCCAGGGGAAATAACTAATCTTTGGATAGATTGCGCTTACGTGATATAATATTGTAGTATTTTTATACTTGCGAACAACAACAGGAATTTAAAATATGGAAGAATTAAACCTATACATGGACGAATACCTCCCTTTAAGGGACGTTGTCGTTAACACATTAAGAAGAGCAATCCTCATGGGAGAACTTAAGCCGGGCGAGCGACTGATGGAGGTGCATCTGGCTAATACCCTTGGAGTTTCCAGAACCCCTGTCAGGGAAGCAATCCACAAGCTTGAGAAAGAGGGCCTGGTGGTCAGCCACCCCAGACGCGGAGCCGAGGTTGCGAAGATGTCCGAGAAATCCCTTAAGGACGTGCTTGAGGTAAGAAGATCCCTTGATGAACTTATAGCTGAACTTGCCTGCGAAAGGATAGATGATGAGCAGTTAAAGGCTCTTAAGGTTGCAGCTGATGCCTTCGAGGAGGCTACCAAGAATCAGGAGACAGCCTTCATCGCAAGGGCAGATGTGGCATTTCATGATATCCTTATGGAAGCTACAGGCAATATGCGTCTTAAGCAGGTGGTTAATAACCTGGCTGAGCAGATGTACAGATACAGGTTTGTATATCTGATGGATGAGAAGATCCACGAACAGCTAATAGCTGAGCACAAGGAGATCCTTGAGGCAGTTGAATCGAAGGACAAGGAAAGAGCACGTAAGGCAGCAGGCCTTCATATAGATAACCAGGAGAATGCCATTATCAGGCATATCCGCGATGAGGTTAACGAATGAGTGATATGACTTCACCCATCGGGGTCTTCGATTCCGGGGTAGGGGGACTTACCGTTGTCAAAGAGATAATGCATCAGATCCCCAATGAAAAGATAGTATATTTCGGAGATACCGCCAGGGTTCCCTACGGCAACAAGTCTAAGGAAACAGTTACCAAGTATTCCGAGCAGATAGTCCGTTTCCTTAAGACTCAGAATGTTAAGGCCATAGTAGTTGCCTGCAATACGGCATCTGCCCACGCACTTCCGGCACTTGAGTATTCGGTGGGAATTCCCATCATCGGAGTTGTTAAGCCCGGTGCAAAGACAGCAGTTGAGGCAACCAGGAACGGCCGCATCGGAGTTATAGCAACCGAGGGCACGATTAACTCCCATATATACCGAAATTACATTAACGAACTTACAGACAAGGCCTGCGTAACCGGCAAGGCCTGCCCACTTTTCGTTCCTCTTGTTGAGGAGGGACTCCTTGAGGATCCCGTAACAGAGGAGATAGCAAGGCGTTATCTTCAGGAACTTATTGATATTGACATAGACACCCTGGTGCTTGGCTGTACCCATTATCCTCTTATAAGGAAGACTATAGGAAAGGTCATGGGAGAGAACGTTACTTTGGTCAATCCCGCATATGAGACTGCACATGCGCTTAAAGATATGCTTGAAAAGAAGGGCCTTCTTAATCCCAATGAGCCGAAGCTCGGCGAAGAGATGCACAGATTCTATGTTTCCGACGGAGCCGACAGATTCAAGGTCTTCGCCAATTCCATCATCAAATACGGAATTCTTTCTGCGAAGACGATAAATATAGAGGAATACTGATATCTTTATGAAAAAAGAAGTAACTGTTAAGGTGACGGGATATCAGACCGGGGATGACGGACAAAAAGATACGAATGAGGAAATATTCGAGGCTAATTATTACCTGAAGGATGGGATCCACTTCCTGATCACCAAAGACAACGCGGGAGTCGAAGGCAATCCGGAAACCAAAAACAACCCAGAATCCCCAACCCAGCGTTACAGGTTCGACCACCGCTTCCTTGAGGTTATAAAGAACTCGGATGTTAATGCGAAACTTTATTTCGAAGCGGGGAAGATAAACGAGACGGTGTATAACACTCCCTATGGCAGACTTAACCTCACCTTCGAAACGAAGCAGGTAATGCTTTCTGAGGAGCCCGACTTGATAAAAGTCGCCGTAAATTATATAATTCGGAACGGTAAAGAAATAATTTCCACTAATAAAACAGTGATTACAGTTTGTGAAAGGGAATAGATTATGAAAAAAAGACTTATTTCAATGCTTGCAGGTCTTTCACTCATAGCAGTGACTCTTGGAACTGCAGGTGTATACGGAACGACTGAAGCAAAGGCAGACGGAATGGTTCCATCTGTTTATACCGGAGAAATGGTAAGCGCGGAGCAGGCCTCACAGCGTCCCATCGCAGTAATGATGCCTACTGACAAGGCTGCACAGCCTTCCTATGGAATATCCCATGCCAAGGTTCTCTATGAGATCATGGAGGAGGGCAATATTTCAAGGCAGATGGCCATCATCGATGACTGGCAGGATCTTTCAAGGATAGGTAACATCCGTTCGTGCCGTGAATATTACATTCACATTGCAACAGAGTGGGATCCGATCCTTATACACTTCGGCGGCGTTGTTTATATGAAGAACAGGATCACGGCTTCCGATATTGATAACCTTTCCGGAACCTACGAGTACGGAACAGGCGGAGAGGCACCCGGTTCATCAAAGTTCTTCAGAACCACGGACCGTACTTCACCCCATAATGCATATATTTCTGCAGAAGGAATAAAGAATGCGGCCAAGGAACTTAAGTACTCCCTCGAAGTAAGACCTGAGTATTACAATGCATCTCACTTCACCTTCTCAGCCCTTGGAAATTCCCTTGCACAGTACGCTGAGGCAGAGACTGCTAATACCATTGACTTAAGCAATGTATTTTCATATACGAAGAGCAAGCTTGTGTATGATGAAGCAAAGGGTCAGTACCTTAAATACATCCACGGCTCAGTCCAGAAGGACGGAGATAACGGTGAATCCCTTTACTTCAGCAATGTAGTCATTCAGATAACAGATTGGAAGACACTTGATAAGAAGGGCTATCTTTCATTTGATGTTGTGGGAGCAGGCGACGGCTACTACTGCACACAGGGCAAGGTTATTCCCATTAAGTGGCAGAAGAGCGATGATCATACACCTACCAAGTACTATGACGAGTACGGTCAGGAGATCGAGTTCAACACCGGCAAGACTTATATTGCAATCGCTCAGTCAGGCAAGGAACCTAAGTTCACCGAATAAACACATATATTTGTAATAATGTCAGAAAGAAGGAAATAAAATGTCTAAAGGCTTAATAGTGGCACTTATAATCCTCGCTGTTCTTATCATTGGAATCGTAGTTCTCTACTTCCTGGGCAAGAAGGCCCAGAAGAGACAGGAGGAGCAGCAGGCACAGATCGATCAGATGAAGCAGACGGTTTCAATGCTGATCATCGATAAAAAGAAAATGAAGCTCAAGGATTCAGGTCTTCCCCAGGCAGTTATTGATCAGACACCGAAGCTTATGCGGGGCTCGAAGATGCCTATAGTCAAGGCCAAGGTCGGTCCTCAGGTGCTTTCACTTGTCTGCGATGCAAAGATATTCGATGATGTTCCCGTAAAGAAAGAGGTTAAGGCAACCGTTTCGGGAATATACATCACAGACGTAAAAGGTCTCCACGGCAAGCAGGAGGTTAAACCCAAGAAGAAAAAGAGCAAGTACGCACAGTTCGTTGAGCGTATACAGGAAAAGGGCGGAGCAAAGCCCCTTAAGTAATTCAGAGTTTTAAAGGAGAGATTATGAAAAAATTAACAGCAATCGCACTTACCGCTGCAATGGTACTTTCACTTACTGCCTGCAGCAGTTCAGAAAAGGCAGACACTTCTTCGGAAAGTGCTGATACTACTGAAACTACCGAAACAGAAACAGCAACAATGGAAACCACCGGAGACGGCGTTGGAAGCGAATACCTTGACGGTTTCAATCCTCTTGACTACGTCACATTAGGTGAGTACAAGGGAATAGAGGTTTCAGTAGCCAAGACAGAGGTTACTGATGATGACGTTGAGCAGTACCTTAATTACCTTCCCACTTACTATACTGAGACTAATGAGATAACAGACAGAGCAGCAGTTGATGGTGATACTGCCAATATCGATTATGTGGGAAAGTTAGACGGAGTTGAATTCGACGGCGGTTCCGATACAGGATATGATCTGACACTTGGTTCAGGCACATTTATCGATGGCTTCGAGGATGGAGTTATCGGAATGGAGCCCGGTGATGTAAAGGATCTTGAACTTACATTTCCTGAAACATACAGCAACGAAGAGCTTGCAGGCAAGGATGTTATATTTACAGTAACTCTTAACTACATTACAGAGTACATCACACCCGAACTTAACGATGAGTTCGCTAAGAGCCTTGATATGGGCTGCGATACAGTAGATGATTTAAGAGAAGAGATCAGAAAAGAGCTTGAGGACGAGGCTGCAAGTGATTATGAGAATGATCTTTACACAGCTATCGAGTCTGCTCTTGAAGAGAAGTGTACCTTTGCAGAGACCATGCCTACAGCATATGTTGACCGTATGGCAAGCACCATGATCGACAGCATTACCCAGAGCGCAGAAAGCTATGGCGTAGAGCCCGGACTTCTTGCTTCATACTATTACGGAGTTGATTCAGAGGATTATGAAGCAGGCATCAGAGACTACTGTGAGGATATGGCTAAGATGTACATCATGCTTGGCGCAGTAGGAAAGACAGAAGGCATTGAGATCACTGATGAAGAGATGGAACAGACCATGCAGGATGAACTTGATGCTGCTAATTCAAGCTACACACTTGATGAGTATAAGGAGCTTCTCGGAGACCTTGAGTCATATAAGGAATATGTTTATATCACCAAGGTAATGGAATTCCTCGCCGAGAATGCCGTTGTTAATGAAGAATAAGAAATATAGAATAATTGCATTAATTCTGGCTTTAGTCCTGAGTAATTTAGTGGCAGTACCTGTGTCTACACAGCCTGCCACTATTACTGATTTAGAGAAAGAAAAGGAAGAGCTGGAAAAGGAAAAGCAGGAAGCCGACGAAAAGAAAAAAGAAGAGCAGGCAAAGCTCGATGCGGCGAATAAAGAAGCTGATTCCATTTCCGGTGACCTGGGCGAGATAAACGAGGAGATGGAGCAGGTAAACGATGAACTTGCGGAAACCATAGCTGCCATCGATATCGTTAACGAGAGCATCGCCGAGACTAAATTTAAGCTTGCGGCTACCACCACTGAATACGAAGAAGCCAAGGCCAACGAGGATGAGCAGTATGCTTCCATGAAGAAGCGAATCAGGTATATGTATGAAAAGGGTGATTACACCTACATGCAGCTGCTTATCGAATCCCAGGGCTTCGGCGATATGATGAACAAGGTGGAATACATCGAAAAGCTTTACGCCTACGACAGAAAGCTTCTTGCGGAATACGAAGAGGCCTGTGCTGTGACTCTTGCCCTTAAGGAAGAACTTGAGCAGGAAGAGGAAGAACTCGAGGAATCAATGCAGTCCCTTGAGGATGAAAAGACATACTATAACGACTTGATAGCTGAACTTAAGGAAGACCAGGATACCTACGAATCCCGCCTTTCGGCAGCCAAGGCCAAGGCAGATGAGTATAAGGCCAATGTTACGGCTCAGAACAAGCAGATAAAGGAACTTGCAGATAAGGCAGCAGCCAAGCAGGATGAGATAGATGCTGAGAAGAAGCGCCAGGAAGAGGAAGCCGCAAAAGCTGCAGAGGAGGCCGCAAAGGCTTCAGAATCCTCTGATTCTAGCACCTCATCAAGCTCCTCAACGAGCTCTTACAGCTCAGGTACTACGGTGACATCCTCCGGAAGTTCATCCTCGGCACCATCAAGTTCATCTAAGAGCTACAATCCGGCCAGCTACTATAACTCCGGAGATAAGGGCTCTGACATAATAAGTTATGCCACCCAGTTCGTGGGAAATCCCTATGTTTCTGGCGGAACCTCACTTACAAACGGTGCCGACTGTTCAGGCTTCGTAATGACGGTATACAAGGACTTCGGATATTCACTTCCCAGAACCTCCACCTCCATGAGAAGCGTAGGCCGTGAAGTAAGCTATGATGAAGCCCGTCCCGGCGATATAGTCTGCTATGCAGGACATGTAGCGCTTTATATGGGTAACGGAAAGATAGTCCATGCAAGTACCCCTTCCGGCGGAATAAAGATAGGCAATATCTCTTATAAGCCTGTACTTACTATAAGAAGAATAGTTTAGATAACTAAACGCATGATGAGGAAATAAACGTGATAGATTTACGTGAAGTAACAGACGAAGATAAAAATACAGAAGTAACGCCCAGGAAAGAAAATGACACAAGTGTCACAAATTCAAGCAATATGATTGACACGGAGGTACCTACCCAGGCGCCTACCGAGGTTCCATCAGAGATTCCCGAGACGGATTCTGATGCCACCTATGACAATGGTGGGGATAATGATGATACAGACGATGATGACTTCGAGAAGGTCTGCTTCGTATGCAGGCGTCCTGAGAGCACGGCGGGTGAGATGTTCAAGCTCCCCAATGATATCTGCGTATGCTCTGACTGCATGAGAAAGACCATGGATACCGTGAGCCAGTTTGATTATCAGGGAATGTTAAACGATCCCAATATGCTTGATAATCTGACTAAGGGTATGGGAAGCGGCTTTCCCAACATCAGATTCGTGAACCTTACAGATCTTCAGGGTACCGGCGGGATTCCCAATAAGCAGAAGATCAAAAAGAAAAAAGAAGAGGAGCCCATAGATTTAAAATCCATCCCGGCACCTCACGAGATAAAGGCAATGCTGGATGAATATGTCTGCGGACAGGAGCATGCCAAGAAGGCGATTTCAGTTGCGGTTTACAATCACTATAAAAGGGTTGCAACCGGGCATACCGATGACATCGAGATAGAAAAGTCCAACATGCTTATGATAGGTCCAACAGGCTGTGGAAAGACCTATCTTGTTAAGACTCTTGCGAAACTCCTTGATGTTCCCCTTGCAATAGCGGATGCCACCTCCTTAACCGAGGCAGGTTACATAGGTGATGATATCGAGAGCGTTTTAAGTAAGCTCCTTGTGGCAGCAGGAAACGATGTTAACAAGGCAGAGCGTGGAATAGTATTCATAGATGAAATAGATAAGCTTGCAAAGAAAAAGGATGCAAACAACCGTGATATTAACGGAGAGGCAGTTCAGCAGGGGCTGCTCCGCCTCCTTGAGGGAGCTGATGTTGAGGTTCCCGTTGGAGCATCAAACAAGAACGCCATGGTTCCCATGACCACGGTTAATACGAAGAACATTCTCTTTATCTGCGGAGGAGCATTCCCGGATCTTGACGAGATAATAAAGCAGCGTCTTAAGAAGCAGACAGGAATAGGCTTTAATGCAGAACTTAAGGATAAATTTGATTCCGACGAGGATGTGGTATCGAAGGTTACCAATGAGGACTTAAGGAAGTTCGGATTTATTCCGGAATTCTTAGGAAGACTTCCCGTTGTCTATACCCTTAAGGCTCTTGATAAGGATATGCTTATAAGGATATTGCGCGAGCCTAAGAATGCGATCCTTAAGCAGTACCAGAAGCTTCTGGAGCTTGATGAGGTAGAGCTTATATTTGATGATTCCGCCTATGAAGCAATAGCCGAAAAGGCAATGAAGAAGGAAACCGGAGCAAGAGCCCTCAGAGCGATAATAGAGGAGTTCATGCTTGATATCATGTATGAGATCCCGAAGGATGACAATATAGGACGTGTCATAATAACGGGAGATTACATTAACGGCGTTGGCGGACCTATAGTTGAGCAGCGCCTTGGCTATTAGCAATTTTCGGGCAACTTTTAGGTTGTTTGGCAATGGCCATAAATGATATGATGTGATTAAGTTACCGGCCACTATTGACCGGAATAAATATTAAGGGGTGTTACTATGTTATACATTGGCGTCGATCTCGGTACTTCAGCTGTTAAGCTTCTTCTTATGACAGGCAAGGGCGAGATCAAAAATATCGTATCGAGAGAATATCCTCTCTATTTCCCGAATCCGGGCTGGTCTGAGCAGAAGCCAGAGGACTGGTGGAGTGCTGTTATGGATGGCTTAAAGGAGCTCCTTACAGGCTTCCCCAAGGAAGAGGTTAAGGGTATCTCCTTCGGCGGACAGATGCACGGACTTGTTATCCTTGATAAGGATGATAATGTTATCCGTCCCGCACTTTTATGGAATGACGGAAGAACCTATGAGGAGACTGATTACTTAAATAACGTGATCGGTAAGGACAAGCTTTCCGAGTACACTGCGAATATCGCATTTACAGGCTTCACCGCACCTAAGATCCTCTGGGTTAAAAATAAGGAGCCTGAGAACTTCGCTAAGATCGCAAAGATCATGCTCCCCAAGGACTATATCGCTTATAAGTTAAGCGGTGTTCACTGCACAGATGTTTCGGATGCTTCCGGAATGCTTCTCTTAGATGTTAAGAACCGTAAGTGGTCTAAAGAGATGATGGATATCTGTTCCGTTAAGGAAGAGATGCTCCCCAAGCTCTTTGAGTCCTATGAGGCAGTTGGAAATATCCTTCCTGAGATAGCAGACGAGTTAGGTCTTCCTAAGGATGTAAAGATAGTAGCAGGTGCAGGCGATAATGCAGCAGCTGCAGTAGGAACCGGAACAGTAGGTGACGGTGCCTGCAATATATCTTTGGGAACCAGCGGAACAATATTTATTTCATCAAAGAACTTCGGAGTTGATGAGAATAACGCACTTCATTCATTTGATCATGCTGACGGAACCTATCACCTCATGGGCTGCATGTTATCAGCAGCTTCCTGCAACAAGTGGTGGGAAGAAGAGATCATCGGAACTGAGGATTTCGTAGCAGAGCAGAAGGCCATCACAGATGACAAGCTCGGAAGAAACCACGTATATTTCCTTCCTTACCTGATGGGTGAGAGATCTCCTCACAATGATCCTCAGGCCAGAGGTACATTCATCGGAATGACCATGGATTCCACAAGGGCAGACATGACCCAGGCAGTGCTTGAGGGTGTTGCATTCGCTCTTCGTGATTCATTAGAGGTAGCAAGAAGCCTTGGAATCAAGCTTGAGAGAACCAAGATCTGCGGTGGCGGTGCCAAGTCTCCTCTTTGGAAGAAGATGATCGCCAACATTATGAATATTAAGGTTGATGTGATAGAGTCAGAGCAGGGTCCCGGAATGGGCGGCGCAATGCTTGCAGCCGTTGCCTGCGGAGAATATGCATCAGTTGTTGATGCTGCGAACGCTATAGTTAAGGTGGTTGATACGGTTGAGCCGGATCCCGAGCTTGCAGCATTATATGAGGAAAGATATCAGCAGTTTAAGAAGATCTATCCTGCTGTTAAGGAACTCTTCCCTCAGATTTCATAGTTTTAGATATCATAGTTTTAGATCTCATAATTTTCATCAAGATACTGCCTTAAAAGTACAAGGCTTGTCTGACGGGAAAAAAACTGCTGGGTGGTTAGCATTGAATTCTGCTGGCCACTCAGTTTTTGTTTGCCAAAATCCCTGCGGTAGTCACGGGGAGTAAGGCCATATTGCTTAAGAAAGCCGCTCTTAAAGTACTTGGGATCAGAAAAGCCGCAGCTTAGGGAAATATCAAGGAGTGAAAGATCCGTTGTAAGCATAAGGCTTCTGGCCCGCTCGCACCTTAAGGTTGTAAGATACTCCTGAAATGTCATGTGGAAATTGTCCTTAAAGAAATGGGACATATAGGAAAGGGTCAGGTGCTCACGCTCCGCAATATCGGATAGCAATATCTTTTCCTCTAAGTGCTCCTCTATATAATCGCCCACGGAGCGCATGCGGGTTGCCCTGTTCTGCACGTAGGCTCTCTCCTGATGGGAGACATTCCTGTGGGGACAAAGAGATAATAAGTCGTAGAAAAGAAGATTAAGCTCGCCTGCACACTTAAGCTCATAGTCGCCCCTCATCTCCATATAGTTAAGGGCCAGGGAAAATATATATTTTTTCGCTGAATCATATGCCTCATAAGAAAACGCATCTGAAGGGTCCGGGCGGGATACCACGGGAGATGTAAACTCAAGGTTTTCTATCTGGGGGTAGATGTTTTTAAAAAATACGGGATTTATCTGCAGAAATAGGAGCCTTACGTAATCGTCAGCCCTGAATTCATGGATCTGATAGGGATTGATGCACATGAAATCCCCGGCCTTTAAGTGATAGACATCGTTCTCCTCGTAGATAAGGTCCATGCTGCCTGTCATTATGAATGCGATCTCGTAATCCAGATGCAGGTGGGGAGTCCTGTATTTCATGACATTTAAAAATATCTTGTAGTTGGAGTTTTTATCAGTAACTATCTCGAATTCGTTTATCTTTTTCATATCTTTATCATACCAGATACAAATACATAAAAGCAAATCTGTCGTCAATAAAAAGCAAAATTGTCATATTTCATCCGCCTTAAAGCATTAAGATATATTTATATTTAAACGGTCTATAAATCAAAAGGAGGTTTTACCAATGAATAATTTACCTAAAGTAAAGATCGGTATTGTGGGTGTGAGCCGTGACTGCTTCCCTGCAGAGCTTACAATCCGCAGAAGAAAGGCACTTGTTGATGCATACTCTAAGATCTACGATGCATCTGACATCTATGAGTGTCCCATCACCATCATCGAGAGCGAGATCGATATGCAGAACGCTCTTGCTGATATAGTTGACAAGGGATGTAACGCACTTTGCGTATACCTTGGAAACTTCGGTCCCGAGATTTCAGAGACAATGCTCATCCAGCAGTTCAATGGACCTGCAATGCTCTGCGCAGCAGCTGAGGAGGATTACAATTCAGTTACTTCTGCAGGACGTGGAGATGCTTACTGTGGAGTTCTTAATGCTTCATACAACCTGGCTCTTCGTAATGTTAAGTGCTACATTCCCGAGTATCCCGTTGGAGATGCTGAGGACTGTGCAAAGATGATCAACGAATTCGTTCCTATCGCTCGTGCATTAGTTGCTCTTAAGGGACTTAAGATCTTCACATTCGGACCCAGACCTCTTAACTTCCTTGCTTGTAACGCTCCCATTAAGCAGCTTTACAACTTAGGTGTTGAGATTGAAGAGAACTCAGAGCTTGATCTTTTCGAGTCATTCAACAAGCATGCTGATGATCCCCGTATCGCAGATGTTGTTAAGGATATGGAAGCAGAACTTGCAGATGGCAATAACAAGCCCGGCGTACTTCCCAAGCTTGCTCAGTATGAGCTTACATTACTTGACTGGGTTGAGGCTCACAGAGGTTCTAAGCCTTACGTAGCTATTGCTGGTAAGTGCTGGCCCGCATTCCAGACACAGTTCGGCTGTGTTCCCTGCTATGTTAACTCTCGTCTCACAGGACGTGGAATCCCCGTTTCCTGCGAGGTTGATATCTACGGATGTCTTTCAGAGTTCATCGGTCAGGCAGTTTCAGATGATATCGTAACACTTCTCGATATCAATAACTCAGTTCCCAAGTGCATGTACGAAGACTCTATCAAGGGCAAATACGATTACACACTTGAAGATACATTCATGGGCTTCCATTGTGGAAATACATGCTCTAAGAAGCTTGTTAAGGGTCACATGGAGCATCAGGCTATCATGGCTCGTAGCCTTCCTATCGAGGTTACTCAGGGTACTCTCGAGGGAGATCTCGTACCCGGACCTATCACATTCTACAGACTGCAGTCTACAGCAGACAACAAGCTTCGTGCTTATGTTGCTGAGGGCGAGGTTCTTCCTGTTGCTACCAGATCATTCGGTGGTATCGGAGTATTTGCTATTAAGGAAATGGGACGTTTCTATCGTCACGTACTTATCCAGAATAACTTCCCTCACCACGGCGCTGTTACTTTCGGTCACAACGGAAAGGCTCTCTACGAGGTATTTAAGTATCTTGAGGTTGAGGATCTTGGCTACAACCAGCCTGCTTCACTTCCTTATCCTACAGAGAACCCTTTTAAGTAAGAGCAGTCTTTGATAATTGGTGTTTTTAAGGGCGCTTCCTTTATGGAAGCGCCTTTTTATGTTACAATAAGTGTCAAAAGTCAGAAAGGAGGCAGGTCATGCAGGCAGTTAATATGGAAATCTTCTGTTTTCTGGTGCTTGTTTTCATATCCCTTATGTTTTACGTAAGGCTTGGAAATGATGCAAACAGCCCGATGCATACGATTTTCGGCAGACTTGTCAATCTTTCCATGATAAGCATATTGTTTGAGCTCGGCGCTTCCCTTGCATTAGAAAGAAGGAATCGTCTTACTCCTATGCTGCTTATCATTATCCTTATGGCATATCATATATCACTTCTTGCAGTGCTTTATTTTGCATATCTTTATACCAGGAAACTTATTAATAATGATCTTTCGGATAAACTGAGGATAAGTGGATATTCCGATTGGATCGTCGGCGGAGTGCTTATTATAGCTGCGGTACTTCCTGTGATTTTTGTAAGGATCGATGGGGAGAATGTTACCTTCAATAAGGCCGTTCTTATTGTGTACGGCATGCTCCTAAGCTATGAACTTTATATAATGACACTCTTTATTCTTAAGTGGAAGCACGTGAATCCAAGGAGAAGAAGGATAATCGCTCTTGCCTATATTTGTCAGGGCACCTGCCTGATGGTTCAGGTATTTAACAGACATAAATATATAACCGGACTTGCGGTTGTAGTTGCTGTGCTTTCATTCTATATGACACTTGATAATGCAGATGTTCGTCTGGTTGAGCAGTTAAGCTCCGAAAAGGAAAAGGCAGACCAGGCAAATAAGTCTAAGTCTGATTTCATAGCCAATGTTTCCCACGAAATACGTACTCCCATAAATGCGGTTCTGGGAATGGATGAGATGATCCTTAGGGAGACGAAGGAGGAGGCCACAAGGCAGTATGCCTTTGATATTAAGTCAGCTGCTACCACCCTTCACGGAATAATAAATGAGATCCTCGATATGTCCAAGATGGAGACGGGACGTATGGATATAGTTCCCGTCAATTACAACATGCGCTCCCTCATTAACGATACCATCAACATGATCAAACTTAAGTCGGATGCCAAGAACCTTGAACTTAAGGTAAGCGCAGATCCTAAGATCCCCGCAGGCTACGTGGGTGATGAGGTCCGGATCAAACAGATACTTACCAATATCCTTTCCAATTCCGTTAAATACACGGAGGAGGGAAGCATATCTTTGGACATAACAGGTGAAAGATCGGAGACAGAGGATAATAAAGAGATACTCCATTTCGTTATAAAGGATACCGGAATCGGAATGCGCCCCGAGGATGTAAAGAAGATAACGGAGGATTATTCAAGATTTGATTCCGAGAAAAACAGAAATGTTGAGGGAACAGGTCTTGGAATGAACATCACAACGAAACTTCTTTCACGTATGGGCGCAACCCTTAATATTGAAAGCGAATACGGCAGCGGCACTACCATGAGCTTTGATCTTGAGCAGGAGATCTGGGATGCTTCAGAGCTTGGGGATTATGCTAATGCCAACTATGTGCTTGCTGAAAACTATGTATATGAGCAGAGCTTCGAGGCGCCTGAATGTAAGGTTCTGGTAGTTGATGATAATGCCGTTAACCGTAAGGTGTTCAGAGGATTACTTCGTAAGACCAAGCTTAATATAGATGAGGCAGATTCAGGCGAAAGCTGCCTTAATATGGTGCGTAAAAATAAATACGATATCATCTTCATGGACCATATGATGCCTGAAATGGACGGTATCGAAACCTTCCATGCCCTTAAGGAGCTTCCTGATAACATGTCAAAGGACGCTCCCTGTATCATGCTTACTGCTAATGCTGTTTCGGGCGCAAAGGAACTTTACTTTGAAGAAGGCTTTGATGACTTCATTGCGAAGCCCATAGTTCCCGATGAACTTGAGAAGCTTATTAAGAAATATTTACCGGAGGAGAGTTTATGACACGACTTGAACTTGCATCTCTCATGCTCATACTCTTCATCATAGTAAATTATTATTTTGCAAGAAGAAGAGTAACAACTGTACACAGGATGTTTTCGGCACTGCTCTGGTCAGGAGCTTTAAATGTGCTTTTTGATATAGTCTTTTCATATACGAAGGTCGTTGATTTAAATCCGAATATGATCCTTGGCAGGATCTATCTTGGTACCTTCTGTTTCTATATGTTTAATATGCATCTGTATGTTAAGACTGTGGTGAATGAAGCAAGGGGAAGAGCGAAGATCCCCAATGTTGTGGGGTTAGTGCTAATGGTGGCTGCTGTTATATCCATAGCAGTTATGCCTATAAAGGTAGCGAGTTACGAGGCAGGCTTTCTTGCGGAAGGAAACGGGATAAGCATCCTGATGCTCATATGCGCGATATTTGCAATTGACGGTGTGGTACTTACCCTAATGAACTTTAAGGCCATAAATGAAAGATCCAGACTTGCCATTCTCTTTGCAACCCTTGCACAGGTGGGAACCCTTGTGGCACAAATCCTGGATCAGTGGAATATTGTGACTTCCATAGCACCTGCATCTGCTGCGGTAATGATATTCATTATCTCGGAGAATCCTGAGAGAATGCTCATAGAGCAGCTTGAATATGAAAGAGACAGGGCAAATGTGGCAAACAATTCAAAGTCTTCCTTCGTAGCCCATGTATCTCATGAGATACGTACTCCCATCAATGCGATCCTTGGCATGGATGAGATGATACTAAGGGAATCAAGGGAGGAAAATGTAAGGCAGTACGCTGCTGATATTTCCCAGGCGGCCCATACTCTTTACAGCATAATAAATGACGTCCTGGATGTATCAAGAATGGAATCGGGACGTATGGATATCTTTCCCGTTGAATATAAACTGGACCAGCTGGTGTATGATGCCCTCTATTTGATTAAGCCCAGGGTCAAGGAAAAGCAGCTTGATCTTATAGTTGATATTAATCCTTCACTTCCCAATTCCTTATTCGGTGATGATGTCCATATTAAGCAGATAGTAAGCAACCTTCTTTCGAATGCGGTTAAATATACACATCAGGGCTTTGTTAAGCTTACCATCGACGGCGAATATAAGGGGAACCTCATAGACTTAAGATTTGAGATAAAGGATACCGGTATCGGCATCAAGGAAGAGGATATGAGCAAGCTCTTTGTGGCCTTTGAGAGGATAGAAGAGAGCCGTAACCGTAATATCGAAGGAACCGGTCTTGGCATGAACATAACAAATGATCTTCTGCGCCTGATGGGAAGCCGTTTGAATGTAAGCTCGGTATACGGCGAAGGCTCGATATTCTCCTTCATACTGACCCAGAGGATAGTTTCCCAGGATGCGATAGGGGATTTCAAGGCATACGAAAGAAGACAGGAAGCGCCTTCTGAGATAAGCTTCACTGCACCTTCAGTAAGACTTCTTGTTGTTGATGATAATAACCTTAACAGGCGAGTGTTTAAATCCCTGCTTTCCCAGACCCAGATGCAGATCGATGAGGCGGATTCCGGAAAGAAGTGCCTTGAACTTATAAGGGAAGAGCAGTATGACATAATCTTCCTTGATCATGAGATGCCGGAAATGGACGGCGTTGAGACCATGCGTAACATTAAGAGCACCCGTGACCACTTAAATACCAAGACTCCCGTCATCATGCTCACTGCAAATGCCATAGGCCAGGTTAAGGAAATATACAGAGAGGCAGGCTTTAATGCATATCTTTCCAAGCCTATATTCAACAATGAACTTGAGAGACTGATAAAGACATACATTCCCTCCTACAAGTTCATTGCGTCTGATACAAGCGGGGCAACTCTGCCCATATTCTGGTCTGATTCGGAGAACTGGAAGGATGAGCTTCCGAAGGTAAGAGGCATTGACTGGGATGAGGCGATTAAGCATCTTCCTACTAAAGATATACTCCTTGCAACAATCTGCGAATTCAGAAGGGACATTGATGATGAGGCTGCTGAGCTTGATGAGTATTTTGCGGATATCGAGACGGGAGACAATCTTAATCTCTTTAAGATAAAGGTACATGCACTTAAGAGTTCGGCCCGGCTTATAGGTGCGGGGATGCTCTCAGAGGGTGCCCAGGAGATAGAGGATGCCTGCAAGGAAAATAACCTTACTATTGTAAGGGAAAAATATCCTTACATGATAAATTACTACAGAAGCTTCAGGGAAAGACTAGAGGCGTTTAACTTAGTGCCTGAAACAAGAAGGGCGAACGTTGACTATCCTCAGGTTATTGCTCTTATTGAGATGGTACGTCTGGAACTGCAGGATATGAACAAGACAAATGCCCTCGATGCCCTTAAAGAGGCAGAGGTGTATGAATTCCCGGATGAAGTTAAGAAAAATATGGTGCGGTTAAGAAATGCAGTTGAGGAATTCGATGTGGAATTATCCTTTGAGATATCAGAGGCGCTGCTTAAAGACTTACGACAGCTTAAGAACAGCACCTTGTAATGTAATCCCTTACCTCAGTGCGGGGAATATCAAGAGCAACTGAAAGCTCGCCGTAGAGGAAATCCTCGGCCTGCTTAAAATAACGTGAATCAAGAGCGGTTACCTTAAAGCCTTTAAGGAGCCGCTTTTCTTTACGCTGATGGATGGTCTTAATAAGGGATACAAGTGCTTTGGGATCGCAGGAACGCATAACTTCCTTGTAGGTTTTCTCCAAAGTTTTCTCGTCTGCGATGGGAAGTGTGTCGATCTCGGGAATCTCTGAAATGAGCTCATTGGCCTCGTCCTTCGTAAGGGCAAGTCTAAGGGCTCCGTCTTCAAGGTCTGTTGGCTTATAAACGGTGCTTCCGGCTGAAAATACAGGCTTTAAAAGATAATATTTTCTGTCCTTATCAGCATTATCAATGTCAAGGGTCGTAATGTCTTCAACCTGACAAATACCGTTAACTCTGCAAACTATGAACTGACCTTTCTTATACATATTTACCTCACTTTGGAATCTGTGAGGGCCAAACGCCCGAAACACATATAATTATAGCACCTTTTTAAAAAAGTTTTCCAGTTTATTTTAAAAAATCATTGACGGCAGGCATCGGGTGTGCTATGGTGTTACGGATTACCTTTAATGATCAGACAATCAAATACGGATTCGCTTTTTGCGAAGGGTTTATTGTGCCATCTCTCCACGGGACTTGATAAATGAGTCTTGATTTTTATTGAGATGGCTTTTGTTATGCCCTTTTCGCGTTATTTATGAGATCAGAAAGGAAATCAATGAAAAAATTAAAAACACTATTATCTGTTATTCTGGGGATCTTTTCTCTTTGCCTGTCAAATGTGCTCTCAATTCCCACATTCGCCGATACAACCGATGAAACATATATTTATATCACTCATAAACATATAGGAAGTCCCGACGTGTGCGGCGACTGCTATACAGAGCCTGTATATCATGTGCATACGGGAACTGACGGCGACTGCTATACGCCCGTTTACCATGAACACACAGGATCCTCATCGACTGAGGGCGGCTGCTACACCGTGCCGGTGCTTCATGTTCATGAGGGAAATGACACTGAAGAGGGCGGCTGCTATGTTCCTAAGTATCATGAGCATGGCTCGTCCTGCTATAGAAGCGGAACCTGTTCCTATTATGCAACCGGATGGACCTACGTTTGTGATGTTTCGGGAATGTACTGCTCGGTTCACAACAGCGACTATTTCGTTAAATACGCGGTGACCTATAATCACAGCTCCTGCGGAGCAACCACCACCGGCTATATCACCCGCTGCGGTTACTGCAGGGACGATGGAAGCGGAACTCACTCCTACAGTGTGCTTACCTGTACCACACCCCTTGATACCATAGAGGGCTATGTGCTGGGCTGTGGATTTAATGAAGGAGATGTTGATCATTATGATCCCGGCTGCAACATGGAAGGTGCGATAGAAAGATATGAGCTTACCTGCGGCAAAAATTCAAAGACCATAGATTCCTATGCTCCTGCCTGCGGAATTGAAAATATAGCAAGGGTTGTTATAACTAACGGTGGTTCTGTAAACGGAGGTCCGGCAGAACTTACGGCAACGGTTGAGGATCTTAGCGACGGAAGATTTGACCTGGGAGATATTGAGATAGCCTGGAGCGATGCTGAAGGAAATGTGATAGGCGACGGGGAATCTGTAAGTGTTGATTCTAACGGAAATTACAATGTCGAGATTACGGTGTCAAGTCCTGCCGCAGGGGAGAGTGTATATGATAAAGAGATAAGTGTCGATAATATAATTCCGCCTTCTTCAAATAATGGCTCGGGGAATGGTTCTTCAGATGACGGTGCATCAGGTTCGGGCTCCGGTTCGGGAAGCGGCTCCGGCTCAGGTGATGGAACATCTTCGGATGACGGGCTAACCGATGAGGAAAGAGCAAGACTTGAAAAGGAAAGGCTTGAGAAGGAAAAGGCCCTGGAGGAGTATTATAAAAAATTAAAAGAAAATGACGCAAGTGTCATAAATGAAAACGGCTCGGGCTCCGGTTCAGGGGATGGCTCAGGCAACGATGGCAGCTCTTCGTCGGGCTCAGATGGAGGTAATGGTGCTAATGAACTTTTAAACGGTGTGGGTGCTGAAGGACTGCTTGATGAAGCGCTCCTATCGCAGAATCTTTCTGAAACTTCTGATAAGGAAAAGGGCTCCGGGGAAGCAGAAGAGTCTTATGGGGATCTTACCGAGGAAATACCTGTTGATGAGCTTAATACCAAAGGTCCTGTAGCAGCTCTTGCTGGAAATATAGGAGCATTTTTATCATCCACTGCCGGGAAGGTTGTAAGTATAAGCTTAGGTACGGCTCTTTTGGTGGGACTTGCGTTCTTTTTATTTTTCTTCATCAGAAATATAGTGCCTGTATTTAATTATGATCCCTCTATGAAGAGACATCTTATCGGCTTTATGCGTATTAAAGAAACCTCGGAGGGCTTCATACTTGATATACCGGAGAGCATCCTTGAAAAGAGCTACACCAACCGATTTGAATTTTATATGGGCTTCTTTATGCCCCTTAAGACAAGGGACACCGACATCATCGTGGTAAAGAAAGGAAAGCGCGCAAGCGTAAAACTTGAAAAGCACCTGGCCGTCACCATCTGAGGTGCATTGGGGTTCACACAGCCGGCCGGTTTAGGCCGGCTGTTTTTGCGCGGGCTCGTCAATTGCCTTTTAGTAGTGTAAGTGCTACAATTTAATCTGATTGCGTATCTCTTTATCTCAATTGGATGCATATACTTGAAATTTGCTAAAGAGGGTCATATATGATTACCGTAAGTCTTGCAATGATAGTTAAAAATGAGGCGAATGTTCTTTCAAGGTGCCTTGAATCGGTTGCCGATCTTGTTGATGAGATAGTTATAGTCGATACCGGATCAACAGATGATACGAAGAAGATCGCATCCATGTATACGGACAATGTATATGACTTTGAATGGATAGGTGATTTTGCTGCAGCAAGGAATTTCGCGTTTTCCAAGTGCAGCTCTGACTATATTTATTCGGCAGATGCAGATGAGGTCTTAAGCGAAGAAAACAGACAGAAATTTTTCGCTCTTAAGGAAAGCCTTGATCCTGAGATAGAGATAGTGCAGATGTATTACGGGAACCAGTTAAGCAATGGTACCGTATATAATTTTGACAGGGAACTTCGGCCGAAGCTCTTTAAGAGAATAAGGAACTTCGTCTGGATCGAAAAGGTTCATGAGACGATAAGGGAGCTTCCCCTTGTTTATGATTCTGAAATAGAGATAACGCATCTTCCTGAAAAGAACCATGCACATCGGGATTATGCTATCTTTGAGGACATGATTGCAAATGGTGAAGTCCTCTCCGAGAGGCTTTTTAATTTCTATGCTAAGGAACTTTTCGTTTCAGGGGAGCAGGAGGATTTCAGGCGCGCCGAGGACTACTTCACTGAAATAGCCGATGGTGAGGATACAAGCGAAGACATGCTTAAGACCTCCCTCTGCATAGTGGTTAAGGCTGCCTACTGGCGTAAGGATTATCTTAAGATGTACAGATATGCCATGAAGGCTGTAGCCATGGATGCACCAAGTGAGATATGCTTCCTGCTTGGTTCCTACTATGAAGATATGCGCGACTATAAGGAAGCAGCAATCTGGTATTACAATGCGGCCTTTGAATGCGGAAGCATTCTTAACATCCGTTACCAGAAGGAATATCCCCTCCAGGGCCTTACTGATGTTTACAATGATATGGGGCTTTACGAGGTGGCTTCCGACTACGAGAAAATGCTGTCTGAGCAGAATATAGACTAAAAAGAGGAAAAAATATGAGTTGGGAAGATAATGTACGAAAGGTAGTTCCTTACGTTGCAGGCGAGCAGCCGCAGGGTAAGGTCATAAAACTTAATACCAATGAATTTCCATATGCCCCCTCTCCTATGGTGGCAACAAGGATATACGATCTGGCTGAGGCTGAGATCGCAGGAGATACGAGCATGCTCCGCAAGTATCCTAATATGGATGCCGATAATCTGGTTAATGCCATATCCGAGGTGTACGGTATTGATTATGCAAAGATATTCGTAGGCGTAGGTTCGGACGATGTGCTGGCAATGAGCTTTCTTACGTTCTTTAATAGCGAAAAGCCCATTCTTTTCCCGGACATAACCTATTCATTTTATGATGTGTGGGCTAATCTTTTTAAGATCCCCTATAAGACACCTGCTCTTGATGATGAGTTCAGTATCTGCAAAGAGGATTATATGAACACACCTAACGGTGGAATAGTCATTCCGAATCCCAATGCTCCCACCGGAGTGTATGAGAGCCCGGAGATGTTCGAGGAGATCATTAAGGCAAATCCCGATTCGGTTGTGATAATCGATGAGGCTTATGTTGATTTCGGCGGAACAAGCTGCCTGCCCCTTATTGATAAGTATGATAACGTGCTGGTGGTACAGACCTTTTCGAAGTCCCGCGCCCTTGCAGGCTTAAGGATAGGAGCTGCCTTCGGAAATCCCAGACTTATAAGCTATCTTAAGGATGTGAAGTTCTCATTCAATTCCTATACGATGAATTATCCTTCGATAGAGATAGGAACCGCAGCCGTAAGAGATACGGAATATTTCAAGGAGACGGTTTCGAAGGTTATAAATACCCGAGAGTGGACGAAGAAGGAACTTAAGGCACTTGGGTTCTCTTTCAGGGATTCAAAATCAAACTTCATCTTTGCAACACATGAAAGCAAGCCCGCCAAGGATATATTTGAGGCCCTGCGGGATAAAGATATATATGTAAGATATTTCCGCAAGCCCAGGATAGATAACTATCTTAGGATATCCATCGGAACCGATGAGGATATGAAGGCGCTTGTAGATGCATTAAAGGAGATTTTAAAATGATACATTACCTGTTTATATTTCTTATTTCAATGGTTCCCCTTATTGAGCTTCGAGGCGCAATTCCTTATGCTGTAGGCTTCATTGAAGCAGGTGAGCCTCTTAAGTTATGGCTTTGCTATGTGATCGCGATCCTGGGAAACATGCTCCCTGTACCCTTTATATTTTTCTTCGCAAGAAAGGTACTTGAGTGGGGCGCTGACAAGCCGGTCATCGGCAAGTTCTTCACCTTCTGTCTTGAGAAGGGACATAAGGGCGGAGTTAAATTGCAGGAGAAGGCAGGAAGAGGGCTTTTCGTGGCACTTCTTCTCTTCGTGGGAATCCCCCTTCCGGGAACGGGTGCCTGGACAGGAACACTGGCAGCATCTTTACTTGATATGAAGTTTAAGGATTCCGTTATTGCAGTTATGTTAGGGGTTATCCTTGCAGGAATAATAATGGGAATTCTTTCAGCAGGAGTATTCGGTGCAATCTTTCATGTAGCTGGTTAATATACGAAAGATTCGCAGTCAGATTTTGATATTTTGGAGGGTTATGGAAGCTTATTCAGATTTTGCATATGTTTATGACACATTCATGGAGACCGCTCCTTATGAAAAATGGGCGGATTATATAGTCTCTCTTTTTAATGCCTATGGTAAAGATATAAGTTCGGTAGCGGACTTGGGCTGCGGCACCGGAAAACTCACTATGCTTCTTTCAAAGATGGGCTATGAAATGACCGGAGTTGACAACTCTGTTGATATGCTTTCTGTGGCAGCGGACAGATCCATTGAAGAGGGCAGCAATATAACATACATCCATCAGGACATGACGGAGCTTAATCTTCTTTCGGAGATGGATGCAATTATATCAACCTGCGATTGTGTTAATTACCTCATACTGGATGAGGATGTTGTTTCCTGCTTTAAGTGTGTGTATGAGAATTTGAGGCGGGATGGTATTTTTATCTTTGACTTCAATACCATATACAAGTATGAGACCATCATAGGAGATACCACCATAGCGGAGAGCCGGGAAGACTGCAGCTTCATCTGGGAGAATTTTTATGACACGGAGGGACACATTAACGAGTATGATGTTACCTTCTTCGTCAGGGAAAAGGATGATCTTTACAGACGGTTTGACGAGACCCATATCCAGAGGGGCTATGACCTTGATGAGATAAAGAGATTCGTTACGGATTCGGGACTTAAGTTTATAACAGCCATAGATGAGGCAACCCACAAGGAGCCTACAGCTGAATCCGAAAGGATATATATAGTAGCAAGGAAGTAAGTAAATGTCAGATTATTTAGTAAGAGCAACCGCGGCGAATGCCCAGATAAGAGCCTTTGCAGTAACAAGCAGGGAACTTACCGAATTCGCAAGGAAGGCTCATGATACATCACCTGTCATAACGGCAGCCTTAGGACGTCTTATGTCAGGGGCGCTCATGATGGGTGCAATGACCAAAAATGACACTGATGTCATAACACTCCAGATAAGAGGAGTAGGTCCCGCTAAGGGAATAACAGCAACTGCAAACGGTCATGGAGAGGTTAACGGATATGCGCTTTTCCCTCAGGTGATCCTTCCCGCCAATGACAAGGGCAAGCTTGATGTAGGCGGTGCTATGGGAGACGGATACCTGCGCGTCATTAAGGATATGGGACTTAAGGATCCCTATGTTGGAACCGTTCAGTTACAGACCGGAGAAATAGGAGATGACTTAACCTATTACTTTGCCCATTCCGAGCAGACACCCTCATCGGTTGGTGTGGGAGTCCTTATGAATAAGGATAATACAGTGCGTCAGGCAGGCGGCTTCATAATCCAGCTCATGCCCTTCATAGATGATGAGACTGTTACTCGTCTTGAGGAGAAGCTTTCGACGATAAGTTCAGTAACGAGTATTCTTGACGCGGGAAATTCACCTGAAGAAATGCTTGAGATCCTATTAGGTGACTTCGGACTTGAGATAACAGATAAGATGGATGTATGCTTCAAGTGCCACTGCGATAAGGAACGGGTTGAAAAGGCCCTTATATCCGTCGGACGCAAGGAACTTTCCGATATGATAGCAGACGGCGAGCCCATAGAGATGAAGTGCCAGATCTGCAATAAAGCATATAATTTCAGCGTGGACGAGCTAAAGAAACTCATTAAGTATTGTAAATAAGGTAAATAACGGGTTTGCGCCTCCTGGAGACTTACTATATGTGTTTCGATTGCTTATCAGCGAGCAGCATTAGGTTCTTAATATTGCGCTGCAAGATCCAGCAGTGAAAAGTCCATGGATGGACTTTTCAGTCGCAACTAGCGAATGGATTCGCGTTTGCGACGTCTGCGGAAGCATTTAAATAACCTGGGGCAATATTTAGAACATAAGCGCGCAGCTGAAGTAATGAAAGACATATAGTAAGGCTCCATGGGGCCAAACCGCGGAAGATTATATATAGAGAGGTGTTAAAATGAAAGGTTATGAAAAGTACATACCCTTCGTGCCACAGCCGATTGAAAATCGTACCTGGCCGGATAACGAAATAAAGAAAGCTCCTGTATGGTGCTCAGTTGACCTAAGGGACGGCAATCAGGCCCTTATCGATCCCATGAACATGCAGGAAAAGCTTGAGATGTTTCATGTACTTGTTGATGATATCGGAGTAAAGGAGGTTGAGATTGGTTTCCCCTCAGCGTCAGATACTGACTATGAGATATGCAGGGAACTTATCGAGGGAGGACATATCCCTGATGATGTTACGATCCAGGTACTTGTTCAGGCCAGAGAGCACCTTATTAAGAAGACCTTCGAGGCAATAAAGGGTGCCAAGCACGTAATATTCCACTTCTACAATTCAACCTCGACACTTCAGAGAGAGGTTGTATTCAGGACTGATGTTGCCGGTGTTAAAAAGATAGCAACAGATGCAGCAGACCTTATCTATGAGATGGCCCAGCCGGTTATAGCAGAAGGAATGGACTTAAGATACGAGTATTCACCTGAGTCATTCATGGGCACTGAGATGGATGCGGCAGTTGAAATCTGTGAGGCGGTGCTTGACCACCTTCATGCAGACAGGGATCATAAGGTTATCCTTAACCTTCCCACCACTGTTGAGAACTGCATGCCTAATCAGTTTGCAGATGAGATCGAGTATTTCATAAGGAATATGAAGGACAGGGAGAGAGCAATTATATCTTTGCACCCTCATAATGACAGGGGCTGCGGCGTGGCAACCACTGAGGCAGGCCTTCTTGCAGGCGCTGAGAGAGTTGAGGCGTGTCTCTTCGGTAACGGTGAGAGAACCGGTAACGTTGATATGATCACAGTTGCCCTTAATATGTATATCCAGGGCGTTGATCCCGAACTTGAGCTTTCAAATATAGACGCGATCCGCGAAATGTATGAAAGATGCACTAAGATGAAGGTGCCTGAGAGACAGCCCTATGCGGGAGACCTTGTGTTTACGGCATTTTCGGGAAGCCACCAGGATGCGATCAACAAGGGCTTCAATTATATGAAGGAGACCGGCACAGATAAGTGGATGGTTCCCTACCTTCCCATTAATCCTGAGGACCTGGGCAGAAATTACGAGCCTGTACGTATTAATTCCCAGTCGGGAAAGGGCGGCGCTGCTTTCATCATGAACCACAAGTTCGGATTCGATATGCCCAAGGCTATGCATCCTGAATTTGCGAAGGTTGTACAGACGGAGGCCGATAACACGGGAGTTGAACTTAAGAGTGATGTTATCTACTCGCTTTTCGAAAGAGAATATCTTAAGGTTGACGGTCCCTATAAGCTTCTTAAGAATAAGCTGACAGCCGATATTGCCGATGGCGAAGGCAGATCTGAATTCTACGGAATGCTTCAGCATAAGGATACGGTATTCGAGGTAAAGGGCGAAGGAAACGGACCTATCGATGCGTTCTTCAATGCCATTAAGAATGAGCGTATGAACAAGTACGAATTTGTTGACTATAAGGAACATGCAATAAGCCGTGGTGCCGATTCGAAGGCCGTTGCCTATATCCAGCTTCGTATGAACGACGGAACAGATGTATTCGGTGTGGGCATAGACAGCAATATTTCAATGGCTTCAATTAAAGGTATCCTCTGTGCAATCAACAGATGTAAAGCCATTGAGCATATGAAAGAAAATGACACAAGTGTCAATAAATAAAATATTTTAAGGAGACAGAATAATGGAAGAAAAGAAAGGTCTTATTAAGGAATTTAAGGAATTTATCACACGTGGAAATGTAATGGACATGGCTATTGGTATCATCATAGGCGGTGCCTTCACTACCATAGTTAACTCTCTTGTAAATGATGTGTGTATGCCTCTTATAGCTAAGCTTGTAGGCGGTATTGATTTCACCTTTATGAACATCGCACTTGGCGAGGGCGAGGAGGCTCCCGTGCTTGCAATCGGAAGCTTCATAATGAATGTTGTTAACTTCCTTCTCATCGCACTTTGTGTATTCCTTGTAATGAAGGCAATGAACAAGTTCAGAAAGAAGCAGGAGGAGGCACCTGCAACAACCAAGATGTGCCCTAAATGCTGTACTGAGATCCCTCTTGCAGCAAAGAAGTGTCCTCACTGTACTTCTGATATCGAGGAATAAATGAAGAATCTTTTAAAAGCCGCATCGCGGATAGTATTCAGCAGAACACTCATAGTCATTCTGATGATACTTTTGCAGATAGGTATATTCCCTCTTATCTATACCTATCTGAACACCTACGCGCCGGGCATAATTGAGGCTATGTCGGTGCTTGGAGGTGTTCTTGTAATTATCATAATCAATACAGATGAGCCCACGGAGTTTAAGCTTACGTGGGCTATCATTATCTGCGCCTTTCCGGTGCTGGGTGCACTTATCTATCTCTTTATCAAATTAAACTGGGGTATGATAGGCCTTAAGAAAAAGGTAAATAGGGAGCTTGACGAAACCAAGGAGCTGCTCTATGTTTCAGACCGAACGAAGAAGGCCATCGAGAAGGAGAGTATGTCCTTCCAAAATTTCGCTCATTATATGGAGAGCGTAGGAGGATTCCCGGTTTATCACAGTACGAAAGCTACATATTTTCCCACAGGTGAGGAAAAGATAGAGGATCTCTTAAAAGAGCTTGAGAGTGCCAAAGAGTATATCTTTATGGAGTACTTCATAATCGGATATGGAAAGGTGTGGGACTCGGTTCTTGAGATATTAAAAAAGAAGGCTTCGGAGGGTGTTGAGGTAAGGGTCATGTATGACGGCCTTTGTTCGCTTATGCTCCTTCCCTACAGATATCCTAAGAAACTGGAAAAATACGGGATAAAGGCGAAGATGTTTGCCCCGATAATCCCGTTCCTCTCTACCACCCAGAACAGCCGTGACCACAGAAAAATAGTGGTTATCGACGGCAGGGTTGCTTACACCGGCGGAGTTAATCTTTCCGATGAGTATGCCAATATCAATTCCCGTTTCGGCCATTGGAAAGATATAGGCATTAAGCTTGAGGGCAGAGGTGTCATGAGCTTTACCCTTATGTTTATGCAGATGTGGAATGTGTATGGCAAGGATAATATTGATTACCGCAAGTTCCTTGTTGAGCATGATTTCCAGGATTCCGGGAAGGAAGCTGGCTTCGTTATTCCTTATGGAGATACGCCCACCAAGAGGATCGAGATCGCAAAGACCGTCTATGAGTCTATATTTGCCCATGCCTATGACCACATACATATAATGACGCCATACTTCATAGTGGACAGGGAATTTTTAAGCATCATGCGCTATGCTGCTCAGCGTGGTATTGACGTTAAGATGATAATTCCTCATATTCCTGATAAGAAGCCGGTGTTCTATATAGCAAGGACCTTTTATCCTGAACTTTTGAAGGCGGGAGTCAAGGTATATGAGTATGAGCCGGGCTTCGTGCATGCAAAGCTTATGGTAGCTGATGGAAGAATGGGCACGGTTGGCTCCGTTAACCTTGATTACAGAAGCTTTTACCATCATTTCGAGTGCGGCGTATATCTTTATGAAAGCGATGCAGTCAAAGATATGGAAAAAGACTTCGATGAGACGTTACTTAAGTGTATTGAGGTCACTCCGGATTACTATATTAAGAAGATCCCGCTCCATCAGAAGATGATAGGAAGGGTATTAAGACTTGTGGGACCGCTGCTTTGATGGGGGCTGTGGCATTGCTGTAGTGTCTTATCGTGCTGTCGTGACTGTCCTTAATTGCCCTCTGTCAAAAAAATCTCCGAAAATTGATTTTTCGGGGATAAAATGACGACGGAAAACGTATTCCTTCAAAAATCTATAGTGAAAATAGATAAAAATAACACTTGTAACTTGTTTATTTTGTACAAATTACGAATTTACATCATTTCCGAAAAAGAGTAAAACAATCAATAAGATGATGCAGGTTTCAAAATTGCATCATGAAGGTAATTTACCTGTTTTAAGAAAAGGAGATGATGGATATGGATAGCTATTTCATCAAGGCGAAGGACTCAGATCAGTACTTTTGCGGCTGGAATAAGCTGGGCGAGATCGTTGTTAAGGATGATCCCACATTGATCTACCGAATGAAGAGAACGGTAGCCATGCGTAACCTTTACAAGATTGAGGATTATTTAAGACAGCCCTGCACTATCGAGCATCTTGCGTATTGATCAGTGACAATTAAAGAATGAATTTGGAAGAAAGCTCCGCAGATTTTGATTTCTGTGGAGCTTTTACATTGTGGTATAATTAATTTTGGAGAACAGGAGCAGTATGAGCGAAAAAGCAACAAATCAGGCACAATATGACAAGATGGTAAACACACCGGTATATAAGCTTATAATCACGCTTTCGATACCGACCATACTTTCCATGCTTGTTACAAATATATACAACATGGCTGACACGGCCTTCGTGGGGAGACTTGGAACTTCTGCCTCGGGAGCTGTTGGAATAGTATTCGGCTTCATGTCGATACTTCAGGCAGTAGGCTTCATGTTTGGCCAGGGCGGTGGAAGCATACTTTCACGTAAACTTGGAGCCCGGGATGTTGAAGGAGCAAGCATTGTTGCTTCAACCAGCTTTTTTTCAGCGCTTTTCCTTTCAACGATCGTTGCAATCATCTGCTTTTTGAATTTAGACTTTGTTGTAAAAATATTCGGAAGCACCGAGACCATAGCGCCCTATGCTAAAACCTACATAAGCTTCATTCTTGCGGCAGCACCCTTCGTTGTTACCAGCTTTACCATGAACAACATTTTAAGATACGAAGGAAAGGCAGCTCTTGGAACTGCGGGAATGATGACCGGCGCGATCCTTAATATAGTCTGTGACCCTATCTTTATGTTCGTGCTTAAAATGGGAATCGCAGGAGCAGGTTTATCCACTGCGCTTTCCCAGTTTGTGAGCTTCTCAATCCTGCTTTCGATGTTCCTTCGTCATAAGACAGAGACGCGTCTTTCAATCAGAATCTTTACGAAGGATATTAAGGTCCTTGGAAATATAATGGCAACCGGTGTGCCGAGCCTTTTGCGCCAGGCCCTTGGATCCCTTGCAACGATTGTACTTAATCTTATGGCTTCACCCTATGGGGATTGCGCCATCGCAGCCATGAGCATAGTTTCAAGAATATCCTTCTTTGTATTCTCAATAGCCCTTGGTATGGGACAGGGCTTCCAGCCTGTATCCGCATTTAACTTCGGTGCCGGCAAATATAAACGTGTTAGAAAAGGCTATCGCTTTACACTGGTGATGAGCATTCTTATGATGCTTGTTCTTTCGGCTGTTGCTTATGGACTTTCGGGAAATCTTGTTAAGATATTCAGGGATGATCCTGAGGTTATAGAAATAGGAACAAGGGCTTTGCGCCTGCAGTTGCTTGCCCAGATAGTGATGCCGCCCTGCATGGCAACTGAAATGCTCTGTCAGAGTACCGGACGGCGCTTCGCTGCCGCTATGCTCTCATCCTTAAGAAGCGGACTTATCTTTATTCCGATGCTTTTTATCATGAGTCACTTACGGGGCCTTGCCGGTATCCAGGAGGCCCAGCCCCTGGCTATCGTGCTTTCTGCAATTCCCGCAATCATCTACGCCCTAAACTTCTTCAAGGATATGCCCATGGAGGACAGCGCACCAGAGACTGTTTAATTTCAAAGGTTATGCACAGCGCAGTAGGGCAAAATACATGAATTTCCGTTCCGGTGTGATCCATCTATGATTCTAAGTGCTGCGAATTAACGGTATCCCAATCGTACGGCAACGGATCACTCGCCATCCATGGCGACGTTGATCCTATCCTCAGCTCAGCCTCGGATTGCCTGATTGTGACGCCGCACCAAGAACCATGACGATGTCTCACAAGGAACCGTAAATCCATGTTTTTGCGATACTGCGCTTTGATTTACCTCCGAGAAGAAGCAAGTCGCGGCCAGGGAGGTACGATATGCCTGAAGGTTACCTCCGCAAGGCAGGAAAAGAGAATCTCAGAGGTAGAGAGATGAAGAACTGTACCTCTGAAAAGAAGCAAGTTGCGGCCAGGGAGGTACGGTATGCCAAAAGGTTACCTCGCAAATGGCGAGGTAAAGATTCCGGAGGTAAGCGACGCGATTAACATTATATATGCCTGCTTGATGACATTGTATCCGGATGCGAAGGAGGGTCAACCCTGCTTCGCACCGCTATGCGGCTTCGGGGTTGACACTCCTTCAAATCCGGATAAAATATCGCCAGGCAGGCATGTTCTGGAAGGTCTGAACTTATAACCTCTGCGGAGAAGAATCAGCATCTGCTGCGGAGGTTTTTAAAGATAAACTCCCGGATGGTCGCAAGGGAGCGGGCGCAGCTTGGGTCTTTAACCTTCTTATCAAGGAGGGTATCAAGATAGCCGGCACTTAGGACTATGCGGCAGCTTATGGGGAAGTTAAGTTCCTGCATCATTGATGCATGGGAAACAACGGTATCCATTGGGGTGCGGCGGATTGCGCGGTCAACGGCATGTCCTTCTAAAGCAGCTTCCATTACGGCATCCGTTATCGATGATGAAAGAAGCTCATCCATGGTCACACCATATATTTCCTCAGGAGTAAAGTCTGTATTTACCTTAAGGATATCGATCTTATCAGCATCCCGGATTATATTGCAAAAGAGAATCTCACGTTCTGTAAGGCCTTCGGAAATCCTGTATTTATTGTGATTTCTGATGGCTTTTTCTATTATGTCCTTCTCGGAATCATCAAAATCAAAAGTAAGGAAGGGATCCTTTTCGAACTCCCCGCCGAAGAGAAGGTCTGCACCGAACTCAGCGTGGTCAACAGACTCTGAATCCCAGAAGGTCTGATAGCGTTTTACCTGCTCGAAACGTCCTATGTCATGGAGCATTCCTATGGCCCAGGCAAGATCCCTGTCATGCTCATCCATCTTAAAGGCTGATGCAATGTCTGATGTTATCTCATCTGTTAATGCGGCCACCCTGTAGGTATGCTCAACCTTAAGGCGGATCTTCGGATCAGTAATGTCGTAGCGGGATGTGTATTCCTTAAATGTATTTGTAATGATCTCTCTTTTTATCACTTTAAAACTCCTTACTGTATCAAACCACAAGAATAAAATAACTCTATAAAATCACTTTACGAAATCACTTTAAACTGGCTTAAAGTGATTTTCTACTCCGCTTAAAGTGATTATCTTCTAAATATAATGTGATAGAACAAGTATTATTATAACATGGTACAAGCAGCAAAAATCACTTTTTGCCGATGCGAGTGTCAAAAGATGCCGTAAATATGATATAATCAATTAGTTGCGCGCTTCATTGACCGGATACGTGGAATCGATGGGATAAATGTTATTTTTATAATATGGATATCTTTGAATATATGAGCGAACTTAATAAAGAGAAGGAATCGCCCCTGGCCGCGAGAATGAGGCCTGCGACTCTCGATGAGATAGTGGGACAGCAGCATATCATCGGCAAGGACAAGCTCCTATACCGCGCCATCAAGGCGGATAAGTTAAGTTCCATCATATTCTACGGGCCTCCGGGCACGGGAAAGACGACTCTTGCGAAGGTGATCGCCAACACCACGTCGGCTGAATTCATGCAGATCAATGCTACCGTGGCAGGTAAGAAAGATATGGAGGATGTGGTCGAGAAGGCTAAGAACCTTCAAGGCATGTACGGTAAAAAGAGCATCCTTTTTATAGACGAGATACACCGTTTCAACAAGGGCCAGCAGGATTACCTTCTTCCCTTCGTGGAGGACGGAACGATAATCCTAATAGGCGCAACCACCGAGAACCCCTATTTCGAGGTGAACGGAGCTTTAATAAGCCGCTCCATCATATTCGAACTTAAGCCCCTTTCCTTTGAGGATATCAGGACCCTCATAGAGCGGGCCGTATACGATGAAAATAAAGGTATGGGTTCCTACGGGGCAGTTATAGATGATGATGCCCTTGACTTCCTTGCTGATATTTCAGGGGGAGATGCCAGGGCGGCGCTTAATGCCATCGAACTTGGCATCATGACCACAGACAGGGATCCTTCGGATTCAAAGATACACATTACTCTTTCCGTTGCAGAGGAATGCATTCAGAAAAGGGCAGTCAGATACGATAAAAAGGGCGACAACCACTACGATACCATTTCAGCTTTCATTAAGAGCATGAGAGGATCAGACCCTGATGCCGCAGTTTATTATCTTTCGAGAATGCTGTATGCGGGTGAGTCAGTAACTTTCGTAGCAAGGAGGATAATGGTTCATGCCGCAGAGGATGTGGGACTTGCAGATCCCCATGCACTTCAGGTGGCGGTTGCAGCATCCCTTGCAGCTGAAAGAGTGGGAATGCCTGAGGCCAGGATCATTTTGGCGGAGGCGGCCATGTACGTGGCGACGGCACCGAAGAGCAATTCAGTGGTCTGCGCCATAGACGAGGGCTTCGAAGAAGTGGAGCGTACAGGTGACCTTCCCATACCTCCGGCACTTCAGGACACCCATTATAAGGGAGCAGTCAAGTTAGGCCGTGGCCTTGGATATAAATATCCCCATGATTTTGAGAATAATTATGTGGAGCAGCAGTACCTTCCGGATGCGATAAAGGACAGAAAATTCTATCATCCTTCAGCAAACGGACATGAAAAAGAAATAACCGATCTTTTTGACAGAATTAAGAAATAAATGGCAGACGCTTCAAAGAAGAGAAAATCTTCCAAAAGGTCCGGACGGACCAGAAAAACTAAAAAGCATCTTTCAAGAAAGCAGCTTATCGGCATCCTTTTAGGTGGCGGTGTTTTAGTTGCAGCCATCATCGTGGGAATAGTATTACTCGGGGTTAAGAGCGCCGAGACAAGCGTTGATACCGAGGCGATTCCCGGAACCGGAGTTCCACTTGAGGATATTATCGAGGAGATTCCGGATGAACTTTCAGATGACGGAGTAATGGGAAAGGACGTTCTCGAACACATAGTAGGTGCGGGACGTGCCGTTGAGAATGCCTACAATCTGCGTCCGGAATCAGTTGAACTTACGGATGAAAACAGAGACAATTTCGTCAGCATAGACGAGTGCCTCATCGATGCTTCAACAGCCAGGATAAATATATCAATAAGCTCAGATGGAATACCCAAGTCCGATGATAAATACTACTATCTTTTTGAAATGAATGTATATGATGACGTTCTTGATGAGAACGCGGTCTTCATCGAAAAGGTGGTAAAGGATGATGAGGAAACACTAAGCTGCACATTGAGTGGCGGAAGCGGTATTTCCCGTTTATATAAGAAGTTTGCCATAGCAGTTATGGTGGATGGAAGCCTTGTTAAGGTTTCGTCACCTTCTTACGTAACAAACCCCGAGGCAGTAAGTAAATACCCTAATGTCTACGTGACTCCTTCTACCAAGAAGGGAATACTTATAGATTATACGAAATACCAGTCAGGACAGCTTCAGGACTTAGGTGTGGGTCAGGTTGCCATTAACTTCAGGGTGGAGGATTTCTTAGGCCCCACCACGAATCCCATCTATCCTACGGTCCACTATACTTATAACGGAACCACATATTCCTTTAACGGAGGTGCGCTTTCAGGCTTTGATGAGACCATTAGGTATTTGACGGAGAATGGAATAACCGTTACGGCCATACTTTTAAATACATACTCATCCTCATATCTTTCTTTAGTCCATCCGGATGCAAGGAGTGCGGGAGTATGTCCTTACTATATGTTTAACGCAGCAACCGCAGACGGCGTAGAGTACCTGGCTGCTATCGGAAGCTTTTTCGCTGACAGGTATTCAGGCACCACCCACGGCAAGGTATCAAACTGGGTAATCTCCAATGAGGTTAATGCCCGTAAGGAATGGAACTATATGGCTTACACTGATGTGGAGACCTATACGAAGGAGTACGCAAAGGGCTTCAGAGTTCTCTATAATGCCATTAAGTCAACCTCCGGATCTGCCCACGTGCTTATATCTTTGGACCAGCAATGGGACCGTGATATTACCAACAACCCGGACTACGACGGCAAGGACGTTCTTGATGTCTTTAACGCCTATATCAGTTCGGAGGGAAATATAGACTGGGGACTTGCCTACCATCCCTACAACGTGCCACTCACCACCTGCAACACCTGGTCGTCTTCTAAGTACGTCAGCAGAAGCTCTGATACGGATATTATTTCGATGCAGAATATCGAGGTGCTCATTAATTACCTGAAGCAGGAGCATTACCTTAATAATGAGGGCAGCTGCCGTGAGATCATGGTGACGGAGCTTGGCTATACATCATCCGGTTCCGGCGGAGAGAATTATCAGGCAGCAGCACTTGCCTATGCCTTTTATAAGATAAATAACTATCCGGAGATCAAGGGCCTGCTTCTTAACAGACAGACCGATGATGCCACCGAGATAGCTCAGGGACTTGCAACCGGAATCACCTCGCTTTCGGGCTCGAAGAAGCTTTCATATGATGTGTTCAAATATATGGATACCGATCAGTTCGAGGATACCTGCGCTTTTGCCAAGTCGATAATAGGCATAAGCAGTTGGAGCGAGATACTGCATTAGTTATTTTTACGGATTTGAAGGCGCCCAGTGGATGCGCATTAAGGAGGAAAATATAATGGGATATAAGGATCTTAAATTTCCGGAAGGGAGCACCTTCCTTGTAACGGGAGGCGCAGGCTTCATCGGCTCAAACCTCTGTGAGGCCATAACGGATATGGGCTACAACGTTAAGTGCCTGGACGACCTTTCAACAGGCAAGCAGGAGAATGTTGATCTTCTTTCAGACAGGCCCAATTATGAATTTATAAAGGGAGACATCAAGGATCTTGATACCTGCATGAAGGCCTGCGAGGACGTGGATTACGTGCTCAATCAGGCAGCTTGGGGCTCGGTTCCCAGAAGTATAGAGATGCCGCTTTTTTACTGCCAGAACAATATAGCCGGCACACTTAACATGATGGAAGCAGCCCGCCAGCAGGGGGTTAAGAAGTTCGTATATGCTTCAAGCTCATCTGTTTACGGCGATCACCCGGTTCTTCCTAAGGTAGAGGGACAGGAGGGCAACCTTTTAAGTCCTTATGCTCTTACAAAGAGAGTGGATGAGGAATACGGAAAGTTATATAAGAAGCTTTACGGCCTTGATACCTATGGAATGAGATACTTCAATGTTTTCGGCAGACGCCAGGATCCCAACGGCGCATACGCAGCGGTTATCCCGAAGTTCTTAAAGCTTCTTTTAGACGGCAAGCAGTGCACCATTAACGGTGACGGAAAGCAGTCAAGAGATTTCACTTACATCGATAACGTAATAGAAGCAAACCTTAAGGCCTGCTTAGCACCCTCTGAGGCAGCAGGAGAAGCCTTCAACATAGCCTATGGCGGAAGAGAGTATCTGATCGATATCTACTATGGTCTCTGCAAAGCTCTTAATATTGAGCGTGAGCCCATTTTCGGACCTGACAGGGCAGGAGATATCAAGCATTCAAATGCCGACATTTCCAAGGCAAAGAGATTGTTAGGCTACGATCCCGACTACAGCTTCGACGACGGAATCGCCCTTGCGATTGAGTGGTATAAAAACAATCTGTAAATGATATGACACAAAAAGAGCCGATAAGGCTCTTTTTTGTTTTTTTGGAAAACATTCCGGTACCATTTTCCAAAGTGAAATATAGTTATTGATTTTAAAAATATTTTTGCGTGAAAATGCCGTAAGGATAACGTTTTCCGCGAGTTTTCCGTGTTGCGTAAAGGTGTGTGATTAGGCTATAATTTTATGTACATGCGGCCCCCACTTAACAAAGGGAGGATGATGGGAGCCAGTATATCAGCAAAGGAGAAAATGTATGAAATTCGGTTACTTCGATGACGAAAGACGAGAGTACGTCATCACAACACCCAGAACCCCGTATCCCTGGATCAACTATCTGGGAACCCAGGGCTTCTTTTCACTTATCTCTAACACAGCAGGCGGTTATTCCTTCTACAAGGACGCCCGTTTAAGGAGAATCACACGTTATCGTTACAACAACGTTCCCATTGATATGGGCGGACGTTACTTCTACATCAACGACAACGGTACTATCTGGAATCCCGGCTGGTCACCTGTTAAGACAGAGCTTGATTCCTACGAGTGCCGTCACGGTATGGGCTACACCATCATCAAGGGTGCGAAGAACGGCTTAAGCGCTGAGGTTACCTTCTTCGTTCCCCAGGATTATGACGGAGAGGTTCAGCAGGTTGTTTTAAAGAACGACTCAGCTGTAGCTAAGAGCTTCTCTTTATTCTCATTCGCAGAGTGGTGTCTTTGGGATGCGCAGGATGATTCCAACAACTTCCAGCGTAACTTCTCTACAGGCCGTGTAGAGATCAAGGGCTCAACCATCTATCACAAGACAGAGTACAGAGACCGTCGTAACCACTTCGCTTTCTACTCAGTTAACTCTGAAATAGACGGATATGACACAGACCGTGATTCCTTCATCGGACTTTACAACGGCTTCGGTGATCCTCAGGCAGTTGTTGCTAATAAGGCCAATAACTCATTCGCTGACGGCTGGGCACCTATCGCTTCTCATTATAAGAAGATCACTCTTGCTCCCGGCGAGTCTACCACATTAGTATTCGTACTTGGCTATGTTGAGATGCCTCAGGATGAAAAGTTCGAAGCAGACGGCAAGACCATCAACAAGGTTAAGGCCGAGGAGATGATAAAGAAATTCGACACACCCGAGAAGTTCGCTGCCGGCATGGCTGACCTTAAGGCATACTGGGATAAGCTTCTTGGAATCTTAAATGTAGATACTCCCGATGACAAGGTTAACCGTATGGTCAACATCTGGAACCAGTATCAGTGTATGGTTACCTTTAACCTTTCACGTTCTGCTTCTTACTTCGAGTCAGGTATCGGCCGTGGAATGGGCTTCAGAGATTCGAACCAGGATGTACTTGGTTTCGTTCATCAGATCCCCGATAGGGCTAAAGAGAGAATCATTGATATTGCCTCAACTCAGTTCCCTGACGGTGGCTGCTATCACCAGTATCAGCCTCTTACCAAGAAGGGTAACGCAGATATCGGCGGAGATTTCTCAGACGATCCTTTATGGCTTATCCTTTCTGTTTCCGCTTACATCAAGGAGACAGGCGACTGGTCTATCTTAGATGAGATGGTTCCTTATGATAATGATATGTCTGTTGCAGAGACGATGCTCAAGCACCTTGAGGTTTCCTTCTACCATATCGTTAACAACTTAGGACCTCATGGCCTTCCTCTTGCTATGAGAGCTGACTGGAATGACTGTATCAACCTTTCATGCTTCTCAGATACACCCGGTGAGAGTTTCCAGACCTACACCAATCCCAAGTTCAAGGCTGAGGGTGGTTACTCAAAGGTAGCTGAGTCAGTTATGGTTGCCACATTATTCACCTATACAGGTCCCAACTATGTTGCTATATTAAAGCACTTAGGAAAGGACGATGAGGCCGCTAAGGCTCAAAAGGCAGTTGATGACATGAAGAAAGCCATCATGGAATCTGCATGGGACGGCGACTGGTTCTTAAGAGCATATGATGCCAACGGCAAAAAGATGGGTTCCAAGGAATGCGAAGAAGGACAAATCTTCATAGAGCCTCAAGGCTTCGCTATCATGTCAGATATCGATGCTGATGCTACAAAGAAGACACTTAAGTCAATTGATGAGCGCCTGAATACCCAGTACGGACTTGTTCTTAATAACCCTGCTTTCACCAAGTACTATATTGAATACGGTGAGATCTCAACCTATCCCGGCGGATACAAGGAGAACGCAGGTATCTTCACTCATAACAATGCATGGATCATCTGTGCAGCAGCTTATGCAGGTGAAGGTGATCAGGCCTTCAAGTATTACTCAGAGATTGCTCCTGCATTCACTGAGGACACTTCAGATATTCACAAGACAGAGCCTTATGTATACGGTCAGATGATCGGTGGTAAGGATGCCGGTTCCGATATCGGTCAGACCGGAAAGAACTTCGGTCAGGGAAAGAACTCATGGCTCACAGGTACAGCTGCCTGGAACATGGTTGCAATCTCTCAGTACATCTTAGGTGTACAGGCTGACTTCGACGGATTAAAGATTGATCCTTCAATTCCTTCTAAGTGGGATGGCTTAAAGGCTACACGTCAGTTCCGTAACGCTACCTACAACATCGAGGTTACCAATCCTAACCACGTATGCAAGGGCATTAAGTCAGTAACCGTTGACGGAAATGCCATCGAAGGAAACATCCTTCCCGCATTCGCAGACGGAAAGGCTCACGACGTTAAGGTTGTTATGGGCTAAATCTTCAAAAATAAAGCGCTATTTTAAACGCTGAAATTATCCCCGGAGTTTTCTTAAAGACTCCGGGGTTTTTATGTGTCTAACGTACTTCAACATTGAAAATCACTTTCTAAATTGATAATATATTTTTTATGGAAAAATATGAACTTATAGTCCCCTGTCATTTCGGTCTGGAGGCTGTACTTAAAAGAGAAATAATCGATCTTGGCTATGACGTATCCCGCGTCGAGGATGGAAGAGTGTACTTCATCGGAGATGCCGAAGGGATCGTCAGGGCCAATATATTTTTGCGCAGCGCAGAGAGAGTACTTATCAATGTTGGCTCGTTCCATGCTGAGACCTTCGAGGAACTCTTCCAGGGCACGAAGTCCATTGAATGGGAAAAATATATACCTGTTGACGGACGCTTCAATGTGGTAAAGGCAGCCTCAGTTAAGAGTAAGCTTTTTTCACCCTCGGATATTCAGTCAATCATGAAGAAAGCGATGGTTGAGCGATTGAAGAGCGCATACCATGTTTCCTGGTTTGAGGAAAGCGGCGATAACTACCCAGTAAGGGTTTTCCTTCACAAGGACGAGGTGACGGTTGAACTTGATACCACAGGGGATTCCCTTCATAAGCGCGGCTACCGTAAGCTTACTGCCAAGGCTCCCATTGCGGAGAATCTGGCTGCAGCTCTTATCATGCTGACACCCTGGAAGGGGGACAGGATATTAGTTGATCCCTTCTGCGGTTCAGGAACCTTCCCCATAGAGGCTGCCATGATGGCCGCAAACATTGCCCCGGGAATGAACAGGAACTTCACGGCAATGGACTGGAAGCACATAGTTGACCCCTCTGAGTGGAAATACGCAAAAGAGGAAGCCTCTGACCTTATAGACCTTAATATAGAAACAGACATCCAGGGATATGATGTTGATGATGAGATGGTAAAGATAGCCCGTGCCAATGCCCGTCTTGCCGGTGTTCAAGACCTTATACATTTCCAGCGCAAGGATGTTAAGGACTTAAGCCATTCAAAGAAATACGGCTTCATAATAACGAACCCGCCCTACGGCGAGAGACTTGAAGATAAGGAAAACTTAAGGCCCCTTTATGAGACGATAGGAGAAAGATATAAAGCCCTTGATAGCTGGTCAATGTATCTTATAACCTCATATGAGGATGCGGAAAAAGACCTTGGACTTAAGAGCGGGAAGAACCGCAAAATATATAACGGAATGCTGAAGACTTATTTTTACCAGTTCCCCGGACCCAAGCCTCCGAAGAAGGTGCAGGTCTGATATGGATTTGATGAAGAGAACAACTTTATACAGCTTTGCGTTTCTGACGGTGGCGATGTGTGCCATCGTCTATTTCAGTGCAAATAAAACCATAACAATCTCTGATGTTGCTCAGGATGAGGTGATAGCAGGAGCAGAAGCAGGAGAAACTCAAGGCGCAGAAAATATAGAAAATGCGTCAAACATATTAACTTCCGCAGACACAGCAAATGAACTTACCTTCAGTGATGAAGATTCAGATAAAGAATACTTAATAATCCCCGTGCCCGTAAAGACCGAGGCTGATGATATCACCATCGAGAATCACTATATGGACAGGGAACTATATATCCTGGTAAACGGCGCGGAAGAGGAATTTTATAAAAACGGTGAGAATGTCATTTCAGGCAACAGGACAAATATAACGGATGGCACCTTTGATATTGTTAAGGGAGATGTACGGCTTCGCCTTTCAATGAACGGAGTTTATGAATATAAGACGGTTCTTGAAAATGATTGTCTTTATATAACCTTCTATAATCCCAAGGAACTCTATGACAAGGTTATAGTCATTGATCCCGCCTGCGGAGGAGGTGACACTGGTGTCATAAATACAGAGGTTGCCGCATCCTCAAGCATCAATGCATCAAAAAGTGAGCTTGCTGAAAAGGACATAACCCTGGCGGTTGCAAAGGCCCTTAAGGAAAAACTTGATGCAGAGGACAATCTGAAGGTCTATTACACCAGAATGGATGACACGGATCCTTCGGAGGATATGAGAACGGCCCTTGCAAACGACTCAAAAGCCGATGCCTATATAAGGATCGAGGTTTCGGGGGACAGTGACACATCTCTTTATGGAATAACCACTAAATATAATGATGAATATTTCATCCCGGGCTTCGGAAATGTGGAGCTTTCGGACCTTATGGAAAGCAGCGTCACAACTGCGGTAAAGGGCAGGGCCCTTGGCCTTAAGAAGGCAACAAATGAGGATATCACCTTATTAAAAATGACAGTACCGTCATGTTCTGTCATGGTGGGCTGCATCAATAATAAGCAGGAAGCCATCCTTTTAAGCCGGGAGGACTACATAGAGAAGATAGCCCAGGGGCTTTATGACGGTATCATCAAGATAGGAGCAGAATAATGGATATAGTTTTTGCAACAGGCAATTCGGACAAGATGATAGAGATCCGGGATATAATGCGGGATTTTACCGTGAATGGAAATAGCGTCGATATTTTTTCAATGAAGGAAAAGGGCATAGACATTGATATAGAAGAAAATGGAACAACCTTCCTTGAAAATGCAATGATAAAGGCACGGGCAGTTGCGGCCCTCCTTCCTGATTCCATAGTTCTTGCTGATGATTCGGGACTTGAGATCGATTATATCAATAAGGAGCCCGGCATTTATTCAGCCAGGTACATGGGACACGACACACCCTATCATGAGAAAAATATGAATCTCATCTCAAGACTTGAGAAGGCCGAAGGAGAGGAGAGAAGTGCCAGATATGTTTGTGCCATAGGTGCCGTACTTCCCGGAGGAAGGGAACTTAATGCTGTCTGTACCATGGAGGGTAGGATCGCCTACGAAGAGAGAGGAACTAACGGCTTCGGCTTTGATCCTATATTTTTGGTTCCGCCATATGAACATACCGCAGGCGAGATTTCAGAAGAAGAGAAGAATAAGATATCACACAGAGGAAAGGCTCTCAGGGCAATGAGAGAGCTTCTGGAGAAGGCATGAAGATACTGATAGTAAGCGATACACACAGGGATAACCGGAATTTCATGAAGGTAATGGAGAGAGAAGAGAACGTTGATATGCTCATCCATTGCGGAGACATAGAAGGGTCTGAGTATCTTTATGAGCAGGCAATCGACGGAGATGTCCATATGGTTTCCGGGAACAATGATTTCTTTTCAAGCCTTCCCGATGAGGAGGAGTTTGATATAGGAAGATACAGGGTGCTCCTGACCCACGGCCACACCTACAGGGTTTCCATGGGCAATGAGATCCTTAAGAGCGAGGCTGTATCCCGTGGCGCACACATAGTGATCTACGGCCATACCCACAGGCCGGTCATAGAGTATGATAAAGATATAATCGCAATTAACCCCGGCTCTCTTACCTATCCCAGACAGGATGGGCGGCATCCCACATATATAGTTATGATGATCGATGACCAGGGAGAGGCCTCCTTCAAGTTGAAATTGATAGCCGATTAGGTTAAGATTTAAGGGGAGGAAGATATAATGAAAAATATAAAGATTATAAACAGGTTTGTCGCTGTTGCGGCAGCTTTAATTATGACAATCGTGTCACTTTTATCCCTTGGAGCAGTTAATGCAAAGGCTGATGAAAATGTGACAATGACTAAGGAAGAAATAGAGGCCTGGGCAGCAACGAAGACCGAGGAAGAGATCAAGGAAGCTCTGGATCAGTATTATCAGGCACTTGCAGCCATGGGCCAGAGCGCCCTGGAAAGTGCAGTAACGAACGCTGCATCTTCACAGACTACCGGTAATACAACCTCTTCATCAACCACCGCTTCAGTACTTGCAGCGGCAGGAAGCGCAAGCTCTGCAGTGCAGAATTATTTTGCAAAGTCTGTTTTTATCGGCGATTCCGTAATGGTTGGCTTTAAGAATTACTCTCAGTCACATGCAACCTCTGCCGCAGCCAATGCACAATATCTTTGTAACGTAAGCTACTCAGCATATAATGCCTTAAAGGGAAGCAAGCATCCTGCATATAATGGCGTATCAAGGAAGGTCTGGGAGAATGTGGCTCTGATGGATGTTGACAGAGTATTTATTTTCCTTGGTATCAATGACCTTATCTGGCGTACTCCTGATGCGCTTTTAAGTGACATCGAAACCATCGCTTCCAATATTAAGAGCGCGAAGCCGGGAGTTGAGATCAATCTAATTAGCATACCTCCCGTATATACAGGCACCAATAAGGGATATCTTAATACCACAGGCATCGACCTTTATAACAGCAAGCTTTCCGAGCTTTGCGGCAAGAAGGGCTATTCATACATTGACATTAGCAGCTACCTTAAGGGAACTGACGGCAGCATTAAGCCTGAATACAGCGGAGATAAGTACGTGCATGAAACCTCAGCTGCTTATGCAATATGGGACAGCGTGCTTACGGGATTTGCCAATACCAAAGTTAAATAATGCATAAGAAAAGATCACATTCGAAACGAACTGCAGCCGTGTTTCTGATAACCCTGGGAGGAGTGATCCTTCTGGGACTTATCGCCATAGGCATAATGAGACTTGTGCAGGGAAGAACATCCGAAGCCAATACAGAATATGCGGGTGCATCTTCGAATTCAGATGATTTCTTAAAAAAAGAGACGATACCGGAAACGGCCTCGTCTTTTTCTGATACATCAGGAAATAGTGATTCTGCAGGCACTGATGCTTCATTAGATGAGGAGGTGCTTTCAAGGTACGGCGGCATATTATCTAGTGCAGAGCGTATGGAGGAAGAGAGGATATACACCCGGGAAGCAGCATCAGAGGATGTTATAACCATTGCCTTTACCGGGGATATACTTTTCGATGATGAATATTCCATGATGGCCTCGCTCATTAACAGGGGAGGCGAGCTTAACACTAGCATGGGCCAGAGTCTTTTAGACCTTATGAATTCCGTTGACATCATGGTCGTTAATAACGAATTTCCCTATACGGAACGGGGAACTAAGACTGAGAATAAGGACTATAACTTCAGGGCTGACCTTGATACTGTTAAGTACCTTAATGATATGGGGGCTGATGTTGCGATCCTTGCCAATAACCACGTTCTTGACTACGGGCAGGAGGGACTTAACGATACCTTGGATGTGCTCAAGGAAAACGGCATAGCATCAGTTGGGGCAGGCAGAAACATAGAGGAAGCCTCACATCCCATATATTTTATCGTTAATGATACAAAGATAGCGATCGTTGCAGCAACCCAGATAGAGAGACTTGATAACCCGCCTACCGTATCTGCCACGGAAAACAGCGGCGGTACCTTCAGGTGCTGGACAGGGGACCTTATATATGAAAAGATAAGGGAAGCAAAGGAAAATGCGGATTTCGTCATAGTCTGTGTGCACTGGGGAACGGAAAAAGAGACATCTCCTGACTCCTATCAGCTCGCCCAGGGACCGAAGATGGCTGAGGCAGGAGCAGACGTGATAATAGGTGATCATCCCCATGTACTTCAGGGGATTACTTATTTCGGAGATACCCCATGTATTTATTCTCTGGGAAATTTCTGGTTTAATTCATCAACCATAGATACAGGCATAGTTGAACTTGAAATAGCGGATAACGAACTTAAAAGTTTCAGGTTCATACCCTGCCTTCAAAGCGGAAACGTGACGCGCCTTACTGAGGGTGAGGATTCCGAAAGGATACTTAACTCTATGCGGGAAATGTCAAGCGGCGTTACAATAGATGACAACGGATATGTTTATAAGAAGTAGTGCGGGAGATTAGTGAAAGCATGAAAAAAGTAAAAACATTTTTGAAAAAATATCTGAGAATGATCCTTATGTCGGTGGTGTGCCTCATCATCATAACCGGAATCACCTATGTAAGCAGCTACAATGACAGCATCGGGGAAAGCTATTCTCTGCAGAGAGAGCTTGTGTCGAAGATTGCCAATAACCAGGAAAATGCGGTTGCTTATTATAAAAACCTGGAGGCCCAGATAGACCAGGCGGCCTATGACGAACTCTGGAAGAGTGCAAAGCTCGTAGGTGATAGCGGAGATAGTGAAAATATTGCCCTTATAGATGAGTACATTGAGGCTTTTGGGGCTGATAATCTGACGATTGTTGATTCTGACAGAAGGATCATCCATACCTATGGAGATTTTTCAGAAACGCCGGAACTTAAGAAAAGGGACTATTATACTGATTCCTATTATGATGATCTCTTTTCAGGGGCTACCAATGTGGAAAACAAAGAGAGTGACTGCGTAGTTATGACTGAAGCTAAAGATTATGATCTGGAGGTTTACTGCGCAAAGTGCAAGGACGAATATTTAATATTCCTTCAGGATAAGGCCGTATCCTTTAAGGACCATAATATGGAAGAGTACTGGTCTCTTGTTATGGGCGAGATGTTCGTAAGCAAGAATGCCATCATAACGGTACTTGATTCGGAGAACCGTATATTATATTGCGATGATAAAGATATAACCGAACTTACTGAGATGCAACTGTTAGACGATTATGACGGATTTACCTATTACACAGCCGAGGCTAATGGAGTTAAATATTCAGTCACGGCAACTTCCTGTAAAGATATAAACGATGATGACGTAAGAGTAGCAGCACTGTTTCCCTATGATGTGTCACTTAAGGAGATCCTTATAAGCTCAAGGACCAAGATACTTTTTGCCTTCGTGGCAATCCTCACTGTTATGCTTTTTGTTATATTTTTGCGTGAGGACGCCATTGAAACAAAGGATGAAATAAGATTCTTAAAGAAGAATTTCTTAAGGCTCCAATTAAGAAGAGTGATTCCCTTCAGCATAATGGTTGCATTAGTGCTGTTTGTATGCCTCATCGTATATATTAATCTGGGGAACCTGACGGATAACGAAAACGAATTAAAAACCGAAATAAAAAAGAGCATATCTTTATATGAGGAATATTGTTCGGATATTATCACTATAGATGATGTGACAGATACAAGATATTATAACTATGGGCATTTGCTCAATATATATTACACAGAGCATCCCGAAAAACTCACTAAGGAAGGCTTAAAGGAAATGTGTAAGTTTCTGGGAGTTAACAGTATTTCTGTATTCGACTCTCGGGGCAATACGGTATGTACTTCATCCTCACTCGATAAGCTAAATGTCCTTGATGATACTGAAAGTTCTCTCTATGACTTAAGGTACACCCTTACCGGAAAGGAAGAACTCTGTATAGAAACTGATACCTCATATATGAATGAGGAGGGATATATTTATGCTGTGAATAGGACCAATGAGGAGGGCGTTACCTGCGGCGCCATCGCTATCGAACCCTATTCTGAGGTGCTCATGGGAATGGAGAGGCTCTTCACCCTGGAGAATCTGGATAATTATATCAGGAACCTGAGCAAGAACGGAGATTTCTGGATAATCGGCCTTGATGATGAGGATCTGGTCCGTCTTTATTATGATGAGTCATATACCGGTAAAGAAATAAGTACCCTGGGAATCGAAGATGAAGTTCTCGTTGATGGGTATGAAAGTACCAATACCCTTGCAGATGACACTGATGTCATAGTTATGGTTGGCTTAAGTGATTACGGATATGTGATCGACTGCCTTAAGTTCCAGTGGATATCAAAAAACTCCCTTAAGGAATCTTTGATACTCACACTGATCTTTATTGTTCTTTCGGCCTTCTTTATCTACGACGGCCTGGGAAGCAAAGAACATTTCGAGGATGTAGCGATCAAGGCGGCAGATATTGAGCATGAAAGACATGCACCCTTCCGAAAACTTGATGCCTGGGGGAAGATCGGCAGAGTATTTTCGCTGTATGTTTATATCATCGCAATATATATATGCTATCATCAGATGTCCAATGATACAGGTACGGTTCTGGGACATATCATCTTCGGTGAGTGGCCTAAGGAATTAAGCGTATATTCCGTCATGGGAAACATATTCATAATCTTCGTTCTTTACACCTTATCAAAAGCCATAAGGAAGCTTCTCTGGCTTGCTTCCCGCGCAGGCGGCCAGGCCGGAAAGACCATAGCAAGGCTCCTTTCAAGCGTTGTGCAGTACGTAACCGTGATATTCGGAATATATCTCATATGCATTAATTTCGGTGTGGATGCCAAGACAACGATAGCTTCAGCCGGAATAGTCGGACTGGGAATTTCCTTCGGTGCCCAGGATATGATCAAGGATATCATAGCCGGTATATTTATCTTCTTCGAGGGTAACTATAAGGTGGGCGATATGCTGATGATCAACGGCGAATGGTGCTGGGTCAAGTCGATTGGTATAAGGTCAACCAAGGTTGAATTCTTCGGAAGCATGAGGATCATCAATAACTCCCAGATGGCCGGTGTGGTAAATATACAGAATTATGAGGAGAAGGTTCGTCTCGATGTGATCGTCGGTAAAGAGAACGACCTTAACGAGATCGCAGCGATCATGGAACGCGAGCTTCCTCTTGTTAAAGAAAAATATCCTTCCTTCGTTAAGGGAATCGGATACCAGGGCGTCAGTGGAATACAATCTAACGGCTATTCTCTGCGCTTCGCTGCATACTGCCCTTCAATCGTAAAGGGTAAAGTAAAGAGAATGGTCTACGGAGACCTGGCTGAAATACTGAAGCGCTATGATATAAGCGTTGTGGCCCAGCCCTATGAGATCTACAGTGACAAGGATGCACCTGATGAATCCATAGCGGAAAAGGCTCTCCATGAATCCGCTCCGGAAAATCCCGGTGCGAATGTGACATCTTAAAAATAATAAAAATAAATCTTGACACGGCGATTTGATTTTCATATAATAATCAAGTCGCTGTGATAGATTCAAGCGTCGGCTTAGCACTTTCGGGGTGTGGCTCAGCTTGGCTAGAGCACCTGGTTTGGGACCAGGGGGTCGCAGGTTCGAATCCTGTCACCCCGATTTAATTTAATATGCGGGTGTAGTACATCGGCTAGTGCGCCAGCCTTCCAAGCTGGATAGGTGGGTTCGATTCCCATCACCCGCTCTTAAGATCGGAATTGTTTCCGGTCTTTTTTTATGCCTGAAAAGGGCAAGTTTATCGCAAGTTGAGGCACATATCCCAAAGCAATCTATGATATAATATAAACACTTAAATTTAAAAGGAGAATTGATCAATGACAATTAATCTGATCGGATATGTTCTGTGTTCAATCGGACTTATCGGCATATTCAAAAAATGCGGGATCAAATGGGGCTGGGCCCTGGTTCCCGGCATGAGAAATGTTAAGCTTGCCGAATGTGCAGAGATGGAGGATGAAGGAAAGGTATGGTTCTTCAGCTCATTATCGCTGATTATCATGCAGTATGTTGTACTGTGGCTTAACGAGGTTTCAAAGACCTATCCGGTACAGACTACCACAATCTATCTGGCAACTGTTATGCTGTATACGATTTTGGCCATATATGTGTTCTATGGAATCAGGATATATCTTGGTCTCTGCAGAATCTTTGAGAAGAAGCGGGGCTGGGTTGTACTCTGGATACTTGTTGATTTCGTAGCGGCTCTTATCTGGGGCTTCAATAAGAACTTTAAGCCCAAGCACAAGACGACACATGTTTTACCTGAAGGCGGAGCAGCTGCTCTTTCGGGAATTGAAGCTGAGGTACTTGACGAAGGTCTTACCGTTAATATCAAAGAGAGAGTGGCGGGAGACGGCCTTAAAAGAAAGGTTCTTCTGCGGGATATCCATCTTACAATAAAGCCGGGACGCATGGTCCTTCTGCTTGGAGGATCCGGTGCCGGAAAAACAACGTTCTTAAACGCTGTTAACGGATATGAAAAGGCAGATGCAACAATAACACTTAACGGTGATGACATCTATACGAATTTCTCCCATATGAAATATGAGATAGGCTTTGTGCCCCAGCAGGACCTCATTAGGTATCAGGACACAGTATACAGAACCCTTATGGATGCTGCGAAGTTAAGACTTCCCACTAGCATGAAGCGTAAGGAACGTAAGCAGAGGGTTGATGAGGTTATGGAGATATTCGGCCTCACACCTGTTAAGAACAATATAGTTAAGAAGCAGTCGGGCGGTCAGAAAAAGAGGATTTCCATTGCTTCTGAATTTATATCAGACCCCTCTCTGTTTATCTTAGATGAGCCTGATTCCGGACTCGACGGAATCCTTGCCAAGGACCTTATGAGAAGACTTCATGAGATTTCAAGGCAGGGAAAGATAGTAATAGTAATAACCCATACTCCGGACAGGGTAATCGATCTTTTTGATGACGTAATAGTTCTGGCGAAGGATAATCACCGCACCGGACGACTGGTGTTCTACGGCCCCATAGATGAGGCAAGAGAGTTCTTCGGACATGACACTATGGAGGATATAGTTAAGTCCGTTAACAGGACAGAAGAAGGCGGAGAAGGAAGAGCAGACGAGCTCATCGAAAAATATACGGAGGTGCACAATGGAAGAAACCAGTAAGACAGTTAAGGTAAGGCACCGTGGCAGAATAGGACAGGTTCCGATATATTTGGGCAAACTCTTCAGAATGTTCTTCTATATGGATGACTGGAAGTGTATCCCCATGAGCGCAGTCATAGCGGCTCTGGTTGCCTTCGTTGCAGCATCCGGTATGTTTAAAAATATGGAAGGAACCCTTAAGGGAGCTCTCGCATTAAGCTGCGTCTGCATCTGGAATGGATTCTTTAATTCAATACAGGTAGTCTGCAGGGAAAGAGATATCATTAAAAGAGAGCACCGTAACGGTATGCACATAAGCTCATATCTTTGTGCCCATATGATATTCCAGGCGTTGCTGTGTCTGGTGCAGGTGGTCGTAACCATTACAGTATGCTATTTCGGCGGAATGAAGTTCGGAGACAGATACGGTTATATCATCACCAATTTCATGGTGGAGATAGGCATTACAATGTTCATCCTTACATATTCTGCGGACATGCTTTCTTTAATGCTTTCATGCATTGCGAAGAACACCACCGCAGCCATGACCATGATGCCCTTCATGCTGATATTCGAGCTTTTGTTTTCGGATACTGTATTTGAACTTCCAAGCAACATAAAGAAGCTTGCGGATCTTTCAATTGCGAAATGGGGAATTACCGCGATATGTTCCCAGAGTAACTACAATTCCCAGCCGATGATCTCAGTCTGGAATATGCTTTCCAAGTTCTGGAGCGTTGAGGTTAACGGACGAAAACCCATATACGAGATTATGAAAGCGATAGAGGACTCCGGTAACCGCGAGAACTTCAACGCCACCATCGGATATTACTCGCAGAAAGCCGATTATGTCATGAGCAGGACCAACATTCTTAACTGCTGGATGGCCATTATAATGTTCACCCTGATATTCATGATAGTTGCAGTACTTGCGCTTGAGAATGTTGATAAAGATAAGCGTTAAGGATATAATTTAAGCATAAGTTTACCCTATAAGGGAAAGGAGATAATTTAATGAAAAAGTTTTCAGTAAAAATGGTGGTTGCAACTGCTATCGGTGCTGCGCTCTTCTTTGTTTTAGGCCGTTTCGTTGCAATACCCAGTGGTATTCCGGATACCAACATCAGTATCCAGTACGGTGTGCTTGCATTCATCGCAGCAGTGTTCGGTCCTATAGCAGGATTGCTTGCAGGACTTATCGGACACTTCTTCATCGATTTCAGCTATGGCTGGGGCGTTTGGTGGAGCTGGGTTATAGCATCAGCTGTATTCGGTCTTGCAATGGGCTTCGTTACCAACAGACTTAAGATCGATGAGGGCGAGTTTAAGGGCAAAGATATTGCTATCTTTAACTTAGGCCAGGCTGTATGTCACCTTCTTGCATGGGTTATCGTTGCTCCCGTACTTGATATCGTTATGTATCAGGAGCCTGCTAACAAGGTATTCATTCAGGGACTTGTAAGCGCAGGTATCAACATTGTTGCAACTGCAGTTATCGGTACATTACTTTGCTTTGCATATGCAGCATCTATTCCCAAGAAGGGATCTCTTTCAGAGGAAGAATAATAATTTAACGAAATCGGAGCCTTACTCCGAATGAGTCTTTAGAAAAATACTGAGGCAGGAACTTAGGCTCCTGCCTCTTGTAATTTAAACGGAAATTTAAACGGTATTTTATGGAAGAAACATTACTTAAATTCGAGCATTACGGGTTTCAGTACAATGCACAGAGTGCCCCGACGCTTTATGATATTTCCTTCGAACTTAAGAAGGGCGAAAAGATATTGATAGCGGGGCCCTCGGGCTGCGGCAAGTCAACTCTTGTCCACTGCATCAACGGACTGATCCCGTTTTCATATAAGGGAGAGAGCACAGGCTCTCTTAAGTTAAAGGGTAAAGAGACAAAGGATCTCTCGCTTTTCGAGATCTCTAAGAGCGTGGGAACAGTGCTCCAGGATTCCGATGCCCAGTTCGTTGGAATGACGGTGGCAGAGGACATTGCCTTCGCCCTTGAAAATGACTGCATAAAGGATCCCGAGCTTCATGAAAGAGTAGATGAGGTTGCAAGGCTCGTTAATGTTAACGAGCTTTTAAAGCATGCACCCTCTGAACTTTCAGGCGGCCAGAAGCAGAGAGTCTCCATGGCAGGAGTCCTGGTTGATGATGTTGACATCCTTCTTTTTGATGAGCCCCTTGCTAACCTTGATCCTGCAACCGGCAAGCAGGCCATTGAACTGATAGACGAACTTCAGAAGCGCACCGGGGCAGCGGTCATAATTGTAGAGCATAGACTTGAGGATGTTCTCCACAGAAGTGTTGACAGGATCGTGCTCATGGGAGAGGGTCATATCATTGCCGACATGGCACCCTCAGAGCTTCTTTCAACAGATCTTCTTAAGGTGAACGGAATAAGGGAGCCTCTTTATTTAACTGCCCTTAAGTATGCAGGCGTGGACATAAGGCCGGAAATCCACCCTGAGTCCATCGAGGGCATATCTCTTTGTGACAAAGATATAGAAAAGGTAAAGGACTGGTTTAAGAATGCCGAAAAGGTCACACCTTCAAAGGATGAGAAGGTGCTTCTTGAGGCAAAGGATATATGCTTTGGCTACGAAAGCGACGAGTATATCCTTAAAGATATAAGCACAAAGATACAAAACGGGCAAATGCTTGCGATCGTGGGAACAAATGGAGCCGGAAAGACCACGTTTTCAAAGGTGGTCTGCGGCTTCGAGACCGAGCAGAAGGGGACACTTTATTTTGACGGGGAGGATATTAAGGACCTCTCCATTAAGGAGCGCGCTGACAGGATAGGCTACTGCATGCAGAATCCTAATCAGATGATCTCAAAGGTAAAGATATGGGATGAGGTGGCTCTGGGCCTTGTTACAAGGAATGCTTCTGAAGAAGAAATAAATGCGCGGGTTGAGAAGGCCCTTAAGATCTGCGGCCTCTGGAAATTCCGTAAGTGGCCCATTTCGGCTCTTTCGTTTGGTCAGAAAAAGAGAGTTACCATAGCCTCTATCCTTGTACTTGATCCGAAACTCATAATCCTGGATGAGCCTACGGCAGGTCAGGATTATAGGCATTATACCGAGATCATGGAATTCTTAAGCGAGCTTAATAAGCAGGGCATCACCATAGTTATGATAACCCACGACATGCATTTGATGCTTGAATATGCTGACAGGGCTTTGGTATTTTCGGACGGAAGGATCATAGATGATGATACCTGCGCCAATATCCTTACGAATGAGGAGATCATAAATAAGGCAAGCCTTAAAGAGACAAGTCTTTATCAGCTTGCGATAAAGTGCGGGATCGACAGGGGCAATGAGTTCGTTCAGAGCTTCATAGATTTCGAAAGAAAAAATTACAGGCAGGTGAGTGCGGATGAATAATCTATTTAACTATATTGACAGACCCTCACCCATACACCGCCTGACAGGCGCTACGAAATTCCTTTGCCTTATGCTATGGAGCTTCGCGGCGATGTATACCTACGACACGAGATTCCTGGCTGCATTAACTATTGCAAGCTTCATCCTTTTAAAGATATCGAAGATCAAATGGAAGGACGTTTCCTTCATGATGAGCTTCACTGCGGTATTTCTTGTGATGAACACCGTGCTTTTATATCTTTTTTCACCTCAGCATGGAAGCGAGATATACGGCACCACAACCTATCTTTTTGGACTTACAGGAAAATACGCGCCTACAGCGGAACAGCTTTTTTATCACTTTAACTACATACTCAAGTACGGTGCGACCATTCCCTTCGTGCTGCTTTTCGTATGCACCACGAACCCCAGTGAGTTCGCCGCATCCTTAAATAAACTGGGGATCAGCTATTCGGTATCCTATGCGGTAGCTCTGGCGCTTCGATACATCCCCGACGTGCAGAAGGAATTCCACGAAATATCCCAGGCCCAGCAGGCAAGAGGTATCGAGATGTCAAAGAAGGCTTCGGTGATAAGCCGGCTTAAGTCGGTTTCAGCGATACTTATCCCGCTAATTCTTTCAAGCATGAACAATATCGATACTGTCTCCAATGCCATGGAGCTAAGAGGCTTCGGCAAAAATAAAAAGCGTACATGGTATATGGGGCGGCCCTTCCGTGTTACGGACATCATTTCCATGGTGATCTGCGGTGCACTTGTTGTCATCGCCATCGTGCTTAACATAGTAAACGGCGGAAGGTTCTATAATCCCTTTATCTAGTTAAATGAGGAAACGGCAATGCTGCTTAATGAATTAAAGATAGGTGAATCAGCGGTAATAAAACAGGTCGAGGGCGAGGGCGCCTTAAGACAGCACTTTCTTGATATGGGCGTTATTCCGGGAGCGGAGGTGACGCTCATTAAGTTTGCGCCGATGGGAGATCCGATGGAGCTTGAGATCCACGGCTATGAACTTACATTGAGGCTTGATGATGCCGCAAAGATACACATTGAAGGTATTGGTGAAAGGTCCAACAAGCATGAGAGGATCGAAAAAATAAAGAAAGTTCCTCATCCGGGACTTGGCGAGGAAGGAAAGTATCATGACAGGACGGATGAAAATCCTCTGCCTGAGGGAACGCTCCTAAGCTTTGCTCTGGTGGGAAATCAGAACTGTGGAAAGACCACTCTCTTTAACCAGCTGACCGGTTCAAATCAGCATGTGGGAAATTTCCCGGGTGTGACGGTAGACAGGAAGGATGGCCCCATCAGAGGGTACTCAAATACCGTGGTTACGGATCTTCCGGGAATCTACTCCATGTCCCCGTATTCCAGCGAGGAGATAGTATCAAGAGATTTCGTATTAAAGGACCATCCCAAGGCCATAATAAATATAGTCGATGCCACAAATATAGAGAGAAACCTGTATCTTTCCATGCAGCTTCTGGAAATGGGGATTCCCATGGTGCTTGCTCTTAATATGATGGATGAGATGGAGGGAAATAACGGAGTTGTTGACATTAACGGAATGGAGAGAATGCTGGGGATTCCGGTTGTTCCCATATCTGCGGCAAAGAACTTGGGCGTTGATGAACTAATAAAGCATGCGATGCATATAGCAAAGTACCAGGAGGCACCCTTAGAGCAGGATTTCTGTTCGAAGGATGATCATGGCGGCGCAATACACAGGGCGATCCATTCCATAGAATCGATCATTGAGGATCATGCTGAAAAGGCCCGTCTGCCGCTTAGATTTGCAACGACTAAGGTTATCGAACAGGATCATCTGATAATAGAGGAACTTAAGCTTGATGATAATGAGCTTGAACTTATAGAGCATATAATCCTTCAGATGGAAAACGAAGGCGGAATGGACAGGTCAGCTGCCATAGCCGATATGCGTTATGACTTCATTGAGAGGGTATGCGAGGCGACCGTCGTTAAGCCGAAGGTAAGTAAGGAGAAGCTTCGTTCTGAAAAAATAGATAAGATCTTAACCGGAAAGTGGACGGCGATACCCTGCTTTATTCTCATCATGGCACTTGTGTTTTATTTAACCTTCAACGTGGTGGGAGCATTTCTGCAGGACCTTCTTGCAGAGGGCATTGAGGCACTGACCGAGGTTACTGATACTGCGCTTACAAATGCGGGAGTTAACGACACGATACATTCCCTTATAATCGACGGAATATTCGAGGGAGTAGGCAGCGTGCTGAGCTTCCTTCCTATAGTTGTCACACTGTTTTTCTTTTTGTCTCTGATGGAGGATAGCGGATACATAGCGAGGGTCGCCTTCTTTATGGACAAGCTTCTTAGAAAGATAGGGCTTTCAGGAAAGAGTATCGTTCCAATGCTTATAGGGTTTGGCTGTACTGTTCCTGCCGTAATGTCAACAAGAACACTTCCCTCGACCCGTGACAGAAAGATGACCATACTTCTGACACCCTTTATGTCCTGCACGGCGAAGCTTCCAATTTACGCCTTTTTCGTGGATGCTTTCTTTGAGGAATATGAGGGACTAATTATGACAGGCCTCTATCTTTTCGGAATCGTGATGGGAATTGCAGTTGCCTTCCTGTATAAGAAGGTGCTCTTCAAAGGTGAAGCGGTTCCCTTCGTTATGGAGCTTCCGAACTATCGTATACCCGGAGCGCGGAATGTTGCCCAGCTTCTCTGGGAGAAGGCGAAGGACTTCTTAAGTAAGGCTTTCAGCGTGATCATGGTGGCAACCGTGGTTGTATGGTTCCTCCAAAGTTTCAATACACACTTTAATCTTGTATCTGATTCGGCAGACTCCATAATGGCACTTCTTTCGGGCGTTCTCGTTCCGTTAATGAAGCCGCTTGGCTTAGGAGACTGGAGAATAGTTACTTCCCTCATATCAGGGTTCATAGCAAAGGAGAGCGTTGTTTCCACGATGCAGATCCTTTTTGAGGGAAATATAGAGAATATGCTGACTACCGTCTCGGCCTTCACGATGCTTATATTTACTCTTCTCTACACACCCTGTGTTGCTGCGATCGCTTCCATTCGCCGGGAACTTGGAAATAAATGGGCTATCGTCCTGGTGCTCTGGCAGTGCGTGATAGCATGGGCAGCCGCCTTCCTCGTAAGGTGCGCGCTACTGCTTTTCGCGTGAGTGGTATTTCATAACCCGAAGCAATGTCGAGCAAAAATATGAAGCCTTTGAGCGACTGAAAGTATATTTTTGCGAGACATGGAAAGCGCAATGAAACAGAATATGATGACATAAGAAAAGCCACCGGGACGAAAACCGGTGGCTTTAATTATGGATTAAGTTATGAGATCAGCGATCACTTATCTGAAGTAGCAGAGTTGTCTTCAGGCTTTGCTACATCAGCGGCATCTGCAGCAACAGTTTCGGTAGCATCTCCTTCAAGCTCTGCGATACGCTTTTCAAGCTCGGGTACCTTGGCTGCCTGCTTACGTAAATTAACAAGCTTCCTGATTCCGAGGATGATAAGGAATATAACTGTGAGGGAGCCGATAACGATTCCTACGATGATCCATATCTTTTCAAAGATATAAGGCATATAGGTTCCGGTAGCAGGCTCGGCATATGTAAGCTCTGAGGTCGTGTAATTCTCGGCAATTGCCTGAGCCTCGGCGGGATCTGAGAAGTCAAGGTATGCCTTTATGGGGAAGTTATCGAAATCCTGGCCGTAATAATCATCATAGTCCTGAAGGTAGGGGATGATCTCCGAGAAGTCGCCCCACATTCCCAGGGCGTTCATGTATACATAGCTTTCGCCGGGATTAACAACACATTTAGTGTAGTATTTGATGAGCTCATCGGCATACAATGATTCATCAGCCACATTGCGGTAAGAGTAGCGGATCTTTCGATTGTATTCATTTACATATTCTTCGTTATATGCGGTAGAGGCGTCGAATTCGTAGTAAATGTCGTCTCCTGCCTGGAAGCAGGTAGTTACGATAACAGAATATCTTTGTCCCTCATCAACATGCACCGGAGTGTCCAGATATTCCTTGTGGTAGCCCATGCTGGGATAATCCACATTGATGGTAGCAGCTAATGTTCCCTCGGTGGGAGTTACGGCATCATCATCAAGGAGATATATCTGATAGGTAGTGCTGGCATTTACAATTCCCGTCTGGCAGGATACCGCCTTAATGTCGGAATCTGCTTCGGCGGTAAAGACATTGGCCATCTGAAGTCCATTCATATCAGACCAGCCCCAGGTTCTGTCTGTAACCATCATATCGTACTGCTCAATGATGGCAGCAGGATTTTCTTTCTCTTCAACATTATATTCAAAGCTCTCTGCCAGACAGAGGCTTCTGTCATAGTAAGAAATATAGAAATAACCGGTTGCATTTCCGTCTTCATCCTGGATTCCCCAGGAAAACTTATTGGGGAATTCCTCGGTATCAGCACCCCAGCTGTTCTTTACTATCCATGCACCGTCACCTTCAGGCTGGTGGGCCAGACCATCACCGTATTCATCATCTGTATGATCAAGGAAAGAGGTGGCCGGAATGGTATCATCCCATCCGACTATGGTAACCGCATGGTTGGAAACAGTTCCGTCAAAGGTAAAATGTGTCCAGAGATTATCTTCGGTATTAAGGAAAAGAGGTGTGCCGCCACTTGCTGCCTGACTGGGCAGATACATATCTGCGGCGAAACAAATGGATACGCCTCTTCCTGCAAGTATCTCTTCCTTAATGGCATCTGTTGCCGAAGCGTCATATCCGATATAAGCTTCTTCACGCTCTTCGGGGTCTTCGACCTCCAGTACATCGATTGAGTAAATGGCAGGAGATAAAAGTTCCTTTGAGTCAACAAGTTCGTAGGCCTGATAATAGGCATAATCTGAAGGAATGGTCCAGTCATCATCAGGAGAATAGCAGAAGTTTGTTGCCTTTCTGTTATATGTTTCTGAATTCGTTCCTCTGTAAGGGATGAAGGATTCATCCACGGGACCCATTCCCGATGAAAAAACAGAGGTTGCGGTAAAAATGGCGCCACCTAAGTTGAAACGGTCTGCTTCGTCAAAAAGATGGATGCCTTCTCCGTCCTGTGAAGAGCCGTCATCAACGTAGCTCTTGGCAAAGTATGCAAGGTGGTGCTCCGAAAGATCAAGTCCCGTCTCTTCGTATGTCTTTCCCATGGCGGAAAGGATAGAGATCTCACTTGCTGCTATGGCTGAGAAGCCCCAGCAGGTTCCCCAGGGATTCTGGAATTTAACAGGGGTTACAACACCTAAATCTCTTAGGTCATACTTCTCGGGAAGCGACTCATCATGCTCATCGGTTGGAACCCTGTCGATAAGCTCATCAAGGGCATTGTCATAGAGGTATCTGGCTGCTGTCTTGGGATTAGCCAGAACGCCCTCTGTTTCCTCTGAGTTAACAAGCTCCATGGCCTCATCGCTGTCGATATCTTCCGCATCTGCCATGCTCTCTTCTTCTCCGCCCACCACTATTGGGTCAGCTAAGGAGATTGTTGCAGAAAGCTCTGACACCATGGTCAGGGATACAATGAAGGCTAGTAATGATTTTATGATCCTGTTTTTCATTATGGTTTCTCCTTGGTAAAAATATAGATATTTTCTTAATTATAGCACGGGTTATTGTTTTGAAAAAAGTACAGAAAACGTTATCTGCGAATATTGCCCGTAAACGGCTAAAATGGTATACTTCCATATAGTAACTAATATAAAGTTAAATTATAAATAGGAGGTATCTAAATGGCAGAATTCGAGCAGTGGAATGGCTTCGAAGGCCGTATCTGGAAAGATGAAGTTAACGTTCGTGACTTCATCCAGAAGAACTACACACAGTACAACGGCGACGAGTCTTTCCTCGAAGGACCAACCGAAGCAACTGACAAGTTGTGGGGAGCATTACAGAAATTACAGAAGGAGGAGCGTGAAAAGGGCGGCGTTCTCGATTGCGAGACAAAGGTTGTTTCCGGCCTTACATCATATGGCCCCGGCTATATCGATGAGAGCATGAAGGATCTTGAGCAGATCGTAGGTCTTCAGACAGACAAGCCTTTAAAGAGAGCATTTATGCCTTATGGTGGTATCAGAATGGCTGAGCAGGCTGCAGAGACCTATGGCTATGAGATCGATCCTGAGCTTAAGTATGTATTCGAGAACTACATGACAACTCATAATGATGCTGTATTCGCAGCATATACTGATGAGATGAAGCTCGCTCGTAAGACACATATCGTAACAGGTCTTCCTGATACATATGGTCGTGGACGTATCGTAGGTGACTATCGTCGTATCGCTCTTTATGGTATTGATTACCTTATCGAAGCTAAGGAGCATGATAAGTCTAACTGCGGATGCGGAAATATGTACGATGACGTTATCCGTCTTCGTGAAGAGATCAGCATGCAGATCAAGGCTCTTAAGGGAATCAAAGAGATGGCTAATATCTACGGCTATGATATTTCTAAGCCGGCTCAGACAGCTAAGGAAGCATGTCAGTGGTTATACTTCGGATATCTTGCAGCTATCAAGACACAGAACGGTGCTGCAATGTCTGTAGGACGTGTTTCTACATTCCTTGATATCTACTTCGAGAGAGACCTTAAGAACGGTGTTATCACAGAGAAGGAAGCTCAGGAGATCATCGACCATATGACAATGAAGTTCAGAATGGTTAAGTTCGCAAGAATTCCTTCATACAACCAGTTATTCTCAGGAGATCCCACATGGGCAACACTTGAGGTTGGTGGTATCGGAATGGATGGCCGTCATATGGTTACCAAGAACGACTATCGTTTCCTTCATACTCTTGAGAACATGGGACCTTCACCTGAGCCGAACCTTACAGTTCTTTACTCAAGTGCTCTTCCTGATCAGTTCAAGAAGTATGCAGCTCATATTTCTATCGCAACAAGCTCTATCCAGTATGAGAATGATGATGTAATGAAGCCTGTATGGGGCGATGATTACTCTATCTGCTGCTGTGTATCAGCTACTCAGACAGGTAAGGAGATCCAGTTCTTCGGTGCAAGAGCTAACCTTGGTAAGACTCTTCTTTACGCATTCAACGGCGGCTTCGATGAGAAGCATCGTATCCAGTGCGGTCCTAAGATGGAGAGAATCACAAAGGATGTTCTTTCAGGCGAGGAAGACTTCAAGATGGTTCGTGATAAGTACGAGATCTGGCTTGACTGGTGTGCAGACATCTACGTTAACGTACTTAACCTTATCCATTATATGCATGATAAGTATTACTATGAGGCAGCTGAGATGGCTCTCATCGATACAGATGTACGTCGTACATTCGCAACAGGTATCGCAGGCTTCTCTCATGTTATTGACTCATTATCAGCTATCAGATATGCAAAGGTTACCGTTATCCGTGACGCTGAAGGCATCACAGAGGACTTCAAGGTAGAAGGAGACTTCCCTAAGTACGGTAATGATGATGACAGAGCTGATGAGATCGGTGTTTGGTTACTTAAGACTTTCGTAGAGAAGGTTAAGAGAAGACATACATATCGTAACGCTGAGCCTACAACTTCACTTCTTACAATTACTTCAAACGTTGTTTACGGTGAAGCTACAGGTGCTATGCCTAACGGACGTCCTGCATTCACACCTTTCTCACCCGGTGCTTCACCGAGCTACGGTGCAGAGCAGAATGGTCTTGTTGCATCACTTAACTCAGTTGCTAAGATTCCTTATCACTGGTCACTTGATGGTATTTCTAATACACAGACCATCAACCCTGATGCACTTGGCCACAGCGAGGCAGAGCAGAAGGACAACCTTGTACAGGTTATGGATGGATACTTTGATAATGGTGCTCATCACCTTAACGTTAACGTATTCACCAAGGATAAGCTCCTTGATGCTCAGGCTCATCCTGAGAAGGAAGAGTATGCTAACTTCACAATCCGTGTTTCAGGTTACGCTGTTAAGTTCATCAGCCTTACCAAGAAGCAGCAGGATGATGTTATTGCAAGAACCTGCCACGGCAGCCTTTAATTTGAGGCTTCAGCCTAAGGGGCATACCCTGAAAGCAGCATAAGCATATAACACAAAGGGCTTTGAATATTCTTGTTCAAAGCCCTTTTTTATAACTAATTAGTCGAAACAAGGGAGTATCACTATGGAAGGATATATTCATTCATTGGAAACATTCGCTGCGGGAATTGACGGACCCGGCTGCAGGTATGTGGTTTTCATGCGAGGCTGTCACATGCGCTGCAAATTTTGCCATAATCCGGATACGTGGGCTCTTCAGGGAGGTGAGGTATATACTCCTGAGGATCTCTTTGCAAAGGCTTACAGATATAAGAACTACTGGACTAAGAGGGACAGTGTACATGGCGACAGGCTTAACGGCGGTATTACCGTGAGCGGAGGAGAACCTTTGCTCCAGATTGATTTCGTTACGGAATTCTTTAAACTTGCCAAGGCTAAAGGAATTCACACCTGTCTTGACACATCCGGCAATCCCTTCACCAGGGAGGAGCCCTTCTTTGGTAAGTTTAATGAACTGATGAAATATACGGATCTTATCATGCTGGATATAAAGAATATAGATCCTGAGGGACATAAGCTTCTGACAGGCCAGCCGGTTGACAATATACTTGACTGCGCCCGTTATATGGACGAGCTTGGCAAGGAAATGTGGATAAGGCATGTACTTGTATCAGCGGATGAAGCACGTAAGGAAGACATCTCCTTCAGCGACAGGGATGAGCAGCTTGCGTCCCTATCAGAATTCATTAAGACCCTTAAAAATGTAAGCAAGGTTGAGGTGCTTCCATATCACACACTTGGAGTACAGAAGTGGGAGAACCTGGGAATACCTTACTCACTTGAAAATATAGATCCACCCACAAGGGAGAGGGTTGAAAACGCAAACAGGATATTAAATGAGGCACTTGGAAAGAGTATTGCCAAGGCTCCGGATGATTCTGCATCCAAGGGATCTGAGGATGGCGTAAGATCCTGTTAGGATATATAATAGAGGTATAGTTTTATGACAAAAGTCATGATTGGAGGGTAAAATGTATAAGGAAGAATACCAAAGATGGCTTGATGCCGAGCTTATTGATTTCGATCTTAAAAAAGAACTGAATGATATAGCAGGTGATGATGAAGCCATTAAAGAGCGTTTTGCGGTTGCTTTGAAATTCGGTACTGCAGGACTTAGGGGTACACTTGGCGCAGGAACCAACAGAATGAACATCTGGGTAGTAAGACAGGCAACCCAGGGTGTTGCCGACTGGGTAAAGACTCAGGGCGGTACACAGACAGTTGCAATTTCCTACGACAGCCGTTTAAAGGGCTGGAATTTCGCAAGGGAGGCAGCAGGTGTCCTTGCAGCAAACGGCATTAACGTAAGGATCTACGACGAACTTATGCCTGTGCCTGCACTTAGCTTTGCAACCAGATTCTATAAGTGCAATGCGGGAATCATGGTTACGGCATCTCACAACCCCGCCAAGTATAACGGCTACAAGGCCTATGGCCCTGACGGATGCCAGATGACGGATGATGCAGCAGCAGTTGTTTATGATTCCATCTTAAAGACAGACGTTCTTACGGGAGCCAAATATATGGCGTTTTCAGAGGGCGTTGAAAAGGGACTTATCAAATTCGTCGGTGAGGACTGTAAGGATGAATTTTATAAAGCAGTAGAGGACAGACAGGTTCGTCCGGGACTTTGCGCAACAGCAGGTCTTAAGCTTGTATATTCACCCCTTAACGGAACAGGCCTCGTACCTGTAACACGTGTGCTTAAAGATATGGGCATCACCGATATTACCATAGTTCCAGAGCAGGAATATCCCAATGGATATTTCACAACCTGTTCATATCCCAACCCTGAGATATTTGCAGCACTTGAAAAGGGACTCGAACTTGCAAAGGAGGTTTCAGCAGACCTTATGCTTGCAACAGACCCCGATGCTGACAGAGTTGGAATTGCTATGAAGTGTCCTGATGGAAGCTATGAGCTCGTTAGCGGAAACGAAATGGGAGTACTTCTCCTTGACTATATTTGTGCCGGCAGGATCGAAAAGGGAACAATGCCTAAGGATCCCGTTGCAGTAATGTCTATAGTTTCAACACCTCTTGCAGATCTCGTTGCTGCTAACTACGGTGTAGAGCTTCGCCACACACTTACCGGCTTTAAGTGGATAGGTGATCAGATCGCCCAGCTTGAAGCAAAGGGCGAGGAGGAGAGATTCATCTTCGGCTTCGAGGAAAGCTACGGATATCTTGCAGGAAGCTATGTAAGAGATAAAGATGCTGTCATCGGAGCAATGCTCATCTGCGAAATGGCAGCTTACTACAGAAGCAAGGGCTCATCAATAAAGCAGAGACTTGAAGAGATCTATGCAAAGTACGGCCGTTTCCTTAATAAGGTTGATTCCTATGAGTTCCCGGGACTTTCCGGAATGGATAAGATGGCAGGAATCATGGCAGGACTTAGAGAAAATCCTCCGAAGGATTTCGCAGGAGATAAGGTAGTTAAGGTCACAGACTATAACAAGCCTGAGGAGACAGGACTTCCCAAGGCAAATGTTCTTATCTACGGTCTGGAGGATGGCTCAAGCATCGTCGTAAGACCTTCAGGAACAGAGCCTAAGATTAAAGCTTACTACACTACTAAGGGCAAGGACCTTAAGGAAGCGGAAGCTCTTAAGGAAAAACTTGCGGGAGCAGTAAAGCCTCTCTTTGACTGATCTGAGTGTAGGTACGGTCGTGGCCTATAAAAATACTTGACATTGGGAACGATAATACGTTACCATAATAGTGGATTTGAACAAGGGCGTTCTGCTTTGCAGAATGCCCTTTTTATTTTGTTCAAATAATTTATCAGTAAAGAGCAAAGGCGCTTATGCAAATGCATAGGCGCTTTTTTTTACACGGTGGTGTGGTGAAAGGAGGATAAATAAAATGCAGGAACAGCAGGAAAGGCAACTGCTTAAGCAAACAGATAAGATCAATGATCTGTTAGCCCGCTACGGAGTAAAATTCGGAATCTACAAGAACGGAACCTTTAAGGAACAGTTATTTCCCTTTGATTCGATACCGAGAATCATTGAGCATACCGAATTTGAAATGTTGGAAAGAGGGCTGAAACAAAGAGTTTTAGCCCTTAACCTTTTTTTGAAGGATATTTATTCGGAGAAAAAAATCGTAAAGGACAATGTTGTGCCGGAGGATTTTATCTTTGCCTCCTCAGGATACATGGCCGAATGTGAAGGTGTAATGCCGGTTAAGGGTGTCTATTCCCATATTTCCGGTATAGATCTGGTTAAAGGCAAGGACGAAGAGTGGTATATCCTTGAGGATAACCTGCGTGTTCCTTCAGGCGCTTCCTACCCGATGATTGCCAGAGATCTGTGCAGAAAGAGTTCTCCTGAGACCTTTCACAATACCAGGCTTATCGACAACCGTGATTATGCAAAGCTCCTTCGAAAGACAATGGATTATGTGAATACCGGAGGCCATACCGTGATACTGACTCCGGGAAGGTACAATGCAGCTTATTTCGAGCACTCCTATTTGGCGGAAAAGACAGGAGCCCACCTTGTTACCGGAAGCGAACTGTTTGTTGAAAACGATACGCTTTACTATATAACGGCATCCGGCAATAAGGAAAAGGTTGGAGCAGTTTACAGGAGGATTTCAGACGAATATCTGGATCCCATGAATTTCAATCCGGAATCTCTTATTGGTATCCCCCACATTTATGACGTATTCCGTAAAGGAAATGTGGCGCTTTTAAATGCACCGGGGAATGGTGTGGCAGATGACAAGGGAATTTATTATTTCGTACCTAAGATGATCAAATATTATCTGGGAGAGGAGCCGATCTTAAAAAATGCTCCCACATATCTGCCCTTCTATGAGGAGGATATGAAATACACGCTGGAGCACTTTGATGACCTGGTGCTTAAGGATGTGGCCGAGGCCGGAGGCTATGGAGTGGTGTTTGGCAACAGCATGACGGCCAAGCAAAAAGAGGATTTCATAGAACTCCTTAAGGCTGAGCCAAGACGATTTATCGCTCAGGAAGTAATCGATTTCCAGGACCTTGATATTCTGGATGAGGGCGAGATCGTTCCCAGAAAGGCAGACCTCAGGGCATTTGTTTTAATGGCAGATGAGCCCTATGTCTGGGCAAGCGGCCTTACCAGATTTTCAAGAAATCCGGATTCATTTATAGTCAATTCATCACAAGGAGGAGGTTTTAAAGATACATGGGTATTATCTCAATAGAACAGGTTGACCATCTTTACTGGTTAGGCAGATATACGGAAAGGGTGTACACAACGATCAGGGTTTTTGCCCAAAGTTATGACGGCATGATCGATGAAACGGAGGATAGCTACGGAAAATACTGTGAATCCTTAGATATTCCCAATATCTATGAAACAAAGAAGGATTTTCTGCTTAAATATCCCTTTGATGAAACAATCCCGGATTCCATTATAAGTAATCTGGGAAGGGCCTATGATAATGCAATTGTCTTAAGAGAGAGCATCGGCTCGGAGGCGCTTTCCTATATCCAGCTGGCAATCTATTGTATAAAAAAGGCAGCAAACAGTGAGTCTCCTTTAATCGAACTGCAGCAGGTGTCTGATGATATTCTTGCCCTCTGGGGAATAGTGGATGACAGCATAGAATCCGAGCAGATACGCAATATCATAAAGGCCGGAAAGAGAATTGAACGGATCGATCTATATGCAAGACTGGAACTTCCCAGGAAGGATCTTGAGCGGGAAATACACAGGATGATTCCCAGAGTCTTAAGGAGCGGTATAAAGTTTGATGAAACATCTTTAAGCAGGGTCGGCACACTTGTCGAAGAGGAACGTATTGATTATTCTGATCTGTTAAAAAACGTAGAGTCCATTATAACAGCGTAAGAGGGTGGCAATCATGGCTTTTTTGAATTATGAATACAGAATGAAGATAGGATACGAGGAAGCAATCTCAAAGTGTTATTTCACAATAAAAGCGATCCCCGCAGATGATCTTAGGCAGAAAAATATATCCTATGATATTTTTCTGACACCGCCTGTCACATATTCGGTAAACTCAGATTCCTTTGGAAACAGGCAGATATACGGAAGCGAAAATGTTCCCCATCAGGATTTTGAATTTACAATAAGAGGACTTGTGGAAACAAGGGATGGGATTGTTTGCGCTTCCCTTAATGAGAGCCGTCTCGGGATGTATAAATACCCTTATGGAAAGTGTATTCCAGGCGAAAATATAATCGCTTTTTCAAAAACACTTAAAGAGAGGATTGATAGCTCGAAGAATACGTATGAGAAAATAACTCTTATCATGGAGGAACTTTATAAAAAGATGACCTATGAAAGTGGCAGCACAAACCTTGAAACCACAGCTGAGGAGGCCTTTTTAAGTGGAAAGGGAGTCTGTCAGGATTATGCCCATATTTTTATCACGCTGCTTAAACTTAACGACATACCGGCAAGGTATGTATCCGGGCTGATCGTAGGTGAAGGGAAGAGCCATGCCTGGGTGGAGGTTATGTGCGACGGAAACTTTATTGGATTAGATCCAACCTATGATCAGGTCATCAATGAAGGCTATATCAAACTGGGAGTGGGCCGCGATGCTACGGATTGCAGCATCAACCGTGGCGTTATGTGGGGCGGTGGAAGGCAGTCCCAGGAAATTGATGTGGTGGTAAAAAGATTTTGCCAGTGAGGAAAAGAAAAATGATTAAAACTGTTACAGCGGTCGGGCTTCCGGTGGATGAAAAACTGATGATACGGAAAAACAGAATTTTTCCGGAGGGTTATGGAGAAAAAGAAAATGAAAAAAGTGCAGAAGATCTTCCAAGGATAAGTGTGGTAACCGGAATTCACGGTGATGAACTTGAAGGACAGTATGTTTGTTATGAACTGCAAAGGAGAATCGAAGAAGATTACAGTCATTTAAACGGGATTGTGGATATTTATCCGGCAATGAATCCCTTGGGAATCGATTCTATCACAAGAGGTATTCCGGCCTTTGACCTTGATATGAACCGTATATTTCCCGGTAACATCGACGGAAATATGACGGAATATCTGGCGGCAGGAATAATAGAAGATGTAAAGGGTTCTGATTGTGTACTGGATATTCATGCAAGCAACATATATTTAACGGAGATTCCTCAAATCCGGATAAATGAGCTGCATAAGGATAAGCTGGTGATGCTTGCAAAGAAAGCAAATGTTGATTTCATCTGGGTCCACGGCGCAAGTACTGTCCTAGAGTCTACCTTCGCTTATAGTCTTAACAGTATAGGGACTCCGGTACTGGTGGTAGAGATGGGCGTTGGTATGAGACTAACTATGGAATATGGCGATCAGCTTGTAGAGGGTATCCTTAATCTGATGAAGGAGCTGGGAATATGGACTGGGCCTGTAGGAGAGGTGAAAAATCCGATGATATCTTCTGATCCTGAGGATGTATGTTACCTGAATGCTTCAGCAAGTGGACTTTTCGTTCCAACCATAAAGCATGGAGCGATGTTAAAAAAAGGCGATCTCATTGGAAGGATTGTAGATCCTTTACATGGGAGAATACTTGATGAGGTAGTCTCACCCATAGACGGAATGCTTTTTACTATAAGGGATTATCCGATTGTGGATGAAGGGTCTCTTATGGGAAGAATCTTAAAGGAGGAGGTCTGTCACAATGAATAAGAGGATCATCTATGAGATAAAGGGAATGTACCGGGATGATTTTCGCGTGACCGGCTACGAATTCGGAAGCGGTGAAAAGTCCGTATGTGGTTCATTCCTAAGGATGCCTAAAAATAAAAAATAGGCACTTTCCGTCACCTTACTTGATTCTTTTCACATGTTATCTCTATATGGCAAGTATCTATAAGGAATTTTAAAATACTATTTGAAATTCGTCAGAAAAAATGTATAATATTTCTGACGAGGTGGCTAATATGAGAGAAAAATATCAGGAAGAAATAGAATTAAAAATTATTAAATTTCCAGCGGAATACGCCTTTTCGGCAGCTGATTTTAGAGATATAGCCGATACTGATCCCGTAAATAAAGCATTGTCCCGCTTATATGAAGAGAAAAAGATAAGGAGGGTTATACAGGGAATATATGATAAGCCTGTTTTTAGCCAGTTAATGCAGGAATACAGTGCACCTAATATGGAAAATGTAACAGCTGCGCTTGCCAGAAAATTCAATTGGACGATTGCACCTGCGGGAGAAACGGCATTAAATCATCTTCACCTATCAACGCAGGTTCCGAATTCATGGTGTTATATAAGTGATGGCCCATATAGAGATTATGAAGTTGGTTCGTATAAGATTGAATTTAAACATTGTGCCAATAAAGAAATATCCGGACGCAGCTATATCACAATAGTTGTGATTCAGGCATTAAAATATATTGGTAAGGATAAGATTCAGGAAAAGGATATTTTAAGATTGAAAAAAATACTGAACAGTAACGACAAAGAAACCTTATCCAGGGAAGCAGTTACTGCCTCTGCATGGATATATAAACTGATAAAGGAGATTGTTAAATGATAAAAATTACAAATGCTTCCGCAGAAGACAGGAGGGTGTTATTTACCAGGACAGCTTCGGAAATGAATATTCATCCGGCTATCGTTGAGAAGGATTTCTGGGTATGCTTTATGTTGGACCATCTTTTCCATGATTGCAAGTACAAAGATGCCTTTGTGTTTAAGGGCGGAACGAGCCTATCCAAAGCATATCATGTGATAGAGCGTTTTTCTGAAGATATTGATCTGATACTTGACTGGAGAAAGGTTATTTCAGATGGCTCTAATCCATGGAATAAAAGATCAAAAACAAAACAGGATATGTACAATAAAGAAATTAACAGCGCGGCGGCTTTGTTTTATCGTGAACAGTTTGTGCCGGCTTTAAATTCAGAACTGGAATATTGGATGATTTGAAAGCGGACTACGCTGCAATGAAGGGAATGATTTATGGAAGTTATCCTTCCTTTGAGGAGATTCTGGAGAGGCTGAGAATGCTGCAGGATGAAATACACGAGCTGGCATAGTAAGTGATTTTTTAGAAAATCCGCAAAGCCAGCAATACCATGGCTTGCGGCGATATGCGAGGTTATGCAGGAAATGATCAAAGTATTATTTATCTGCCACGGCAATGGTGGTTTCAGATGAACTGAAACCCCTTGTAGATACGGTATTTCTGTCGGATGAATGATAACTTTACACCTCATTTGCACCTTTTAAGAAGTTTGTAGAATGTAAAGCAAGGGAGAGCGTTTCGGGAAGGGCGCAAATGTTTGATAGATTCAATAAATGTGCAGAAAACATTCTGTACCTATACATATGTGATGCTTATTTGCCGAATTGACAATAACACACAAATATGCTATAAAATTGTGTGCAATTGCAATGTTCAGCGAGGTATTTTATGTTTGAAAAAGATAGAGAATGGATTTTGAAAAATACGGACAACGGTATAATTACGGCTAAAAAAATAACAGAGCAGGGAATAAACCGGAGTGTTTTGGGTGAAATGGTAAAAAACGGAGAATTGATTCAATGCTCCCGTGGTATTTATATGTTTGCCAATGAATGGGAGGACGAATTTTATCTTCTTCAACTAAAGTACAAACGGGGTATTTTTTCTCATGGTACAGCACTTTATTTGTTAGGGTATTCAGAGCGTGTTCCGCTTAGCTTTCATATGACCTTCCCAACGCAGTACCATGCTGCATCTTTAAAGCAGGAGAATGTTATCATAACCCGAGTGAATGATAAAAATTATGAGCTTGGAATTCAGATGGCAGTCACTCCGTCCGGCAATCAGGTGCGTACATATGACTTGGAGCGCAGCCTGTGCGATCTCTTACGGGGCTCGGCGGAAGATATTCAGAACGTCCAATTTGCCATGAAAAAATATGCTTCTTCCAGACAAAAGGATATTAATAAACTGATGTCATATGCGAAGCAGCTTCATGTTGAAACAAAGGCACGAATGTACATGGAGGTGCTGCTATGATGAATGATGTGAGCCTGAAGGCGAAAATACGTAATATTGCAAAGAAAAATAATATCTCAGCCCAGGCGGTGCTTCAAAATTATCTGATGAGCCGTTTCCTATACCGTCTGTCCTTAACGAAGTATAAGGAAAAATTTGTGATAAAAGGCGGAATGCTGATATCATCCATAGTGGGAATTGAACACAGGGCAACAATGGACCTAGACACAACATTAAGGAATTTGCCACTGAATGAGGATTCAATACTAGAGGCTTTTGAAAATATCTGCGCGGTATCGGTAGATGACGGAATTTTATTTTTGTATGACTCGATTGCTCCGATACGCGAGGATGATGAGTATGGTGGATACCGGGTAAGTTTCTTTGCTTCCTTTGGGAAAATAAATGCACCTATGTCAATGGATGTGTCAACCGGTGATGTCATAACACCGGGAGCTGCCAAACATGAATTTTTTGATATCCTGGATGATGGCCTTACCTTTGAACTATGGTCCTATCCAATTGAAACGATTCTTGCGGAAAAGGTTGAAACGATTCTGAGCCGCGGGGTCGATAATACCAGACCGAGGGATTTCTATGATGTCTATATGCTTTCGGGATTTGGTTACGATTATGAAGTGTTTACGGATGCATTTCGTTCCACGGCCTTGCACAGAGAAAGTCTGGAGAAAATTACAGACTCGGAAGGTATTATTCGTACGATAGCTGAGAACAGTGAAATGAATCGCCGTTGGGAGAGCTATGTACGACAGATGCCATATGCAAAGGGTATCGAATTTTCTGATACGCTTAATGCGGTACGGAAGTTATTGGAAGGAAGGGAATAATATGCAATATGGACTCACAGCATCTGCAATTAAGAGAGCAAAGCTTGATAAGCTGCCGGAAGGAACGGAAAACGATTATCGTTTTGTTTGGGAAGCGAACTATGCGGATATTTGCGGGAAAAAGTTGCTTATTGTCGTGCATGCATACACCCGCTACAGTATGATCTATTCGGATATAAAGCCTGCTGTGTGGAAAGATTTGAAAGCTTTTCTGCATGAAACAGTAAAACTGGCCCTTGCAAGGGAAGGGTTTTCCGATGAAGAAATATCGAAATATTTTGGAATGACTCAAGAGGAAATCATTACGAGGACACATGGTAAAAAGGCAATGGGCGGTCTTAATCATTTGACAACATATCTTTCGTATATGGAAAAGATTCTCGTGGATGGTTCATTTCAAAGTATAATCACGGATGATGCGAACAGAGATTTTTGTACCTCAGCGATCCACCCGGAGATTTCTTATGTAAGGCCGAAAGAATATTTCGTCCAGGAAATGTCTAAATTGTTAAGAGGTTAGATTGGCAGTGCAGCTTATTTCAATAAAATACCAAAAGTCTGCACAAACCCGCATAAATACGCAGTTCTTTGCAAAAGGAGATACTTAAATGAAACCCGTTCGAGTGCTTTTCATCTGCCACGGCAATAAGTATCGAATTTTCTAAAAACCCAGCAAAATCAAGGCTTTCCGGCACTCTAAAATCAAAACGTACCCCCATCGTACCCCTAAATTATTTTTTTACAAATCTTTTTTGGAATCACCCCTGACATTTTTGCCGGTTTCGAAATCGGCAAGGAATTGAATAGAGTGACATCCTCAAATAATACTGGATAAGATGGTTGAAATAACAGGAAAATCCAAAAGAACTGTTTCAAGATTTTTTTACGCAGTAACAAACAAAAGTAGCAAATAAAGTAGCGAATAAAGTAGCAAATAAAGTAGCAAAAAGAAATAAAATGGTGTATAGTTTAAATGTCAATAAGCAAGTGCAGGAGGATTGTGACCATGAATATTGGCGTGGAAACAGAAAAAATAGAGTTCAAGAAGACTACAGGAGAGTTACGTGAAGGCATAACATCATTAGCCTCTATGCTTAACAAAAATGGGTATGGTCTTCTCTATTTTGGCATCAAGGACAATGGGGATGTTGTGGGGCAACAGATAGGAGATAGAACGCTTAGAGAAATATCACAGGCTATCGCAAATTTTATTAAACCTCAAATAATTCCAACTATTGAACATGAATTGATAGAGGATAAAAATGTAATAAAAATTGAGGTTAGAGGGAATGAAAAGCCTTATTCAGCCTACGGCCGTTATTATATGAGATCAGCAGATGAGGATAGGGAATTGAGTCCTGTAGCATTAAAAGAACTGATGGATAGACAGACCTCATCTGATATCCTTACGCTATTATCAGCGCCAGTCCAAAATTTAACGTTTAATAAGCTTAAAATTGCATATGTAACAACAGGATTGACTGTTGATCAGACAACATTTGAAGATAATGCAGGATTAAAAAATACCGATGGGAAATATAATATGATGGCTTTTCTGCTTGCTGATGAGAATGATATTTCTATTAAGGTGGTAACTTTTGCCGGTAAAGATAAGACAAAACTGATAAAACGAAATGAATATGGTGGAACTTGTCTTGTTAATGCAATCGATAAGGTTGTAGACTATATGGAATCGATTAATGATACTGCGATTATAATGGGAACACATAGGAGGCAGGAAGAAAAGTTATTTGATATAGCTAGCTTTAAGGAGGCTTGGCAAAATGCCTGTATTCATACAAAATGGGATAAAGGAAATCCACCTGCAGTCTATATCTTTTCTGACAGAATAGAAATAATATCTACCGGCGGGCTTCCTGTGGACTTAAATAAGGAAGAATTTTTCAAAGGTATCAGCAAACCGGTCAATGCTAAATTACAAAAGATATTTGGGCAGTTGGGATATGTAGAACAGACCGGCCACGGCATTCCGCTTATCATTAGCAATTATGGAAAGCAGGCTTTTGATATAATGGATAATTTTATAAATGTTACGATTCCATTTAATTACGAAAAAAAGAGTGCAGGTGCTGCAGAAATCCACAAAGAGATAAATGTTAATGATGCAGAACAGCGAGTGATTGATTATATTGGGCAAAAGCCGAGTATAACAATAAAGCAACTGGTGGAAATAAGTGGATATTCCGATGGATATATTAGAAAAATACTGAGTCATTTAAAAGAAAAGAATATTATTGAACGTCAGGGAAGTAACAAGACTGGAAAATGGGTAATAAAACAGTAGGATAAATACTCCGCCACAAGAATGCGGCAGAGTATTTGTGTATCAAGGAAAGTGAGTAAATTCAAGCAATGATAAAAGTATTATTCATCTGCCACGGCAGGGTGAGTGGGTACAGTTTCGGACTTTGACTTTACGGGGCAGATTGCGGCAAAATGCGGCAAGCAGCCGGCAGATAAGTATACGGTTTTTATACTTTTCGCGAGACTAAAAAATGAAAATGTGATATAGCTTACGGGCCAGAGTATAATCTTAGGGCCCTATTTTTATACCCTTTAACGATTATCTGTAAAATTTAACGTTAGCCGGGGGTTATCGTTAAAAAGTGAACCCTGCGAAAGATGACAGAAAAAGTTCCTTTTTGACTAACGCGAATAAAAAATATTCGCAAAAGCCCTTGACATATTAGTTAGTCTAGACTAACATATATGCGAATGAAGTGAAAAAAATATTCGCAAAAACAAGGAGGATGCTTAAATGTTTATTGAAGGAAAAGGTTTAGTAAAGAAATACGGCAAGGGAGAAGCGACAGTATTCGCCTTAGACCATACAGATTTTTGTGTTGAGAGGGGGGAGGTTGTCGTAATCTTAGGACCCAGTGGAAGCGGTAAGAGTACGCTCCTTAATATTCTTGGAGGTCTTGATAAACTGACAGAAGGAAGCATGATCGTGGATGGAGTAAGCTTAGATAAAATGTCTGCGAAGGAACTGGAAGCTTACAGAAGAGACAAGCTGGGGTTTGTGTTCCAGTCATACAACTTAACTCCTGACCTTACAGTAAGAGAAAATATAGAGATGACTGCGGAGCTTGTAAATGGCCCATTAAGTGTGGACACACTTATGGAAAGTCTGGGGCTTACGAAGTACGCAAAGCATTTTCCGAAAGAGCTTTCAGGCGGGCAGCAGCAGAGAACTGCAATAGCCAGAGCCATGGTGAAGAAGCCGGATATACTCCTTTGTGACGAGCTTACCGGAGCGCTGGACACAAAATCCTCTAAAGATGTGTTAATGCGTGTTCAGAATATGAACGAGATATATGGGACGACAGTTGTGATCATTACCCATAACCAGAATATAGCCGTCATGGCAGACCGTATTATAAAAATCACGGATGGCAGGGTGGTTTCAAACACTATGAATACGGAAAAGAAAAAAGTAGAGGAGATGGAGCTGTAATATGACAATCAACAAGAGAGCGGCGCGCAGTGTCAGGAAAAATTTATCCTTTTATATTATAAGTACCATCCTTACCGCAATTACATCAATGCTTATAGTGGCGGCTGTGTCCACAGGCCATACACTTAAAGAGGTTGCCGTTGATTTTACAGATAAGTACAAGGCAGAGGATGCAGAATTTGTCACCTATATGCCCATTTCAGATGAGGATATTGAGAAGCTTGAAGATGAATATGATGTTATCATCGAATACAGCGGCTACAAGGATGTGGATATAAAAGGCGGGGATATGGATGGAGCAACCATCAGGGTATTTGCCATACCTGAAAAACTTAATTTATATGAAGTAAGGGATGGCCATGAGCCGGGAGATGGCGAAGCACTTATTACCCAGAAATTTGCTGATATATACAGCATTAAGGTGGGGGATGAGGTTTTTCTTTCAGATGATTCTGTAAAAGTATCCGGATATACAACAAAGGCTGATTATATTTACATGCTTCAGAAACTTACAGGATACGTGGAAAATGAGAAGTTTGCTGTGATGATCGTAAGCAATCAGGAATATGACAGGATTGAAGCAGAGGAAACTGCATATTATTCCATCAGGTATAATAAGGACAATTCAAACGAGGTTCGAAAGAGATTAAACAAGGATTATGTAATGGCAAGCTATATGGCTGCCACGTCCAATACCAGGATTGCAATGCCTGTAAATGAGGGCGATGAGGTTACAAGCATGGCCCTTATTTTCGCACCGGCTATGTTTATAGTGGTACTGGCACTGATTATCCTGATACTTGGAAGAAATATAAAGAGTGAGCAGTACCTTCTTGGAACCTTTCTCTCACTGGGATATTCCAAAAATAAGATTGTGAGGCATTATGCAGGATATGGGCTGGTACCGGGTCTGATCGGAAGCGTGATTGGATTGATTGCTTCCATACCGCTTACTAAGGCACTTTGCAAGCTCTACATCGAATATGATTATGAACCTCTTGCCTACAAGCCTACATATAATGTTCCTGCCATTGTAATCGCCCTGGTGCTTCCGTCGTTTCTTTATTGCCTGGCTATTGCACTTCAGGCGGAAAGACTTCTTAAGAAAACCCCTGTGGATTTATTGCGTAATACCGGGAAGGATGCTAAGACTGTGGGAATTATGAAGAACAGCCATGCAAAAACACGGACGAAAATGAGAGTAAGAAGCATCTTTGGTCATCCCGGAAGAAGCCTTGTTACGATTCTGGGTGTAGCTATTGCAGCCTTTTGTATTGTCGTTGGATTCGTTTTAAATGACAGTATGGAGTATCTGCTTAATGACGGACTTACAAGCTCTATCAAATACGAATATCTGTATAGGTTAAACAGCTTGATGCAGGGCACGCCGGATGATGGGGAGGCATTGCTTCAGTGCTATTATGAAGTGAATGGCAGCACGGTGCAGTTTTCCATGCAGGGAATCGTGGATGATTCCAAGTATTTCCCGGATGAGACAGATACAGGTGAGGAACTTGATCTGGAAAAATATTATCTGACAAGTGCATCAGCCGAGGTCTACGGTGTGAAGCGGGGAGATGAACTGACATTTTATAATATAGCAGATCTTGCGGAGCATAAGGTACAGATTAGCGGCATTGTAACTGATAATACCCATTGCTATCTTTACACCGGAATGGATAATGCAGCGCTTCTTGCGGGGGTGGAGGAAGGAACCTACAACTGTATCATAAGCAAGGATTCTCTGAACCTTTCCAAGGAGTTTGTGGCCAGTGAAACTAAAATGACAGTTACTGCAGAATCACTTAATAGCCTTATGTGGGTTATGAGAGCTGTTATTTATATATTTGTGGCCGTTGGAATGGTACTTGGTGTATTTGTGCTGTACCTCGTCATTAATATGATTGTTGATGAAACGAAGGCAGGTATTTCAGTCATGAAGGTGCTTGGCTTTAACCGGAAAGAAATTTCAAACAGAGTAATCAATGTAAATCACATTTTGGTATGTATAGGCTATTTGCTTGGAATACCGGCTGCATATATATTTGTAAAGGTAGGATATTCCGATACAATAGAAAATTATGGAATGCTGTTCTCACCTGTTATTACTGCCAAGGCTGTCATAATCAGTTTACTGCTTACCTGGGTTACCTATGAACTTTCCCTACTGCTTCAGAAGAGGAAAATATCAAAGATTGACATGGTGGAGGCTTTGAAGGAAAATAACAGAAACGAATAATTTTGGAGAGTTACATGGCCAAAAGGGTATTTACAGAAGAGGAAAGAACTGAATATAAGGAAAAAATGTTAGAAGCCGGTTTTGACCTTTTGAAGCAATATGGGATGACACATATGTCGGTTGCCAAAATCACAGAGGCAGCCGGTATAGGTGTCAGCACCTTTTACAATTTCTTCTCATCAAAAGAGGCTTATGTGTATGAGCTGATACAGTACAGGAAACGTATGATTCCTGAAATGGTGAGACTGGCATTAAACGGAAAGGAAAAGGCGGGACCGGCTGAAACGAGAACCTATCTGAAGTTAATGATTGATGAGAGATACAGTGTGTTTCCAAGCCTTTCTCCGGAGGATGAGAAACGCCTGATGCAGATGCTTCCTGAGCAGAGCACGCCAAATGCCCGGGAAGAGCTTCAGACTGCAGGCAGATTCCTTTCTTTGATGGAGGGAGTCAGACCGGATGCAGATATGATTCTTGTGGCCAATCTCATAAAGGTCTACGTACTGGGTGCTGAAGGGAAGGAGATGCTTCATGCTGCCGCATTTGAAGAGACCATGGAGCGGATGAGAGACCTGATACTCATTGAAATCTTTGGGAGAACGGATTAGAAAAAAGGGATACAGTTATTCAATAAGTATCGAAAATTCTAAAAGATAAGTAAAATCAAGGTTTTCCGGCACTCTGAAATCAAAACGTGCTCCCATCGTACCCCTAAATTATTTTTCACAAATCTTTTTTGGGAGCTCCCCTGACATTTTTGTCGTTTTTTGAAACGGCAGAGGAATTGAATAGAATGACATATATCGGCAAAAAATAAAGATAATTGCCGATATATGTATAAGACGGAGCTTTGTAAAAGGTTCCGTTTTAATTTGGTCATTATAAATCCAACTTAGTCGTTTGCATACGAAATGATCAAATTAAATGGACCCTAGAAAAGAGTGACAAATAGAGTGAGAAAGGTTATTTCAGATGGCTCTAATCCATGGGATAAAAGATCCAAAACGAAGCAGGATATGTACAATAAAGGAATTAACAGCGCGGCGGCTTTCTTTTATCGCGAATAGCTTGTACCGGCTTTAAATTCAGAACTGGAATGTAAGCTTGGAGCAGGAAAATGGGTAGCAATTGATGATTTGGATGAAATGGTCATTAATTTTAAGTATCCTAAGGATATTGAAATGGAATACATTGTTCCGGTCGTTAGGCTTGAAATCGGCCCATTGGTGGAATGGATGCCTTCACACCCAAGAGATATTACTTCCTTTGCGGCAGAAAAATAACTTGGGGCCGGAAAGCTTGATTTTACGGGACTTGAAGGCGCAACAACCGAAAATTTACAACTGATTTACAACTTTTGAAGAGCCGCGATACGATAGGAAGAACCCGTGGAATACACGGGTCCTTTTTTGAAATTAGTATATACAAATGACAAGATAAATGACAAGAAAAAATGACAAGCAGCATTTTCTTTACTAGATATTGACAGTACACGATGCGTATAATATACGCAACGCGAACGCGAGGAGAATGTAAAATGGAGAGCAAGGATTATATCATTGAATTAAAAGACAGCACAGGTATGACACGTAAGGAGTTTTGCGAATATTTTGAAATCCCATACAGAACCGTACAGGATTGGGAACTGGGAAATCGCAAGATGCCGGAGTATCTGTTTCGATTAATGGAGTACAAGCTGCAGATGGAGAAGATGATTAAAAAGAAGGGGGAAAAAGAAGATGAGGGTTCTTGTGATACCTGATGTTCATTTAAAACCATATATGTTTGAAGCGGCTTCAAATTTAATGAAACAGGGGGTTGCGGACTGTGCGGTTTGCCTGATGGATCTTGCAGATAACTGGAATATGCAGTATCAGATTCAACTTTATGAGGAAACATACGATGCGGCAATTCGTTTCGCAAAGCAATGGCCGCAGACGAGATGGTGCTATGGAAATCATGATATCTGCTATCTTTGGAATGAAAGAGAAAGTGGGTATAGCCCTATGGCGGCGGACACTGTGTGCAGAAAATTAAACGAATTGTCGCAAGCGCTGCCTGAGGGAAATGAAATTCGCTTTATTCACAGGATCGATCATGTTCTGTTTTCGCATGGAGGCCTGAGTGCTTGGTATGTAGAGGAGCATGTCGGGAAGGATTTGTATGAAGATGTGGATGCTGTTATTGAGACCATTAACGAATTCGGGCCGGATCTTATGTGGAATGATTGGTCACCACTTTGGTATAGACCTCAATTTGTAAAACCGAGAATGTATAAATCCAGAACCTTTCTGCAGGTGGTGGGACATACTCCTGTTGAAAGCATTACCAAGAAATACAATATTATTTCCTGCGATAATTTTTCTACTTACAGCGATGGACGACCAAAAGGAAAAAGTGAGTTCCTGGTGGTTGATACAGAGACCTGGGACTATTATGGAGTGAAGTGAGGAATATATGACACAAAAGGAATTGGCGGGTTTATTAGATGCTTCTGATGAATTTTAGTGAACATCGGTAAAAAAACAGGTTTTACCGATGAATATTGAAATGACAAAAGAAATATGTTATTTTAGTAATGCAAGGATAAAACTAAAAAAATACCGAGGAATACTAAAATGTTAATGACATATAAAGAATCTGCATCTCAATATGGGAATGCCTATCAAATTGAGAAAAGGATTGAAAGCGGAGTCTTGTTTAAGATTGAAGAAGGTTTCTACTCCGATACGCCTAATTGCGGTGAACTTTGCATATTGATAAAGAAATATCCGAAAGCTGTTCTTACCGGTAATTACGCTTTTTATTATTATGGTTTTACGGATTTGATCCCCGATAAATATACCTTTGCAACGACTTCGAAAGCTGCTCCTATGACTGACCCGAGGGTTAGCCAAAGCTATGTCCGAGACGATATTTTTCCAATTGGAGTTGTAGAAGTGGAAATCGAAAATACAAAAGCTAAAATCTATGATCGAGAACGTATGCTGATTGAACTCCTACGAAATAAGAACTCAATGCCATATGATCTTTACAAGGAAATACTCCTACATTATCGTAAAATAATTGATTCACTTGAAATATGGAGAATTCAGGAGTATGCAGCAATATTCCCCAAAAGTAAGCTGATATCAAAGGCTTTGGATGAGGAGGTATTGTAAACATGAATTTGGAAGAAATGATGAGAAGTTACCAGAGCGAGAGCTTGAACAGAGAATTCGCATCTGCAAGAGTCTGCCAGGATATTATATTAAAGGCTATAGCTGATGGCCCGCTCAATCGCAATGTAACAATAAAAGGCGGTGTTGTTATGCGGAGCATTACGAATGATAATCGCCGCGCCACGCGAGACATAGATCTTGATTTTATCCACTATTCGCTAAGCGATGAATCTATTCGATCCTTTATCTCGAAACTGAATTGCATTCCGGGAATTACACTCTCTATAGACGGAGATATTGAAGAACTTAAGCATCAAGATTATCATGGAAAATGTATCTCTGTAAGAATTACTGACGAGGCCGGAACAAGCATAATAAGTAAGATTGATATAGGTGTGCATAAACATTTTGAGATAGAACAGGATGAATACTGCTTTGATGTCTGCATGGATGAAAACGGAGCCAGTTTACTAAAAAATACAGTAGAGCAATCCTTTACGGAGAAGCTTCGGTCATTGCTGATTTTTGGACCAAACAGTCGCAGGTATAAAGATATTTTTGATATGTATTATCTTGGAAAAATTGCTGATTATCAGAAGCTAAATGATGCGATTAAACTATTGATCTTGAATGACCCCGGCATGCGTGAAAATGACTATGAAGGAGTTATAAAAAGAGTGAGAAACACCTTTGCCAATAAACAATACTTGGAACGCGTGTCAGGCTCTAGGCAGAGATGGTTGGATGAACCGATGGAGGTTATTTCAAGTGCTATTGTAGAATATCTTGAAAGATTGGATGGAAGATGACACTTAAAGGAGTAGAAATATTTGACAGAAAAACAATTATGGATAAATTTTTGTCAGTTGAATCAGTTGAATTCCAATACACCATATGAAGTCTGGTCCTACGGGAATGATGCAGATGTACTGGCAGAGTTGACCTGCAAGAGAATAAAGACAGCAACTGCTTCCGGATATGATTTATATTTTATCCTAGGTGAAGAGGAAGCACTCCCGAAGGAAGGGGAATATAGCGTTATCTTAAATGCAAAAGGTGAAGCTGTCTGCGTGATTCAGACGAGAAAGATAACAATTCTTCCATATAATCAGGTGGGAGAAGAACAGGCTTATAAAGAAGGAGAGGGCGATAGGTCTCTTGACTATTGGAGAAAAGTTCATTGGGATTTCTTCAGAAAGGAGTATGCTGACGCTGGACTGGAATTTACAGAGAAAAGCTTGGTAGTATGTGAAGAATTTGAATGCCTATATAAAGTGTGAACTACTTAAGTTGTACAGCTCACGGATTTACGATTATGGGGAGGACCGCACGAAGTGGGGAGGGACCTCATAATTTACAACTTTTTTTACAACTTTTGCGGACCAAAACATACCAAAATATGCCTATCTTATGCCAGAATTTTAAGAATTTAGGCATAGTCCCAAATGGCTGCAAAGCCCGTAAATACAAGCAAAATCGAGGTTTTTAAGGAAATGATCAAAATATTATTCATTTGCCACGGCAACATCTGTAGGTCGCCCATGGGAGAATATATTCTGAAGGACATGGTTATGAAGCGTGGACTTTCGGAAGAATTTCATATAGAATCGGCGGCGACGTCCACGGAGGAGATTGGGAATCCGGTCTATCCGCCGGCACGAGCGGAGCTTATGAGGCATGGAATAAGCTGCGAAGGGCATCATGCGAGGCAGGTAAAGAGAGAGGATTATGATAATTTTGATATAATTATCGTAATGGAGAAGCGCCATGCGGATATCCTGAAGAACAGATTCTTTAACGGAGATCCGCAGGGGAAGATACGCCTTGCGATGGACCTTGCGGGCAAGTATGGACAGAGCGTTGATGATCCCTGGTATACAGGAAGATTTAAAGAGGTGTATGATCAGTTATGTGAGGCCTCAGAGGGCCTGCTGAATGAGCTTAACATGTGAGACCTGCGAGAGCCTGTTGAATGAACTTAACATGTAAACGGCAGCAGAACAAGGCATGATTGATGCAAAGTAAAACGATGCCCATCAGAGGGATACAAACTCTGATGCCCCGCAACGTGTTAAACGCACCATAATAAGCACATCAGAAGAGACGTATACAATATCAGAACACAGAGGAAACAATGCTATACATAATAAGACACGGACAGACTACCTGGAATAAGGAACTAAGGCTTCAGGGGCAGACGGACATTCCGCTTAATGAGGAAGGGCGCCGAATGGCACGTGAGGCTTCGGTTCAGTACAAAGATATACTTGATTCGATAGATATATGTTTTTCATCCCCGCTCGTAAGGGCGTATGAAACAGCAGAACTTCTGCTCTCTAACCGGGAATTGTCCCACAATATCATTACCGATGATAGGCTTAAAGAGATAAGCTTCGGCGAATTCGAGGGACTTATCAATCAGGTGAGCATTCCGGAAAGCCTGGTGTACAATCTCTTTCATGAGCCCGAAAATTATGAGGCGGTAGGAGAAGCGGAAGGCCTTAATGAATTGCTTAAAAGAACAGGTGAGTTTTACCGTGAAGTGTTGATCCCCCTTCTTAATGAGGGGAAGAATGTTCTCGTGGTAGGGCACGGAGGAATGAACAGCGCGCTTATATCCAATGTCCTTAATTGGGAGAAGAAGGATTTCTGGAAGGCCATGACAGGTAACTGCAAGCTCCTTAGGATAACTGAGGATGGGGTTACAAGCGCAGATGGTGAAAAAATAAAATTTATTGATTGGAATAAGCCTTGACATGGTATTTATGTCTATGTTATAAAATTATAGAAACCAATGAGAAAGAGGAGTAGGATTCTTCCCTTCAAGAAAGAGAGCTGCAGGCGGTGGGATTGCAGTATTGAATATGAATCTGAATGGACTTTCGAGGGCGAACAGAAATGAGTGATCAGAGTATGAGAGACGTTCGACTCCACGTTAGAGAGTAAGCACATGATAGTGTGTGATGAGAGGGCGCATTAGCGTCAAGCCGGGTGGCACCGCAGGATTAGATTACCTGTCCCAGCATATCTTTTGATATGCTGGGATTTTTTTATTGTTCAGAATTTTGTATGTGGCTTCGGCTGTAAATATATATTTGGTTCCTTTAACTTTTTCTGTAATTCTAAGTGTTGCGAAGCCGGTTATATTTATACTGACGCCAACGGTTCATTTTTCGGCATCCATGCCTCAAGTTGAACCTATTCCTCGCATCACGCTCGGAATTGGCTGGCTGTGAACGCAACACTAAGAATTAAGACGAAAAAATTAATAAGGAACGCAAATACATATTTACACCCTCAGCCACACGAAAGAACAGAGCAAAACTAACCAGCCCAAGGAGAACCAAAATGATACTTGATGAAATAGTAAAAGATAAGCTTCACCGCCTCCCCGAGCACAAAGCAAAGGTGAGCGATAAGACAATGCGCAAGATGGCCGAGGAGGCTTTAAATGCGCAGGAATTTAAGGATGATCTTTTTTATAAAATGCTTTCAAAGGACGGGATTTCGATAATCGGTGAATTCAAGAAGGCGTCTCCGAGCCTGGGGAAAATTGACTCGAAGATAGACCTTCTTGAAAGGATTGATGAGTACAATGCCTCTGTCGATGCAATATCCTGCCTCACTGAGGAGGATCACTTCAATGGCTCGGTTGATTACCTTAAGACCATCAGAGAGAAGTCCGAGCTTCCCATATTAAGGAAGGACTTCATGATAGATGAGTATCAGTTCTATGAGGCAAGGGCCATAGGGGCTGATGCAGTGCTTCTGATAACGGCAATTCTTGATGATGAGCAGATGAAGTCGTTTTATCAGCTCGCCCGGGAATTAAAGCTGGGAGTTCTGGTTGAGACCCATGATGAAAAAGAGATAGAAAGAGCGCTTAAGATAGATCCCAGGATCATCGGAGTTAATAACCGAAATCTTAAGGATTTCAGCATCAGCCTCAAGAACACGGGACGACTTAAAAAATATATTCCCGAAGATAAGGTCTTCGTTGCGGAAAGCGGAATAATGACTGACACGGATGTCAGATATCTTAAGGAAGTCAACGTGGATGCATTCCTCATAGGACGTGCCTTCATGGAAAATGAAAATCCCAGGGAATTAGCCAAAAGATGGAAGGCCCTTTAACAAAGGACAGTATAAATAGATGAACAGTCCAAAGATAAAGATCTGCGGCATAACGCAGGTAAATGAAACTGAATATTTAAATGAGGCGAAAATTGATTACGCAGGCTTTGTCTTTTTCCCTCCATCAAAGAGAAATGTAAGTCTCGAAACGGCAAGGGAATTAATGACACACCTGTCACAAAATATCAAAAAGGTGGCAGTCACCGTTTCCCCGAAAAAAGAGGAAATAGAAAAGATACAGGGTGAAGACTTCGACATCCTCCAGGTACATAAAGAATTAAGCGAAGACGTTCTGAATATAGCGAAAATCCCAATCTGGTATGCGATAAACATAGAGGATGAGGATGAATACGAAGCCAAGATGAAATTTATAGACGACCTGCCGGAGAATCTTAGAAACAAGATAGAAGCAATTGTCGTTGATGCCAAGGATTTCGGAAGCGGAAGGCCCTTTAACTGGTCGAAAAGCAAACGATTAAAGAAAGCAGGAGCCCAGTCGCCACCTAAAGGTGTGGAGCCACCTCAGACAAACGAAGAGCAACAGCCAACCAATCGCAAATTCGTCCTTGCAGGCGGCTTAAGGGAAGAAAATGTAAGAAGCGGGATTGATATCTTTGCACCGGACATAGTTGATGTAAGCAGCGGTGTGGAAGGGGCGGACGGAAAGAAGGACAGAGAAAAGATACTAAGCTTCGTCCAGGCAGTCAGGGAAAAGCCCCAGATCAAAATCCTGACAGAAGAAACAGAACCAAAGAAAGCACATAGATAACAAAGGAGAAACCATGAACAGCAAAGCATATTACGGAGAATACGGCGGACAATATGTTTCCGAATCATTGATGAGCACATTAAAGGAGATCGATGAGGCCTTCGAGGAGGCAATAAGGGATCCTGAATTCATCAGGCAGTACCACTATTATTTAAAGCAGTACGTGGGAAGGGAGACACCCCTTTACCTTGCTGAGAGATTATCAGAGAAGTACGGGACAAAGATATATTTAAAGCGAGAGGACTTAAACCACACAGGTGCCCACAAGATAAATAACGTTTTGGGACAGATCCTTCTTGCAAAGAGAATGGGAAAGAAAAAGGTAATAGCTGAAACCGGTGCCGGTCAGCACGGTGTTGCAACTGCTACGGGAGCCGCTCTCTTTAACATGGAATGTACAGTGTACATGGGTAAGGAAGATGTTAAGAGACAGTCCCTTAACGTAATGAGAATGGAGATGCTTGGGGCGAAGGTGGTTGCAGTTGAGTCAGGCTCCAATACCCTTAAGGATGCCACCAACGAGGCCATTAGGACCTGGGCAAAGACAGCAGAGGATACTTTCTATATCATAGGTTCAGCAGTAGGTCCATATCCTTATCCTAAGATGGTAAAGGAATTCCAGGCAGTCATCTCTCGTGAGGCGAAGAAGCAGCACTACGAGGCAGAGGGACGCCTTCCCGATGTGGTTATGGCCTGCGTAGGAGGAGGCTCTAACTCAATCGGAATGTTCGCAGACTTCATCGATGAGCCGGGGGTTGAACTTATAGGCGTTGAGGCAGCAGGAAAGGGCGTTGATACCAATGAGCATGCAGCATCAATGGCGAAGGGCTCCATCGGAGTTCTCCACGGAATGAAGTCATATCTTCTTCAGGATGAGGATGGAAATGTGCAGCTTGCACACTCGATCTCTGCAGGACTTGATTATCCCGGGGTGGGACCGGAGCATGCATACCTTCACGATACGGGAAGAGCAAAGTACGTTCCGATTACCGATACCGAGGCAATGGATGCCCTGATGGAGCTTACCCAGATGGAGGGAATAATCCCCGCAATCGAAAGCGCCCACGCCATGGCCTACGCATTTAAGAAAGCTAAGGAAATGACACCTGAGCAGTCCATGATCGTATGTCTTTCAGGAAGAGGCGACAAGGATGTTAACACGATTTCAGATTACCTGGCCGGCAAGGGCTATCTTAATTAGGAGGCAAAGATATGAGTACAAACAGAATTGAGGAGCGCTTAAAGGCACTTAAAGCTAAGAACGAAAAAGCATTCATAACCTACATAACAGCGGGACTTCCCAATATGGAGAGGACCAAAGAGATAATAAAGGCTCAGAACGGAATAACCGACATCATAGAGCTTGGTATCCCCTTCTCTGACCCAATAGCTGACGGACCTGTCATCCAGCAGGCTTCCTACGAGGCTATCCTAGGCGGCGCTTCCCTTAAAAAGACCTTCACATTAATGAAGGAATTAAGGGATGAAGGCATCGAGCAGCCCATAGTTTTCATGATGTATTACAACACTGTGATAGGCTACGGAGTTAAGGAATTCGTAAATAAATGCCGCGAGGTTGGAGTGGACGGCCTGATAATCCCTGACCTTCCCTTAGAGGAGCAGGAGGAACTTAAGGAAGCTCTTAACGGAGATGACACAACCATCCTTATCGAGCTTGTATCGCCTGTATCAAAGGAGAGGATCCCCGAGATACTTAAGGGAGCCAGGGGCTTCGTCTACTGCGTATCCGGAATGGGTGTTACGGGACAGAGCGCTGCTTTCCATAAAGAGATAATCAATTATCTTTCTGATGTTAAAGCAAAAAGTGACATACCTGTCATGATGGGCTTCGGAATCCGCACTGCCAAAGATATAGAGCCTATGAAGGATATAATCGATGGCGCAATCGTAGGTTCGCACTTCATTAACCTTATGAGGGAGAACGATTTTAAGCCTGAGGCAGCAGCCGAATATGCAAAGACCTTTAAAAGGGAATTAAACAATAATTAGTGCACAAATAATATTTTTATAAAAGAAAGGGAAAATAAAATGATCAAGGAAGCAATCGTAAAAATCGTAAACAAGGAAGACTTAACCTATGACGAGGCCTATACCGTCATGAATGAGATCATGTCCGGCGAGACCAGCCAGACCCAGAATGCCGCATTCCTTGCAGCACTTTCAACCAAGTCAACGAAGTCTGAGACCATAGCCGAGATAAGCGGCTGCGCTGCAGCAATGAGAGAGCATGCACTTAAGGTTGATGCAGGCTACATGGACACCTTCGAGATCGTAGGAACAGGCGGAGACAACGCAGGTAGTTTCAATATCTCAACCACCTCTGCTTTCGTAGCAGCTGCAGGCGGAATGAACGTGAGCAAGCACGGAAACAGAGCAGCATCCTCTAAGTCAGGTACTGCCGACTGCCTGGAGGCACTTGGTGCAAATATAAACCTTGAGCCTGAAAGATGCGTTGAACTCCTTGAGGAGACAGGCTTCTGCTTCTTCTTTGCACAGAAGTACCACACCTCAATGAAGTATGTAGGTGCCATCCGTAAAGAGCTTGGCTTCAGAACAGTGTTCAATATCTTAGGACCCTTAACCAATCCCGTACATCCCAAGAGACAGCTTCTCGGCGTGTATGATGAGTCTTTGGTTGAGCCTCTTGCAAGAGTTCTCTACGGCCTGGGCGTTCAGAACGGGATGGTCGTTTACGGCAGGGAGAAGCTTGATGAGATAACCGCGGCCGGCGCAACCTTCATCTGTGAATTCGCAGACGGCGAGTACAAGACCTATGACATCATTCCCGAGGACTTCGGTCTCATCAGAGGAAAGAAAGAGGATCTCGTAGGAGGAACCCCTGAGGAGAATGCCAAGATAACTCTTGATATCCTTAACGGAACAGACAGAGGACCCAAGAGAAGCACTGTTTTAATGAATGCAGGTGCAGCCCTCTATATCGGCGGAAAGGCAAGAAGCCTTGCTGCAGGAGTTAAGCTTGCAGGCGAACTCATTGATTCAGGTAAGGCATTAGAGGCACTTAATAAATTCATCGAAGCCTCAAACAGATAGGAGGAATCCATATGTTTCCATCAATGGAAGAAGCTAAAAAGATAGGCGAAGGCTATGACCTTGTACCCATTAAAAAAGAGATACTTTCTGACATCAGGACTCCCATCGGTGTCTTGAAGGCCCTTATGAATGAAAGCAGACACGTATATATGCTTGAGTCGGTTGAAAACCAGGAAAACTGGGGACGCTACACATTCCTGGGCTATAACCCGAAGATGTGCATAACATGCGATAACGGGCATTTATCAGTGCTTGATGATGAAGGAAAGATATTGCATGAGGAGGAGACGACTCATCCGGCGGGATATTTGAAGGAACTTCTTAAGACCTTAAGAAGCCCTAAAATGAAGGATTTTCCAACCTTTACGGGAGGCCTGGTTGGGTACTTTGCATACGATTACATTAAATATGCCGAGCCCAGGCTTAAGCTTGATGCTTCCGATGGAGACAATTTCAAGGATATGGACCTTATGCTTTTTGATAAAGTTATAGCCTTTGATAACTTAAAGCAGAAGATCATAGTCATCGCCAACGTCACCATGAAGGATTTTGATGAAAGCTATAAAAAGGCATCTGAATCCATTGACGAGATAATAAACCTTATTAAAAACGGCCGGGAAGCCATTATCGAAAGGGGCAAAATGACCTCTGATTACAGGCGCCTTTTTGATAAGGAAGCCTTCTGCAAAATGGTTAAAAGGGCGAAAAAATATATCTTTGAAGGGGACATATTCCAGGTGGTCCTTTCAAACAGACTGGAGGCTGATTTCGAGGGCTCATTATTTAACACCTACAGAACCCTTAGGACGATCAATCCCTCACCTTATATGTTTTATTTTAAGGGTGATGACATAGAGGTTGCAGGCGCATCCCCTGAGACGCTGGTTAAGCTTGAGGATAATGTGCTTCATACCTTCCCTCTTGCGGGAACGCGCCCCAGGGGCAAGACTCCCGAGGAGGATCTCGCGCTTGAGAAGGAGCTTCTTTCGGATGAAAAAGAGAGGGCAGAGCATAATATGCTTGTTGACCTTGGCCGTAATGATATAGGCCGCATCAGCTCCTTCGGTTCGGTAGCGGTTGAAAAATATATGAGCATCGAGCGCTACTCCCATGTTATGCATATAGGTTCGACTGTGCGGGGAGAATTGCGTAAGGATAAGCACCCCATCGATGCGGTTGATTCAATACTTCCTGCAGGAACCCTTTCGGGAGCCCCGAAGATCAGGGCCTGCGAGATCATAAATGAGCTTGAGGATAATAAAAGGGGAATCTACGGAGGCGCCATCGGATACATTGATTTCACCGGAAACCTGGACACCTGTATCGCGATCCGCATAGCCTTTAAGAAGAACGGAAAGGTATTCGTCCGTTCAGGCGCCGGAATAGTTGCGGATTCCGTTCCGGAGAATGAATATCAGGAGTGCCTTAACAAGGCGATGGCGGTTATGAAGGCCATTGAAACTGCACAGGAGCTGGAGGATTAGAAGATGGTTTTGCTTATAGACAATTATGACAGTTTTTCGTATAATCTTTTTCAGCTCGTCGGAACGATAGAGCCTGATATCAGGGTCATCCGCAATGATGAGCTGTCCATAGAGGAGATTGAAGCGCTTAATCCTTCAAAGATAATAGTTTCTCCCGGCCCCGGAAGGCCGGCGGAAGCGGGAATCTGCGAGGAGGCGATCCTTCACTTTGCGCCTAAGGTTCCGCTCCTTGGTGTGTGCTTAGGACATCAGGCAATTTGCGAGGCCTTCGGAGGCGAAGTAAGCTATGCTAAGCGCCTGATGCACGGTAAGAGCTCGATGGTAAAGATAGACGTTAACTCATCTCTTTATAAAGGAATGAAGGATGAGATAAGCGTTGCCCGCTACCATTCATTGGCTGCAGTACCCTCTAAGCTCCCGGAGTGTCTTAAGGTTACGGGAACCACCGCTGACGGAGAGATAATGAGCGTTGAGCACAAGGAATTTCCGGTCTATGGACTTCAGTTCCATCCTGAGTCAATACTTACGCCGGACGGCATGGAAATACTCAGGAATTTCATTAATCTATAGCTTTCTGCCATATCTTTGCCCTGGAGAAACGGGTTCCTGATTTCGGATTCGTGATTTTGAGGTCGGGTTCGCGGTTCGGAATTTGGGATTTTTGATTTAGCGGGAGGCGCATTCACGAAAGGAGTTTTTCACATGAAAAAACGTATTATCGGTTTACTCATGGCGTTCACACTCGCCAACTCAATGCTTCTTACAGGCTGTGCAGGCAATGGTTCATCCAAGGATGATCTTCTTTCACAGATCCAGGCTAAGGGCAAGATCACATTCGCAATGGAAGGCCAGTGGGCACCCTGGACCTATCACGATGAGTCGGGAGACCTTGTGGGCTTCGACACCGAGGTAGGAAAGGCGATTGCGGATAAGCTGGGAGTTGAGGCTGAATTTGTGGAAGGCGAGTGGGATGGACTTTTCACCGGGCTTGATACGGGAAGGTACGACGCGATCATTAACGGCGTCGAGATCACCGATGAGAGGGCTGAAAAGTACGACTTCACCACACCCTATGCCTACATTCGCACCGCGCTGGTAACAGGCGGTTCCAACACTGACATCAATTCCTTCGAGGACCTTAATGGCAAAAAGACAAGTAATTCATTAGGTTCAACCTACGCTACCCTTGCCGAGGAGTACGGCGCAACGGTTGAGAACGTCGATACTCTTTCTGAGACCATCGATATGATAACCTCAGGCCGTGTGGATGCCACATTAAACGCCGAGGTTTCATTCTACGACTATCTTTCGGAGCATCCCGATGCTGATATAAAGATAGTGGCTCTGACGGAGGACGCATCAAAGGTTTCAATCCCTCTTCGTAAGGAGGAGGCAACAGCAACACTTAAGGATGCCATCGATCAGGCGATCGAGGAGCTTGCTTCTGACGGCACATTAGCTGCCCTTTCAGAAAAATATTTCGGAAGTGATATAACGAAGGCGGAATAACATGAGCGAACGTCTTCTTAATATCCTTGTAACTTCATTTGGGAAGATCATGCTTGCAGGGTTAAAGGTAACATTGCCTTTGACCCTGTTATCGTTTCTTTTAAGCCTTGTTATAGGCCTGCTTCTGGCACTTTTTCAGGTGGCAAATATAAAGGGACTTAAGCAGTTTTCAAGGTTTTATATCTGGGTCTTCAGGGGAACACCCCTTATTGTCCAGCTTTTCATTATCTTTTTCGGACTCCCCAGCATAGGAGTAACGCTTGATGCTTTTCCGGCAGCAGTCCTTGGCTTCGGGCTTAACCTCGGCGCCTACAATGCAGAGGTTTTCAGGTCTGCCATAATGTCTGTTCCCAAGGGGCAGCTTGAAGCTTCATATCTTATAGGACTCACATATCCACAGGCACTTAGAAGAGTCGTGCTTCCCCAGTCCTACAGGGTTGCATTCCCCAATCTATTTAACAATCTGATATCCCTTCTTAAGGATACCTCACTTGCTTCCAGCATAACGGTCATTGAATTGTTCACCGTGGCCGAGCAGGTTGCGGCCCGCACCTACGAGCCCTTTGCGCTCTATATGGAGGCTGCGATCGTATATTTGCTGTTTTCAACATTGCTTACCGCTCTTCAGAATTATCTTGAAAAGAAGCTTGTGTGGAAGACGAAGGCTGGTGCAGCCTGTTCGGAGGATGGCGCATCCGGCAGGATGAAACCGATCATAGGAGGCAGGAAAGATGCTTGAATTAAGAAATGTATGCAAGGCCTTCGATGAGAACGGAGTCCTTAAGGGAATAGATATAACGGTTAAGGACGGAGAGGTTGTGGCAATCTTAGGACCCTCCGGCTCCGGCAAGACCACGCTTCTTCGCTGCGCCAGTTTCCTTGAAAAGGCAGATGCAGGTTCCATGAGCCTGGGAAACATGAGCGTTGATCTTCATAATGCAACTGCTAAAGAGATACACGAGATAAGGATGAAGATGGGCTTCGTATTTCAGTCCTTTAATCTCTTTAATAATATGACGGCCCTTGAGAATGTGATGGAGGGTCTCGTAACCGCACGTAAAATGCCAAAGGATGAGGCTAGAACCCGCGCCCTTGAAATGCTTTCGAAGGTTGGAATGCTCGAGCGGAAGGATTACTATCCCGGCGAACTCTCAGGCGGACAGATGCAGAGAGTTGCCATAGCCCGTGCCCTTGCGCCCTCTCCTGAGGTTATATTCTTTGATGAGCCCACCTCAGCCCTCGATCCCGAACTTACCGTCGAGGTTATGGAGGTTATGAAGAAGCTTGCAAAAGAGGGAACCACGATGGTAGTGGTAACCCACGAGATGTCCTTCGCCCGTGAGGCCGCCTCCCATGTAATCTTCATGGAAAACGGTGTGATCGTCGAAGAAGGAACTCCCGAGCACATCTTCACCGCCCCCTCCGAAGAGCGCACCCGCCAGTTCCTCGGCTCCCCTTGAGGGGAGCTGTCGCCGCAGGCGACTGAGAGGTGTTCGCTTTTCCTAGGGGCATTTGACAAAACACTGTGCTGTGTATACAATAATACAATGTGTGACAAAGGTGTCAGAGATAGGGTCTCTGACGCCTTTTTTAATGAGAATAAGGGAGCAGAGAAATGAAATTTAAATTCACGAAAATGGAGGGCTGCGGGAACGACTATGTTTACATTAACGGGTTTGATGTAAAGATAGACGAAGATAAGAAGCCCGAACTGGTGAGACGGCTATCCGACAGGCATTTCGGGATCGGATCGGATGGGGTGATATTCATCAATCCTTCGAATATTGCGGACTTCGAGATGCAGATGTGGAATGCCGACGGCACCAGAGCCGAGATGTGCGGAAACGGCATCAGGTCAGTTGCTAAGTATGTTTATGACAAGCGCATGACCGAAAACACGGATATTACAATAGAAAGCTTCGGAAAGATAAAATATATAACGATCTATCCCGATGAAAATAACGAGGCGAAGCTCATCAAGGTCGACATGGGCTGCCCTATCCTTAAGGCAGATGAAGTGCCGGTCGTATCACCTAGCGAGCAGGTGGTTGACGAGGAGATAACCGTCAACGGACAAAAATATAAAATGACATGTGTGTCAATGGGGAATCCCCATGCGGTTGTATACCTTGATCCTGACGAGTTAAAAATAGAGGAGCTTGGCCCCTACTTTGAGAATCATGAGCGCTTCCCGAAGAGGACCAATACGGAATTCGTTAAGGTGCTTGACAGGAAGAATGTCAGGATGAGAGTCTGGGAGCGTGGAACAGGTGAGACGCTTGCCTGCGGAACCGGGTGCTGCGCAACAGCAGTAGCTTCCATATTAAATGGCTACACCGATGATGAGGTGACAGTTCATGTACTTGGAGGTGACATCATTGTCAGGTGGGATCAAGAGACAGGTCATATTTTTATGACAGGTCCTGCAAAAATATCATTTGAAGGCGAGATCGAAATTTGAGAAAGGCGAGGGATCAAAATGTTAAAGGTTAACGAAAACTATCTGGAGCTTCAGGGAAGCTATCTTTTTTCAACAATAGCAAAGAAGGTGAATGCCTTCACAGCGGAGAATCCGGATAAAAAGATAATAAGGCTGGGAATCGGAGATGTGACCCGTCCCCTTACACCTACTATAATAAAGGCCCTTCACGATGCGGTTGATGAGATGGCACACGAGGAAACCTTCAGGGGCTATGCACCTGACCTTGGTTACGAATTTTTACGGAGTGCAATCGCTGAAAATGATTATGTAAAAAGGGGTTGCGACATCAAGGCCGACGAGATATTCGTATCCGATGGAGCAAAGTCCGATTCGGGGAATATACAGGAGATTTTCAGCACCGATAGCCGCATTGCAGTCTGCGACCCGGTTTATCCAGTGTATGTTGACTCGAACGTTATGTCCGGAAGGGCCGGTAAATATAATAAGGATTCCGCAAATTATAAGAAAGTCATCTACATGCCCTGCACAGAGGCGAATAATTTCGCGCCGGAGTTCCCCGAGGAGACCCCGGATATCATATATCTTTGCTTCCCCAATAACCCCACAGGCTCTGCGATCACGAAGGAACGCCTGCAGGAGTGGGTTGATTATGCCAACCGGAACAAGGCCGTCATAATATACGATGCAGCCTACGAGGCGTATATCAGCGAGAAGGATGTTCCCCATTCCATCTACGAGTGCGAAGGGGCCAGGACCTGCGCGATAGAGCTTAGGTCGTTTTCGAAGAATGCAGGCTTCACCGGCTTGAGGCTTGGATTCACAGTGATTCCCAAAGATATAGTCGTTGACGGAACCATGCTTCATTCGCTCTGGGCCCGTCGCCACGGAACGAAATATAACGGTGCTCCATACATCGTCCAGAGAGCCGGAGAGGCCGTATATTCAGAGGAAGGAAAGAAAGAGATACGTGGCCTCGTTGACTACTATATGCGCAACGCTTCATATATTTATAACGGGCTTAAAAATGCCGGCTACAGCGTATCCGGCGGCGTGAATGCGCCCTACATCTGGCTTAAGACTCCTGATAATATGACCAGCTGGGAGTTCTTCGATCATCTCTTAAACGATGTGAACGTTGTGGGCACCCCCGGCTCAGGCTTTGGTCCCAGCGGCGAGGGATATTTCCGACTGACCGCCTTCGGCAGCTACGAGAACACCGTCGAAGCCATCGACAGGATCACCAGAGCATAAAAATATAATCACAGGCATAACAAAAAGGACCACTGCATCAGCAGTGGTCCTTCGTTCGCATATAGAACTCTGATAAGATTGATAAGTGAGCCACGTGGGAATCGAACCCGCGACAACTTGATTAAAAGTCAAGTGCTCTACCGACTGAGCTAGTGGCCCGTAAAAATATAGGTAAAAATAAAAAAAGCTGGGCTAGCTGGATTCGAACCAGCGAATGCAGCAGTCAAAGTGCTGTGCCTTACCGCTTGGCGATAGCCCAAGGTCACCAAGCATCCCTGGGATTGCCAGGTGTTATATGGAATAACCATAAAAGGGTGGGTAGAGGGACTCGAACCCTCGATCTCCAGAACCACAATCTGGCGCGCTAACCAACTGCGCCATACCCACCGCGTGCCCGAAGGGATTCGAACCCCCGACCCACGGCTTAGAAGGCCGTTGCTCTATCCAGCTGAGCTACGGACACAAACGTCGCTGCGCAAACAGCACTAATATTTATATCATATAATGGAGCAGATTTCAATAAAAATATTAAATATATTTGAATTTTTGCTCAACTTGAAAGATATAAGCAATTAAAGTACAATGGTTAAGATGCTTTAAAGGAGGGCAAGTAAAGATGGAAAATATCGATTTCAACTTTTATGCGATATTTGCGGCGATAATCGCACTGTATTTCCTGGTGACGGCGATCACCATCCTCGTAAACGGCAAATTCACTGACGTCCAGGCGAAGAAGTTCAACATCTACACAGAGGAATCGGTGCTTAAATATGCCAGATTCACGGCAATAATCTACATCATAATCGCTGTGGTGGTTCTTTGCTTTGCGCTTCACGAGATGAACATCCTGCTTCCGGATCTTAACGAGATCATCACCATGAGCGCGGCAGCAATTGCGATCGTGGGCTTCGTTGCAGCTATATCTTTGGGCGCCAAAAATATACTGGTAGAGAAGAACGATATCCTGAAGGGCTATGCCACGGGAACCAATTCAAGATCAAACGGCAAGCGCAACCGCCCGGGTACCAAAAGATAGAACCCAAAGCTAGCCAAGAGGCAGAACCAAAATCAAAAGTAAAATACAAAAGGGGAAAACAATGACAAAATTCGTAGTTGATTCATCATCAGACATGACTAATTACAAGGGAGCAGACTTAAGCGTCGTTCCCATGAACATCTCAACCAACGAGCGTACCTTCACGGACGATGCGCTGCTTGATGTTAATGAGCTTCTTGAATACATGGAAAGCTACAAGGACCGCTCATTCACAGCCTGTCCCGGCACTCAGGCCTGGCTTGATGCCTTCGAGGGCGGCGATGTTATCTATGTTGCCACGCTTACAAGCGCTCTTTCAGGGGCGTACAATTCGGCACTTATTGCGAAGGATATATATTTGGAGGAGCATCCGGAGACAAAGATACACGTTTTCGACTCTCTTACAACAGGTCCGGAACTTAGGCTTTTAGTTGAAAAGCTCATAGAACTTGACGCAGAAGGCCTTTCATTTGAGGAGGTTGTTCGTGAGGGAGAAGGGTATATGGAAAGGACCAGGCTCTTCTTCGCATTCCAGTCACTTCACAACCTTGCCCAGAACGGCAGAGTAAATAAGGTAGTTGCAGCAACTGTTGGAGCCCTTAATATCAGAATAGTAGGAAAGGCTTCAGACGAAGGAACCATAGAGCCTATCGCCAAGCGTAAGGGAGATAACCACGCGGCAGCTGAGATATTCCATCAGCTTGAAGAGGTAGGCTTCACCAATGGTAAGATCCGTATCTGCCATACAGACAACAGGGAACTTGCAAATAAATACGCCCAGACCCTTCATAATAAGTATCCAGAGGCAGACATCAAGGCCTACGCTTCCCGTGGACTTATCGCTTACTATGCAGAGCGGGGCGGTATCATAATCGCAGTTGAAGTATAACGCAAATGGCACCCAATCCCAGGGAGAATTAAGCATTCGGGAGCACTAAGCATCCGGAAGAATCAATCCTCCAGCAGCAGGCAGGCGCAGTATCCCTCGATAGGCTGGAAGCAGCGGATGGTCAAAGTCTTATTGACCTCGGGGCTGTAGTCAGTGAGGGTACAGGGCACACCGTTTAATGCAACGTTTGCATAGGAAACCAGCCACTTCCTGTCGGCATTCTGAAAGATATCATAGAAGGAATGGTTAAGCATCTCGTCAATAGTTTTATTCTCCAGCTGCTCCATTTCCTTATTACAATAGCGGAAGATGAAATCCATGCCCCGGCCGGTCTCGTCAAAGATAAGCTCTATGACGCAGAAAGGGGCAGGCATCTTATCCAGGATTGAAAATGTCTTAAATATATCAGAGGCACTCCCCAGCGGAACATTAACGTTACGGCTAAGGGACTCATTTAAACTTTTGTGGGCGGAAAGCCCACGTTTACGCGCTTCAAACACCTTACCATCAAGCATGGTATAGGTGTTTTTTTCTATTTTGGCAATCTGATTCTTCGAAACCAGTATCCCCTTTTTAATAAGAACGAAATTATCCTCAGGCAGCATCTCGGAGATGGAGATTATGGTGTGGAAGGTGTCCACGACGCGCCCGTCTGTCAGGTATATATTCGTTCGTGAGTCCTCACGGATTATGTATTTAATATTATTGGCAAAGATATTGTTCTTCTGCATGAAGTGCATTAAGGTTTCTTTTTCGGTCATAGGGTTCCTCTCCATTAAAGATATTATATGAAAATTGTTTACGTAACTTTATTGCAAAGATAGGATAACACTCAACTTGATGAAATGCAACTAAATTGCAAGTCGATTTATTTTTTTGTACCTATTTTTATACAAAATACATTAAAAAATTAAAACAAAATGCATTGAAAATAACAGCAGATATGTTATTCTTTAATAGTATATTTGGTATTACGTAAACCAAACAAGTAGCATATCTAGTGCTCACACGAATATATTTAAGCGGAAATTTTAATTAAATGAAAGATAAAATGTCATCCCGCGAAAGGAATCGCAGGACGAATGAAAAAGTTGACATGATTCTTAAGGTTCTGAGGATCCTGGTGGGAATCATGATAGTTGCAATAGCCGGTGTCCTTATATTTTTCGGGATCAGATATCGAAGCGCTTCAAAGGATTACGAGGATATAAGGGATAAGGCATATCTAATTGAAACGCCTGACTCAAGTGACCAGATCGGTCAAAGCATAGATGAAGATGGTGAGACAGTTAATCCCATCGATTTTGAATATCTTTGTTCAATAAATGATTCCTGCGTGGGCTATATAGAGGCCTGCGGCGGGGACATCTCATACCCGATAGTTCACGGGGATGATAACAGCTTCTACCTAAAACACAATTTCAATAAGGAAAGCTCTTCGTCGGGCTGCCTCTTCGTCCGGGCGGATGCCATCGAGCCCTTCAGGGACTACGTGACATACGTCTACGGGCACAATATGAAGGACGGAAGCATGTTCCGAAGCCTCCTTAAATATAAGGACGAGGAGTACTTAGAGGAGAACCGTAGTTTTATGATCTATACCCCCACCGAGGTCTTAAAGTGCGAGATCTATTCAGTGCTTGTGGTTGATGAGGCGAATATCCCGGAGCCCGCAGCGCCCGAAGGCTGGTCGATTTCAGATGGCGAGCGAATCGTTGAACTCATAACCTGCGAGTACAGCGGCGACAATACGCGTCTCGTTATCTGTGCAAAGATATTGTCATTGTAGGTAATCCGGATATATTAGCGAGCCGCAAAAGATGATTGTGACGCTCGAATTATGATATAGCAGTCGAATAAAAATATATTTTGAAGGGAAAACAAAATGGGAAAAAGCAAAAGAAGCATGAAAATTCTAAAAAGAGGCCTGGCCCTCATCCTAAGCGCCGTACTTGCAATAACGGGGTTAAGTGAGATGGCGGTGGAGTCGAAGACGGATACGATAGTTTGGTATACGCTTATTGAAGATGGAAACACCCACTCTGTAGGCGATAATGTCCCTGAAACAGGTGGCACATATGTTTACGAGTCCCCATCTGTGCTCTTTAAATCGGCTTCATTATATTATAATGATTCTACTACTGCACTAAAGAACGGTGATTCAATTAGGTCTGACGGAACTCTTAAGATGGAATATGACCTTAAGGATTTCACAGTGCTTAGTGATTTTAGTTCAACTCCTAGTGGAGAATCCAGATATGTGCTTTTAACTGGGAAGACTTATACTCTGACAGAGATCCCTTCTAATTATAAGATAGCAAGCGAAACATCGGTTACTCTTAAAATAAGCGAAACTGAATTGGTACTGTTAAGATAACCCCTAATTCAGGGGGCGGCGCTACAGTCCAACTTGTGGTTAATAGTAGTACTGATGTAGAGGGTAACTATACTAACGGTAACTTCAGTTTCCAGCTTGACTTAAGTTCCATGCTCTCAGGGGATGTGGAGAGCCTTGACCTTTCAAGCGAGAATTTTATCACTGGCCCGCTCACAGTTACAGTTGAAGATAAGAAGAAGTCCTACCCTACGGTTACAAAGTCTGCAGATTATTCTACAGGCGGGGATGAGATCACCTGGACTATACTTATTTCGAATCCCGAGGCACTGGCCAATAAGGATTCTGATGGAAATTATACAGCTCTCAGTATTATGGATGCCATGACCATTCCTGATGGTAAGTCAGAATGGTATTCGCTTGATACAACCTATGGAACGAATGGATTCATGGTTGAAACGAGTACGGATAAAACGATTACGGATAGTAGTAGCTGGACGGAAGTTTCAGGATGTAATGTAGTTACCGATTCTAATAACTTCAGACTTGACCTTCCTTCGGCATCATACTCAACTGCGGCTTCTTCAAGCGAGGGATTCTATACCAGGATAACCTACAAAACCAAGGTTAATTATAAAGATTTTTCTGATGGTGTGGCAGACGGCGGCGAGGTTAAGAATACCGCAAGTCTTGTTGAAACACCTACAGGCGATGATGCAAGTAGTCATATAACAGACCTTACTCCTCTTAAAAATGGAGATACAGATATCACTTCATACGATTCCGTTCAGCCTAAATTAAGCCTTTCAGATGCAGTAACCATAGGTAAGGTGGGCGTTACGAGTAATTGGAATAATTCAGATGGAGATTGGTATACCTATGACTCATCTTCAGGTAAGGCAACCCTTTACTGGGAGGTTACTGTCGAAGTCGGAGGAAGAGACCTTACTAAGGCAGAGATCTATGACTACTTCGCAACCACCGGGCTTAATGGGATGAAATTTGGGGAGACTAAAGAAATAAAGGTCACTTCCGGCGACACGACAACTGACATAGTTAATGAATCCTCTAAATGGGAGACTATCGGTGAAGATACATCTATTACCAGTGGATCAGCCTATTGTGTGACAGGCTGGAGATTAAAAGATGTTAAAGCAAATTCAAAGATAATCATCCATTATACAACGACAGTTAATGACTTTAAATCATATTCTGAAAGCGCATCATCTTCTAAAGGTGACCTTACAAACAGTGTCTGGGCGAAGGCATGGGTTAAGATGGGAGAGGGCCCCGGAACCGAGGTTTCGATTGGCATTGAGACCGGTACTAACTCCTATGTTGTTAAAAGCTACATGACCAAATCCTTCGTTTCGGGAAGTTACAATACCCAGAATCATACCCTTAAGTGGGAGATTGTCGTTAACCCTAATGCCACTGCAGTGTCTGATACTCTTAAAGTGAAGGAGAAAATTAATTCGACTGAGCAGGCCTGGATAGGTGAATCTGACCGTGGCACCTATAAAATAACTTATAAAATCGATAATGGTACCGAGACAGATTTCCCAAGTAGCGGAGACGGCACTTCAACTATGAAGCTTGATGAGACCAATGCTTCTGCAACGACTGATCCATATGTTGAATTCATCATTCCGTCTTCAGTTGTTAGTGGACATAAGGTAACCATATATTTTTATACCAAGGTAACAGATAATACTAAGTACGCCGGTAACACAAGCTTCACTACAACTAACACTGCAGAATTATACCAAGGATCCACTAAAGCTTCTGAATCAACTGCAACAGGAAGCGGAAGTAACGACGGAGCGATGCTTAAGAAGGCTGTCGCAACTGAATATAACTATTCAACCCACAACGTTACCTATGAAATAACCGCCAACAGCAATAAGACGGACATGCCTGCTGATTCAGTCATAACGGATGACTTAGCCACTTACCACATGACTCTTGTGGAATCAGATACTGAAAAGGTATATGTTAACAATGCCGCGATCGACAAGGCATCCTCTGAAGCCGATGCTACGTCAAAGGCTAATTCCGGTACTGCTTCCTATACCTATATAGGTGGAGTTTTAAAGGTCCATCTTCCTAAAGTAGATGCAGGAGATGTCGCTCAGCGTATCATCAAATTCACAGCTAATGTTAATGAGGAATATATTAACAGCACCGCTAATAACCCGAAGCTTACTGTTAATAATAAAGCGACACTTTCTATGGACGGATATGCTGATGTTACCGCTGAGAATGAATTCACTAAAGATAACAAGGTAGTAAGTAAGACCGGCTCTACCTACACTAATGACGATGGCTGGGGAGCTAAATATGAGGTTTTAATTAACCAGGCGAAGACCACCCTTAAATCAAGCTTCACGGTGACAGATTCGCTTCCCGTTAATATGAAATATATTGTTTCAACTATTGAACTCTACACTAATGATGTGACATCAACCGGAAGTGTAACGACGAATACTAAGCTTACTAAGGATACCGACTATACCTATACAATCACTAAGGATGCCACCACAGGTAAGCAGACCCTTACCTTAACTGTTAAGAATGCAACGTCTGACTCCTACACCCTTAAGTACAGTGCGAAGCTTACGGTTAACCCGAATACTCTTACTGAAGCTATGGTAAATAACGTAAGTGTATCAGGTTTTGATAAGGGAGATGTTAATACCTCAAGCAAGAGCTTCTCACAGTCTGACTGGGGAAGCATAGATGAGAGCAAACTTTATGTTGCCAGGGTGACTAAGCTTGATAAAAATACTAATGCGGCATTAAGCGGTGCGAAGTTCGGCCTATACCGTAACGGAACCCTGATCGCAACAGCCACAACAGGAAGTACCGGTGTTGCCTCATTCATAGGACTTGATAAGGATGAGGAGTATACCTACACTATTAAAGAGATAGAAGCACCTACAAACTATAAGCTTTCAGGAGAGGAACTTACCGTTACACTCACGGGAAAGGGCTCTGCAAACGCCTATACCGGCACCATCTACGATGTTGCGATCGGTAAAGCTTCTGATATCTTTATCTCCAAGGTAACGGTATCGGGAGGCAAGGAAACAGGACTTAAGGGAGCAACCCTTGCGCTCTATAAGGTGGTAGAAGGCGGCGAAAATACGCTCGTTGAGAGATTCGAAACAACCGAGGAGCAGCATACTATTGCAGCCTCCAAACTTGCATTAAATACAGAATACCTGCTCGTCGAGGAGAGTGCCCCTTCAGGCTATAATAAGGCATCGAATATTACCTTTAAGATTGATTCTGATGGTTATATGACTGATGTTACGGGAGCCTACAGATATGATAAGGACGGATGCCTTATCGTGATGCTTGACACTGTTCCGTCAAGCTCTACACCCGGTGATTCGGGGTCTGATGGTTCAGATGGAGGTTCAGGCTCTTCGGACTCTTCAGATGGAAGCACGGTTCCTGCTGTCAGCCCGTCACCTACGCCTAAGATCCCGGTGGTTGATGTTAATACCTATGGACTTACGCCCTATACGCCGGTAACCAGCACCGATGAGCTTCCTAAGGGAGTGACCGTAACCGGAAACACTGACGAGGGTTATCCCATACTCAGGTTCACCAACGTTCCCGACGGCTGGACCCTGGTATCAAAGGATGATGATTATGACTGGGTTATCGGACCCTACGGCTCAGTCCTCGGCGTCAGGAAGGCCCGCAGGATCGCAACCGGCGACGAAACGCCCATAGCGCCCCTTGCCATATCTTTGGGAATACTGATAGCCCTCTTTACCGGCCTTAGCCTGATCATCAGGATCCGAAAGAAGAACTGAAACTAAAAATATATTACCCCATCCTTTTTATAGAAAAAGGGTGGGGTGTTTTTTATAAAACGGTAGAGCGTATTAGTTAAACTTCTTATCAGATGAATAGAAATTGACAAGAATGATTAGAATGATTAGAATGATGATTAAAAAGAACGGAGGTGCCTTATGACATTTATCGAGAATGAATACACTGAATTGAAGTCAACAGTGGTTAATGACATTTGCAAGGAGATTATTGCCTTTGCCAATACAAAAGGCGGTACCCTGTATGTTGGTGTTGCAGATGATGGAAACATTATAGGCGTTGATAATGCTGATAAGGTGACGTTGCAGCTGAGCAACATGGTCAGAGATTCAATTAAACCGGATGTAACTATGTTTGTCCGCTATGAAATACAGGATATTGAAGGAAAGCAGATTCTTGCAGTTACAGTGCAAAAGGGTACGGATCGTCCGTATTACATTGGCAGTAAAGGGTTAAAACCCAGTGGCGTGTATGTGCGTAATGGCTCATCCTCTGATCCTGCGACTGATACAGCAATTCGAAGGATGATAAAAGAAACCGATGGAGACAGTTTCGAGACTATGCGTTCCTTGGAACAGGCTCTCACATTTGAAGCCGCAAAGTCGCAATTTGCAAAAAGGAAAGTGCCCTTTGATTCTACTAAGATGCAAACACTTGGCATGGTAGCATCAGATGGCATTTATTCTAATGTAGCCTATCTCTTATCTGATCAGTGTGTGAGTACGATCAAAGCTGCCACATTTGCCGGTTCGGATAAAAGTACATTTCAGGATAGGCGGGAGTTTTCCGGTTCCTTGTTTGAACAAATGGAAGAATTATACGCGTATCTTGATATCAGAAATCAGACAAAAGCCACCTTTGAGGGATTGTATCGTACTGATACCAGAGATTATCCGGAAGAAGCTCTTCGCGAGGCTCTTTTGAATTCGCTGGTACACAGGGATTATTCCTTTAGCGCAAGTACACTTGTCAGCGTTTATGCTGATCGAATTGAATTTGTTTCTGTAGGTGGACTGCCTACCGGCATTGGACTTGCAGATATTATGCTGGGACTTTCTGTGTGCAGAAATCCCAAGCTTGCTGCAGTCTTTTATCGCCTGGAACTCATTGAAGCCTATGGAACCGGTATGCCTAAAATTATGAATGCTTATGCCGGAAGTGGGCTCGAACCGAAGATTGAAGTGTCTGCCAATGCATTCAAGATTACTCTGCCGAATAGAAATGCAACAGCTGATGCTAAACAAGCGTCCAATGCCGAAAAAAGTTATGAAACTCGCATCTTAGAGTATATCAAAACAAACGGTCAGGCGGTTCGTAGTGATATTGATGCTCTGTTAGGTGTCAGCCAGGCAACAGCCAGCAGAATCCTTAAGCAAATGCTTAAGAGTGGCTTGATTTATCAGGAAGGCAGAGGGCGTACCACACGATATAAGGCCAAATGATTGATCGCCCTCTTTACCGGCCTTAGCCTGATCATCAGGATCCGAAAGAAGAACTGAAACTAGAACTTGGATGTTAAAAGAATATTTTAGACATAAAAAAGCTTCCGGTTTTTTGCCGGAAGCTTTTTCCTGTTAATATTCATTAATAGGGGTAATCTGTACGTACCCAGATGTCAGCCCCTTCAATTCTGGTTTCGGGGATCCACTCATCGCGCTTCTTCGTTGTATCCAGATAGTGCACGAAATAGTGAATTGCCTGCTCTTTAAAAATCGTATCTTTAACCAGCTTGCGGTCAAGGATCTTTGCTCTGTCCGTACCCCATCCGAAACTTTTCTCTACTTCTACGGTTTCACCCACCATATACTGTTTATACATCCACTGTCCGCCATCATAACTGCCACGCTGGTGATCCCTGCCGCCGGTTACTGTTTCTGAGTCCATATTGTTTTCATTAACTGTTTCCATGTTATCCATCTCCAGGTTGTTTGATTCTGTTGTTGTCATATTTATTTCTCCCTTTTGCCTGTTATGTTTGCCTTACGCAGATAATATTACAGCAGGCGGTGTTGCAGAAGTGTTGCTGTGTTTACCGCTGTGTTTATTTTTTATTGACGACAAACATAGTATTTGATAAAATTTTTCCAAAATGTTGATGAATATGACATTTTAGACTTCTAAAATGTTGATATGACACAATTTATTTCAATATGGGGTGGAAAATCAGGATGTTAAGAAGAAAGGCAACACTTTTTATAAAAAAATGGATAAATACAAAAAATAAGAAATGTTTGGTGGTCCGAGGAGCAAGGCAGACGGGAAAAACATATACTATTGAACAATTCGGGAAAGAAAATTATGAAGAGATGATTGAAATCAATTTTAACCAGACGCCATCTGCAATGGAAATTTTTGACGGTGACCTTACAGTAGACAACATGGTTATGGCAATGCGCTTTCGATTTCCGGATAAAAAGATTGTTCCCGGTAAAACTTTGATATTTCTAGATGAAATCCAGGAATGTGAGGAAGCAATAACGTCACTGAAATTTTGGGCTTTGGATAACAGATTTGATGTTATAGCATCGGGCTCACTTTTGGGAATCGACTATAAAAGATCATCCTCTTACCCGGTGGGATATGTGGATTATTTCAGCATGCAGGGAATTGATTTTGAAGAATTTCTCTGGGGAATGGGAATATCAGAAGACAGGATAGCGATGATTCGCGATTACTTTGAGAGCAGGTCTGTTGTACCCGCTGCAGTTAATTCTCGAATGATGGACCTTTACAGACAATATATAGCTATTGGTGGTATGCCTGAGGTTGTACAAAAATATATTGATACGAAGGACTTTAGAGAAGTTGATAGGGTGCAACGGGCAATTTTGCAAGGCTATCAATATGACATAGCCCATTATGCAGTAGCTGAAGAAAAGGTTAAGGCGGAAAAATGCTATCTTTCTTTAGCAAAACAACTTTTAGATAAAGAAAATCATAAATTTCAATATAAGGAAATTGAAAGCGGAGCAAGAGCACAAAAATATTATTCCAGCATTGAATGGCTGCTTAGGGCGGAAATTATGCATCTGAGCAGAAGGGTGACGGAGATACATTTTGATCTTGATGATTATGCCAGAGATGATTTCTTCAGGGGATATACAACGGATCTTTCGCTGCTTATGGCAATGAAGGATTTTTCTCTGAAAAAACATATTGTGGAAAATACACTGACCGGAAATACAAAGGGGGGAATTTATGAATGTGCGGTAGCAGATGCCCTATACAAAAACGGCAGCAAATTATATTTTTATAAAAACGAAACAACAAAAAGAGAAATCGATGTCATAATACAAAGGGACGGAGTAGTGATTCCCATGGAAATTAAAAGCGGAAATGCAAGGGCAAATTCCTTAAAGGCGATCATACAGAATGATCCCAGTATTATGCGGGGCTATAAGTTTATTGATGGGAATATTGGTGAAAGTGAGGACGGCATAGTTACTCTTCCGCTTTATATGGCGGCATTTATCTAACCGTTTGACTAGAAGAGAAGTTTTTGATAGAATTAGGCTTTGGCGATACCGCTCTTACTAGGCTCGAAAGAACCTCGCCAAGTAGACGGCATGCATCGCACGTAACGGACCAAAGGACGGTCCGTAAGTGCTCATAGCGAGCGGATATGGCGGAATTGGTTTTTTATTTGCGGATATGGCGGAATTGGCAGACGCGCCAGATTTAGGTTCTGGTGGGAGACCGTGCAGGTTCAAGTCCTGTTATCCGCACTTAAGGTGCAAAAGGGGCAGAGAAGAAATTCTCTGCCCCTGCTTTCTTTTACATTAAGATAAACAGAACGATTAAAAATGGGAGAAAAACATATGAAGAGATCAACCAAGCGTTTAATAATAATCCTTGCGGTAATTGCCGCAGTTGCCGCCATCAGCGCAATAATCTATCGCGCATACGTAAGCGACTACTATCGCGCAAGCGACGAAGCCTATGCTGTCCTAACTGAGCCCCACGAGGACGTCACCATTGAAGTCATGGATGACATGATCATATTTTTGCCTAAAGATATCAAAGACACGGAGACGGGGCTCATATTCTATCCCGGCGGCAAGGTTGAGTACGAGGCCTACGCCCCGCTGATGCTTAAGTGCGCCGAGAACGGGGTCCTCTGCGTGCTCCTTGAAATGCCTGATAACCTGGCAATCCTCGACCATGATGCGGCGGAAGGAATCAAGGATGAGTACCCTGATATAAAAAGATGGTTCCTCGGCGGCCACTCTCTTGGCGGCGTTTCGGCGTGTATGTATTTATCCGAAAACACAGATGATTATGATGGAATCGTCCTGCTGGGGGCCTATTCAAGCTCTGATCTTTCGGACACTGACCTTAAGGTGCTGCTGATCTACGGCTCTGAGGATGGTGTCATGAACCGGAAGAATTACGAAAAGTCACGCGTAAACCTCCCCTCAGACTACACGGAGTACGTGATAGAAGGCGGCTGTCACTCCTACTTCGGCGATTATGGCATGCAGGACGGTGACGGCACCCCTTCAATAACCTCAGACGAGCAGCAGGAGATCACCGCCTCCCTGATCGCCGGGATGTGATATGTTTATATTGATTTTTGCCTTTGTTCTAGTATAATGTAAATCAACAGAAGCCCCCCGCACCTCTCATGGACGTGTCAAATGGGGGCACGATTTTCTAACCGTTTCAGGTGAATGGACATGGTCCGGTATTTCCCAATATTGAATTTGAACGTTTAACAGTTATATGTAGGAAAAATAATGTAAATTAACGACAAAATAATAAGCGAATTTGAATAAAAAATGCAAAAATAAATATAATATTGTTGCAGAATTGCCTCGAAGGGAAATATAATAGTGCTATATTCTCATTTTGATTCTGAAAGGAGCAGGCATATGTTAATTCAGTTCACTGTAGAAAATTATTTATCAATTAGAGATAAGGTGTATTTAAGTCTTGAACCTTCTAATGATAGTGAGCACCCGGAGAATATTACTACACAGGGAGATAATAGTGCTGTAACCTCTGCTGCAATCTATGGGGCAAATGCATCAGGAAAAACCAGTCTTTTTAAGGCCATAACGACCGCTTTGGCTATGCTCAGAAATTCCAATAATATACAGATTACAGACCATCTTCCAATAGTTCCGTTTAAATTTGATAACGAATCAAAGAATAAACCAACAAAATTTGAGTTTACCTTTGTTGCAAGCGATGGGAAGAAATATATTTATGGCTTTGGTACCACAACTGAAAAGGTAACTGAGGAATATTTATATTTTTACAACACTGCAAAACCCACACTGATCTTTGATCTAAAGGATGGAGAGGAGCCAAAGTTCAATCGTGCTTATAAGACCAAGCTCGAAGCGGCCTATCAGATGAATACACGAAATAAATTGTTCCTGGCAACAGCCACAACCTGGAATGTTGAATGCACGAAAATTCCATTTGAATGGCTGGCAGAATATATTGATACATTTACAGAAGTAATGGATTTAAGTGATGTTGCGCTGGAAAAATATCGCACAGATGCAAATCGCAAGTATGTTGATTTTACAAAAGATCTGCTTAAGCAGGCTGATATCAATATCAGCAGTATTGAAGTGGATGAAAAGGAAACAGCGGGCAAGAGGTATGATATTGAAATTATTACCAGCCATACCATAGAGGATGAAAATGGAAAGCGGGCAGATTATTCTCTTAATCTGCAGGAGGAATCTCTTGGAACACAGCTTTTATTTTTCTATGGACCGCTTTTAAAGGAGGCATTTGAGAACGGTAAGACCTTGATTCTGGATGAGATTGATAAGAGCATGCACCCAAGCCTTGTAAAATTCATTATGAATCTTTTCAGGAATCCGGATGTTAATAAAGCAGGTGCCCAGCTAATCGTAACAACACATGAGACAGGAATTTTGACTCTGGAGATGTTCAGACGGGACCAGATTTATTTCACGGAGAAAGATTCAAAGACCGGTGTGACAGATTTATATTCTCTTGATGAATTCTCTGTAAGGAAGACAGAAAACATTGAAAAGGGCTATTTGATGGGACGCTATGGAGCTATCCCTTTTCTCCATAATGAGGAACTGTAAGTGACAGATAGAAATTTTCAGAAGAAAAAGCGAAATGATATAAAACGTAAGAAAAAACCGGTCATGTTAATAATGGCCGAGGGAAGAAATAAAACTGAAAAACAGTATTTTGGATCCTTTCAAGACCAGCATGGTAAGTATGTGATTCGATTTGTAACAGGGCTTGAAACTGATCCGGTAGGTATGCTTAAGGCGCTTCAGAAAGCATGGAACAAAAATGAACTTTCAAAATATATTCCAGGCTATGAGGAAAACATGAATATTTCCGAAATCTTGAGCCCTATGCTTGATATGGCGGGCAAGCACATAGAACGGTTGAAGGAATATTATGATGCACTGGGCATATCATGGGGAGATGTAGATTGTAATCCTATGACAGATGTATCGGAAGTGCTGAAAGAACTTGAGGTTTTTGGCAAATAAATAGCGGCAAATTTAGTATTCTTTATTGACACTGTTGCACAAGATATAGTATATTTTATTCTGTAAACAGATTATGTTAATCTTTTTATGTAAATCAACCGATATATAAGATACAGAATAATTTTACTAAGGAAGGTAGAAAATCATGAAGAAATTCATCGCAGTACTTGCAGCAGTTGCAATGGCAGCGCTTGCAGTTGTCGCTCTTCCGGCAACATCAGCAAAGGCTGACACGGTAACCGTTTCGGGAACCATCGAGTCAGGCTCCACATCTCAGCTTATCAAGCTTAAGACCTCCAACGGAACAATGGAGCTGAAGGTTGACTCAAATACCGATTTCGGCGATTACAAGCTGGTAATTCCCGGAAAGACAATGACCTGCACATTAACATACGGAACCTCAGATGCCTACTGGCATATCGCAAAGGTTACAAGCTCACAGGTTGCATCCAATGCTGAGGTAAATAAGTCAGACTTAACGACAGTTTCAGGTACCGCAACAAGCTTCTCATCGGCAGGTGACATAATGTATTTCGATACTGCACAGGGCCAGATGAACATCAAGCTTGATTCCACAACGGATTACAGCAACTGTACCTGCCTTGTTCAGGGAAGCAAATATACATTAAAGATAGGCTATGGTTCAGATGCATACTGGCATGCAGTTTATATTTATGACGGAGCATCTTCGACAAGCTCATCCAGCTCCTCAAGTTCAAGCTCATCTTCAAGCGTGAAGGCTGATGCAACAGTAAGCGGAACGATAAAGAGCAATTCAACCAACGACATAATGTACTTAAGCACTTCAGACGGTGACATGATCATCAAGCTTGATCAGTATTCCGGCTCCCCCAGAATCCTCTATGTTGGTCAGAGCGTTAAGGTGGGAATCGTTTACGGAGACGCATACTGGCATGCAGTAAGCATCAACTAGTTTTTGATGACTTAAGCGGTCAAAAATAAAATAACAATATATATGATTTGATAAACAGCAACGTAAAATATAAAAGGCCGGGCATTTTAGCCTGGCCTTTATATGTATCAGTTACGATTCCTAAGAAGGATTGCAATCTTAAGTAGAAGGAAGATTCCAGACAGAAAGGGTAGACATATGGAAGAGAACACAAGAAACATATTATCAAGCTTCATATTCGGTGACATGCTCATTAATTATTTAATTGATAAGGATGAACATGTGACCCTTGAGATGCTCCCTTTAGGTATGGAGGACAGGGTAATAAGAGACGGAAAGACATACCGCCCAGACTCCCTCATCCAGTGTAAGCTTGTGGGGGATGCTTATCCCGGCGCAAATGCAGGCGGAATGTCCATGATGAACTCAGGAACCGTTAATGACATGCATTATGACGCTCAGGGCGTCACTAAAAACGGCAACATGACGATAGTGTCAACAACCCTGAAAGACCGCAAAAATCACAGGTTTGTGCATAACCTTTCTTATACTGAGGGAGACTATGCCCTGGAGTGCTACACCGAATTTTATAATGACTCAGACAGTCAATCAAAGATAGAATATATCACAAGCTTCGCTATCGGAAATATGACACCCTTCATAGAGGGGAGTGCAGTTAATTCCATGGATGTCTGCAGGATAAGGAGCAAATGGTCCCATGAGGGAAGATTGGTTAAAGAGTCCTTAGAGGAACTTCAGCTTGAGCCTTCTTGGGTTAAATGGCACCCGTTATCAGTGCGCTTCGGACAGAGAGGATCCATGCCTGTTAAGGAGTATGCTCCCTTCGCAGCCGTAGAGGATAAAATAACGGGTGTAACCTGGGGCGCAGCCCTTAAAATAGAGTGTTCCTGGCAGATGGAATTCTATAGGAGAGATGATGCTTTAGTATTCGCAGGAGGACTTGCAGACCGGGAATTCGGTCACTTCCTTAAGAATGTGGAGCCGGGTGAAAGCTTCGAAACACCTCATTCAATAATAACAGTTGGTTGCGGAGATGTTGACTGTATTAGTCAGCGAATTACCCGCTTCTGCGATAAGTATCTTGAGAACGTCCCCGAGTGTGAGAAGGAGCTTCCTGTACTCTTTAACGAATACTGTACTACCTGGGGACTTCCCTCCCATGAAAATATCATGAACACGGTGAATGCCCTTAAGGGACATGACGTTAAGTATTTCGTCATAGACTGCGGCTGGTTCGTTGAGGAAGGAAAGCCCTGGGGAGACGGAATGGGAGACTATATACCATCCGATATACTTTTCCCCAAGGGACTTAAATATACGGTTGACTGCATCAGGGAGGCCGGCTTCAAGCCAGGTATCTGGTATGAGATAGACAACGCAGGCCACGATTCCCACATCTATTATGATGAAAGCTACTTCCTTCATAAGGACGGAATTCCCATAACCACCGAGGGCCGCCGCTTCTTTAACATGAAGGATCCCAAGGTCATCGCATACCTTGACGAGAAGGTTATAGACCAGATAAAGAAATACGGTTTTGAATACGTAAAGATGGATTATAACGATACGATAGGGATCGGGTCCGATGAGGCTGAGTCTTTGGGAGAGGGCTTAAGGCAGGACCGTGAGGCTGCGGTTAACTACGTAAAGAGAGTGCTTTCAAATGTCCCAGGCCTCATACTTGAAAACTGCTCATCAGGCGGCCATAAGACGGAGCCTTTAATGATGAGCCTCTGCGCTATGGCATCCTTCTCAGATGCCCATGAATGCGAGCATATTCCACTCATCGCGGCAGGCCTTCACAGGACCATACTTCCCCGTCAGAGCCAGATCTGGGCGGTAATTAGGAAGGACGATTCCATTAAAAGGATAGCCTGGACTATCATTAATACCTACCTGGGGCGAATGTGCTTTTCGGGGGATGTGTGCGAACTTACCGATACCCAGTGGGCAAAGATAGACGAAGGAATAGCCTTCTATCATAAGCTTAGTCCCATCGTTAAAGACGGATACTCATATATTTACAGAAATACAGGTGAATCCGAGACTGAATTAAGCGGCTACCAGGTGGTGATCCGGGTGCAGAATGATGGAAAGGAACTGATCCCCGCAATGGCTAAGAGGGCTTATGCGGTAATCAACTATTTTGGGTTGATGAATTCAGGTACAGCACCGGAGTCTCATAGTGCCTCTTCAGTGGTTCCGGAGACCATCTCGGTGCCCCTTCCTTCTAACTGCCCCCGCAATATATTGGAAAGTTACAGCGGCACTTCGATTAAGGCGCATATTGAAGGGGATAACCTCATTATCTCACCTACAGAAGGTATGGAAGCGCTGGCGCTGATATTCGGGTGAGCCGTACTTAGGTTAAGATAGCTCTGCGCATAAAAAATTCTTGCTATTCAACTCCTGGATTTTTCGTATTGCAGTTCTAAATATTATCATTTCGGTATTCTCAGACGGACGGGTCGTCCCACTGGGAATCCATTCCCGTGTTGGGACTATGAAGCCCATCCATGGGCTTCATCCCCTGGTCATAGAGATAATATTAAGAACGTGCTAATACTCAAAATAAGGAGTATGAACAGCAAGATTTTTTATTTCAGAGCAATTCTTCAATTACTGGCGGCTTACCCGAATATCAGTCGTCCAGCATTTCGTACTTATGAGAGCACCAGTTGCAGCTTACGTATTCTACCGAAGAACTGTCAACTGCATCTATCGACGTAACGGCCTTTCCTATGGGGATCTCATAGCCATCCCGGATGAAGATATTAGCCTCACCAAGGGGAAGTTCTACGTAGTGGTGTCCTTTTTCGTATATCTTTCCCTCAATGTACTCACCGTCCCTAAAGATGATCTCCTTCATGCTCTCGGGGAAGTAAACAACGCGACCGGTGGCATTCTGGGTGATCACAGGCGCGATCATTGCACTATCACCTATCATAAGCTGATCCTCGCACTCTCTGGCGATCATATCTTTGCCATAGAAGAATCCTAAGGGAGAGAACATCGGGGCGTTGTCCCTGACGGCCTTCAGGTATTCGCTATAAAGGAAAGGCACGAGTCTGTATCTGGCAGTTAAAAGGTTACGGAAGAGGGCTTTGCTTTCGGGGAAGCGGTAGAGCTCCTGCTCCCGGGTGCCAAGGGCTGAGTGGTTACGCATAAGGGGCATGAACATCGAAAGTGCGCCCCATCTTAACATAAGGTCCTCGGTGGTGTCACAGCCGAAGCCGCCCATGTCGGCGCCGATGTAGAGGAAGCCGCACATATTAAGGGAAGGAAGCATCCTTAAGTTAAGTCCCAGGTGCGACCAGACGGACTGGTTATCGCCCATCCAGACTCCGCCGTAGCGGTGCATTCCGATATAGGAAGCCCTGGAGAACATGAGAACCTTTTCATCAGGAAGAAGCTCCTTGAAGGCCTCGGAAGCGCCCCTTGTCATATAGTATCCAAAGAGATTGTGCACGTCCTCGTGATTAACGCGCATTCCGTGGTAGTTATGGTAGAAGGACTTATAGTCCTCCGGATTATTCTGAAGTCCCTCGAAGGTTCCGCAAAGTTCCCAGAACTCGTGAAGATCAAGGCTCCTGCCCTTATAATCCTCGGCCTTTTCAAGAGCCTTTTTAAGATTCTTCCTGCTATAGAAGATCGCAGGCTCGTTCATGTCATTCCAGAAGCCCCTTATTCCCTTATCAAGAAGGAACTTGTATTTAAGGGAAAACCACCTTCTTGCCTCGTCGTTTAACATATCCGGGAAGTGGCAGTCGCCGGGCCATACTCCCACCACGAAGTCGTCTCCGTTTTCATCCTTACAAAAATAGTTATTTTTAACTCCCTCTTCGTAGGTCTCATAGCCCTCTTCGATGCGGACACCGCCGTCGATTATGGGAACAAGTCTTACACCCTCATCCGAAAGTTCCTTAACAAGCTCCTCGAAGTCCGGGAAAGTCTCTCTGTTTATGGTGAAATCCTTAAAGCCCTCCATATAGTCAATGTCCATATAGATGGCATCAAGGGGAAGCTCGCTTTCCTTATATTTCCTGTAAACCTCGCGGAAATCTTCGCTTGACTTATAGCCCCAGCGGCTCTGGGCATAGCCGAAGCCCCACTTGGGAGGAATGTAGCTCTTTCCTATAAGCGCCCTGAATTCTTTGATAACATCAATGGGAGAGGGACCGCTAATAAGGTAAAGATCATAGGAACCTGAGGTAACCTCTATATTTATGACATTAGTGTCAGTTGCACCTATGTCGAAGGTGACTCTTCCGGGATTATCAACGAATATTCCTAAGGTTTCCATTGTCTCATCAGTAGAGTTAAGCATTATAAAGTTATGGGCTCCGTAGAGGGAATTTTTATCCTCAGTATGCTTAGGGTCATCGGTGCAGTAGCTTATATATTTGTGACCGCGCTTGTTGATGCCGCGAACAGTCTCACCAAGGCCGTAGACGATGTCGCCCTTATTCATGTTGATCTTAATATTTTTGCCGTCAATTAAAATAGGGAAGGGCGTCTCTTCATCCGCTTGCCATATGGAAGCATCGGGCTTATTAAGCACGGCTTCAGTGTCGATCGGGGTTCCGAAAATATATCTTTTTACCATAAATATATACTCCTTATGTGATTAATAATATGACAGAAGTGTCAGAAAACCAAATTGCTATCAGATACGAGCTGCTACCAGACACGAGCAAATGAGCAACTGCGGATTAGTGACACACATACAGTATACAGAAAACGTTTTCTAATCGCAACGATATTTTCATGCAAAATAAAAAGTGCCGGGGAAAATTCCCTGACACATTTTATATTTTTATATCCTCTCGCTTACATAATTGCCGTAAAGGCGATTAATGTCCGCGATTCAATGGAACCCACCTTTCCTCGACGAGCTCGCCGTTGGTATAACTTGCTTCACGAGCAATGCCGCCACTTTCGATGTCGTTTGCCTGAACCTTTCTCTCGGTGCCATCTGCATACTTGACAGTATAGAGTGGATAAATACCGTGGGTGTTAACATTGGTGATAGTTGCCCTTGTTGTGTGCCAGTGGACGCCGGTCTGATATACCTCAACCACATCACCTACCTTATATATTGCGATCTTGTTATCGATCTCAACCTGTGTGTCACCATTGTCTCCGCCGGTAACATTGTTAAGCTCTGCATCATTTATTTTATTATTCATCTCATTATTCATATTTTTATCCTCCATAATGTTTGGTTTATGTCATATGTTGTAAAATTATTGTGACTCGTTACTGTCCGTTGTTCTCGATAGAATCAGCTGTGTGCCATCTCTCTGTATTTAAAGCCTTGAGAATTCCGGGAAATACATCTGATCGTACTAAGTATTGATTGCATTTAAATACATTTCCTTTACTATCTTTGTAGGTATCATACTTTATTTTAATTACGTATCCGCCGTAGGGAATTGCGTGCAATCCGGAAACATATGCAGAGACAAACTGACCGACTCTGTAGCGGGGATTATTCGGATCTGTGTCGGTACGTGTAGCTCCATTGTCGCCACCTGCTATCTTTTCAAGTTCCTCTGCTTCAGTGATCTTCATATTTTCCTTGTTCATTTCTTTGCTCATTTTATTTTCTCCTTTTATGTTTGTGGGATGTTTGCACTTGCTTATTTGCTAAGCTTGCGCGTTGCTTACAATTGTTTCAAGGACGCATTGCTTTGTCCTTATGCACGTATAATACTATAGCGTATGTTGCAGAAGTGTTGTAGAGATATTTTTTTATTTTAATCCTCCGGATCGCGGCGCCAGAAATCTGGAGAAGATTCAAAGTCATCTGCCATAAGATCTCCTTCTATCTTTCCGCTTTCATATTTGACAGTATAGAGGGGATAAGCTCCATTTGTGTGGACCTCTGTGATCGTTGCCCTCGATGTGTGCCAGTGTAAGAAGGTCTTGTATACTTCGACAACATCACCGACCTTATATGAGGGTCTGTGCTTATTTATCTCAATCTGGGTGTCACCCTTGTTTCCTCCGGCAACATTGTTAAGCTCTGTATCATTCATATCATTCTTAATTTCATTATTCATCTTTTTATCCTCCTTATTAAAGGTTAAGTTTGGTTTGTGTTATGTTAAAATGTAACTCTCTACTGACCGTTATTCACGATTGCGTCAGCGGAATACCATCCTTCGGTATTCAAAGAATCCAGAATACCTGAAAACATGTCTGATTTAACATAGTATAGATTGCATTTAAATGTGTTTCCGTGATTGTCTAGGTGATAATCATACTTTATATCCAAAATCTGACCTTCGAAAAAAAGGAAATGCGTAGGGTCAGTATACACATCAACATATTTTCCAATGCTGTATTTGGGACTTTCGGGATCAATGTCCGTGCGGGCTGCGCCATTGTCACCGCCTGCTACCTGATTAAGTGCCTCTGTTTCTGTGATCTCCATGTTTTCCTTATTCATTTTTGTATTCATTTTATTTTCTCCTTTTGTGTTTGTGTGATATTTGCGCTTGCTTATTTGCTAAGCTTTAGCGTTGCATGTTGCTTGCGTTTGCGTGTTGCTTGCGCTCGCTTCAAGGACGCATTGCTTTGTCCTTATGCACGTATAATACTATAGCGTATGTTGCAGAAGTGTTGTAGAGAAATTAATTATTTTTAGGCCCCCGACAATGGGCTGTACCTCCGCAGAGGAGTATTGCCATTTTTGAAAAACGGAGTATAATATTCTTAATTCTAATATTTCATTTACGTATCGTTATATTTCCCGGTATTTTAATGAGAATATATTTTATATTTCAGCATACAGTTTCAATTTAATAAGCAACTAAGCAGTTTGATAAGGAGTATTTGTTTATGAGCATGAAAGAAAAATATGAAACACTGGGACTTCCTGATCTTAAGGCGATAGCTAAGGCTCGCGGCTTAAAGGGTGTCTCAACGCTTAAGAAGGATGAGATCATTGAGCTTATGTTAAAGGCTGATGAGGCTGACATTTCGGCAGGGGTTGATATAACTCCCAAGTCCATTACTTCTGACAAGCCTTCAGAGGGAAAAGAAGATAAGAGATCCAAGGTATCTGACTCCCGCGCAGAGGGCAGAAGCGACTCCCACGTTGAGGGCAGAAGCGTTGAAGGCAGAACTTCAGATGGCAAGGCTTCTGAAGGAAGAGGTGCAGGTCGTGCTGAAGCAGCTTCTGATGAGAAGGCACGCAATGAGGTTTACGATGCAACGAACTTCCCCGAGGAACTTGATTCCGGCGTGGCAGCAAGCGGTATATTAGAGGTTATGCCCGATGGCTATGGCTTTATCAGATGCGAGAATTTCCTTCCCGGTGAGAATGATGTTTATGTTGCACCTTCACAGATCAGGCGTTTCGGCCTGAAGACAGGAGATATCCTGGTTGGTAATACACGTATCAAGAAGGAAACAGAGAAGTTTGCAGCGCTTCTTTATATTAAGACTATTAACGGATATACTCCCGAGGAGAGTGCAAAGAGATACAATTTCGAAGACATGACCCCTATCTTTCCCGATGAGCGCATCAAATTAGAGCGTCCGGGATGTTCAGTTGCCATGAGGATCATGGATCTCATCTCCCCTGTAGGTAAGGGCCAAAGAGGTATGATCGTATCACCTCCCAAGGCAGGTAAGACAACACTTTTAAAGGAAGTTGCCAAGTCTGTTAAGATGAATAACCCCAATACCCATCTTATTATCCTTCTTATTGATGAGCGTCCTGAGGAAGTTACCGATATTAAGGAAGCGATTGAGGGACCTAATGTTGAGGTTATTTATTCAACCTTCGATGAACTTCCTGAGCATCATAAGAGAGTTTCCGAGATGGTAATAGAAAGAGGCCGCAGACTTGTTGAGCACAAGCAGGATGTTATGATCCTGATAGACAGTATCACTCGTCTGACGAGAGCCTATAACTTAACGGTTGCGCCTTCAGGACGTACCCTTTCGGGCGGTCTTGATCCTGCAGCGCTTCATATGCCTAAGCGTTTCTTCGGTGCTGCCCGTAATATGAGAGAGGGCGGTTCGCTTACGATCCTTGCAACAGCGTTAGTTGAGACAGGATCTAAGATGGACGATGTTGTTTATGAGGAATTCAAGGGAACAGGTAACATGGAGCTTGTTCTTGACAGGAAGCTTTCCGAAAAGAGAGTGTTCCCTGCGATTGACATTCCCAAGTCCGGAACCAGAAGAGAGGATCTTCTCTTAAGCGAGGATGAACTTGAAGCGATCAACATCATCCGTAAAGCAATGAACGGCTTAAAGCCCGAGGAAGCAGTCGATCACATCCTTGATATGTTCTCACGTACGAAGAACAATATGGAATTCGTTAATATGGTAAAGAAGACTAAGTGGATCTGAAAAAGGAGGCGATAGATATGGATGCAACAATAATAAATTCTGCAAAAAACGAAGCATCTATAAGCTTGTTGTTTTCTCTTCTGGATGATGCTATTGACGATTATGAAAACGGTAAAGTTATTTCAGAAGAAGAAATGTTGGCTGAATTAGATTCTGTAGAAACGGAGGATTAATGCCAATAAAGAATTATAAATTGACATTTACTGAAACTGCAAAAGAAGACCAAAAGAATTTAAAAAGATATATTTTAAAACAGTTTAAATATAAGAAATATGGTGAGAGTTTCACCGCAAAAATGAAAAGTGCATACAAGGCAATTAAAACTGTAAATAATAGCATAGACCCGTTAAAAGTAGTTTACAGAGGATATGATGTGTATTTATTACCTTATAAAACGTACTTATTTTTTTACATAGTAGACGAGTCAAATAGAGTGATTACATTATTTAGAGTCATGCAAAACGGAATGGATTGGATGCCAACTATATTAAGATGGATTAGTCAAAATCCGTAATAAAAAACCACCTTATCAATTTAACTATCTTGATAAGGTGGTTTTTTAGTTGCGTTAGAGCGTCGCTCAGGACTTGAAATCATCTGCGTAGCAGGTTTTGCAATCCGCATCTGATTTGTTTTCGGGCTGAACCTTATAGGCGTACATATTGGTGTAAGGATTGTAATTAATCTGTACAACTACGCCGGCTATCGTTGTCCAGTGAATCGGATCGTTGTATACTTCAACCTTCTGTCCTACAAGGTATTTGGGCGCATCCTGCGCACTTGCGCATGGATCATATACTCCAAGGCTTTCACCGAAGCCGCCTGTTATATCTGAAAGAGTGCTTTCACTCATTGAATTAGGTAATTTATCGCTTGTCATTTTTGTTTTCCTCCTGTTGATGTTCATATGATATTACAGTGAGCGTTGCAGAAGTGTTGCAACACTTTAATGAAAAAGTCTACGTGGGCATCTACGGGGATAAACTGTGCATTGATCTTAAAGAAATCGATGCGATGGCAGACTCTTATAATGGAAAGAAACAGCCCGAGGAAGACTAGTCGCCTGATGACTTAAAACCTGCAAAATGGTAAAATAATATAGTTGCTAACTTAAACGGAGTTTGTTAACAGGAACGGAGAAAAGACATGATATTTTTAACAAGGATAATGGCAATAGTCTGTCTGGTGATGGGAATAATAATCCCTGCAGTGGGAACCATCATACTGCTTAGGAAGGAACCTACGAGGACAACGGTGGCGCTGCTTCTTACCAATATGGCCACCATCACCATGAACGTAGCCTACACCTTCATGCTGACGGCATCATCCATGCCGGAATCCCAGATGGCGATGAAGATAGAATATATCGGAAGCGCTATGTTTATCATCTTCTTCATTCTTTTCCTATATAGATATTTAAGGGTGAATTTCCTTAAGTTTTTGTTTCCTATTTGGACGGTGTTTGAAGCAGTATATCTTTTTATCGTACTATCAGGCGATCCCGGGGAACTCGTTATGAAGAATCAGCAGTTTGAGCATGTTGAGAATATTAACATGAACGTCTTAAGCTATGAAAGCGGAAGCGCCCATAAGGTTCGTTTCTGCATGATGGCCGGCATACTCATATGCCTTATGATCACCACAGCCGTCAGACATTTTAAGACCCCGATCATGCGGGAGAGACTGGCTCTTCGAAGAGTCCAGATGGCGGAACTTATTATATTTGTCACATCAATATTCAGTGTGAGCGTAAAGATACCCTTCGACATAACCCCGATAGCTATGGCGATTTCAGCCTTCATCCTGGATATGGGGCTTATTAAGGGCGGCCTATTACGTGTGACTGATATGGGCCGTGATTGGGCATTTGAGAATGTAGAGAGCAGCTTCATAATCCTGGATGCCAGCTACCGTTATCTTGACTGCAACGAGGAAGCTAAGAAAGTATTCCCGGAACTTCGCTATCTTCCCCAGGAGAGAAGGATTCCCCAGGAACTTTTCGATCTGCTCTTAAGTGACAGCGAAGATATTGAATATAAGGATCATAAATATAAAAAGACTGAGCTCAATATGGACCAGGACGGCGATACCATGGGTCATACATTTATGCTGACAGACGTAACTGAGAGACTTGCCCTTATGGAATCCTTAAAGGAGGAGACCAGAAAGGCAAACGCGGCAAATGAAGCCAAGTCCAAGTTCGTATCCACCATCTCTCACGAGATCAGGACCCCGATGAACGCCATCGTGGGAATAACGGATATCCTCCTTCGTAAAAAGAGAGATAAAGAGGATACCGATTATCTTATGAACATCAAAAGTTCCGGCGACGCGCTTCTTCTCATCATTAACGATATCCTTGATTATTCAAAGATTGAAGCCGGTCAGATGAAGGTGATTCCGGATGAATATGTGCCTGCTATCATGATAAGCGACCTTCATATGCTTTTCGTGACCCGTATCGGTTCGAAGCCTGTTGAACTTAAGTACGATATTATGGAGGATCTTCCCGGCAAACTCTACGGAGATGCTTTAAGGATCAGGCAGATCATCATTAATTATATGAACAATGCCATTAAATTTACTGACGAAGGCTCTGTCATGCTTTCGGTTAAGAGCCTGGGTGAAGAGGATGGAGTCATAACCCTGGAATTCGCAGTGACTGATACCGGAATGGGCATTAAGGAGGAGGATATAGGTAAGCTCTTCGGTTCCTTCTCACAGGTTGATGAAAAGAAGAACCACTCAAAGGAGGGCACTGGCTTAGGACTTGCCATCTGCAAGCAGCTTGCGGAACTTATGGGAGGCTCAGTTGGAGTTGAGAGTACATACGGAGAGGGCTCTAAGTTCTACGCCCGCATTCCTCAGAAGATAATAGAGCGTGAGCCTGCTAAAAATATAGAGCGTAAATCAGAGGAAGAGTTTAATTTCGAATGTCCTTCGGTTAAGCTTCTCCTGGTTGATGATAATGAGATGAACCTTAAGGTAGCCCAGGGACTTCTTGAGCCTCTTAAGATGGATATAACAACAGCCATGAACGGAAAGCAGGCCATGGAAGAGGCCTTTACCAAGAAGTATGACGTCGTCTTCATGGACCACATGATGCCTATAATGGACGGCGTTACGGCAACTCGCAACATTAGGGAAAAGGGTAAAGAGGATGAGTACTTTAACACCCTTCCCATCATTGCCCTTACCGCCAATGTGACAGAGGAAGCAAGGGAAGAGTTTGATTCCTGCGGAATGAACGCCTTCCTTGCTAAGCCTATGAAGATGAAGGATGTCTGCGCGACCCTTAAGGAGATACTGCCTGAGGATAAATTAGTTCCGGTCGACCCGGATAAGAAGGCGGCCGAGTATACTGAAGGCACAGATGGAGGGTCAGGTAATGGCGAAAGTTCTTCTGATGCAGGGATCCCGGATATCCCGGAACTTAACGTAAAAGCGGGAATCGAAGCCTGCGGAACGAAGGAATTATATATTTCCCTCCTTGGTGACTTCTATAAATATATAGACATGAAGGCAAATAAGATAGAAAAGTGCCTTGATGATAATATGTTAAGAGATTACACCATCGAGGTCCATGCCCTTAAGAATACCTCCCGTATGATAGGTGCTCTTGAACTTTCCGAGGAGTTTAAGCATTTAGAGGAACTGGGAAATAAGGAAGACCGGGAAGAAATCGATAAGTTAACGCCCGAGGCACTTACTGAGTTAAGGGCTCTTAAACCTGTTCTTGAACCCTACAAGGTTCAGGCGAACGAGAACCTTAAAGAGGTCTCGAAGGATGAGATAATAGCGGAACTTAATAAGATACATGATGCCATGGACGGCTTTGATCTTGACGGAGCAGATGAGGCTCTTAAAGCACTTAATGAAATGAAACTTCCGGACAGCATTGCCAAGGATGCAGAGGTGCTCTCGGCACTGGTTGCTGATGTTGCAATAGAGGATACCATGTCACTTGTAAAAGATATGGTCGCTAGATTATAATGGATTGCGGGAATTGCACAGCAATGGAGCAATCTGTACACACCCGGAGTGCGCAAACCCAAAATTTCGAATGAGGAAGGGAATATGAACGTTCTTTTAATTTCAGATGCACAGGTCTACTTAATGACCAATATAGTCAACCAACTTAAAGAGCATGACTTTTCAGTATTTCAGGCTAATTTAAAGGTACAGAGCATATTTGACAATATGCATGAGCCTGAAGCGATTCTTGCATATGTTGATGAGGATTATGAGGCCCATCTTCAGGAATATCTTTTCATAAGGGACAAGGCATTAGAACTTAGCTGCCCTGTATTCCTTATGGGAACAGAAGCTGATATGGATGGCCTCACCAAGCACATCTCAAACTGCAAGATCCCCCAGAAATTTGCCCGCCCCATAGATGTTAAGGGACTTGCAAAGACAGTAGCGGATTATCTTGAAGCCAATAGTAGACAGAATAAGAAGAGCATCCTGGTTGTGGATGATTCGGGAGCAGTTCTTCGTAATGTTAAGGGCTGGCTTGAGGATAAGTACCAGATAACACTGGCCAATTCCGGAACCACGGCCATCAAATCACTTTCCTTAAAAAAGCCTGACCTTGTTCTTCTTGATTACGAGATGCCGGTAATAGACGGTGCTCAGGTGCTTGAAATGATAAGGTCGGAGGAGGATTTTAAGGATATACCGGTTATATTTTTAACCTCCAAGGGTGACAGGGAGCATGTAATGAAAGTAATGGCGCTTAAGCCTGAAGGATACCTTCTTAAGACACTTCCGCCCAGCGAGATAATCGCACAGATCGATCTGTTTTTCGAGAAACAGTTATTAAAGGAGTTATAGGATGTTAAAGGCAGTTTTATTGTTTATAGTGGGACTTGTTCTCCTTATTAAAGGAGGAGACTGGTTCGTTGACGGAGCAACCGGAATAGCGAAGAAATTCAACATTCCCGATCTCCTTATAGGTGCAACAGTCGTTTCCATAGGAACCACGCTTCCCGAGGTCATGGTTTCATCAAGTGCCGCAGTTTCAGGTCAGGGCTCGATAGCCTACGGAAATGCCTTAGGCTCCATTATCTGTAATACAGCCCTTATTTCAGCCATTACGATAGCTGTTAAGCCGGGGCTCATAGAGCGTAAGTCACTTAAGACACCGGTTATATTTTTCTTTGCGTCGGCCTCATTCTATGCGGTTATAGCCTATGCTTTCGGTTTCTTTTACAGATGGACGGGAATCGTGCTTCTTGCGGTTTTCCTTATTTATATCTTTATTCTGGTTAAACAGGCAAGGGATGAGATGAAGAATCCGCAGGCTGCTGCTTTAGATGCATCAGGCGAAGAGGAAGAGGTAAAGGAGCATCCCTTCTATCTTAATGTGATTCTCCTTATCGTAGGAGCAGCACTTATTGCAGTGGGAGCAGACCTTCTCGTTGATAATGGAACGATCATAGCAACGGAATTAGGCGTTCCCGAGACGGTTATCGCACTTACCTTCGTGGCACTTGGAACATCGCTTCCGGAGCTTGTTACAGCCATCACCTCCCTTGCAAAGGGACACGGAGCCCTTTCTTTAGGAAATGTTATCGGAGCCAATCTCTTTAACTTAGTGCTTGTAAGCGGTATGTCCATCACCCTAAGCCCCTTCAAGGTTCCTGCGGATAAGCTTCTTCCGGGAACAAATATAAACGCATCTTTAGCAGTTGATATTCCGCTTGTATTTGCGGTTATGCTACTTATGACCCTTCCGGGACTTATTAAGGGCAAGTTATACAGATGGCAGGGAATCCTTTTACTTCTTATATATTTCAGCTACTGTATATTCCAGTTCGTTGGATGATAAGAGGGGTCGCCCATTAAGTCCGCAGGGCACCGCCGGATTGTTTACTTTTTAACAAAAATGATTTACTATAATTTAGGTCGTTAAATATTCAAATATATTTTTGAAAAGGAGTATAAAAATGAATCTTTCACCACTTCAAAAGGCAAGATATGAGTATTCTCCCAAGCTTCCCGGAATGCTCAGAAACGGTATCTCTGAGATATGCGTTAAGGATGGCGAAGCTACACAGAGCGTAGCAGATCAGGACAAGATCAAGGCTCTCTTCCCAAACACCTATGGTAAGAATGAGATCACCTTCGTAAAGGGAACCAACACAGCAGCAGCTAAGAAGCAGGTTGTAGGTGTTATCCTTTCAGGCGGACAGGCACCCGGAGGACACAACGTAATCTCAGGTCTTTATGATGCTCTTAAGGCTACTAACCCCGAGAACGTTCTTTACGGATTCAAGGGTGGCCCTGACGGACTTCTTAAGAATGACTACGTTACCTTTGATGATGCTTTCATTGATGCATACAGAAATACAGGCGGATTCGATATCATCGGTTCAGGCCGTACCAAGTTAGAGACTAAGGAGCAGTTCGCCATCGTTGCAGAGAATGCAAAGAAGAACGGACTTACAGCTATCGTAATCATCGGTGGTGATGATTCAAATACCAATGCTGCTACACTTGCAGAGTACATGGCAGCTAACAACACAGGCATCCAGGTTATCGGTTGCCCCAAGACCATTGACGGAGACCTTAAGAACGAGGATATCGAGGCTTCATTCGGATTCGATACAGCTACAAAGACATACTCTGAGCTCATCGGTAACATCGAAAGAGATGCTAACTCAGCTAAGAAGTACTGGCACTTCATCAAGGTTATGGGTCGTTCCGCTTCTCACGTAGCACTTGAGTGTGCACTTGAGACACAGCCTAACATCTGCCTCATCGGTGAGGAAGTTAAGGCTAAGAAGATGTCTCTTTCTGAGATCGCTGATCAGATCGCTGATTCAGTTGCAGCAAGAGCAGCTAAGGGCAATAACTTCGGTGTTGCCATCATTCCTGAGGGTATCGTAGAATTCGTTCCTGAGTTCTCAGTACTTATCGCAGAGATAAATGAACTTCTTGCAGGCAAGAAGACAGAGGAATTCAATGCACTTCCTGACTGGAGCGCTAAGTATGACTTCATTAAGAACGGACTTACAAAGGAGTCTATGGAAGTATTCGCACTTCTTCCTGAGTTCGTACAGAAGCAGCTCTTCCTTGAGAGAGATCCTCACGGTAACGTTCAGGTTTCACTTATCGAGTCAGAGAAACTCTTCTCAGCATTAGTTGCTGACAAGCTTAAAGAGCGTAAGGCAGCAGGCACATATAATGGTAAGTTCTCAGCACAGCATCACTTCTTCGGTTACGAAGGAAGATGTGCATTCCCTTCTAACTTCGATGCTGACTACTGCTATTCACTTGGTTACAACGCATTCATGCTTATCCAGTATGGCTACACAGGATATCTTTCAAAGGTATCTAACCTTGCTAAGCCTGCTGATGAGTGGGTTGCAGGTGGTATGCCCATCACCAAGATGATGAACATGGAGAGACGTAACGGTGAGGACAAGCCCGTTATCCGTAAGGCTCTTGTTGAGCTTGATGGCAAGCCCTTCACATACTTCAAGGAACACAGAGATGAGTGGGCTGTTGAGACAAGCTTCACATATCCCGGAGCTATCCAGTATTACGGACCTTCAGAGGTTTGTGATCTTACTACCAGAACTCTTGCACTTGAGAAGGCCTGAAATAATAGCCTGAAGCGGAAGATGCGCGGTGCTTGAAGAAACCGCAGAGAGGCTTGAAGCGGACATAGAGGCGCAAGAAAATTTCAAAAGGACATATTGACAAGAATTGTCCACGTGTATACAATAATACAGTAATGACGAAGAGGTCAGAAAACTTAGGTTTTCTGACCTCTTTTGCGTTATAAGGAAACTGCGAAAGATTAAGGAGATATATATGGTTAAATATGTGTTCGTAACGGGCGGAGTTGTTTCCGGCCTTGGCAAAGGTATTACTGCGGCTTCACTGGGCCGTCTGCTTAAGGCGCGTGGGTATCACGTGACCATGCAGAAATTCGATCCCTACATCAATATGGATCCGGGAACCATGAATCCCATCCAGCATGGTGAGGTTTTCGTAACTGATGACGGAACAGAGACTGATCTTGACCTGGGCCATTACGAAAGATTCATTAACGAAAGTCTTAATTACAATTCGAATGTTACCACCGGAAAGATATACTGGTCGGTCCTTAATAAGGAGCGTCACGGTGATTACGGCGGTGGAACAGTCCAGGTAATTCCTCATATAACAAACGAAATAAAGGAACGCTTCTATAAGGCGAAGACTCCCGATGAGGAGACCATTTCCATCATCGAGATAGGCGGAACCGTGGGAGATATTGAATCCCAGCCCTTCTTAGAGGCAATAAGGCAGTTCCAGGCCGAGGTTGGAAGAGAAAATGCGATCATCATAGAGGTCACTCTTATCCCTTACATCAAGGCATCGGGCGAGATGAAGACAAAGCCCACCCAGATGTCAGTTAAGAGCCTACAGAGCATGGGAATCTGGCCGGACATCTTAGTCTGCAGATCTGACTATCCGGTAGATGATCACATGAAGGAAAAGATAGCCCTCTTCTGTAACGTAAAGAAGGAGCATGTACTTCAGAATCTGGATGCCGAATCTCTTTATGAAGTACCGCTCATGATGGAGAAGGAGAACTTAGCAGGGGCTGTGTGCGAATGCCTGAATATCCCCTGCCCGGAGCCTGATCTTTCAGAGTGGGAAAAGATAGTTGAAAACATACATAAAACTGACAAGTCTGTCACAATTGCACTGGTAGGAAAGTATGTAGCCCTCCATGATGCTTACCTTAGTGTAGCGGAGGCTCTTCGCCACGCTGCAATATCCGAAAAGTGTGAGGTAAATATAAGGTGGATAGATTCAGAGGAGCTTCAGCCTGATAACATCGAAGAATACCTTCACGATGCAGACGGGATCCTTGTTCCGGGAGGCTTCGGAGTAAGAGGCACGGAAGGAAAGATACTTGCAATTAACTATGCAAGGACCAAGAAGATACCGTACTTAGGGCTCTGCCTTGGAATGCAGCTTGCAATTGTTGAGTTTTCAAGGAATGTTCTTAAGCTTAAGGATGCAAACAGCATAGAGCTTGATCCTGAAACGACCAATCCCGTGATACATCTGATGCCGGATCAGGAGGGAGTTGAGAACTTAGGCGGAACCTTAAGACTGGGAGCTTATCCCTGTACCCTTAAGGAAGGAACTAAGGCCTATGAATTATATGGCTGCAAAGATATATCAGAGCGCCACAGGCACAGATACGAGGTAAATAACGATTACCGTGAGCGCTTCGAGGAAGCAGGACTTATACTTTCGGGGCTTTCACCTGACGGAAGGATAGTTGAGATGGCTGAGCTTAAGGACCATCCCTTCTTCATAGCAACCCAGGCACATCCGGAATTTAAGTCCCGTCCTGATGTACCCCATCCGCTTTTCAAAGGACTTATTAAGGCTGCAATCAAAAACGCAAATGCCTGAAATTGGGCAAGGGATAATCAAAGAACGAAAAACAAGGCATATAGAAAAAGCGAAGCATAAAGGCATATTTTTAAGGAGTGAGATTATGAAAGAAGAACTGCAAAGAGAAGGACTTTATAACGAAGCCTTCGAGCATGATAACTGCGGTATCGGCGCCATCATTAACATCAAGGGCAAAAAGAGCCACAAGATCGTTGATGATGCATTAAAGATCGTGGAGAACCTGGAGCACAGAGCAGGTAAGGATGCAGAAGGAAAAACAGGAGACGGCGTTGGAATCCTGACTCAGATCCCTCATAAGTTTTTTAAGAAGGTTTGTGGGGAGAATGGCATAGAGCTTGGAAACGAGAGGGAATACGGTGTTGGTATGTTTTTCTTTCCCCAGAACGAGCTTAAGCGTTCCCAGGCTAAGAAGATGCTTGAGGTCATAGTTGAGAAGGAGGGCCTTAAGTTCCTAGGCTTCAGAGAGGTTCCTGTTTTCCCTAGCGTCTTAGGTAAGAAGGCGGTTGAATCAATGCCCGTCATAACTCAAGCCTTCATCGCACGTCCCAATGGGTGTGACAAAGATATAGATTTCGACCGTAAATTATACGTTGTAAGACGAGTCTTCGAACAGAGTAATGATAATACCTACGTTCCTTCATTATCCTGCAGGACCATCGTATATAAGGGAATGTTCCTTGTGGGACAGCTGCGTACCTTCTTTGCAGACCTTCAGGATAAGAATTATGAGTCTGCGATCGCTATGGTCCACAGCCGTTTCTCAACTAACACCAATCCCAGCTGGGAGAGAGCGCATCCCAACAGGATGCTTGTTCATAATGGCGAGATCAATACCATTAAGGGTAACGCCGACAAGATGCTTGCAAGAGAAGAGACTATGTTTACAGACTCCTTCACACCTGAGGATATGACCAAGGTTCTTCCGGTTATAAGCTCTTCTGGTTCGGATTCTGCAATGCTTGATAATACCCTGGAGTTCCTTACCATGTCAGGAATGGAGCTTCCACTTGCTGCCATGATGCTCATTCCCGAGCCCTGGGCACATAATGATACCATTTCCCAGGAGATCAGGGATTTCTATCAGTACTATGCAACCATGATGGAGCCCTGGGACGGACCTGCATCCATACTTTTCTCAGACGGTGATGTTATGGGCGCGATCCTTGACAGGAACGGCTTGAGGCCTTCGAGATACTATGTGACCGATGATGACAGGCTTATCTTAAGCTCCGAGGTAGGTGTCCTTGACATTGACGAGGCCCATATCCTTAAGAAAGAGAGACTTCATCCCGGAAAGATGCTCCTGGTTGATACCAGAGAGGGCAGGATCGTTGCAGATGAGGAGTTAAAGCAAAGATATGCAACAGGAAAGCCCTATGGTGAGTGGCTTGATTCAAACCTTCTGACACTCCATGAGGTAAAGATACCCAATGCAAAGACCCCTTCCTATAATGATGAGGAGTTCCACAGACTTCTTAAGTCCTTCGGCTACACCTATGAGGAGTATATGGAGGAGATAAGGAGCATGGCCCTTACGGGTACCGAGGTTATCGGCGCCATGGGTGTTGATACGCCCCTTGCAGTACTTTCTAAGGAATATCAGCCGTTATTTAATTATTTCAAGCAGCTTTTTGCACAGGTTACCAACCCGCCCATTGATGCCATCAGGGAAAAGATAGTAACCTCTTCAACCGTATATGTTGGAAAGAACGGTAATCTCTTATCCGAGAAGGCAGAAAACTGCCATGTTTTAAAGATTGAGAATCCCATTCTTTCAGACCTTGACCTTCTTAAGATAGCTAATATGAATAAGCAGGGCTTCAAGGTTTCCAAGGTCTCTATCCTTTATTACAAGTCAACACCCATCGAGAGAGTGCTTGACCATCTCTTTGTGGAAGTGGATAAGGCATATAGGGACGGCGCAAACATATTGATACTTTCAGACCGTGGAGTTGATGAAAACAGGGTAGCGCTTCCTTCACTCCTTGCAGTTGCCGCAGTTCATAAGCATCTGGTACAGACCAAGAAGTGTACCGCGATGTCCCTCATCCTTGAATCAGGTGAGCCCAGAGAGGTACATCACTTCGCAACCTTGCTTGGTTTCGGTGCTTCTGCTGTTAACCCGTATCTGGCACATGCATCAATTGCGCGGCTTTCTGACACGGGACTTCTTGATAAGGATTATTATGCTGCGGTTGATGACTATGATCATGCAGTGCTTGCGGGAATAGTAAAGATAGCATCAAAGATGGGAATTTCCACCATCCAGTCCTACCAGGGCTCTAAGATGTTTGAGGCCATAGGAATCGCAAAGGAAGTAATAGATAAGTACTTTACAGGAACCGTTTCACCTGTTGGAGGAATCACCCTTCAGGATATAGCAAGGGCAACTGATGAGCAGCATTCAAAGGCTTTTGACCCGTTGGGACTTAAAACTGACTTAAGTGTCACTTCCGTTGGAAGACACAAGATGCGTTCCCAGGGTGAGCTCCACAGATATAATCCCCAGACCATCCATATGCTTCAGAAGGCAACAAGGGATGGCTCTTATGAGGAGTTTAAGACCTATACCAAGATGGTTGATGCCGAGGAGACAGGCTATTTAAGATCCTTAATGGAATTTAAGTATCCTGAAACAGGCGTTGATATAAGCGAGGTTGAAAGTGCCGAGGAAATAGTTAAGCGCTTTAAGACAGGTGCCATGTCCTATGGCTCAATCTCAGGAGAGGCCCATGAGGCACTTGCCATCGCCATGAACCACCTTCATGGCAAGTCAAATTCCGGTGAGGGCGGTGAGTCCGATGAAAGACTTGAATCCGCAGGTACTGATAACGACAGAAGCTCAGCAATAAAGCAGGTAGCATCAGGACGTTTCGGCGTAACCTCACGTTACTTAGGCTCTGCTAAAGAGATACAGATAAAGATGGCCCAGGGCGCTAAGCCCGGTGAGGGCGGTCACCTTCCTGCAAAGAAGGTTTACCCCTGGATCGCAAAGACCAGACACTCAACTCCCGGCGTAAGCCTTATCTCACCTCCGCCTCATCATGATATTTATTCAATAGAGGACCTGGCCCAGCTTATTTACGACCTTAAGAATGCCAATAAGAATGCACGTATCTCGGTTAAACTGGTATCCGAGGCAGGTGTTGGAACCGTTGCTGCAGGTGTTGCAAAGGCAGGCGCTCAAGTAGTTTTAATATCAGGATATGACGGCGGAACAGGCGCTGCTCCCTTAAGTTCAATCCATAATGCAGGACTTCCCTGGGAGTTAGGACTTGCTGAGACCCACCAGACACTTATACAGAACGGCCTTCGTAACAGAGTAGTTATAGAAACAGATGGAAAATTAATGAGCGGCAGGGATGTTGCCATAGCTGCAATATTAGGAGCCGAGGAATTCGGCTTTGCTACGGCACCTCTTGTAACCTTAGGCTGCGTAATGATGAGGGTTTGTAACCTTGATACCTGTCCCATGGGTGTTGCAACCCAGAACCCCGAGCTTCGTAAGCGCTTCATTGGAAAGCCCGAGTATGTTGAAAACTTCATGATGTTCATAGCCGAAGAGCTTCGTGAGTACATGGCTAAGCTTGGTGTTCGTTCAGTTAAGGAGCTTGTTGGAAGAACAGATCTTCTTTCTATGAAGGACGGTATTAAGGGTAACGGCGCAAGGGTAGACTTAAGCGGAATTCTTGCTTCTACTCCCGATACGGAATGTACCTTCGATCCTGAGAGAGTCTATGACTTTAAGCTTGGTGAAACTAAGGATGAAGCGATCCTTCTTAAAGATAAAAATATTACCGAAGCCATTAAGAACGGCACTAACGCCGAACTTTCAATAGAGGTTGGAAATATAGACAGAACCTTCGGAACCTTACTTGGCGCTGAGATCACAAGAAACCATCATGAGGGATTAAAAGATGACACTATTGTCATAAATGCAAAGGGAGCAGCAGGACAGAGCTTCGGAGCATTCATCCCCAAGGGACTTACAATATCTTTAACAGGTGATGCCAATGACTACTTAGGAAAGGGCTTATCCGGTGGAAAGATAGTGGTTAAGGCTCCCGAAAATGCAGCCTATGATGCTGAAGATAATATCATTGCAGGTAACGTTGCTTTATATGGAGCAACCTCAGGTGAGGCCTATATAGCAGGTATGGCAGGTGAGAGATTCTGCGTACGTAACTCAGGCGCTTATGCAGTTGTAGAGGGCGTTGGTGAGCACGGATGTGAGTACATGACAGGAGGACGTGCGGTTATCTTAGGACCTACAGGCAAGAACTTCGCAGCAGGTATGTCAGGCGGTATCGTATATGTTTATGATGAAAACAACTGCCTGTACCGTAACCTTAACAAGGAGATGGTCCTCATGGAGAAGGTTGATAACAAGACCGACATAGAGGAACTTCGTACGATGCTTACAAATCACGTTAAATATACAGGTTCGAAGAAGGCCGCAAAGATATTGGAAGACTTTAACGGCAATCTTTCGAAGTTTAAAAAGATAATCCCCGAGGATTATAAGAAGCTCATAGTAATGACAGGCACCTTCGAGGAGCAGGGCATGAGTCGTGAGGATGCTCAGATCGAAGCATTTTATGCTTGTACAGGTGATAAGTAGGAGGTGCAGCATGGGAAAAGCAACAGGATTTTTGGAATTTGAAAGAAAGGACGGAGCAGTAGTTCCTCCTTCAGAGCGAAAGAATAATTTTGATGAGTTTCATAAGCGTCTGTCTTTAGAGGAGCAGATGAAGCAGGGCGGAAGATGTATGGCCTGCGGTGTTCCTTTCTGTCAGGCAGGAGCAATGATAGCGGGAATGGCATCAGGCTGCCCCTTACATAACCTTGTTCCTGAGACCAATGACCTTGTATATCATGGGAATTTCGAGCAGGCCTATCACAGACTTAGCATAACCCACGGATTACCTGAGTTTACCTCAAGGGTATGTCCTGCGTTATGTGAAAATGCCTGCACCTGCGGCCTTAACGGCGATCCGGTTTCCACCAAGGAAAATGAGAAGGCTATAATTGAATATGCCTTCGAAAACGGACTTGTTAAAGAGGAAGTGCCCAAGGTAAGAACGGGAAAGAAGATAGCCATAATAGGAAGCGGCCCTTCAGGATTATCTGCAGCCCAGCTTCTTAACAGGCGTGGACATACCGTTACAGTATTTGAAAGAAATGACAGGGTGGGAGGCCTTTTAAGATACGGCATTCCCAACATGAAACTTGATAAGAGGGTTATAGACAGGAGAATTAAGCTTCTTGAAGAGGCGGGAGTTACATTTAAGTGCAATGTTAATGTAGGCGTTGATGTAACAGGCGCCGAGCTTTTAAAGGAATACGACAGGGTTATCCTTGCCTGCGGAGCATCTAATCCTAGGGATTTAAATGCACCGGGGAGGGATGCAAAGGGTATATATTTTGCAGTTGAGTTCCTTAAAGAAGTAAGTAAGAAGCTTATGGATATTAACTATGATGCTGATGCTTTGATCGCTTCAACGGACTTTAGCTTTAAGACCCTTAAGGATAAGTCAGTCATAGTAATAGGCGGCGGAGATACGGGAAATGACTGCGTGGGAACAAGCATAAGGCTTGGCGCAAAGTCTGTCATCCAGCTTGAGATGATGCCCAAGGCTCCGGAGGAGAGATTAGCATCAAACCCCTGGCCCGAATGGCCGAAGATCCTTAAGACAGATTACGGCCAGGAGGAGGCAATAGATTCCTTCGGTTCGGATCCCAGAATATTTAAGACCACGGTCACTGAATTCCTTAAGGACAAAAGGGGAAATCTTAAGGGCGTAAAGACAGTGGAACTTGAATCAAAGAAGGATCCCAAGACAGGCCGTATGAGCATGGTGCCTGTAGAAGGAACTGAGAAGGAACTTAAGGCCGATATGGTACTTATTGCCGCAGGCTTTTTAGGCTCTGAGAGTTACATAAGGGATACATTTGCTGTAGAATGTAACGAAAGAACCAATGTTAAGACCGAGAACGGTTCTTACGAAACTACAGTTGAGAGAGTATTCACCGCAGGCGACATGCACAGGGGTCAGTCCCTTGTGGTATGGGCCATTGCAGAGGGAAGAGGCTGCGCCAAGGCAGTTGACACCTCGCTCATGGGATACTCGAATATCTAAGCGCATTATTTGGTGCGGGCAAAGAGAGGATATATATGGACAAAACTACTATCATGCAGCTCATAGAGGAAGAGGATGTTGAATTCATCCGCCTTCAGTTTACCGATATCTTTGGCAGACTGAAGAACGTTGCCGTGACTCCCTCACAGATGGACAAGGTATTCGCAAACAGATACTCCTTCGACGGATCTGCCATCTTCGGCGGAAGGTACAGATATGACGACAGATTATATCTTTATCCTGAGATGGACTCCTTCACCATCCTGCCCTGGAGACCCCAGCAGGGAAAGGTTGCGAAGATAACCTGCGACGTATGCCTAGAGGACGGAACGAAGTTTAAGTTAAGCTCGAGAAATATATTAAAGAACGTTGTTAAGGAAGCAAAGGATATGGGTTACACCTTCATGGTGGATCCTGAGTGCGAATTCTTCTTATTCCACACGGATGAGAACGGACTTCCCACCACGGTGACCCACGAGCGTGCAGGCTACATGGATGTGGGACCGGTTGATTTCGGTGAGAATGCAAGGCGTGATATAGTGCTTATGCTTGAGGAGATGGGCTTCGAGATTGAGTCATCTCACCATGAGAGCGCACCTGCCCAGCATGAGGTTGATTTCAAGGAGGAGGAAGCCATGAAGATGGCAGATTCCATCCAGACCTTTAGATTCGCAGTCCGCTCAATTGCCAAGCGCTTTGGGCTCTATGCAACCTTCATGCCCAAGCCCCGTACGGATATGGCAGGATCAGGCATGCACCTTAACATCGCAATGTATAAGGATGGAAAGAATGTGTTCAGAGGTGAAAAGGGCGAACTTACAAAGGAGGCTTCAGGCTTCATAGGAGGTATCCTTAAGCATGCTCCTGCACTTTCAGCTCTCTGCAATCCCACGGTTAATTCCTATAAGAGACTTATGTCCGGCTTCGAGGCGCCCCACTATATATGCTGGGCCTCAAAGGGTGAAAGGGCACTTGTAAATTTAAATTCCGACGCTGAGGATACCAAGGTTGAATTAAGATTCCCCGACGGATCAGCCAATCCCTATCTTGCACTTGCTTCATGCATAGCAGCAGGTCTTGATGGAGTAAAGAATAACCTTGATCCGGGAGAGGATGCTTCAAAATGTGACACACCTGTCACAAAACTGCAGTCACTTCCCGGTAATCTTCTTGATGCCATAAGGGAGCTTAATGAGGATGAACTTCTGGTTAATTCCCTTGGAAAGGAATTTACTGATATATTTACCACCATTAAAGAAAATGAGTGGAATGACTATATGAACGAGGTGTCTGACTGGGAGATCGGAAGGTACTTAACCAGGATTTAATCGGAGGATATCATGGGGAGCATTGTTATCGCAATGCCCAAACCTACAGATGCGACGAAAATCGCAGACATAATAAAACGCAGTGATATCTGGGATGAACCGCTTATCTCAAGGACAGGGGGCGAAACCCTGGAGTTCGTAAATACAAGGGATGTTTCAATAGTCATATGTACCAGAAAACTATCGGACATGGGCTATGAGGAATTATCAGGTTATCTTCCACAGGCGGTCAACATGGTACTGCTTACGCAGGATGCTTCGTTGGTTCCCTTTTCAAGCAATATAGTAAGGCTCCTTCTTCCTTTTAAGCCATCGGACCTTATAAATACCATAAACATGGTATCAGGCGGGGGTGTAAGGCGTGCTAAATTAAAGCCCAAGCCCAAGCGGTCGGAGGCTGAGCAGAAGATAGTTGATGATGCTAAGGCGGTGCTTATTAATAGAAACGGTATGAGCGAGCCTGAAGCCTTCAGATACATCCAGAAGATAAGCATGGACCAGGGGCGTACGATAGTTGAATCCGCGCAGATGATACTGCTTTTAAATGATGAGTAGTGTTTTGGGTTAATGAAGATTCTTAAGCGAATCTTTTACTATGAACGGGTGATTATAATGAATGATTTTGATAAGCTGCATGAAGAATGCGGTGTGTTCGGTGTGTGGAATGCAACTGCCAGACAGGCCGCAAAGGATATATATTACGGACTTTTAGCCCTTCAGCACAGAGGCCAGGAGGCAGCAGGAATAGCTGTCTGTGACACCTTCGGTGAGAAGGGCAATATCTGTCTCCATAAAGAGATGGGATTAGTGTCGGAGGTCTTTGATGAGGAGACCTTAAATAAACTTAACGGTAACATCGGCATCGGCCATGTGAGATATTCAACGACCGGAGGCAGCAGCATCGAGAATGCGCAGCCTCTGGTCTATTATTATCTGAAGGGTACACTTGCCCTGGTGCATAACGGAAATATAGTGAATGCCGCAAAACTTAAGGATGAGCTTTATAACGAGGGCACGGTGTTCAGGGCAACCACGGACTCGGAGGTTTTAACAACCCTTATCGCAAAGAAAAGAGCTGAGTCGCCTTCCATAGAGGAGGCAGTTAAAAAAGCAGCTCCCATGCTTGAGGGCGGCTATGCCCTTATAATAATGAGTCCCAGAAAACTTGTTGCTGTGCGCGACCCTTTGGGACTTAAGCCTCTCTGCATAGGAAAGACAAAGGACGGGTATGTTGTAGCATCTGAAAACTGTGCCTTAAACGGTATAGGAGCAACCTTCCTTCGGGATGTGGAGCCCGGAGAGATCATTACAATATCAAAGAACGGCCTTAAGTCAGATAAGTCAATGTGTCAGGAGAAGAGAGCACATTGTGTGTTTGAATACATATATTTTTCCCGCCTGGATTCAAAGCTTGATGACATAAGTGTATATGGGGCAAGGTTCCGTGGAGGCGAGGCCCTTGCTAAGGCCTACCCCGTTGATGCTGATATAGTTACTGGAGTCCCTGAGTCTGGAATGTGTGCAGCCGCAGGTTATGCTTCTGCCTCCGGACTTCCTTTCGTTCATGCCTTTCATAAAAACAGCTACATAGGACGTACCTTCATTAAGCCCACCCAGGAGGAGAGGGAGAATGCGGTGCATATGAAGCTTAATGTTTTAGGAGACGTGGTTAAGGGAAAGCGCCTGGTTCTTATCGACGATTCCATAGTCCGTGGAACCACCATTAAGAACCTTATTACCATGCTTCGTGATAACGGGGCTAAGGAAGTGCATGTAAGGATCAGCTCTCCGCCATTTTTACACCCCTGTTTTTACGGGACGGATGTGCCTGATAATTCACAGCTTATTGCCAACCGATTCAGTGTGGATGAGATCTGTAAAAATATAGGTGCTGATTCCTTGGGGTACATGAGGCTTGAGGACCTTAAGTATATGACAGGTGACCTTCCCTTATGCAGTGCCTGCTTTGATGGAAATTACCCTACCCCGGTTTAAGAAATGGGTTTATAATGAAAAGTTGGAAATAATTTCATTTTGCGTAGATTTATGTGGAGCTTAATAAGATGGAAAAGATAAAAAGAAAAATAATCCTTGAGGACGGAACAAGCTATACGGGCTTCGGGTTCGGAGCCATAACCGAAAAGAAGCTTGAACTTGTATTTAACACCTCAATGGTTGGATATCAGGAGATAATATCAGACCCCTCCTATACCGATCAGGCAGTTGTAATGACCTATCCCCTGATGGGCAATTACGGAATTAATGATGATGATTTCGAGACGAAGAAGCCCGGGATCGGAGCCCTGATCGTAAGGGAATATACTGAGATACCTTCAAACTTCAGGGTAAGCATGACGCTTTCCGAGTATATGGCTTCAAATGACATAGCAGGTGTATCCGGAGTTGATACAAGGGAGCTTACAAGGAAGATAAGAACCTTCGGAAGCTGCAAGGTTTTAATCACAGATGAAAATACAGAAACTGACACGGGTGTCAGAATTTTAAAGGATTGGGATTATGCCCATGACCAGGTAGCCCGTGCTACTGCAAAGGAGATCTGGAGCGCTTCCCCTTCCGACTATTCAATGCTTCCGGGAGGCATAAGCGCAGCAGATGCTGATGTTCTTCCTAAGAACTATTCTGAGGATGCACTTCCCGGAGAGGGACTTCACGTTGTTGCCATCGATTGCGGAATGAAGCTTAACATTGTCCGCTCCATGGTCCGCTTAGGACTTAAGGTTACGGTTGTTCCTTTTGATACTCCCGCTTCTAAGATAGAAGAACTTAAGCCTAATGGTATATTTTTATCAAACGGACCCGGAGACCCTACAGATGTGACTCCCGTAATTGAAACCATTAAAGCCTTAAAGGGTAAGTATCCTATGTTCGGCATATGCTTAGGACACCAGATGCTCTCCCTTGCATACGGAGCAAAGACATACAAATTAAAATTCGGCCACAGAGGCGGAAACCACCCGGTTAAGAACCTTCTTACCGATAAGATCGAGATAACAAGCCAGAACCATTCCTTCGCAGTTAAGGACGATTCCTTAGAGGGAACGGGTCTTAAGATCACACACATAAATATGCTTGATAATACAGTGGAGGGCGTTTGTGCTCCTTCCGATAATGCTTTCAGCATACAGTATCACCCGGAATCAGCTCCGGGACCTGAGGACAGTGGATATCTTTTCAACGATTTCATTGCACTCATGAAGGGAGGAAAGATAAATGCCTAAGAGAACTGACCTTAAAAGAATCCTGGTTATCGGCTCAGGCCCCATCGTTATAGGACAGGCTGCGGAGTTTGACTACGCAGGAACCCAGGCCTGCTTAGCCCTTAAAGAGGAGGGCTACGAGGTAATCCTTTGTAACTCCAATCCCGCAACAATTATGACAGACCCGTCAATTGCGGATAAGGTTTACATGGAGCCCTTAACCCTTGAATATATGGCGAAGATAATCCGTAAGGAAAGGCCCGATGCGCTGCTTCCCGGAATCGGCGGACAGACAGGACTTAACCTTGCCATGCAGCTTGCTAAGAAGGGCGTTCTTGATGAGTGCCGTGTTGAGCTTCTGGGAACGGATTTTGAAAGTATAGAGCGCGCAGAGGACAGAGAGCTTTTCAAGGAATTATGTATTTCTTTGGGAGAGCCCGTTCTTCCTTCATTGATCGCCGAGTCCATGGATGAGGGCGTTGAGGCTGCTAAAAAGATAGGTTATCCAGTTGTTGCACGTCCTGCCTTTACCCTAGGCGGTACAGGTGGCGGCTTTGCGGATGATGAGGAGGAACTGCGGGAGATACTTAAGAATGCCCTCGTTCTTTCACCTGTGCACCAGGTCCTTATTGAGAAGTCCGTTAAGGGATATAAAGAGATAGAGTACGAGGTAATGCGTGATCACAACGACACTGCCATTACCATCTGTAACATGGAAAATATAGACCCTGTTGGTATCCATACCGGTGACTCCATTGTTGTATGTCCTTCCCAGACACTTACCAACAAGGAATATCATATGCTTCGTAACTCGGCTCTTAAGATAATAAGAGAGCTTAAGATAGAGGGTGGCTGCAACGTGCAGTTTGCCTTAGATCCCAAGTCCTTTGATTATTATCTTATCGAGGTTAACCCCAGGGTTTCCCGTTCTTCAGCCCTTGCTTCCAAGGCTTCCGGCTATCCCATCGCGAGAGTTTCCGCCAAGATCGCGGTAGGATACAGACTTGATGAGATCCACCTTGCAAATACCCTGGCGTCCTTCGAGCCTTCACTTGACTACGTGGTTTCGAAGCTTCCCCGCTTCCCCTTTGATAAGTTCGCTGATGCCAACAATTCCTTAGGCACCCAGATGAAGGCAACAGGTGAGGTCATGAGCGTTGGCCGTACCATGGAGGAGTCCCTTCTTAAGGGCATAAGGTCCCTTGAGATAGGTGTTTATCACCTTTATAACGCAAAGTTTGATGATTATACAACAGAGGAGCTTCTTCAGTATATTAAGAAGGGCACTGACGACAGGATTTATGCGATAGCAGAGCTTCTGCGTCGCGGTGCTTCAATGGATGATATCCACGTAAATACCGGCATAGATCCTATCTTTATCCGTATGTTCAAACATATAATCGATGCGGAAGATGATATTAAGAATGCGCCTTCACTTACTCCGGAGGTTCTCTATGAGGCAAAGAGAAAGGGATTTTCGGATCTTGAGATCGGTTATTTAAGAGGTCTTACGGCGCATCAGGTTTTTGATCTTCGTAAGGAATACAATATCTTCCCTACCTATAAGATGATCGACAGCTGCGCTTCCGAGTTTGAAAGCTACATTCCCTATTTTTATTCAACCTACGAGGGGGAGAACGAGTCGATCGTTGATGAGAAGGAAAAGATAATAGTTCTTGGCTCCGGCCCCATAAGGATCGGCCAGGGCGTTGAGTTTGACTATTCAACAGTCCATGCGGTTAAGACAATTCAGGAGTCAGGCTATCAGGCTATCATCATAAACAATAACCCCGAGACGGTTTCAACCGACTACACAACCTCTGACAAGCTCTATTTCGAGCCCCTGTGCGTTGAGGATGTAATGAACATAATCGAGCATGAAAAGCCCAAGGGCGTCATCGCAACCTTAGGTGGTCAGACTGCGGTTAACTTGGCAGCACCCCTTAAGGAGTACGGAGTTACCATAGTGGGAACCGACTGCGACGGAATCGAGCGTGCAGAGAACAGGGATGCCTTCGAGAAGGTGCTTCTTGACCTTAATATTCCCCAGCCCAAGGGCGAAGCCGTTACCAACATCGAGGCCGGTGTCGCGGCAGCAGAGCGTATTGGCTATCCCGTGCTTGTTCGTCCTTCCTTCGTTTTGGGAGGCAGGGCTATGCAGATAGTTTCCAAGGAAGCTGACCTTCGTAACTACCTTAAGACAGCAGTTGAGATCGACGAGGACAAGCCCGTTTTAGTTGATAAATATATCAAGGGTCGCGAGGTGGAGATAGACGGCGTATGCGACGGAGTTGATGTATTTGTTCCCGGCATAATGGAGCTGGTTGAAAGAACAGGAGTGCACTCAGGCGATTCCATATCTGTTTATCCTCCCTTCACATTATCTGACAAGGTTAAGGGAACAATCTTGACCTACGCAAAGAAGCTGGGTCTGGGAATCGGAATTATTGGACTTTTCAATATCCAGTTCATAGTAGATGAACACGATGACGTATATATAATCGAGGTTAATCCCAGATCATCACGTACCGTGCCCTTCCTTAGCAAGGCAACAGGCTATCAGCTGGCTGATATAGCAACCCGCGTGATCCTGGGCATGAGCCTTAAGGAACAGGGAATATTCACCCTCTATCCTGAGGAGCAGAAGAGGTGGTACGTTAAGGCACCTGCATTCTCATTCTCTAAGTTAAAGGGTATGGATTCCTACTTAAGTCCTGAGATGAAGTCAACAGGTGAGGCAATTGGATATGATGAGAAGCTTCACAGAGCCGTATATAAGGCGCTTATCGCATCCGGCCTTAAGCTTCAGAATTACGGTACTGTTTTAGTTACACTGGCAGATGAGGATAAGGAGGAGGCTGTGCCTTTGGTCCGCCGCTTCTATGACCTTGGCTTTAACATCGAGGCTACATCCTTAACCGCTCAGGTTATGAAGGAGCATGGAATAAAGACCCGCGCGCTTAAGAAACTTTCAGAAGGTTCCGATGAAGTGCTTCAGTCCATCCGCGCCGGCTACGTAAACTACGTCATTAACACCCGTGCCATCCTTTCAGGTGTCCACTACGGCGATGGCGTTGCCATCCGTCAGTGCGCCACCGAGAACAACGTGACCCTCTTAACATCTCTTGATACTGTCCGCATCCTGCTTGATGTCTTAGAGGAGCTCACCATCTTCGTTTCGACCATTGATGCTAAGTAGAAAATAATCCAGTGTCACCGGGGAAGGTGTCACCGGGGCCGGAAATATATTCCCCTTGAATCCTGGATCTACGCAAACGGGCACTAAATATTACAAATCAGACTTTTTTATGAAGCCGGGTCACTCCGAGGCGAATCCATTCGCCATCGGAGTTTGAAAGTCCATCCATGGACTTTCATCCCTGGGTTGAGATGTAATATTAAGTGCCCGTAATGCTTAAGATCAAGGCTCCTTCACGAAATATATTTCCGGCCCCGTTTGCGTTACCCCAAGGGAATTGTCGCCGCAGTGTGACGTTTTTCACTGGCTCCCCTTTTAGGGGAGCTGTCGCCGCAGGCGACTGAGAGGTCCATCAGAGGTACATTCTCCCAAGCCTCTACCTCCGAGAGAAGCCAAGTCGCGTCTAAGCGGTTCGCTGTTTCCAATCATCGTTCGCCTGCGGCTCCGATTCTTGGACAGCTATCGCAGGGGTGTCGTTACCCAATTAAGCTTCGCCTATGGCTTGCTTAAGTTGGACGACACTCCCAGAGGTACACCGGCCCGAAGCGTTACCCCCGCAGAAGGAAGTATTGCCATTTCAGCCTATCAACATGAAAAGGCTGGATAGTCTGATCGAAAGATATATGCTTTGAGAGAATTAGTGACTCGTAGGATTTGCTCAAGAATCAAAAATACCTGCCCAATGGCTTCCATCCAATCAGGATAAATACCATCAAGCAGGCATATAATGATGTTAACTCAGGGAGCAAACTGACTCAGGGAGCAAACTTTTATTTTACTGCTCAGAACCGTCAGATTCGTCGTCTGTCTTTACGACCAGCAGTCCGGATCCTGTGACAACTACGGTTGTTCTCTCCACTGTATACGGATAATCGTCCTCAGGATGATCTGCGAAGTAATCTGCCAATCCGCCGCCTGTAACTCCGGATAACATCTTTTCATTTAATGTTGTTTTATTGAATTCCTTTGTGCTCATCATAATCGTGTCTCCTTCCAATTATGTTTTTACCCTCCGTCAAAGATATATTTGAATCGGATGGAATGGTTTTCTGTATCTTTATGATGAAATGATAACACCCTGAATGTTGCAGAAGTGTTGCAAAGATAAAACATCACTCTGTCAGCTCATTAAAATCAAGATCGAAGCCCACCGTGTACTCGAAGTCGGAGTAGAACTCCTTTATCTTAAGAATCGTGTCGTTATACACCTTCTTGCGGTCCGGCGCATCCAGGCTTACTACCAGGTCGAAGCGCAGCATCTTCTTCTCGAAATCCACATAGAATCCGTGGGTTGCGATCACATACTTCTCGGAAAGCGCAATCCCGTTGATCTTTTCTTCCATCTCAAGCTTAACTTTATCGCTTTTATTTTTGGCATAGACGCTTATTGCGGAAAGATATACGGAATGCTCCTTAAGAACAGTATCCGTGATGTCTCGTATCATCTTATCTATTTCTGCGGCGGTCAAGTCCTCGTCCACCTCCACGTGGATCGAAGCCATGTAGAATTCCGGACCGTAATTATTCATGACGAGGTCGTAGGCGCCCTGTACATAAGGGTGTTCGCTGACCGTTTTCTTGATGGCAACGGCAAGCTCCACCTCGGCGCTCTGTCCCAATATCTTTGAAACAGTCTCAAGTAGAAGTTCAACGCCCGCCTTTATTATGATGACTGCAATCACGGCGCCAAGCCATGCCTCCAGGCTTAGTCCCGTCAGGATAAAGATAAGGGCGGCCACAAGCGTTGCCACTGAGACGAGCACGTCAAGTATTGCTTCCTTGCCGGATGCGACTAAGGCATCTGACTTGGTGACGCGGCCCATGCGCTGAGTGTATAAAGCAAGCAGAAGCTTAAATATAACCGCGATCACAAGGATGATAAGAGTGATGGCACTGTAATCAGAGGCCTCGGGAGTGATTATCTTTTTAACCGACTCGACCATGGAAGTGATGCCGGCGTACAAAACTATGGCCGATATGATAAGGGAAGATAGGTACTCCATCCTTCCGTAGCCGAAGGGGTGCTTTCGGTCAGCGGGCTTTCCTGCAAGGGCGGCGCCCAGTATCGTTATAAGAGAGCTGGCGGCATCGGAGAGGTTGTTAACGCCGTCGAGGACTATCGCAATTGACCCCGATATCGCACCGACCACCATCTTCATTCCCGCCATCACGGCATTTGCAATAATGCCTATGACGCTTGTCCTCATTATTACTTTAAGTCTGCTTAACTGATTGTCCATGAGCTGTGCCTCCGTTTAGTGTAATGTTATATCCAATAGCATCGCTAATAATGTTTTCAATAAATGTCTTCTTTAAAGGATACCACAATCTGCGGGATCTGACACGGAAGTGCGATGCTTTTCACTGGCTCTGCTCCAAGGGGAGCTGTCGCCGCAGGCGACTGAGAGGTAACATTCCATGCTTCACAAAAATATACTTTCAGTCGCTCAGACAGTCCTCGAAGCCGGAATGCAATTTATAAGAGACATCTGTGCTACGAACCGGCTTCTGCGGAACTCGCTTTGTGAAAGATATTTTTGCTCAGCATTCCATGATCCTGGCTGAGATTCCGATCTGGAGTAGTACCCAGGCTCCCCTCCTAGGGGAGCTGTCGCCGCAGGCGACTGAGAGGTTTGAGAGGTCAATTGACGTGTCCAACTTATGGGGTCCATGTCACTTTTGGGATCCACCTCAACCACGGGAAATTAACCTGCGAAACCATTGACCGGGGGGGTCATCGTGTTATCCTTGAAATACTGAAAATTTAGTATTTAATGGTATTTCAAGGAGGTTGAGATGAAGAAGTTTAAAGGAATTTTAGCAACAATGCTCGCTGTTGTGCTTGCTGTTGCAGGTGTTATTGTATATGCACCAACTGAGGCATATGCTGCTAATATATATACCTGTACATGGGAATTATCATATGATGGAACTAAAATTACAGACAATGGATTAAACGGTTCATCATCATTTGTACTTACAAAGGATGATAGTATGAACATATCCGTAACTAATAGCGGTACAAAACAATGTGATGGCAGTTATTTTTTTTATTATAAAAATGATACTACTAGGTTGAGTTCAGGTAGTCTAGGCGTAGAGGCTGCCAGCGGTGGTGAGCCGGGAAAGGCAACAGTAGCAGATAATCTTAATTATAACGGTATTTCTACTATGTTTTCACATGGAGGGATAACAGTTGTTCCGGAAAAGATAAAAGTTGTGATCACGAAAGAGATCAAAGAAACTGATTATGGTAAAAGGGCATATATTTATATTACGTTCTCAGATGCCGGCGATGATTCTTCTGATACAGCATCAGCATCAAGCGTCAATACTTCTGCTCACACCCACACCTGGAAGTACGGCACAATCTTCGATGCAACAGAAGATACCGACGG